>Ga0209382_10000011_pt1 | contig 240646 bp, 254 predicted proteins | sample SoiMetdeltSBSDD5_FD_187599 | JGI IMG/M metagenome (GOLD analysis project Ga0209382, IMG submission 187599) | Bulk soil microbial communities from a Populus tree surrounding site in Tennessee, USA - Soil MetaG P. deltoides SBSDD5 (SPAdes) (version 2) | ecosystem: Environmental > Terrestrial >...
ACGGGAAGACGACGTTGACGGCGGCGATCACGAAGGTGCTGCACACGAAGAACAAGCAGATCGCGGTGCGGGAGTACGGGTCGATCGACAACGCGCCCGAGGAGCGGGAGCGGGGGATCACCATCGCAGTGGCGCACGTGGAGTACGAGACGGCGAACCGCCACTACGCGCACATCGACTGTCCGGGGCACGCGGACTACATCAAGAACATGATCACGGGGGCGGCGCAGATGGATGGCGCCATCCTGGTGGTGGCGGCGAACGACGGGCCGATGCCGCAGACGCGGGAGCACGTGCTGCTCGCGCGGCAGGTGAACGTGCCGTTCCTCGTGGTGTTCATGAACAAGGTCGACATGGTCGATGACGCCGAGATCCTCGACCTGGTCGAGCTCGAGGTCCGCGAGCTGCTGAAGAAGTACAACTTCCCCGGGGACGAGGTGCCGGTGATCCGGGGGTCGGCGCTGCAGGCGAACGAGAAGCCGGACGACGCGAAGGCAGCGGAGCCGATCTGGAAGCTGATGGAGGCGGTGGACACGTACATTCCGACGCCGCCGCGGCCGGTGGACAAGCCGTTCCTGATGCCGATCGAGGACATCTTCTCGATCACGGGGCGAGGGACGGTGGTGACGGGCCGGGTGGAGCGGGGGATCGTGAAGGTCGGTGAGGAGATCGAGATCGTCGGGATCCACGACACGCGCAAGACGGTGGTGACCGGGGTGGAGATGTTCCGGAAGCTGCTGGACGAGGGGCAGGCGGGGGACAACGTGGGGGCGCTGCTCCGCGGTATTGACAAGGACGAAGTCGAACGCGGCCAAGTCCTGGCCAAGCCTGGGTCCATCAAGCCTCACAAGAATTTCAAGGCTGAGGTCTACGTGCTCACCAAGGAGGAGGGCGGGCGGCACACGCCCTACTTCAACGGGTACCGGCCGCAGTTTTACTTCCGGACGACGGACGTGACGGGGGTGTGCACGCTGCCGCAGGGGGTGGAGATGGTGATGCCCGGCGACAACGTGACGATGTCGATCGAGCTGATCACGCCGATCGCGATGGAGAAGGAGCTGCGGTTCGCGATCCGGGAGGGCGGCCGGACGGTGGGCGCGGGCGTCGTGACGGAGATCGCGGAGTAAGCCATGCGCGACATCATCTCGATGGCCTGTGGCACCTGCCAACGCCGCAACTACAGCACCACCAAGAACCGCCGTACGCATCCCGATCGGATGGAACTGAAGAAGTACTGCAAGTGGTGCCGGAAGCACACGCCGCACAAGGAGACGAAGTAGCCCGTGACGACGGCAATAGGGGTGTAGCTCTAACGGCTAGAGCACCGGACTCCAAATCCGGGGGATGGGGGTTCGAATCCCTCCACCCCTGCCATTGAACGCGGAGAAGGCCGGACGACGGGGCGCGAGTCCCGTGGCCGGGCATGGACAACGGCAGCATCGGGACGGTTGGGGAGAAGAGGTCGAGGGCATGGGAGTGATCGGGCGCGTACGGGAGTTCACGCAGGAAGTCCTGGCCGAGTTTCGCAGGGTGACGTGGCCGACCCGTCAGGAGCTCGTGAACTCCACCGTGGTGGTCATCGTCGTCACCGTGATCCTCGCGTTCTTCCTGGGCGGCGTCGACATCGCCCTGGCGCGGGTGGTGGAGTGGATCCTGGGCGGCGGGCGGAAAGGAATCTGAGATGAGCAGTGACGCGACGGCGACGAACAAGCAGTGGTTCGTCGTCCACACGTACTCGGGGTTCGAGAACAAGGTCTCCGAGGCCATCCAGTCGCGCGCCAAGATCTTCGGCATGGGCGAGAAGATCACCCGGGTCCTGGTGCCCACCGAGAAGGTGGTCGAGGTCCGCAACAAGCAGAAGCGCGAGACGGAGCAGAAGTTCTTCCCCGGCTACGTGCTGGTCGAGATGGAGCTGACCGACGACACCTGGCACCTGGTGCGCTCGACCCCGAAGGTCACCGGATTCGTGGGCTCCGGGAACAAGCCGGTGGCGCTGCCGGCCGACCAGGTCGAGGAGATCGTCCGCAACATGGAGGCGGGCGCCGAGAAGCCCAAGCCGAAGTCGGTCTTCCAGCGGGGCGACAAGGTGCGCGTCATCGACGGGCCGTTCGTCAACTTCCAGGGTGTCGTCGAGGATATGAACCCCGAGCGCGGGCGGATGAAGGTCGTCGTGCCAGTTTTCGGCCGGCCGACCTCGGTCGAGCTCGAGTACTACCAGGTGGAGCGTCTGTGAAGAAAGTCCAGGCGATCGTCAAGCTGCAGATCCCGGCCGGCAAGGCCAACCCCTCGCCGCCGGTGGGTCCCGCGCTCGGTCAGCACGGCGTCAACATCATGGAGTTCTGCAAGGGGTTCAACGCGCAGACGAACACGCAGGAGGGGCTGATCCTGCCGGTGGTCGTCACGATCTTTGCGGACCGATCCTTCACGTTCATCGTGAAGACCCCGCCGGCGGCGGTGCTGCTCAAGCGGGCGGCCGGGATCGCCAAGGCGTCGGCGATCCCGCACAAGGACAAGATCGGCAAGGTCACGCGGACCCAGGTCCGGGAGATCGCCCAGACCAAGCTGGTCGACCTCAACACGGACAACGTCGACTCCGCGATGCGCATCATCGAGGGTACCGCGCGCAGCATGGGCATCGAGGTCGTCTAGGAGATCGTCATGGCAACGACGGTGAGCAAGCGCTACGACACGGCGGCGGGCAAGATCGCCGCCGACAAGCAGTATTCCCTCGACGAGGCGATCGGCGTCCTCAAGGCGATGCCGCCCGCGAAGTTCGACGAGTCGGTCGACCTGTCGTTCCGGCTGGGCGTCGATCCGAAGCACGCCGACCAGATGGTCCGCGGCGCGGTCGTCCTTCCGCACGGCATCGGCAAGACGGTGCGGGTCGCGGTGTTCGCCAAGGGCGAGCGCGAGCGGGAGGCCCGCGAGGCGGGCGCCGACGTGGTGGGCGCCGAGGACCTGGTCGAGCGGGTGCAGGGCGGCTGGATGGAGTTCGACACCGCGATCGCGACGCCGGACCTCATGGGCCAGGTCGGTCGTCTCGGCAAGGTGCTGGGCCCGCGCGGCCTGATGCCGAACCCCAAGCTCGGCACGGTGACGTTCGACGTCTCCCGCGCGGTGCGGGAGGCGAAGGCCGGCAAGATCGAGTTCCGCGTGGACAAGGCCGGCAACGTCCACACGCCCGTGGGCAAGCGCTCGTTCAACGAGGACCAGTTGCGCGACAACGCCATGGCCCTGATCGAGGCGATCGTGCGTGCCAAGCCGGCCGCCGCCAAGGGGACCTATCTCCGATCGCTCACCGTGTCGAGCACGATGAGCCCGGGCGTGCCGGTCGACGCCCAGGCGATCGCGAACCTGTTCAAGAAAGCGACGAGCTGAGGAGCGCGGCGTGCCAACGCAAGAGAAGGTCGAAACGGTCGAGGATCTGAAGTCGCGGCTGAACGGCGTCAAGACGGTGCTCCTCGCCGAGTACCGGGGTCTGACCGTGCAGCAGCTCTCCGACCTCCGCAAGCAGCTGAAGGCGGTGTCGGCGGAATACAAGATCGTGAAGAACCGGCTGGCCCGGCTGGCCATCGCCTCGTCGGAGCTGTCCGGCCTGACCGCCGCGCTCACCGGACCGACCGGGATGGTGCTGGCCAAGGGCGATCCGGTCAGCGTCGCCAAGACGCTGCAGACGTTCACGCGCACGAACCAGGCGCTCGTGCTGAAGGTCGGCGTGGTCGACGGGCAGATGCTGGAGCCCGCCGGGCTCAAGGCGCTGGCCGACCTGCCGTCGCGGGAGGCGCTGCGCGCCCAGATCGTCGGCGCCATCACCGGGCCGCTCACGCAGCTCGTGAGCCTGCTGCAGGCGCCGCAGCGTGAGCTCGTCTACGTCCTGGAGCAGCGGGGCAGTGCGAGCGGAGCCGGTGCCACCGGCGAGGCGAGCCCCGAAGAGAATTCGTCGGACAAGAAATAACGGATACGAGGAGAGAGATCAATGGCGAACGTCGAACAGATCGCGGAAGAACTCGACAAGCTGACGCTGCTCGAAGCCGCGCAGCTGTCCAAGATGCTCCAGGAGAAGTGGGGCGTGTCGGCGGCCGCGCCGATGGCGGTGGCCGCCATGCCGGGCGCCGCGGCGGCCGGCGGCGGTGGGGCGGCGGCGGCCGAGGAGAAGACGGAGTTCGACGTCATGCTCATGGCGGCTGGCGACAAGAAGATCCAGGTCATCAAGGTGGTGCGCGAGCTCACGGGCCTCGGCTTGAAGGAAGCCAAGGACCTGGTGGACGGCGCGCCGAAGGCCGTCAAGGAAAAGGTCACGAAGGCCGAGTCCGAGGACATGAAGAAGAAGCTCGAGGAGCAGGGGGCCACCGTCCAGGTCAAGTAGCCGTGCCCGCGGGCAGGCCAACGGTCGGACGAAACCTCTAATCCTCAGGAGAAGCCATGGCAGGCACGATTCAGTGCGGGCGTCGCAGTCGTCGGGACTTCGGGAAGATCCCGTCCATCGTGGAGATCCCGAACCTCATCGAGGTGCAGAAGCGGTCCTACGAGACGTTTCTGCAGAAGGACATCTCCGCCGAGCGCCGGGAAGAGATCGGGCTCCAGGCGGTGTTCAAGTCGGTGTTTCCCATCGCCGACTACAACGACAACGCGCTGCTCGAGTTCGACTCGTACCATTTTGGCGATCCGAAGTACACGGTGGAGGAGTGTCACGACCGGGGCATGACGTTCGCCATCCCCCTGAAGGTCACGCTCCGCCTCGTCGTGTTCGACCACGACAAGGAGGCGAAGACCCGGACGATCCGCGAGCAGCGGGGTCAAGAGGTCTATCTGGGTGAGCTCCCCCTGATGACGGACAAGGGGACCTTCATCATCAACGGGACCGAGCGCGTCGTCGTCAGTCAGCTGCAGCGCTCGGCCGGTGTGTTCTTCGACGACGACAAGGGCAAGACGCTGGCCTCCGGCAAGCCGCTCTACTCGGCGCGGGTCATCCCGTACCGCGGCTCGTGGGTGGAGTTCGACTTCGACGCCAACGACCTGCTGCACGTGCGCGTGGACCGGCGGCGGAAGATGTACGCCACCGCCTACCTCCGGGCCTTCTGGTTCCTCGAGAAGGGCAGCATCCTGTCCGACGAGGAGATCCTGGCCCAGTTCTACGACGCCGAGGAGGTGCTGAGCTTCGAGGACGGCAACGCCTGGGTGCGCGTGCATCCGGAGGCGTCCGTGGGCGCCAAGGTAGCGGACGACGTCAAGCCGCCCCGCCACCGGGAGCCGATCGTCACCGCCGGCAAGGTGCTCAACGCCAAGCTCGTCGAGAAGCTCGTCGAGGCCAACGTCGAGAAGATCCCGGTCCGAGCCGAGGCGCTGGTCGGCCGTCGCACGGCGACCCGCATCGTCGACACCGAGAGCGGCGAGGTCATCGTCGGTACCAACACCGAGCTCACCTCGACGGTCCTCACGCAGGTGATGAGCCGGCGGGTGGCGCCGTTCAAGCTCCTCGTCCTCAGCCCCGGCAAGATCGACGCGTCGATGTACGAGACGCTGGCCCGCGACCACGTCAAGAACCCCGACGAGGCGCTGGTGGAGATCTACCGCAAGCTGCGGCCGGGCGATCCGCCCACGGTCGAGTCGGCACGGGCGCTGTTCCGCGGCATGTTCATGGACGCCCGCCGCTACGACCTGGCCCGCGTCGGCCGCTTCATGATCAACAAGAAGCTGCAGATCGACGCGCCGCTCGGCAACAAGACGCTGCGCAGCGAGGACATCGTGGCGGTCATCCGCCACCTGCTGATGGTCAAGCTCGGCAGCAAGCCGACCGACGACATCGACCACCTCGGCAACCGGCGCGTGCGGTCGGTCGGTGAGCTGCTGGAGAACCAGTTCCGGGTCGGTCTCACCCGGATGGAGCGGGCGGTCAAAGAACGGATGTCGATCTCCGACATCACGAACCTGATGCCGCACGACCTGATCAACGCCAAGCCGGTCTCGGCGGTGGTCAAGGAGTTCTTCGGCTCCTCGCAGCTGTCGCAGTTCATGGACCAGACGAACCCGCTGGCCGAGCTGACCCACAAGCGGCGGCTGTCGGCCCTCGGTCCGCGCGGTCTGAGCCGGGAACGGGCGGGGTTCGAAGTGCGCGACGTGCACCCGACCCACTACGGCCGGATCTGCCCGATCGAGACGCCGGAAGGCCCGAACATCGGCCTCATCTCGTCGCTGTCGACGTACGCCCGCACCAACGAGTTCGGCTTCATCGAGACGCCGTACCGCAGGGTGGCCGGCGGCCGGGTCACCGACGAGATCATCTTCCTGACCGCGCTCGAGGAGGAGCTGTTCGTCATCGCGCAGGCCAACGCGGAGATCGACCGCAGCGGCAAGTTCATCCAGGAGCGGGTGTCGGCCCGGCGCGCGGGTGAGTACCGGATGGTGGCGCCGGAAGAGCTCCACTACATGGACGTGTCGCCGAAGCAGCTCGTGTCGGTGGCGGCGGCGCTCATCCCGTTCCTCGAGAACGACGACGCCAACCGGGCGCTCATGGGCTCCAACATGCAGCGGCAGGCGGTGCCGCTCCTGCAGCCGGAGGCGCCGCTGGTCGGCACCGGCATGGAGCACGTCGTCGCGCGCGACTCGGGCTCGGTCGTCGTGGCCAAGCGGCCCGGCGTGATCGAGTACGTGTCGGCCGACCGGGTGGTCGTGCGGGCGGAGAGCCGGTCGAAGAAGGCCGACCCCGTCCAGGATCTACCGCTGGACATCTTCAACCTGACGAAGTACCGGCGGTCGAACCAGAACACGTGCATCAACCAGAAGCCGATCGTGCGCAAGGGCCAGAAGGTGGCGCCCGGCGACGTCATCGCCGACGGGCCGGCCACCGACCAGGGCGAGCTCGCCCTCGGCCGCAACGTGCTGGTCGCGTTCATGCCGTGGGGTGGGTACAACTTCGAGGACGCGATCCTCGTGTCGGAGCGGCTGGTCAAGGACGACCGCTTCACCTCGATCCACATCGAGGAGTTCGAGGTCCAGGCCCGCGACACCAAGCTCGGCAAGGAAGAGGTCACCCGGGACATCCCGAACGTCTCGGAGGAGGCCCTGAAGGACCTCGACGACTCGGGCATCGTCCGCATCGGCGCCAAGGTCAAGGCCGGCGACATCCTGGTCGGCAAGATCACGCCGAAGGGCGAGACCCAGCTGACGCCGGAGGAGAAGCTGCTCCGCGCGATCTTCGGTGAGAAGGCCGGGGACGTGCGCGACACCTCGCTCACGGTGCCGCCCGGCATCGAGGGCACGGTCGTCGACGTGAAGGTCTTCTCGCGGCGCGGCGTCGACAAGGACGAGCGCGCCAAGTCGATCGAGGAGGAGGAGATCGGGCGCCTGGAGAAGGACTACCAGGACGAGATCGCCATGGTCGAGATGGAGCGCGACCAGAAGCTGAAGAACCTCCTGGTCAGCAAGACCTCCATCAATGAGCTGTTCGACCCGACCAACAAGACGCGGCGGGTCACCAAGAAGGGCGATCGCATCGAGCGCGAAGACCTCGACACCTTCTCCTGGAACGAGCTGAAGAAGGTGAAGGTGAAGGAGGACGAGGGCCTCGCCCAGATGATCAAGCGGATCGAGGAGCTCGCCGAAGAGCAGATCTCGATCTACGACTCGATGCTGGAGGAGCGCATCGGGCGCCTGCGCCGCGGCGACGATCTGCCGCCGGGCGTCATCAAGATGGTCAAGGTCTACGTGGCCGTGAAGCGCAAGCTCTCGGTCGGCGACAAGATGGCCGGCCGCCACGGCAACAAGGGCGTCGTGTCGAAGATCCTTCCCGAGGAGGACATGCCGTTCCTGCCGGACGGCACGCCGGTGGAGATCGTCCTGAACCCCCTGGGCGTGCCCTCCCGGATGAACGTCGGCCAGATCCTCGAGACGCACCTGGGCTGGGCGGCCCGCGCGCTCGGCCTGTGGGTGGCCAGCCCGGTGTTCGACGGGGCCACCGAGCAGGAGATCAAGGAGCACCTCAAGCAGGCGAACATGCCGACGTCGGGCAAGACGATGCTCTACGACGGCCGCACCGGCAAGCCGTTCCACCAGGAGGTGACCGTCGGCCAGATCTACATCCTGAAGCTGGCGCATCTCGTCGACGACAAGATGCACGCCCGCTCGATCGGGCCCTACTCGCTGGTCACGCAGCAGCCGCTGGGCGGCAAGGCCCAGTTCGGCGGCCAGCGGTTCGGTGAGATGGAGGTGTGGGCGCTGGAGGCGTACGGTGCCGCCCACACGCTGCAGGAGATGCTGACCGTGAAGTCCGACGACGTCGAGGGACGCAACCGCATCTACGAGGCGATCGTGAAGGGCGAGAACTTCCTCGAGCCGGGCACGCCGGAGTCGTTCAACGTGCTCGTAAAGGAGCTCCAGAGCCTGGCCCTGGACGTCGAGCTGGTCACCAAGGACGGAAAGAAGGCGTCGTGAGGGGAGCGAGCCGCGACCCTCGCTACAAAGGAGAGTGTGAATGCTGACGGATCGGCCTTTCGGCAGCCTGATCAGAGAGGACAAGCCTACCAAGGACCTGTGGGGCATCCTCGATCGGCATGCGAAGCCCATCACGTTTGACGCGATTCGAATCAAGCTCGCGGCGCCGCAGAAGATCCGCGACTGGTCGCACGGCGAGGTGAAGAAGCCGGAGACCATCAACTACCGGACCTTCAAGCCCGAGCGCGACGGCCTGTTCTGTGCCCGGATCTTCGGGCCCACCAAGGACTACGAGTGCGCGTGCGGCAAGTACAAGCGGATGAAGTTCGCCGGCGTCATCTGCGACAAGTGCGGCGTCGAGGTGACCCGGGCCCGCGTCCGGCGCGAGCGGATGGGCCACATCGAGCTGGCCTCGCCGGTGTCCCACGTCTGGTTCTTCAAGGGGCTGCCGAGCCGCATCGGCCAGCTCCTCGATATGTCGCTGCGCGAGCTGGAGAAGATCCTCTACTTCGAGGAGTACGTGTGCCTCGAGTCGCGGATCAACGGCATCAAGAAGAAGGACCTGGTCGGCGTCGAGAAGGTCCGCAAGCTGCACGAGGAGCACGGCCCCGAGGCCCTCAAGGTGGGCATGGGCGCCGAGGCGATCCGTGAGCTCCTGCGCGACATGGACCTCGACTCGCTGGCCCGGGACCTCCGCGCGCAGATGCTGGGGGAGACCTCCGTCCAGAAGCGCAAGAAGATCGTCAAGCGGTTGAAAGTCATCGAGGCCTTCCTCAAGAGCGGCAACCAGCCTGAATGGATGATCCTCGAGGTCGTCCCGGTCATCCCGCCGGAGCTGCGCCCCCTCGTGCCGCTCGACGGTGGCCGCTTCGCGACCTCCGACCTGAACGACCTCTATCGCCGCGTCATCAACCGGAACAACCGGCTGAAGCGGCTGATGGACCTCAAGGCCCCTGAGATCATCATCCGTAACGAGAAGCGCATGCTGCAGGAGGCCGTCGACGCGCTGTTCGACAACGGCCGCCGCGGCCGCGTCATCACCGGCCCCAACAACCGGCCGCTGAAATCGCTGAGCGACACCCTCAAGGGCAAGCAGGGCCGCTTCCGGCAGAACCTGCTCGGCAAGCGCGTGGATTATTCGGGCCGGTCGGTCATCGTGGTCGGCCCCTACCTCAAGCTGCACCAGTGCGGGCTGCCCAAGAAGATGGCGCTCGAGCTCTTCAAGCCGTTCATCCTCCGCAAGCTGGAGGAGCGCGGCATCGCCTCGTCGATCAAGGCCGCCAAGAAGTTCGTCGAGAAGGAGCGGCCCGAGGTGTGGGACATCCTCGACGACGTCATCAAGGAGCACCCGGTGCTGCTGAACCGGGCGCCGACGCTGCACCGCCTCGGCATCCAGGCCTTCGAGCCGATCCTCGTCGAGGGCAAGGCGATCGAGATCCACCCGCTGGTCTGCACGGCCTTCAACGCGGACTTCGACGGTGACCAGATGGCGGTCCACGTGCCGCTGTCGATGGAGGCCCAGCTCGAGGCCCAGGTGCTGATGCTGTCGGCGAACAACATCCTGTCGCCGTCCAACGGCGCGCCGATCGCGGTGCCGACCCAGGACATGGTCCTCGGCATCTACTACCTGACCAAGGAGCGCCTCTCCACCCCCGAGCACCCGGTGCGGGGCGAGGGCCGGCTGTTCGCCGACCCCGAGGAGGTCCGGGTCGCCTACGACAACGAGGACGTCGACCTCCAGGCCCGCATCCGCCTGCGCTGGCAGAACGGCGAGGTCATCGAGACGACCGTGGGCCGCACGCTCTTCAACGAGGTCGTGCCGGAGCCGCTGCGGTTCGTGAACACCGAGCTGAAGAAGAAGGAGGTCACCGCCCTCGTCGGCCGCTGCTACAACCAGCTCGGCAACGAGGCCACCGTGCACTTCCTGGACGAGCTGAAGGACCTGGGCTTCCGCTACGCGACCCTGTCGGGCCTCTCGATCGGCATCGACGACATGCACATCCCGTCGTCGAAGGAGCAGCTGATCGGCAACGCCCGCTCCCAGGTCAACGAGGTCGAGACCCAGTACCAGGACGGCGTCATCACCAACGGTGAGCGCTACAACAAGGTCGTCGATATCTGGGCCCACGTGACCGAGCAGATCGCCGACCAGATGTTCAAGGAGCTGGAGGAGGGCGAGCAGGGCGGCGAGTTCAACCCGATCTTCATGATGGCCGACTCGGGCGCCCGGGGCTCCAAGCAGCAGATCCGTCAGCTCGCCGGCATGCGCGGCCTCATGGCCAAGCCGTCGGGCGAGATCATCGAGACGCCGATCACGTCGAACTTCCGCGAGGGCCTCACGGTCCTCGAGTACTTCACCTCGACCCACGGCGCCCGCAAGGGTCTCGCCGACACCGCGCTGAAGACGGCCGACTCCGGCTACCTGACGCGGCGGCTCGTCGACGTGGCCCAGGACGTCATCGTCAGCGAGTACGACTGCGGCACCGTGAAGTACATCGAGGCGACGCCGCTCGTCGAGGGCGGTGACATCATCCAGTCGCTCAGGGACCGCATCCTCGGCCGCACCACCGCCGAGGACGTGCGGGACCCGCTGTCGCAGGAGATCATCGTGCAGGCCAGCACCGAGATCACCGAGGAGCTGGCCCAGCGGATCGAGGACTCCGGTCTCGAGCGGGTGCGGATCCGCTCGACCCTGACCTGCGACACCAAGCGCGGCATCTGCGTGCTGTGCTACGGCCGCAACCTCGGCTCGGGCCGCCTGGCCGAGCTCGGCGAGGCGGTCGGCATCATCGCCGCCCAGTCGATCGGTGAGCCCGGCACCCAGCTGACGATGCGGACGTTCCACATCGGCGGGACCGCGAGCCGGGTCGTCGAGGCCTCCAAGCACGAGTCGAAGAGCGCGGGCGTGGTGAAGTTCCACAACCTCCGCACCGTCGTCAACCGCGACGGCGACCTGGTGGCCACGAACCGCAACGGCGAGATCGCGGTGGCCGACGAGCGCGGCCGGGAGCGCGAGCGCTACCCGGTCGTGTACGGGGCCAAGATCAAGGTCAAGCCCGAGCAGAAGGTCAAGGCCCGGACGGTGCTGGTCGAGTGGGATCCGTTCACCAACCCGATCCTCACCGAGTTCACCGGCAAGGTGCAGTACCAGGACATCGTCGAGGGTGTGACCGTGCGCGAGGAGTTCGACGAGGTCACCGGCCTCGCGCGCAAGGTCATCATCGAGGACGCCGACGGGCGGCTGCAGCCCGGCGTCATCATTTACGGCGCGCACTCGGAGGGCGCCGGGCCAGCGACGGGGTCCGAGCGCCACCGCTATCCCCTGCCGGTGGGCGCCAACCTCTCGGTGGCCGACGGGGGTGACGTCTTCGCGGCCGACATCATCGCCAAGATCCCGCGCGAGACGACCAAGACCAAGGACATCACCGGCGGTCTCCCGCGGGTGGCCGAGCTGTTCGAGGCCCGCAAGCCCAAGGAGCAGGCCGTCATCACCGAGATCGACGGCCGTGTGGAGATGGGCGGGTTCGTCAAGGGCATGCGGAAGATCGTCATCCGCGCCGACAACGCGGAGACCAAGGAGTACCTGATCCCGCGCGGCAAGCACATCAGCGTGCACGAGGGCGACCGGGTCAAGGCCGGTGAGGCGCTCATGGACGGGTCGCCGAACCCGCACGACTACCTGGCCGTTCTCGGCGATCGCGAGCTGCAGCGCTACCTCGTGAACGAGGTGCAGGAGGTCTACCGCCTGCAGGGCGTGACGATCAACGACAAGCACATCGAGATCATCGTGCGCCAGATGCTGCGTCGTGTGCGCATCGAGGAGGTCGGCGACACCGATTTCGTCGTCGGCGAGCTCGTCGACAAGTTCGTGTTCCAGGAGGAGAACGACCGGGTGCTGACGCAGGGCAAGCGCCCCGCCACGGCCAAGCCGGTGCTCCTCGGCATCACCAAGGCCTCGCTGTCGACCGACAGCTTCATCTCGGCGGCCTCCTTCCAGGAGACCACCCGGGTGCTGACGGAGGCGGCGATCTCCGGCAAGACCGACGAGCTGCGGGGTCTGAAGGAGAACGTGATCGTCGGCCGGCTCATCCCGGCCGGCACCGGTCTGAACAACTACACCCGGGTCGAGGTCCTGACCCCGGGCGGCGAGGCCGTGAAGCCGCTCGACAGCATGCTGAGCTTCGATCCGCCCGCCCCGGCCGAGCCGACCGACGGTGAGGGCTCGGTCGCGGCCGCCGGCTGAGGCATGAGTGAGCTCCGGGGGTCCTTTGCGGGACCCTCGGAGCCCGTAACGCGTTGACAACACTGGGTCGCTCGGTTATAAAGTGAGAGTTTTGTCGCCGTTTCCGGCGATGGAGACCTATGCCGACCATTAACCAGCTCGTACGACAGGGTCGTGAGGCGGTGCGGAAGAAGTCGAAGACGCCCGCCATGCAGGGGTGCCCGCAGAAGCGGGGCGTCTGCATCCGCGTGTACACCACGACCCCCAAGAAGCCGAACTCGGCCCTCCGGAAGGTGGCCCGCGTGCGGCTCACCAACGGGCAGGAGGTCACGTCGTACATCCCGGGCGTCGGCCACAACCTCCAGGAGCACTCGATCGTGATGATCCGGGGTGGCCGCGTGAAGGATCTGCCGGGCATCCGCTATCACATCATCCGCGGCTCGCTCGACACCGCGGGGGTGACCGGCCGCAAGCAGAGTCGCTCGAAGTACGGCGCGAAGGCGCCGAAGGGCGGGAGCTAGACCATGAGGCGGGCGGGTGCGGCGAAGCGCGAGGTCCTCCCGGATCCCAAGTACGGGAGCCGGCTGGTCGCGAAGTTCGTCAACATCATGATGATCCGCGGCAAGAAGTCGACCGCGGAGCGCATCATGTACGACGCGATGACGGCGGTCGAGGACCGGTCCAAGCAGGAAGCGCTGAAGATGTTCAAGACCGCCATTGACAACGTCAAGCCGGCCGTCGAGGTGAAGTCGCGCCGCGTGGGCGGCTCGACCTACCAGGTCCCGGTCGAGGTTCGGCCCGACCGGCGGACGTCGCTGGCCATGCGCTGGATGATCGGCGCCGCCCGGCGACGCTCCGAGCGCAGCATGGCCGACAAGCTGGCGGCCGAGATGCTCGACGCGGCCAACAACCGCGGCATGGCGGTCAAGAAGCGAGAAGACACGCACAAGATGGCGGAGGCCAACAAGGCCTTCGCGCATTACCGCTGGTAGCGTAGATCACTCGAAGAGGGGGCGCAGTACCGACCCCCTCTTCGCATGTCGAAACCAAGAAAAGAGGGCGGACGTGGAGCGGCAGTACTCCCTGGAGAAGACGCGCAACATCGGCATCATGGCCCACATCGATGCGGGCAAGACGACGACGACCGAGCGCGTCCTGTACTACACCGGACGGTCCTACAAGATCGGCGAGGTCCACGAGGGCACCGCCACCATGGACTGGATGGTGCAGGAGCAGGAGCGGGGGATCACCATCACCTCGGCCGCCACCACCTGCTTCTGGCGCGACTGTCGGATCAACATCATCGACACGCCGGGGCACGTCGACTTCACCGTCGAGGTGGAGCGCTCCCTGCGCGTGCTCGACGGGGCGGTGGCCATCCTCGACGCGGTCTCGGGCGTGGAGCCCCAGACCGAGACGGTGTGGCGCCAGGCCGACAAGTACCGGGTCCCCCGGATCGTCTACGTCAACAAGATGGACCGTATCGGGGCGGACTTCTACCGATGCCTGGACATGCTGCGTGCCCGCCTCGGCGCCCACCCCGTCGCCATCCAGCTCCCGATCGGTCGCGAGGACCAGTACAAGGGCCTGATCGACCTCGTCGACGAGGTCGCGCTGGTGTGGGACGAGGGCGACGAGACGCTCGGCAAGGAGTTCAAGAAGGTCGAGATCCCGGCCGACATGCGCGACCAGGTCAAGGAGTACCGGGAGAAGATGATCGAGGGTCTCGCCGAGGTGGACGAGCACCTCATGGAGAAGTACGTCAACGGCGAGGCGATCACCCCCGACGAGGTGAAGGCGGCGGTCCGCAAGGGCACGATCGCGATCCGGGTGTTCCCGGTCATCTGCGGCGCGTCCTTCAAGAACAAGGGCGTCCAGGCCCTGCTCGACGCGGTCATCGACTACCTGCCGTCGCCGCTCGACATCCCGCCGGTGACGGGGATCAACCCCGAGACGAGCGAGACCGAGGAGCGCAAGGCCTCCGACGACGCGCCGTTCGCCGCGTTGGCGTTCAAGATCATGAACGACCAGCACGTCGGACAGCTCGTCTTCCTGCGCGTCTACTCGGGCACGCTCGAGGCCGGGTCGGGCGTCTACAACTCCACCAAGGACAAGAAGGAGCGGGTGGGGCGCCTCCTCAGGATGCACGCGAACAAGAAGGAGGAGGTCCCGGCCATCGCGGCCGGCGACATCGCCGCCGCCATCGGCCTCAAGCTCACCACGACCGGCGACACGCTGTGCGACCCCGACAAGCCCGTCGTGCTCGAGGCGATGACCTTCCCCGAGCCCGTGATCGCGGTGGCCATCGAGCCCAAGACGCGCGCGGACGAGGAGAAGCTCGGCGTCGCCCTCTCCCGCCTGGCCCTGGAGGACCCGACGTTCCGGGTCACGACCGAGGAGGAGACGTCGCAGACCCTCATCCACGGCATGGGCGAGCTCCACCTGGAGATCATCGTCGACCGCCTCCTGCGCGAGTTCCGCGTCGAGGCCAACGTCGGCAAGCCCCAGGTCGCCTACCGGGAGACGATCCGTCGCAAGGGCGAGGCCCAGGGCAAGTTCGTGCGCCAGACCGGCGGCCGCGGTCAGTACGGCGACGTCTACATCGAGGTCGAGCCGAACGAGGCCGGCGGTGGCTTCGTGTTCGAGAACAAGATCGTCGGCGGCGCGGTACCGCGCGAGTACGTGCCGGCGGTCGAGAAGGGCATCAAGGAGGCGATGGAGACCGGCATCATGGCCGGCTACCCGATGGTGGACATCAAGGTCTATCTGACCGATGGCTCCTACCACGAGGTCGACTCCTCGGAGATGGCCTTCAAGATCGCCGGGTCGATGGGCTTCAAGGAGGCCTGCCGCAAGGCCAAGGCCGTCCTGCTGGAGCCGGTGATGGACGTCGAGGTGGTCACGCCCGAGGAGTACATGGGCGCGATCGTCGGCGACCTCAACAGTCGCCGCGGCCGCATCGTCTCGATGGAGGCGCGCGGCACCTCCCAGGTGATCCGCGCCAACGTCCCGCTCGCCACGATGTTCGGCTACGCGACCGAGATGCGATCGATGACCCAGGGTCGGGCGACGTACACGATGCAGTTCGCCCGCTACGAGGAGGTCCCGACGGCGATCTCCGAAGAGATCATGGCCAAGGTCGCGGGCAAGCCCGCCGCCCGCGCCGGAACCCGCTGAGAACCACAGAGGAGTCGGAGGAAGGCAGACGATGGCCAAGGCCAAGTACGAGCGGACGAAGCCGCACGTGAACGTGGGGACGATCGGGCACATCGACCACGGGAAGACGACGCTGACGGCGGCGATCACGAAGGTGCTGCACACGAAGAACAAGACGATCGCGGTGCGGGAATACGGGTCGATCGACAACGCCCCGGAAGAGCGGGAGCGAGGGATCACCATCGCGGTGGCGCACGTGGAGTACGAGACGGCGAACCGGCACTACGCGCACATCGACTGTCCGGGGCACGCGGACTACATCAAGAACATGATCACGGGGGCGGCGCAGATGGACGGCGCCATCCTGGTGGTGGCGGCGAACGACGGGCCGATGCCGCAGACGCGGGAGCACGTGCTGCTGGCGCGGCAGGTGAACGTGCCGTTCCTCGTGGTGTTCATGAACAAGGTCGACATGGTGGACGACGCGGAGATTCTGGACCTCGTCGAGCTCGAGGTGCGGGAGCTGCTCAAGAAGTACAACTTCCCCGGAGACGACGTGCCGGTGATCCGCGGGTCGGCGCTGCAGGCGAACGAGAACCCGACGGACCCGAAGGCGGCGGAGCCGATCTGGAAGCTGATGGAGGCGGTGGACACGTACATTCCGACGCCGCCGCGGCCGGTGGACAAGCCGTTCCTGATGCCGATCGAGGACATCTTCTCGATCACGGGCCGCGGCACGGTGGTGACGGGGCGGGTGGAGCGGGGGATCGTGAAGGTCGGCGAGGAAGTGGAGATCGTCGGAATCAACGACACGCGCAAGACGGTGGTGACCGGGGTGGAGATGTTCCGGAAGCTACTGGACGAGGGGCAGGCGGGGGACAACGTCGGCGCCCTGTTGCGGGGCATCGACAAGGAAGAGGTCGAGCGCGGCCAGGTCCTCGCCAAGCCCGGCTCCATCAAGCCTCACAAGAAGTTCAAGGCCGAGGTCTACGTGCTCACCAAGGAGGAGGGCGGGCGGCATACGCCCTACTTCAACGGGTACCGGCCGCAGTTTTACTTCCGGACGACGGACGTGACGGGGGTGTGCACGCTGCCCTCGGGGACCGAGATGGTGATGCCGGGGGACAACGTGACGATGGCGATCGAGCTGATCATGCCGATCGCGATGGAGAAGGAGCTGCGGTTCGCGATCCGGGAGGGCGGCCGGACGGTGGGTGCGGGCGTCGTCACGGAGATCGCGGAGTAAGGCATGGTCACCCTGACCGCCGACCAGAAGATCCGCATCCGGCTCAAGGCGTACGACCATCACCTCCTGGATCGGTCGGTCAAGGAGATCGTGGAGACCGTTCGTCGCACCGGCGCCCGTGTGGCCGGTCCGGTGCTGCTGCCGACGATCATCAACCGGTGGACGGTGCTCCGCTCACCGCACGTCGACAAAACGTCCCGCGAGCAGTTCGAGATGCGCACTCACAAGCGCCTCCTGGACATCGTGGACCCCACGCCGCAAACCGTCGACAGCCTGATGAAGTTGGATCTGCCCGCGGGCGTCGACGTCGAAATCAAACTCTAAGGAATCGCGTAAGTCATGGCTCGTAAGGAAGGACTGATCGGCCGCAAGGTCGGCATGACGCAGGTGTTCGCGGACGACGGTAACCAGGTCCCGGTGACGATCGTCCAGGCCGGGCCATGCACGGTCGTCGGCATCCGCACCCGGGCCAGCCACGGCTACGACGCCCTGCAGCTGGGCTTCGAGGCCGGGCGCAAGAAGATGTCCAAGCCGGCGGCCGGCGTCTTCAAGAAGGTGAACCTGGAGCCGATGCGCGTCGTGCGCGAGATACGCCTGGACAAGCCCGAGATGCTCGAGGGCTACGAGGTCGGCAAGGCCGTGACGGCCGAGCTGTTCGCGCCAGGGGAGCTGGTCGACGTCGTGGGGATCACCAAGGGCAAGGGCTTCCAGGGCGGCGTCAAGCGTCACGGCTGGTTCGGCGGCGACGCGACGCACGGCTCGATGTTCCACCGGGCTCCGGGCTCGATCGGGGCGTCGTCCGACCCCTCGCGCGTGTGGCCAGGCCACAAGCTGCCCGGACGGATGGGCGGCGTGCAGCGAACGGTGCTGAACATGGCCGTGGTGCGGGTGCTGCCGGAGCAGAACCTCGTGCTCCTGCGAGGCGCGGTGCCTGGCGCCAACGGCTCTTTGGTCGTACTCCGCAAGTCGATCAAGACCACCAAGCAGCAGCAGCAGAAGGCTGCGGACAAGAAATAATGCCGACGCTACAGGTCCTGGACGGCAAGGGAAAGCAGGCCGGCACGCTCGAGCTGCGGCCCGAGGTGTTCGGTGTCGAGATCAAGGGTCCGCTGCTGCATCAGGCCGTCGTGCGCGAGCTCGCGGACCGTCGCGTCGGCACCCACGACACGAAGGGACGCAGCGAGGTCTCGGGCGGCGGCAAGAAGCCGTGGAAGCAGAAGGGCACCGGGCGGGCGCGCCAGGGCAGCATCCGGGCCACGCAGTGGAAGGGCGGCGGCAAGCCGTTCGGTCCCACGCCCCGGAGCTACGACAAGGCGATGCCGCGCCAGATGCGGCGCGAGGCCCTGCGGAGCGCGGTGGCCTCGACGATCGCCGGCGACAGCCTGCGTGTGGTGGAGAGCGTCGCCGCCGACGGCAAGACGAAGAGCCTCGTGGCCACGCTCGGCCAGCTCGGCCTAGGCCCGGTCTCCACGCTGCTCGTCGTCGCCACGCTGAGCGACGCCCTGCTGCGGTCCGCCCGCAACGTGCCGTGGCTCACCGTCGAGACGCCGGATCACGTGTCGGTCTACCAGGTCCTGCACGCGCGGCAGGTCGTGTTCGAGCGGGCGGCCCTCACGTCGCTCGAGGAGGCGCTGGGATCATGAGGGACCCGCGGCACGTGCTGATCCGGCCCCTGATGACGGAGAAGTCGATGCAGCAGAAAGAGGTGCTGAACACGGTGGCCTTCCGGGTCCGACCCGACGCCAACAAGGTCGAGATCCGGGCGGCGGTCGAGACTGTGTTCAACGTGAAGGTGACGGCGGTCCGGACCGCCTCCTACGAGGGCAAGCTCAAGCGGATGGGGCGCTTCCAGGGCCGGCGCGCGGACTGGAAGAAGGCGATCGTCACGCTGGCGCCCGGCCACAAGATCGACCTCGTCGAGGGGGCCTGAGCGCCATGGGCATCCGCACCGTCAAGCCGACATCGCCCTCGCGGCGCTATCTCACGTACGTCACGTACGAGGAGATCACGAAGACCGAGCCCGAGAAGGGCTTGCTCGTCCCCAAGCGGCGGACCAACGGCCGCAACGCCTACGGCCGGATCACCGTCCGGCACCGGGGCGGCGGGGCCAAGCGGATGCTGCGGCAGGTCGACTTCCGCCGCGACAAGCTCGGGATCCCCGCGCGGGTGGCCGCCATCGAGTACGACCCGAACCGCTCGGCGCACCTGGCGCTGCTGTTCTACCGCGACGGCGAGAAGCGGTACATCATCGCGCCGCACGGCCTGAAGGTCGGCGACACGCTGATGTCGGGGCCGCAGGCCGACATCGTGACGGGCAACGCGCTGCCGATCCGGAACATTCCGGTCGGCACGCTCGTGCACAACGTCGAGCTGCAGCCCGGCCGCGGGGCCCAGATGTGCCGGAGCGCCGGCGCCCAGGCCCAGCTGCTGGCCAAGGAGGGCGACCGCGCCACCTTGCGGCTGCCGTCGGGCGAGGTGCGGCTGGTCGCGCTCGACTGCATGGCCACGATCGGCCAGGTCGGCAACCTCGACCACGAGAACGTCTCGGTCGGCAAGGCGGGACGGGTGCGGTGGCGCGGATTCCGTCCGACCGTGCGGGGCACCGTGATGAACCCGGTGGACCACCCGATGGGCGGCGGCGAGGGCAAGGGCAAGGGCAACCACCCGATGACGCCCTGGGGGAAGCCGACCAAGGGCTACAAGACGCGGCGGGGTGCCCGGCCCACCGACGCCTTCATCGTCACGCGCCGGAAGAAATAGGAGTTCGGGATGGGACGCTCGCTCAAGAAGGGCCCGTACATCGATGAGAAGCTCTACGAGCGCATCGAGGAGCTGAACCGCAGCCGCCAGAAGAAGGTGCTGAAGACCTGGTCGCGGCGCTCCACGATCGCGCCGGAGTTCGTCGGCCACACGCTGGCCGTCCACAACGGGAAGAAGTTCATCCCGGTCTACGTGACGGAGAACATGGTCGGCCACAAGCTCGGCGAGTTTGCGCTCACCCGGACCTTCAAGGCGCACGGCCAGGCCGAGAAGGCCGCCGCCACGCCGACGGGGAAGGCCTGACGTCATGATCACGAGCGCCAAGGCGCGGTTCGTCCGTGTGTCAGCCCGCAAGGCGCGGCTGGTTCTCGACCAGATCCGCGGCAAGTCCGTCGGCGACGCGCTGGCGACGCTGGAGTACACGCCGCGGGCGGCCGCCCGCCTGATCGAGAAGGTGCTCCGCTCGGCGGTGGCCAACGCGGAGCACAACCACCAGGTCCGCAACCTCGACGACCTGCGGGTCGTGCGGGCGGTGGCCGACGGTGGTCCCTCGCTCAAGCGCGTGCAGCCCCGCGCCATGGGCCGCGCGTTCTTCATCAAGCACCGTACGAGCCACCTGACGATCGCGGTGAGCGACGAGACCAACGGCACGCGCGGCGTCCTCACGCGCCCACGGCACATGCGGGTCCGCCGGCTGCCGGCCACGGCGCCGGCCCCAGCCGCGGCGGCGCCCGCCCGGGCGCCGCGGGCCGGCCGGACGTCGTCGGCCGCGCCGCGAGGCAAGGGACGGCCGAAGGCCAGGGAGAAGAAATAGGCGATGGGCCAGAAGACACATCCGATCGGCTTCCGCCTCGGCTCCACGCGGACGTGGTCGTCGCGCTGGTTCGCGACGAAGAACTACGCCGACCTGCTGCACGAGGACGTCAAGATCCGCCGATTCATCAAGGACCAGCTCTACCACGCGGGCATCGCGAAGATCGACATCGAGCGCTCCGCCAACCGGGCGCGGATCACGATCTTCACGGCGCGGCCCGGCATCATCATCGGGCGCAAGGGCTCCGAGGTGGAGAAGCTGAAGAACGAGCTGCAGCTGCGAACCCAGAAGGAGATCTACCTCAACATCGAGGAGGTCATCCATCCGGAGCTCGACGCCCAGCTCGTCTCCGAGAACGTCGCGCTGCAGCTGCAGAAGCGGGTAGCGTTCCGCCGCGCCATGAAGAAGGCAGTCACCTCCGCGCTCCGGCTCGGCGCCGACGGCATCCGGATCGCCTGCGCGGGTCGGCTGGGCGGCGGCGAGATCGCGCGCCGCGAGTGGTACCGCGACGGCCGCGTGCCGCTCCACACGATCCGGGCCGACATCGACTACGGCCTGGCGACCGCCCATACGACGTACGGGACGATCGGCGTGAAGGTCTGGATCTTCAAGGGCGAGGTGCTCCGCGCCGCGCCGACCGAGGCCTAGGGACGCGCCCATGCTGATGCCCAAGCGCGTCAAATACCGCAAGGCCCAGCGCGGGAACATGCGCGGCAAGGCCCAGCGCGGGTCGTCGCTGGCCTTCGGCGAGTACGGGCTGAAGGCCCTGGAGCCGGGCTGGATCACCAACCGCCAGATCGAGGCGGCCCGGGTGGCGCTCACCCGCAGCCTCAAGCGCGGCGGCAAGGTGTGGATCCGCGTGTTCCCCGACAAGCCGGTCACCAAGAAGCCGGCCGAGACGCGGATGGGCAAGGGCAAGGGCAACCCCGAGGAGTGGGTGGCCGTCGTGAAGCCCGGTCGCATCCTCTACGAGATGGAGGGCGTGGCCGAGGACGTCGCCCGGGAAGCGTTCCGGACCGCGGCCAACAAGATGGGGATCACCACCAAGTTCGTCACGCGGACACGGACGCTATGAAGGCGGCGAAGTGGCGCGACCTCTCGGACGACGAGATGACCCAGAAGGTCCGTGAGCTGTCCGAGGAGGTCTTCAACCTCCGGTTCCAGCTGACGATGGGCGTGGCCAAGAATCCGGCGCGGATCGGCGAGGCCCGACGCGACCTCGCCCGGGCCTACACGATCATCCGCGAGCGCGGCGGCACGCCGGCGGCGGTGGCGGCGGCCGTGGCGCCCGCGCCCGCTCCGGCGGCGGCCCCGGCCAAGGCGGCGAGCAAGAAGCCGCGCGCCAAGGCGGCGGCCAAGAAGCCGGTCGCAAAGAAGTCGACGAAGACGAAGAAAGCGAAGGGATAGGCTCGTGGGCGAGCGCAAGACGCGAGAGGGCGTCGTGGTGAGCGACGCCATGCAGAAGACGCGGGTGGTGCGGATCGAGCGGGTCTACCGCCATCCCCGCTACCAGCGGGTCATCCGGATGTCGAAGAAGCTCAAGGCGCACGACGAGGAGAACACGAGCCACGTCGGCGACCGGGTGCTGATCGAGGAGACGCGGCCGATCTCGAAAGAGAAGCGCTGGCGCATCCGTCAGGTGCTGACCCGCGTGGTCCAGGCATGATCCAGCCGCGCTCCATGCTCGACGTCGCCGACAACTCCGGGGCCAAGAAGGTCCAGTGCATCCGGGTCATGGGCGGCGCCAACAAGCGCTACGCCTCGCTGGGCGACACCGTGATCGTGGCCGTCAAGGAGGCGTCGCCGGACGGCACCGTGAAGAAGGGCGAGGTGGCCCGGGCGGTCGTGGTGCGCACGGTCAAGGAGGTCCGCCGTCGGGACGGCTCCTACATCCGCTTCGACCGCAACGCCGTCGTCTTGATCAAGCCCGACGAGAACCCGGTCGGCACCCGCATCTTCGGGCCGGTCGCCCGCGAGCTGCGGGAGCGGCAATTCACCAAGATCATTTCGTTGGCACCCGAGGTCCTTTGACATGCAGGCGATCCACGTGCGACGGGGCGACACGGTCGGCGTCATCGCGGGCCGCGAGCGCGGCAAGCGGGGCAAGGTGCTGCACGTCCTGACCGACAAGGGTCGGGTCGTGGTCGAACACGTCAACATGGTCAAGAAGCACCAGCGGCCGACCCAGAAGCTGCGGCAGGGCGGCATCATCGAGCGCGAGGGGGCGCTGGCGCTCTCCAACGTGCTGCCGATCTGCAGCCGGTGCGACAAGCCGGCCCGGACCGGCGTGAAAGTGCTCGGCGACGGCCGCAAGGTCCGCACCTGCAAGCGGTGCGGCGAGTCGATCGATAAGGGTTAGCGACATGGCCAAGCCAGGCGGAAGTCCCGCTCCGAAGGCGCCGGCCGGCAAGGCGCCGGCCCGGCCGCAACAGCAACCCCGCCGCGGCGACAAGGGTGCGCCCGAGGCGCCGGTCGTCAAGACCCGTCCCAAGGGCACCGGCGAGGTGCCGCCGCGGCTGAAGGCGCACTTCGCCAGCGCGGTCAGGCCGACGCTCATGAAGGAGCGCGGCTACGACAACGTGTGGGAGGTGCCGCGGCTCGAGAAGGTCGTGCTCAACATGGGCGTGGGCGAGGGCCGCGACAACGCCAAGGTGCTCGACTTCGCGACCGCCGACCTGCAGCTCATCACGGGCCAGAAGCCGATCGTGACCCGCGCCAAGAAGTCGATCGCCAACTTCAAGCTGCGCGAGGGCGTGCCGATCGGCGCCAAGGTGACGCTGCGCGGAGCCCGGATGTACGAGTTCCTCGACCGGCTCATGAACGTCGCCCTGCCCCGCGTGCGCGACTTCAAGGGCGTGCCGCCCAAGGGGTTCGACGGCCGGGGGAACTACGCGCTGGGGCTCCGGGAGCAGCTCATCTTCCCCGAGATCGTCTACGACAAGATCGACAAGGTGCGCGGCATGGACATCAACATCGTCACGACGGCGCGGTCCGACGAGGAAGCCAAGGCGCTCTTGGTGCAGCTCGGCATGCCGTTCCGGGAGTCCTAGGTCATGGCCAAGACGTCGCTGATCATGAAGTCGCTGTCGACCCCGAAGTTCTCGACCCGGGCCTACAATCGCTGCCGGCTGTGTGGACGCCCGCGCGGCTACCTCCGGAAGTTCCGGATGTGCCGCCTCTGCTTCCGCGAGCTCGCCCTCAAGGGCGAGGTGCCGGGCATCGTGAAGGCGAGTTGGTGATGCGCAGCGACCCCGTCGCCGACCTGCTGACCCGGATCCGCAATGCCAGCAACGCCGAGCACGAGAAGGTCGACATCCCGTCCTCGAAGCTGAAGGTGCGCATCGCCGAGCTGCTGAAGGACGAGGGGTTCATCAAGAACTTCCGCGTGCTGGAGGACGGCCGCCAGGGCATGCTGCGCGTCTACCTGAAGTACGGGACCGGCAACGAGAAGATGATCTCGGGGCTCGTGCGGGTGTCGACGCCGGGCCGCCGAGTCTACGTCCCTCACGACAAGATCCCCTCGATCCTGGCCGGCATGGGCGTGGCGCTGCTGTCGACGTCGCGGGGCGTGTTCACCGACCGCGAGGCCCGCAAGCAGAAGGTCGGCGGCGAAGTCCTCGCCTACGTGTGGTAGGAGCCCTCACATGTCTCGCATCGGCAAGAAACCGATTCCGATCCCCCAGGGCGTGAAGGTCCAGCTGGAGGGCCTGACCGTCCGCGCCGAGGGGCCGAAGGGCAAGCTGAGCCAGACGGTGCCGGCCGGGTTGACCCCCAAGGTCAGCGACGGCACGCTCGTGATCGAGCGCAGCGGCGAGGACCGTCGGGTCCGGGCGCTGCACGGCCTGGCCCGCGCCCTGGTCGCCAACATGGTGACCGGCGTCAAGGACGGATTCGAGCGGAAGCTCGAGATCGTCGGCATCGGCTACCGGGCCCAGATGCAGGGCAAGAGCATCCAGCTCGCGCTCGGCTACTCGCACCCGGTGCTGTTCCCGCTGCCCGACGGTGTGACGGCGGAGATCGACCGGCAGGTGGCCATCACCTTGCGCGGCGCCGACAAGGCCGTGCTCGGCCAGACGGCGGCCAAGCTGCGTGCGCTGCGCCAGCCCGACCCGTACAAGGGCAAGGGCATCCGTTACGCGGGCGAGCAGGTGCGCCGCAAGGTCGGCAAGAAGGCAGGCGCGAAATGATCATCAAGGATCGACGGGCCCCGCGCGACAAGCGGCATCATCGCCTGCGGCGGTGGGTGCGGGGGACGGCGGCGCGGCCGCGGCTGGCGGTGTTCCGCAGCCTCAACCACATCTACGCCCAGGTGGTCGACGACGAGACCGGGCGCACGCTGGTCGCCGCGGACAGCCGCAGCAAGGAGTTCCGGACCGGCCAGCCGCGGGGCGGCAACGTGGCCGCCGCCAAGGCGGTGGGCACGCTGCTGGCGCAGCGGGCCAAGGCGGCGGGGCTCGAGCAGGTCGTGTTCGACCGGGGTGGGTACAAGTATCACGGGCGGGTGAAGGCACTGGCCGACGCGGCGCGCGCCGGCGGCCTCGTGTTCTAAGCGGGCCGATGAAAATGGCCCATCTGCGTCGTTGCCGCCTCGTTCCGCTCCCTGCGGCGTATGCGGCATACGCCTCGGTCGGGAACTCGGCGGCGCCTAGCATCTGGGCCATTTTGATCGGCCCTGGCGTTGGTGGTGATGTCATCGGCAACAACACAATCAGGAGACATTGAGTGGCGGAAGCGAAGATCGATCCCAGCGTGCTGGAGTTGAACGATCGCGTCGTCTCCATCAATCGAGTGGCCAAGGTCGTGAAGGGCGGACGGCGGTTCTCGTTCACCGCGCTGGTCGTGGTGGGCGACGGCCGGGGTCACGTCGGCGTCGGCCTGGGCAAGGCTCACGAGGTGCCGGAGGCGATCCGCAAGGCGGTCGAGCACGCCAAGAAGGACCTGATCTTCGTCCCCCTCAAGGACACGACGATCCCGTGCGAGATCACCGGTCACTTCGGCGCCGGCCGCGTCTTCCTCAAGCCGGCCGTGCAGGGGACCGGGGTCATCGCGGGCGGGGCGGTGCGGCCCGTGCTGGAGGCGGCCGGGGTCCAGGACATCCTGACGAAGACGCTGGGGTCGAATAACCCCCACAACGTCCTCAAGGCCACCATCGACGCGCTCCGGCGCATCAAGCGCTTACAAGATCTGCACGCGGCGCGGCGGCGCGGCGGCGATGGCAACATGGCGGAGGAGGCGGTCGGTGCCAAGCAAGAAGCTTAAGCTCACGCTGGTCAAGAGCATCATCGGGCTGAGCCCCAAGCAGGAGGGCACGGTCAAGGCCCTCGGGCTCCGCCGGATGCACCAGCAGGTGACCCACGAGGACACCCCGATGATCCGCGGCATGATCGCCAAGGTGCCGCACGTGCTACAGGTGACCCATGAGGCTTGACGATCTCCGGCCGGCGCCGGGCGCCGTCTCCCGCCGCAAGCGGGTGGGCCGCGGCCCCGGCTCGGGCCACGGCAAGACCTCCACCAAGGGCAGCAAGGGCCAGAAGGCGCGGTCGGGTGGAGGCAAGACCAACGGCTTCGAGGGCGGCCAGATGCCGCTCTACCGCCGGATCCCCAAGCGCGGCTTCCTGCCGTACGGGGGCAAGACGCCCTACGCGGTGGTGAACCTCAAGGCGCTGGGGTCGTTCGCGGCGGGCAGCGTGGTGGACCCCGACGGCCTCGTGACCGCGGGGCTCATCAAGCGCGCCGCGCGCGGGCGGGTGAAGATCCTCGGCGACGGCGCAGTGCCGCACGCGCTCACGGTGCGCGTGCACGCGATCAGTGAGTCGGCACGGACGAAGATCGAGGGCCAGGGCGGCCGGGTCGACGTGCTGCCCGTGAAGGAGAAGGCGGCGGCTTCGTGATCGAGAGTCTGCAGTCGTTCCCGAACATCTTCAAGATCCCCGAGCTGAAGCGGCGGGTGATCTTCACCGCCGTCCTGCTCATCGCCTACCGGGTGGGCGCCCACGTGCCGACCCCCGGCATCGACGGGCACGCCCTCGCCCAGTTCTTCGACCAGGTGCAGGGCACGCTCCTCGGGATGGTCGACCTGTTCTCGGGCGGCAACCTGCGTCGCCTGTCGATTTTCGCGCTCGGGATCATGCCGTACATCTCGGCGTCGATTATTCTTCAATTGCTGACGGTCGTGGTTCCCGCCCTCGAGCGGCTGGCCAAGGAGGGCGAGGCCGGGCGCAAGAAGATCACCCAGTACACCCGCTACGGCACGATCGCGCTGTCCCTGGTGCAGTCGCTCGGCATCGCCTACGGCCTGGAGGGCATGCGGAGCCCCGAGGGGCTCGCGATCGTGCCGAACCCGGGCTGGGGCTTCCGCCTGCTCACGGTGATCACCCTCACCGCCGGCACGGCGCTGATCATGTGGCTGGGCGAGCAGATCTCCGAGAAGGGCATCGGCAACGGCATCTCGTTGATCATCTTCGCGGGTATCGTGGTGCGGCTGCCCTCGGCCATCCAGGCGTCCTACACGCTCATCAAGACCGGCGAGATGAAGCTCTTCGTCTTCGGCACCATCGTCCTCTTGATGGTCGCGGTGACGGCCGCGGTCGTCCTCATGCAGGAGGGCCAACGCAAGATCCCCGTCCAGTACGCCAAGCGCGTGGTGGGTCGACGAGTCTACGGTGGCCAGTCCACGCACATCCCGCTCCGGATCAACACGGCCGGCGTCATCCCCGTCATCTTCGCCTCGTCGCTGATCCTGTTCCCGGCGACCCTCACCCGGTTCATGCCCTACGCGTGGATGCAGTCGGTGTCCGACGCGCTCAGCCCGGGCCACATGACCTACACCGTGCTCTACATGGGCCTGATCGTCTTCTTCGCCTACTTCTACACGGCGATCGTGTTCAACCCGGTCGACCTCTCCGACAACATGAAGAAGTACGGCGGATTCATCCCGGGCGTGCGGCCCGGCAAGAAGACGGCCGAGTACATCGACCACGTGCTGACGCGGATCACGCTGCCCGGGGCCCTGTTCCTGGCGATCATCTCGGTGCTGCCCGACCTGCTGATCCGCTGGTTCAATGTCCCGTTCTACTTCGGCGGTACCAGCCTCCTGATCGTGGTCGGCGTGGCCCTCGACACCGTGCGGCAGATGGAGTCACACCTGCTCATGCGCAACTACGAGGGCTTCCTCAAGCGCTCGAAGTCGCGCTCGGGCGCCTTCGCCCGGAGGAGCTGAGGTGCGGCTGATCTTCCTCGGCCCCCCCGGCGCCGGCAAGGGCACCCAGGCCCGCGAGCTGGCCCGCGAGTGGGGTGTGCCGCAGGTCTCGACCGGGGACATGCTGCGGGAGGCGGTGGCGGCGGGGACGCCGCTCGGCCGTGAGGCCAAGCGCATCATGGAGACGGGCGCGCTGGTGCCGGACGAGGTGATGATCGGGCTCATCGCCGACCGGCTGCGCCAGCCCGACGCGGCCAGCGGCTTCATCCTCGACGGCTTCCCTCGTACGATCGCCCAGGCCGAGGCCCTCGAGCGCCTGCTGAAGGACCTCGGCCAGTCGCTCGACGGCGTCGTGTTCTTCGACGTGGCCGAGCCCGAGCTCCTGCGCCGGCTCACCGGCCGGCGGCTCTGTCGGCAGTGCCAGACCGCGTTCCACGTGACCTCGGCGCCGCCCCAGCGGGAGGGCGTGTGCGACCGCTGCGGCGGCGAGCTCTACCAGCGCGACGACGACAGCGAGGCCACGGTGCGCCACCGGCTCGGCGTGTACGCGCGGCAGACCGCCCCGCTGCTGGACTACTACCGCGGCCGGGGCCTCCTGACGTCGGTCAAGGGCGAGGGCGCGATCGGAACCATCCGCGAGGCGATCCAGCGTGCCGTGGAGGGCCGATGATCGAGCTCAAGTCGGCACGCGAGATCGGGCTCATGCGGCGGGCTGGGCACATCCTGTCCGACGTGATGGATCGGCTCCGCTCCACCGTCAAGCCGGGGATGTCGACGTTGGAGATCGACGAGGACGTCGAGGAGTTCATCCGCGCGCACGGCGCGCGGCCCGCGTTCAAGGGCTACCGGGGTTTCCCGGCGACCGTGTGCATCTCGATCAACGAGGAGGTCGTCCACGGCATCCCGTCGGCGCAGCGGCACGTGAAGGAGGGCGACATCGTCGGTCTGGACCTGGGGTGTATCGTGGATGGGTACTACGCCGACTGCGCCTTCACGCTCGCGGTCGGTGACGTGCCACCGCGAGTCCAGGAGTTGCTCGACGTCACGCGCGAGAGCCTGGAGATGGGCATCGTGGAGTGCCGTCCGGGCCGGCGGTTGTCGGACGTCTCGCACGCCATCCAGGCGCACGTCGAGGACCATGGGTTCTCGGTCGTGCGCGCCTTCGTCGGGCACGGCATCGGCCGGGCGTTGCACGAGGAGCCCCAGGTCCCGAACTTCGGCGACCCGGGGCGCGGGCCCCAGCTGAAGCCCGGCATGGTCCTGGCGATCGAGCCCATGGTGACGATGGGCAGCTGGGAGGTCCGGATCCTCGACGACGGATGGACGGCGGTGACCAGGGACGGCAGCCTGGCCGCCCACTTCGAGCACACGATCGCGGTGACGGAGGCGGGGCCGGAAGTGCTGACCAGCAAGCGCGGCGGCGCATGAGCCGGGCCGCCTGAGAACGAGCATGCCGAAAGAAGACGCGATCGAGGTCGAGGGCACCGTGGTGGAACCGCTCCCGAACGCGATGTTCCGGGTCGAGCTGGAGAGCGGCCACCGGGTCCTAGCGCACGTGAGCGGCAAGATGCGGATGAACTTCATCCGGATCCTGCCCGGGGACCGGGTGAAGGTCGAGCTGTCGCCCTACGACCTCACGCGGGGGCGCATCACCTACCGGTTCAAGTAGGAGACCGAGCCAGCGATGAAGGTGAGACCGTCGATCAAGACGCGGTGCGAGCACTGCAAGATCGTGAAGCGCCAGAACGTGGTGCGGATCATCTGCAAGAACCCGCGGCACAAGCAGCGCCAGGGATAACGAAGGAACGGAGACAGGACGATGGCGAGAGTCGCTGGAGTGGATCTGCCGCGGGAGAAGCGGGGTGAGGTCGCGATCACGTACATCTACGGGATCGGGCGGGCCACGGCGAACTCGATCCTGGCCAAGGCCAGCATCGATCCGGCGAAGCGGGTGAAGGCGTGGAGCGACGACGAGACGGCGCGCGTGCGCGAGATCATCGAGCGCGAGCTGAAGGTCGAGGGCGACCTGCGGCGCGACATCTCGATGAACGTGAAGCGGCTGATGGACATCGGCGCCTACCGCGGCATCCGGCATCGCCGGGGGCTGCCGGTGCGTGGTCAGCGCACGCACACCAACGCGCGGACGCGTAAGGGCCCGCGCAAGGGCGTGATGGTCAAGAAGAAGCCGACAGCGGCGCCGGCCCCGGCGGCCGCGGCCCCGAAGAAAGCATAGGAGCCTGAGGGATGGCAGAACCAGCGAAGCCCGCTCCCCGAAAGAAGGGCGGCAAGAAGCGCGAGCGCCGTGAGGTCCGCACCGGCGTCGCCCACGTGCAGGCCACGTTCAACAACACGATCGTGACGCTCACCGACAAGATGGGCAACGTCGTGTCGTGGTCAAGCGCGGGGAGCGCGGGCTTCAAGGGCTCGCGCAAGAGCACCCCGTTCGCCGCCCAGACCGCGGCGGAGATCGCCGCTCGCAAGGCGATGGAGTTCGGGCTCAAGCAGATCGAGGTCTTCGTGCGCGGGCCAGGGGCCGGTCGCGAGGCCGCCATCCGCTCGCTGCAAGCCGTGGGGCTCGAGATCACGGCCATCCGCGACGTCACCCCCATTCCCCACGACGGCTGCCGCCCGCCCAAGCGGCGGCGGGTGTAGGGGGCCGCCATGGCGCGATATCGCGACGCCAAGTGCCGGCTGTGCCGTCGGGAGGGCATGAAGCTCTTCCTGAAGGGTGCCCGCTGCTTTACCGACCGCTGCGCGATCGAGCGGCGGAACTATCCGCCCGGCATGCACGGCCTGCAGCGCGGCAAGCTGACCCCGTTCGGCGTGCAGCTGCGCGAGAAGCAGAAGGCCAAGCGGATCTACGGCGTACTGGAGACCCAGTTCCGCAAGTACTTCCAGTGGGCGGAGAGCCAGAAGGGCGTGACCGGCGAGAACCTGCTGCGGCTGCTGGAGCTGCGCCTCGACAACGTCGTCTACCGCATGGGCTTCGCGGCCTCCCGGCGCGAGTCCCGGCAGATGGTGGCGCACGGCCACTTTCAGGTGAACGGGCGCAAGGCCAACGTGCCGTCGTTCCTGACCAAGGTCGGTGACGTGGTGGCGCTGCGACCGACCTCCAAGCTGGGGCCGCGGGTGGACGACAACGCCAACGCAGGCCGGGGTCAGATCCCGCAGTGGCTGGACGTCGATCTCAACGGCAAGAAGGCTGTCGTACGCAGCCTGCCGCTCCGAGAGGACATCCAGATCCCCGTGTCCGAGCAACTGATCGTCGAGCTGTACAGCAAGTAAGGAGGCCGGGGCCGCATGCCACGCATTCCGTTCCAGAAGCCGAAGAAGGTCGAGTGGGAGATCCTCAGCGACCGCTACGGCCGGCTGGTGGCCGAACCGTTCGAGAAGGGCTATGCGCTCACCGTGGGCAACTCGCTCCGGCGGACGCTGCTCTCGATCGTGCCGGGGGCAGCGGTGGCATGGGTGAAGATCGACGGGGTCAAGCCCAACGACACCAAGATCGCCGGCGTCACCGAGAGCGTCACCGACGTCCTGCTGAACCTCAAGAAGCTGGCGATCCAGGTCCCCTCGGACGAGCCGCGGGTGTTGCGCCTCGAGGCCACCGGCCCCAAGGACGTCAAGGGCGAGGACGTGCCGGAGACCGGGGCCGAGATCCTCAACCCCGAAACGCACCTGTTCACGCTCGAGGCCGGGGCGCGGGTGACGCTCGAGCTCGGCGTCGGCGTGGGGCGCCGGTACCAGGGTGCCGATCAGCCGACCGGCGGGGTGCCCGCGGGGGCGATGCCGCTCGACGCCGCCTACTCCCCGATCACGCGGGTGGCCTACAACGTCGAGATGTCCCGGCTGGGGAAGATCACCGACTACGAGAAGCTCGTCCTGGAGGTGTGGACCAACGGGGCCATCAGCCCCGACGATGCGCTGACCCGCGCGTCCACCTACCTGCGTGAGCACTTCGCCCCGCTGGCGCCGCCCGGCGTCGACGAGGACGAGGAGGCCGAGGCGGGCGCCGGCGAGGCGTTCCTGCGCGACGCGCTCGGCAAGCCCCTCGAGGACCTCGCGCTGCCGGCGCGGGCGATCAACGCCCTCAAGGGCGCCGAGCTGCACCTCGTCGCCGACCTGGTCCAGAAGACGGAGGCCGACCTCGGCGAGGTCAAGAACCTCGGCGACAAGTCGATCGACGAGATCAAGACCGCGCTGGCCGCCCTGGGCCTGTCCCTGGGCATGCGCATCGACCCCAACGTCCTGGGGGCACTGGGGCGCGGCCTCGCGAAGTGAGCCGTGCTCGGCACGCCGAGCTTGAGCCACCAATTCGAAACACGGGACGAGTGCCGCGGGCCGGCGGTGAGGTAGTCACGACCCCGCACTCGAAGACGAGGATGCGATGAGGCACCGCAAGGACGGTTACAAGCTCGGCCGGCTCACCCAGCACCGGTGGGCGATGTTTCGCAATCTGCTGACCGGGCTGTTCCGCCACGAGCGCATCGAGACGACCGAGGCGAAGGCCAAGGCGATGCGCGGGCTGGCCGATCACGTCATCACGCTCGCCAAGCGCGAGAACCTGCACGCCCGGCGGCAGGTGCTGAGCCTGGTCCCGGACACCGAGGTCGTCGGTCGGATCTTCGACACGATCGCCGCCCGCTTCTCCGAGCGCCACGGCGGGTACACGCGGATCATCAAGACGCGGGTGCGTCGCGGCGATGCCGCTCCCATGGTGCTGCTCGAACTGGTGGATCGTCCCGAGACGCCGGCCGACGGCGGCGGCAAGGGCGAGAAGAAGGAGAAGGCTCCGCGCGGCGAGAAGGGCGAGGCGGGCTCGAGCGGCAAGCGCAAGCGGCGCGAGAAGGCCGCCGCAGCCTCGGGCTAGCCCGGGGCCGTCACGAGGGCTGGCGCTCGCGGTCGATGGCGGGGCCGGCCAGGAGCGTGGCCGCCGTCACCGCGGCGGCCAGCACAGCGAACACCGTCCACGGCACCGCGTAGGAGTCCCATCGCACGAGGAGCAGGCCGAAGACGGCCGGCCCGACCAGCAACCCCACCACGATCGAGGCGAAGGCCACCCCGCTCAGCAGACCCGCCGCGCGTCGCCCACCGGCCTCGGCGCTCACGATGAAGAAGATCCCCACCCAGCCGTAGGCGCCCACGCCGCTCGCGAACGCCAGCAGGCCCGCCAGCACCGGCGCCGTCACAGGACGGGCCGCATAGGAAGCGAAGATGACCGCCCCCACGGCGCCGGTGAGCGCGAGCCAGAGCGAGCGTCGCCCGGTGAGCCAGCGGTCGCTCGCTGCGCCGAGCACCAGGCGCGAGACGGCGCCGCCCGCCTGTGAGCACGCCACGAGCACGCCGGCGCCGATGGTGTCGAAGCCCAGGGCCTGGACCGCGTAGAGCGGCAGGTAGCTCAGCACCGCTGCCTGGACCATGCCCAGGATCAGTCCGGTGCCGAAGAACACCACGAGGGCGGGGCGTCGCAGCCACGACCAGGCCCCGGCGTCGGTGACGGAGGCGCCCGGGTCGGGGGCGGGCGCGCCGGTGTCGAGGTGCGACAGCAGCCGCCACGTCAGCACGACCGGCAGGCCGACGACCAGCGCGCACGCGACGATCGCCGCGCGCCAGCCCAGGGCGTGGGCGATGGCCGGGAGCACGAGCGCGGCGACGAAGCCGCCGACCGTGAGGCCCATCTGCTTGATGCCCATCGCGATCCCGCGCTCGCGCGCAGGGAAGAGGTCGATGATGGCGCGACCGAGCGCGGGATTGACCACGCTCCACCCGATCCCCGCCACGAACAGGCACAGCAGGAAGGTCGGGAAGGCCGGTGCGCCCGCGCCGGCCAGCAGGCCGACGGCGCCGAGCGCCAGGCCACCCAGGAAGCTCCTGCGGACGCCGAGCCGGTCGGCCAGCCGCCCACCGGGCAGGGAGAAGAAGAGTCCGCCCACGTAGATCGACGGGATGAGGAAGGCCACCTGGAGCCGGGTCAGCGCGAAGCCCTCGACGAGGATGGGTGAGAGCGGCGAGATACCGAGCATCCCGAACGCGCCGGCGCCGTAGGCGGTGGTGAGGACGGCGAGCAGGAACCAGCGCAACGATGCGTCCTTTCTCGAGGCGGCGAGGCGGCCGGACGGTGAGACGCGGAGGGGCGGCCGGCGCGCGCCGGCCGCCCGGAGCGGCGTCTACTTCAGGTGCTGGCGGAAGAAGGTGAGCGTGCGGCGCCAGGCGTCGTCGGCCGCCGCCTTGTTGTAGGCGGCCGTGTTCTCGTCGTTGAAGAAGGCGTGGTCCACGTTGGGATAGATGTGGATCTCCGACGACTTGCCGGCCTTCTTGATGGCGGCGTCCGTGTCGCGCGCCGTCTGGGGCGTCACGAATCCGTCCTTCTCGGCGAAGAGGCCCAGGACCGGGCCGGAGAGCTTGGTGTAGTCCGGCTTCACGTTGGGATGGATGCCGTAGAAGTTCACCGTGGCGCCGACGTTGGGATTGACGGTGGCTGCGAACAGGGCGAGTTGGCCGCCCATGCAGAAGCCGACCGCGCCGATCTTCTGTCCCGAGGACTGCTGGGCCAGGTGGGTGGCGGCGCCCCGCAGGTCCTTCTCGGCCTGGGCGATGTTGAGCGCCATGAAGAGCTTGCCGGCGCCGTCGGGCTCGTTGGCGGTCTGCCCGTGGTACATGTCGGGCGCCAGCGCCGTGAAGCCCTCAGCAGCGAAGCGATCGGCGACGCTCTTGATGTGGCCCACCAGGCCCCACCACTCCTGGATCACGAGGATCCCGGGGCCCTTGCCCGAGGCCGGGGTGGCGAGGTAGCCCTGGGTCGTGCCGCCGTTCGAGGAAAAGTTCACCATCGTGCCGGGCATCGTCGTGGTCCTCCTTGACTGCGGGGTTGTGGCTAGGCGGCGCCGGCGGATGGGGCCGAAGCCGTCAGGGATGCGATCTTCACGGCCTTCACCCGGCGGGCGTCGGCCTCGAGCACGGTGATTGTATAGCCGGGGATCTGGAATTCCTCGCCGGTCCGCGGGATGCGGTGGAGCGTCGCCAGGACGAGGCCGGCCACCGTCTCGTAGTCCTCCTTGGGCAGGCTCCAGTCGAGCGCCTCGTTGAGCTCGTCGATGTGGGTGCGCGCCGCTACCCAGAAGCTGCCGTCGGGGAGCCGCTCGACCGAGGCCGGGGTGCGGTCGTGCTCGTCCTGGATCTCGCCGACGATCTGCTCGACGATGTCCTCCAGCGTCACGATCCCGGTGGCGCCGCCGTACTCGTCGACGACCACGGCGAGCTGGTTGCGCCCCTTCTGCATCTCGCGGAGCAGGTCGTCGATCCGCTTGGTCTCGGGCACGAACGTGGGCTGCCGCATCAGCTCGGTGACCCCGCGTACCTGTCCGCCCCGCCGGAGCAGATCCATGGCCGTCACGACCCCCACCACGTTGGTCTCGCGCTGGCTGTAGATGGGGATGCGGGAGAAGCCGCGCTGCCGCACCGCGACGATCGCCTCGGCCGCGCTCGCGAAGTCGGGCAGCATGACCGCGTCCACCAGCGGCACCATGATCTCGCGGACGGTCGTGTCGCCGAGGTCGAAGATCTTGTCGATCATCTCGGCCTCCTGCGTGCTGACGGAGACCTCGCCCGGCTCGAGCTGCAGCAGCGCCTTCAGCTCCTCGCGGGAGACGAACTGGCGCGTGTCGGCCCTCGGCCCGCCGAAGGCACGCAGGACTCCGGTCACGACCGTGTTGGCCAGGAGCACGAACGGCGTGAGCGCCCGCGAGGCCCAGGTGAGCGGGCGATACAGCTTCAGGATGAGGCTCGTCGCCCACTCCCGGGCCACCGCCTTGGGGATGATCTCGCCGAAGACGAGCATGATCGGGGTCAGCGCGATCGTCGACACCACCCAGGCCAGGCCGCCCAGGGTGGGCAGCAGGGCGAAGGTCAACGCGGAGCCCGCCACGATGTGGGCGATGGTGACGCCCATCATCGCCGTCGAGAGCACCCGCTCGGGGCGCCTGAAGTCCTCGAGGTAGCGGGCGGCGGTCGGGCTGCCCTCCGCCGCCAGGTGCCGCAGTCGCAGCCGGTTCGCCGCGATGAAGGCCATCTCGGCGGCCGAGAAGAACATCGTCGCCAGCAGGCAGAACGCGGCGAGCCAGATGAGGGCCGTCATGCCGCGGCCTCGGCGGAGACGGGCTTGCGCAGCGCGATGATGACCTCGACGACGCGGGTGCGCTCGACCTTCTCCACGGTCACGGTCAGCTCCGCGGTCTCCCGCCGCTCGCCCTTCCGCGGCACGCGGCCGAACAGGTCGAGCACCCAGCCGCCGACGGTGTCGTAGGCCTCGTTGGAGAGGCTGAGCCCCGTCGCGGTGTTGAGATCCTCGACCTGCAGCTTGCCGGAGACGCGGAACGTCGAGTCGTCGAGACGCTGGATCAGCCGCTCGGGCTCGTCGTACTCGTCGGCGATCTCACCGATCAGCTCCTCCAGGAGGTCCTCCAGCGCCACGAGCCCGGCGGTGCCGCCGTACTCGTCGACCACGATGGCCATGTGGAGCTTCTTGGCCTGGAACTCCTGGAGCAGGGCGTCGGCCCGCTTGGACTCCGGCACGAAGTACGGCGGATGCAGGTGCGCCCGGAGGTCGAACTCGGCCGGCAGGCCGGTGGCGACGTAGGGGAGCAAGTCCTTGGTGTAGAGGATGCCGACGATGACGTCGAGCGACCCCTCGTAGACCGGCACGCGCGAGTGGAGGTTCTCGCGCAGCGCGGGCAGGACGTCCCCGCGCGGGGTGTCGATGGCCAGGCAGAACATGTCGGTGCGCGGGACCATCACCGACCGCACGAGCGTGTCCTCCAGCTCGAACACCTTGTGGATCATCTCGCGCTCCTCGCGCTCGACGACGCCCTCGCTCGCGCCCACGTCCACCAGCGTGCGCAGCTCCTCCTCGCTCAGCTCGGGCTGCCCCTGGCGATCACGGCCGATGAGCTGCACCGTCAGCCGTGTGAGGCCGGCCAGGCCGGCGCGCACGGGCGCCAGGGCCGTGCCCAGCCACCCCACTGGCCGTCCGACCACGGCCAGGAAGCGCTCGGGATACGTCACCGCGAGCGTCATCGGCAGCACCTCGCCGAACGTCGTCAGCAGGATGATCATGCCGAGCATCTCGACGACGGGGCCGAAGGTCGGCCCGACGAGCTGGTGGGCGAGGTGCGCGGCCAGGCCGGCGCCCCCGATGTTGATGAGCGTGATGCCGACCAGGAGCGTCACGAGCAGGTCGTGGGGGCGCTCGATGAGCACGGGACTCCCGCCGTTGGGACCGGTGCGGTCGGCCATGCGCGCCAGGCGCGCGCGCCCCAGCGAGAAGTAGGCGGCCTCGGCGCCCGTCAGCAGCGCCGAGCAGAGCACCAGCGCCAGCAGGGCGAGGAGCTGGAGCACCACGCCGTCCGTCATCGGCCGGCTCCGCTCGCCGCCGGTCGCGCGGCGAAGTGCTCGTACCCACGCGCCACGGCGACCTCACGGCCGCCGCCGAGCCAGCGCACGGATGGGCCGGCCGTGATCTCGCCGATCGGCGTCAGCCGAGTCCCGCACGACTCCTCCAGCCCGCGCTGCAGCCGCCCCACCGCCTCCGGCGCACAGGTCAGCAGGAGCTCGTAGTCCTCGCCTCCACCGGTGGCCCAGGCGGCGGGATCGGCGCCGAGCGCGGCGCCCACCGCGCGGGTCGCGTCGTCGATGGGCAGCCGGTCGACGTCGATGCTGGCGCCGACGCCACTCTCACCGACCAGCCTGGGCAAGTCGAGGCCGAGACCGTCCGAGAGGTCCATCATCGCCGTCACCCCGTCGGCCTCCCCGAGCCACTGCCCCTCTCGCACGCGCGGCTGCGGACGCAGGTGGGCGCCGGTCACCTCCGCGAGGTCGGTCGCATCGACGCCGGACGGTGCCGTGTCGCGCTCGAGCAGGGCCAGGCCTGCGGCCGAGCGGCCGATCGAGCCGGTCACCGCGACGACGTCCCCGACGCGCGCGGTCGAGCGCAGCCTCGGGGTGATCGCGTCGCCGAGCAGGGTCACGTTGATCATCCAGCCGCCCGGCGAGGCCGACGTGTCGCCGCCGACGATGGCGACGGTGTGAGGGCGGGCGAGGGCCAGCGCGCCCTCGTAGAACGCCTCGATCTCCTCGGGACTGGTGCCCTCCGGGCAGGCCAGCGCGACCAGCGCCCAGCGTGGCCGACCCCCCATCGCGGCAATGTCCGAGAGGTTGACGGCCAGCGACTTCCAGCCGATGTCTGCCGGCTCGGCCCAGCGGCGCCGGAAGTGGACGTCCTCGAGCAGCAGATCGGTCGTCGCCAGCAACGCCGCGCCGGGGCGGGGCTCCAGCACCGCGCAGTCGTCACCGATGCCGACTCTGACGCCGCCGGCTGCTCCGGCGGAGCCCGTCAGGGCCCGGATCGCCCGGACGAGGGCCTCTTCGCCACCTCGATCACCGCTCATTGGGGAGCTCTGTCGGGAAGCACGACCAGGGAATGGTAGCGCAGGTGGGCATACGGATCGGGCAGAGGTTGCCCGGCCCCGGGAGGTCGCGAATCTCCTCCCGGGCAGGGGAGAGTGATGGAATTCCTATGCCGGCGGAACTGATGCGAAGCTCAGCGACGACGCGCTACACGGCCAGCGCGTCCAGCTTCTCCTTCAGCTTGGCCTTGGGGATGGCGCCGATCACCTGATCGACGACCTTCCCGGCCTTGACGAACAAGATCGTCGGGATCGACCGGATTCCGTAGCGTCCGGCCAGGGCGTGGTTCTCGTCCACATTGACCTTGGCCAGGGTCACCCGGCCCGCAGACTCCCTGGCCAGGTCCTCCAGGACGGGAGCAATGGCCCGGCACGGCCCACACCACTCGGCCCAGAAATCCACCATGAGGACCCCCTGATGGGCCGTCAGGGTCTCGTCGAAATTCTCCTCGGTCAAGTGGACCGTTACGGCATCGCTCATCTGACGCTCCCTTGAAGTAAAAAGTCAACGACCACGCTAACATGGGAGGGGGGTCGGGTGCAACTTCCGCCCCTCCAAAGGCCCAGGTTCCGCTGCCAGCCTGTCACCCCCCCATGCTAGAGTCGATTCTACTCATGGAAGCCGCCAAGATCCTGGTCGTAGACGACGAGAAACCGATCCTCCTGCTGCTCAAGGAGGCCCTGACCCAGTGGGGGTACGAGGTCACCTGCGCGCCCTCCGCCGTCGAGGCCCTGGAGCTGCTCAAGAACGGCCTGTTCGACGCCCTCATCAGCGACGTCCGGATGCCGGACATGAGCGGTCTAGACCTTCTGCGTGAGGTCCGCAAGCAGGACGAGTCGATCGAGGTCGTCATGATGACCGGGTACCCTACGATCGCCTCGGCTGTCCAGGCGCTCAAAGAGGGGGCCTACGACTACCTCTCGAAGCCACTGATCCTGGACGAGCTCCGGCACCTGATGTCCCGGATGATGGAGCGCCGCTTCCTGCGGGGCGAGGTCCATCAGCTCCGAGCCCGCCTGGGCGAGGAGCTCGCGGTCAGCGAGATGGTCGGCTCCTCGGTGCCCATGCAGCAGGTCAAGGACGTCATCGCCAAGGTCGCCGTCACGGACTCGCCGGTGCTCGTCGAGGGCGAGAGCGGGACCGGCAAGGAGCTGGTGGCGGCCGCCATCCACCGCCTCTCGTCCCGGGCCAAGCGTCCTTTCATCCCGGTCAACTGCAGCGCGATCCCCCAGGACCTGCTCGAGTCGGAGTTCTTCGGTCACGTGCGGGGGGCGTTCTCCGGCGCGGTCGCCGACGCCCTGGGCCTGTTCCGCGGTGCGGACGAGGGGACGATCTTCCTCGACGAGATCGCAGAGCTGTCGCCCGCCCTGCAGGTGAAGCTGCTCCGCGTCCTGCAGGAGATGCAGGTCCGGCCGGTCGGCTCCACGAAGGCCTTCCCCGTTGACGTCCGGGTCATCGCGGCGACGAACCGCGATCTCGAGCGGGCGATGACCGAGGGCAGCTTCAGGCAGGACCTGTTCTATCGGCTCAACGTCGTGCGGATCACGCTGCCGCCGCTGCGCGAGCGCCGGGACGACATCGCGGCCCTCGTCACCCACTTCCTCCGTCGCTTCAACCGCCGCTTCCACCGCGAGGTCCGGGGCGTGGCGCCCGATGCCCTCGCCGCGCTGACGGCCTACAGCTTTCCGGGCAATGTGCGGGAGCTCGAGAATCTCATCGAGCGCGCCTACGCGATGGGGGCTCGCGAGCAGATCACGCTCGGCGACCTGCCCTCGCTGGGGCGGGCGCCCGTCCTCGCTCCGACCGCCGCCGCCACCCAGGGCACCCAGACCGTGCCCCCCCTGGCCGACGTCGAGCGGGAGCTGATCCTCAAGGCGCTCGCCGTCTACAAGGACGACAAGGAAGCCGCCGCGAGGGCCCTGGGCATCTCCCGCCGGACGATCTATCGGCGCCTGAAGGAGTACGGAGTCCTGTAACTCCGGTCGAGCGAGGCGGGAGCCCTCTCGCCTCGCAGGTCCCGCAACTCTTTCAGGATTGCTGACTTCCACGCCAGGTACGACTGCCGTAGGCCGTCAGCCCTTCGTGCCGTTGCGGCACGACGAGACGGCCTCGAGGAGCAAAAAGCCAAGGTTTATTGGGTTTTGGGCTTGGCACGGGCGACGCAATGTCCGCCGCCCATGCTTGATACCGAGATCCAACAGGCGCAGGTCAGCTCCAAGCTGGAAATCGCGATCGGCCTCAGTGTCCACCCCAACCCCGACGAGGCCATCGCGGAAGCGGCGACCGGCGCTGAGCGCAAGCTCGGCGGCGCCACCCCCGACTTCGCCCTGGTCGTCACGGCCGGCGCGGTCGCTCAGGACGCCGTCGGCACACTGCGCGAGGTTCTCGGAAAGATTTCGGTGGCCGGAGGTGCCGCCACCGGGCTTCTCACAGATCACGGCCTCTCGAAGGAAGGCGCGCTCGTCGTCTGCGTGTCCAACGCGGACGGCGCCGCCAGCGGAGTGGCCGCTACCGCCGGTCGGAACGTTACTGAGGCTGGTCAGGCGGCGGCGCGTCTCGTGCTGGCGGGTTGGCCATTCCGCGCTCGGTACCCGCGTGGGCTGGCGTTCGCCTTCGCGCGTCCGGAGAGCGGAGACGCCGCACAGAGTTTCCTCGCCTCCTGGCGCGACTTCATGGGGCCTAAGATGCGAACCGTGTGCACCACCCTCGGCGGCGCCGTGGCGTACGGACGCGGCGCGGCGCAGCCTCTGGCGAGCGTCGCGTGCGTCGAGGCGCCCTACGCCTCGGGGATCGGCTATACCGACGCCATGCCGGTCGACGGCGTGACGCCGAGCCCAGAGACGCTGGTTCACGGCGCCGCGGATGCGATGCTCACCGCGACGAAGCGTCTCGAGGGACGTCCCGCTCGCCTCGTGCTCGTGATCGAGAGCGCGGAGCGGCAGCGGCTGCTCGGCGCGGCCGCCGCGGAGGAATGGGCGGCAATGCGCGGCGCGGTCGACGATCGCACCCCGTGCTTCGGCTGGATCGCCGAGCACGTCGCGGCGTACGGGCGCGGCGTGCAGCCCACTGGAGCCCCGGGCGCCCTCGTCGTCGTCACGCTGGGCGACGCACCTCGTTAGAACTCGGCGGGGGGCTTCGCCCCCCGTCCGACGGTCGTCCCGCGCCTAGTGGCGCGCTCCTCCCTGCCACCCCCCAGACCACGATTGCGCGGGCGAAGCCCGCGCTCGGACTCCCCGTCACTGTCCGCGAGCCTGTTCCCGACGAGTCCGCGCGCGGTCGCGGGCGAGGCGTCCTTTGCCGACGGGGTCAGCGGGTGACGTACTTCTCCAGGAGGTCTTGGGCGATCAGCTCCGGGTCGCGGTCGGTGGGGGGGCCGTAGCCGCCGCCGCCGGGGAGGTGGATCTCGACGAGAGAGTCGGGGGAGACGACCTGCTCGGCCTTGGGGTTGGTTGGCTGCACCCCGTCGATCAAGACCTCACCTCTGGCGCCGGGGCCGCCGCCGCGGAAGCCGGCGGCGGGCTGGACGGTACGGTCGCCGAGGATCGAGCAGACGAACGGCTCACGCGTCCGCACCCGGAACGCGATCGTCTGACCGAGCCCTCCCCGATATCTCCCCGCGCCGCCCGAGTCGTCCCGAAGCGCCTTGCGTTCCACCAGGAGCGGCGAAAGGTTCTCGATCACCTCGACGGGCGTGCCGAGGACGCCCGACGGAAACGCGGTGGCCGACAGCCCGTCCTTCACCGCCCGGGCGCCCGTCCCGCCCGACGAGAAGAAGATGTGGCTGAACGGATGACCCTCGAGGTCCTTGCCGGAGACCTGCACGCCCCAGATGTTGGCCGAGCCCTCCGCCATGACGCGCTCGGGCAGGGCCTGGCCGAGTGCGCCCGCAATGACGTGGGGCAGGAAGTGGCCGATGACGTGGCGCGCGGCCACCGGCGCCGGGCGCCTGACGTTGAGGATGGAGTTCTCGGGCGCGCTGATCTTGATCGGCCGGAACGCGCCCTCGTTGTTCGGCACGTCGGGGCTGATGATGACCTTCACGCCGTAGGTCGTGTAGGCCTCGGTGTAGTTCATCACCACGTTGACGCCGCGGCGGCTCGCGGGCGACGAGCCCGCGTAGTCGATGAGGAGGTCGTCGCCCTGCACCCGGCAGCGAACCCGGATCGTGATCGGCTCGCCGAAGCCGTCGGACGTGATGGCGTGCTCGTAGACGCCGGGGCGGAGCGCGAGGATCGCCTCGCGCATCGCCCGCTCGGTGCGGCCGATGATCTCGTCGGCCAGCGGCTCGAGGCGGTCCAGACCGAACTCGTCCATGAACTCGAGCAGCCGCTCGCCCCCCACGGCACCGCCGGCGATCTGGGCGTGGAAGTCGCCGAGGACCATGTCCGGCAGCCGCGTGTTCTCGCGGAGCATCGCCACGAGCGTCTCGTTGGGCCGCCCGGCCTCGTAGAGCTTCAGGATTGGGATCTGCAGCCCCTCCTCGTAGACCTCGCGCGCCTCGGCCGAGAGCACGTGGCCGCCGATGTCGGCAGTGTGGCACGTCGACGCGAAGAACGCCATGCAGCGGTCGCCGCGGAAGATGGGGGAGCAGATCGTGACGTCGTTCAGGTGGCCCGACGTCTTCCACGGATCGTTGGTGATCAGCACGTCGCCGGGGGCCAGTCGCTCGAGCGGATAGGCGGCCAGGAAGTGCTTCATCGCCAGCGCCATCGAATTGATGTGGCCGGGCGTCCCGGTGACCGCCTGGGCCACCATGTAGCCACGGCTGTCGAAGACGCCCGCCGAGAGGTCGCCGGCCTCCCGCACGATCGAGGTGAACGAGGTGCGCTGCAACGCCGCCGCCTGCTCGTTGACGACGCCGACCAGGCGGTTCCAGCATATCTCGAGGGTGACCGGGTCCAGGAGGGCGCTCACGGCATCGTCACCACGATCGACAGGCCGTCGTCGACCCGGCAGCGCGCGCCGGGCCCGATCACGGCGGTCGACTCGCGCTCCTCGACGATGGCCGGACCGTCGAAGGTCGCGCCGGGGCCGAGCGCGTAGCGGTCGTACACCGGCGTCTCCACCCAGCCCGCCGCCTCGGCGAACCACGCCCGCCGCGTTCGCTTCACGGCGTCGGCCGACGATCGGGCGGCGCCACCGGCACCGCCGAACGCGAGCTCGGGGGCCGGGCCCGAGACGGTCACTCGCCAGTTGAGCGCCTCGATGGCGACCCCCTGGGGCAGCCGGTGGTACAAGGCGCGATAGGCCTCCTCGAACCCGGTGGTGATCGCCGGCAGGCTGGCCGCGCTCAGACGTCCGGACGGCACGGGCGCCTCGACCTCGTGGCCCTGCCCGACGTAGCGCATCTCGGCGATGCGCGACACGCGGGCGGCGTCGGCGGCGACACCGGCCCTCACGAGCAGCGCGCGCCCCTCGTCCTCCATCTCGGCGAAGAGGTGGTTGAGCGCGTCCCAGTCGGCGTGGTCCAGTCGCGCGCGCTCCGTCCGTACGAAGTCGAAGGCGAGCGGCGCGGCGAGGAGTCCCCAGGCCGACATCGCGCCCGCGCCGAACGGCAGCAGGATGCGCGGGACCTTCAGGATGCGCGCGACCTGCCAGCAGTGCACGGGGCCCGCGCCCCCGAACGCGAAGAGCGGATACGCGCGCAGGTCGCGCCCCCGCTCGATGCCGTGGATCCGTGCCGCGGCCGCCATGCTCTCGTTGACCACGCGGTGGATCCCCCACGCCGCCGAAGTCGCCTCCAGACCGAGCGGGCGCGCGACCTGCTCGCTCACGGCGCGCTCGGCTGCGCCGCGGTCAAGCCGCATCCGGCCGCCCAGGAAGAACTCGGCGTCGAGGTAGCCGAGCAGCAGGTCGGCGTCGGTCACGGTGGGCTGTCGGCCGCCGAGGTTGTAGCAGGCGGGACCGGGATCGGCGCCCGCGCTGTCCGGCCCGACCTTGAGCAGGCCCATGCGGTCCACCCGGGCGATCGAGCCGCCGCCGGCGCCGATCTCGATCATCTCGATGACGGGGACCCGGATCGGCAGCCCCGAGCCCTTCTTGAAGCGGTCGGCGCGGGCGACCTCGAACTCGCGGGCCACCAGCGGCGCGCCGCCGTCGATCACGCACGCCTTCGCGGTCGTGCCCCCCATGTCGAACGACAGCAGACGCGACTCTCCGCGCTCGCGGGCGGCCTGGGCGGCGGCGAGCGCCCCGGCGGCCGGGCCCGACTCCACGAGCCGGATCGGCAGCCGTCGCGCCAGTGGCGGCAGAGCGATGCCGCCCGAGGACTGCATGACGTAGAGCTGGCCCGGCACGCCGAGGCTAACCATCCGCCGCTCGAGGTCCTCGAGATAGCGGGCCATGAGGGGCGCGACGTACACGTTCGCGGTCGTCGTGGAGGTCCGCTCGTACTCGCGGATCTCCGGCACCACGTCGGAGGAGCAGGCGACCACCACGTGCGGCGCCGCCTCGCGGACCAGCTCGGCCAGCCGCCGCTCGTGGGCGGGATTGAGATAGGCGTGCAGGAGGCAGATGGCCAGCGCCTCGACGCCGGCATCGACCAGCTCGCGGATCACCCGTCCCGCGGCTGCTTCGTCGAGCGGCCGGAGGACCGAGCCGTCGGGCAGGAGACGCTCCGGTACCTCGCGCCGAAGATGACGGGGGACGAGCGGGGCCGGCGGATCGATCAGCAGGTCGTACATGTCGTAGCGACCCTCACGCCGGATCTCGAGCGCGTCGCGGAATCCCTCGGTGGTCAGCAGCGCGGTGCGGGCACCCTTGCGCTCGATCAGGGCGTTCGTCGCGAGCGTGGTCCCGTGCACGACCGCGCGCACCCGCGCCGGCGCGACACCGGCCTCGTCGAGCAGTGACTGGACGCCCTGCTCCACGCCGTGGGCAGGGTCCTTGGCGGTGGTGAGCACCTTGCCGACGCGGACGGCGCCGCTGCGCTCGTCGATCACGACGAGATCGGTGAACGTCCCTCCGATGTCCACGCCGAACCGCGCCGACATGGCGGAGAGTCTACACCACGGCCGACTCCTGCCTACGACAGGCTCGGGGAGGACACCTCGACGAGATCGTCGAGCCCTTCGAAGGTCGGCTCGGTGCCGCGCCAGCGGACGAGCGCGGAGTACGGCGGGACGAGCATGATCGCGACGATGTACCCGGTCCTCTGCGCGGGATCGGCGACGTGTCGCACCGCCTGCCCGAGCTCCGGGGCGTCACGGACATCGAGCTCCGACATGGAGACCTCCTGTTCCAGAGAGCTCCATGGTGCGGCGAGCGGGCGACCGCGTCTATCACGGCATCGTGACGGACGCGTTGCGAGACGGTGCTGGGGCGCGCCGATCAGTGCGTCGCGGCCCGCTGCTGGTGACTGCTCGACAGCGCCGCCGCCAGGCCGAGCCCGATGTACATCACCCCCGAGACCCAGCGCTCGCTGGCCAGGAAGCGCGGTCGGGCGCGCAGCCACTCGGCGGCCGTCCCGGCGGTGAGGGCGTAGCCGCCGTCGGTGAGCAGCCCCAGCAGGACGAACAACATGCCGAGCCCCAGGACCTGCGCGCCGACGTGGCCGCGCGAGACATCGACGAACTGGGGCAGGAAGGCGAGGAAGAACAGGGCAGTCTTGGGGTTGAGCACGTTCACCACGACGCCGTCCACGAACGCCCGCCTCAGCCGCGGCGGCTGGGAGGCCGTGCCTGCCGGGGGCCCCGGACGCTCCAGGATCTTCCGGAGGCCGAGGTAGACGAGATAGGCGGCGCCCAGGAGCTTGACCGCGCTGAAGGCCGTGGCCGAGGCCGCGAGCACGGCCGACAGACCCGCGGCGGCGGCAGCGACGTGCACCAGGGTTCCGGCGTGCACGCCGAGCATCGACACGAGCCCCGCCCGCCGCCCCTGGTCGATCGAGCGGGCGACGATGTAGAGCACCGCCGGGCCCGGCGTGAGCAGCAGCACCAGCGCCGCCAGGACGAACAGGCCGAGGTTGGTGAGGTCGGGAAGGGGAAGCATGGTCGGATAGTACACGAGCCCCTTCTCAGGGGCGGGGGTCTGCGCGGAGCCGGGCGACGATGACGTTCTGTGGACAGCGCCGCGGGTCGTCGATGTACTCGACGATCTCGAAGTACTTCGTCCAGTGACGGAGCACGTACGCCCGGGAGATGCACGTCTCGCCCCACCACGCCATTCCCGGCAGTGGCTCGAAGCAGTAGCGGCCGTCGTCGTAGTCGGCGAGCCAGCCGCGCGTGCCGCGAAACATGCCGGCGATCGCCTCGGGGTGTCGCGTGAAGGGGCGTCGGATCCGATCGAGGACGGACTGCTCGATGAAGTCCCGCGGGCGGGTCGTCGCGATGAACACGCCACCGGGCCGAAGGATTCGCTGAATCTCCTCGAGCCAGCGGAGGTGCATGTCCTCGGAGAAGTGTGAGAAGACGGAGAAGCTGTAGACGAGGTCGAAGGTGCCGTCCGGAAAGGCGGTCGGTCCGAGCGTGTTCACGACCTCGAAGCGACTCCAGCGGTTGTCGCGCCGGCAGATCTCGACGGCATCGGGGTTCGCGTCGATCCCCCACAGCCGATCGCCGGGAATGTCCTTCAGGAAAAATCGAGCGATCCGTCCCCAACCGCATCCGAAATCGAGGATGGCGTGGCACATGGGGACCGGACGGCCGTGGGCGGCGGCGAGCGTGCGGAACATTCGGTAGTCACAGAACGCCTGCCAGAGCATGAGCTCGCCCGAGCTTCCGGTGAAGCGGACTTGCACGGTCTCGTCGGGAAAGCCCGGAAGCACGCCGTCGAACGTCTTCCGATCGGTGTAGCTCTGGCGAATCAGCCAGTGCCAGAAGTCGTCCTCGACTCCCGCGAACCGCCGATCCGGCGAGACGTCGCGGCCCGGCGCCTCGGCTCGAAGCCGGGAGAGCTGATGGGCATAGCCCCGCCCTCGCCAGCGCCCCCGAAGCGCCTGGACGGCGCACTGCAGGCGCGGGAGGAGGATCCAGGCGAACCGCCGTGCCAGCGTCCAGCTCAGGAGAGCCCGGATCGTCTGCGCGATCACGGTGCCCCGAGTGTCCTGGGCGTCGGGACGCGAGGGTGCCGCCTTGAGCAGCGCGATGGTGCGCCCCCTTGAGGTGTTCGCCCTCGAGCGCACCGACGTGGCGCCGTGGCGAAACGGTTGAATCGATTATGACGTAGGCGACTCGGCGGCCGAATCGAAAATGGCGAGGTGGGGCCGTTTTGCTTGGAGGGCCATCGGACCGGCACGTAAGATCGGTAGAGAGACCCTCGTGCCACGGGACGCCTCGCCCTCCCCCGCGTGGTTGTGCTGGCTCGCCCCCGCGATCCCGGTGGCGGCCGCATTCGCCCTGGCCCTCACGCGCATCGACGATTCCGACGCGTTCACCCATCTCGCGCTCGGACGCGAGCTCGTCCAGCAGCACGTCCTGCCGAAGGTCGAGTCGTTCTCGTTTGCCGCCCCCGGCACCCCGTACTACAACCCGGAGTGGCTGTTCGACGTCGTCCTCTTCCTCGGGTACCTCGCGGCCGGCGTGGCTGGCGTCATCGTCCTCAAGGCCGCCATCGTGGCCCTGGCCGTGTGGATCCTCTGGCTCGACTCCCGCACGTGGGGTGAGAGCGCCGGCGGCCGACCCGCGGGTCTGTTGATTCGCTCCGCCGTCCTCACCGTCGTCGTGGTGATGCTCCGCTACCGCTTCGTCGAGCGGCCGGACATCGTGCTGATGGTGTTCCTGGCCTTCACGATCTACGCCCTCAACGCGTACATGGCAGCGGGGCGACGGTGGATCTTCCTGCTGCCCGTGGTGCAGCTCGTGTGGACGAACATGCATCCCAGCATCGTCGTGGGCCTGGCGCCGTTCGGGGCGGTACTGGGCGGGGGAGTCGTGTTGCACATTGGGGCGCGGCTCGTCGCGCGGTGGTGGCAAGTCCCGGAGGCCGCGATTCCCTCCCCGCGCCGGCTCCTCGTGGTGGCGGCTGTCCTGGGCGGCGTGCTGGTCGCTGCCGTCGTCAACCCGTACGGCCTCGACCCCCTCACCCTGCCGTTCTCCCTGGCGTCCCAGCCGTGGTTCCGTCAGGAGGTCCTCGAGCTCCAGCCGCCGCAACTGTCGACGTGGCCTGGGCCATTCGTGCTGACGGCAGTGCTGCTGCTCAGCCTGCTCGCCACGGCCGCCCGGCTGCCGCTGGTCCCTGCGCTGACGTCACTGCCGTTCGTGTTCCTGGGACTCTCGGCGATCCGCTTCGTCTATCTCGTCGAGATGGTCGCGGCGCCCATCGTGGCCCGGTCCCTCACCCTCGTGACGGTCGGCAGCCCCGGTCCTCTCGTTCGACGCATCGGACTCGGTGGGGCGATCGCGGCCGTCGTCGTCGCCACGGCCTCCGCCGTCGTGTCTGGCATCGGCGTCGGGCCGCTCGCCGATACTCGCAAGGCTCCCGGATTCGGTGTGAACGAACGCTGGGTTCCCGAGGGCGCGTTGCGCTATCTCGACACCGTGGGGATCGAGGGGCGCCTGTTCAACGCTTTCCATTTCGGCGGCTACATCGCGTGGCGCGACTTCCCGCGGCGGGCTCCGATCATCGATGGACGCGGCCTCGCCGCCCCGCGCGTGTTGGAGGAGATTCACTTCGCGCGTGCTCACCCCGAGCATCTCGAGCGGCTGCAGACGACCTTCGGATTCGAGGCGGCGGTGATGGACTACCCGTCCTACTCGGGCGATCCCCTGGAGGACGTCCTCGGTCCCGACGCCGATCCCGCGCTGACCTCGCCGAGCTGGGCGCTGGTGTACTGGGACGACTCGGCACTCGTGTACCTCCGACGCTCCGGTCCTCACGCTGCGGTCATCGCGCGAGACGAGTACCGACACGTCAATCCCGCCAGCGGGACCGCTGGTCTCGCCCGGCTGTTGGCCGATCCGGTGCGCGCCGACGCCGCCGCGCGCGCGGAGCTCGAGCGCAACGTCGCGCAGACCGCCTCCTCGCTGGGACTCCTGTTGTTGGGCCAGGCCACGGCGAATGCCGACCAGGCGCTCGCCACGCTGGGGCGCGTGCGAGACCCTGCCCGCCGCTACGAGGCCGACCAGCTGATCGCGCGCGTGTACCGCCACCAGAAGGACTTCGCCCGGGCCACGGAGTTCTACGAGCGAGCCCTGGCGCGGCAGCCGACCGCCGCCCTCCTCTTCAACGCCGGTCTCGTGCGGGCCGAGGCCGGTGACGACCCGGGCACCGTGCGCTATCTCACGCGTGCCCAGCACGCCGATCCGAGCCTCCCCGACGTCTACCCGGTGCTGATCGCGGCCCATCAGCGTCTGGGCGACGAGGCGGCCGCGACGGCGCTGGGCCCGGCGTTTCTGCGCGCCAGCACGCGCGCGCTCGTGGTCAGACACGAGCGCACGGCCCGCCAGTTGCTGGCCGCGGGGCGGACGAGCGAGGCCGACCAGGAGCTGACCGCCGCCCTGAAGCTCGAGCCTCGCAACGTGCGGACCCTCATCACGCTCGGCTACGTGAGGATGGTGCAACGGCGGTCCGACGAGGCCGTCCGGGCGGTCGAGGAGGCGCTCGCCATCGACCCACGCGAGGCGGCGGCCCATCGCGCGTTGGCCCAGATCGCGCAGGCACGCGGCGACGAGGCGGCGGTGCGACGGCATCTGCAGGCGTTCGCGCGGCTCGCGCCGCGGGCCTACGAGGCCTGGCAGGTGCGCGAGATGCTGGCGGAGTCCCGGCCGTGAGCCCGGCCGATCAGCCGCCCCGCTGATCGATCCGGGAGGAGAGGAGCGCCAGCTCCTGGGCGAGGTTCTTCACCTGCGTGGTGAGACGGGAAATGATCACCGAGTAGTGCACGGCGATCGCGAAGAGGAACAGCACGGCGCAGAGCAGCAGCGTGTTGAGCGGCGTGACGGCGCCGACCACGTGGGTGATCACCAGTAGCAGCCGGTACCAGACGACCAGCAGCACCATGGCCCCCGCCGTGAGCAGCCACAGCCACGAGTACTCCTCCCGAAGCCGCCGGCGGCGGACGAGCTCCAGGACGAGGAAGAAGGCCAGCAGAGAGGTCACCAGCGCGAAGACGGTCTGATGCGGCGTCAGTGCGGGCATGTCAGACTCCCTTGCGTATCGCGGGCTCGTTTCTCAGGGGGGCCAGCGCCACCGAGAGCAACATCTTGAAGACGTAGTAGACGGGGCGCAGCCCCGCGTGCATCGAGCGACCACCGGCCCGCGGATACATCCGTACCGGCTCCTCGCGCAGTCGAAATCCCGCCCTTCGTAGCGTGATGAGCACGTCGGCGTCGGCGTAGTCGGTCGGGTACCATTCGGTGGCCACGAAGCGCACGACGTCGGGGCCGAACGCCCGGAAGCCCGAGGTGACGTCCGAGAAGCGCACCCCTGTCATCAGCCAGGCGAGCCAGCGGAACAGTCCCATGCCGGCCCGTCGGAGGATGCCCGGCCGGTAGGCGACCCCGCCAAGGAACCGCGAGCCGATGACGACGTCCGCCTCGCCCCGGACGATGGGAGCCAGCAGGGTCGGGATGTCAGCCGGCTCGTGCTGCCCATCGGCGTCGAGCTGGACGACGCAGTCGAAGCCGTCGCGGACCGCCAGCTTGTAGCCGGTCTGGGCCGCGACCCCGGCGCCCAGGTTGAAGGGCAGCCGCACGACGCGGGCGCCGGCGGCGCGCGCCACGTCGGCCGTGTCGTCGCTGGAGCCGTCGTCCACCACGAGGATCGTCGCGTCGGGGACGGCGGCGCGGGCCCCGGCCAGCACCCGGCCGATCCGGGCCGCTTCGTTGAAGGCGGGCACGAGGACGAGCGGCTTCAGCGGGCAGCCTCCGCGGCCGCCGCACGCCGCGCCACCATCTCGCGCCACGGCACCAGATACGCGCCGACGTGCGTCGAGGCCGCGGGCCCGGTGTTGGCGAGCAGGTCGAGCGCGGTCACGTAGGGCTCGAAGGGGCCGTGCTGCTGCGGGTACGGCGACAGGTCGTAGTCCATGTACTCGACGGCGATCCCGGCCGACTCGAACGCCTCGTGGTCGAGGTAGGCGAGCCCGCCGTGCCCGCTGACGTAGCGAGTGGCGCCGAGAGAGCGGCAGATGGCCAGGACCCTCGCCGCGCCGCTCCCGCCGATGCCGAGCGCGGACGCGCGCAGCGTCTCGCGCCGGATGCCGAGCAGCTCGGCCATCAGCCGTGTCGTCGCGATCGTCAGCTCGGCCAGCCTGTCCCAGGCCTCGCCGGCCAGCACGGCCAGGACCGGCTCGACGTCGGCCACGAAGGGAGCGCGCCCCAGCGCCTCGCGGATGAGCGTGCAATGCCGCGCCCGCCAGCGTCCGTCGTCGGCGACGGCCACCTCGTCGATGCGCTGGCCGAAGCGGCCGCTCTTGTGGACGGGCACCGTGAGCCAGGACCGCCCGCGCGCCGTCTTGAGCTGCACTCGCGCGAAGAAGCTCCGGTTCGTGTTGGAGGTGAACTGCACGTCATCGTAGAAGACGAAGACGTCCGCGCTCTTCAGCAGCGCGAAGTGCCCACGCCACGGCAGATAACAGGGCTGGTTGATCGCCACCGTCGTCACGTCAGGAAGACCGCCATGATGATCACGTCTGCGAAGCCCTGCCCGCGCGGGAGGTGCTGCCGGAGCACGCCCTCCGTCTCGAAGCCCGTTCGCTGGTAGAGCGCGATCGCGCGGGGGTTGTCGCTGGCGACCTCGAGGAGGACCTTCCGCAGCCGCAGGGCGGCCGCCCGCCGCAGCACCAGGCGCAGTGTCTCCCGCGCGATGCCCTTCCCCCAGCAGTCCTTCTCGCCGATGACGACCCCGAAGTAGGCGGTGCCGGCGTGGCGATCGATCCGAGTCAGGTTCGTGAGGCCGACCAGCCGGCGGGACTCCAGGAGCTCGATGGCGAAGGTCACCCGGCTGGGATCGGCACGCTCGGACACCGCGCGCAGCCAGCGCCTGGCCTCCCGCATCCCGAACGGGGTGTCGCCCCAGAGCGCGCCGCGGCGCAGCTCGTCGTCGCGACGCCAGGCGATCACGCGCGGCAGGTCGCTCTGACGGAACGGCCGCAGCCGCACCAGCTCGCCGGTCACCGGGCGCCCACGCGGAACGCTCACGGCAGGAAGAACCGGAGACCGGGGCGCTGGAGGAGCCCGGCCTGATCGAGGATATCGCGGGCGCGCCCCGGGTTCAGGCCGACCAGCACGTCGGTCACGGCCGGGGGGAGCTGGCGCGGGTGCACGATGGGGCGGCCCATGTGGGTCTTGCCCACCCTGAACGGGTTCTGGTCCAGGAAGCAGGTGATGGCGGACCGCGCCGCACCGGCCTGGAGGGCCAGGTAGCTGCCGAAGACGCCGGCGCCGTAGACGGCCAGCGCGCCGCGCGCGTCCGGCCGCTCGCGCATGAACACGCCCAGCCGCGTGCTGCACTCCACCCATCGCGTGATCTCGGTGCGGATGGTCGCCGCGTAGACGGCCGCGGTGTCGCCGCCGCGCCGGGCGGGATGACCGGCGAAGCGGGGCTCCGCGACGGCCATCAGCGTGATCTGCCCCAGCTGGTGATGCTCGGAGAGCACGACGGGCCGAAGCCCGCAGCGGTGCAGCAGGGTGACGAGACTCGACGCCGAGAAGTGGGAGAGATGATCCGCCAGGAATGCGTCGATCGTGTTCGTGACGACGTTGGGGACGGTGAGGTACAGGAGCCCGCCCGGCGCCAGCAGCGGGACGATGGCGCCCAGGGTTGCGGCGGGGTCGATGAGATGCTCGGCGACGAAGAACATCGTCACGAGATCGAAGGGTCCGGCTGGAGCGGACGGCCGCTCGAGCGGGGTCACGCGAAACCCCCCGGGACCGGTGAGCGGCTCGACGAAGGCGCGGTAGCGCTCCGAGACGTCGCAGCCGAAGAGCGCCCAGCCGGGATACCGGCGCTGGAATCGCGCCAGGAACGTCCCCTTGCCACACCCGAAGTCCAGGATGCGTCCGGTCGCCGGCAGGTTCGCGAGCCGGGCCAGGTTCTCGAGCTGGACCTGTGACCGATAGACGGGTCGTCCCTCGGCGTCGAGATCGTAGAGGTCGTCGGCGTCGGCACTCTCGAGCAGGGAGTCGTACTCCCGGTCGTAGTAATCCGCGACGTCGGCCAGGCCGCCCTCGTCGCTCATCACGTGCGCGCAGCCGGGGCAGAGGTAGATCTTGAGCTGTCCACGCCGGAGCTTCGACTCGGAGGTCAGCGTCTCGTCGAGCGAGGAGGCGTGAACCAGCTCTGGTCGAGGACGCGCGCAGGCGCGGCAGAGGGGCAGCATCGGGTCAGCGGCTGGGAGGGCCAGCGACCAGCTCGGGATGGTACTGACGAAAATCCACGCCCTCGTTCATGCCGCCCACCCAGTCGTGACGGATGGCGGTCGGGTTCAAGAAGTCGAAGTAGCGCGCCTGCAGGGTCCAGCGGGTGGCGGCGCTGCGGTTGGGCTGCGAGCGATGCAGCAGGAAGGTGTGGAACACGAGCGCGTCGCCGGCGCGGGCCGGCACCGACAGGGCAGGGTGACGGGCGAGCAGCGTCTCCAGCCCAGCGATCTCCATCGCCTCGTTGGCGTTCCGGCGCGCATTGAGCGCGTCGTGCACGCGCACGGGGAGGGCGCCGAGCCGGTGGGAGCCCGGCGCCATGAGCAGGCAGCCGTTGACCTCGTCCACGTCCACCAGCGGCAGCCACAGGGTGACGGCGTTGTCGCTCGTGAGGTTGTAGGGGTACTCCTGGTGCCAGGGCGACAGATAGGTGTCCTCGTCCGGGTGATCCATGCGGACGCCGGTGCCACCGGGGTAGATCCCGGGCAGCCGAGTCCCCATGAGCTGGCGCATGACCCCCCAGACCCGCGGCGCTGTGATCAGCGCGTACACGCTCGGGAGCTTGCGGACCGCCTGGTAGATCCGACCCACACGGGCGCGGTCGACGCCCACGAGCAGATCCAGGCCCCGATCGAAGCGTGCGACGGCCGAGGCGGCCGGATCGACCCGGCACTCCCGCAAGACCAGGCCGAGCAGGGTGGCCACCTCGTCGTGGAAGCGCGTGAGGAGATCCGGCGGGGCGAAGTCGCGCAACAGCAGGCACCCCTGCGTCTCGTAGGCGGCCAGCGCAGACCCGGACAGCGGCTGCTCGGCGTCCCAGTCGGCGTTCACCGTGAACTGGCCGATCGTGGCGGCCGTGGTCATCGGTGGGCGGCCAGGTGCTCTCGGATCGCCCCGGCGACGCGCTCGACGATCGCAACCGGCATGTGCGTGTGCAGCGGCAGCGTGACGATCTCGCGCGTCACCCGTTCGGTCACGGCGAGGTCACCGCGACGGCACGACTTGAGGTACGTGAAGTCCTGGGCCGGCAGGAAGTGGATGCCGGTCGCGATGCCGCGCGAGCGAAGGTGCTCGATGAGCCGCTCGCGGCGCACGGCCGGAACCCGCACCGTGTAGATGAACGGCGAGACGTCCTCGAAGTCGGTCGGCGGGCAGCGCACGTCGGCGACGTCGGCCAGCAGCCGGTTGTAGAGTCGGCACGACTGGCGTCGGCTGGCGATGAATTCCTCGACCCGCGTGAGCTGCGAGAGCCCCACCGCGGCGTTGATGTTGGTCAGGTGGTAACGGAAGCCCTGGGAGACGACGTCGTATTCCCAGGCGCGGCTGTTCTTGTACCGCGCCAGCGTCTCGCGATCGATCCCGAGGAAGCGCCAGTGGCGCAGCCGCTCCAGTACCGCCAGGTCGCCGACCACGACCGCCCCCCCGTCGATCGAGGTGATCACCTTCACGGGATCGAAGCTGAAGCACGTCACGTCACCGAAGCTGCCGAGGGCCCGGCCGTCCACGCGCGTGCCGAAGGCGTGGGTCGCGTCCTCCACGATCCGCAGACCGTGACGCTCGGCCAGCGCATACAGCTCCTTGACGCGGCCGGCGACCCCGCCGAAGTGCAGGGGAACGATCGCCCTGGTGCGGGGGCCGATCAGGGCGGCCGCCTTGTCCGGATCGAGCCCCAGCGTGGCGTCGTCCACGTCGCACAGCACCGGTGCCGCTCCCGCCGCCAGGATGGCCTGGTGATCGGCGACGAAGTTGAAGGCCGGCGTGATGACCTCGTCACCGGGGCCGACGCCGGCCGCGAGCAGACCGAGGTGCAGCGCCGAGGTGCCGGTGTTCGTGGCCAGCACGTAGCGGCCGTCGAGGCCGAGGAAGCGCGCGATGCCCTCCTCGAAGGCCTGGGTGACGGCGCCCATGCCCAGCCAGCCGGCGTGGAGGGCGTCGACGACGGCCTTGATCGTGTCGATGCCGATCACGGGCTGGAAGACTGGAACGGCCGGCGGTGTCTCAGTCACGAACGCACCGGAGGTATCCGTCGGGCGCGCAGGTGAGCAGCAGCTTGCCGGCGATGAGGCCGTCGATCTCGAAGCGGTCGGTCGTCGCGAGGAACTGCCACACCGCGGTCTTGGGGTTGTTGCCCTTGCCCCAGCGCCGGCCGGTGAAGAGCTCGTCGGGGAGGTCCTCGATCAGGGTGTCGAAGACGACGAGATAGCTGCCGCGTGTGACCAGCGGCGCGTAGAGCTCGAGCTCGCGCAGCACGTGGGCGTGCGTGTGGTCGGAGTCGAGCATGACCAGCACGCTCTGGCGACCCTGGGCCAGCTCGCCCACGGCGGCGACCACCGCCGGATCGGTCGACGACCCCTCGATCATCCGGATTCGCTTGGCGAGCGGATGGGCCTCGATCTCGCGTCGGTTGTGAGCACGGATGTCGACGTCCACGCCGACCACGAGACCGTCGCCACCGAGCAGCTCCAGCAGCGAGGCGGAGTGGATGAGCGAGCCGCCGTGGGCAATCCCGGTCTCGACCACCAGGTCGGGCTTGACCCGCCAGATGATCTCCTGCACGGCCAGCAGGTCCTGCGGCAGCTGGATGACGGGCCGTCCGAGCCAGCCGAAGTTGTAGGTGTACTTGTGGCGGGTGATCTCGGTCAGCCAGGCGCGGGACAGGGCCTGGATGTCGGCGTCAGCCATGAGCCGGTCGATGTTGGCCCGTACCTCGTCGGAGAACCGTCTCAGCTCGTCCATGCGCAGGCTGCCTTTCCACGTTAGCCCAGGCACCCGCTGGAACCCTCATCCATTTTGATGAGGCATTCCGGGATGTTGGCCGTCGGCGCGGGCGGCTCCCGATCAGACTCCCAGGCGCCTGAGACGCATGCCCAGGCGGTGCGCGACGCGTCCATAGCGCGGGAAGCGGTAGCGGGAATACATGACGTGGTGGATCACGTTGATCCTGAGGAGGGCGTAGAGCAGGCAGGGAGTCGGAAGCAGGCGGAGGTCGAACAGGAGCGCGCGCGTACAGCGGGCGAGAGGGAACAGGCGACTCAGACCTCCCGCGACATCGTTGAAGCGCATGTACTTCTCGGGATCGCTCTCCTCTCGCACGAGCAGCACCTCGGCCAGCTCGGCGTGCTTTCCCTGCCGCAGCGTGGAGGCCACGACGACCCAGTCGAACCCATAGTAGGCCGCGGCGGGAAGTGCCGGCTGTAGAGCCTCGCGCCGGTACACCCCGTAGAAGCGTGAGTTGTCCAGCGGGTCACGGAGATATCGATAGAGGTTCTGGCGTGGGCGGCCGAGGAGCGCGAAGGTGCCGGGGAGGGGACGGCGGCGCCCGTCGCGGTCCAGCGCGTCGACTCGCGGCGTCGAGCAGACCACATCCGGGTGGCGGTCCAGGATGGCGGTCGCCTCCTCCAGGAGGCGGCTGAGCATGAAGTCGTCGGCGGCGAGCCACATGAAGTAGGCGCCTCGCGCGGCGTCGAGGACGAACCGAAAATTCTCGAGACCGGGAATGGCTCGCGGGTGCCGGGTATAGCGGATTCTCGCGTCCGCGGCGGCGTAGCGCCGACAGATCTCCTCGGTCCCGTCGCTCGATGCGTTGTCCGACACCAGGAGCTCGAAGTCGCCCAGCGTCTGGCCGAGCACGGACTCGATGGCCCGCGCGACGGTGCGCTCCATGTTGAACACCGGGATGCCGACGGTGACGCGAGGGCCGGTCATTCGGCCCGGGCCAGTCGCGCCACGACGGCCACGCGGCGGCGCACCAGCGCGGCGGACGTCACGGCGGCGACCGCCGCGAGCACCCCGGTCGTGGCCACCCACCCGAGGCGCGCCGCGGGGCCGAGCGCCTCCGGCATCGTGGCGCGAGCCAGCCCGCCCACCACGACGACTGCGAGGGCCGGCAGCACCAGATGGCCATACCAGCGTCCGAGCTCCCCGGGGAGCACCCGCCGGTGCATCCAGGCCATGGCGACGAGGAGCATGCCGAGGTTGAGCGCGATCCAGGCCACGGCCGCACCGGCCCCGCCCCACCGCTGGCTCAGGACGACGAGGAGCGGTATGACGAGCAGGGCGGCGACGGCGTTGGCGCCGGCGCCGAGCGCCGACCAACCGAACGCCAGCTGCGCGACGTGAGGCACGTGCATCAGCGTGTTGAGCACCGTACCGACCGTGCGCAGGCTGAGGACGAGCGCGCCGGCGCGCGCGAAGTCGGCTTCGCGCGTCCACAAGGTCAAGACGTCATCGGGGAAGAAGATCAGGACCGCGCCGAGCGGCATGACGATGGTCGCGACGAGCTGCGAGAAGAAGTGATAGTGATCGGTGGCTCCGTGGACGTCACCCCGCTCGAAGAGCTGGCTCAAGCGCGGATAGATCGCCGTCGTGATCGGCTGCACGAGGTGCCCCAGGACCGCCGCCACCGTGACCGCGAGCGTATAGTACCCGAGCTCGGAGAGCGGCAGGATGGCGCTCAGGATCACCTGGTCCATCGAGGTCATGCTCAGCCCGAGCAGCATCGTGCCGGCGATGCCGGCGCTGAAGCCGAGCAGGGGTCGAATCGTCGCCAGGCGTACCCGGCCCCCGCGAACCTCCGGGGGACGCACCACGCGGAACGCCGCGATCAGTACCGCGACCTCCACGTAGAACACCACGAGTTGGGTGACGAAGAAGACCCTCGGCGTCGGCGCGACGAGCTGCAGGCCGAGGACCGTCGCAATCGCACGGCCGAGGCTGCCACTGGCTTGCACCAGATTCGCCACGCCCTGCCGCTGCAAGCCGTTCAGCGCGGCCACGTAGAAGCCGCGCATGACCAGCGCGGGGACGATGGCGCCCAGGAGCCCCAGCGCCCCCCGGACCTCAACCGTCGAGAGCGTGAAGAAGCTGAGCCAGCGGGTCGCGACGGCCGGCGCCACGGCGGCCACGGCGATGCCGGCGGTGATCGCGACGGCCCAGCACGCGGCCTGCAGGGTGGCGGCGACGTCGGCCCCGGGTTCCGCATCGGTCGATCGGGCGGTGATCCGGGCCATCTCTCGGTTGATGGTGGCGCCGAGACCGAGGTCCAGCGCGGTGGCGGCGAACACCGCGGTCGTGAGCAGACTGGCGAGGCCGTAGGCCTCGGCCCCGAGCAGGCGCAGGTAGACGGGCACCGCGACGAAGAACACCGTGAGCACCACCGCGGTCCCCCCGGTATTGGCCGCGATGTTCCGGCCGACCGAACTCATGGGGATGGTCGACGGCGGACGCTCGGGCGCGACGTGCGCCCGGTCGTCGACCGCGTCCGACTAGCCGTTGCCACGGAGGGAGGCGGCGTCGACGACCCGGGAGGAGGGAACCGGAAGGATGAAGGCCCCGCCCTTGCGCAGGTAGTCGGCTTGCTGCTCGACGATCTCGTCGACGAGGTTCCACGGCAGCAGCAGCGCGAAGTCGGGCATCTCGCGGACGAGGTCCTCGACGGGCCGGATCGGCACGCGCACGCCCGGGATCAGGAGCCCCTGCTTGTGCGGGCTGCGGTCGACCGTGAACTCGAGCAGGTCGGTCCGGATCCCGCACGCGTTGAGCAGGACGGTGGCCTTGGCCGGCGCGCCGTACGCGGCCACGCGCCGGCCCTGGGCCCTCAGCCGTCGCAACGTCCCCGTCAGGTCGCCACAGAGACGGGCCACGTCGCGGCTGAAGCTCGCGTAGCGCGCGGCCCCGGTCAGCCCCGCTACGGCCTCGGCTCGCCGGAGCCGCTCGACGGCCGGCGTGATCGGCCGGGCGCCCTGGTGCTGGACGAACACGCGCAGTGACTCGCCGTGCACGGGCTGGACGTCGACGTCGAAGACCTCGAGGCGCGCCCGCGCGGCCAGCCCGGCAACCGCCGCCAGCGAATAGTAGAAGACGTGCTCGTGATAGATGGTATCGAAGGCCGTCCGGGTGAGCGTGTCACCGACGTACGGGAACTCGAAGACGGCGGCCCCGTCGGCGGCGAGGCAGGCCGCGACCGCCGCGAAGAATCCGTTGATGGCCGGCACGTGGGCGAGCACGTTGTTCCCGACGATCACGTGAGCGCGTCCGAAGCCGCCGACGAGCTCGTCCACGACGTCGGGGCCGAAGAATCGGACCAGGGTCGGGATGCCGCGCGCCGCCGCCGCCGCGGCGACGTTGCGGGCCGGCTCCACCCCGAGCACCGGCACGCCTCGAGCCTGGAAGAACTGCAGCAGGTAGCCATCGTTGCTGGCGATCTCGAGCACGCCGCGCGCCGGCGAGAGCGCGAACCGCTCGATCAGCGTATCCGCCATCGCCCTGGCGTGGGCGAGGCCCTGGTCGGAGAACGACGTGAAGTACAGATACTCACCGAACAGCGCCTCGGGCGGTGCGGTCTCGGTCAGCTGGACGAGGTGGCAGCGCGCGCAATAGGCGACGGCGAGCGGGAAACACGGATCGGGTCGGGCGGCGTTCTCGGGCCGCACGAGCGCGTTGGCCAGCGGCTGCGAGCCGAGATCGAGGAAGGGAGCGTCCAGGGGCGCGGCGCAGCCGAGACAGGCGCGCCCGCTCACGGCTCCCGGATGGCCTGCCATCGCTGCTGGTAGTGGCGAATCTGCTCGACGCTGAGCTCGTACATCGCGTGGGGCGAACCGGAGCCGGCGGCGCCGCGGTACCACTCGACGGTGAGCTGCACGGCCTCCTTGAGCGTGAACAGCGGCTGCCAGCCGAGGTGCGCGCGCGCCTTGCGCCAGTCCAGGCGCAGCTGGCCGGCCTCGTGCGGAGCGTCGTCGTCGGAGACCGTCTCCCAGCGGGCTCCTGCCCACTGACCGACGATCAGATCGGCCAGCGTTCCGACCGAGACGGCGTCCGCGTCGCGCGGGCCGAAGTTCCAGGCCCCCGCGAAGGCGGCGCTGGCTGCGAGTCGCTCGGCCAGGCGCAGATAGCCGCCCAGGGGCTCCAGGACGTGCTGCCAGGGCCGGATGGACAGCGGGTTGCGGACGCGGATCGGCTCGTCGCGGGCCAGCGCGCGCATCGCGTCCGGCACCAGGCGGTCGGCGCCCCAGTCACCACCGCCGATGACATTGCCGGCGCGCACGGTCGCGAGCCGTGGTCCACCCGTCGTGAAGAACGAGCGGCGGTAGGCGGCGGCGACGACCTCGGCGGCGGCCTTGCTCGCGCTGTAGGGGTCGTGGCCGCCCAGCGCATCGTCCTCGCGGTAACCCTGCGATCGCTCGACGTTCTCGTAGCACTTGTCACTGGTCACGACGACGACGGCCTCCACCGACGGCGCGTGACGCACGGCCTCCAGCAGCGCGGCCGTCCCCAGTACGTTGACGGAGATGGTCTCGAGTGGCTCCCCGTACGACCGGCGCACGATCGGCTGGGCGGCCAGATGGAACACGACGCGTGGCCGGGCCGCCGTCAGCGCCGCCTGCAGGGCGGCGGCGTCACGGACGTCGGCGAGGTGCGTGGCGACGCGGTCGGCGAGCCCGCACCGAGCATAGTACGAGGGCGTGGTCGGTGGCGCGAGCGCGAAGCCGGTGACGCGGGCGCCGAGGTCGAGCAGCCACGTGGCCAGCCACCCGCCCTTGAAGCCGGTGTGCCCCGTGATGAAGACGGACCGGTCCCGCCAGAACTCGGGCGCGACCATTCAGCGCCAGACGGCCCAGGCGGCCTTGTCGTGCCGCCACAGCTCGTTCAGCAGCTCCATCTCGCGCGGGGTGTCCATGCACTGCCAGAAGCCGGTGTGCTGGTAGACCGCGAGCTGCCTCATGCCGGTGAGCTTGGTCAGCAGCGACTGCTCGAGGCTCTCTTCGTCGCCCGCGATCATGTCGAGCACCGCGCGCTCGAAGACGAAGAAGCCTCCGTTGATCCAGCCCCCCTGCACCTGCGGCTTCTCCTGGAACACCTGGACCATGTCGTCGTCGATGACGACTTCGCCGAAGCGCGACGACGGCCGCACCGCGGTGAGCGTCGCGAGCTTGCCATGGGCGCGATGGAATTCCAGCACGCGGTCGAGATCGATGTCGGCCACGCCGTCGCCGTACGTCACCATGAATCGCTCCTCGTCGAGGAGGAAGCGCGCGACGCGCCCGAGTCGACCGCCGGTCAGCGTCGTCAATCCCGTCTCGGCCAGCGTGACCCGCCAGCCCGACTCGGCGTGCACGCCGTGCACCTGCACCTCGCGGGAGCCGAGGGTCACCGTCACGTCGCGGTGGCGGACCTCGTAGTTCAGGAAGTAGTCGCGGATGATGTCGCCCCGGTAGCCCAGGCAGATCACGAAGTCGGTGTGCCCGTAGTGCGCGTACGTCTTCATGATGTGCCAGAGGATGGGACGGGCACCGATCGTCACCATGGGCTTGGGACGGAACTCCGTCTCCTCCCGCAGCCGCATGCCGAGCCCTCCGGCGAGAAGCACCACTTTCATGAGGGGTCCCTCGTCTATAGTAAGTGTGACCCTCGATCCCTCGGATGAACATTCTCTGGGTCAGCCCGTTCCTGCCGAAGCTCGACGCGCCGCACACCGGCGGTCGCGCCCTCGCCCAGTGGATCGAGTGGACCGCCAGGCGCCACGCCGTCACCCTGGTCTGCCGCGTCGAGCCGGGCGAGCGGGCGCTGGCCGAGGCGTGGCGGGACCGCCTGGCCGGCGTGCACGTGTACGAATTTCGGCGGCCGGACGGCGCGCTCGCCGTGCCCCGGATCGCCGCGTCGTACGTCCGACTCGGACGACAGGCCAATCGCCTGCTGGCCGGCGGTCGGTTCGATCTCCTGCACGTCGAGTATCTGGAGGTCGGGTTGGGGATCGACGGATCGCTGCCGGTGCCGAAGGTCGCGGTGGCCATCGACGAGCTCACGAAGCCGGCGCGCCACCGAATTGCGCTGGCCCGCGGGGTGCGGGCGCGACTGGGCGCGTCGCTCTACTGGCGGGCCATCGATCGTCTCCAGAAACGGATCTGCCGGAAGTTCGATCGGATCCTGACGATGTCGGAGAACGATCGCGTGGCGCTGCTCGCGAGTGATCCCACGCTGTCCGTCGGCGTGCTCCCGCTCCCGGTGGGAATCGATCCGGCCAGGGCCGTGGCCCCGCGGGACGACGCCGGCCTGCTGTTCGTCGGCGCCATGAACCGCGACGCCAACGCGGACGCCGTGCGTCACTTCAGCATGGACGTCCTGCCCCGGATCCGGAACGAGGTACCGACCACGACCTTCACGATCGTCGGCGGCGGTCCGACGGGCGCGGTCCTCCGCCTGGGAACGACGCCAGGCGTCCGCGTCACCGGATTCGTCGAGTCGCTGGAACCCTACTACGGGGCGGCCACGGTGTTCGTGGCGCCGATGCGCATCACCGGCGGTATCGCGGGGAAGACGATCGACGCCATGGCGGCCGGCTGCCCCGTCGTCACGACCACGCTCGGCAACGATGGCCTCGGCGCGACGCCGGGCGAGCATCTGCTGGTGGCCGACGCGCCCGCCGACTTCGCCGCGGCGGTGGTGCGTCTCCTCCGTGATCCCGCGCTACGCCAGCGCCTTGCCGCCGCGGCCCGGCGTTTCGCCACCGAGCGCTTCGACCCCGCCGTCAGCGCCGCCGCGCTCGAACACGAGCACACGGCCGTCGCGGCGGCCGTCACCAGGCGATCAGGCGGCTGACGGCGCTCCAGTACGCCGCGAACACCGGGTCGAGCACCCAGCGCACCGCCGGTGTCGCCACCGGACCGAACGCGAAGCGCGCGGAGAGGAACGGCGTCAGCTCGCGATCGCGCCGTCGCCGCAGCGCCTGCACCGCGCGGCGCTTGCCCGCGAGGTAGCGCCACGTGGCCGGACGCAGGAAGAATCCGTAGACGGCCAGACGCTCGCCGAGCCAGCCGCTGCGGGCCGCGTAGAGCAGCCCCACCGGCTCGAACGCGAGCAGCGCCGGGGCGAGCACGGCGAGCGTGGCGAGACGGTAGTGCGTCAGGACGTTGATCAGCCGGTTGCGCTCGACATAGTGCCACTTGCGCTTCCACGCCGGCCGGGCGAAGTCGTAGTCGTGATGGACGACGGCGGCGGGGGCCAGCAGCGCGTCCCAGCCGGCCAGGCGCAGGCGCCAGCCGAGGTCGGAGTCCTCGTGGTACATGAAGAGCGCGGGGTCGAACACGCCGACCTCGCGCAGCGCGCGAGCGCGGTAGAGCACGCCGGCGCCGCTCGCGTAGGCGATCGGGCGCACGTCGAGCGGGCGGTCGGCCTCGCCGTCACCGCCCACGAATCCCACGCCGAGGTAGTGCAGCTCGTTGCCGCGCGAGTGGATGACCACGCGGCCGTCGGGCTCGCGCCGGAGCAGCTTGGGTTGCACGGCGCCGGCGGTCGGGTGGGCCTCCGCCACGTCGACGAGCGCCTGCAGCGCGTCGGGCTCCAGGTAGGTGTCCTGGGTGGCGATCACCACGTAGTCCACGCCGGCGGTCAGCGCCTCGCGCATGCCGAGCGCGTTGCCCCCCGCGTAGCCGGTGTTGTTCCCGGGCACGACGACCTGCGCCTCGGGCGCCTGCTCGGCGAACCACCGGGCCGCCGCCCGGTCCGGTCCGTTCTCGACGACGATCAGGCGCCAGCGCTTGGCCGGGTAGCGCTGGGCGTGCAGGCTCGCCCAGAGCCGCTCGAGATACCGGGTGCCGTAGTAGGTGACGAGGACGACGGCGACCGTGGGTGTCGTCACGCCGCGGGCGCCCGTCACGACAGGTACGAGGCGACGAACGTGGACGCGGGCACCGTGCTGGTGAAGCGGTCGAGACGGAACGGCTCGGCGCTCACGGGAGGCTCCGCCCCCACGATGAGCGCGGCCATCGTCTCGCCCACCGCCGGCGCGAGCTTGAAGCCGTGGCCGCTCATGCCGGCGGCGATCCAGAATCCCTCGACCGGCGACCGATCGAGGATGGGCATCCAGTCGGGTGTGATGTCGAAGGCGCCGGCCCACCCGCGCCGGTAGCGTGCCTCCCGCAGTCCCGGCAGTGCCCGGCCCGTGCGCTCCAGGACCTCGGCCGCCTCGTCGAGGCCGACCTCGCCGCCGAGCCGCTCCGGGTCCATGGGATGGCGCGCCTCGTCGTCGGTGAGTGAGCCGGTCAGGGTCAGCCCACCGGTCTCTGGCCGCACGTAGGCGCCGCCGGCGAGATCGAGGTAGACGACGTGTGGGCGCCCGAAGTCACGGGGGCGCTCGACGACGAAGACCGGATGACGGCCCACGACGATCGGCAGCTCGACGTCGACCAGCCGCGCCAGGGCCGGCGACCAGAGCCCGGCTGCGTTCACGACGACCGGAGCATCGATGCGCTCCCCGCTCGACGTCTTCACGCCGGTCACCCGGTCGCCCGCACGGCTCAGGCCGGTGACGGCGACGCCCTGCTCGATGCGGACACCGTGCCGGCGCGCCGCCTCGGCGAAGCCGAGGGTGACCGCGGTGGGATCGCCGTAGCCGGAGTCGGGTTCCCAGAGCACGGCGCCCAGGCCGTGCGGGTCGATGCGCGGCTCGACGCGGGCGACGTCGTCGGGGGCGAGCACCTCGGCGCGCACCCCGAGCGCACGCTGGCGCTCCACCGAGGCCTCCAGGGCCAGTCGCGTGGCGGGACCGACGCCGATCAGACAGCCGCAGGCGACGTAGCCCGCATCGCCGCCGATGGCCTCGGCGAAGCGCCGGAAGACCTCCAGCGAGCGAACGACCATCCGCGTGGTCTCGGGGGTCGGGTAGAGCTGGCGCACGATGCCGACCGAGCGGCCGGTGCCGCCGGAGGCGAGCCCGTCGCGCTCGAGGAGCAGGACGTCGCGCACGCCGCGGGCGGCGAGGTGATACGCGATCGAGCACCCGGTGACGCCGCCCCCGACGATGACGACGGAGGCCCGGCGGCTCACGGCGTGGTGGCGACGCCCCGCTCGGCGGCCTCGAGCTCGCTCACGATCCGCACCTCGTCGTCGGCCCGCACGCGGCCCTCGATCAGGACCCGCGCGTAGACACGGCTCCAGCCGGGATGGCTCTTCTGCGAGACCCGGTCGAACTCGCGACCGACGAAGACCGGGGCGATCGTGCGGCATGGGCTCGTGTAGCGTGTCACCTGGAGCACCACCCACTCGCCGAGCACCAGATAGGCGGCGGGAACGACCCTCGCCCAGTCGACACCCTCGGTCGTGACGTTCTCGCCGATCGCGCCCGGGGCGATCGCGTGGCCCTCGGCGGCCAGGGCTTGGATCGCCTCCAGCGCGAAGAGACAGACGGCCCGGTCGGGGCCCCCGTGGTGGTGGTACCGGTGGGCGTCGCCCTCGAGGCCGAGTCGGGTCACCCACGCCTCGGTGACGGCGCGCTTGGGCACCCCGCCGGCCGAGACGCTGAGCTGCACGATCCGGCCGGTCGCGGCCACGCTCAGGCACCCTCCCGGCGGATCATCCGCTGGATCGTCGCCTCCAGCACGAGCTCGTCACGCTGGTTCAGCACCCGGTGGCGGTAGGTGACGACGCCGCGGTCGGTCTTCTTCGTCTCCCGCTTGGCGGCGACCTCGACCTCGACCCGGATCGTGTCGCCCTCGAGCACGGGCGCCACGACGCGCAGCTCGCCGCCCAGCCACGCCATGCCGGTGCCGTGGATCAGCCCCGTCTGCATCACGAGCCCCTCGCTGAGCGCGAAGGTCAGCGCGCCGGGGGCGGCGCGCCGCCCGAAGATCGACTCGCGCTTGACGTACTCCATGTCGAGGAAGAGGGGCTCGGTGAAGCCGCACTGGTTCACGAAGTTGACGATGTCGGTCTCCGACACCGTGCGGGCCAGCGTGCGGTAGACGGCGCCGACCTCGTGCTTCTCGAAGGTCACTCCCTGCTGCATGCGGTCACTCCTCGGATCGGACTATTCGCCCAGGTAGGCGCGGCGCACCTCGGCGTTCTCGCTCAGGGCCGCGGCGGTGCCGGTCAAGACGACCTTCCCCGTCTCCAGCACGTAGCCGCGGTGGGCGATGCTGAGCGCCATGGAGGCGTTCTGCTCGACGAGCAGGATCGTCGTCCCCTGCCGGTTGACCTCGCCGATCGTCTCGAAGATCTGCTCGACGAGCACGGGGGCCAGCCCCATGGACGGCTCGTCGAGCAGCAGCAGTCGGGGGCGCGCCATGAGCGCGCGCCCGATCGCCAGCATCTGCTGCTCGCCGCCCGAGAGCGTCCCGGCCACCTGGACGATGCGCTCCTGCAGCCGCGGGAACAGCGTGAACACGCGCTGCAGGTCGGTGTCGATCCCACCGTCGGAGCGCAGGAACGCCCCCATGAGGAGGTTCTCACGGACGGTGAGGCGGTTGAAGATGCGCCGCCCCTCGGGGACGTGGCCGATGCCGAGACCGACGATGTCGTGGGGCGGGGTACCGACCAGCGTCGTCCCCTCGAGCTCGATCGAGCCGTGCCGGGGGACCAGGAGACCGGAGATCGTCTTGAGGGTGGTCGTCTTCCCGGCGCCGTTGTTGCCGAGCAGGGCGACGATCTCGCCGCGCTCGACCTCCAGCGACACGCCCTTGAGCGCGTGAATCTCGCCGTAGTAGACCTGCAGCCCGTCAAGGCGCAGCACGCGACCCTCCCGCGGCTCCCCGCCGACCGAGGTAGGCCTCGATCACACGCACGTCACCCTGCACCTCGCGCGGCAGCCCCTCGGCGATCTTCTCGCCGTGGTCGAGCACCGTCACGCGGTCGGAGACCTCCATGACGACCCGCATGTTGTGCTCGATGAGCAGGATGGCGAGGCCGAGCTCGACCACGAGCCGGCGCAGCAGCGCCATGAGGTCGCTGGCCTCGCCCTGGGTCATGCCCGCCGTGGGCTCGTCGAGCAGCAGCAGGGAAGGCTCCGACGCCAGCGCGCGGGCGAGCTCCAGGCGGCGCTGGTCGCCGTACGGCAGGTTGCGCGCGACCTCGTTGGCCTTGCCCCGGAGGCCCACGCGATCGAGCAGCTCACCGCCGCGCCGCCACAATCCGCGCTCGACCTCGTGGAACCGGGGACGGTGGGTGAGCGCGTCCCAGAGGCCCAGTGTCACGCGGGCGTGCATGCCGACCAGCACGTTCTCGACCGCCGTCATGTTGGCGAAGAGCCGGATGTTCTGGAAGGTGCGGCACACGCCGAGCGCGGTGATCCGGTCGGGACGGAGCCCGACGAGCGAGTGGCCGCGGAACGTCACCTCGCCGGCGTCGGGCTCGTAGAGGCCGGTGAAGACGTTGAACAGCGTGGTCTTGCCGGCGCCGTTGGGGCCGATGATCGAGGAGATCCCGCGCTCGAGCGCATAGTCGACCCGGTTGATCGCCAGCAGACCCCCGAACCGCTTGGTGATCCCGCGGGCCTCGAACAGCATCGTCACGGGCCGACCACCGGCTGCTCCTGCTGGACGTGGGCCAGCTCGCGCTGTCGCCGCCGGGCGGGGAAGATGCCCTGCGGACGGAAGATCATCATCAGGACGAGGATGATGCCGAAGACCATCCGCTCGTATTTCGCCGGCTCGAGCTGCGTGGGCAGATTGGCCAGGCTGTAGCCGAACACGGTGACGCCCGCGTTCTTCAGCTCGTTGAGCCAGAGCGAGAAGCCCTTGAGGACCTGGAGGTTCAGCACGGTCACGACGGTGGCGCCCACGACCGCCCCCGGGATCGAGCCCATGCCGCCCAGGATCACCATCGCGAGGACGCCGATCGACTCGAGGAACGTGAACGACTCGGGGTTGATGAAGATCTGCTTGGCCGAGAAGACGACACCCATGACGCCGGCGAACGACGCGCCGCACGCGAAGGCCAGGAGCTTGGCCCGCACCAGGGGTACTCCCATGGCCTGGGCGGCCAGCTCGTCTTCGCGGATCGCCTCCCACGCGCGCCCGATGTGGGAATCCTCGAGGCGCCGGTTGACGATGATGACGACGACGACGATCAGCAGCACCAGGAAGTAGAAGGCCTCGGCGGGCGGGACGCCGGGCGGCAGCGGCGGGCGACCGATGGGGGTGATGCCCTTGGGGCCGTTCGTCAGATTGATGGGCTTGTCGAGGTTGTTGGCCAGCACCCGGATCACCTCGCCGAAGCCGAGCGTGACGATCGCGAGGTAGTCGCCGCGCAGCCGCAGCACCGGCAGACCGAGCAGCACGCCGGTGAGCGCGGCCACCGCCAGTCCCACGAAGAGGAAGAGGTAGAACCACCCCGGGGCGAGGGGGAAGACGTCGCCGCCGAAGATGAGGTTGGCGTGGGGTGACCCGAAGATCGCCCACGAGTACGCACCCACCGCGAAGAACGCGACGTAGCCGAGGTCGAGGAGCCCCGCGAGGCCGACGACGATGTTCAGGCCCAGCGCCAGGGCGGCGAAGATCCCGACCTGGGTGGCGACCTCCAGGTAATAGCCGTTGAAGTAGCCGACGATCGGCATGAGGACGACCAGGGCCAGGCCGAGCAGGCCGCCGCGCAGCCAACCGGGGATCCTGGCGACATACACGAACAGCATCGCGCCCTGGAAGGCCAGGAAGACCAGGATCGACCGGGGAAAGACGGCGACCAGCGTGACCGACAGCGCGACCGCCGCCACCGCGGCCGCCGCGTGCATCACGCGCGTGTGCATCAGGCGCGACCTCGCACGACCTCGCCCAGCAGACCCTTGGGTCGGAAGATCAGGATCAGGATCAGCACCGAGAACGCGAAGATGTCCTTGTACTCGGCGCCGAAGGCCCCGCCGGTGAGCAGGGACATGTAGGACGCCGCGAACGCCTCGAGCAGGCCGAGGACGAGCCCACCGAGCATCGCGCCGGGGATGTTACCGATGCCGCCCAGCACGGCCGCCGTGAACGCCTTCAGCCCCGGAACGAAGCCCGTGTAGGGATTGATCAGGCTGTACTGGATGCCGAACAGCACGCCAGCCGCGCCCCCCATGGCCCCGCCGATGAGGAACGTGAGCGAGATGATGCGGTTGACGTTGATGCCCATCAGGCTCGCCGCCGCTTGGTCCTCGGCCACCGCCCGGATGGCGGTGCCGATCTTCGTGCGGTTCACGAGCGCGTGCAGCGCCCAGAGCATCAGCAGCGCGGCGACGATGACCACGAGCGACCGCACGGAGACGTCGAGCGTCTCGGTCAGCTCGAAGCGGTGGTTCATCACGTCCATGGTGGGATAGACGAGGTTGAACGCGTTGCGCCAGATCGACTCGAACAGCCGGATGATGTCCTGCAGGAAGAACGACACGCCGATGGCCGAGATCAGTGGGATCAGCCGCGGCGCCGCGCGCAGGGGCCGGTAGGCTACCCGCTCGACGGTGACGGCCAGCAGCCCGCTCGCCGCCATCCCGGCCAGGAGCACGAGAACCAGCACGACGACCCACGGGAGCCGCTCGAGCCACCCCGCCGACTGCAACGAGAGTAGGATTTCGACGCCCACGAACGCGCCGAAGATGAAGATCTCGGAGTGCGCGAAGTTGATGAACTCCAGCACCCCGTACACCATCGTGTAGCCGAGCGCGATCAGCGCGTACATGAAGCCGAGCAGAAGGCCGTCGAGCAGGACCTGGGGGAAGATCGCGATGAGGAGCTCGTAGTCCATGGTGCCGGGTGGGCGACGCGCGGCGACGAGGGGCCGCGGGGCCCCCCGTCGCCGACGGTCACGCTACTTCTTGGCGGAGGGTGCGGCGATCGTGAGCTGCTTGACGATCTTGTTGTCGCCCCACTTCTCCGGGTTGTCGCTGGCCACCTGGAGCACGAAGTACAGCGCCTTCTGCCGGTCGCCCTTGCTGTCGAACTCGATCTCGCCCGTGATCCCCTTGTGCTTCACCTTGCGGACCGCGGTCGAGACGTCCTCGCGGCTCGGCACCTTGCCGCCCTTGGCGGCGGCCTCGATGGCCTTCAGCGCGATCGCGGTCGCGTCGTAGGCCTCGGCCGCGTACGGCTCGGGGTTCTTGCCGAACTTCTTCTTGAAGTCGTCGACGAAGCCCTTGGCGCCGGCGAGGGCCGAGGCGGGGCCGGCCGCCGAGGTGTAGTACATGCCGACGACGGCCTTGCCGGCGATCTTGGTGAGGTCCGAGGAGTCCATGCCGTCGGGGCCCATGAACTTGGCCTTGATGCCCTTCTCGCTCGCCTGCTTGAAGAACGGCGCGCCCTGGTCGTAGATGCCGCCGAAGTAGATGAGGCTGGGATTCTTGGCCTTGATCGGCGTCAGGATCGGATCGAAGTTCGACTTCTCTTCCGTCCCCTCGAAGCCCGCCACGGTGAGGCCCTTCTTCTTGGCGTCGTCGCGGAAGAACTCGGCCACGCCCTGCCCGTAGGTGGTCTTGTCGTGGACGATGTAGACGCTCTTGGCCTTCACGGTGCCGGCGGCGAACTCGGAGCCCACCACGCCCTGCACGTCGTCACGGCCGCACACGCGGTTGACGTTGGGATAGCCGCGGTCGGTGACGGTGGGGTTGGTGTTGGCCGGCGAGATCATCGTCAGGTTGACTTCCTTGTAGACCTCCGACGAGGGGATGGCGACGCCGGAGTTCAGGTGCCCGATGACGGCGAGGATGTCCTTGTCGGCAATGATGTTCTTGCTGTTGGCGACGCCGACGTCGGGCTTGGCCTGGTCGTCGAAGGGCACGAGCTCGACCTTGAAGCCGGCCTTCTCGAGATTGCCCTTGAACTTGTCGATGGCGAGCTGGGCGCCGAGCTTGATGCCCTCGCCGAGCGCGGCCTGGCCGCCCGAGAGCGGGCTCTGGGTGGCAATCTTGATGGTCCCCTTGCCCTGGGCCTGAAGCGGGGAGGCCCCAGGCAGCAGGGCGACAGCGAGCGTCAGGCAGAGGACCAGGACGCCGCGGAGGTACTTCGAGTTCATGGGAGCCTCCTTGATCGGTGTCGAATCAGGGATTTACGCGCCGCCAATTTATAGTGGGGGCCGGGGGGCGGTCAAGCCCCGCGCCGCCCGGATCAGCGCGACGAATCGCTCAGAAGCCGCCCGAGGATCGGGGGAGGCGGCCACCGCCGAGATGACGGCGACGCCATCCGCACCCGCCCGGACGACCTTCTGGACGTTGTCGTGCGTGATCCCACCGATGCCTACCAACGGAACGCGGATCTCGGCACGGAGTTTCCGGAGCAGGTCGGGCCCGACGAGCTGGAAGTCGGCTTTGGTCGGGGTTGCGAACATCGACCCCACGGCAACGTAGTCGGCGCCGTCGGCGTGGGCCGCCCGGGCCTGCTCGACGCTGTGCGTGGAGATCCCGAGGATCATGCCGGGCCGCAGCAGCGGCCGGGCCACGCGAGCGGGAAGGTCGTCCTGGCCCAGGTGCACCCCGTCGGCGCCCACCGCGAGGGCCAGATCGACCCGGTCGTTCACGATGAAGGTGACGCCCTCGGCGGCGCAGCGCGCGCGAAGTCGCTCGGCCAGGGGCAGCAGGCGGCCCGAAGGCCACTCCTTCTCGCGGAGCTGCACCATCCGGCAGCCGCCGGCGACGGCCGCGTCGAGCAGGTCGACGAGGTCGCGGCCCCGGGCGGCGACCCGGTCGAGGATGACGTAGAGCGAGGGGTCCATCAGGCCGAGGTCAGACGCGCGCCGTCGACGCTCGTGAAGCCCCCCTGCACGAAGGCCGGATCGGTGAGGACCCTGAGGTGGAACGGGATGGTCGTCTTGACGCCCTCGACCACCGTCTCGACGAGGGCCCGCCGCATGCGAGCGATCGCCTCGGCCCGGTCACGCCCGTGGACGACGATCTTGGCGAGCAGCGAGTCGTAGAAGGGCGGCACCACGTAGGGGGCCATCAGGTGACTGTCGACACGGACGCCGAAGCCTCCCGGGGCCTGCCAGCCCGTCACCCGACCGGCGCTCGGGGCGAACGTGACCGGATCCTCGGCGTTCACGCGGCACTCGATGGCGTGGCCGTTCGTGCGGACGTCGTCCTGGCGGTAGCCCAGCGGCTCCCCGGCGGCGATGCGAACCTGCTCGCGGATCAGGTCGATGCCGGTGACCATCTCGGTGACCGGGTGCTCCACCTGGATGCGCGTGTTCATCTCGATGAAGTAGAAGTGGCCGCTGCGGGCGTCGACCAGGAACTCCACGGTGCCGGCGCTCACGTAGTTCACGGCGCCGGCGGCGGCCAGCGCAGCCTTGTGCAGCCCCGCACGCGTCTCGACGGGCAACGCCGGGGCCGGCGATTCCTCGATGAGCTTCTGGTGGCGCCGCTGCACCGAGCAGTCGCGCTCGCCCAGGTGCAGCCGCATGCCGTTGCGGTCGCCCAGGACCTGGACCTCGACGTGCCGCGCCTCCTCGATGAACTTCTCGCAGTAGATCTCCGAGGAGCCGAAGGCCGCGCCCGCCTCCGCCTGGCAGGCGGCGAAGGCCTGGGTCACCTCGGCCCGGCTGCGGACGATCCGCATGCCGCGGCCGCCGCCCCCCGCGGCGGCCTTGAGGATGACCGGATAGCCGGCGGCGTCGGCGACCTCGACCGCCTCGGCCTCGTCCTTCAGCGGTAGCTCGCTGCCCGGCACGACGGGGACGCCGGCCTGCCGCGCGATCACGCGCGCCTGGGCCTTGTCGCCCATGAGCCGGATGGCCTCGGGCGAGGGGCCGATAAACGTCAGCCCCGAGGCCCGGCAGATGTCGGCGAAGGCCGGGTTCTCGGCCAGGAAGCCGTACCCGGGATGGATCGCCTCGCTGTCGGTGACGACCGCGGCGGAGATGATCGACGCGAGGTTCAGATAGCTCGACCGCGAGTCGTCGGGGCCCACGCAGATCGACTCGTCGGCGAGCCGTACGGGCAGGGAGTGCGCGTCGGCCGTGGAGTGGGCGATGACCGTGCGGATCCCGAGCTCGCGGCAGGTGCGGATGATCCGCAGCGCGATCTCGCCTCGGTTGGCGATCAGGATCTTGTGAAACATGGCCGTGGGTCTATCCGCCCAGCACGCGGCGCCACTGGTGCTCGAGCTCGGCCAGGGACAGCCCGTACACCGCCGGCACCGCCACCGTGATCGCCTCGCCCTGTCCCAGTCGCGTCATGAGCCGACGCATCGCCGGCATGCCGCCACGGTCGAGGAGGTCGTGGACCACCCACAGCGCCACGTCGTAGCCGGCCCGCGCGCGGCCGGGGTCGGCTTCGGCCAGCAGCTCCTCGACGCCGCCCAGCGTGGGACGCCCCGGAACGCGCAGCATCGGATCCGGCGTCGCGCCCTCGAGCGCCTGGGCGAGACCCTCGTGCAGCCAGCGCGGAGCGCGTCCCCGCGCGAGGTCGTGGATGACCGCGTGCGCGTACTCGTGCACGAGGATGCGCTCCAGCTCCCGGCGCGGCGGCAGGGCGCCGCCGGCCGGGAGACGGATCTTGCCGTCGAACAACCCGGTCACCCAGCCGTGCACGCGTGCCACTTCCTGGAACTGGGCGGCGTCGTACAGGATGACCGCCACCCGTTCGCGAGGCGCCTCCCCGAGCGAGCCGACGACGCGCTCGCGCGCGGCGTCGAGCCCGGCCAGCAGCGCGCGTCGCGAGTCGGCGTCGACGGCGGCCCGCCACTTGACGACGAAGTGCGGCGTGACCTCGCGCTGGAAGCCGGCCTCGGCACGCGCCTCGCGCTCCACCTTGTCGAGCAGTCGCCGTGCGGCCGCGTTGGTGGGCTCGGCGCCGAGCGCGGCCCGCAGATGCTCGAGCGCGCGGCCGGCGTCGTCGCGCCGGTCGTACAGGTGGGCGAGCAGCACGCGAACCTCGGCGTCGCCGTCGGTCCGCGCGGCGGCCTCGAGCGGCGCCAGCGCCTCGTCGGTTCGCCCGGCGTGCACCGCCGCCAGCCCGAGTCCGCGCAGCAGCGCGGGCATGTCGGGGCTCTGGCGCAGACCCTGGCGGAAGAGCAGCATCGCCTCGTCCGGCCGCCCCTGCCTCAACGTGCTCCAGCCCCAGCCCTCGAAACAACGCGCGACGTCCTCGCGGCGCGCCGCGCTGCCCGGGTCTTCGTCCCAGGCGCGACTGAACCGCTCACACGCGCGCGGGAACTGTCCGGCCGCGTAGAGCCGGATGGCTTCCTCGGTGAGGACGGTCAATCGTGCGGCCGAGGTCACCGGCAGTCGGGGCGCGTCGATGGGAGCGGCGGATCGCCCGCCCCACCAGGCGGCGCCGGCCACGGCGGCGAGCACGGCGGCCGGGACCAGGAGAGCCAACACGCGGTGACGGCTGAGCATGTGGAGCGCGGTTCAGGACTGTGGATCGATGAGGAACAGCGGCTGGCCGTACTCGACCGCGTGGCCGTTCTCCACCAGGATCCGAGCGACCCGCCCTCCAACCTTGGACTCGATCTCGTTCATGAGCTTCATCGCCTCGATGATGCAGAGCACCTGGCCCTCTTTGACGGCGTCGCCCTCCTGCACGTAGGGATCGGCGGTCGGAGAGGAGGCCCGGTAGAAGGTGCCCACCATCGGCGCCTCCACGGTGACGAGCGTCGGCGAGACCACGTCGGCGACGAGCGGCCGCTCGTCCGATGGGGCAGGGGCCGGTGAGGCGACGGGCGCCGGCGCGGCCACGAGGGTGGGGGTGGCTCGCTGCACGCGGACTCGCACGTCGGCCGCCTCGACCTCCACCTCGGACAGCCCCAGCTCGCCCAGCAGGGTCGCCAGCCGCCGGGTCAGCTCGACGGTACGCTCGTCACCCGAGGGAGGGGCGGCGGGCGGCGCCGGGCGGCGACCCTTGGCCATCAGCCCGCCACCGCGACGCGTCCGAGGTACTCGCCCGTCCGTGTGTCCACCTTCACGACGTCACCCTCGTTGAGGAAGAGCGGCACTTGCACGACGACGCCAGTCTCCAGCGTGGCCGGCTTGGTGCCTCCCTGCGCGGTGTCGCCGCGCACGCCGGGGTCGGTGCGGCTGATAGTCAGCTCGACGAAGTTCGGGACGTCGACGCCGGTCGGCGAGCCGTCGATGTAGAGGACGTCGACCTCGATGTTCTCCTTGAGGTAGTCCCGGGCGTCACCGACCTCGTCGGCGGACATCGACACCTGCTCGTAGGTCTCGGTGTCCATGAAGTGGTAGCGGTCGTCCCTGTACAGGAACTGCATGTGCTTCTCGTCGTACTCGACCAGCTCCACCTTCTCACCGGACCGGAAGGTGTTGTCGATCACCTTCCCCAGGCGCATGTGCTTGAGCTTGGTGCGGACGAAGGCGCCCCCCTTGCCGGGCTTGACGTGCTGGAAGTCGACGATGGCGTACGGCTGGCCGTCGAACACGATCCGCAACCCCTTCTTGAACTCCGCGGTCGACACCTGCATGGACTCCTCACCCTCTCCGTCGTGAGCGGGCACGCAGCGCGGCTTCGAGCCGCTCACGCGCCTCGGCGTTGTCGGGGGATCTCCGGACGATGCGGGTGAGCACGAGCGCCGCCTCGTCGGCCAGGCCCTGCTCCAGGCACACCGTGCCGAAGGAGAGCGTGACGAACGTGTCGTCGCTCAACACCCGCGCCAGGCCGCCGGCGTCCCCGGGGGCGGCCGCGTCGGCACGCAGCAACGACAACAGCGCGCTCGATTCGCGATCACCGGGATCCAGCCCGACCGCCTTCTCGAGGTGGGTCACGGCGGCGTCGAGTCGCCCCGCACGACGATGCACCTCGGCGGCCAGACGATGACATTGTACGTCCTTCGGGCTCGTCTGCAGAATCGCCTCGACCTCGGCGAGGGCCGGCTCGAACTGCCCCTCGGCGAGGAGCGTCTTGGCCAGGATGAGCCGCGCTGTCGTGTAGTGGGGCCACCGACGGAGCCCCTCGCGGCAGAGGCCGACCGCGTCCGAGGTCCGTCCCGCCTTGCGATAGAGATCGGCCAGCTGGGCGAAGGCAAGAGACTCCGGGTCGCGCGCCAGCCGCTCCTCGTGACGACGGATGGCCTCGGCCAGTCCGCGGTCGTCGCTCACGAGTCCTCCCGGGGGATGGGTCGCGGGTGAGGAGGGCGAATCACGACGGCGGTCTCGTCTCGCCGGCGGGCCGCGGCGACCCAACGGCTCCAGGCGCTGGCCACGCGGCGACTATACGGACCCGTCGTTTTCGTTGTCAACGGCGCTGCGCCCGCTCCGCGAGCGCCGGCGCGAACTTGCGCAGCCAGTCGAGCTCGGGCTCGGCACGGGTCTGGTCGCCGCGCGCCAGGTACAGGCGCGCGAGGCCATAGTGGGCGCCCGGCGCGCGGGGCGCTCGTGCGACGGCGCGCTCGAAGTACGCGGCCGCCTCGTTGGGCCGGCCCGAGTCGGTCAGGGCGAAGCCCATGGCGGTCAGCGCCTCGACGTGATCCGGACGCCGCTTCAGGACCGTCTCGAGTCGCCGCCGGCCGTCCTCAGCCCGGTTCGTCCGGATGAGGGCGACACCGAGGTGGGCGTTCAGATCCGGATGATCGGGATAGGTCTGGATCGCCCGCTCGAGGTGTGGCGCCGCTTCGCCCGGCTGATCGAGCCACAGCAGGACGATGCCGAGATCCGCGTGAAAATCGGCGATGTCCGGGCGGAGCACGACGGCCTGCCGGAGCGAGCCGACCGCGGCCGCCGAAGCACCAGCGGCATGCTGAGCTGCTCCCAGACCGTTCAGGCAACGCGCGCATCCTGGATCCACAGTCACCGCGTGACCCCAGAGGGAGATGCTGTCGCGCCATATCCGGCTCTGCTGCCACCCGAGCACCCCGAGCCCCACCAGCACGAGCAGGGTGCCGGCGATGGCGAATCGGCGCACCTGCTGGTCGAGCACGTCGGGTCGAAGGGCGAGGGCGACCGCGCCTCCGACCAGCAGGGCGAACCCCAGGCAGGCGAGGTACGTGTACCGATCGGCGGCCATCTGGGGTCCCGTGTGCACGACCAACCCCCCGACGGGGGCCACCGTGGCGACGTACACGGTCCACACCGCCAGACCGGCCGGCCATCGGCGGCGCAGCGCCAACAGCGCGACGGTCACCACGACCGGCACGATGCAGCCGAGCAGCAACCGGCTGTCGCGGAGCTCCCATGCCACGGGCATCTCGTACAGGGGGCTGAGGGCGTACGGCACTGCGGTGTTCCAGAGATAGAGGACGAGGTTGTAGCCGAACACGGCCGGCCGGACCCAGAGAGGATACTGCCCGGCGGCATTGAATTCGGTGGCCCGGCTGATCGCGATGAGCCCGCCGGCCACGGCGACGGCCACGTAGGGCAGCTTCTCGGCCAGCACCGGCCCGATCCGGCTTGCGGTTCCCGCGCGCCAGGGCGTGGCGAGCCGGCGAAGCGGATAGACGTCCAGCACCAGCAGCAGGACCGGAAGCGAGACCACAATGGCCTTGGACAGCACCGCCAGGATGAAGATGACGACGGAGACCGCGAGCCACCGGCGCCGCCGTCGTGGATCCCCCTCGTTCGCCTGGAGATAGGTCACGACGGTCAGGAGGTAGAACAGTCCCGAGACGACGTCGCGACGCTCTGAGACCCACACCACGGACTCGGCACGCAGGGGATGAACGGCGAAGACCAAGGCCGCCGCCGTGGCGCCTGCGAGAAGGGCGGCCGGCGTTGCGCCCGGCAGCGCACGGCCCAGCAGGTGTCGGGCGAGGACGAAGAACACCACCGCGTTGGCGATGTGGAAGATGAGGCTCGTGAGGTGGTACCCGAACGGGTCGAGGCCCCAGATCGTCCAGTCGAGGCCCAGCGTCAGCCAGGTGAGCGGTGTCCAGTGACCGGACCACGCCGTCGTGAACATCCACACCAGCTGGACCCTCCCCAGGCCACGGTAGTGAGGGTTGTCCACGAAGTTGTAGGGATCGTCCCATGCGACGAAGCCGGCTCCCAGCGCCGGGGCGAAGACGACGAACGTCAGGAGCGCGATGCCGGCAGCCGGCCCCCACGCTCCGACCCGCGCCGCGAACGCCGCGCGGGGGATCGCCGGGACGGCCGGGGCAGGCGCGCTCAGGCCACGAGCTCGGTGAGCGCCGACCGGACGTCGGCCGGGGGGACGTCGTAGACCACGCGGAAGTCGCCCAGACGCGGCGCTAGCACGAACGGGACTCGACCGTCCCGGGCCTTCTTGTCGCGCGTGATCGCCGTGAGGACGGCGTCGACGTCCATGGCCCCCGACCGGACCGGCAGCCCCACCGCGGCGAGCAGCGCTTCCTGGCGTGCGACGGTCGCCGCATCGGCGAGGCCGAGCCGCCGGGCCAGGCGCGCCTCGGCCACGATGCCGAGCGATACCGCCTCCCCGTGCGTCCAGCGTCGGTATCCGGTGGTGGCTTCGAGCGCGTGGCCGATGGTGTGGCCGTAGTTCAGCGCGAACCGCAGCTCGCTCTTCTCCTCGGGGTCGCGCTCGATCACGGCGGCCTTCAGGCGGCACGAGCCGCCGATGATCCTCTCGAGCACATCGAGCCGACGTTCGAGCAGAGCGGCCGCGTCGCGCTCGACCTCCTCGAAATACGGAAGCTCGAGCACGATGCCGTGCTTGACGATCTCTGCCAGACCGGACCGGAAGTCGCGCTCCGGGAGCGTGCGCGCCACCTCGGGATCGACCACGACCAAACGCGGCTGGTGGAACGCGCCGATCAGGTTCTTGGCCTTGGGGTGATCGATCGCGGTCTTGCCCCCGATCGAGGCGTCGACCTGGGCCAGCACCGTCGTCGGGAGGGTCACGAAGTGCATGCCGCGCATGTACGTCGCGGCGACGAATCCGGCCAGGTCCCCGACGGCTCCTCCACCCAGGCCCAGGACCGTAGAGGTGCGGTCGAGGCCGGCGGCCAGCACGCGGTCCCAGCAGTGCTCGGCCACGGCCAAGGTCTTCGCGGCCTCCCCCTCGGGCACCTCGATCACCGTCAGCGCGAAGCCGGCCCGCTCCAGGCTCGCCGCCACGGCCGCGCCGTGCAGACGCATGATGGCCGGGTCGGTGACGAGCGCGGCGCGGCGGCCGACGCCGAGCGCGCGTAGCCGCTCCCCCACACTGCCGAGGGCGCCGGCTTCGACGACGATCGAGTAGGAACGGGGGCCGAGGTCGACGGAGACGATCATCGAGGGAATCGGGCGGCACCGCGGCGGGCGGCGCCACGAGGCTGCCGCCGCCTCACCGGGGGTGAGCCGGGGTGGGGCGGCGGCAGCCGTGCCTCACTGCTTGGGTGCGGTCGGGCTCGGGAGCGCCGCGGTCGTGGCGTCCCGCCGGACGATCGAGGGCGTGATGAAGACGACCAGTTCGGTCGCGGTGTTGCGATCGCCGCGCTGCTTGAAGAGCCAGCCGAGGATCGGGATGTCACCGAACAGCGGGACCTGCCGGACGGCCTCCTCGCTCTCACTGTTGGTCACGCCGCCAATGACGAGCCGCTCGCCCTCCTTGATGAGGACCTGCGTCTCGGCCTTGCGCTTGTTGATGGCGGGCGGCTGGCCGCCGCTGGCGCCGAGATCGACGACGGCGCCGCGAGAGTTGTTCTCGACCAGCACCGTCATCTTGATCCGGTTGCTGTCGCCCTCGCGCACGACGGTGGGCGTCACCTCCAGCTTGAGGACGGCTTCCTTGAACTGGATCTGCGTGCCGGCCGAGCTGACCGTGGCGTACGGGATTTCCTCACCCAGTGAGATCGCGGCCTTGTTGTTCTCCACCGTGACGATCTCAGGACGGGCCAGGGTACGCGTCTTGCCCTCGCTCTTCAGCGCCTCGAGCGCGAGGTTGAGGTTCAGACGGCTGCCGACGATGCCGAACGCGATGCCGGCGGTGCCGGACGAGACCACGCCCGGCAGGATCGAGCCGATCGGCAGGTTGACGAGGTTGCCGCCCTGGGGCAGGCCGGTGTTGGCACTCACCGGGAGGATCGTCCCGGTGCCGGAGCCGACGTTCAGGTTCGGGTTGGGCAGCGTGCCGAGCCCGCTGGCCGGGATGCCACCGCTGGTGAGGGTGTTGCCGACCTGGCTCGTGAAGCCGCGGCCCACGAGCGTGGCCTGATTGCCGGTCGCCACGCCGCCGCCGCCCCACTGCACGCCGAGCGCGAACAGGTCGTTGCGCGCCAGGATCTCCATGCGCGCCTCGATCTTGACCTGCGGCAGCGGGATGTCGAGCTTCTCGCGGACCAGCACCTTGATGCGCTCGAGATCGGCCTCGTAGTGGCGAATGAAGAGCGAGTTCGTCGGCTTGTGAGCCTTGATCGTGATGCCCTTGGCGAGCACGTCGATTCGCCCGATCGTCTCCAGACCCGACATCGGACCGCCCGGGGGCGGCGGCTGGCCGGGACCGAACAGCTGCGAGAAGGGCGGAGCCGGGATGATACCGGGGCCGGAGGTCGGGGCCGCCGGAGCGGACCCACCCTGCAAGCCCAGGATGCCCTCGAGCGTCTTGGCGATCTCGTCGGGATCCGCATAGGAGAGGCGGATCGTCTCTTCCCGGAGGGGGCCACGCCGTACCTGCTCGGCCGCGGCCTGCTCGGCGGCGAACTGGCGGGCCTGGGCCTCCTGCTCCTTCAGCTTGGCCTCGGCGAGCTTCGTGCGGATCTCGGTCTCCGCCTTGACCTTGGATTCCTCGAGCTTGGCGCGCGCCTCACGCTCTCGCGCGAGCTGGTCCTGGCTCACGATGCGCAGGACGCCGTCGCGCTCGACCTTCACGAGGCCCTTGGCCTCCATCACGGTGTCCAGGGCGATGTCCCAGGGCACGTTGCGAAGCGTGATGGACATCTTGCCCTTGACGTCCTCGCTGATGACGATGTTGCGCGTGCTCTCGGCCGCGAGGATGCGCAGGAGGTTCACGACGTCGGCGTCCTTGAAGTCGAGCGAGATGAGCCGGGCGCCGTTCTGGGCCGGCGGCGGGGGCGGCGGCGCGGGCGCGGCCGGCAGCGGCGCGGGCGCGGCGGGTGCCTGCGCCACGCGGAGCGGTTCGGCCGTCGCCGGCTCGGCCGGCTTCGCCTCGACCGATCGCGACGCGGGCGATGCCGCCGCCGTGGCGGTCGGGGCCGGAGCCTTCACGGCCGGGGCCTTGGTCGGCTTGGGCTCCGGTGCCGGGGCCGTCGCCGGGTCGGCCAGGCGAGCACTAGTCGCCGTCGGGATCACGATCGCCAGGCCGTCGCTCTCCTCGCGGATCGCGTAGCCGACCTTGCGCGTCAGCTCGATCACCACCCGGGCAACTCCCCGGCGGAACTGGCTGCCGCGGATCTGCTTGAGCGGATCGGCCTCCACCGTCAGCGGGGTCTTGCGCCAGCCGTAGCTGGTGTCGCTGAAGTCGAGGACGAGTCGGTACGGCTGGTCCACCAGCTCGGCCTGGTATTGCGCCTCGCCGGTGGTCTTCACGACGACCGTCACCGCGTCCGGCTGCGTGGTGACGCTCACGTCACGCAGCTCCGTGCCGCGTGCTGCCTGCGCGTCCACGACCGCGCCGATCGGGAGCAGCAGCAGGAGCAGCGCCACCGCCAACGTCCGTCGCACGAGACCCACCCGTCGCATTGTCATCTAGTTGGCCGCCAGTTTTAAGACCACGCGGTTGGACTGAGATCCAGGCTTCGCTGAGACTGCGAAAACGGCGGTGTCGGGGCCGATCTCGAGGAGACGACCGTCGCCGAGCGTATCGCCCGGCTTCAGGATGTACCCGATGCCGTCCTGGGCCTCCACGAGCGCGAGCGTGGTTCTCGCGCTCCGTACGATCCCGGTCAGCTTCGTCGTCGCCACCTCGAGTCCCTTCGGCCCGCTCGTGATGTCGAGCGGCTGGAACGGATCACGCCGGTCCTTCGAGTCATACGCGGTCGCACCGCCCTGTGGGACGGGCGGGGCTGGAACGAGGGGCGCCGGCTGGTTGGCCGGCGTCGCCGCGGCCGGCGTCGGAGCTGGCGCGGGCGCGGGTGCCGCTGCGACCGGCTTGGGAGCCGGGGTTGCCGCCGCCGGGGGTGGCGGCGGTGAACCGCCGCAGGCGGCGAGCGTCACGCAGAGTCCGCCGAGCCCGATCAGCGTGCCAGGGCGCATCACGAGCGATCTCCCGTCGTTCCAGGCAACGAGGCCGCGGGCTTCGGCGCCACCGGAGCGGCGGGCTTGGCCGGGGCGGTCGCGCCACCGGAGCGATACATGTAGGTTGCGAGGGTCATCTCAGCCCTCATGCTGTTCTTGGACTTGGCCAGACCCGACATCTTGAAGTCGTTCACGGTCACCACGCGGGGCAGCCCCGCCACCCGCTCGAAGAACTTCGCGAGCTGGTGGTAGCTGCCCTCCGCGGAGAGCACGATCGGAATCTCGTTCACCACATCCTTGGGCCGGGCCTCGCGCGGCTGGAACAGCGACACCCCGAGGCCGGCCTGCTCGGCCGCCGACGACAAAGCCCGGTACAGCGTCGGTGTCTCCTTCTCGGAGGGCAGCCGGTCTTGGAGCAGCACCAGCCGCTTCTCGAGCTCGGCGATCTCGCGGCGGAAGCGCTCGATCTCCGCGACCTGGGCGCGGGCCTGGGTGACCTCGGTGACCAGCTTGGTCTTGCGCTGTACCAGCGCCTCGATGCGGGCCTGGATCGGCGAGATCAGGAAGTAGTAGCTGAGTCCGACCAGCGCCACGAGCCCGACCACCCCGAGGACGATCTTGGGGAGCTTGGGGCCGTCGACGAAGTTCTGGAGCGGAGCCGGGAGAGCCATCTCAGATCTCGAACCGGCACGTGACCTCGAAGGTCACGAGGCTCGGGGTCTTGTCGATCGCCTGACGGGAGATCACGATGTCCACGTCCTTGAACTTGCCCGAGGACTTGAGGTTCGACATGAAATCGGAGACCGCGGTCGTCGAGAAGGCGGTGCCGCTCAGCTTCAAGCCGGACTCCTTCTGTTCGAGGCTGGTGATCCACACGTCGCGTGGCACCGTGTCGATGAACGAGTCGAGCAGGACGATCGACCGGCCCTGGCCCTTGGTGAGGTCCTCGAGGACCGCGACCCGCTTCTTCACCTCGGCCAGCTGGGCCTTGACGCCTGCGCCCTCGCCCAGGGTCGTCTTCAGCGACGCCAACTCCCGGTTGAGCCGGTCGACGTCGGCAATGAGTGCGGACTCCTCCGACATCAGGCCGTACCAGTAGAATCCGATGCCGGCGACGGCAACGATGTAGAGCAGCCCGAACAGGATCCCGAGGTTGAACGACGGAAGCGACAACCCCACCGACGGCATCCGGCGGGTTTCGACCGGAGCGAGATTGATCCGGATCATTTGGGCTGTTCCTTGTCGCCGGGCCGGCGCAGCGCCAACCCGACCGCAACGGCCAGCGCCGGAGCGAGCGCGCCGACCTCTCCCGCATAGGCCGACGCGACCTGGATACGCTCCAGGGGCCGGGCCAGCTCGACCGGAATGCCCCAGTTCGACGAGAGGTATTCGTTCAGCCCGGGCAGCTGCGCGCAGCCGCCCGCGAGGACGATCTTGCCGATGCGCTCGGACTCGGCGGTGGAGGCGAAGTAGTCGAACGTCCGCTGGACCTCGAGTGAGAGGTCGCGCGACACGGCCTCCAGCGGCGGGACCAGCGTCTCCCACTTCACGCCGACGTCCTTCCCGAGCTTGGCGGCTTCGGCCTGCTCGAACGAGATGCTGAGCCGCTGGGCGATCGCCTGCGTGTAGTTGTTGCCGCCGAACGGAATGTCGCGAGCGAAGATCGTGGCACCGGCCCGCAGCACGTTGGTCTTCATGATCGAGGCCCCGATGTCGATGAGCGCGACCGCCTCGTCGTCCTCACCGGGGAAGTTGGCCTCGAACTGGTTGCCCAGCGCGAAGCCGTCGACGTCGACGATGGACGGGCTGAAGCCCGCCTGCTCGACGACGGTCATGTAGTCGGTGACTTTGGCCTTCTTCACCGCCACCAGGATCAGGTCGAGCTGCCCACCGTTCTTGCCGACCGTGTGGTGGTCGATGAAGACCTCGTCGATCGCGAACGGGATGTGGTGCTCGGCCTCGAGCCGCACCACGTCGTCGATCTCGCCGACGGGGACCTCGGGGATCTGGATCTTCTTGATGATGAGCTCGCGCCCACAGATCGAGATCGCCGCGTCGGTTCCCTTGATTCCCGCCCGACCCACGGCCTCCTTGATGGCGTCGGCCACCGTGCCGGGGTCGTTGATGGCCCCGTCGGTGATCGTCTCGTTGGGGAGCGACACCATCCCGAAGCCCGTCAGGGCCCGGCTGCCGCCACCGTCACGAATTTGAACAACCTTGACGGCGCTCGAGCCAATGTCCAGACCGAAGCTGTCTCGTTGTTTGCGGAAGATCTTGTTTAACAAGTGATTTTGCTCGCTGGAGTTTTAGTATAGGGGCCCTCGCCCGTAGGACAAACGTTTTCCCACATACCAGGCTTCGCGGTCGCGCCCTCCTTTCGCCGCAACCGATCGCCGAGCTCCCACGACGTGCGTTCGACCATCGTCGATCTCACTTCTGTGAGGCCAAGCAGGCGAGCTGGACGCTCTTGCGACCCGTCGCGACGCCCGTCGACGTCAGGGGTGCGTAGGCCACGCGCACTTCCACCAGCCGCATCGCCGCCGACGTCACGCCCGCGCAGGGGATCGCCGCACAACTGGTGACCCTGACCGTGCGCTGATACGCGGGATGCGGGCCGACGCCCTGGCTCTCGTCGGGGAAGCTCGTCGCAGTCCGGTCATGGCAAGTGGCGCCGGTCGGAACGGGTGGCGCGTCACCGGTGGAGAGGCCGAGGCAGTCCATCGGGGGAACGGCGGTCCACACGGCGGCGCGGGCCTGCTCCATCGTCTGCTCGGCGAGGAACGCGGCCGTCGACAGCTGCTGACCCTCGTGAATTCCGTGGGTCGACACCGGGATCACGATCGCGAGCCCCACGAGGGCCACGCCGAGGATGGCGACGGCGACCACGACCTCGACGAGCGTCAGCCCATCCTCGTCCAGAGGCAGCAGCCGCCCGAGGGCTCCGGTCACTGGATCCGCACGCGGCCAGTGGTGGCCATGACCACGTTCAGGGTTCCCCCTCCAGAAGGGTTGGTGACCGTCAGCGTCCCGTTGGCCGCGCAGGGGGACGGGGTCGCCGCCCCCGCCCCGAGGTAGTTGAAGCAGAGGTGCGGCGCCCCACTCACCCGAAGGTGGTTGGCGAGCGCGATGTGGCCCTCAGGATCGGTGCCGATTCCAGTCCAGGCAGGGCTCTCGCAGGAACCGACACGGTACTGGGCTCTCGTGCCGTCGTTGGTCACGCACACGGTCGAGTTGGTCCGGATGGCGAGCTGCCGGGCCCCGCTCAGGAGCGCCGCCAGCTCCTCGGCACCGCTGCGGAGGGTCGCCGTGCGGACATAGGTCCACAGACTCGGGATACTGAGGGTGACGAGGATGGCAAGGATGGCGACGACGACGAGGAGCTCCGCCATCGTGAAGCCCTCGCGCTCCGACAGGGCTACGATGCGACGAACCCGCTCAGGTACCAACGCACCACCCTTTCGCCCCACAACAGGCCGGCCGCGCCACCGGCTGCAAGGAAAGGACCAAAGGGTATCGGGTCCTTCCTCCCTCGGACCCCGGTTGCGATGAGAGCTACTGCCAAGACACCACCGATGACGACGGCGACGAACACGGAGAGAAGCACGACCTTCCAGCCCAGAAATGCGCCCAGCATTGCGCCGAGCTTCATGTCGCCCGCGCCCATTCCACCCCCGCTGGCCAGGATGATCACCAGGAAAACGCCGCCGCCGACGACGATTCCAATGAGCGACTCGAGCCAGGGTACTCGGCTTGTGGCCAGATTGGCAAGAGCTCCTGCCAAAATGCCCGGGAGCGTGATGACGTCCGGGATGATCTGGCGCTCGAGATCGATAGCCGTCACGGCAACAAGCACAGCCAGCAGGGCAGCAGCCACGACCGCATCCAGCGTCGGACCAAACCGCCAGGCCGCGGCCGCAAAGAGGCAGGCCGTGAGCCCTTCGACGATCGGGTAGCGCCACGGGATCGAGGTGCCGCAGGCGCGACAGCGGCCGCGCAGAACGAGAAACGACAGGATCGGGATGTTGTCGTACCAGGCGATCGGACTGCCGCAGCCGGGACACGCCGATCTCGGGCTCCAGAGACTGCGGCGCTCAGGGACGCGCGCGATGACGACGTTCAGGAAACTGCCGACCAGCATGCCGGCGACGACGAAGGCTGCGAGCATCTCTTGGAGTCACTCCTCGAAACGGGGATAGAGACAGATCCTGGCGAGGCCTACGGACGCCGACCGGCAGGATCGACGGGTCAGGCCGGGTGAGCCGCTAGGGACACGTTACCCCGCCATTGGAGTTGAAGGCCGTGTTGTCACCCGTACTGCAGATCAGGAATCCACCACTGGGCTCGACCGAGTACTTGTACGAGCCGCTGGAGCCGGACCAGCCATCAGGCAGGGAAGGGGGCCGCATCATGAAGGGCCCACCGATCTGGTTCTGGACATTCTGCTGAGCCGTGAACAGCACGGCCGGCAATGCGCCAGAACCGGTGCTGGTCGCCGTGGGACAGTTGGTGGCTGCCGGACCAGCCGGGGCCGGGATGCCGGCGCAATGCGCCATGTAGATGCTGATGGCGGAGGCGAGGGCCCTCGTGTCGGCCTGCGCCTTGGCGATGCGCGCCCGCTGCTGCATGCTGCCATAGAGCGGGAGCGCAATCGCCGCGATGATGCCGATGATGGCCACGACCGCGAGGAGCTCGATCAGCGTGAATCCCCGCTGATTGCTGATCCGCTTCCGCTTCGCTCGCAGCATGGCTATCACTCCTCCCAGGACTCGCTTACTCCGCGCAAGCCACTATGCATCGGGGGTGCCATGCCGGACTGGGTGCGTTTACGTCATTTAGAAAAGCTACTTAGGAATACCAGACGGGCTGCACTCGAGAGTCAGGCGGGCGGATCGATGGCACCGACTGACGGATTTCGTCAGCCTGGAGGAGGGTTACTGGCCTGCTCAGCCCGCCGCTGGTGAAACTTCTGAAGCTTGTAGCGGAACTGACGGAAGCTGACCCGTAGCAGCTCTGCAGCGCGGGTCTGCACGCCGCCCACCCGTTCGAGAGCGAGCTGCATGTAGCGGTGCTCGATCTCGTCGAGCATCGCCTCCAGGTCGATCCCCTCGGCGGGGAGCTCCAGGGGTACGTCCTGCCGGTCACGCGGCCGCCGCAGGTTAGCGGGCAGGGCCTCAGGTTCCAGCATCTCGCTCGACCCCAGCACGATGGCCCGCTCGACCACGTTCTCGAGCTCGCGAATGTTCCCGGGCCAGTGGTACTGCTCCAGGACCGCCAGGGCTTCGGGGGTCACGCCGCGCACGGTCCGGCCGACTTCCTTGGACAGCTTCTTGATGAAGTGCGCCACGAGCGGCGGAATGTCCTCGCGCCGGTCGCGCAGCGGCGGCAGGTGGAGCGGGATGACGTTGAGCCGGTAGAACAGATCCTCGCGCAACACGCCGTCGGAGACGGCGCGGCCGAGATCTCGGTTGGAGGCGGCGATGAGGCGGACGTCGATCTTGAGGTCGCGGGTGTCGCCCACGCGGCGGATCTGACGCTCCTGGATCGCGCGGAGCAGCTTGACCTGCACCGTCTGGGGTATCTCGGTGATCTCGTCGAGAAACAGCGTCCCGCCGTCGGCCGCAGCGAAGAGGCCCTCGGTGCTCGCCACCGCACCCGTGAAGGCGCCCTTGACGTGGCCGAACAGCTCCGACTCCATCAACGCCTCGGGCACCGCGCCGCAGTTGACCGACACGAAGGGGCCGTTGCGCCGGCTGGACTCCCAGTGGAGGGCCTGAGCCACCAGCTCCTTGCCCGTGCCGCTCTCCCCGGTGATCATCACGGTCGAGCCGCTGTCGGCCGTCTTGCGGATGGTTTCGAGCACATCGAGGATCTTCCGGCTCCGGCCAACGAAGTTCTCGAACCCTCGTTCGCGGTGCAGCTGCCGCTTGAGCTCGAGGTTCTCCTCCTGCAGCCGGCGGCGCTCCAGCGCGTTGGCGACGGTGACCTTGAGCTCGTCGAGCTTGAACGGCTTGGTGACGTAGTCGTAGGCGCCGAGCTTCATGGCCTCGACGGCCGTCTCGGTCGACGCGTAGGCGGTCACCACGAGAACGACTGTGCGCGGGGAGAATTCCCGGGCCGCCCGGAGGACGGCGAGGCCGTCGACCTTCCGCATGCGGAGGTCGGTCACGATGAGATCGAAGCTCTCCGCCTTGAGCGCGTCGATCGCCGTCTCACCGCCGTCCGCGAGCGTCACGTGGTAACCAGCCTGGCGCAGCATGATCGCGAGCAGATCGCGCATGCTTTGCTCGTCGTCGACGACCAGGACTCGGATGTCACGCATGGCCAGCCGGGAGCCTCACGGTGAACGTGCTGCCTGCCCCGGGGCGGCTGTCCACATCGATGTCGCCGCCGTGATCCTGCACGATCCGGTGTACGAGCGCGAGCCCGAGGCCGCTGCCTCCCGACTTCGTGGAGTAGAACGGCTCGAAGATCTGGCCCAGGTCGGTGGCCGGGATCCCCTCACCACTGTCATGGACGCGCAGGACGAGTCGCGCGGCCCGCACCGCCATCGTCACGCGCAGCTCGCCGCCCTCGGGCATCGCCTGGACGGCGTTGAGGCACAGGTTCCAGACCGCCTGCCGGAACTGCTGGCGGTCGACCATCCACGTGAGCCCCGGCGGGAACTCTCGTACGGTCTTCAACGTGCCGGGCCCGACCTGATGCTCCAGCAGCACGAGGACCTCGTCGACCATCTCGGCCACGTTGACCGCCGTGCGGTTGAGCGGTGTCGGGCGCGAGTACTCGAGGAACTCGCGAATGATTCCGTTGAGGCGCCCGGTCTCCTTGAGGACGATCTGGGCGAGCCGTTCCCGGGTGTCGTCGGCGGCGCCGGCCGCCATCACCTCGACGGCGCCCGACAGTGCGGCCAGGGGATTGCGGATTTCGTGCGCGATGTTGGCTGCCATCCGGCCCAGCGAGGCGAGGCGGTCGGCGGCCCGCATGCGCGCCTCCATCGCCCGGATCGCCGACAGATCCTCGCAGGCGATGATGACGCCGATCTGGCGCCCGTCGCCGGCCCGCAGGGCCGAGAACGTCATCAGGACCGGGATGGGCTCGCCGTCGGCCCGGCGGATCGTCACCTCGCGCCAGGCGGATCCCCGGGCCGAAGTCGCGATCTCCGACTCGACGACGGCGAGCGGCACGCCGCCCCCGAAGACACTCCACGGTTTGCCGATGGCGGCGTCCGGGGTGACGCCGGTGATCTGCTCCGCGGCGCGGTTGAGGGCCGTCACCCGATGTGATCGATCCAGCGCGATGAGCCCGGTCCCCACCGAGTCGAAGATCAGGTTCGTGAACGCCTCGAGGTCACGCAGGTCAGCCTGCTTGGTCTCGAGCTCCTCGCGAGTCGAGCGGAAGCGCTCCGCCAGACCTCCGGCGACGATGGCCACGACCAAGAATGTACCGGAGTTCGTGAAGAGCGTGATCAGCTCCAGCGCCGTGCCTTCCTCGGGCGCCTCGAAGAAGACCGTCAGCGGCATCACCGTGCGCCCGAAGACCAGGCCGGCGTAGAGGACGCTGCTGACGGCCGCGATTGTCAGTCCACCCGTGCGGGACAGGAGCACGCAGGCGGCGGTCACCGAGAGCACGTAGAGGAACGCAAAGATCGAGCGGGGGCCGCCCGTCGCCGCCACCACGGCCGTCACCAGCGTCGTGTCGAGCAGGCAGACGAGCCACGCGACCTGCAGGGGCCTGATCGTCGGCGCGAAGGCGATGAGCGCGCCCGAGCTGGCGACGACGACCAGCAGCGTGAGGGCAAGGACGCCGCGATGGGTGCCGGGGAGGAGCTCCTCCGGCAGGGCCGGCCCGATCGCGAGCAACAGCGCGGCGACGGCCAGGCGCGCCAGCCCGAAGCCACGCAGCAGGCTAGGCGAGTCGGCCAGCTTCATTCACTCACGCCGCCACCGCGCCGTCCGTCGCCTTACTTGATCAGCGTGACCATCTTGAAGATCGGCAGGTACATCGCGATGACAATGCCGCCGACCGACACGCCGAGGAACACGATCATCATGGGCTCGAGCAGCGACGTGAGCGCGGCGACCGCCGAGTCGACCTCATCGTCGTAAAAGTCGGCGATCTTGTTCAGCATGGCGTCGAGGGCGCCCGTGTTCTCGCCGACCGAGATCATGTGGACGACCATCGCCGGGAACACCGGCGTGGCCTTGAGCGGCTCGGCGAGGGTGCCGCCGGCAGTGACGTGCTGGCGGGCCTGCATGACCGCCTTCTCGACGACCCGGTTGCCGGCGGCGCGAGCGGTGATCAGCAGTCCTTCGAGAATAGGCACACCCGATGAGATCAGCGTGCCGAGCGTCCGCGTGAAACGAGCCACGGCGATCTTGCGGATGAGCATGCCGATAACGGGCACCTTCAGCATGAAGGTGTCGATGGTCATGCTGCCCTGGTCGGTGTTGTAGTAACGCTTGAGCGCGTAGATGCCGGCGCCGATCCCCGCCATCATGAAGATGATGTAGCGGCGCGTCATGTCGGACATCCAGATGACGATCTTCGTCGGCAGTGGGAGCTCGGCGCCCATGTTCTTGAACATGTTGGCGAACGTCGGCAGCACGAAGACCATCATGAAGATGATGACGAGGCAGGCCACGGAGATGATGGTGGCCGGATACACCATGGCGGTCTTGACCTTGCTCTTCAGCTTGGCGGCCTTCTCGATGTAGCTCGACAAGCGCTGCAGACACACGTCGAGCACACCGCCGGACTCGCCGACGGCCAGCATGTTGACGAAGAGGTTGTCGAACGTCTTGGGGTACTTGCCGAACGACTCGGCGAGGGTGGCGCCACCCTGGACGTCGACGGCGATGCGCGTCGTGACGTCGCGCAGGACCTTCGACTCGCTCTGCTCGGAGAGAATCTGCAGGCACTGGGCGATGGGGAGGCCGGCGTCGACCATCGTGGAGAACTGGCGCGTGTAGATCGCCATGTCCTTGGCCTTGACCGACCCGCCCAGCTTGACGGTCCCGGCCGCCGCAGCGGGCTTCGCCTTGCGCTCCTCCACCGCCGTCGCCACGACCCCCTTGGCGCGCAGCAACGCGACCGCGGCGGGACGACTGTCCGCCTCGATCTCGCCGTTCACGGCCGCGGCTCCCGAACGTCCCTTGTACGCGAAGACCGCCATAGCCCCTCCTACGTCGACAGCGTGACCCGCAAGACTTCCTCCACCGTCGTGGTGCCCTCCAAAACTTTCATGAGGCCGGCCTGCCGCAACGTCCTCATGCCCTGACTCTGCGCGAGCTCCCGGATCTCCGCGGTCTGGGCCCCCTTGAGGATGACGGAGCGAAGCTCTTCGGAGATCGGCATCACCTCGTAGAGCGCGACGCGGCCCTTCATGCCCGTGAAGTTGCAGGTTTGGCAGCCCTTGCCCTTGAAGAACGTGACCTTCCCGCGGCCCTCGGGGACGTGGCCGTATGGCACCAGGTCGTCCTCGTGGCCCTCGATGGGCTCCCGGCACTCCTTGCAGATCCGGCGCCCCAGCCGCTGGGCCAGGATCAGGAGGAGGGCCGACGAGAGCAGGAACGGCTGCACGCCCATGTCGACGAGTCGGGCGACGGTCGACGGGCAGTCGTTGGTGTGCAGAGTGGTGAAGACGAGGTGACCGGTGAGCGCCGCGCGGATGCTGATCTGCGCAGTCTCGAGGTCGCGCGTCTCGCCGACGAGGATCACGTCGGGGTCCTGGCGCAGGAAGGAGCGGAGGACCGCGGCGAAGGTGCGACCGACCCCCTCGTTGACCTGGACCTGGTTGACGCCCTTGAGGTTGTACTCGACCGGGTCCTCGGCGGTCATGATGTTGTGCTCGGGCGCGTTGATCGTGGAGATCGCCGAGTAGAGCGTCGTCGTCTTGCCCGAGCCCGTCGGCCCCGTGATGAGCACCATGCCGTAGGGCTGGTGGATCGCGTGGCCGAACTTCTCGTAGCTCCATGGGTCGAAGCCGAGCTTGGTCATGTCGAGCTGCAGGGCTTCCTTGTCGAGGATCCGGAGCACGGCCTTCTCGCCGAAGATCGTGGGCAGGATCGACACGCGGAAGTCGATCTCGCGTTGGCCATAGCGGAGCTTGATGCGGCCATCCTGGGGCAGGCGCCGCTCGGAGATGTCGAGGTTGGACATGATCTTCAGGCGGGAGATGATCGCGGGCTCCAGACGCTTGGGCGGCGACAGCATCTCGTGCAGCACGCCGTCCAGACGGAACCGGATGCGGAAGGTCTTCTCGTACGGTTCCCAGTGCAGGTCGGAGGCGCCCTTGCGGATGGCGTCGACGAGCACCATGTTCACGAGCTTGACGACGGGGGCCTCGTCGGCCGACTCCTTCAGCTCGAAGACGTCGACCTGCTTGCCCGCCTGCTCGTCCTCGACCACCTCGACGTTGCTGGCCTCGCCGGTGATCTCCGTCATCATGTCGGTCATCGATGACGTCGGCTGCGCCGCTTCGTAGGCGGAGTCCAGCGCCCGCCGGATGGCCGCCTGCGGGGCCACCACCGGCAGGATTTGTAGGTTCGTCATGAACGCGATGTCGTCGAGGGCGAAGACGTTGGTCGGATCGGACATCGCCAGTGTCAGCGTGCCGCCGATGCGCTTGACGGGCAGCACTTCGTACTTCTTGGCGATGTGCGACGGGACGAGACGCAGCGTCTCCGCGTCGACGTCGATGTTATGGAGGGTGATGGAGGGGATGCCGTACTGGCGGGAGAGGAAGCCGATGAGCTGCTCTTCGGTGATGGAGCCCTGGCGGACCAGAACGGACCCCAGCTTGTCCGCCTTGCCCTTCTGGTCGCCGAGCGCCTGACGAAGCTGGGCTTCGGTGATCAGGCCCTCGGCGACGAGCAAGTCGCCCAGGCGCCGCACCATTTGCTGCCCGAGCTTCATCTGAGCCATTAAGAACTTTTACTTTAGCGCAGCCATCCTTTTCAACGTATCGGTAAAGGCACGCGACGTCTCGTCCTGAAACAGGACGAAGACCACCCGATTCAGTGATGTTTTCGCGGACTTGAGGTGCGCGAGGACCACCGACAGCATCGCGTCGGCGGCGGCCGCCGGCGCGACCTGCCCGGCGCCCGTTCCCAGCGCCGGCAGCGCCAGTGAGGTGAGCCGGTGCTTGTCCGCCAGGGCGAGGACCGCGCGCGTGGTCTTGGCGATCGTCTCCGGGTCGGTTTTCCCGTCCGGCCCCATCGCGGCCGCGTGGATGACGTGGGTCGCCACCAGGTTGCCGCCCGGGGTCAGCACGGCCTCGCCGACCTCGACGGGCGCCTGCCGCACCGCCTCTTCTTCGATGAGGAGGCCGCCCTTGCGCTTGATGGCGGCCGCGACCCCCGTGCTCATGACGAGGGTGGTGTTCGCGGCGTTCACGATCGCATCGACGTCCCAGGTCGTGATGTCGCCGCGCTCGACGGCGACTGAGCCCGAGCCAACCTTGGCCCTCATCGCGATGGCTCCTGCGCCTTCACCGCTTCCCAGGACCGCTCGAGCTCTTCGGACGACACGCTGGTGACCGACTTCCCGCGGGCGATCAGATCGTTCTCCATGGTGGTAAAGCGGCGCCGGAACTTCTCGATGGCCCGCTGCAGCGCGTCCTCGGCGTCGATGGACGAGAGGCGGGCGACGTTGACGAGTGAGAAAAGCACGTCCCCGAGCTCCTCCTGGAACCGTTCGCGGTGCCCCTCGGCTAGCACGGCGCCAGCCTCCTGCACCTCTTCCTCCACCTTCGCCCACGCCGCCTGCGCGTCGGGCCAGTCGAAGTGCACCCGCGCCGCCTTGTCCTGCGTGCGCTGGGCCCGGAGCAGGGCGGGCAACGCGCGCGGCACGCCGTCGATGATCGAGCGGGTCCGGCCCTGCGCCGTAGCCTCGTGCTGCTTGATGGTCTCCCACTGCGCCAGCGCCTCGCGCGGCGTCTCGACGGCCGTCTCGCCGAACACGTGGGGGTGCCGGCGGATCAGTTTCTCGTTCAGGCGTGCGAGCACGTCGGCCATCACGAAGTCGCCGTGCTCCGCCGCGATCTCGGCGTGGAAGACCACCTGGAGCAGCAAGTCGCCGAGCTCCTCACGGAGCGGGTCGGCGTCGCCGGACTCGATGGCCTCGAGGACCTCGTACGCCTCCTCGAGCAGATAGGGCTTCAACGACGTCGGGGTCTGCTCGCGGTCCCATGGACAGCCAGCCGGACCGCGCAGGCGGTGCATGATGTCCAGGAGCCGCTCGAAGAGAGCACCGGGGGACTGGGTCATGTGCGTTCCTGCGGGTCGAACGATTATACATCGAGGGTTTGCATCAACGCGACGCCACAGTCTGGACGACGACCCGTTCCGGCTCGATTCCGACGCTCTGAACGTGCTCAGGAAGTGTCCACTGCAGCAGGCCGACCGCCGCCGGGTCCAGTAGCAGGCGCAGGGCTGGCGCCGGCAACCGCTGGCGGCCGACGGCGAACTCGTCCACGTCGATCCGGAGTTGGCGGCGCGGGCCATCCTCGATTCGGACCCGGGCGCCCAAGCGGAGCCATACCGGCCGGGTCGCCCAGCGCGACGGGAGGATGTCGGCCACCACCCCGAGTCCGGCCTCACCCATTAGCTGCAGAAGCGGGCTCTGAGCCCTCACGAGAAAGCGGTTCTCCCCGATCAGCTGGACGCTTGGCGCGGCGATCCTGACGCCACGCGCCTCGACCAGATGCCGGGCGAGCAGGGCGTTGATCTCGGCCTCCGTAAAGACGGTCTCCCCCGTCCTTGGGCGCCCGAGGTCGAAGAGCTTTCGCTGGGCACGGGCGCCGTCGGCCTGGGTGGTCACCGGGCCGATAATCGCCGGATCCGCGAGCATGCGAACCAGCGCTCCGACGGTTCCCCCCACCAGGATGGCCACCAGCGCAAGCGCGACTATCGAGCCCAGACAGCCTGAGCAACCGAGCCTCATTGACGGCAACCCTAACATGAGGCGACAGGGCGGGCCACATTTGACAGCCATAGACTCAGGTGATATATGACATGTGTACTCAATGAGCCGAGGCCGGAGGCCGGCAGCGAAGCCGGAAGGCCGGCACAGAGAAGGAGGACTTTCGATGGATCGTTGGCGTCCGTTCGGGACCGTGGATCGTTGGGAGCCGTTCCGCAATCTCGGCGACATCCAGAGCGAGGTGAATCGACTGTTCGAGGCGTTCACCGGCCGACCGGCCGGGGTGAGCACGCCGGGCCGTCCCTCGTGGGTGCCGTCTCTCGATATGCACGAGACGAAGGACGATCTCGTCATGCGCATGGAGCTGCCCGGGGTACGTGAGAAGGACGTCACGGTGTCGATCACCGGCGATCTGCTCACGGTCAAGGGCGAGCGTCGCTGGGACGACGAGAACAAGGACCAGAAGTACCTGCACGTGGAGCGCGCGTACGGTCAGTTCGAGCGGCTGATCCAGCTGCCGATGGCCGTCCAGACGGACAAGGTGAAGGCGGCCTACCGCGACGGGGTGCTGGAGATCACGCTCCCCAAGGCGGAGGAGCTCAAGCCGCGCGAGATCAAGGTCGACATTCTCTAAGGCACCGTCGAGGGGGCCCGCACGGGCCTCCTCACGACCTCAGCGCGAAGGGAGAACAGCGAACATGGCGAAGGTGATCGGCATCGATCTCGGGACGACGAACTCGGTCGTCGCGGTGATGGAGGGGGGCAACCCCACCGTAATTCCCAACCAGGAGGGGAGCCGACTGACGCCGTCGGTCGTGGCCTTCACGAAGGACGGCGAGATTCTCGTCGGGCAGGTGGCCAAGCGACAGGCCATCACGAACCCCGAGAACACGGTGTTCTCCATCAAGCGCTTCATGGGCCGGCGTCACGACGAGGTCGTCCAGGAGATCAAGCTCGTCCCCTACAAGGTGGCGAAGGGCACCAACGGGGAGGCTCGCGTGGAGGTGCGCGGCAAGCAGTACGCGCCGCCCGAGATCTCCGCCATGATCCTGCGCAAGCTGAAGGAGGCGGCCGAGGCCTACCTCGGTGAGAAGGTGACCCAGGCCGTGATCACGGTCCCCGCCTACTTCAACGACAGCCAGCGGCAGGCCACCAAGGACGCCGGCAAGATCGCCGGCCTCGAGGTGCTCCGGATCATCAACGAGCCCACCGCCGCCGCGCTCGCATACGGTCTCGACAAGAAGAAGGAAGAGAAGATCGCCGTCTACGACCTGGGCGGCGGCACCTTCGACATCTCGATCCTCGAGATCGGCGAGGGAGTGTTCGAGGTCAAGGCCACCAACGGCGACACCCACCTGGGTGGTGACGACTTCGACCAGCGCATCATGGACTGGATCGCCACCGACTTCGGCAAGGAGCACGGCATCGACCTTCGGAAGGATCGGATGGCCCTGCAGCGGCTCAAGGAGGCCGCCGAGAAGGCCAAGATCGAGCTGAGCTCGACGGTGCAGACGGAGATCAACCTGCCGTTCATCACCGCCGACGCCAGCGGTCCCAAGCACCTCGTGATGACGCTGACGCGGGCCAAGCTGGAGTCGCTCGTCGCCGACCTGGTCGACCGCTCGCTCGGACCCTGCCGCCAGGCGATGCAGGACGCGAGCGTGACCGCGCGCGACGTCGACGAGGTCGTGCTGGTCGGCGGCCAGACCCGCATGCCGAAGGTCCAGGACGCGGTGAAGCAGCTGTTCGGAAAGGAGCCGCACAAGGGCGTCAACCCCGACGAGGTCGTCGCGGTCGGCGCGGCGGTGCAGGCGGCGGTGCTGACCGGCGAGGTCAAGGACGTGGTCCTCCTCGACGTGACGCCGCTGTCGCTCGGGATCGAGACGCTGGGCGGCGTCATGACGACGCTGATCTCGCGCAACACGACGATCCCGACCAAGAAGAGCGAGACGTTCACGACCGCGGCCGACAATCAGGAGCAGGTCGAGGTGCACGTCCTCCAGGGCGAGCGGCCCATGGCCCGGGACAACCGCACCCTCGGCAAGTTCCACCTGGTGGGGATCCCGCCGGCGCCGCGCGGCGTGCCGCAGGTCGAGGTCACATTCGACATCGACGCCAACAGCATCCTGAACGTCTCGGCCCGGGACAAGGCAACCGGCAAGGAGCAGAACATCACGATCACCGCGTCGTCGACGCTCACCAAGGCCGAGATCGAGCGGATGGTGAAGGAGGCGGAGGCCAACGCGGCCGACGACAGCAAGCGCAAGCAGGAGATCGAGACGCGCAACCAGGCCGACTCGCTCGTGTACTCGACGGAGCGGACCCTGGCCGAGCACGGCGCCAAGCTGGACGAGGCTGACCGCAAGGCGATCGACACCGCCCTGGCCGAAACGCGCGAGGCCCTCAAGGGTGAGGACGTCGAGCGAATCACGCGGGCGCACGAGGCGCTGACGAAGGCCACTCACAAGCTGGCCGAGGTCATGTACCGCGAGGCGTCGCAGCCGGGGCAGGAGGGCGCGCCCGGTGGCGCGCAGCGTCCACCGAGCGCCCAGGCGTCCGGCCCCAAGGAGGGCGAGGTGGTCGACGCCGAGTTCGAGGATCTGGGCGAGAAGAAGTAGACGGACATGCGTCGGGATTACTACGCGGTGCTCGGCATCGCGGCGACGGCGCCGCCGCGCGAGATCCGGCAGGCCTACCGCCGGCTCGCGCGGCAGTATTCGCCGGACGTGAACTTCTGGGACGCCACGGCGCAGACGGTGTTCGAGGAGATCGCCGAGGCGTACCGGGTGCTCAGTGATCCCCAGGCGCGGGCGATGTACGACCGCTTCGGAGCCAGTCCCACGAGCGACGCCCTGGGCGCGGGGCGGCACGGAGACGACGTCCACGTCAGCGTGGATCTCGACTTCGCCGTCGCCGCCCGGGGCGCGACGCTGCGCCTCGGCGTGCAGCGCTTCTCTCCGTGCCCCGGGTGCGGCGCGACGGGACGCGCCGTCGGCGAGCCCTGCGCGACGTGTCAGGGACGGGGGGTGCGACGCGCGGTGGATTCGGTAACGGTCGAGGTTCCGCCCGGCGTGGATTCGGGCACGCAGGTGCGGATGGTGGGCGAGGGCAGCGCCGGTCCCTTCGGCGGACCGCGCGGCGATCTGGTCGTGAGCACGCGGGTGCGGGAGCATCCGTTCTTCGCGCGCAAGGGTGACGGGGTGTACTGCGAGCTCGCCCTCGGTCTGTGGGAGGCGCTCCGCGGGGCGCGCCTTCGCGTTCCCACGCCGCTGGGGGAGAGCGTGTTGGTGATCCCGGCCGGGACGGCCGGCGGCAGCGTCTTCCGCTTGCGAGGGCAGGGACTGCCGCGGCTGGCCGACGGGACGCCCGGGGATCTCTACGTGACGGTGCGGATCGAGGTGCCGACGGGGCTGGACGCGCGGACCGACGAGCTCGTGCGCGAGCTCGAGCGGCTCCTGCCTGGTCCCGACCGTGCCGGCCTCGCCCGCTACCGGGGAGGCGCATCGTGACCGATCGCTCCAAGCCGGTCTACATGATCGGGGTCGTCGCCGAGATGCTGAAGGTGCATCCGCAGACGCTCCGCTTCTACGAGAAGAAGGGGCTGGTGCGGCCGGGGCGGACCGAGGGTCAGACGCGGATGTACTCCGAGGAGGACCTGGAAGAAATCGCGCGGCTCCTCCGTCTCACACGTGACCTGGGCGTGAATCTGGCCGGCGTCGAGATCATCCTAAAAATGAGACGCCGGATGACCGACATGCAGCGACAGATCGAGGACCTGGTGGGCTACCTCCGCGAGAGCGGCGGTGACGCTCCGGGTGCGGCGACGGAGCCGCGCGAGGCGCTGGTGCGGGCCGCATCGAACCAGCTCAAGTCCCTCGACCTGTTCTGAGAAAGAAGCCACGCATGAGTGACGTAAAGGAATATCGCGCCGGGCTCGTGCCCGACATCCTGGCCATCCTGCCGCTGCGCGGGACGGTGCTGATGCCCCAGGCGGTGCTGCCGCTCGGGGCGGGCCGGGCCTCGTCCGTGCGCTTGATCGAGGACGCGATGCAGGGCGGCCGTCTGGTCGGGACGGTGATGCAGCGGGACCCCCAGCAGGACGCGCCCGGTGCCGAGGATCTGCACGGGATCGGCACCGTGGCCGTGATCCACAAGTCCGTGAAGCAGGCCGACGGCAGTCTGCGCCTGATCGTGCAGGGTCTCGGTCGCTTCCGGATCGTCGAGGTCCTCGAGCGCGAGCCCTTCCTGCGCGCGCGGGTCGAGGCGATCGAGGAGCCGGCGCCCGGCAACGACCTCGAGCTGGAGGCCCTCACGCGCAGCGTGCGCTCGCTCTTCGAGAAGGTCGTGACGCTGACCCCCGGCCTGCCCGACGAGCTCATCAACGTGGTGGGCAACACGGAGGCGCCGGGAGCGCTCGCCGATCTCATCGCGGCCTCGCTGCCCACGCTGGCCAACGACCTCAAGCAGCAGCTGCTGGAGACGATCGAGGTCCGCACCCGCCTGCAGACGCTCGCGGGGGCGCTCGCCAAGGAGGCCGAGGTCCTCGAGCTCGGCTCGAAGATCCAGTCGGAGGTGCAGTCCGAGGTCTCGAAGTCGCAGCGCGAGTACTTCCTGCGCGAGCAGATGAAGGCGATCCAGAAGGAGCTCGGGGACAGCGACGACCGGACCCAGGAGATCGAGTCGCTGCGGCAGAAGATCGAGGCGGCCGGGATGACCGAGGAGGCGCAGAAGGAAGCGCTGCGCGAGCTCGACAGGCTCGCCAAGATGCCGCCCGCGGCCGCCGAGTACACCGTGGCCCGCACGTACATCGACTGGCTCGTCGCGATGCCGTGGAGCCAGGAGACGACCGACGCGGTCGACCTTGCGCGGTCGCAGGCGATCCTCGACGAGGACCACGAGGGCGTCGAGAAGATCAAGGACCGCATCCTCGAGTACCTGGCGGTGAAGAAGATCCGCCCGGGCGGCAAGGACCCGATCCTGTGCTTCGTGGGCCCTCCCGGCGTCGGCAAGACCTCGCTGGGTCGGTCGATCGCCCGCGCGCTCGGCCGCAAGTTCCACCGCATCTCGCTCGGCGGCATGCGGGACGAGGCGGAGATCCGCGGCCATCGCCGCACCTACATCGGCGCCCTGCCCGGTCAGATCGTGCAGGGGCTGCGGCGGGCGGGCAGCAAGAACCCCGTGCTGATGCTCGACGAGATCGACAAGCTCGGCATGGACTTCCGGGGCGACCCCGCCTCGGCGCTGCTCGAGGTGCTCGACCCCGAGCAGAACAACGCGTTCCGCGACCACTATCTGGACGTCGCCTTCGACCTGTCGCGGGTGCTCTTCATCACGACGGCGAACGTCCTCGACACGGTGCCGGCGCCGCTGCGCGACCGGATGGAGATCATCCATCTCGCCGGGTACACCGAGGACGAGAAGGTGGCGATCGCGCGGCGCCACCTGGTGCCGCGACAGGCGCGGGAGCACGGGCTGACGCCGGAGCAGGACATCGAGTTCACGCCGGAGGCGCTGCGGCTGCTGGCGCGCGGGTACACGCGCGAGGCCGGCGTGCGGAGCCTGGAGCGTGAGATCGGCAGCATGTGCCGCAAGGTCGCTCGGCGGCGGGCGGAGGGGCAGACGGAGCCCGCGCGGGTCACCCCCGACCTGGTGACGTCGTTCCTCGGGGTGCCACGCTTCGAGTTCGAGGAGCTGGAGCAGCGCGCCGGTGTGCCCGGCGTGGTCACCGGTCTGGCGTGGACGCCCGTCGGCGGCGACATTCTGTTCGTCGAGGCCACGCGCATGCCGGGCAAGCGCACGCTGTCGCTGACCGGTCAGCTCGGCGACGTCATGAAGGAGTCGGCGCAGGCCGCGCTGGCCTGGGTGCGCTCGCACTCCCTCGAGCTCGGCATCCCCGACGACTTCTGGGAGCACTCCGACATCCACGTGCACGTGCCGGCGGGCGCGATCCCCAAGGACGGCCCCTCGGCCGGCGTGACGATGGCCACGGCTCTCGTCTCGCTGCTCACGGGACGCCCCGTGCGCTCGTCGCTGGCCATGACGGGTGAGGTGAGCCTGTCGGGTCGCGTGCTGCCGGTGGGCGGCATCAAGGAGAAGGTGCTGGCGGCCCATCGGGCGGGCGTGCGCACGCTGATCCTGCCGCGCCGGAACGAGAAGAACCTCAGGGAGGACGTGCCGGCGGTCATCCGCGACGTGATGACCGTCCACCTGGTCGACTCCATTCCCGAGGTGCTGGCGGCAGCCCTGAGCGAGCTGCCGGCCGGAATTCCGGAGATCGAGCTGACGGGCTAGGCTCCCCCTAACCACGCGTCGTTGTTGACCTGGACGCCCCGGCGGTCACGTGCCGCTGGGGCGTCGTTGCGCCTTCCGGCGGCGGTTCGTTAAGATAGCCGTACCGTGTTCGCCGCCCGACTCGCTCTCCCCGTCGCGCTCCTCATCACCACGCTCGGCGTCACCGCCGCGCGCGGCGAGACGTTCAAGATGACGGAGCCCGACGGCACGCTGCACTTCACCAACGCGCCGACCGACCCGCGCTACCGGAAGATGGCGGCCAGCTCGGGGACCGCGGCCGGATGGCTGCGGCTCCCGCGCGCGGAGAGCGGCACCGGCCCCTACGTCAAGGAGATCCAGGACGCGTCGGAGCGCTACGGCGTCCCCGTGAAGCTGGTGTCGGCTGTCATCCGCGCCGAGTCCGGCTTCAACCCGCGCGCGGTCTCGCGCAAGGGGGCGCAGGGACTCATGCAGCTCATGCCGACCACGGCCTCGATGCTCGGAGTTCGCAACTCGTTCGATCCGCGCGAGAACATCGACGGCGGCGTCCGGCACCTGCGCGGTCTGATGGATCGCTTCCCGCTGCCGCTCGCGATCGCCGCCTACAATGCCGGCGAGCGCGCGGTCGTGCAGTACGGTGGGATCCCGCCGTATCCGGAGACGCAGGACTACGTGACGAAGGTGATGCAGTTCTACGGATCCGTCGAGGGCGGCACCACACCGGCGACGCGCGTCTACCAGACGGTCGCGCCCGACGGCACGGTCACCTACACGAACATCCCGCCGCGCGGCCGGCCTTGATTTGATGGACATGGGGGGCCTCGAACGGGCCCCCCAAGCCCCCCAGGGTGGCTCGGGACGCCCCCGTGAAGCCGTGGCGCCCCTCGAAATTTCGGCGACTCCTCAGCCCTGTGCGATCGCAGCGAGTCTCATCACCGCCGCCAGACGAGATCCAGGAAGCGCTCGAGCAGGCGGTCGCGCATGAACGACTCCACAGCCTCGCGAGTGCCCGCCTCGTGCATGCCCCACAGGGCGGCCCGCTTGCTCTCGGGCGCCATTTGGATGAAGACGTCCTGTTCGCGCGCCGAGACCACCGGGAGGTCGCCGTAGATCTGCTCGGTGAACTCGTTGACGGCAGGCCCGCCGATCGCGATGGCGGGGAAGAACTCACCGAGCTCCTGTCCCATGAGCCAGATGTCAGTCACGACCACCGCCGTACGATCCTCCGACCCGTTGGCGCGCGCGGTGATCGCACGCTTGAGGTCGTAGGCGAGCGGCCGGTCTTCCTCCTCGGGCAGGATGCCGTGGCCCACCACGATCAGCACCGTGGAGCGCAGGTCGAAATACCGCGGCATCAGCGCAGCAGCTTGCTGAGCTCGCGGAAGGCGTCGGTATCGGCAGCGCCCAGCAGCTGGAAGACGACGGTCTCGGTCGAGGTGATGACGGCGCCGGCCTGACGGGCCTGGGCGAGACCGATCTCGAGGTTCGCGGGACGCCGCGAGCAGACGGCGTCGGCCACGATCGACACGCGCACGCCCCGAGCCAGGAGGTCGAGGGCCGTCAGCAGCACACACACGTGTGCCTCGATGCCCGCCAGGATCACGTGGTCGCCGCCGAGGGCGCTCAGGCGGTCGAGGAACCCGGTGGCGCCGGCACACGAGAAGGCGGTCTTCTCGAACGGCGGCGTGTCGTCGAGCACGGTCCGCAGCTCCGGCAGTGTCCGGCCGAGGCCCTTGGGGTACTGCTCGGTCACGAGCACCGGCACGTCGAGCCGGCGCGCGGCATTGACGAGGATCTTCACGTTCGCCACCATGTCATCGCGGCGCTCCGCGTCCATGGCGTTGAAGAGCCGTTCTTGGACGTCGACGACAACCAGTACGGGACGGGCCATGACGCCTCCTGACGGGCGGGAATCGTGGCAGCGGCGTTATTGTCTCACGGCTCCGCCGCGGATGGCCGCGCGTCGCCTCATGCGCGCCACGCGCGGTCGAGGCCGCGATACTGCACGGCTTCGGCGCAGTGGTCGGCGCCCACCGTGGCCGCGCCGGCCAGATCGGCGATCGTCCGCGCGACGCGCAGTGCGCGGTCGTGTCCCCGGGCCGAGAGCCCGAGCCGGGTCATCGCGGCCCCGAGCAGTCGGGCTCCTTCCGGTGCCAGCGCGCAGAGCCGCCGGAGCTGGCGCGGGCTCAGGTGGGCGTTCAGCGCCGGGCCCGTGTCGCCGAGGCGCGCGCGCTGGCGCTGCCGCGCGGCCAGCACGCGCGCCCGGATCACGACCGACGAATCGCCGGACGCGGCGCTCTGGAACTCGGCCGCCTCGAGGGCGGGCAGCTCGACCTGCAGGTCGATCCGGTCCAGCAGCGGCTGCGACAGCCGTCCGAGGTAGCGGCTGCGCTCGGTCGGCGTGCACAGACAGCGATCGAGCGAGGGGCAGCCGCGCCGGCACGGGTTCGCGGCGGCCACGAGCTGGAAGCGCGCTGGGTAGTCGCCGATGCCGCGGGCGCGCGCGATCGTGACCCGGGCGTCCTCGAGTGGCTGCCGCAGCGACTCGAGGACGTGCTGCTGGAACTCCGGTAGCTCGTCGAGAAAGAGCACGCCGCCGTGGGCAAGCGTGACCTCGCCCGGGTGAGGGACGCTGCCGCCGCCGATCAGCCCCGAGACCGAGATGGTGTGGTGCGGCGCCCGGAACGGCCGGTCGTGCACGAGCCCGGCGCGCGGCGGGAGCAGCCCGGCGACCGACCAGATCGTCGTGACCTCGATGACCTCCTCGCCGGTCAGCGGAGGCAAGATCGCAGGGAGGCGACGCGCGAGCATTGTCTTGCCGGCCCCGGGCGGCCCCACGAGCAACACATTGTGGCCGCCGGCCGCGGCGATCTCGAGGGCGCGCTTGGCATGGGCCTGGCCCTTGACGTCGGCGAAGTCCAGCTCCTCGCGCGTGAGGGCGTGCGGCTCGACCGGCGACGTGGGTGGAGGTGTCGCCTCGCCGTTCAGCAGGGCGACGGCGTCGCGCAAGGTCGATGCCGGCAGCACGCGCAGGCCGCCGACGGCGGCCGCCTCTCGGGCGTTGTCGCGGGGCACCAGCAGGGTGTCGATCCCGCGCCGCCGGCACGTGAGACCGACCGCGAGCGTGCCGCGGACGGGCTGGATCTGACCGTCGAGCGCCAGCTCGCCGACGACGGCGAACGTGCCGAGCCGGGCGTCACGCAGCGAGCCGGTGGCGGCCAGAATGCCGAGCGCGATAGGGAGGTCGAACGAGGCACCCTCTTTCCGGACGTCCGCCGGGGCGAGGTTGACCGTGATGCGATCGGACGGGAAGGCGAAGCCCGCGTTGCGGATCGCCGTGCGCACGCGCTCGCGGCTCTCGCGCACCGCCGAGTCCGGCAAGCCGACCGTGGTAAATGCCGGCAAACCATCGGTGACGTCCACCTCGACGCGCACCAGGGCTGCCTCGACACCACGGAGCGCCGCCGAGAGAACACGCGCGAGCACGGCGCATTGTTCGGGCGCCGCGCGTCACCCGTCAATGTCCAGATTCCTGGACACCGCGTGTCGGCGGATCGAACAGAGCGAGGACGGCCGCGCCTCGCGTAAGCAGGCGCGTCGGCCGCGCGGGTTACTTCGGGACGAACTGAGCGGGCAGCTGGCGCCAGCGGTAGACGTTCGGCGCCGCCTGCTCGATGGCCCATCGCTCCGGGTAGTGGTACCCGACGGTGGTCTCGCGCACGTAGAAGCCCGGCACGATCACCTGTTGCCGCACGATCTGCGGGGCCGGTGGCTCGCCTTCGGCCGGTGGCGCCGGAGGCGTCTCTGCCTCTGCGGAGGCCGGAGGAGCTTCCGGCGCCGGCGGCGGCGTCTCCGCCGGCCCCATCACGACGTACTCGAGTGTGACCGGCTGCGGCGGCATGAAGATGTAGCGAAGCAACTGCCCTTGCGGGGTGGTGATGCCGCTCCACGGCAGGTTGGGGTGCACGGGCGCCGTCGGGGACAGCGGGGCCGTGGGGGACACGGACACCTGCGCCGCTGCGCTCACGGGCAGCGCGATCAGGGCGAGCGCGAGGACACCGGCGATTCTGGGCACGAATCGATTCTCGGTCGGGGCGGCGCCGCGAGTCAACGATCCTCGACGCGACCGGGGTGCCCGGTCCCGGCCGGACACCCAAGGTGCCTGCCGGTCGCGGTGAAGTGGTAAAGTCTGGCGCCATGGCAGCACAGGTGCGGCCGCCGGACACCGCGGACGGCCCCCGGGGACTTCGTCCGGTCATCCTCGTGGTCGACGACGAGCCCGGCCTGCGCGAGTCCTTTCGCCTCATCCTCGACCAGGACTACGAGATCATCGACGTCCCCGACGGCCCCAGCGCGCTCGACGTCGTCCGCTCCGCGCAGGTGGACCTGGTCCTGCTCGACATCCGTCTCCCCGGCATGGACGGGATCGAGGTGCTCGAGCGCATCAAGGCCCTCGACGACAGCATGCCGGTGGTCCTGGTCACGGCCGTGCGGACGGTGCGGACGGCGGTGGCCGCCATGAAGCTCGGCGCCTTCGACTACCTCACCAAACCGTTCGAGGAGGACGAGCTGCTCACGCTCGTACGGCGGGCGCTCGAGCGACGCTCGCTCGAGCGCGAGGTGGTCTACCTGCGCTCGGAGCTCGAACGACGGCAGGACGCCAACCTCGTCGGCCAGCATCCCGAGATGCAGCGGCTCAACCGGCTGGTGGCGCAGGTCGCGCGCACGACGACGACCGTGCTCATTACCGGTGAGAGCGGCACCGGCAAGGAGCTGGTGGCGCGGGCCATCCACCGGCAGGGACCCCGGCGCGACAAGCCCTTCGTGGCCGTGAACCCGGCCGCCATCGCCGAGACCCTGGTCGAGTCGGAGCTGTTCGGCCACGAGCGGGGCGCGTTCACCGGCGCCTACCAGCGCAAGCTCGGCAAGTTCGAGCTGGCCCAGGGCGGCACCCTCTTCCTCGACGAGATCGCCACCCTGCGGCCGGAGCTGCAGGTGAAGCTGCTCCGCGTGCTGCAGGAGCGGGAGATCGAGCGCGTGGGCGGCGGGCAAGCCATCAAGCTCGACGTGCGGATCATCGCCGCGACCAACGCCGACGTGCCCGCGGCGGTCGCCGGCGGCACCTTTCGCGAAGACCTCTACTACCGCCTGAACGTCGTCCACCTCACGGTGCCCCCGCTGCGCGAGCGTCTCGACGACATCGAGCTGCTCGTCGCCCACTTCATCCGTCGCTACAACCACGAGTTCGGCAAGCGCATCGAGGGCCTCACCCCGGAGGCGCGGGAGGCCCTGCGGGCCTACCGGTGGCCCGGCAACGTGCGGGAGCTGCAGAACGTCGTGGAGCGCTCGGTGGTCCTGGTCGAGGGCTCGATGATCGACGTCGAGGACCTCCCGCTGGAGCTCTCCCTCCCCGCCTCCGTCGCGGAACGGCCGGACGCACTGCCCCTCAACGAGGCGAGTGATCGCTTCGAGCGCCAGATCGTCCTGCGCACGCTGGGCCGCGTCGACGGCAACGTCAGCGAGGCGGCCCGGGCGCTCGGTATCCACCGCAACTCCCTGAAGGCGAAGCTGGCGCGCTGGAAGATCCGCGCGCGCGACGTGGGCGGCAGCGGCGGCGCACAGTAGCAGGCCACCTCGCACCGTGGTTGGGCAACCACCGGGAATCGCCCACTAAATCAAGCCCTTCCACTGCGACCCACACGACACTCGACGCACAGCTACGGTGCAGTCGCCACCGTGTCGTCCCACGGAGGCCTCACGAGAATGACGAAGAATCGAGGACTTACATCCATGGTCGGTGCTCGTCGTGACTGGCGATCCGTTTGCTCTAGGCTTCCCCTCGTCGGAACCCTCGTGGGGAGGGTTTCCAAACTCCTAGAAGGGGAGGCACATGAACAAGATCCTGGCCGCGGCGCTGCTCCTCGCATCCGTCCTTCTCGCACTGCCCGTCGTCGAGTCCGGTACCTCCGGCTCCACTCAGATCTTCCAGGCCATCGGGACCGCCGAGGGCGGGGGCGGGGGGTACTAGGTCTCTGCTCCAGTCGAGGCACTGCGAGGAGGGGGGGCCTGTGCCCCCCTGGCCTCGTCGCCCTGCTGCTGCTGCTCGCCGGGTTGCTGGCACTCCCCAGTCCGAGCAGCGCCCAAACGCCGGCGGCGTCGGGCTCGACGTCCGTCTATCGGCGTCCGCTCGGCGGCGATCCGGCGACGCTCGACCCGGCGCGGGTCAGCGACATCTACGGCCTGGCCGTGGCCCAGCAGATCTTCGACGGCCTCGTCGAGTTCGACCAGACGCTGACGATCGTGCCCGCGCTGGCGCAGTACTGGAAGGCCACGCGCGACGGACTCACGTGGACGTTCACCCTCCGCAAGGGCGTGAAGTTCCATCACGGCGAGGAGGTCACGGCGGACGACGTGGTCTACTCGCTCACTCGGCTGCTCGACCCGAAGGTGAAGTCGTCGGCCGCGGACCTGTTCGCCAACATCCACGGCGCCCGGGAGTTCCGCGAGGGGCGCGCCACGACCGTGAGCGGGCTCTCCGCCCTCGACGCATCGACCGTGCGGATCGTGCTCGAGGAGGCGCAGGCTCCATTCGTGTCCATGCTGGCCGTCGGCCACGTGAAGATCGTGCCGCGTAAGCGCGCCGCCGAGCAGGGGGAGGCATTCGGGCAGACTCCGATCGGCACGGGACCGTTCCGGTTCGAGCGGTGGGAGCGCGGTAAGGAGATCGTGCTCGGCGCGAATCCCGACTACTTCGGCGGCGCCCCGCGCCTGGGCCGCGTCGTCTACCGGATCTTCCCCGGCGAGCAGATCGCCAGCATGTTCGAGGAGTTCCGCAAGGGCCAGCTCGAGGACAGCCCGGTGCCCATGCAGAACTATCCCAAGCTGCTCGCTTCGACGCGGAGCATCCACGTCAAGCGGCCGACGTTCAGCGTGCGGTTCCTCGGGCTGAACACGCGGGCGAAGCCGCTCAACGACCCCCGCGTACGCCAGGCGCTCATCTACGCCATCGACCGTCAGGCCATCGTGGAGGAGGTCACGCGGGGCCGCTTCGTGCCCGCGCGCGGCATCCTGCCGCCCGGCACGCTGGGCTACAACCCGCAGCTCGCCAGCTACGCGTACGACCCGCCGCGCGCGCGCGAGCTCCTCGCGGAGGCCGGCTACCCCAACGGCCAGGGGCTCGGGACGCTCACGATCTGGTCCAGCGTGAAGCTCGAGCGCGAGCACCAGCTGATCGTCCAGCACCTGGCCGCCGTGGGCGTCCAGGCCGAGTTCAAGTACGTGACGGAGTGGCCGCAGTTCAGCCGGATGCTCACCAACGGCCAGTTCCCCGTCTTCCAGTACGCGTGGCTGGCCGACATGCCCGATCCCGACAACTTCCTGTTCAAGCTCTTCCACTCGAAGAGCCCCCGCAACTACACGGGCTATGCGAACGCCCAGCTCGACGCGCTGCTGGTACGCGCGCGGAACGAGCCGGACCCGCTGGTCCGGGTGGAGCTCTATCGGCGGGCCGAGCAGATGGTCATGAACGATGCGGTCGTGATTCCGTTCTTCCACTCGACGTACGAGCGCGTCTTCCAGCCGTACGTGAAGAGCATCGAGGTCAGCGGCCTCGGCGACCCCTACATCCCCCTCCGCAAGATCTGGCTGGAGCGGTGAGCCCGACGCCCACCCGCATCCGCTCGCTCCAGACCAAGCTCCTGTGGGGCACGGTGCTCGTCATCTGCCTCGTCATGGCGGCGGTCATCGTGGTCGTCGAGCAACGGCAGCGCACCGCCGTCATGGAGGAGGCCAAGCGGCGGGGCGAGGTCCTCGCCCGGGACCTGGCGGCGGTCTCGCACGCGCCGCTGCTCCTCTACCACTTCACCGCGCTCGAGCAGCACGCCGCCCGGCTCGCCCTGGAGGACGACGTCCGTTGGGCGATCATCCTCGACGCCGAGGGGCGGGTGGCCGCCCACAGCGCGCGGCCCGAACGCGCCGGTCTCGTGCTGCCGGGCGAGGTCGATCGCCGCGCCGCCGCGACGCTCGAGCCCCTCGTGCAGGAGACGCTCAGCGAGTCCGGCGAGGTCATCGACGACTACGCGGTCGCGGTGTTCGTGGGCCAGCAGAAGTGGGGCACCGTCCGGGTCGGCATGTCGCGGCAGCGCGCCGAGGCGCTCATCCGGCGCACGCGCTGGGAGCTCGGGGGACTCACGGTGATCACGCTGCTGCTCGGCGGCTTGGCGGCCGCACTGGTGGCGCGCCGGATCTCGCGGCCGATGCAGGTGCTGGCCGAGGGCGCGGCCGCGATCTCCCGGGGGGAGCTCGACCTCCAGATCGAGCCGGCCACGGACGACGAGATCGGGCGCCTGGCCATCGCCTTCAACCACATGGCGGCCCAGCTGCGCCAGCAGCGCACCGAGCTCGAGGGGGCCAACGCCGAGCTGCGGCAACGCCTCGACGAGGTCGCCGACCTCAAGAGCTACACCGACAACATCCTCGCCTCGCTCACCAACGGCATCGTCACCGTCGACCTCGACGGGCGCGTGGTGACGCTCAACCCGGCCGCCGAGATGATGACGGGGTTCTTCGCCGGCGAGGTGATCGGCCGCTACTGCACCGAGGTGTTCGCGTCGACGCCCGAGCTCGGCGAGATCCTCATGGAGACCATCGCCAGCCGCTCGGCCTCGCCGGGGGTGGCGGTCACGCTGCAGCGCCGCAACGGACGCACCCTGCCGGTGGAGATCAGCGCCGCGCCGCTCAAGGGCGGAGAGGGCAAGGACCTCGGCGTCATCGCCGCCGTCCGCGACCTCACGGTGGTGCGCGAGCTGGAGAGCCGTCTACGGCGCTCGGACCGGCTCGCCGCGCTGGGCGAGCTGGCCGCCGGTCTCGCCCACGAGATCAAGAACCCGCTGACGTCGCTGCTGACGTTCAGCCGCCACCTGTCCCGGCGTTTCGACGACGAGCAGTTCCGCGCGAAGTTCCAGTCGGTGGTGCCGCGTGAGCTCGAGCGGATCAACGGCATCGTCGAGGGGCTGCTCGAGCTGGCCCGGCCGGCTCGCGTCAACTTCACGGCGGTGCGGCTCCCCGCCCTCCTCGAGCGGGCCGTGGAGCTCTATGCCCACGAGATGGAGGCCCGCGACGTCCAGGTCCGGCGGGACTACGCGCGCGACCTGCCCGTCGTCTGGGTCGACGCCGAGGCGGTGTACCAGGCGCTCGTGAACCTCGTGCGCAACGCGCTCGACGCGATGCCCAGCGGCGGCACGCTGACCCTGCACGCGGGCTGGAGCGACGACCACCACGTCGTCCGCCCCGGGCGGCCGGGGCCGGCCGGCGCCCGTCGCGTGCGCGTCGAGATCGAGGACACCGGCATCGGCATCCCGGCCGCCGACGCCGACCGGGTGTTCAACCCGTTCTTCAGCACCAAGCCGGGCGGGACCGGGCTCGGGTTGGCCCTGACCCACAAGATCATCGAGGACCACGGCGGCAGCATCGACTTCCGGGGGGCCGCCGTCGGTGGAACGGTCTTCCGGATCGTCCTCCCCCTCTTCCCCGATCCCCCGGCCGAGCCGGGGTCCCATGGTGACGACCTTCGGTGATCGCTCCCTGTCCGGTGGAGGCGCGGCCGTGAAGCGGCACGACGTCACGCTGCCCGAGGCGCTGGCCGAGGCGGAGCGCCTCAGCCAGGAGCTGGAGCAAGAGCGCGTGCGCGGGCGCCAGCTCGAGGAGGACCTGCGCGCGGCGCGGCGCCTGGAGGCGGTGGGCCGGCTGGCGGGCGGTGTCGCCCACGACTTCAGCAACATCCTGGCCGTCATCACGGGCTACAGCGAGCTGATGCTCAAGCGCATGGATCCGACCGATCCCCTGCGGACGGGCGCGGAGTCCATCCGCAAGGCGGCGGTGTGGGGCCTCAACCTCACGCAGCACATGCTCGCGACCAGCCGGGCGACGTCGCCCGTGCGCAGCTCGCTGGACCTCAACGCCGTCAGCGCGAGCCTCGTCCGCACGCTGCAGCCCCTGCTCGGAGACCGCATCGAGGTCGTCCTCGAGCTCCAGCCCGAGCTCGGCCGCGTCGCGGTGAACGCCGGCCAGCTCGAGCAGACCCTGATGAACCTCGTGCTCAACGCGCGCGACGCGATGCCGTCCGGCGGGCGCATCACCATCGAGACCGGCCACGTGACCCTCGAGCACAGCCGGGTCGGATCCCTGCGCGCGGTGATGGTCCGCGTGACCGACACCGGGGTAGGCATGGACGCTGCCACGCTGACGCGCATCTTCGAGCCGTACTTCACGACCAAGCCGCCGGGCAAGGGCAACGGGCTCGGGCTCGCCACGGTGTTCGCCTTCGTCACCCAGAGCGGGGGCCACATCGAGGCCACGAGCGAGGTGGGGCACGGCTCGACCTTCACGATCTATCTGCCCCGCGAGGGCATCGAGTCCGCGACGAGCGCGCCGCCCGGCGTCGCCAGCGTCCTCGTGATCGAACCGGAGGCGGACGTCCGCGAGCTCATCGTCGAGATCCTCGACATCCACGGCTACCACGTGCTGAGCGCGCGGGACCTGGACGCGGCTGCGGAGGTGAGCCAGCGGCACGAGGGGCCGATCGCGCTCGTCGTCGCCGACCTGCTCTCGGCCGGCGTCGCCGACGGCGGGCTGCTCGAGCGGCTGGGATCCCGGCGCCGGGACTCCCGGGTGCTCTACCTCTCGGGCGACTTCGAGGACGGCGCCGACGAGTATCGCAGCCTGCGGGCGGGCGACGGCCTCCTCCGCAAGCCCTTCACCGTGGACGCCCTGATGCAGCGCGTCCAGGCCATCCTCGGCGTGTAGGTCTCTAGCGGTTGAGCTGGCGCCGCAGGAAGCCCAGGAAGCCCTGGGGCAAGAAGATCACCATCAGCGTGAAGATGATCCCCACCGGAATCAGGTAGTACTCGAAGTAGCGCGACAGGCCCTCGCGGAGCAGCAGGAAGAAGGCGGCTCCCACCACCGGTCCGATCAGTGTGCCGACCCCGCCCATGACGTTGAAGATGACCACCTCGCCCGAAATCAGGAAGAAGACGAAGTCGGGGGCGGCGAACTTGTTCTGGATGGCGTAGAGCACGCCCGCGAGCCCGGCGAAGAGGCCGGACAGCATGACGGCCACGATCTTGTAGCGCTCGACGGCGTACCCGATCGCCCGCGTGCGCGGCTCGTTCTCCCGGATCGACTGCAGCACCATCCCGAACGGCGACTGCGTGATCCGCCGCAGGACGAGGTAGGAGACGGTCACGACCGCGAGCACGAACCAGTGCAAGGTCTGCGGCGTGAACGGGATGCCGGCCCACCCGGGCAGACCGAGCGCGGGCTGGCGGAAGTTGAGACCGTTCTCCCCGCCGGTGACCTCGGTCCAGGTGAAGATGATCACGTAGAAGATCTGCGAGAAGACCAGCGTCGTGATCGAGAAGTAGATGTCGCGCAGGCGCGTCGCGAAGTACGCGACGAAGATGGCCACCACGCCGGCGCCCACCAGCCCGTACACGATGGCCAGCCACAGGTTCGGCGGTCGCACGCTCAGCAGGGCGGCGGCGGCGCCGTACATGCCGAGGCCGAAGAACGCGGAGTGGCCGAACGACACCATGCCCGTGTACCCGATCAGGATGTCCGAGGACATCGCAAGCAGGCCCCAGATGAGGATCTCGGTCACGAAGCGGCTCCAGAACGGCGGCAGGACCGTCGGGGCGACGACGAGCGCGGCCAGGACGATCACGAAGCCGATCCAGAAGCCCCGGTGGGAGGGACGGTCGCTCATTTGGGGGTCGGCACGAAGAGGCCCGTGGGCCGGAAGAGCAGCGTGAGGATGAGCGCGACGAACGAAACGATGACCGCCTGGGCCGGGCTCACGAACAGCGAGGCGTAGGCCTCGAGCAGGCTGATGAACATCGAGGCGAGGATCGAGCCCCCGAGGTTCCCCATCCCGCCCACCACGACGACGATGAAGGCCCGCAGCGTGAAGTCGGCGCCCATGGTCTGCGTCACGCCGCCCATCGGCCCGAACAGCACGCCGCTGGCCGCCGCCATCGCGGCGCCGATCGCGAAGACGGCGGTGTGGACCCACGGCACCGGGATGCCCATTGCCGACGCCATGATCCGGTCCTGCGTGGTGGCGCGGATCCAGATGCCGTACGTCCCCCGCTTCAGGAAGAGCCAGAGCGCGCCGATGATCGCGCCGGCCAGGAGCGCGGTGGCGACCCGATACCACGGGTACTGCAGGTAGAAGAGGTCGAAGCGGCCGGTGATCGGCTCCTGCAGCTGGCGGGCTGAGGGCCCCCACTGCCAGAGGGCGTACTTCTGGAGCACGAGCGAGATCCCGAACGTCGCGAGGATCGTCGTCAGCGGGTCCCGGCCGAGCAGCGGGCGCAGGGTGGTGATCTGCAGCCCGGCGCCGACCACCGCGATCGTGACCGCCGCCATGAGCAGGGCGACCCAGAAGTTGCCGGTCGCGGCCATGGTCGTGGCCCCGACGAAGCCGCCGAGCATCACAAGGTCGCCGTGGGCGAAGTTGACGACATCCATGATGCCGAAGATCAGCGTCAGACCCGAGGCGACGAGCGCCAGGATCATGCCGTTGACGAGGCCGTTGACCGTCTGCACGAGGATCTGCTCGACCGGAATCCCCACCGCTACACCCCCAGATACTGGTGAATGACCGCGTGATTCGCGCGGAGGTCGGCGGCGGGCGCCTGGTGCCGCACCACGCCCTTCTCCATGATGTAGACGCGGTTGCTGACCTCCAGCGTGAGCGGCACGTTCTGCTCGACCAGCAGGATCGCGACGCCCTCGTCGTGCAGGACGCCGATGATGTCGCGGATCTGCGAGACCATCCGGGGCATCAGCCCCTCGGTCGGCTCGTCGAGGAGGATGATCTTGGGCTCGAGCATCATCGCCCGGGCGATCGCCAGCATCTGCTGCTCGCCCCCCGACAGCGTGCCGCCGGCCTGGTGCCGCCGCTCGCGCAGGACGGGGAAGGCGGCGTAGACCTTGTCGAGCAGCTTCTCGCGGCGTGCGTCGTCGACGCCCGCGCGGTCGAGACCGGTGCGGAGGTTCTCGAGCACGCTCAGCAGCTTGAAGATCCGCCGGTCCTCCGGCACCCAGGCGATGCCGACGCGGGGCAGCTGGTGGGGCGCCAGCCCCGTGATGTCGCGGCCCTCGAAGGTCACCCGGCCCTGGGCCGGCCGGGCCAGCCCCATCACGCTCTTCAGCGTCGTCGACTTGCCGACGCCGTTGCGGCCGAGCAGCCCGACGACCTCGCCGGAGCCGACCTCCAGGCTGACGCCGTGCAGGATGTGGGACTTGCCGTAGTACGTGTGGACGTCGGTGAGGCTGAGCATCAGGTCTTGAGGTAGACCTCCTGCACCCGGGGGTTGGCCTGGATCTCGGCCGGCGTGCCCTCGGCCAGCACCTCGCCGTAGTGCAGCACGGTGATCGTCTGCGCCAGCCCCATCACGACCTCCATGTCGTGCTCGACGATCAGGATCGTGTGATTGGCGGCGATGCGGCGGACCAGCTCGACGGTGGCGTGGGTCTCGGCCACGCTCATGCCGGCGGTCGGCTCGTCCAGGCACAGCACCTTGGGCTCGGTGGCGAGCGCGATGCCGATCTCGAGGTTGCGCTGCTCGCCGTGCGAGAGGTTGGAGGCGAGCTCGTCCTCCTTCTCGAGGAGGCCCACCGACGACAGCACGCCGCGCGCACGCGTCAGCACGTCGGCGTAGGCCCGGTAGTGGCGCAGCAGGCTCCAGGCGTGGCGGCGCGACTGGGCGGCGATGCGGACGTTCTCGAGCACGGTCGCGCCCGGCATGATGTTGGTGATCTGGTAGGAGCGGGCCAGTGCCTTGCGCGAGATCTGATCGGGCGAGAGCCCCGTCACGTCGTCGCCGTCGAGGAAGATCCGACCCGCGGTGGGGCGGATCACCCCAGTCAGGCAGTTGAAGAACGTCGACTTGCCGGCGCCGTTGGGCCCGATGATCGCCCGGATCTCGCCGCGGCGGACGGCGACGTTCACGTTGTTGAGCGCGGTCAGTCCGCCGAAGCGGACCGTCAGGCCCTCCGTGCGCAGGATGGGGACGGCGCCCCCGCCGTCGGGGTCGGGGGCGCCGTGGTGAATGGAGCTCGCGGTCACGCTCAGGCGAACTTGCAGCCGACCGGCGGCACGAGGGTCTTCTCTTTCGGGACGACCTCGAGCACCTTGTACTTGCCACCCTGGATCTCGAAGAGGAACTCGCGCAGGAAGGCCTGGTGGTCCTCCTTCCGCAGCAGCTTGTCGCCCTGCGGGAAGTCGTCGCCTTCCTTCATCTCCAGCCCCTCGAGGGCCTCGATGAGCTTCATCGTGTCTTCCTTGCCGCGGAAGCCCGACTTCGTCATGCCGATCTTGAGCGCGTTCACCGCCTCGTAGTTCGACTGCACGTAGCGGTCGGGCAGCGGGCCCGTGGGGTCGATCTCCTTCAGCTTGCGGGTCGCCTCGTCGAGGAACCGCTTGTGGTGCGGGGTGTTCAGCACGCCCTCGAGAACGGGCACGTAGCGGTCGATGCCGAGGAACCCGTCGGCCTTGGCGCCCATGGCCGGCAGGTTGGTGGACACGGCGATGGCGCCGTCGCCGGCGAGCTTGTACTTCTTGCTGAGGCCGAGGTCGGTGCTCTGCGTGACGAACGCGATGCCCTGGGGACCGAAGAAGATCCCGAAGAGCCCGTCGAAGGTGCCGCTGATGCGCGACAGGAACGGCGTCAGCTCGGTCGTGCCGAGCGGGATGCCCAGCGTGCCGACGACCTCACCGCCGTTCTTCTTGATCTCGGCCGCGAACGCGTCCTTGGTCGACTGACCCCACGCGTAGTCGGCGTAGGCGATGTACCACTTCTTGCCGACCTTGTTGACCATGTACGGCGACGCCGCGACCGCCTGGGCCGGGGCGAAGTCGAACGGCCGGAACACGTACCGGCTGCACTTCGACTGGGTGATCGTCGTGTCCAGGCACACGCCGATCATGTAGACCGTCTTGGCCTCCTCGAAGACCGGCATACAGGCCAGGCAGACGTTGGAGAGGTAGCCGCCCTCGACCACGTCGACCTTGTCCTCGAGGGTCAGCTTCTCGGCCTTGCGGCGGCCGATGTCGGGCTTCGACTCGTAGTCGACGACGATGGCCTCGATGGGCCGCCCGTTGACCCCGCCGCCCTTGTTGATGCGCTCCACGGCCATCATGGTCCCGACCAGCGCGGTCTTGCCGCCCGAGGCGGCCGTGCCGGTCAGCGGCTGCATGACGCCCATCTTGTACGGCTTGGCCTGTCCGAAGGCCTCGCGCCACGGCGCGGGAACAAGAATGGTGGCGCCCAGCGCGCCGGCCGCCGCCGCGCCCATCCCGAGGAACGTCCGGCGGGTCGTCTTGCCGCTCCACCAGAGGTCCTTCGCCCAGCTCTCGTCTTGCCACCGCTCGGCCATTTGCTGCCTCCTGTCGATGCCCGCGAAACGGGCACGATCGGGGAAAAAGGGTGCCCCTACTTATCACCAACGGGTCAGACCATGCAAGCGTTGCTGCGGACGTGTTTTTCCGGTGGGACGGGGGCCCGGGCGGGCCCCCGAGGCAGCGAGATCAGCGCGCCAGCAGGCCCGACTCCACGAGCGCCCGGCGGATGGCGTCACGCTCGGCGGCCGGCACCGGGGTGAGCGGCGGCCGGACGTGGGCGGCGGGGATCCGGCCGAGCAGCACCAGCGCCTCCTTCATCCGGTTGTGCATGTCCACGAACGGCGGCGCGTAGAAGACGCGCACGAGCGGGTCGAGGCGGTCGTTGATGCGACGGGCGCCGTCGAGGTCGCCCTTGCCGACGGCCTCGAACAGTTCGGCCTGCAGATCGGCCGCCACGCTGCCCATGCCGGAGATGGCGCCGTCGGCGCCGAGCACGAAGCTGGCCATCAGCGACATCGTGAACGACGACAGCACCGCGACGGGGCGCCCGGTCGCCCGCAGCGCCCGGAGATTCCGCTCGTAGGCGACGATGTCGTTCGACCAGTCCTTCACGCCGGCCAGCTGGGGGATCTCGGCGAGCCGCGCGAGGGTCTCCGGCGCGTAGCCGATGCCCGAGGCCGGCGGGTACTCGAACGCGATGATCGGGATGCCGATCGCGGCGACCTCCTGGTAGTGCCGGATCACCATGTCCGGCTTCACCTGGGCGCCCCACATGAACAGGGTCGGCGGGAACAGCAGGATGCCGGCGGCGCCGGCGGCCTTGGCGTCGCGCGCCAGCTCCACTGCCTCGGCGGTGCCGTCGGAGTAGACGCCGGCGACGATCGGACACTGCCCCGCGACCTCGTCGAGCGCGATCGCGAGCGAGCGCTTGCGCTCCTCGCGGCTGAGCGACGAGACCTCGCTGGCGTGGCCGTTGGCGACGATGCCCGTCACGCCGCGGGTGTCGGCGAGCCAGCGCAGGTGGCGGCGGTAGGCCGGCTCGTCGATCGACAGATCCGCCTTGAACGGCAGGATGTTGGCCGGCATCACCCCCGAGAACCGCAGCGGCTCACGCATGGCTCGCTCTCCCTACCAGCTCGAGATCGTGTCCAGGACTTCCTTGGATTGTACGACGCGGCCGAAGGCGCGGCCGACGATGTCGAGCGTCGCCCGCTGGATCTCGGGCCACAGCGTCGCCACCCCGTCGGCGACGACGCTGATCCGGTACTCGTGGTTGAAGGCGCCGACCACCGTCGAGAGCACGCAAATGTCGGTCATCGTGCCGGTGATCACCACCGACGTGACGCCGCGCGCGCGCAGCGCGCCGTCGAGCTCGGTGCCCGCGAAGGCGTCGTACCAGCGCTTGCGGATGACGAGCTCGTCGGGCCGCGGGGCCAGCGCGCCGATCGTGCGGGCGCTGGCGTCGCCCTCCAGGCACGACGACGACGGCACGCCGAACCCACGCGGCGCGCCGGGTGGGGCCGGACGGTGCTCGGGGTGCAGCTCACCCACCAGGATCGGCACCGCCGGTGAGTAGGTGAACTCGGTGAAGACGACGGGCAGGCGCTTGGCCCGGAAGCCGTCGAGCAGGGCCCGGATGGCCGGGACGATCTCGCGCGCCGGCGGCACCTCCATGGCCTGGCCGGCGTCGACGAAGCCGCGCTGCATGTCCACGACGAGCAGCGCCGTGCGTCCGGGCTCCAGGCGCAGGATGCGCGCGAACTCGGCGGCACGGTCCGTCATCGCAGCAGGTCGACGTAGGCGTGGGGCACGAGCTGATCCTCCCGGATGCCGAGCGCGGCCATCAGACCGCGCGCCTCCGCGACGCCCCGTTCCATCGGTTCGTCGGCCTCGAGCACGACCTCCAGCTCGATGAAGCGCCCGAGGCCCTCGACCTCGTCGAGGTGCACGCGCGTGCGGCCCACCAGCCGAACGATGCGGTGCTTGCGCACGACCCCGATGGTCCCACAGGCGGCGGCCAGCACGCCCCGCAGCCGGTCCGGCTCCGACGTCCGCACGATCGTGTACTCGGAGGTCTTCGGGCCGGTCTCGTCGGGGCGCTCGTAGTGAATGAGCTCGCCGGAGGCGGCGGAGAACCGCCGCAGCTTCAGGCGTCCTGTGAGGCAACGGAAGAACGTGTCCTCCTGGGTCAGGGAGACACCCGGCTCCGGGGAGAGCGCGGCGAGCGCGGCCGTGGCACGGGCGAAGTCCTCGACGGCGGCCTTGATCTCGACGTTGCGACTCATGTGGGCAGACCGAGCTGGCCGAACCACGTGGCCCGGTCCCAGTACCCACGCTGGAACTCGATCCGCCCGTCGACGACGTGGAAGAATCCGCATCCGCGCAGCGTGAACGCGCGTCCGTTCGGCGGCTGCCCCGCGAACTCGCCCGTCCACGTCGCGCCGCCCGACCACTCGAGCATCGCCCACTCGCCGTCGACGAACAGGTTCTCGACGCGCGTGACGCTGTCCGGAAACGCGCGGAAGAAGCCTCGGACGTTCTCGAGAATGGCGGCGCGGCCGACGACGGGATCGCCGGCGGCGACCTGGTGATTGACGGCGTGCGGGTGGTACAGCGCTGCTGCGGCCTCGGCGTCGCGACGATTGAACGCGTCGACCCAGGCCAGGACGAGCTCGCGCGGCGTCATCCCCGGCTCACGGACCTTGCGAACGCCACGACGTCGGCCGCGAAACGTGCCGGCTCTTCCCAGTGGAGGGCGTGTCCCGCCCCCTCGTACGCGAGGAGCCGGGAACCCTGGATCGCCCCCAGGAGCGTGTCCTGGTCCGCACGGCTGCAGAGCGCGTCCCGGTCTCCCCACATCACCAGCGTGGGCGTCGTGATCTCGTGGAGCTGGCTCACGCAGTCGTCCTCCAGGAAGCCTTCGAAGGAGGCGCGCCACACGTGCGCGGGAACCTTGAGGCTCTCCCGCACCACGGTCTCCAGGAACGCCGGGGGCACCGGCTGGGCCAGCGTGCCGAGCTGGAAGTCGCGCACGAAGGCGGAATCGATCGGGTCGGCCAGGTGCGCGACGCCGGATTGCCAGAAGTCCACCACCGCAGCGTTGCCGCGGTAGCTGGGAAACGACGCGGCGAGCACAAGGCCCCGGAGGCGGTCCGGGTGGTCGATCGCGAAGCGCTGGGCGTTCGTCGCGCCCATGGAGTGGCCGACGACCACGACGTCAGAGAGGCCGAGGGCTTCGAGCGCCGCCGCCACGTCGGCGGCGTAGTCGCGCGTGCGGTAGCCGGTCGCGGGACGGTCCGCGTCTCCGTGGCCGCGCTGGGTCAGCGCGATGGCGTTGATGGCGTCGGGCAGGTGGGGCAGCACCCGGTCGAACGAGAACCAGGAGTCGGTGACTCCGTGGAGCAGCAGCACGGGGGTGCCGGCTGGATCTCCCTGCTGGACGTAGGGGAGCGTCAGCCCGCCGGGCAGCTTTGCCGTCCTGATGACGCGCGCCACGTCGGCCGCCTAGGGGTTCACGGGCGCGCTGACGGGGAGCACCGCCGTCTTGCCGACGGCGACCCGCTCCAGGTACTCGCGGCTGAAGTCCACCCGCAGCTCGATCCACATCGGCAGGTGGTCGGACATCTGATAGGTCCGCCAGTCCTTGAACTTGCCCGGCTTACCGGTCTTCGTCTTGGGCACGTCCGCCGCGTAGCCTTCGGCATCGGCATCGCGGTAGACGTACGTGTAGAAGTTGAAGACGCCGGCGTTGCACTCCTCCAGCCGGTCCTTCAGGTCGGGCGCAATGAAGGCGATCTGGTCGAAGTGCTTGGACTGGTCGACGTTCGAGCCGATCCCGAGCAGCTTGGGGTGGATCTGGAAGCCGGGCTTCGCCAGGGCCTTGAACGTCTCGTCGTCGGTCCCGAAGATGTTGAAGTCGCCGAGCAGGATCATGTTCTTCGCCCAGGCCTGGTCCTTGGTGACGCTGGCGGCGAGGTGCTTGGCGAGGAGCTGGATCTCCTTGAGGCGCTGAGGGTCCTCGGCCACGCTCTCGCCGTAATAGATGTGCGTCGTGCAGATCGTGAACTTGAACCATCCCGTCCGGAAGCCGACCATGAACGGCGTGCGCGCGTACTGCCCCGAGGGGGTGTTCTTGTCGACCGGCGGCACGACGATCTCGCCCGCCAGCCCGCCGAACCGCACCTTGCGGGTGTCGTAGACGAACGCCATGCGCTCGAGGTTGCCCGGCTGGCCCTCGGTGACGTCGGTGAGGAGGTATTCCCACCAGCCGCCCAGGATGTCCATCACCTTCTCGAGCGACGACAGGTCGTCCCGCACCTCCTGGACCGCCACGATGTCGAAGTGGTCGATGACCTCGGCGATGTAGTAGAGCGCCTCGCGCTGCCGCGCCCCGTACTTGGCCGACTCGAACTCTCGGATGTTCCAGGTGGCGAGCAGCAGCCGGCTCGACCGCACCCGCTCCGGCACACCCTCCGCCACGAACCCCTGCTTCAGCCGCAGGAGCCCCTCGGCCGTCCGCTTGGCGTGCGCGGCCGTGAACACTTTGTCGTGTCGGTGCAGGTTGTAGTAGAAGGGCATCGCCGTCGTCCTCCGTGACTCGGTCTACCCGAGTCCCGGCGCGAGGATAACGCCATGGTGGGAGGCTCCGCTCATGGCCGATACGGGGCGTTCGACCGCGGCGCCTCCGGAAGCTGCCTGTCCAGGGACTCGCGGTACTGCAGACACCCGCGGAGAAACTCCGGCCAGCTCGGCACGGTCGGCAGCGGGTCGGTCGTCTCGGGGAGCAGGCCCCAGAGATCCGGGTGATGCCAGCAGAGGTCGTGTCCGGTACTGTCCCGGTGCTCACGAATCCCGTCACGCAACCGCCGCGCCTCGGCGATCAGCTGCTCGCGCGTCATCGCGTCGAGATCCTCGTCCACGGATACCTCCTTGTCACACGGGTTCGGCTCCGCCGTTCCTGCGTTCAAGCACGTAGAACACGTAACCGTAGCTATCCTCGGAACGGTTGAACACGTCGATCTCCCTCAGGGTCTCGACGGCGAGATCCTTCACCGCGGGGTCTGGGTGATCACGGAGCGCCTTGGCTCGGGGAGCGAGGACGTCGTAGTAGCCATCGACCCAGGCGGACCGCGGCAGGGTGTGGGTCGCGAGCACCGTGTACCCCACGCTCTCCGCAACCGCCACGTTGTGCTGCACCGAGTGCATGTCGGGATAACCGGACCGGAAGAAGTCCGTGGCGACGTCGGGAGCTCGATCCGTCAGCCACGACAGCTCGCTGACCACCGCGATGCCGTCCGCGGTCAGGACGGATGCCCACGCCGCCAATGCGTGGTGGAAGCCGATGTTGTAGGCCGCGCCTTCCGACCAGAGCAGGTCGACGCCCTGAAAGACTCGCCCGATGTCCTTCATGTCCATGCAATGGACTCGGACGAGAGCCGCGAGCCCCGCGTCCTGCGCTCGACGGACCAGGTCGTTCACGAACGGCTCGTGGGAGTCCACCGCGTGGATCACGGCGCCGAGCTCTCCGGCCAGCACCAGCGTCTGGCGTCCGGTCCCGCTGCCGGCATCCACGACGAGCCGAAGCGGCCGTGTGGGAAGACGCCGCAAGACGTGCAGCGTATCGGCGTTGCTGCCCGGGCCGAGCTTCTCCATGCCGCCGAACACCAAGTCGATCGGGTCGGAAGCGGTCATGGCATCATTCCCTCTGATACCTGTAAGCTGAGCTGCCCCGATCGGCAAGCGCAACGGACGATGTCGACCGGCTGTCGGGAGGAACCATGAACAAACCTCGCATCTTTCTGGGCTCGTCGGCGAAGCAGGCGAAGCTGCTGCAGGCGCTGACGCGCGGCCTCGAGGACATCGCGAACGTCGAGCCGTGGACCGCGTCGTTCAATCCGGGAACGACGACACTGGGGCGGCTCCTCGAGCTCGTGCGCGAGGTCGATTTCGCCGCCTTCGTGTTCGCCCGGGACGACTGGACGAGCCACAGCCCCTCCGCGTCCGATCCCAAGGAATCTGGCCAGGCGTCGCCGCGAGACAACGTGGTCTTCGAGGCCGGCCTGTTCGGCGGCGTCCTCGGAATGCGCCGGACCTTCATTCTCCACGCGAGTGGCGCGAAGCTGCCGAGCGATCTCCTTGGTCTCACCTGCATACGATACGGGGAGGCGATGACCCCGACCGAGATGCGGGCCGTCAATCAGAAGCTTCGGAAGGCGATCGAGGACGAGTGGCGCGTCACCGGCATCGAGGGCCTGTGGTGGCAGTTGTCCTTGACGGAGCGCAGCGCCCGGGAGCCGTCGGCCGTGAGCCTCTTGCGGATCTCGCGAGACCGCGGCGGGGCGCTGGAGGTGAGCGGTCGCGCCTGGCAAGCGGATGGCACCCTGTCAGCGCGCTACTGGAGCGAGGCGACACGGGAGCGGAAGGACCCCCCGGGCGTCTTCTACTACTGGAAGGGCGAGCGACCTCGGGACCCGAACGCGCCACAGTTGGACGGGACGGCAGAGATCAGACTGGAGTCCGCCGACCGCGCGGCCGGGTACTTCACGGTTCGTTCGGACGCTCACCCCGACTTCACCGCGCGGACGTCCGGCGTCTACGTGCGCGCGGATCCCGAGGACATGAGCATCCTGGACGGACGCGACGATCGGAAGCGCGCCGAATTGATGGCCGAGCGGCTGGAGCACTGGAAATCGATCACGAGCGCGTGAGAGCCGGCAGGATCTCCTTGGCGATGCGCTCGACCTGGTCGGGCTGGTAGCGGTAGGGGATCAGGATGATGCGGTCGACGCCCGAGGCGACGTGGGCGCGGAGCTGCTCGATGCACTCCTTGGCGCTGCCGCGGATCGCGTGCTCGATGGTCGACTCGCTCCAGGCGGCCACGTCCCACTCCGTCTGGAGCCACTGACGCATGGGCGCCTCGGTCTCGGCGCGCGACGAGCCGACCAGGATGGCCAGCTGGTTGGTGCCGGTGAGCGTCTTCGGATCGCGGTCGGCTTCACGGGCGAAGCCGAGGATCTTGTCCCACCCGCGCCGATAGCTCTCGGGCGTGTAGAAGTAGGTCAGCCAGCCGTCGCCCTTCGTCGCCACCCGCTTGAGGACGGCGTCGACGTAGCCACCGATCAGGATCGGCGGGCGCGGACGCTGCGCGGTCGGCGGGCGCATGACCGCCTCGCGCAGGTTGAACTCGTCCGCCTGTAAGGTCACGCGGTCCTCGGTCCACAGGCGCGTGAGGATCTCGAAGTTGCGCTCGAACAGCCTGCCGCGCTGCTTGAAGGGAACGCCGACCGCGTCGAACTCGCGCGCGTACCAGCCCGCCGCCACACCCAGGATCAACCGCCCCTTGCTGATGACGTCCAGCGTGCCGATGGCCTTGGCGGCCACGGTGGGGTTGCGCAGCGGCAGCACGAGCACGCCGGTGCCGAGCTTGATCCGCGACGTCCGGGCGGCGATGGCGGTGAGGGTGCCGATCGCGTCGAGGATCGGGAACGACGGCTCGACGCCCAGGATGACGTGGTCCCACGCCCACAGCGACTCGAAGCCGAGCTCCTCGGCTCGTGCGGCGTATCGGTACAGCTCGTCGATGTCGGGCGTCTCGGTGGGACCGACGAAGTTCTTGATGGCGAGACCGAAGTGGGTCACGGGGCTCCTTCAGCCGAGGAAGCGGCGCTCGGGGTCGAGCGCGCGGAGCATCGCCAGCTCGTCGTCGCTGGGCGGCTCGGTGACGGTGACGTGCTCGGCCTCGCCGAGCGGGAAGCCGGTGTTCTCCCGGATCTGGTCCTTCGTGACGCCGGGGTGCGTCGCCTCGATCCGCATGCGGCGCGTCTCGGGGTCGAAGCCGAACACGCCGAGCGTCGTCACCACGCGCGAGACGCCGCCGAAGAGCAGACCGGCCTGCCGGCGGGCGCCGTCGCCGCCCAGCCACGCGGGGCTGGTCACGAAGTCCACGCGGGGGACGAACCGCCGCTTCTCGTGCGCGGTGAGGATGATCACCTCGCGGCAGAGCGAGGCGATGTCGTTGGCGCCGCCCGTGCCCGGCAGCCGCACCTTGGGCTTCCAGTAGTCGGCGCCGACGACGCTGGTGTTGATGTTCCCGAACTGATCGATCTGGGCCCCGCCCATGAACCCGTAGTCGAGGAAGCCGCGCTGGGCGAAGAGGAACGTGTCGGTGATGCCCGGCAGCATCTGGGCCCGGTGCGCGGCCCGCATCTCGTTGGTCGAGATCGGCAGGCGGCCGGGACGGATCTGCGGGCCGATGATGCCGCCCTCGATCACCATGGTCAGCCGCGGCGCGTGGCGCTGCTGCGCGAGCGCGGCGGCCAGGAGCGGCACGCCGACGCCGGCGAACACCGTCGTGTCGTCGGCGAGCTGGCGCGAGCCCATGACGGCGAGCAGCTCGGACGGCGTGACGGGCGCGCTCACAGGCCGGGCACCAGCTCGCGGGCGGCGTCCTGCGCGCGCTTGAGGCGCTCGCCGCCGAAGAGCTCGAGATACTCGTCGAACGTCGCCGGCGCGTGGACGTAGCGCGCGAGGTAGTCGCCCACCGCCGTCGGCACGCCGCGGGCGTCGATGTCGGCCGTGTACTCGGCGAAGTGGTCGAAGTCGGCATGGTAGCGGCCCCACACCTCGTGGGGGTAGGCCCCGAACGGCTGCAGGACCAGCGCGTCCACCAGGAACCCGGGCACGACGGTGCGGTCGGGCCGGCGCCGGATCTCTTCCTCGGTCACCAGCTCCTCGGTCGTCACGAGCACGGTGGTCGCCGCGCGCGCCATATCGGCGTCCATGTGCGGGTAGCCGTCGATCTGACAGTTGCCGAAGCGATCGGCCCGGGTCACGTGGAGCAGTGTCACGTCGGGGAAGAGGGCGGGCACCGCGGCTAGCGTCTCGCCCGTGTAGGGGTCCTGCAGCGTCTTCATGCCGCCGACGCCCATGAGGTCAGAGCCGAGCATCGTCAGCGAGGGCAGGAACGGCACCCCCATGCCGGCCGCGCGGAAGCGCAGGCCGAAGGCCAGGTGGCTCCACTCCTCGAGCGCGACTTTGCCGCCCTCGACGAAGTGGCGCATGACCTTCGACACGCCCCACGGCAGCCCGATCGACATCCAGGCGGTGACGACGCGCTCGACGGCGCCGGCCGCCATCATCAGCTCGCCCTCGGTGCACATGAGGTTGCGGCTGAGCGTCAGCCCGGTGCGACGCTGGCGGAGGATCTCACGCACGAGGGCCATCGGCGTGCGCGTGAACAGGCAGCCGCCCGCGACGACGTGGTCGCCGTCCCGCACGCGGCCGGCGGCGTCCTCGAGGCTGGTGAGCTTCTCGCCCGCGGACTTCGCCTTGGCCTCCAGCCGCCGGCGGGCCGCGACGAAGTCGTACTCGCGCGGGTTCAGGTCAGGATCTCCCAGGCGGCCTGGTAGCGGTCGAGCTCCCGCTGCGTCTTGGGATCCATCGGGTGCTCCCGGTCCGGCACCTCGACCTTCTTGTCCTCGCCGCAGAGAGCGGTGGTGAAGTAGCGCTGGCCCGTGTCGTTGGCCATCGTGAGGATCGAGCTCAGCTCGGGATGACGGGCGGCCAGCTTCAGCGCGGCGGCGACGTTGCAGCCCGTCGAGATGCCGCAGAAGATGCCCTCCTCGGCGGCGAGACGGCGCGCCATGACGAGGCTCTCGTCGGTCGTGGTCGTGATGACGCCCGTGAGCTGGGCGACGTCGAGGTTGTCGGGGATGAAGCCGTCGCCGATGCCCTCGATGCCGTGCGGGCCCCACTCGCGGCGGGCCAGCAGCGCGCACTCCTCGGGCTCGACGGCGTAGAGGCGCACCTTCGGGTCGCGCTCGCGCAGGAACCGGCCCACGCCGGACAGCGTGCCACCGCTGCCCTGCGACGCGACGAAGGCGCCGACCACGCCGCCGGCCTGCTCCCACACCTCGGGCCCGGTCGTGCGGTAGTGCGCCTCGATGTTGTCGACGTTGTCGAACTGGCCGGGCACCCAGTAGCCGGCGGGATTGCTCGCGCGGATCTCGGCCAGTCGCTGCAACGAGAGGTCGACATCGCTCTCGCCACCCGGGGTGAAGACGAGGTCGGCGCCGTAGGCGCGCATGATCTTCTTGCGCTCCTCGCTCATCCCCTCCGGCATCACGACCGTGCACGGGTAGCCCTTGACGGCGGCGACGAACGCGCAGGCGATGCCCGCGTTGCCCGTCGAGCACTCGAGCACGCGCATGCCGCGCTTGAGGTCGCCGCGCGCCTCGGCGCGCTCGAACATCCACAGGTAGATGCGGTCCTTGAGGCTGCCGCTGGGGCCGTACCACTCGAGCTTCAGGTAGATGGACGGACGCACGCCGGCCGTCACGCGATTGAGCTTCACCAGCGGCGTGCGTCCGACGGCCTCGGCGATCGACGACAGCGCGGTGCGATGGGCATCCCAGCGGACGGTCATGGGCAGGGAATTGTACCTCAGGGAACGCGGAGGCGTCCGTCGAGCACCGGCACGACGCTGCCGCCCACGCGGATGTCGCTCACGCCGCCGTCGCGCGCGCGCAGTCGGATGTGGACGAGGCTCGGCCGGCCCATCTTCACGCCCTGCTCGCTGACGAGCTCCACGGGATCGCCGACCGCCACCAGCCCGTGCAGCATCAGGTAAGCGCCGAGCGGGCCGCTGGCCGAGCCGGTGGCCGGATCCTCGGGCACGCCGGAGGTGTGCGGCGCGAACATCCGTGAGTAGGCGCGGGCCGGAGGCTCGGCGGCGAACACGAATACCCCGGGCAGCGGCATCTCGCCGACCGCGCGCCGCATGGCGGCGACGTCCAGGACGGCGCGGTCGACGGCGGTCCGGTCGCGCAGCGGCACGTAGAGGAACACCGACCCGGTGGTGCCCGTGCAGACCGGCGCGTGCGGGTGGAGCTGATCCGCGTCGAGCCCGAGCGCGGCAGCGACCCCCGCGCGGTCGCGCACGGCGGGGCCGAAGGTGGCGTCACGGTGGCGCATCCAGACGAAGCTGGGACGCCGCGGATCACCCTCGAGCGCGACGGCCACCGGCCCGATACCCTCCTCCAGCGCGGCCTCAATGCCCCCGCCGAGCCGACCCTCGGTCGCCAGGACCCACGTCGTCCCGATCGTCGGGTGACCGGCGAAGGGGATCTCGCGGGCCGGCGTGAAGATCCGCACGCGCGCCGCGCAGTCGGGCCGCGTCGCGGGCAGGACGAACGTGGTCTCCGACAGGTTCATCTCGCGCGCGATCGCCTGCATCTCGCCGTCGGTGAGCCCGTGGCCGTCGAGGAACACGGCGAGCGGGTTGCCGCCGAAGACTCGATCGGTGAAGACGTCGACCTGCACGAACGCGTACTCCCGTCCCATGACGGCTGCCAGGATGCGGCGCCGCCACGGGGTCGTCAAGCGCGCGCTCAGTCGCCCACGGCGTCGAAGGCGGAGCGGACGTGGCGGACGTGCAGGGCGCCGCGCGCGTCGACGGTGACGGACACCACGTCGAAGCGGGCCCGCACGCCGTCGAGCCGTCGCCACTTGAGGTAGTGACGGGCCAGCCGGGTGAGCCGCCGCTGCTTGTGCCAGGAGACGGCCGCCCCGGGCCCCTCGTCCCATCCCGCGCGCCGGCACTTGACCTCCACGAACACCACGACGCCGTCGTCGCGGCCCACGAGGTCGATCTCGCCCTCGGCGAACCGGACGTTGCGCTCGACGATCACGAGTCCCGCGCGCTCCAGGAACCGCGCGGCGGCCTGCTCGGCGGCGCGGCCGAGCGTCTGCCGGGTGTCCGTCATACGCCGAGGGTCGCGCCGCGCGACCGTCGCGACAATGCCCAATCTCGTGGACATGCCGCGGAGCCCGCCGTCCGGGATTCGCTACGCGGCGGCGGCCTCGGGCGCCCGCCGCCGGCCGAACCGCCGCCGGTAGTACGTCACCCAGGCCGCGATCAGCGGCGTGCCGAGCAGCGTCGGCCAGAGCCAGCGCGGGGTCGTCGGTAGGAAGGTGAAGTTCACGACGGAGAACGCGGTCACGGCGGCGACGTAGGAGGAGAGCATCCCGGTCATGTGCACGAACCACCACCGCGTCGGGTCGGCCGGCGGGCGGGCGAACCGCCGGAGCTGCAGCCCGGCGAACACGAGGCCGACCACACCGAACACCACCGCCACCGTGCCCAGCCGCACCCACACGGCCCCCGGCTGCACGATGCCGAGCACCACGAGCGCTGCGCTGGTGACCGCGGCGGCGACGGCGGCGCCCCAGTCGAGTGCCGTGGCGCGCTCGCCGCGATCTGGCCGCTTGTGCAGGAGCACACGGCGGGCGGTGAACGAGAAGTAGAAGCTGAACACCGCCACCATGGCCAGGAACGGGTTGGGCCGCCACAGCGCCATCACCACGGCGGTGACGGCGACGACGGCCATCGCCCAGTAGTAGACGCGACCCCAGCGCCGGTGGGCGGGACCGCCCTTCGCGGTGACCATGGCCACCGGGGCCACGATCAGGGCCACGGTCCCCGCCGCCACGTGGATCGTCAGCAGGAGCGGAATCAGGCTCGCCATCGTCGTCTCCTTCGAATCGAGCTCGATGAGAGCAGTGTTAACATCATGATGTTTGCATTGTCAACATGAGGCCCGGTACTCTGGCGGCGCATGACGACCCGTCGGCGACGTCCGTACCATCACGGCAACCTGCGTGCGGCGCTGGTGGACGCGGCGCTGGAGCTGGTCGAGCGGGAGGGGGCGGAGGCGCTCACCTTGCGCGCCGTGGCGCGCGCGGCCGGCGTGTCGCCGGCCGCTCCCTACCGGCACTTCACCGACAAGCGTGCGCTGCTGGCCGCCGTCGCCGAGGAGGGCTTCCGCCTGCTGGCGAGTGCGCTACGCGGCGCCGGCGATGCGGGTGCCGAACCTCGCGCCCGCTTCCGGGCCCGCGGGCTCGCTTACGTGGGATTCGCCACCCGTCACCCGTCGCACTTCCGGGTCATGTTCGGGCGAGAGCTCGCCGACCGGAGCGGCTACCCCGGGCTCCAGGACGCGGCCCAGGCGGCCTTCGACGCGCTCGTGGAGGGCGTGACGGACGCTCAGAAGGCGGGAGCGATGCGCGAGGGCGACCCGCGCGAGCTGGGCCTGACGGCGTGGGCCGCGATGCATGGCCTCGCCATGCTCTTCCTCGACGGCCGCCTCCAGAGCCTCTACGGCCACCCGATTGAGGAGCTGGTCGCGACGGTCGGCCGGAACCTCTACCGCGGCCTCGCCGCTACGTAGGGTATCGAGGGGCGCCACGGCTGTGCCGTGGCGTCCCAAGCGGCCCAGGGGGGCTTGGGGGGCCCGTTCGGGGCCCCGTACGCGACTACACCAGTCGCGGAGCGTCACGGCTCCGCCGGGGCGCGGAGCGTGGGGGCTTGGGGGCCCGTTCGAGGCCCCGTGTACGCGACTACACCAGTCGCGGAGCGTCACGGCTCCGCCGGGGCGCGGAGCGTGGGGGGCTTGGGGGCCCGTTCGAGGCCCCGTACGCGACTACACCAGTCGCGGAGCGTCACGGCTCCGCCGTGGCGCGGAGCGTGGGGGGCTTGGGGGGCCCGTTCGAGGCCCCCCATTTCAACTAGAACAGTCGGGTCTGGCGCCACTCGCTCACGAACGAGCGGCGGTGGAGCGGGCAGAGGCCGTGGCGGTCGATGGCGGCGATGTGCTCGGCGGTGGCGTACCCCTTGTGCCGAGCGAAGCCGTAGGCCGGGAACTTGGTGTCGAGCTCGCACATGAGCCGGTCGCGGGTGACCTTGGCGACGATCGACGCCGCCGCGACGCTGGCGCACCGCGCGTCGCCGTCGACCAGGTTGCGCTGCGGGCAGGGGACGATCCGGAGCGGGACGAAGTCGGTGATGATGAGCTCGGGGATCAGGGCGAGCGCGGTCAGGGCCTGGCCCATCGCCAGCCGCGTCGCCTCCAGGATGTTGATCCGATCGATCGTGAGGTGGTCGACGATGCCCACGCCGACCGCCACCGCCCGCTCCTGGATCAGTCCGTAGAGCTCCTCGCGCCGATCGGGCGGGAGCACCTTGCTGTCGGCGAGGCCACGGATGCGGCGATCGGGCGCGATGACGACGGCCGCGGCGACCACGGGCCCCGCCAGGGGCCCGCGGCCGGCCTCGTCGACGCCCGCGACGCGCGTGAGGCCCGTGCGCCAGGCCTGCGCTTCGAACCGGTAGGGCGCCGCGAGGGGCGACACGCGCGACGGGCGGTCGGGTTACTCGTCGGTGGTGTCGGTGGCGACGGTCGCGGGAATGACGACCCGCTTCTCCTTCAACCGGGCGGCCTTGCCGGCCAGCGCGCGAAGGTAGTAGAGCTTCGAGCGGCGCACGCGGCCCCGCCGCACGATGTCCACCCGGTCGATCCGCGGCGAGTGCACCGGGAAGGTCCGCTCGACGCCCACCCCGTAGGAGATGCGGCGCACGGTGAACGAGGCCCGCGCACCCTCGCCGCGACGGCGGATGACGGTGCCCTCGAACACCTGGAGCCGCTCCTTCTCGCCCTCGATGACCTTCACGTGTACGCGCACCTGGTCGCCGGGCTGGAAGCCCTGGCGGTCCTTCTTCAGCTGCGCGGCCTCGACCACTCGAATCGCGTCCATGGTGCTCCTCTTTCCTTTCGTGCTCAGCCCTCGTCGCCGTCCGGCGGCACTTCTCCCCGCTCGAATCGGTCGAGCCAGCGGCGATCGTCGGCGTCCAGGGGCGCCCGCGCCAGCAGGTCCGGCCGGCACCGCCACGTCAGCCACAGGGCCTGCGTGCGGCGCCAGCGCGCGATGCGCGCGTGATCCCCGGACAGCAGGATCGCGGGCACCCGGGCGCCCCGGAACTCTTCGGGCCGCGTGTACTGCGGCGGCTCCAGCAGCCCGCTCGCGAACGACTCGCGCTCGGCGGCGCCCTCCGCGCCCAGCGCTCCCGGGAGCAGCCGCGTCACCGCGTCGGTCACCACCAGCGCCGGCAGCTCCCCGCCGGTGAGGACGTAGTCCCCGATCGAGATCACGTCGTCGGCCAGCCCCGTCGTCACGCGCTCGTCCACGCCCTCGTACCGTCCGGCCAGGAGGATCAGGTGCGACGCGTGCGCCAGCTCGGCTGCGACCTCCTGCGTGAACCGCCGGCCGCGCGGGTCCATCAGCACCACGCGCGCCTGCGGCGTCCGCAACGCGCCGACCGCCGCGAAGAGGGGCTCCGGCTTCAGCACCATCCCGCCACCGCCGCCGAACTGATAGTCGTCGGTGACGCGGTGCCGACCCTCCGCGTAGTCTCGGAGATTCACCACCCGGATGTCAACGAGCCCACGCGCTCGCGCGCGCCCGAGGATGGACTCCGAGACCGCCGGCTCCACCATCCCCGGAAACAAGGTCACGATGTCGATGCGCATACGAGCCGCCCTACAGCTCGAGCAGTCCCTCCGGCGGCCGGATGACCACCCGGCGCGCGTCGACGTCGACCTCGACGACGATCTCGGCCACCGCCGGGATCAGGTGCTCCCGCTCCACGCCGCGGACGACCCAGAGGTCGTGCGCCGGTGACGGCTCGATGCCGCTCACCTCGCCGACGGTGCGCCCGTCGTCGGTCACCACGCGACAGCCCACGAGCTGCCACGGATAGACGTACCCCGGCGGCGCCGGCAGCGCCTGGGCGCGCGGCAGCGCGACCAGGCGTCCCACCAGGAGCTTCGCCGCGTCGATCGACTCGCAGCCGGTCAGCGACAGCAACACGACCTCACCCTGCCGCCGCACCCCGGTGATGCGGCGGACGGCACGGGTGTCGGTGTCCGGCTCCCACAGCACACACTCCCGCAACCCATCGAACCGCTCGGGCCGGTCGGTGTGCGGTATGACCCGGAGCTCGCCGCGTAGCCCGTGGGGCCGTGTCACCTCGCCGATGACGACGAGGGGCTCGGCCCCGCTCACGCGCCTACTCGACGATCTCGAGGACGGCGCGCTTCTTCAGCTTCGTCGCGTTCGCGTTGAGGATCGTGCGCAGCGCCCGCGCGGTGCGTCCCTGCTTGCCGATCACCTTGCCGAGGTCGGTCTGGGCGACCCGCAGCTCGATCACGGTGACCCGTTCGCCTTCCACCTCCGCCACTCTCACCTCGTCGGGATCGTCGACCAGCGCCTTGGCGATGTACTCCATCAACTCCCGCATGACGCCTACTACTCCTCACCCGCAGCGACCCCGGGGTGCTGCGGTCCTACACGCCCGCCTTCGCGGCCACCGCGATCAACTTCTTCACGGTGTTCGAGGGCTGCGCCCCCTTGCTGATCCACGCGCTCGCCTTCTCACGGTCGATCTTGACCGTGGGCGGCTGCGTCACCGGGTTGTAATGCCCGATGATCTCGATGAAGCGACCATCGCGCGGGGCACGCGAGTCCGCCACCACGACCCGGTAGCGCGGTCGCTTGCTCGAGCCTTCACGTCGCAGTCGAATCGTCACCGACACGTCGTCACCCCCTCAGGGTCGGGAAGCCCGGCAGCCCCTTCAGCTTGCCGAGCTTGCCTTCCATGCCCTTGAACTGTTTCATCATTTTACGCAGCTGCGCATACTGTTTGAGCAGCCGGTTCACGTCCTGCACGCTGGTGCCGCTGCCGCGCGCGATGCGCTGGCGACGGCTGCCGTTGATGATCTCGGGCCGGGTCCGCTCCGGCGGCGTCATCGAGGAGATGATCGCATCGAAGCGGGCCAGATCGGCCTGCTCACCGTCGAGCTCGGCCGGCGCCCCCTTGAGCATCTTGCCGAAGGGCAGCATGCCCATGATCTGGTCCAGCGGCCCCATCTTGCGCAGCTGCCGGAGCTGCTCGCGGAAGTCGTCGAGCGAGAAGCTGTCCTCGCGCAGCTTGCGGACGAGCTCCTGGGCTTTCTCCTGGTCGACCGTCTGCTGGGCCTTCTCGACGAGCGACAGCACGTCGCCCATGCCGAGGATGCGGGAGGCCACGCGGTCGGGGTGGAAGGGCTCGAGGGCGTCGGTCTTTTCACCCATGCCGACGAACGCGATGGGCCGGCCGGTCACGTGCCGCACCGAGAGCGCGGCGCCGCCGCGGGAGTCGCCGTCCATCTTGGTGAGGACGACCGCGTCGATGCCGACGACCTGGTTGAAGCGCTCGGCGACGCCGACCGCGTCCTGGCCGGTCATCGCGTCGACGACGAGGAGGACGTGGTGGGGCGCGACCTCGCGCTTGATGGCCTTCAGCTCGTCGAGCATCGCCTCGTCGATGTGCAGGCGCCCTGCGGTGTCGAGCAGTAGCGGGGTGAGGCCGCGCGCCGCGGCCTCCTCGCGCGCGGCCCGGCAGATCTCGAGCGGCGTCTGGCCGGGCGCGCCCACGACGGGCACGCCGATCTGCTCACCCAGCGTGCGCAGCTGGTCCTGGGCGGCGGGCCGGTAGGTGTCGGCGGCGGCGAGAATCGGGTGCTGACCCTGCTTGCCGTACATGCGCGCGAGCTTGGCGGCGGTCGTGGTCTTGCCCGAGCCCTGCAGGCCGATCAGCATCACCACCGTGGGGGGATGCGGCGCCGTCGCGAGCCGGTGGCCGCTGCCGCCGAGCAGCTCGACGAGCCCGTCGTGCACGACCTTCACGACCTGCTGCCCCGGTGTGAGAGACCTGAGCACGTCCTGGCCGACGGCCTTCTCGCGCACGCGCTCCATGAACGTGCGCACGACCTTGAAATTGACGTCGGCTTCCAGCAGCGCGAGGCGCACTTCGCGGAGCGCCTCCTGGATGTTGTCCTCGCTCAGCCGGCCGCGGCCGCCCAGCCGGTCGAAGATCGACTGCAGTTTCGTGCTGAGGGAGTCGAACATTGAAAGGCGAAGTCTACGCAACTACGCGGAAGATTTCAACTCATTGACGGCGGGCCGCCAGGGGGCGGCCCGCCGCGCTCAGCGACGCAGACCCACCCTCGTGCGAATCGGCTCCCACTGCAGGAGGAGAAGTAGGAAACCGAAGGGCAGCAGCAGCGTCGCCATCGCAATCCAGAAGTCGATGGTCCGCCAGCACGTCCGCCAGTCCCAGTACCGGAATCCGAGGGCCCGTAGGAGTCTCACGGGCCAGCATATGGGCAAGGCCGGTGCCACAGGATCCGCCAGCAGAATCAGTGACTTGCCATCCTGCCAGCCCCGCGATTCTTGCGCGGACGGCCAATCGTGCGCGGCTAGCCGAGCAGCTCCACGGGATCGCCGACCGCAATCGTCCCGCCGGCGAGCACGGCGCTGTCGAGCGCCATGTGGCCGTCGAAGTCGTCGACGATCCGCTGCAGCACGCCGAGGTCCTGCACCTGGGTGTCGGGATCGTAGGTCGTCATCACGCACCGACCGCGCAGCTTCTCGAGCGCGATGACCACCTCGCCGACGCGCAGGCGACGGCCCGGCCACCGCCGCTCGAGCAGGCCGGGTACGCCGGCGACCACGAGGTTGGGACGGAGCCGCCGGCCGTCCACGCCGAGGGCGGTGATGGCCCCGTCGGTGGCCACCAGCAGCGGCAGGACGTCGAACCGCTCGGGTCCGTCGTGGCGCGCGAGCGTGACGCCCACACCAGCGGCGGCCTGCACCGCGGCCGCCGACTCCGGCGCCGTCCACGGACGACCGTCGATCAGCGGCTCGCCATCGGCCCCGAGCGTGGCGTGGAGCGCGAGTAGACGTGGGTGGGTCCGCGCGGTGACCACGCGTCCGCGGGCGTTGCGCACGTGCACGACCCGGTCACCGACGATCCCGTTGGTCGAGACCTCGGCCCGGTCCAGGCGTTCCCCGCCCAGCGACTTCACGGGATAGCGCCAGAGCTCAGCCACGCGCATGTCGGTCATGCGTCCCTCCTCCCGTCCGCCCTGTCTTGTTGGACGGCGGCCGGGGCCGGGAGGGATTCAGGGTGTCAGCCGGCGGCGCTCCGCATCTGCTTGATGACTGCGGCCGGGTCCGGCGAGTCGAACACGGCGGAGCCGGCGACCAGGATCGACGCCCCGTGCTCGGCGAGCGCGCGGGCGTGCTCGACCTTCACCCCGCCGTCGACGGAGACGTCCACCGCGCGGGGGCCGAGCTGGTCGCGGATCTGGCGGATCTTGAGATACATGGCCGGGATGAACTTCTGGCCGCCGAACCCCGGGTTCACCGACATGACCAGCACGAGGTCGAGGTCGTCCAGCACGTAGTCGAGCGTGGACGGGTGCGTGGCGGGGTTCAGCGCGGCGCCGGCGCGCACCGGCGCCCCGCGCTGGGTCGAGAGCTCACGGATGCCGTCGAGCGTGCGCTGCAGGTGTGGGCAGGCCTCGACGTGCACGGTGAGCATGTCGGCGCCCCGCGCCGCGAACTCGGCCAGGTACTTCTCGGGCTCGACGATCATCAGGTGCAGGTCCAGCGGCAGGCGCGTGCGCTTGCGGATCGCGTCGAGGACCGGGAAGCCCATCGTGATGTTCGGCACGAACCGTCCGTCCATCACGTCGATGTGGATCTGATCGGCGCCCCCCGCCTCCACCTTGGCGATCTCCTCGGCGAGGATCCCGAAGTCGGCCGACAGGATCGACGGCGCGATCTTGATCACGCCTCAGTTATACCCCAGACCGCTCAGCCTCGACGGAAGCGGATGGCGGTGAAGCCGTCGGTGTCGTGGCGGTGCGGCAGGCAGCGCACGAAGCCCGCGGCGTCGGGCGCGACGGGCGACGCGGCCGGCGGGTCCACGGCGAACTCGGGCCGGTCGGCGAGGAAGGCGCGCGCGACCTCGTCGTTCTCCTCGGGCTCGAGCGAGCACGTCGCGTAGACGAGGCGGCCGCCGGGTCGGACGAGCCCGGCCGCCGCCGCCAGGATGCTGCGCTGGCGCTCGCCGGCGGCCGAGACGTCGGCCGGCTGGCGTCGCCACTTCACCTCGGGGTTGCGCCGGAGCACGCCGAGGTTCGAGCAGGGCGCATCGACCAGGACGCCGTCGCAGCCGCCGGGCCACCGCGACGCCAGCGCCTCGACCGCACCCTCGACGGTCTCGGCGATCGTCACGCCCAGGCGCGCCGCCGCCTCGTCCACGCGCGCCAGCCGCCCCGGCTGCGGATCGAACGCCAGCACGCGGCCGCGGTTGTCCATGAGCTGGGCGAGGTGGGTCGTCTTCGTGCCGGGCGCGGCACAGACGTCGGCGATCGTGGTTCCGGGCCCGGGCTCCAGCAGGCGCGCGACGAGCATCGACGCCTCGTCCTGCACCACGCACGCCCCCTCCACGAACGCGCGCCAGCGCCCGGGATCGCCGCCGCCCTCGACCACCAGGCCCTCGGGGGCCAGCGGCGTGGGGCGCGTCGTCACGCCCTCGTCGCCGAGCCGCGCGGCCAGGTCGTCGCGGCTGGCGCGCAGCGTGTTCGCCCGCACGGTCAGCGGCGCGCGCCCGTTCAGCGCGCGCATGAGCGTCTCGGCCTCCGCCTCGCCGTAGCGCGCGACCCACCGGGCGACCAGCCACGTCGGGAACGAGCAGCGTGTGGCCAGCGCGTCCACCGGATCGCGCGGCGGGGCCGGCTCCCGCTCGGCGACGCCCCGGCGGCCGAAGGCGCGGAGCACGGCGTTGACGTACTCGGCCACCCCGGGCGCGCCGCGCGCCAGGGTGACCGCGTCGTTCACCGCCGCGAAGGCGGGGATCCGTTCGAGGAACGCGATCTGGTAGGCGGTCATGCGGAGCAGCACCCGCACCCGCGGGTCGAGTGTCGGCAGCCGGCGACGCGAGTGCGGGGCGAGGATCCAGTCGAGGTAGCGCTGCCAGCGCAGCGTGCCGTACACGAGCTCGGTGGCGAGTGCGGCGTCGCGCACCGGCAGCGGCCGCCGCGCGAGCGCGGCGGCCAGCGCCAGGTCGGCGAACGCCGCGTCGACCTCGACGCGCTCCAGCACCTGCGCCGCCACCGCCCGGGCCGGCGCCGCCCGTCGACTCGTCTCCGCGTTGCGCGCGGGCCGCCGGCCCGGCGCAGCGCTCACGACACGAGCGACTGGCCCGCGGCCAGTCGCGCCCCGCGCAGGAACTCCTCCCAGCCGACGGCGCGACGGCTCTCCGGCTGGACCTCGAGGGGCAGCAGGGCGCCCTCGCCCGCGGCCACGGCCAGCGTGCGCTCGTGCGCCACGAGGGTCCCGGGCACGCCGGTCGCCGCGACCGCCCGCGCGCGCCACAGCGTCAGCGCGCCGCCCGGCGTCGGCGTCGTGGCGCCGGGCCAGGGGTTGCAGCCGCGGACGAGGTCGACGAGCTCGCGCGCGGGTCGTCGCCAGTCGAGCGCGCCGTCCGTCTTCTTGAGACGGGGCGCCAGCGTCGCCGCCTCGTGCCGCTGCGGCGTGGGCGTCAGCGTGTCGAGCCGGGCCAGCGTGTCGACCATCACCTCGGCCCCGAGCCGGGCCAGCCGCTCGGAGAGGTCGCCCGCGGTCTCCTCGGGGCCGATCGGCGTCTGGGCCGTGAGGAGCACCGGACCCGTGTCCATCCCGGCGTCCATCTGGAACGTCGTGATGCCGGTGACGGTCTCGCCGCGGATGATCGCCCACTGGATGGGCGCCGCGCCGCGGTATCGCGGCAGCACCGAGCCGTGGATGTTGATCGACCCGCGCGCCGGCACGTCGAGCACGGCCTGCGGCAGGATCTGGCCGAACGCCACGACCACGGCGACGTCGGCCCCGAGCGCGCGCAGTCGCCCCGGCCACTCGGGGTCGCGCAGACGGGGCGGCTGGAGCACCGGGAGGCCGGCCGCCAGCGCCGCGGTCTTGATCGGAGGCGCGGTCAGGTGCTGGCCGCGGTGGGCGGGACGATCGGGCTGGGTGACGACGGTGACGATCGTGTGGTGCCGGCGCAGCGCCTCGAACGCGGGAAGCGCGAACGCGGGCGTGCCGTAGAAGATGACGTTCAGACGACTACAGCGCGAACGCGCGGTGGGCGCTGTCCTCGGTGAAGCCTTCCTTCTTGATGCGGCGCTTGATGCGGTCGCGGAGCACGGGCTCCAGTCGGTCGATGAAGAGCACGCCGTCCAGGTGATCGAGCTCGTGCTGGAACACGCGAGCGCGCAGGCCGCGGGCGGTGATCGATACGGGGTGGCCCTCGAGGTCCTGGGCCTGGAGCGTCACCCATTCCGAGCGCGTCACGTGCGCGAAGATGCCGGGGAGCGACAGGCACCCCTCCTCGGCCGTGATCGTGCCGCCCTGGGCGGTGATGGCGGGATTGACGAGGACCTGCACGCCGCGGCCCTCCTCGTCCCCGACCACCATGAGGCGCATCGAGATGCCGACCTGGGGCGCGGCGAGGCCGATGCCGACCTCGTCGTACATCGTGTCCACCATGTCAGCGGCGAGCCGACGAACCTCCGGCGTGACGGCGTCGACCAGGGCCGCGCGACGACGCAGCACCGGATCGCCATAACGTCGAACCTTCAGGACGGCCATTCGACCGGGTCCACCTCCACGTCCATGATACCGCGGCTCTTCGGCCTCGGCCCCCGGAAGTCCTCCAGCGCGGCGGCCAGGACGACCGGGAGCTCGGCGTCGCCCTTCACGACGATGCGCCGCGCGCGCTCACGCCGCTCGGCGACCGGCGGGTACACGACGAGGCGCGGCGACGCGCGCAGCGCCGCCGCGACCTCGTCGGCGAGACGACGCGTGTCGCCGCCGGTCAGCGAGACCACCGCCAGCCGACGGAAGGGCGGGTAGCCCAGCTCGGCCCGGAACTTCAACTCGTGACGATAGAAGGCGGCCAGCTCCTGGCGCGCGACGGCGTCCAGCGCGTAGTGGCCGGGGTTCTGCGACTGGATGACGAGCGCGCCCTGACCCCCCACGCGCTCGGCGGCGGCCCACAGCAGTGCGAACATCCGCTCGCCCGCGCGGAAGTCGGGGATGCGCAGGAGCTGGTCGGGGGAGACGAACCCCGCCAGCCCGAGCGACGCGGGGCCGAAGAGGCGGAGCGAGCCGCGCGTGCCGATGACGATCTCGGCCGCCGTCGCGGCGGCCCGCTGGGCTTCGCCCTTCGCGCCGCGCGTGGCCTCGGGGTCCCAGCGAGCCACGCGCGCCTTGGGGAACCGACGGCGCACCGCGTGCTCGACGCGCTCGAGGCCCCAGCCGAACGGCGACAGCCGGCGGCCGCCGCAGTGGCCGCAGGTGTCCATCAGCGGCACCGACGTGCCGCACAGCCGGCACGTCAAGGTCGCCCCGGCGCGCGTGTAGGTGAGCGCGAGCGCGCACTCCGGACAGCGCACGATCTCGCCGCACTCGTCGCACGCCAGCGAGGAGGCGAGCCGGCTCACCACCAGCAGCACGCGCCGACCGGCCGCGAGCGTCTCCCGCACGGCGCGGGCCAGCGGCGGCGTCAGCGGCTCGCGACGCAGGATGCCACGCGTGTCGCTGATGGTGACGCTCGGCCACGGTCCGGGGCCCGGCGCCGTCATGCTGACGCCGGCCCGATCGCTCGCGCGCCACCACACCTCCGCGCTCGGCGTGGCGGCGGTGAGCAGGACCGGTAGGCGCTCGCGCCGGGCCCGCTCCAGGACGACCTCACGGGAGTGGATGCGCGGGGGGCCGGGTGGCTTGTGCGCGGCCTCGTGCTCGTCGACCAGCGCCAGCAGCGCCGAGGGCGGCAGCGGTGCCAGCAGCGCCGAGCGGGTGCCGACCGCGATCCGTGCCGTGCCGCCGACGAGGCTCGTCCACGCGCGGGCCCGCGCCGCCTCGTCGGCGCCCGAGTCGAGCCGGACCACCGCACCCCGCCGGGACAGACGTTGCGCCCAGCGCGCGGCCGCCTCGATGTCGGGCACGATCACGAGCGCGGCGGGCGCCTCGGCCACGCGCTCGAGGAGTCGTCGCTCCCGTCCCGCGCCCACCAGCACCTCGACCGACGCCGCCGCCGCGGTCCGCGGCGGCGCGGGCGCCTCGCCGGGGTCGGCGAGGCCGGCCTCCGGCGGCGGCAGCAGGGCGGCGCAGGTGGAGCCGAGCGTCGACAGCGACTCGCGCGCGATCCACGCCGCCAGCTCGAGGCGCGGCGCGCCGAGGACGGGCGCGCGATCCGCCACGGCGAGCAGCGGCTTCAGCGCGGACTCGTCCCCCTCGCGCAGCGTGACGACGATGCCCACGCGCCGCGCGCCCTTCAGGGGGGCCACGACCCGCTGGCCGCGGAGGACCGTCAGCCCGGGCGGGACGCGATACGAGAACGGGTGATCGACCGGCGCATCGAACGCGACCTCGGCGATCACGGGCGCCTACCGCGTCCGGCGCTGGTCGTATTCCCGCTTGGCGAGCTTGAGGTCTTCCCAGGCCATGCGCTTGTAGTCCTGGCCGGGATTGCGGAGGAGGAAGGCCGGATGGAACGTCGGGATCAGGATCGCCGCGCCGTAGGGATGGATGCGGCCGCGGAGCTTGCCGATCGGCTCCCGTGTGCGCAGCAGGGCCTGGGTGGCGACGCTGCCGAGCGCGAGGATGACCTTGGGCTGGATGACGGCGAGCTTGTCGGCCAGGAACGGCGCGCACGCCGCCAGCTCGTCGGGCTCCGGGTTGCGGTTGCCGGGAGGCCGGCACAGCACGGTGTTCGTGATGTAGACCTCGTCGCGCGTGAGCTTGACCGAGTCGAGCATCTTCGTCAGGAGCTGTCCGGCGCGGCCGACGAACGGCAGCCCCTGCGCATCCTCGTCGGCGCCGGGACCCTCGCCGATCACGACCAGGTCCGCCTGCGGGTCGCCGGAGCCGAAGACGACCGTGTGGCGCGCCTCGCAGAGCTTGCACGCCCGGCAGTTCTGCAGCCGCGCCTGTTGCGCGCGCAGGGCCTCGGCCGGCGACGGCAGGAAGTCGCCCCCGACCGGCACGCTGTCAACGCCGAGGTCGCGGTGGAAGCGCAGCGTGGCGGCGAGGTCGCCGAGCGCGTCGGCCAGCGCGGCGCGCGGATCGTCGTTCAGCGGACGGCCTTCGGGGCGGGGTGGGCCGCGCGCAGCGCGAGGATCTCGTCGAGGATGGCGTCGGCCACGGCGCTCTTCGGCATGCGCGGCAGCGACCGGCCGCCGCCCCAGCGGTCGATGAGCAGCACCTCGTTGTCCTCGGCGTCGAAGCCGATGTCGCGGCGGCTCACGTCGTTGGCCACGAGCAGGTCGATGCCCTTGGCCTCGAGCTTGGCTCGCGCGTTGGCGACGACGTCATTGGTCTCGGCGGCGAAGCCGACGATGAAGCCGCCCACGGCGCGGGCGGCCACCTCGGCCAGGATGTCGGGGTTCGGGGTAAGCTCCAGCGTGAGGTCCCGTTTGCCCTTGATCTTCTGGGCCTCGGGCCGCCTCACCCGGTAGTCGGCCACGGCGGCGGCCTTGATCACGATGGTCGCGTCGGCGGCGTGCTGGAGCACGGCCTCGCGCATCTCCTCGGCCGTCTGCACGGGAACGAAGACGGCCGCCGTCGGCGGCACCAGCGCCGTGGGACCCGACACGAGCGTCACGCGAGCGCCCCGGCGCGCGGCTGCCGCGGCCAGCGCGTAGCCCATGCGGCCCGAGGAGCGGTTGGAGATGTAGCGTACCGGGTCGATGGGCTCGCGCGTGGGCCCGGCCGTGACGACCACGCGCTCGCCGGCGAGGTTCCGGACCGGCGTCAGGGCGCCGAGCAGTGTCTCCACGATCGCGTCGACCTCGGGGAGCCGCCCCCGCGCGCTCAGCCCGGAGGCGAGCGCGCCGGCGTCGGGGTCCAGCACGACGACGCCGCGCGCCCGCAGCGTGGCGACGTTGGCGACGACGGCGGGGTGCGTCCACATGCCGCCGTCCATGGCCGGCGCCATCACCACCGGACAGCGGGCGGCCAGCAGCAAGGTCGTCAGGAAGTCGTCGGCGATGCCGTGCGCGGCCTTGCCGAGGAGGTTGGCGGTGGCCGGTGCCACGAGCACGGCCGCCGCCGCCTCGGCCAGCGCCACGTGCTCCACCGCCGCGTCGCTCTGCGGGTCGAAGAGATCGCCGAGGACGGGGCGGCCGGAGAGCGTGCGGAACGTGAGGGGCCCCACGAACTCACGCGCGTGCTCGCTCAGACAGACGCTGACGCGGGCGCCGGCCCGCGTCAGCTCGCGGAGCAGGTATACCGCCTTGTAGGCGGCGATGGAGCCGGTGACCCCGAGGATCAGGTCCCGGCCGGCGAGAGGGCCGCTCAAGTCTTGGTCTCGCCCTCGTCCTTGACCCGGTACTCGACCTTGGCGGCGGCGATCTCCTCCAGGGCGGAGCTGGTGGGTTTCTTGTGCTTGGACTCGACCCGGGCCACGGCGCCGCGGTTGAGCTGGCGGGCGCGCTTCGCCGAGAGCACGACGAGCAAATACCGGTTCGAGACCTTGTTGAGCGCTTCTTCCAGCGAGGGGAACGCCATCAGTTCGGTACCTCCAGGTCTGGGAAGGTGAGGGCCAGGCGCGCCACACGGCAACGCTCGGCCTGGATGATGGACTCGAGCTGTTCGATGGCCTCTTTAACGTCGCGATTCACGATCAGGTAGTCGTAACGCCGCCACAGCGCGACTTCCTCGCGCGCGCGGGCCAGCCGGCGCGCGATCTCGGGCTCCCCGTCGGAGCGTCGCTCGCGCAGGCGCTGCTCCAGCTCCCGCATCGACGGGGCCACGATGAAGACGAGCACCGCCTCCGGGTACCGCGCCCGCAGCTGGGCGGCGCCCTGGGTGTCGATGTCGAGCAGGACGTCGCGGCCGTCGCGCAGGGCCGCCTCGAGCGCCGCCGCCGGCGTGCCGTACAGGTTGGTGTGGACGGTCGCCCACTCGGCCAGCTCGCCGCGGTCGAGCATCGCTCGGAAGGCCGGCTCGCTCACGAAGCGGAAGTCGGTGCCGTCGATCTCGCCGGGACGCGGCGCGCGCGTCGTCACCGAGACCGAGTACGCGAGGTCGTGCAGGCGGAGCCGCATCTCGCGGCACAGCGTCGTCTTGCCGGCGCCGGAGGGCGCCGAGACGACGAACAGCGTGCCGCGCCGACGGATCACTCGGCCGGACCCCGATCGGTGGCCAGGCGCTGGGCCAGGGTCGCCGGCTCGAGCGACGAGAGGATGAGGTGATCGCTCTCCGTCACGATGACCGCGCGGGTCCGGCGGCCGTTGGTGGCGTCGATGAGCTTGGTGCTGCCCTTGGCGCCCTCGATGAGCCGCTTCACCGGCAGCGAGTCGAGGGCGACGATCGCCACGACCTGGCCCGCGACGACCACGTTGCCGTGGCCGACGTTCATGAGCCGCACGGCCGCGCCGTTCTTGCTACTCAAGGTTCTGGACCTGTTCGCGCATCTTCTCGAGCACGCCCTTGCCCGCCAGAGCCGCCTGGCTCAGCTCCAGGTCGTCGGACTTGCTGGCGACGGTGTTCACCTCACGGCCGAGCTCCTGCAGCAGGAAGTCGAGCGGGCGGCCGACCGGTCCGCCCTTGTCGAGCACGAGCGTGAGCTCGGCCAGGTGCGCGCGCAGGCGCGCCAGCTCCTCGGTGACGTCGGCCTTGTCGGCCCACACCGCCGCCTCCGTCACGATCCGTCCCTCGTCGACGCCGGTGGTGCCGAGCAGGGTCTGCAGCCGCTCGCGCAGGCGCGCCTCTCGCCGGGCGACGGCGGCCGGGGCCCGGCCTTCCATAGTGTCGACGATCGCGACCAGCTCGGCGTGTAACCCCCGCAGCTCCTGGGCCAGGCGCTGCCCCTCGGCCTCACGGCGCGCGACGAGCTCGTCGAGGGCGCGGCCGAGCGCCTCCTCGAGGACAGGCCACGGCACGACGAGCTCGGCGACCTCGGCCTCCTCGATGCGGACGACGCCGGGCCGCTGGAGGAGCCACTCGAGCGTGACGCTCCCAGTCACTCCGAGGTCGATCAGGTCGGTGGCGAGGGCCCGGGCGCGGGCGACGTACTCGCGGGCGAGCGCGGCGTCGGTCACGAGCCGGGTCGACGCCTGCTCGCTGACCGCGGTGACCTGCACGGAGACGTCCACCCGGCCGCGCTCCAGCCGGGCGCCGATCGCGCGGCGGGCGTCGAGCTCGACGGGGGCCAGCGCGCGCGGCAGCCGCAGGGCGATGTCGAGGTGGCGGTGATTGACCGAGCGCGCCTCCACCGAGACGACGAGCGTGTCGCCGCGCACTTCCGCCCGCCCGAACCCGGTCATGCTCCGGACCATCGAATGCCTCAGGATGGCTGAAATTCTCTGTAGTGTCAATATGTTATGATCCGCCGGGGAGGAGCGCTAATGACCTGGACTCGCAGGAGATTTCTCGCCACCACCGCGGCGGCCGGTGCGGCGGGCCTGGCGTGGCCCCGCGTTGGCCGGGCGCAGGCCAAGACCATCACCGTGGCGCACAGCGTCTCGACCTTCGTCTATGGGCAGCACCTGGTCGCCAAGGAGAAGAAGTTCTTCGAGGAGGAAGGCGTCAGCGTGCCGAGCTTCATCGTGCCCGGCGGCGGCGCTCGGGTGGTGAACGCCCTCACGGCCGGGCAGGCGATGTTCGGGCTCGGGGATTCCAACCATCCGCTGAAGGCGACCGAGAAGGGCCGGGACACCGCCATCCTGTTCGCGACCGACACGCGCTGCTCGTACGCGAACATCATCGTCCGCAAGGAGCTGCACGACAAGGGCGTGCGGTCGGTCGAGGCGCTCGCTGACGCCAAGCTCGTCGGCCGCAAGGCGGTCGTCGCCGCGACGGCCATCGGCTCGGGGACGTACGTCTACGGCGTGTACGTGCTGGCGCGGACGAAGGCCGGCGACGGCAAGTCGGTGAACGACCACGTCGAGTGGGTGGGCGGCGGCGCCTCCACCACGATGCTGGGCGGGCTCAAGGCCGGCAAGTTCGACGCGATCATGGCGGTGCCCGAGTGGCAGTACGCGGCCGAGAGCGAGGGGTTCGGGCTGCCGATCTACGACGTCCTCGACGAGAAGGCGTGGAACCGCGTGTTCGGCGGGCCGATCCCGGTGACGGTCGGCTACGCGCTGCGCGAGACCATCGAGAAGTCGCCCGACCTCGTGCAGGCCTACGTCAACGCGAACTACCGGGCCCAGCAGTGGATCCGCCGGGCGAAGGACGAGGAGATCGTCGAGCTCCTGCACAAGCCCTACATGGACACTTTCAAACGCGAGGACGTGCTGAAGTCCGTGCGCTACTACAAGACGATCTTCGACTGGGACTTCCTCGTCGCCGAGAAGGACTACGACAACGGCCTCAAGGTCTTCATCCCGACCGCGATCGACAAGCCGATCCCCTTCGCCAAGGCCGTGGACCCGTCGTTCGTGACGAAGGCCCAGGCCAAGTACAAGTCCTGATCGGGTGAGGCGCCCCCGCATCGTCGTTCGCGACTTGACCAAGACGTTCCACGACGGCGGCCGCGAGGTGGCCGCCGTCCAGGACGTCTCGGTCGAGATTCGCGACCAGGAGTTCGTCGCGATCGTGGGCCCGTCCGGCTGTGGCAAGTCCACCATCCTGAACATGATCGGGGGGCTCGTCACGCCGACGGCCGGCTCGGTGGCGATCGACGGCGCCCGCGTGGACGGCTCGGTGCCGTCGCAGGTCGGCTACGTCTTCCAGAAGGACACCGTCTTCCCCTGGCGCACGGTCGCCGCCAACATCGCGCTCGGCCTCGAGTATCGCGGGGTGCCGCGCGCCGCGGCCCAGCGTCGCGTGCGCGACGCCGTCGCCCTGGCCGGCCTGGCCGGGTTCGAGGACGCCTTCCCCGCGACGCTGTCGGGCGGCATGCGGCAGCGGGTGGCGCTCATGCGCACGCTGGTCGTGGAGCCGCAGATCCTCCTCATGGACGAGCCGTTCGGCGCGCTCGACACCCACACCAAGATCACCCTGCACGCCGAGCTCCTCACCCTGTGGGAAGCGCGGCACCAGACCGTCGTCTTCGTGACCCACGACCTGTCGGAGGCCATCACGCTGGCCGACCGCATCGTGGTGATGAGCCGGCGCCCCGGACGGATCAAGCTCGTCCACGAGGTGGCGCTGGCGCGGCCGCGGGACGTCATCAAGCTACGGGAGACCGACGAGTACGCGCGGGAGTACGGCGCGATCTGGCGCGTGCTCGGCGAAGAGTTCGCGGGGCCGGCGTGATGAGCGAGCGCGCCCGCGTGATCCTGTGGCGGCTGGTAATCTTCGTGGCGCTGGTCGGCGCCTGGGAGTGGCTGACCGGCGTGAAGGCGATCTCGCGCACGCCGGGCCTCTACTGGCTCGACCCGTTCTTCGTGAGCCGCCCCTCGCTGATCGTGCAGCGCTTCGTCTACCTGGCCTCCGACCAGGTGCGCCTGTCGATCTGGCAGATGGCGCTGTCCACAGTGCAGTCGACGCTGTGGGGCTTCGTGGTCGGCGTCTCGACCGGCTTCGTGGCCGGCCTCGTGCTCGGACGCAACGACCGGCTGGCCCGGATCTTCGAGCCGTACATCGTCGCCTTCAACTCGCTGCCGCGGATCGCCCTGGTCCCGCTCATCACGATGATCTTCGGCTTCGGCCTGCTTGCCAAGATCGTGCTGGCGTGGACGATCGTCTTCTTCATCGTGTTCTTCAACACCTTCCAGGGGGCGCGCTCCGTCGACGCCGACCTCATCCACTCGGCGCGCTTCCTGGGCGGGAGCGATCGCCAGATCATGCGCACCGTCATCGTGCCGTCGGCGCTGGCGTGGACGTTCGCCTCGCTGACGCCGTCGATCTCCTTCGCACTGATCGGCGTGGTCGTCGGCGAGTTCCTGGGGGGCGAGTCGGGCGGCGGCCTCGGGTACCTGATCATCCAGTCGCTCGGCACGCTGAACGCCGCCGACATGATGGTGGCGCTGATCTCCCTCGGGGTGATCGGCATCGTGATGGCGCTCGGGATCAAGCAGATCGAGATGCGGCTGCTGCGCTGGCGGCCCGAGTATCGCAGGCGCGCGTGAAGCGGTGGGTGTGGATCGCGGGAGGGCTGGTCATCGTCTTCGGGCTCATCGCGGCCCGCGCCGCCCGTCTGGCCGGCCGGCAGGGATCCCGGCCGGCCACGCTCGTCTCCGTGGTCACGGCCTGGCTCGCCGCCTGGGCCCTGTGGGGCTTCGCGGGCGGCCTCGCCATGCACTTCGACGTGGCGACGTACGACGGCTCGCTGTTCGCCCTCCTCGCGGTGCTCGGCGGCGTCTGGCAGTATCGAGTGCAGGTCCGACAGGGAAGCCAGCAGGGACTGGCGGTGTTCGTGGCCGCCCAGCTCCTGTGGCTGGGGGTGGTGCTGTGGCAGAACGGGATCCTGGTCCAGTGACGACGCGGGGCCGCGCGCAGGTGACGGCGCTCGCCGCGCATCGCGGCGAGTTCTTCCGCGTGCTGCAGCAGACCTCGCGGACGCAGTGCGCGGTGATGACGATCGCCCCCGGCGCCGACGGCGGACCCGCCGAGACGCACCACGGCGACCAGATCGTCTACGTGATCGAGGGCGAGGCGGTGGTGCGGATCGACGGTCGCGAGCACCCGGCCGGCGCCGGCACGCTCGTCACGATTCCCGCCGGCGCCGACCACCACGTGCGCAACCCCGGCGCGACCCCGCTCTTCTTCGTGACCGTCTACGCGCCCCCGGAGTATTGACTTGATGGGGGGCCTCGAACGGGCCCCCCAAGCCCCCCCGGGCGGCTCGGGACGCCCCGGCGTAGCCGTGGCGCCCCTCGATGCCGCGACATCTCGCGCAACACAGTCCGCGATGCGCCGAGGCGCTCTCTTACAGCTCCAACGTAACCTCGCGGGGGCCGACGGCGGGGCTGAGGCAGCGGACGCGGCCGGGCATGGTGAGGCCGGGCGTGGCGTAGAGGCGGCGGACGTCGGCGAACGCGTCGGCGTCCTGGGTGCGCGCCGCGACCTCGTCGACGAGCGCGACCTCCGCGTCGGGCTTGGCCTCCATCAGGCCCCAGATGTCCCAGAGGAGCGTCTCTACCTTGTTCAGCGCCGCGAGGTCCTGGACCACGTGGCCCCGCACGAAGGTGAGCCCACGCGGCTGCGGTAGGTCGGGCGCCAGGCCGAACGTCTGGGGGTCGGCCTCGCCGGTGCGGCAGAGCTGCCAGGCCCGTCCACCGACGAGGAACTGGTCGCGGGGGACGTCGAACGGGTCGAAGTCGATCCGGAAGTGCGCGCGCTGGCGCTCGCCGAGCTCGGGATCGACGAGACGCCAGCGGCGCTCCGCTGCGTCCCACCACTCGACGATCTCGTGGTCGACGTGGAAGCCCGGGCTGAAGTAGCGCGCAAAGCCGACCCGCGCCCGGACCGGGATGCCCACGTGGCGCGCCATCGCGCACAGCAATACCGTGAAGTCCCGACAGCAGCCGAGAAGTCGCCCCTCGGGCGGGCGGGGCTCCGTGAGCGGGCGCGCGTCCAGGGTGCGCAGGCGCCCGAGCATCGCCGACACGTGGCGTGTGTCGATCTCGGCGAGGCGTTCGCCGGGTGGGCGCCATCCGAACAGGGGCTCGTCGGCGAAGTAGTGGTAGATCAGCCCCTGCACCACGCGCGTGAGCGCACGGAGATCCGTCGGCAGCCCGGTCAGGAGCGCGACCACGTCGCCGGGATCCGTGATCCGACCCTGCGTCGCGTAGAAAGTCAGGGGATCGACCGCGTTGGTCGGCGTCACAGCGGCCTCACGGGCAGGCACAGCTCGCAGCGGAAGCGTCCTGCTCCGGCCCCGACCATCGGATCGCCGCGATAGAGCTCGTAGCAGGGACGATCGTCCGGCGCGTACCCGCTGCCCGGGAGCCACGCGGCGAACACGCGGTCCCACGCGGCCCCGATGCTGTCGGCCGTGCCGACGAAGCCGGCGACGGCGTAGCGGCCGCCCGGAATGTCCGCTGCGTTGACCCACCGGTCGCCCGTGAAGTCCGGCGGGACCACGACGCATGCGTCGTACGAGCACCGCTCGGGCCCGGTGATGGCCGGATCGTCGTACGCGATGCCGAGCGTGATGCGCGAGGGCGTGTCGAATCCGCGCGGCTTCATCCACGCGTGCAGCCGGCGCCACAGGGCCGGGATGCCGTGGGGACCGTAGGGCCCGACGTAGCGCAGGTAGACCACGTGGAACGTGGGCAAGTCCCTGAAGCCGATCGGCATGGTGCCCTCTGGATGTCGCACGCGGTCAGTGTCCGCCCCGCGCCTTGGTCGCGCTTTGCGTGGCTTGCGATGTTGTTTGCCCGTCTTGCGCCCCGCGACGTGCCGCGCGCGCCAGCGGGCGGCGCCACCGGCCCGCCATCGGGTCGCGCTCATCCCGAAGTGTCCCCGGAATGCCCGCGCGAAGGTCGCGGCTGACGCGAACCCGTGGTCGAGGGCCACCGCGAGCACGCTCTCCTCGGGCCGCAGGAGCAGCGCGCCCGCGGCCTTCTCGATCCGCTGCCGCTGGATGAACCCGAAGAGGGTCTCGCCGGTGATCGCTCGAAAGACACGGTGGAAGTGGAACGGCGAGAACGCTGCCACCCGCGCCAGGGCCGCCAGGGACAGATCGTCGGCCAGATGCTCGCGGACGTAGTCGACGACCCGGTTCACCCGCTTCTCGTACTCGAGCCGGTTGTCGTCGATCACCGGTTCGGCACGAGGAGCGCCGTCAGGTACGGCTGCCGGGCTTGACGGCCGGACTCCCGGCCTTGCACAGAGGGCAGCCCTCCGGCTGGTAGGTGGCCGCCGAGACCGTGGCCAGCGCCACGCGCTTCACGGTGAAGGCGGCCGCGCCTCCGCTCCGGTCGATGAGCGAGCCGACGCCGACCACGACGCCGCCGTGGGCCTCGACGCACTGCACGACCTCACGCGTGGACCCGCCGGTCGTGATGACGTCCTCGACCACGAGACACCGCTCGCCGGGGGTCAGCGTGAAGCCCCGGCGGAGCTGCATCACCCCGTTCTCGCGCTCGGTGAACAGCGCGCGAGTGCCCAGGGCGCGGGCGACCTCGTGGGCGACCAGGATCCCGCCGATGGCGGGCGCCAGCACCGTCTGCACCCGCTCCTCGCGGAACGGCACGGCCAGTCCGGCACCGAGCACGGCGGCGTCCTCGGGGTGCTGGAGCACCAGGGCGGACTGCAGATAGACGTCGGAGTGCAGGCCCGACGTCAGCCGGAAATGGCCGCGCAGCAACGCCCCGCGCTTCTCGTAACGCTCCAGCGTCTCGCGTTCGGTGAGCGGGGCGGGTGTCGTCATGGCGACATGATATGTCACTCCGTCCACGCCCGCGACAGCCTGACCCGGACGGTACGGGCGATTTGGCGCGCGAGGGCCGCCGGCGGTCCTCCGTGCGTGCCGGGGCGGCGCAGACGACGGCGCGCCGACAGTGTCAGCCACTGTCCTGTTCGCCTACCGCACACCCTCGTCGAGGGCCCGTTTGGCAGTCGTGTTGCACGCCATCTGGCGCGCGCAACGCGTCCGGGGACCGACGCGAGGAGGAGCCGATGGCGAAGGTCATGGTCGTCGACGACGCGTACTCCGAGTTGAAGCTGATGGAGTCGATCCTCCGCGGCGCCGGCCACCAGGTGGTGACGCTCCTCGACGGCGACGCGCTAGAGGACAAGGTGACCGCCGAGCGTCCCGACGTGCTGCTGCTCGACATCGTCATGCCCAAGCGCAACGGCTACGAGCTGCTGCGGGCGCTCAAGCGGAACGCCGAGACCCGCGCCATGCCCGTCGTCCTGGTCTCCTCCAAGAACGAGGAGAGCGACCGCGTCTGGGGTCAGCGGCAGGGGGCGGACGCGTACCTCGGCAAGCCGTTCACGTCCGAGCAGCTGCTCACGATGGTGGGGCGCTTTGTCCACTGAGACCCCGACCCAGGCCGTGGAGGCGCCGCCAACCGGACGCGCCTGCGTCGTGCTGCTCGGCGGACGCCCGTTCGCGATCGACGTGACGGACGCCCGGGAGGTCGTCGTCCTCGGGAGCACGACACCGGTGCCCGGCGCACCGCCGACGGTGCTCGGGGTCATGAATTTACGAGGGAGCATCATGCCGGTCGTGGAGGCGCGCCCGCTGCTGGGTCTGCCGGCCCACACGCGCAGTGACCGCGCGCTCGTGCTGGCCGACGGCGACCGCCGCGCCGCGGTCGTCATCGAAGGGGTCCTGGGCCTCGCCGCGCTCGACACCATCGATCCCACGGCGGACGCCGGTGACCTGACGCTGGGGGCCGTCGCGCTGGAGACGGGCGGCCGGGCCACGCTCCTCGACGCGCGAGGAACGCTGGCCGCCGTTCGCCGCGCGTGGGATGCCGCCCGGGAGGGCCACGAGACATGAGGCGACGCGCCGTCCTCCGTCTGCTGTCCGCCGCCCTGCTGCCCGCGGGCCTGGCCCGCGCGAGCGCGGCCGCCGCCCAGTCGACGCCGCCGCCGCGCCAGGCCACCACGCGGTGGGTCCCGGTGGAGCCGCCGGTTGCCAGCGCGCCGGGCGTGACGACGAAGGAGATCCGCATCGGCATGAGCGCGGCCTTCAAGGGCACGGCGGCCGGGCTCGGCACCGAGTTCTACCGCGGCGCCCAGGCGTACTACGACGACGTGAACGCGCGGGGCGGCATCTACGGGCGCACGGTGACGGTGGTCGCCCTCGACGACAACTACGAGCCGCTGCCGTGCGTGCAGAACACGATCCAGCTCCTCGAGAAGGATCCGGTGTTCTTCCTCTCCAACTACGTCGGGACCCCCACGCTCACCCGCGCGCTGCCGGTCATCAAGCGCTACGCCGATCAGCAGGTGGTGCTCGTGGGCAACTTCACCGGGGCCCAGCCGCAGCGCGAGGCGCCGTACGTGGAGCACGTGTTCAACATCCGCGCCTCGTACCGTCAGGAGATGGCCGCGCTGGTCGACCGGTTCTGGCAGCTGGGCGCCCGGAACATCGGCGTCTTCTCTCAGGCCGACGCCTACGGGCGCAGCGGCACCGACGGCGTCGTCCGCGCGCTCGCGGCCCGCGGCGCTCGCCTCGCGACGGAGACCACCTACCAGCGCGGCGCCCGCTTCGACGACGACGTGGCGCCGGCGGTCAACGCGCTGCGCCGGGCCAACGTCGACGCCGTGCTGTGCACCGGGGCGTATCAGGGCTGTGGCGCCTTCGTGCGCACGGCCCGCGACCTCGGCTGGACAGTCCCGATCTCGAACGTCTCCTTCGTCGGCTCGGACGCCATGCTGCGCCTGCTGGTGCAGCACGGCAAGACGACCGGCCGTGACTACACGAAGGCGCTGGTGAACTCGCAGGTCGTTCCGAGCTTCGACGACCTCTCGCTCCCCGGCGTCGTCGAGTACCGCGGGCTCATGGACCGGTACAACCCCACGTTACCGGCGGCGCTGCGCGACGAGCGATACGTGGCCCAGCGCTACAGCTTCATCAGCCTCGAGGGCTACGTGAACGCCCGCGTAGTCGTCGAAGCGCTGCGGCGAGCCGGGCCGCAGCCCACCCGGGGCAGCCTCCGGAACGCGCTGGAGTCGTTCCGCATGTTCGACCTCGGCATCGGCGCGCTGTTGACGTTCGGTCCCGAGCGGCACCAGGGACTCGACAGCGTCTACTTCACCCGCGTCGAGGGCGAGCGGTGGGTCCCGATCACCGACTGGGCGGCGGCCGTGCAGGCGTGAGGGGCAAGGCGATGAAGAGGGGCGCGCCACGATTCGGTCTCGGGACGAAGATCATCCTCTTCCTGGCAGCAGTGCTGATCCCGCTGGCGGCCATCACGTGGTTCATCTCGGTGCAGACGCTGCGTCAGCGGATGACCGAGGAGTTCACCTCCAAGGGCACCGCGATCGCCAACAGCCTGGCGTCGTCCGGCGTGGACCTCATCCTGACGCGCGACGCCTCGACGGTGCAGGCACTGATCGACCAGTTCGCCGGGATCGGCGGCGTAGCCTACGTGATGGTCTACGACCCGGCCAAGACGCAGATCGCCCACACCTTCGTGCCGTTCGTGCCCCCCGACGTGATCGACCAGAACCTGGTCCCGGGTGACACGGCCAAGCAGGTGCGGGACATCGAGTACGCCGATCCGGTCACGGGCGCGCGCCGTCGCATCATCGACGTCGGCGTGCCGATGCTGGGCGGCACCCTCGGCACGGTCCGGGTGGGCATGGACCGCGCGATCATCGACGCGGCGGCCGCCCGCTCGGGCTGGTTCCTCTTCGCGGTGTTCGGCGGCGTGGCCCTGGTGGCGGGCGCGGCCGGCGTGGTCTTCGCGCGGCGCCTCACCCGGCCGATCGCCCAGATCGTGCGGGTGGCGGAGCGCGTCGGCCGTGGCGACCTCAGCGAGACCGCGAACGTGACGGCCCGCGACGAGATCGGCCAGCTCGCCCACACGTTCAACGACACGGTCGTCCGGCTTCGCTCGCAGGTCATGACGGAGTCCGAGCGCGACGAGGAGCGGCGTCGGCGCGAGGATCTCCAGCGCAACATCCAGACCTTCCTCGACACGGTGATGCTGATCGCCCAGGGCGACCTCTCGCGCCGCGGGCAGGTGACCCCCGACGTCCTCGGCAACGTCGTTGACTCCATCAACGTCATGGTCGAGGAGATCGCCGCCCTGCTCGCCGACGTCCGCCACGCCGCGCTGCGGGTGGCGGCCAACGCCGGCGACATGATCGGCGCCACCGACCAGATGGCGGGTGGCGCGCAGACCCAGGCCCGCGAGATCACGACGGTCAGCCGCACCGTGGAGGCGCTGAGCCGCTCGGTCCGCGAGGTCGCGACGAGCGCCCAGCAGGCGGCGGGGGCGGCCCGCTCCACGCTCGAGGCGGCGCAGAAGGGCGATCAGGCCGTGCGAGACAGCCTGGCCGGCATGCAGCGCATCCGAGGTGAGGTCCAGGTCATCGCCAAGAAGATCAAGGGACTCGGCGACCGGTCGCTCGAGATCTCCGCGATCGTCAACCTGATCGACGAGCTCGCTTCGCACACCAACCTGCTCGCGCTGAACGCGGCCATCGAGGCGGCCGGGGCGGGTGAGGCGGGGCTGCGCTTCGGTGTGGTCGCGGACGAGATCCGCAAGCTGGCCGAGCGCGCCGCCAAGGCGACCAAGGACGTCGCCACCCTGATCCGCACCGTGCAGGCGGAGACCCAGGAGGCGGTGATCGCGATGGAAGAGGGCACGCGGGAGGTCGAGGCCGGCTATCAGGTGACCATCCGCGCCGAGGAGCACCTGCGCGAGATCGCCGGCACCTCGACGTCCTCCGCCGAGCTCGCCCAGGGGATCTCGCGGGCCAGCACACAGCAGGCCGACGGCGTGGAGGGCGTCGCCCGCGCGATGCACGCCATCGCCCAGGTCGCGATCGACACCGAGCAGGCCGTGCTGCAGACCCGGAAGACCGTGGAGGACCTCGTGAAGGTGGCCGACGAGCTCACGCGGAGCCTGTCACGCTTCAAGCTGGCGGCCGCCTGACCCACATGGTCGAGTCGACCGACCAGGAATTCTTGCGGTCGATCTTCCTCATGGAGGCGTGGGACACCCTCGCCGCCATCGAGGGTGGGATCGGCTGCCTGGCCGAGGACGGCGAGCCGTCGTGGGACGAGCTGTTCCTGCTCACCCATCGGCTGAAGGGCGCCGCGTCGCTGCACGGCTTCCGGCGGGCGGCCCAGATCGCCGAGGCCGTCGAGCGGACGCTCCAGCCGCTACGACCCGCGGGCGCGCCGGTGCGACGGGCCGCGGTGGACGATCTCGCGGCGCTGCTCGAGGCACTCAAGTCGGAGCTCGACGCGATCGAGCACCACCGGGTGGAGCCGACGGCGGTCCCGAGTGAGGCGTCGCCGTCGATCGCCTCCGAGGCCGAGCCCGAGGGCGACCCGGTGCGTCGCGCGCTCCTGCGCTTCTTCGCGGACGGCGACGACGTGCTCACGTACTTCGGGCCGGAGGCGACCGAGCACCTGGAGGCGATGACGAACGCGCTGGTGGCCCTCGGGCGCGATGGCGCGCACGGGGCGGAGCTCGACGCCCTCTTCCGGGCCGTCCACACCCTCAAAGGCGCCGCCTACATTGTTGGGTGCACACCAATCGGCGAGCTGGGGCACACCGTGGAGGATCTGCTGGTCGCCGTGCGCGCGCGCCGGGCGCCACTGACGCCGGCCGTGATCGACACCGGCCTCGCGGCGGTCGACACGTTCAAGCGGATGCTCGACCCGAGCGCGGATCCCACGGTCGACCTCACCGCCGGGGTGGAAGCGCTGCGCCTGCGCGTCGCGGCGCTGCTCGCCGAGGGACCGGTGGTCGAGGCTCCCGAGCCCCTGGAGGTCGCCTCGACACAAGTGCGCCCGACGTCGACGTCGCGAGTGGCTCGCACCGCCCCGCGCGACACCGCGCGTCCGCGCGCCCGCCAGACCATCCGGGTCGCCCTGGAGCGTCTCGACGGCCTCATGGACCTGGTCGGAGAGCTGGTGGTGGCGCGCAGCGCGCTCGAGGCCAGGCTCGGCGAGCTCGACCGGCTCGCCGACGTCCTCTTCGCGAGCCGCGCGCGGCTGGGGGAGGCCGTGGGCGACTTCGAGCGTCGCCATCCCGACGCTCGGCGGTCCGTCCCGCGAGACGTGAGGGAGGCGGCGGAGCTCCGCCCGCGATCGCCGCGGTCAGTCTCCGAGCTCTTCGCCGAGCTGGAGTTCGACCGTTACGATGACTTCACGCTGCTCGCGCGCAGCGTGAGCGAGATCGCCTCCGACATCGCCGAGGTCCAGGGCGAGATCGCCGGGCTCGGCCGGACCGTGCGCGAGGACTTGGCCCTCGTCCATCGCTTGACGGGTGAGGTGCGCGCCGGCCTGGGGCGGGCGAGGATGGTCTCGATCGGCTCGCTCTACACGCGATTCGTGCGTCAGGGTCAGGAGGCGGCCCGGGCGGCCGGCAAGGACGTCCGGATCGAGACGAGCGGCGAGAGCGTCGAGCTCGACGCCGGGCTCATCGAGCCGATCGTGGATCCCCTCCTGCACCTGGTGCAGAACGCGGTCGTCCACGGCCTCGAGACCCCCGACGAGCGCGTGGCCCGGGGTAAGCCGGCGACCGGCACGGTCTCGCTCAGCGCCAGTCATCGCGGCGCGTTCGTCGTGGTGGAGGTGTCCGACGACGGCCGCGGCATCGACACCGATCGGCTGCGCCGCCAGGCGGTGGCTCAGGGCTTCGTCCGCGCCGACGTGACGCTCACCGAGCGCGAGGCCGTCGAGCTGATCTTCCGCCCCGGCTTCAGCACGGCGCCCACGGTGACACCCGCCGCCGGCCGCGGCGTGGGTATGGACGTGGTGCGCACCAACGTCGGGCGGCTGAACGGCGAGATCGACGTGGACACGGTGCTCGGGGTCGGGACCCGGTTCACGCTGCGGCTGCCCCTGACCGTGCTCGTCACCGAGGCGTTGCTAGTGCGCGCGGGATCCGAGCGACTCGCGGTCCCGCTCAACGCCGTGCACGTGATCGCGCCGCTCGGTGCCGAGGTGCGGCGGACGGCGCCGGAAGGCGAGACCGTGCTCGTCGAGGCGCGGTGGCTGCCGCTGGTGCACCTGAACGAGGCCATCGGTATGCCAGCCGCGCCGTCACCGACGAGCGTCGTCCTCCGTGGCGGCGCCGGCCTCTTCGCGTGCGCGGTAGACGAGGTGCTGCACAAGGAAGAGATCGTGGTGAAGCCGCTGGGCGCGTTCCTGGACGGTGTCGGGCCCTACGCCGGCGCCACCGTCTCCGCCGAAGGGCGCGTGACCCTCCTGCTGGACCCGGCGCGGCTCGGTGAGCTCGCCCTCCGCCGGGCGCCCGCCAGGCCGTGGACCGCGCCGACGACCGCGGCCGGCGCCACTCGTGTCGAGGTCGGCGGGGCTCAGCCAGGCCGGGAACCGGCGGGCCTCCGAAAGGGGAGCGTCTTGCTCGTGGACGATTCGCTCAGTGTCCGGAAGTTCGTCGGTCAGATGCTCGAGAAGGCTGGGTTCGACGTCACCACGGCCGGCGACGGGGCCGACGCGCTGGCCCGGCTCGGCGAGCGCGAGTTCGCGGTCATGGTGACCGACCTCGAGATGCCGCGGCTCAACGGCTACGAGCTGCTCGAGGACGTGCGGCGGCGACCCTCCACGCGCGAGCTGCCCGTCGTGATCCTCACGACTCGGTCGGGAGAGAAGCACCGGGCCCTCGCTCACCAGCTCGGCGTCGATCACTACATGACGAAGCCCGTCACCGAGGATGTGTTCGTGCGGCTCATCGAATCGCTGGCACTGCACGGCGGCGCGGAGGCAAGGCGATGAGGGTGCTGCTGGTCGATCCCGACCTCAAACGGGCGCCCGCGCTCAAGGACACGCTGATGGCCGGCGGGGCCGAGGTGACCGTGGCCTCGAGCGGGTCCTTCGCGCTCACCATGCTCGAGTGGAACCGCCACGACGTGGTCGTGAGTCGAGCCCGTATCGGGGACATGGAGGGCCACGAGCTCTGCGCGATCCTCAAGGCTGACCCCGGGACCCGTGAGGTACGCTTCGTCCTCGTCGCCGGGGCCGACGACGTCGCCGCCGCCGACACGACCTCCGCCGGCGTCGACCTCGTGCTGCCGCCCGCCATGATGGGCGGCGCCGTCCTGCCGCTCCTGGTCCGACTGATCCAGGCCAATCGCACCGTGATCCCGGAGCTCGCACCGCCGTCGACGACGCCGCCCCTGCTCGCGACGCCACCGGGCGGCGTCCCGGTCGTGGCGCCGCCGCGCGTGACGCCGTCCTCGGGCACGCCGGCGGCCCCGGGGGCGCCTGGCGCCCACGAGAGTGTGCCGGAGATTCCGCGGATCCGTCCCGACGCGCCGCCGCCACCGACGGCCGAACCGCCGAAGCGCTACGCGACGATGGTGACGGCCGGACCCGACGGAGAGTGGGCCAACGGGGGGCCGTCCACGCCGTTGTCGACCGCACCCAACGGAGCCCAGGCTCCGGCGCCGCCCGTGCGGCCGTCGAAGACCTCCCCGACGTCACGACCGACCGCGGCGCCGCCGCCGCGGACGGTGCCGTCGCCGGCGCCACCGCGGACCGCGGGCTTCAAGCCCGCGGCGTCCGGATCGAAGTCCGCGGCACCGGGATCGAAGCCCGTGGCGCCCGCGGCCTCGACGCCGCCCGCGCGCCCGGCCACGCCCGCGATCCCCGATCTCTCGTCGATGCCGAGTGGGACGTTCCAGGGCTCGCTCGAGGTGCTGGAGCTGGCGGACCTCACCCAGGCGATCGGAGGCGGAGGCAAGACTGGCCGCCTCATCCTCGCGCTGCCCCAGGGCGGTGGCCTGATCCTCTTCGACAAGGGTCGCGTCGTGCACGCCGAGTATCGCAACGCCGTCGGCGAGGAAGCGTTCGGAGCGCTCCTCGCCGCCTGTCACGCCGACGGGGCGGGACGCTTCTGCTTCTTGCCGTCCCCCGCGGGCGAGGCCACCGGACCGCGGACGATCGACAAGGGCGTCGACCAGCTGTTGCTCAGCAGCGCGACGGCGATCGACGAGAAGGCCTGACCATGGCGAAGGTGCTGGTGGTCGACGACAGCCTCAGCGTGCGCAAGGTCGTCGAGCGCGCGCTGGTGGGACGCCAGATGGAGGTGGTCTGCGCGGCCACGGGCAGCGAGGCGCTGGAGCGGATCGAGCTCGACGAGCCCGACGTCGTGGTCTGCGACGTCGTCATGCCCGACCGGGACGGTTACGAGATCTGCGAGTTCGTGAAGCGCCACCCCAAGCTGGGACGCACGCCGGTGCTGCTGATGTCCGGCATCGTGAACGACGAGGTGCGCGAGCGCGCGGCGCGTGTGAAGTCCGCCGACGTGCTGAGCAAGCCGTTCGCGGCCGACGAGCTGCTGCGCCGCCTCGACGCGCTGCTGGGCGCTGGGGGCGGATCGGCGAACCCGATCGCCCCGCCCTCACAGGCTGCGCCGGTGCCCGTCGCGCCGGCTCCGCCGCGACCGGCCCCGGCGAGTGCCCACACGCATCCGGATGGGGCCAACCGTCACCATCGTCGCGAGGCGATTCCCCCGGCCGCCCCGCCGGCTCCGATGCCGGTCGTGCCGCCGGAGCCAGCTGCGGTCGCCGCGCCGGCAGCACCGGTCGTCGCGCCAGCCCCGCCACCGGTCGTCGTGCCCGCGGCGCCAGTCGTGGCGCCCGCGCCCCCGGTCGCGCCCGCGCCGCCGGCGGTCGTCGTGCCGACGCCGGTCGTCGCACCTCCATCGCCGCCGATCGCCACGCCCGAGCCGATGGTCGCCATGCCCGAGCCTTCGGCAAAACCTCCCGTTCCGGTTGCCTCGCGGATGTCGGCGCCGGCTCCGGCAGAGGGAAGCGCCGCCGTGCTCAAGCAGTTCGCCGCCATCGAGGGCGTGCAGTGGGCGGTGCTCGCCGATCGTGAGGGGTTCCTTCTCGATTCGTCGGGCGAGGACGTCGTGGACGCGGCGGTGGCCAGCGCGCTCAGCGCGTGCCTCACGGAGTCGTCGGAAGGCCTCGGCCGGGAGCTCGACCGTGGCCCGCTGCAGGGCATGATCCTCGAGTACGCGCAGGGCATGGTCGTGCTCTACAGCGTCGGGGCCTCGGCTCTGCTCGCGATCGCGATGTCCGAGCCCTCGGCGCTCGGGAAGGTGCGCTACTTCGCCAAGAAGTCCATCCCCGAACTGCTCCAGGCGGTGTGAGGACATGGCCAGGCATCGGACACGGGTTCGCATCTCGCGCTCGCTGCGGGCGGTCGTGGTGGGACTCGCGGCCGCGGGTGGGGTGACCGCGCTCTTCGAGGCCGATCTGGGCCGCGGCATCCTGCTCTCGTCCACGACGGTGGCGCTGCTTCCGCCCGCGCTGTACATCGTGCTGAGCTTCGTCCTGCTGCGCGGCGTGCCCCTCGGCCGGCGCCTGGGCTGGGCCGTTGCCGCTTGCGGCATCAACGCGGTCCTCGCCGTCGCCAGCGGGCTGACGCTGTCGCTGGTCCACCCGATGTCATTCGAGGGTGCGATGCGCCGCGCGCTGTGGGCCTACGCCCCCGGCCCGCTGATCCACCTCGTGGCCGCGCCGTTAGTCCTCCTGGCCTGGCGGAGCCGTGTGGTGCCGATCCGGATGAACCTGCGGTCCACGTCCGCGGCGACCTCGCCGTTGATGCGTACGCCGGCGTCTCCAATGGCGGCGTCGACACCCGACTGGGACTCCGTGCTCCGCGTCTCGCGGCCGTCGGTGTGGTCGACCCGCCCGGCCACCGGCGTGTTCGACCGGGAGGTGCGCGAGATCGAGCCCGCTCCGGAGCCCGCCCTTCCCCGACGCACCGAGCCGGCACCGAGGCCGTCGCGCCCCGTCGAGACCGAGCACGAGCCGGTCGTCGCTCCGCCGATGGTTGCCCTGCCGTCGGCTTCAGCGGCGCCGGCAGCCCCGCCGGCGCCGGCGATGGTGATGCCACCGCCGGTGACGACGCCCGCACCCGTCGTAGTGCCCGCGCCCATGCCCGCGCCGACTCCGGCCACGCCACGCGTCGCGCCGGTCGCGCCGCCGGTCGTGGTGACTCGCGCCCCCGTCGCCGACGAGGTGCCCGACGAGCCGCCGGCGCCCGACGAGCCCATGATCCGGATCCCGTTCGATCGTATCGCCGACCAGCTCCCGCCCGACGTGTTCGTGCTGCCGCCGGAGCGGCTCGCCGAGAGCGTGCGCGAGCCGCACGTCATCGCGATCCCGCGGCGCCTGGTGATGCCCCAGCTCGGCGAGGGCGCGGTCGAGGTGCCGTGGACGCTGGTGGACGACCAGTTCCCCGAGCTCGCGCTGGCGATACCCAAGCTCGAGGTGCGGCGGCGCTTCCCCGGCTGGCTGCTTTCGCTGCCGATGGACGAGGTCGTCCGTCAGATTCCGGCCGACGTGTTCCGCGTGCAGGCGCCGGCCGTCGATCTGTTCGACATCTCGCAGTTCCCGCCGCCCTTCACGCCGGCGCCACCGGCGCCGGCCGAGGAGGCCCAGGCGGCCCAGGCGGCCCAGAGCGAGCCGCCCGCCGCGGTCGAGCCGCCCGTCGCCGTCGCACCCGCCGTGCCGGAACCCAGAGTGGCGACCGTGAAGGCCGCCGCCGAGCCGGTTCTTCCGCCACGGCCGGAGCACGAGCTTCCGGCCATGGTCGTCACGGCTCCACCGGCACCGGAACCCGAGACTCTGCGGCCCGTCGCCGCCGCGCCGGCGCCACCCGTGCCGGCGCCGGTGACCGTCCCCGAGCCGCCGCCCGTCGTCGAGACCAGGGCGCCCGCCGCCGTCACCGACGATGAGAGCGAGGCGCTCGGACGCACGCTGGCGCTCGGCCTGTCTCCGCTCGGTGCCTTCGACTGGGTGGCGCGACGCGTCGGGGGCCGACCGCTCGTGAGCTTCGTGCCGCCGGCGCTACCCCGGGAGCCCATCGACGCGCTGGCCGCCGCGGCGGCCCCGATGGTGGCGCGGCTGGCGTCGTGGGGCATCGAGCAGGTGACGATCCGTACGACGCGCCTGGTCTGCGTGCTGACTCCGCTGGGCCCGCGCGGCTGCCTGGCCGCCACCGTGCGTCGCGGCGGTGCGGTCGCGATGCTGGAGCTGCTCTCCACCCGCGCCGGACGCTCCGCAGGTGAATCGTCCACCGCGGCCTCGCCGACGATCGCGTTCGCACCTGCGGCCACCGCACCGGCCAGTATCACCAACGGCCATCGCGCGGTCGGCGAGGCCGCGCGCGCGCTCGCGCCCTTCGGGCCCTTCACGATGTCGCTCGCCGAGGCGGAGGGGACGGCGCCGAGCGTGTACGTCTTCGGCGGGCGCGATCAGGCCGTGCTCGCCGGCGCGGCGCGCGTGGTGCACGAGGCTCTCGTCAGCGGGCATGACCAGGAGGCGCTGGGTCGGCTCGAGTCGGTGGCGCTACGGCGCGGGCGCGAGCGAGCGATCCTGCGACCGCTCCGGGTCCACGGCGGACAGCCCGCCGTGCTGGCCGCGGCCGGCGAGGTCGACCTCGCCGGGCAGGCGCATCGCGCGGTCGCCCAGGCGGCCGCGTTCCTGGAGGCCCGTTGACGTGTCGATCATCAACTACGCCGCCCGCGTCATCAACTTCAAGATCGTCTACTACGGCCCCGGGATGGCCGGCAAGACGGCGAACCTCCAGTACATCCACCGGTGCCTGCCGGGCGACAACAAGGGCAAGATGATCTCGCTGGCCACCGGCGATGACCGCACGCTGTTCTTCGACTTCCTGCCGGTGTCGGCCGTCGGCGTGCGCGGCTTCACCACCCGCTTCCAGCTCTACACCGTCCCCGGCCAGCCGCACTACAACATGACGCGCAAGCTCGTGCTGCGCGGCGTCGACGGCGTGGTGTTCGTCGCCGACTCGCAGTGGGATCGACTCCGGGAGGACGTCGAGAGCCTCCGCAACCTCGACGACAACCTCCGGGAGTACGGGCTCGACCTGGCCACGCTGCCCCACGTCATCCAGTACAACAAGCGGGACCTGGGCAGCGTCGCGCCGCTCGACTACCTGGAATACCTCCTCAACCGCGGAATGCGGCACGTCCCGTTCTTCGAGGCCGTCGCCCTCGAGGGCAACGGGGTCTTCGACACGCTCAACACGGTCTCGCGCATGGTGCTCGTCAAAGAGTTCGGCCAAGCCCAGGAGGTCCGCTCGTGAGACTCCACGACATCGTCATCCACGAAAGCGACGCGGCACGCATCGACGCCATCCTTCGGCGGTTCCTGAGCGACTCGAACAGCTCGGCGGCGCTGCTGATCGACCGCGGCGGCCAGCCGCTGGCCGAGGCCGGCACCGCCCGCACGCTCGACGTCGGCTCGGTGGGGGCCCTGGCCGCGGCCGCGTTTAGCGCGACCGCCGCGCTGGCCCAGCTGCTCGGCGAGAGCGAGTTCTCCGTGCTCTTCCACGAGGGTGTGAAGGAGAGCATGCACGTCTCCACCGTGGACGAGCAGACCATCCTCCTCGCGATCTTCGACGACCGCACGACGATCGGCATGGTGCGCCTGTTCGCCCGGGAGGCGTGTGCCTCCATCGGCGCCGTCCTCGAGGAGACGCGCAAGCGTCCGAAGCTGGTCGGGGTTCTCGCCACGCCCCTGACCGCGGAGGAGACGCGGCGCGCAAGCGACCATCGCCCCGCCTGATCGGCGGCTGTCGCCCGAGGAGCAGCGCGAGCTGCTCGCCACCGCCGCCGTCTTCGAGAGCGTGCTGGAGGCGGGCGGGCTCGACGAGCCGACGCTCCAGTCGCTCCGTGAGATCTACGAGCGCCTCGGCGACGAGCCCCGGCTGACCCAGACGCTCGAGCGCCTGGCGGCGGTGACCGCGCCGCCCACGGTGGCGCCCCCGCCGCCGGCGCCCACACCTCCGCCGCGCGCGGTGCCGCCGGCGTCGCCGGCACCACCTCCGCCGGCATCGTCCCCTGGACCGCGGGCGGTTCCTCCCCGTCCGGCGTCGCCGCCGCCGATGCGGGCGACACCGGCGACGTCACCGTCGCGGCCAAGTCGGCCGAGCGTGGTGGTCCCCGCGGCGAGCCACGTCGCGTCGCCGATGATGCCGTCGTCGGTGGAGAGCCCCGCTGACGCTGGCGCGGCCCGGGGCCGACCCACCCGCCGTCGCCCTCGACTCGGCGATCTGCTGGTCGCCCAGGGGCTGATCTCGCCCAGCCAGCTCCACGACGCGCTCCGCGAGCACCGTCGGTCGAAGGAGCGGCTGGGGAACGTGCTGACCCGCCGCGGCTTCGTCAGCGAGGAGCGGCTCGTCGAGGTCCTGTCCAAGGAGCACGGGCTCCCCTCGGTGTCGATCGAGCAGTACGTGATCCCCGCCGACGTCGTCGCCCTCGTCCCGGTCAACCTCGCCCGCAAGTACGACGTGCTGCCGCTGGCCCGGGTCGACGGCGGCCTCACGCTCGCCATGGCCGACCCCACCAACGTGGTGGCGATGGACGAGATCGCCGCGATGACGCGGCTGTCGGTGCTGCCGGTCGTCGCCGCTGGCAAGGCCATCCGGGCCGCGATCGAGCGGTACTACGCGACGGCCGCGTCGCCGATGGCCGACGTACTCGCGGAGCTGGCGAGCGACCCCGCCGGCCTCGAGGTCATCGCCGAGGTCGACCCGCTGGCCACCGGGGACGTCTTCGAGCTGAAGGAGTCGGCCGACGAGGCCCCCGTCGTCAAGCTCGTGAACATGGTGCTCCTGGACGCCATCCGCAAGGGCGCGTCAGACCTGCACTGGGAGCCGTACGAGAAGGAGCTGCGCATCCGTTTCCGCATCGACGGCGTGCTGCACGAGATGGTGACCCCACCCAAGCGGCTCGAGCCCGCCATCATCTCGCGGCTGAAGATCATGTCGAACCTCGACATCGCCGAGCGGCGCCTGCCGCAGGATGGCCGCATCAAGCTGCGGTACGGCCAGCGCGAGATCGACTTCCGCGTGTCGATCCTGCCCACGATCTTCGGCGAGAAGGCCGTGCTCCGGATCCTCGACAAGGAGGCCCTGCAGCTCGACATGACCAAGCTCGGCTTCGACACGTGGAGCTTCGAGAAGTTCACCCACGCCATTCACCAGCCATACGGCATGGTGCTGATCACCGGCCCGACCGGCTCCGGCAAGACGACGACGCTCTACTCGGCGATCGCCTCGATCAACGTGCCGGGGCACAACATCATGACCGCCGAGGACCCGGTCGAGTACAACCTGAAGGGCGTCAACCAGGTCCAGATCAATGAGAGCATCGGCCGCACGTTCGCGGCGGTCCTCCGCTCCTTCCTGCGCCAGGACCCCGACGTGATCCTCGTCGGCGAGACGCGCGACCTCGAGACCGCGCAGATCAGCATCCGCGCGGCGCTCACCGGCCACCTCGTCTTCACCACCCTGCACACGAACGACTGCCCGTCGACCGTCGCCCGCCTCGTGGACATGGGCGTGCCGCCGTTCCTCGTGTCGTCGTCGCTGCAGCTGATTCTGGCCCAGCGGCTGGGGCGCCGGATCTGCAGGGACTGCCGCGAGCCCTACGAGATCCCCGAGGAGGACCTGGTTCCGTACGGCTACACGCCGCGGGGCCTGGGCCGGTTGACGCTCTATCGTGGCCGGGGGTGTCAGGCCTGTCATCACTCGGGCATGAGGGGCCGCGTCGCGCTCTACGAGGTGATGCCGATCAGCGAGGATCTGCGCCACCTCATCCTCAAGGACGCGGCGACCGCCGAGCTCCGGGCGGTCGCCGAGCAGCAGGGGATGAAGAGCCTGCGTCAGGCCGGTCTCGCGAAGGTGCTGGAGGGCACGACGACGACGCAGGAGATCTTGCGGGTGACGCTCTCGTGAGCGTGAGGCTCCAGCGTCTGTGGCCGGGCGCCGCCCGGCGCGATCCGACGCCGGCCGAGCTGTTCGGCCACGCGGATCGGCTCCGGCGCGCCGGCCGCCTCGGCGAGGCGGCGCAACGGGTGCTCCAGGGGCTCAGCCTCGATCCCACGAGCGTCACCGGACACCTGCTCGCGGCCTACCTGCACGTGGCTCGGCGGACGATCGAGCCGGCCAAGCAGGAGTTCCGGTGGGTCCTCGAGCGCCATCCGTCCCATCCCCGCGCGCTGCTGGGGCTCGCCCGGCTGGCGGTGGAGGAGGGCGACGTCGACGGTGGCCGCGAGGCGCTGGTCCGTGCGTTGCGAGTGTACCCCGACTTCCCGGAGGCCCAGGCCCTCCTCGACGGCCTGGCCACGCGCCCGCCGGCGTCGCCGCCCGCCCGGCCACGACTCGACCGGCTGCGCCTGCCGGCGGCGGCGCGCGCGCTCGTGGTGCTCGGCGGCGACGGCGCAGTCCTCGCGGCCCGTCCCGAGGGCGCGGACGAGGGCGGCCGCCGCCTCGCCCGCACCGTGGGTCTCGCCGCCGCGACGCTGCGGCGCGCGGGCCTCGGCCCGCTCCGGCGTGGCATCGTCGCCGACGCGGACGACCTGCACTTCCTGCGGACCGACGTCACGCTCACGCTGGCGGTGACGCTGCCGCGCACCACCCACATCACCCAGGGCCTGCTGGAGGTCAACCGCCTGTGGGCGGCCGTCCAGCACGAGCTCGCCGTCGCGAGGGACGACGAGGTCGTCGAGACGACCGCGCCGGCCGACGCCAGGAGAGTGTCATGAGCAAACTCAGACTCGGACTCGAAATGGACGGCAGCTCGCGCGGGCGGCAGGTGCGTGACGTCGTGCAGGCGCTGGCACGCGTGGCGGGTGTGCGCGGCGCCGTGCTGGTGGCGGCGGACGGCTTCGTCATCGCGGCCGAGGCGCCAGCGGGCGTGGCGCTCGAGCCACTCGCCGCGCTGGCGGCGACGCTCGGGCGCGACCTGGAGGTCGGCGCCAGCCGGCTCGGCCGCGGAACCTTCCAGACCGCGATGTTCGCGGCCGACGACGGCACGCTGTGTCTCGCGGCCAGCCGCATCGGCTTCGTGGTGGCGCTGGCGGAGGCCCAGGGCAACGTGCAGGCGATTCGCGCCGCCCTGGAGGAGACGGTGACGGCGATCGACGCGTCGTGGGCGCCGGCCGAGCCGGCCGCCACGGCTAGCTGAGCTCGTCGAGCGTGAGCCGGAAGCTGGGGACGAAGGTCGTCACGAAGTAGCGGACCTCGGGCCGGTCGATCGCGTCGAGCGTCTGTCGCAGCGCCTTCTCGGCCTGCACGAACTCGCGGTTGCCGGCGGCGATCTCCTCCAGGCACTTCAGGTAGGCGCAGAGCTTGTCGGCCGCCGTGACGAGCGCCTGCTCGTCGCCCGTCGCGGCGTCCGGGTGCAACAGGGGCCCGTAGTCGGCCCGCAGCGCGTCGGGCAGCATCGCGAGGAGGGTGTCGCGGGCGACGCGCTCGATCCGGTGGTAGGACGTCTCGATCTCCGGGTTGAAGTACTTCACGGGGCGGGGGAGGTCGCCGGTCAGCACCTCGCCGGCGTCGTGATACATGGCAAGCACGGCCACGCGGTCGGGGCTAAGGGTGCCGCCGTAGAGCCGGTTACGGATCGTCGCCAGCGCGTGCGCGATCATGGCGGCGCGCAGGCTGTGCTCCTGGATGTTCTCGACGTGGGTGCTGTGCATGAGACCCCAGCGGCGGATGAACCGCATCCGCGACAGGTACGCGAAGAAGTGGCTCATGCGCCTGCACGCTAGTGCCCGGCGCGGTCGGAGTCAAGACGACGCCGGCCGGATCGGAGGAGACGATGTGGCCGTTTCGACGCGCGCGGAGGGTGCCGGACGAGCCCACGCCGGCGATGCGCGAGGAGGCGAAGCACCACCCGGGCGGCTGGGTCTACGTGGTCGACGGCACGTTCGGGCCCGACGAGGTCGTGCCGGCCGAGCGCATCATTGGGGCCTGGAAGGTCGACCGCCGGGGCAACCTGACCGGGGCGTACAGGCCCAACCGCGAGTACCGCGGTCGGGCCGAATGACCGACGCGCCTCAGCGCAGGCCGATCGCGCGCGCGACGGTCTCCAGGTGGGCGCCGGCGTCGCCGTAGTCGACGCTCGCCGCCTGCACCCGCTTGTGGAGCAGGTGCAGCGGGTGCTCCTCGCAGTACCCCATGGCGCCGAAGATCTGGTGGCCGCGCCGCGCCACGCTCAGGCACGCCTCGCTCGCGTACGCCTTCGCCGTCGCGACGTCGCCGTCGGCCGGCCGACCCTCGCTGGCCTTCCAGGCGGCGGTGTAGAGCAGCCCGCGCGACGTGTCGACGTCGCGCACGAGATCGGCGCAGGCGTGCTGGATGGCCTGGTACCCGCCGATCGGCCGACCGCCTTGCACGCGCGTTCGGGCGTGCTCGACGGAGAGGTCGAACACCCGCTGGGCGGCGCCCACCATCTCGGCGGTGCGTGCCAACGCGCCGGCCGTGAGCGCGGCCGCGAGCGCCTCGCCGCCGGACCCGAGCCGGTCCTCCGCGCGCGTCGCCACGCCGTCGAAGGTGACCTCGAAGAGCTTGTCGCCGCTGAGCGTGTCGAGTGGCAGCTGCGCGATCCCGGCGCGATCGGCGGGCAGGAGCAGGAGCTCGCCCTCGGCCAGGACGACGATCAGGTCGGTCGCGACGTGCGCGTCCTTGACGAAGAGCTTCGTGCCCGTCACCCTCCCGTCCGGCCCGCAGCGGAGGCCGACGGTTCGCGGATCGTATGAGCCTCCGTCGTCCACCAGGGCCAGCGTCGCGATCCGCTCACCCGAGGCCAGCGCCGGGAGCAGGCGACGGCCGCGCTCCCCGCCGCCGTCGAGCAGCAGCGTGGTCGCCACCACCGCGCTCGTCACGAACGGGCCCGGCAGCGCCGCCCGACCCATCTCCTCGACGAGCAGGATCACGTCGAGGAGCGTGCCGTCGCTGCCGCCGAGGTCGCCGGGCACCAGCAGCCCCGGCCAGCCCAGCTCGGCCATCCGTTGCCAGAGCGTCTTGTCGAAGCCGTGCGCGTCGAGCGCGAGGCGCTGCGCGGTCTCGGGCGGACAGTGCCTGCGCAGGACGTCGCGGGCGGTGGCCACGAGCAGCTGCTGCGACGGCGAGAGCGTGAAGTCCATGCTCAGGCGCGCCTGTCGGCGGGGAGGCCGAGGCCGCGCACGGCGATCGTGGTGCGCAGGACCTCGGCGGTGCCGCCGGCGATCGTGTGCCCCAGGCTCGTGAGGTAGTCGTGGGAGATCCGGCCGCCGAGCGGGGCGCGCCGCGAGCCCTCGCGTAGCGGGCCCCACGGTCCGAGCAGGTCCATCCCGATCCGCGCCAGCTTCTGACCGAGCTCGTCGGCCATGACCTTGGCGACCGCGGTCTCGTAAGTGACGGGGGCGCCGTCGCGGAGCAGGCAGGCGGCGCGGTAGAAGAGCGTCTTTAGCGCCGCGATCTCGGTGGCCACGCCGGCCAGCCGCCGGCGCACGACGGGATCGCGCGCGAGCGGCGCGCCGTTCACCGTCGTGTCGTTGGCGTACTGCACGAGCTGGCGCAGGACGCGCTCGAGGGCCGGCGCCTTGTAGTAGCGGCCCCAGAACCGGTCCGAGTCGAGCCCGTTGAGCAGCGCCTGGAAGCCCTCGCCCTCCGGGCCGAGCATCAGGTCGGCCGGCACGCGGACGTCGTCGAGGAAGACCTCGTAGTGGTACACCTCGCCGGTGAGGCTGCGGATCGGGCGGATCTGCATGCCCGGCGTGCCGTTGGGCACGACGAACATGCTGAAGCCGCGGCTGCGCCGGGCCTCGCGGCTCGTGCGCGTGAAGACGAGCCCGTGCGTGGCGATGCCGGCGTGGCTCGACCAGATCTTGTGGCCCCGGATGATCCAGGTGTCGCCGTCTCGCTTGGCCTCGGTGGTGAGCGAGAGCAGGTCGGAGCCGGCGCCGGGCTCGCTGTAGCCCTGCCAGAAGGTCGCCTCGCCGCGGGCGACGGCGGGCAGCACCTCGCGGCGGAGCCGCTCGCTCCCGTACTCGATGATCGCGTCGGCGGTCTGCCAGCAGCCGGCCAGCGGCCCGAACGGCGCGCCCGCCCGCGCCAGCTCCTCGAACAGGACGAGCTTGAAGAACATCGGCCGCTCGGCGCCGCCGAAGGCCCGCGGCCAGGTCATCGCGATCCACCCCCGCGCGCCGAGCGCGGCCATGAAGGGGCGCGAGTGGGCGCCGGACCCGTAGCCGGCGTCCATGCCGTCGAGCGGGAAGTGCTCGCCCGGATGGGCGTCCACGAAGCGACGGACCTCGTCGCGGAACGCCTCCTCCTCCGCGGTGAAGGCGAACTCCATGGGCTACCGCCGAACCGCGACCACGCCGTCCTTGAGCACGAGCCGGATGCGCTGCGGGTCGGTCAGCACGCCGACGTCGGCGAGCGGATCGCCCGCGACCGCGACGAGGTCGGCGCGCTTGCCCTTCTCGACGGTGCCGACCTCGCGCTCGAGGCCCACGCACTCCGCGGCCCAGCCGGTCGCGGCCTGGATAGCCTGCATCGGCGTGAGCCCGGCGGCGACGAGCAGCGGCAGCTCGCGCGCGTTGGGCGGGTGCCCGTGGCCGCCCGCGTCGGTGCCCGCCACGACGCGCACCCCCGCCGCCAGGGCGCGGCGGACGCTCTCACGGTGGTGCTCCTGCAGGGCCCGCGCGCGCTCGCGCACGTGCGGGGCCTTCGACTCGCGGTGGTACTCGTAGACGAGCAGGGTCGGCGTGAGGACGATCCCCTTCTCGGCCATCATCGGGATCAGCTCGGGATCCTCGTCGAGATAGCAGCCGTGCTCGATCGAGTCCACCCCGGCCTCGAGCGCCAGGCGCAGCCCCGACCCGCCGAGCGCGTGGCACATGACCTTGCGGCCCTGGGCGTGGGCTTCGTCGACCAGCGCCCGCATCTCGTCGAGGTTGAACGCCGGGTCGCTCGGGCCGTGGCCGGCGCGCGAGCTGGCGCCGCCGGTCGTGGCGCACTTGATGACGTCGGCGCCGGCCCGGATCATCGTGCGCACGACCCGCCGAACCTCCTCGACGCCGTTGGCGACGCCGACGGGGAGGGCGGGGTCGTCCGGCACCAGGCACTCGTGGCCCGACGGGCTCACGCGGTCGCCGATGCCACCGATGGGCGAGATGATGGCGATCGCGGTGAGCAGGCGCGGGCCCTGGATCAGCCCCTCCGCCACCGCCGTCCGGAAGCCGGCGTCGAGCCCGCCGGCGTCGCGTACCGTGGTGTAGCCCGCGTCGAGCGTCTGCTCGATCACCCGGCTCGTCCGTACGCTGCGCGTGCTGGCCGGCTCGCTGAGGCCCCAGCGCGACGCCAGCTCGTAGCCGTGGAAGGCCAGGTGGTCGTGACAGTCGATGAGCCCGGGCAGCACGGTCAGCCCCGTCGCATCGATGACCTCGTGGCCCGCCGGCGCCGGACCGCCCGCACCGCTGCCGACGCTCTCGATGCGGCCGTCGTGCACGACCACCGTCGCCTCGCGGAGGGCCGGGGCGCCGGTGCCGTCGATCAGCGTCGCGCCGCGCAGGATGGTCATCGCTCGCCCAGGCGGTAGAGGCGTGCGGCGTTGTCGCACGTGACCTTGCGTCGCACGTCGGCCGGCAGGTGGCCCAGCTCGCGCTGGATGTACTCGCGCGAGTCCGGCCAGACGCCGTCGGGGTGCGGGAAGTCCGAGCCCCACATGACCTTGTCGACGCCGAGCTCGTCGAGCAGCTTCACGCCGATCGGGTCCGTCTGGTAGGTCGCCCAGCACTGGCGCTTCCAGTACTCGCTGGGCGGCATCGTCAGCGAGAGATCCTTGAACTGATCCTCCCACTCGGCGTCCATGCGCCACAGCACGTACGGAATCCAGCCGATGCCCGCCTCGCCCAGGACGAGTCGGATGTTCGGATAGCGCTCGAGCGTCCCGCTGAAGATCATCGAGGTCAGCACGCTGGCCATGTTGATCTGGAACGCCGTGATGTTGGTCGCGAAGGCCGCCCGAGCCACCGACAGCTCCACCTTCGGCGCGTCGATCGCCTTGGCCCGCGTCGGGTCGGAGCCGATCAGCATGACCTTCCGGATGTGGTCGGGCACGTAACCGCCGACCGTGTGGAAGTGCAGCGGCAGCCCGGTGGCGTCGATGACCTCCCACAGTGGCGTCCAGTGCGGGTCCCACAGCGGCTCGATGTCCGCGGAGTTGGCGATGTCGAGTCCGGCCAGGCCGCCGCGCTTGGCGACGCGCTCGACCTCGGCGATGGCGGCGTCGATCGGATGGTTCGGGATCGACGCGAGGCCGGCGAAGCGACCGGGCTGCGCGGCGCAGAAGTCGGCCAGCCACGCGTTGTAGATCTTCAAGACCTCCACCGCCGCCTCGGGATCGTTGAGGCGGCTGCTCGCGCCGAGCACGCCGTAGAGCACCTCGGCCTGCACGCCGTCGCGGTCCTGATCCTTCACGCGCAGGTGGGGATCGGTCAGGCGCCGGATCCCGCGGCGGCCGTCCTCGTAGAGCCCGGTGGCGGCCATCCGGTCCGCGCGATGGATCTTGCCGGGGACGTACACGCGCCCGGACGAGCCCATGCCGTTCACCACGCCGAGGTTGGCGCCGCGCCGCGTGGTCCACGTGGGCCCGTGCGGCCCGTCGGTGACGTACGGCATGCGGTCGCGCAGCTCCGCCGACGCGTTCGTCGTGAAGAGGTCGGGCGGCAACCAGCAAAGATCGACGTGGCAGTCGGCGGAGATGAGCTCGTAACGCATCGTCGGCTCCTCCTTCGGCGTCGGGGCCCGAGTATATCGCTAGCGGCTGCCCTCGGCCGGTGTTCCTTACCCGGCTAGTCGGAGAGATCCAGCAGGAGCGCGGCGTGGTCGCTCAGGGCGAGGCCGCCGGGGCGGCGTCGCGCGCCCCAGTCGTACGCGAGGCCCTTCACCCGGGGCTGCAGTGCACGGTTCACGAACGCCTGGTCGAGCCGGAAGCCGTTGCGTCCGTTCGGCGAGTACCAGGTGTAGGCGCGTGCGGGGCCGTGCAGTGCGCGGAAGGCGTCGGCCCACCCGAGCCGCTCGATCGCGTCGAGCCACGCGACCTCGCGGGGCCCGAACACCGGCACCTCCTCGTCGACGTCGGGCCGTCCGGAGTTGGTGTCGCCCAGCAGCACCGCCGGGCCGCGTCGCCAGCGGCCGATGATCGACAGCACCTCGGCGTAGAAGACGTCCTTGCGGCCGGTCACGCGGTTGGGCACGTGCATGACGCCGGTCGTGAACGGGCTCGGCGCGGCGATGTCGGCCAGGAGCCAGCGGCCCGGCTCGGCCGGCTCGGCGCGGCCGCGCACGCGACGCAGCGGCCACCGCGAGGCGAGCAGCAGTCCGTTGACGCCGGGCGAGGCGCCGGCGGCCGTCGTGCACTGATGGACGAGCCCGTGCTCGGCGAGCGCGGTGGCGATCGCGAGGCTGGGCGGCGTGGCGCGGAACTCACAGAGCCCCACGACGTCGGGCGCCCACTGGACCAGCCGGGTGGCGATGCGCGAGCTCCTGAAGCCGCCGCCCGCACAGATGTTCCAGAACACGACCCGCATGGTGGCAAGAGTGTAGCGCGCCCGCCGATGCGTCGCGGGTACCGGTCTTGCACCTCGACTCCGGCAGGGAGGTCGATCATGCCTCGCAAGACATCGCGCCACGCTGACGAGAGCGAGGTCCGAATCGTGATCGATGCACTGGCCGACGCCGTGCGCGCGCGCGACGTCGACGCGATGCTGGCGCTCTGCGCGCCCAACGTCGTGGTGTTCGACCTGCTGCCGCCGCTCGCGCACGAGGGCACCGACGCCGTCGAGGGTGCCTGGGCCGCCCCCTTGCAGTCCCTCGAGGGCCCGGCGGAATACGAGATCGAGCGCCTCGACGTCGCGGTCGGCGGCGACGTCGCCTTCGGTCACGCGCTGACCCGCTTCGGCGGCACGACGAAGGAGGGCGGCCGCACCCAGGCGTGGTTGCGGTCGACGCTGGGGTTCCGGCGGCTCGACGGGCGCTGGAAGCTCGTCCACCAGCACGTCTCCGCCCCAATCGACATGGAGACCGGCCGGGCCCTGCTCGACGTCAAGCCGTAGCCGCACGCTCGGGCGCGTGCGCCTGTGCTAGTGTGGGCGCACCGCGATGAGCTCCGGACCGCTCCCGACGTCGCCGCGCACCGAGTTCGGCTTCTTCACCGAGTTCAGCCAGGCCCAGGGCATGAGCGAGGCCGTCGCCTTCGAGCAGGCCCTGGCCGAGGTCAGCGCCGCCGAGGCGTGCGGTTACGACGCCGTCTGGCTGGCCGAGATCCACTTCCAGAAGGACCGCTCGGTGCTGGCGGCGCCGCTGACGATCGCCGCCGCCCTCGCCGGTCGCACGCGGCGCGTGAAGCTCGGCATCGCGGTGCAGGTGCTCCCGCTCAGCCATCCGCTCCACATCGCCGAGGACGTCGCGACCATCGACCATCTGAGTGGCGGCCGCATCGACCTCGGCGTGGGCCGCAGCGGCCTGCCCGCGCATTACACCGGCTTCAACATCCCCTACGCGGAGAGCCGCGCCCGGTTCCTGGAGACGCTCGACATCCTCGTGAAGGCGTGGACGCAGGAGCGCTTCACGCACGAGGGCAGGTACTTCCAGTTCCGCGACGTGTGCGTAGTGTCCAAGCCACTGCAGCGCCCGCACCCACCCCTCCGCATCGCCGCCACCACCCAGGACACCTACGCGATGGTCGGGCGCATGGGCTATCCGGTCTTCCTCGCGGTGCGGACCTCGTCGATCTCCGAGCTGGAGCGCTGGATCGGCGGCTACCACGAGGCGTGGAAGGCCGCGGGCCATCCCGGGCGCGGGCCCGTCGGCGTCATCGTGCCCGTCTACGTGGCCGAGACCGCGCGGCAGGCGCGCGAGGAGCCCGAGGCGAGCGCCATGCACTTCTACCGCTCGATCGGCCAGGCGCTGGCGCGCTCGACCACGACGACCATGCGCACCGAGACCGGCGCCCGGCTGATCGACATCACCTACGATGAGGTCCTTCGCGACTTCGCCGTGTACGGCACCCCGGAGGCCGTCGCCGACCGCCTGCTCGAGCTTCGCGAGACGCTCGGCTACTCGACGCTCTCGGTGTGGATGAACAGCGGCGGCCAGGTGCCCCACGAGCGCGTGCTGACCTCGATGCGCCTGTTCGCCGAGCGCGTCATGCCCCGGCTCGCCTGACCTCGCGGTCGCGCACGATCAGCCGCGGGGGTCGCGGTCGCGCGGCTCCTGCTCGCGCCGCTCGCGCTCGTACCCGCCGCCGCCGTACCCACCCCAGCTCCGCTCCTCGCCGTGCCGGAACTGGCCATGGGAAAAGTCGTCGGCGGAGCCTGGATACACGACGAGCTCGTTACGCACGCCGGTCACGCCGGGGATGCGGCCGACCACAGCCTCGGCGGTCTGGCGCTCGGTGTCCGTCGCGATGCGGCCGGTGAGCTCTACGAAGCCGCCGGAGGCGATCACCCCGATGGTGCGCGAGCGCGTCGTCGGTTCGGCTAGGAGCGCCGCCCGGGCCAGGGCGGCCAGACTGCGGTCGCGCAGCGTCTGGCGCGACGCGTCGGTCGTCACGAACCGTTCGTCCGCCAGCATCTGGCGGAGCACGCCGACGGCGGCGGTGACGCTCATCCGCTCGGTATTGAGCACGACGTCGTACAGCAGGGGCGCCTCCCAGTCGAGGCGGTAGAGGAACCGGACGCGCGCGGCCAGGTCGTGGTCACCGTGCCGCACGTATTCCAGCGCTCCGTCCAGCGTCAGCCCCTGCTGGGCCTCGATCCGTTCGGCCCGCACCCGCTCGGGGGCGATCACCCGCACCCGCAGGGCGTGCCGGACGTCACGGAGGATCACCGTCGAGGCACGACCGACGAGGACGACGTTGTCCCGCGCGGCCATGTCGAGGACGATCGCCTCGACGTAGGCCGCGTACCGGTGCTGGCTCTCGCGGAACCGGTCCCACATCGTCGGTCGCTCCTCGGTGGCGTGCCGCAGCTCGCCCACGCCCTCGCCGAAGGACTCGGCCGCCTTGGTGATGATCTCGCGGTCGGCGAACTCCCACCCGAGCGTGGTGGCCAGCCCTCGCCCGATCGCGGTGCCCCAGCTCCCCACGGTCTCCGACATGGCGACGATGCTCATGACCCACCTCCTCGTGAACGCACAAACGCCCCCGTCGGCCACGGTGCGTGGCCGACGAGGGCGTTGACGACACGCGAACCCGTCCAGGCGCCATCTGGCGCTCCTGCCGCTCGGACGTTTCGCTCCCAGGAGTCGAGTGGCCTCATCTAAGCGCCGTCCGGGCCCAGCGTCAAGCGCGCCATCGGGGCGTAAGATCATCTCGTCGGGAGCCGCCCGTGGGGGGCGGCTCGGAGTCAGCCGCCGACGCCCGCGTCACGCGGGGGAGGGCCGCGCCGTGAAGGTGACGTCGATCTTAAAGGTCAAGGGCAGCCAGGTGGCCACGGTGAAGCCCGACGCCACCGTCGGCTCGATCGTCCGGACGTTGACCGTGAAGTCCATCGGTGCGGTCGTCGTGAGCGACGACGGCGCCAACCTCCTCGGCCTCGTGTCGGAGCGCGACATCGTCCAGGCGCTCGGCGTGTACGGGGCCCGAACCCTCGACCTGCGCGCGTCGGATCTCATGACGCGCCGGCCGGTGACGTGCCACCCGGATGACAGCGTCACGCGGCTGATGGCGGATATGACCCGCCACCGGGTCCGCCACCTGCCCGTGGTGGAGGACGGCCGACTGCGCGGCATGGTCAGCATCGGGGACGTGGTGAAGCACCGGCTGGACGAGCTGGAGACGGAGGCCAACATCCTGCGCGAGGGCTTCATCGCGCGCCACTGAGACGCCGGGCCCTGTCGATTCCGGCCACCTCCGAACGACTCACGGGTGGTCACGGTCTTGCTCGACCGTGGAGTGGGTACAAGGAGGACGCCATGCCGAAGGTGCAGAGAATTACCCCGTGCCTGTGGTTCGACGACCAGGCCGAGGAGGCGGTGAAGTTCTACACGGGGATCTTCAAGAATTCCAAGATCTTGGAGACCAGCCGCTACGGAGAGGCCGGGAAGGAGATCCACGGCAAGAAGCCGGGCACCGTCATGACGGCGTCCTTCGAACTCGACGGGCAGGCCTTCACGGCCCTCAACGGAGGGCCGATCTTCAAGTTCAACGAGGCGGTGTCGTTACAGGTCGCCTGCGAGACGCAGCAGGAGGTGGACCACTACTGGCAGAAGCTGTCCGACGGCGGTGACCCGAGCGCGCAGCAGTGCGGGTGGCTCAAGGACCGGTACGGCCTCTCGTGGCAGGTCGTGCCCACCGTGCTGCCCCGCCTGATGACCGACCCGGATCACGCGAAGACCCAGCGCGTGATGACGGCCGTGCTGCAGATGAAGAAGATCCAGATCGACGAGCTGGAGCGCGCCGCCCGCGGGACGTGAGCCGTCAGCCCCTCGCGGCCCGCGCGATCTCGTCCACGATGGCGCGGGCCGCGGCCACGGCGTCGTCGGCGGCGGTGATCGGCCGGCCGACGACGAGGTAGTCGGCGCCCGCCCGCACCGCCGCGGCGGGCGTCGCCGTGCGCATCTGATCGTCCGCCCGCTCCGCCGGCCGGATGCCCGGCGTCACGATCACCCACCGGGTCCCGAGCGCCAGGCGTAGCGGCGCGATCTCCCGGGCCGACGCCACGCAGCCGTCGAGCCCGGCCTCCCGCCCGCGCTCGGCCAGGCGCAGCACGTGCGCCTCCACGGTGCCGGTCACGCCGACCTCGGTCTCGAGCGCGCGCCGGTCGAGGCTCGTGAGGACGGTGACGCCGAGCACGAGCGGTCGTGGCCGCGCGAAGTCCTTCGCGGCCTTCGTCGCCGCCTCCGCGGCGGCGCGCAGCATCGCCGTTCCGCCCGAGGCGTGGACGTTCAGCATGAAGACGCCCAGCCGGGTGGCCTCGCGCACGGCGCCGGCGACCGTGTTCGGGATGTCGTGGTACTTGAGGTCCAGGAACACCCGGAAGCCGCGCTTGAGCGCGCGCTCGATGGCGACCGGGCCGGCGGCCGTGAAGAGCTGCGAGCCGATCTTGCAGCCGCCCACGACGCCGCCCAGCCGGTCGAGCAGCGCCTCCGCCTCGTCGAGGCGCTCGACGTCGAGGGCGACGTAGAGCCGCTCGGCCGCGTCAGCCACCGCGGTGGTACTCCTGCAGGCTCCGCACCGCGTGCTCGTCCTTCAGCAGCGCCTCGATGGCGCCGATGGCGGCCTGGGCGCCGTCCACCGTGAGGTAGTAGGGGACGTTCATGTTCACCGCGGCCCGGCGGATCAGGTAGGAGTCCTTGCGGGCGCGCCCGTCGCCGGGCGTCTCGATCACCATCGCGATCTCGCCCTGCTTCATCAGGTCGATGACGTTGGGACGGTCGGCGTCGAGCACCTTGTGGATCAGCTGCACGGTCATGCCCTGACGCTCGAAGACCCGCGCGGTGCCGGCGGTGGCGACGAGGCCGAAGCCCATCTCGGTGAGCCGGCGGGCGAGGGAGGCGACGGCGCGCTTGTCGCGCTGCCGCACCGAGACGAAGATCCGCCCGAAGGCCGGCAGCACCGAGCCCGCGGCGATCTGCGCCTTGAGGTAGCCCTTGCGGAAGTCACGATCGATGCCCATGACCTCGCCGGTCGACTTCATCTCGGGCCCGAGGACGGTGTCGACCTGGGGGAACTTGATGAAGGGGAAGACCGACTCCTTCACCGCGACGTGGGGCCACTCGACCTCCTCGATGCCGGCGATGGCGGCGATGCTCTCGCCGAGCATCGCGCGGGTGGCCACCTTGGCCAGGGGGACGCCGATCGCCTTGGAGACGAACGGCACCGTCCGGGACGCGCGCGGGTTCACCTCCAGCACGTAGACCACGTCGTTGCGGATGGCGAACTGCACGTTGATGAGGCCCACGACGCCGAGGGCCCGGGCCATCGCCTTCGTCTGGGCGCGGAGGGTCTGCACCTGCGCCTCGTCGAGCGAATACGGCGGCAGCGCGCACGCCGCGTCGCCCGAGTGGACGCCGGCCTTCTCGATGTGCTCCATGACGCCGCCGACCACCACCCGCTCCGTGTCGGCCACCGCGTCGACGTCGATCTCGAGCGCGTCCTCGAGGAACTTGTCGACGAGGATGGGATGCTCCGGCGACACCCGGACCGCCTCGCGCATGTACTGCACGAGATCCTGGTCGTCGTAGACGATCTGCATGGCCCGCCCGCCGAGCACGTAGCTGGGCCGGACCAGGACCGGATAGCCGATGCCGGCGGCGATCGCCTGGGCCTCGGTCAGCGAGCGGGCGGTGGCGCCAGCGGCCTGGTGCAGGCCGAGCTCGCCGATGAGGGCGTTGAAGCGCTCGCGGTCCTCGGCACGGTCGATCGCGTCGGGCGAGGTGCCGAGGATCGGCACACCGGCCCGCTGCAGCGGCACGGCCAGCTTGAGCGGGGTCTGGCCGCCGAACTGGACGATGACGCCGAGCGGCCGCTCCTTCTCGACGATGTTCAGCACGTCCTCGAGCGTCAGCGGCTCGAAGTAGAGCCGGTCCGACGTGTCGTAGTCGGTCGACACCGTCTCCGGGTTGCAGTTCACCATGATCGCCTCGACGCCCATCTCCTTGAGCGCGAAGGCGGCGTGGACGCAGCAGTAGTCGAACTCGATGCCCTGGCCGATGCGGTTGGGGCCCGAGCCCAGGATCACGACCTTGCGGCGGTCGGAGGGCGGCGCCTCGTCCTCCTCCTCGTAGGTCGAGTAGAGGTACGGCGTGTGGGCCACGAACTCGGCGGCGCAGGTGTCCACCGTCTTGAAGGTCGCCGTGATCCCGTGACGCGTGCGGAGCGCCCGCACCTCGGGCTCGGTGGCGCCGGTCAGCGCGGCGATCCGGCGGTCGGCGAAGCCCAGCTGCTTGGCCTTCCGGAGCGTGGCCGGGGCGGTGAGCGCGTCGCGCGCGATGTCCGCCTCGAAGGCGACGATCTCCCGGATGTTCTCCAGGAACCACGGGTCGATCTTCGAGAGGCCCGCGATCTCCGTGGTCGACATGCCGGCGCGGTAGCCGTCGCCGAGCGCGAACAGCCGGTCGGGGTTGGGGATCCGGATGAGCTGGCGCAGCTCGTCCGCCTCGAGCGGCCGGTCGAGGGTGAGGCCCCAGCGGTCCTGCTCGAGCGAGCGGACGGCCTTCTGCAGCGACTCCTTGAATGTGCGACCGATCGACATGACCTCGCCCACCGACTTCATCTGCGTCGTCAGCGTCCGGTCGGCCTCCGGAAACTTCTCAAAGGCCCAGCGCGGGATCTTGACCACGCAGTAGTCGAGGACCGGCTCGAACGAGGCCGGCGTCTCGCGGGTAATGTCGTTGCGGATCTCGTCCAGCCGGTAGCCGACGGCCAGCTTGGCGGCGATCTTGGCGATCGGGAAGCCGGTCGCCTTGGAGGCCAGCGCCGAGGAGCGACTCACCCGCGGGTTCATCTCGATGACGACCATGCGGCCGTCCTCGGGGTTCACGGCGAACTGGATGTTGGAGCCGCCCGTCTCGACGCCGATCTCGCGGATGATGGCCGCGGCGGCGTCGCGCATGAGCTGGTATTCCTTGTCGGTCAAGGTCTGGGCGGGCGCGACCGTGATCGAGTCGCCGGTGTGGACGCCCATCGGATCGAGGTTCTCGATCGAGCAGATGATGACGACGTTGTCCGCGAGGTCGCGCATCACCTCGAGCTCGAATTCCTTCCAGCCGATGATCGACTCCTCGATCAGCACGCTGCCGACCGGCGACATCTGCAGGCCCCACCGGACCGCCCCCTCGAGCTCCTCGGGGTTGTAGGCCACCGAGGCGCCGGTGCCGCCCAGCGTGAAGGAGGGTCGGATCAGGGCGGGGTAGCCGGTGTGGCGGACGACGACCCGCGCCTCGTCGAAGGACCGCGCGAAGCCGGAGCGGGGGAGGCTGAGGCCGATGCGCTCCATCGCCTGCTTGAACAGCTCGCGGTCCTCGGCCTTCTTGATGGCCGGGATCTTCGCGCCGATGAGCTCCACGCCGAACCGGTCAAGCGTGCCGTCCTCGGCGAGCGCGACGGCGAGATTGAGCGCCGTCTGGCCGCCGAGCGTCGGGAGCAGCGCGTCGGGCCGCTCGCGCTCGATGATCTTGCCGACGAACTCCGACGTCAGCGGCTCCACGTAGGTGCGGGCCGCCATCTCGGGGTCGGTCATGATGGTGGCGGGGTTGCTGTTGACCAGGACGACCTCGAAGCCCTCCTCGCGCAGGGCCCGGCAGCCCTGCGTGCCCGAGTAGTCGAACTCGCAGGCCTGCCCGATGACGATCGGCCCCGAGCCGATGATGAGGATCTTCCTGAGGTCGGTCCGCCTGGGCATTATTCCTCGACGAGCCCGTAGACGACGGAGGTGTCCGGCGCAGCCTCCTCCCGCTTGTACAGCACGTCGTCGATGCGGCCGTTGCCGACCCAGACGACCTGCCCGTCGCCCCAGAGCTGCTCGCCCAGCACGCTCATGCGCCGGTCGACGCGCTCGCGGATCCCCTTGGCCTCCAGCGCGGCCTCGCTCTGTGCGGTGAACGACGCCCACTCGGGCTTCTGCCCGGCGCCGTCGGTGCGCCGGTACGAGATCAGGTATTTCGGCATGGCGTCGATCAGCTTCCTTTCGGCGCCCGGCCGGGGGACGCCATCAGGTCGGTGAACCTCCCGAACAGATAGCTCGCGTCGTGCGGCCCCGGCGAGGCCTCCGGGTGGTACTGCACGCAGAAGACGGGCAGCTCGCGGTGCCGGAGCCCCTCGCAGGTGTCGTCGTTGAGGTTGACGTGCGTGGGCTCCCAGCCGCCGGCGGCGACCGAGGCCGGATCGACGGCGAAGTTGTGGTTCTGCGACGTGATCTCGATGCGGCCGGTGGCGAGGTCGCGCACGGGGTGATTGGCGCCGTGGTGGCCGAACGGCAGCTTGTAGGTGCGCCCGCCCGCGGCCAGCCCGATGATCTGGTGGCCGAGACAGATGCCGAAGATCGGCACCCGGCCGAGGAGGCCGCGCACCGCCTCGACGAGGTAGGGCACGCCCTCGGGGTCGCCCGGACCGTTCGAGAGGAACACGCCGTGCGGCTCGTGCTCGAGCACGCCGGCCGCCGGCGTGCTCGCCGGCACCACGATGACCTCGCAGCCGGCCGTGCGCAGCTGGCGCAGGATGTTGAGCTTGATGCCGGCGTCGTAGGCGACGACCTTGAACCGGGCCGGGGGCGGAGTCGTGTAGCCGCGGTCCAGCCGCCACTCGCCCTCCGACCATTCGTACGGTGCGTCGACCGTGACGTCCTTCACGAGGTCCTGGCCGACGATGTGCGGCAGCGCCGCGACGCGCCGGCGCAGGCGGTCGACGTCGAGGTCGTCCGACGCGATGATGCCGTCCTGCGAGCCGTGGTCGCGCAGGTGGCGCGTGAGCGCGCGGGTGTCGATGCCCTGCAGGCCGACGATGCCGTGGTTCCTGAGGTACTGGTCCAGGCTCATGCGACCCCGCCACGACGACGGGTACGGCGAGGCCTCCTTCACGATGAGGCCGTTGACCCACGGCCGGCGCGACTCCACGTCCTCGTCGTTGAGGCCGTAGTTGCCGATCAGCGGGTAGGTCATCGTCACGATCTGCCCGCGGTACGACGGGTCGGTGAGGATCTCCTGGTACCCGGACATCGCGGTGTTGAAGATCACCTCACCGGTCGCCTCGCCCCGGGCGCCGAGGGCCTCACCGCGGAAGACGCGGCCATCGCGCAGCACGAGGACCGCCTCGCTCACTCCCATACGATGCCGCCTCCCACGATCGTCTTCCACGGGCGCCCCGTCACCGACCAGCCGCCGAAGGGTGTGTTGCGGCTTCGCGACTGGAACCGCGCCGGGTCCACCGTCCAGCCGGCCGCTGGGTCGAGGAGCGTGAGGTCCGCGGGTGCCCCGGGGGCCAGGTGGCCGCCCGGCAGCCCGAGCAGGCGGGCCGGGTCGCGGCTCAACCGCGAGATCAGCGTCGCCAGCGGCAGGAGGCCGGGCCGCACCAGCCGGTCCAGCATCAATCCAACCGCCGTCTCCAGCCCGACGATCCCGAAGGCGGCCCGGTCGAACTCGCCCTCCTTCTCGCTGCCGGCGTGCGGGGCGTGGTCGGTGGCGATGCAGTCGATCGTCCCGTCGGCGAGCGCTTCCAGCAGAACCTCGGCGTCGCGCTTGGACCGCAACGGCGGGTTCATCTTGGCGTTGGCGTCGAAGGTGCGTACCGCGTCCTCGGTGAGGAGCAGGTGGTGGGGGGTCACCTCGGCAGTGACCCGCACGCCCCGCGCCTTGGCGTCGCGCACCAGGCGGACGGCGCCGGCCGTCGAGAGGTGCGCGATGTGGACGTGGGCGCCGGTCAGCTCGGCGAGCAGGATGTCGCGCGCGACCATGATGTCCTCGGCGGCGGCCGGGGCCCCGGCGACGCCGAGCTCGGTCGACACGACCCCCTCGTTCATGGAGGCGCCGCGCGAGAGGTGGTGGTCCTCCGCATGGCTGATGACCGGGGTGCCGAAGGGCAGCGTGTACTCCATGGCGCGCCGGTAGAGCGCCGCGTTCATCACGCACTTGCCGTCGTCGGAGAAGGCCACGCAGCCGGCCTCGGCCAGCTCGGCGAGCTCGGCGAGCTCCTCGCCGCCGAGGCCCCGCGTCACCGCCCCGATGGGGTACACGCGCACCAAGCCCTCGGTGGCCGCCCGGGACCGGATGTAGTCGGTGATCGAGCGGTTGTCGTTCACCGGGTGCGTGTTGGCCATGCAGCAGACCGCGGTGAAGCCGCCCGCCGCCGCCGCGCGCGTGCCGCTGGCCACCGTCTCCTTGTACTCGAAGCCGGGCTCCCGCAGGTGCACGTGCATGTCGATGAAGCCCGGGCACACGATCTTGCCGGTGGCGTCGAGCACCGTCGTCGCCGCGGCGACCGGCAGGTCGCGGCCGAGGCGCTCGACCCGACCGTCGGCGAGGAGCACGTCCTGCACGGCGTCCACGGAGTTCGCGGGATCCACCACCCGGCCGTTCCGGATCAGCAGGCTCATGCCGGCACCCCCGCGCCCTTGCTGCCCGCCAGGAGGAACAGCACGCCCATGCGGACCGCGACGCCCTTCGCGACCTGGTCGAGGATCACCGAGTACGGGCCGTCGGCGACCTCGGGCGAGAGCTCGATGCCGCGGTTCACGGGGCCGGGATGCATGATCAGCACGTCGGGCCGGGCCTGGGCCCGCAGCTTGTCGAGCGTGAGCCCCCAGTAGCGCGAGTACTCGCGCAGCGAGGGGATGAGGCCGGCCGTCATCCGCTCGTGCTGCAGGCGCAGCATCATGATGACGTCGACGTCGCGGATCGCGTCCTCGAGCCGGTAGGCGACCTTGACCCCCAGCTCCTGGATGAAGGGCGGGATCACGGTCGGCGGCCCGGCCACGGTCACCGTCATCCCGAGCTTGCGCATGCCGTGGATGTTCGAGCGGGCCACCCGGCTGTGGGCGATGTCGCCGACGATCGCCACGCTGAGGCCCTCGAAGCCGCCCTTGTGCTCCCGGATGGTCAGCAGGTCGAGCAGCGCCTGGGTGGGGTGCTCGTGGGCGCCGTCGCCCGCGTTCACGATGGAACAGGGAAGCGCACGAGCCAGCAGCTCGGCAGCACCGGCGGAGGAATGTCGGACCACGACGACGTCAGGGCTCATCGCCGCGATGTTCTTGGCGGTGTCGATGAAGCTCTCGCCTTTCGAAGCGCTGGAGCCGCTGGCCGAGAAGTTGATGACGTCGGCCGAGAGCCACTTGCCGGCGATCTCGAACGACGTGCGCGTGCGCGTGGAGTTCTCGTAGAAGAGGTTCACGATCGTCTTGCCGCGGAGGGCCGGGACCTTCTTGATCTCGCGGCTCGCGATCTCCTGCAGGGTGGCGGCGGTGTCCACCAGCAAGAGGATCTCGGAGGCGTCCAGGTCGCGCATCGCCAGGAGATCCTTGCGGGTCCAGCCCATCTCAGGCCTCCTCTGGTTCTTCGATCACGACTCGATCCTCGCCATCGTGCTCACGCAGTCGCACGGCCACGCTCTCGCGCTTGGACGTCGGCAGGTTCTTGCCGATGTAGTCCGGCCGGATCGGCAGCTCGCGGTGGCCGCGATCGACCAGGATCGCGAGCTGGATCATGTTCGGCCGCCCCAGGTCGATCAGCGCGTCGAGCGCGGCCCGGATGGTGCGGCCGGTGAAGAGGACGTCGTCGACCAGGACGACGGTCTTGTTCTTGATGGAGAACGGGATGTCGGTGCCGCGCACGACCGGGGCGCCCCGCATGTCGAGGTCGTCGCGGTAGAGCGTGATGTCGAGCGTCCCCACCGGGACCGTGGTGCCGTCGATCGTGGCGAGCTTGGTGGCCAGGCGCTGGGCGAGGGTGACGCCCCGCGTGCGCAGGCCCACGAAGGCCAGGTCCTTGGCGCCACCGTTGCGCTCCAGGATCTCGTGCGCGATGCGGGTGAGGGCGCGATCGAGGGCCGCGTCGTCGAGGACCTGCGCTTTCTCGCGCAGGCGTGGTGCTCCGCTCATGACCTCTCCTTACGAGCCTCACGGGGCTCGCTTAAAGGAAGAGCAACGTCGCGAACCACTCTACCCGGCGGGTCGAGCTCCTGTCAACGGCTCGTCCCGTGCGGCCAGCAGCGCCATGAGCTGATCCAGGTTCACGGGCTTGGTGACGTGCGCGTCGAAGCCGGCCGCAATCGCCTGGCGGACGTCCTCGGCCTGGCCGTAGCCGGTGAGCGCGATGAGGCGGGTGCCGACGAGGGCCCCGCCGCCGCGCAGCCGTCGCGCCACCTCGAGGCCGTCGATGTCCGGCAGCCCGATGTCGCACAGGACGACCTCCGGCCGCGCGCGCTGGGCGGCCGCCACGCCCTCGGCGCCGCTCGCCGCCACCTCCACCCGCGCGCCCTCGGCCTCGAGCATGTAGCGCAGGACCGCGCGGGTGTCGTCGTCGTCCTCGACGACGAGGATCGAGCGCTGCCCGAGCCGGCCGGCCGGGCGGGCGCCGTCGCGCAGCGAGGTCGGCTGGGCGACGGCCAGGGGCAGCTCCACGCGGAAGCAGGCGCCGCGGCCGCTGCCCTCGGAGCTGACCCGCACCCGACCGCCGTGGAGCTCGGTGAGCCGGCGGACCAGGTCGAGCCCGATGCCGAGCCCGCCGGCCCGGGACTGCGTGCCCTGCCGGAACGCTTCGAAGATCACGGGCAGGTCGGCGGGCGCGATGCCCTCGCCGGTGTCCTCGACCTCCAGCACGCCCTGATCGTCGACCGCGGCGAGCCGCACGGTGACCCGGCCGCCCGCCGGGGTGAACTTGAGCGCGTTGGAGATCAGGTTCCCGGTGATCTGCTGCAGTCGCGCGCCGTCGCCCCACATGGGCAACGCCGTCGGCGGCAGCTCGACGGTGAACCGCACGCGCTTGAGCCCCGCCGCCTCCTCGTAGGTCTCGGCGGCGGTCCGCACCGGGTCGCGCAGGTCCACCGTCTCGAATCGCAGCGTGAACTTGCCGTGCACGATGCGCGAGAGGTCGAGGAGGTCGTCCACGAGGCGCACCTGCTGGCGGATGTTGCGGTGGATCGCCTCGAGCGCGCGCGCCGTCACCTCGTCGAGGCTGCGGTGGCGGCGCAGCACCTCCGTCCAGCCCAGGATCGGCTGCAGCGGCGTGCGCAGCTCGTGCGAGAGCGCCGCGATGAACTGGTCCTTCAGCCGGCTGGCCGCCTCGGCCGTCTCCCGCGCGCCCTCCAGCTCGGCGCGCGCCCGCTCCTCGTCCGTCACGTCCTTCCAGGTCACCATCACGGCCTCGACGACGCCGTCGGGCCGCCGCAGCGGGTGGGCGTTGGCGCGGAGCTGACGCCGGCCGTTGTGCGGGTGCTCGACCAGCACGGGCTGACCCGTGACGGACTCGCCCCGCAGCGCCCGCGACGACGGATAGGCGGACGGCGGCAGCGGTCGCCCGTCGAGGTCGAAGAGCGGCCGGCGCCGGACCCGCTCGTCCAGGGTCATGCCCTCGGTGAAGGCGAGCAGCCGTCGGCCGGCGTCGTTCACGAACACGAGCTGGCCGTCGGCGTCGACGACGAAGATGCCCTCGTCGACCAGGTCCACGATGGCCTCGAGCCGCGTCGAGTACCGGGCCACCTCGCGCTCGAGCCGGGCCGACTCGGTGATGTCGTGGAAGACGGCGAGCACGCGGTCCGCGTGACCGTCGGCGGGCAGCGGCACGGCGTTGACGAGACAGGTGAGCGCGCGCCCGTCGATCTCGAGATGCAGCTCGGCTCCGATCACCGCCTGCCGCTGGGCGAGCGCACGCGCGATGGGATGCAGCCGCGGCGGCAGCGGGGTGCCAGTGGGCGTGCGGACGTGGACGCGCGCCAGGTGCTCGGTGATCGGCCGCCCGAGGTCGCGATCGGCCCCCAGGATATGCACGGCCGCGATGTTGACGCGCTCGACGATGCCGGCGGCGCCGACGAGCAGCACCGGCTCCACGAGGGCGTCGAGGACGGCCCCAATGATGCCGGGTGGGTCGAGTGGGGTACGTGGATCGAGACTCACCGCATCCTGCCCTCGGAGGACTCGCCCGAGGATAGCACGTGGGTCGATGGGACTCCGTGGAGCGCGCGCCACAGGTCGGCGGCGAGCAGGACGATCGCGGCCGCCAGCACCGTCAGGCCCGTGACGAAGACGACGCGTCCCAGGGCCGGCGCGTGCTCGCGCAGCGACAGCTCGGACAGCAGCCAGTTCCAGTCGTGCACCAGGCCCTCGGCCAGCAGGGGCAGCGCCATGTCGCGGCCGTCAGCGACGTAGATCGCCACGTCGACCACGCTCTCGCCCGTCCAGAACAGCGTGACGGCGGCGGCCGCGGTCCGACCGTGCCAGAGGAAGTAGCCCGTGCAGACCGCCGGGATCAGCACCTGGTTCAGCGAGCCGCCCAGCATTCCGAGGAACTGCCCGAAGAAGCCGAAGATGACGTGCCCGGCCTCGTGGAAGACGAGATCGATCAGGTGCACGAAGGCCAGCACGCCCGACGCCGACGGCGTCAGGCCACGGCCGGCGATCATCAGCCCCAGCACGACCAGGACCAGAAGGCCGACGCCGCGGACGAGGACGCCCGGGGTCAGGAGCCTATCTCCATCGCTCGACCACTTGGTGATGGGCTTCGACCGTCACGCGGCCGCGCTTCACCACCAGGGTGCGCGGCGCCAGCGTCGTCACGACGTCCTCGGCACGCGCGCAGTCCCAGACGACGAGGTCGGCGTGGCAGCCAGGGGCGAGGCCGTAGTCCGGCAGCCGGAGCAAGCGGGCCGGGTGCAGCGTGATCGTCGCCAGCAGCGCGCGCAGATCGGCGGGCGTGCCCATGTGCGCGGCGACGGCGGTGACGAACGCCATGTGGCTGAGGTCGGCGGTGCCCACCGGGGTGAACGGATTGCGGACGTTGTTCGACGCCAGCGCCACGGGCACGCCGGCCGCCAGCAGCCGGCGGATCGGGGTCAGGCCGCGCCGCACGTTGCTCTCGTCCCGGCGGCCCATGAGGTAGAGGTCGGTCGCCGGCAGCGAGATGACGCCGATGCCCGCCCCCGCGATCTCGGCGATGATCTCGTCCTGGCGGAACGCCGGCACCGCCGCGAGCTCGGACAGGTGCCCGACCGCCACGCGGCCCTGCCAGCCGGCGCGCACGGTGTGGGCCACGATCTCGCGCACGTGCAGGTGCTCGGGCTCGTCGGCGAAGTCGACGTGGAAGTCCGCGTCGACGCCGAACGCGGTGGCCAGCGCGAACACGATGCGGATGTGCTCGACGCCGTCCGTGTCGTTGTAGGGGCAGCCGCCGACGAGGTCCGCGCCCATGGTGAGCGCGCGGCGGAGCAGCCCCTCCGTGCCCGGTGCTTTGAGGATGCCCTCCTGGGCGAACGCGCACAGCTGCAGGTCGAGCGCGGGCGCGTACTCGTCGCGCAGCGGCAGCATCGCCTCCATGCCGGCCAGCCCGACGATCGGGTCGACCTCGACGTGGCTCCGCATCGCGGTCGTCCCCGCGCGCACCGCGAGATCGAGGACGCGGCGCGCCCGCTCGCGGATGTCGTCCACCGTGAAGGCGCGCTTGGCCTCGCCGGTGAGCCGCAGCGCCTCCTCCAGCGTCCCCGCGCTCGAGACGAGCCGGTCGTCGAGCAGCGCCTTGTCGAGGTGGATGTGGGACTCGACGAGGCCCGGGGTGACGACGCGGCCGCCGAGGTCGATCGTCTCGCGGCCCGTCCGCGGCACGGCGTCCACGCCGACGATCCGCTCGCCGGCGATCGCGATGTCGACGAGGCCGTCGCGGTCGGGCAGACGCGCGCCGCGCAGGAGGAGATCGACCGTCGCGCTCACCGTCGGGAGCGTCGCGCGCACGCGCTCATGCGACACACTACGACGAATCCCCGGTCCCCGAGAAGCACGATGGACTACAGTAGGGCGCCATGACGGCCCTGCCCCTCGCCGGGTACCGCGTGCTCGAGCTCGCGCACCTCATCGCGGGGCCCGCCTGCGGCATGTACCTCGCGGACATGGGGGCCGACGTGGTGAAGATCGAGCAGCCCGGCGGCGGCGACGCCTCCCGCTCTGCCTACGGCAGCCAGCTCGGCGGCGAGAGCGCGGTGTTCGTGACGGTCAACCGCAACAAGCGCAGCGTCGCCCTCGACCTCGCGCGGCCGGAGGGCCGTGCGACCTTCGAGCGGTTGGTCGCGCACGCCGACGTCGTGATCGAGGCCTATCGGGGCGGTGTCGCCGAACGCCTCGGCATCGACTGGGCGCGCATGGCGCCCCACCATCCACGGCTCGTCTACTGCTCGCTCTCGGCGTTCGGCCCCGAGGGCCCGTGGCGCGACAAGCCCGGCGTCGACATGCTCGTGCAGGCGATGGGCGGGCTCATGGCCGTGATGGGCGAGCCCGACGGGCCGCCGGTCCTGTGCGGCGCGCCCGTGCTCGACACGATCGGTGCGCTCATGGCCGGTCAGGGCATCCTCACCGCGTTGCTGCATCGCGAGCGGACGGGCCAGGGCCAGCGCGTCGACGTCTCGCTCCTCAATGGGGCGTTGCTGGCGCACGTGGCGCGGCTGTCGATCTTCCTCGCCACGGGCGAGGAGCCGGGCCGCTGGGGCAGCGGGCATCCGTACATCGTGCCCTTCCAGGCCTTCGAGGCGTGCGACGGCTGGGTCTACGTCGCCGTGTGGATCGACCGCCTGTGGGCGCCGTTCTGCGCGGCGATCGAGCGGCCGGCGCTCGCGACGGATCCGCGGTTCGCGACGCGGGCCGACCGGCTCCGCGGGCGGTCCGAGCTGACCGCGCTCCTCGCCCCGATCTTTCGCGAGCGCACCGTGGCCGACTGGATGGCCCGGCTGGAGACCCACGACGTGCTGTGCGCGCCGGTCAACCGGTACGCCGACTTGCCCCACGACCCGCAGGTGGTCGCCAGCCGGCTCCTGGTCGAGCAGGAGCACCCGCGCGCGGGCCGCTTCCGGACGCTCGACACGCCGATTCGCCTGGACCGGACGCCGGGTGGGATCAGGACGGCGGCGCCGGGGCTGGGCGAGCACACGGACGCCGTCCTGACCGAGAGCGGACTCGCGCCGTCGGAGATCGCCAAGCTCCGCGAGGCCGGCGTCATCGCCTGATCCTCGCGTCGGTGTCGCGCGGTTGACGGCTTTGCAATTGACACCGATGCGTCACGCCGTCACGTGAGCATCACCGAACTGTCGGAGAACTAAACAGCTCTCCCAGATGCGGAACCGTCGGACGGGTTCGCGCGACGGAGCGGACACTACCGGTCGCCCATGTCTCGCTCGGCGCGCACTGTGGCAATCGGCTTGCACGGCGCGCCGCGCGTGGCGAAACGGATCCTGGTCGTCGACGACATGCCCTACCTGCGCGACGTCCAGGTCCTCCTGCTGAACGACGCCGGCTACGCCGCCACCGCGCTCGGCAGCGCCCGCGAGGCCCTCGAGCGGCTGCCCGACCTGGCTCCCGACCTGATCCTGCTCGACGTGTCGATGCCGGGGATGGACGGCCGCCAGTTCCTGCGGCGCCTCCGGTCCCAGTCCGAGTGGAAGCGGCTGCCGGTCATCCTCACGACCGGCCGCTCCGTCGACGACGTCGCGCGTGAGAACGGCTGCGACGTGCTCTCCAAGCCGTTCAGCGACATCGCGCTCCTCGACCTCGTCCAGCGTCTCATCGGCAGCGGCAAGAACGGCTCATAGCCCCGCCTCCGCCAGCGCCTCCAGCGCGGCGGTGAAGCAGCCGAGCGGCGCCCGCGCCACGCCCGCGCCGACCTGACCGGTGCCCGCCCGGCGCCCCGCGATGCCCGTGTTGATCAGCGGCGTGACGCCCGTCTCGACGACGCGCCGGACGTCGAGCCCGACCGGGGTGCCTCGCTCGTCGAGCGTGGGGATGCGGAAGTGTGGGTGCTCACCCAGGGTGATCTCGCGCATGGCCTCGGTGACGGCGAGCGCCTCGGCCATGCCGCCGGCGCCGACGAAGCGCGCGACGGCCGGCGAGGCGGCCATCGCCACGCCGCCGAGGCCGATGGTCTCCATGATCGCGCTGTCCCCCATGTCGGGGTTCGCGTCGTCGGCGCCGAAGCCGGGAAAGTAGAGGCCGACCGGCGTCTCTACCGGCGCGGTGAACCAGCGGTCGCCGAGCGCCGACACGCGGATGCCGAACTCGGTGCCGTTGCGCGCCAGCGCCGTCACGAGGGTGGATCCCACCACGCCCGCGGCGGCGTCCGCGGTCGCCTTGCCGGCCGCCATCGCGAGGTTCAGGAAGAACTGGTCGTTGCCGGCGAGGAACTCGGCCAGGCGCGCCACCGCGTGGTGTCGGCCGCCGGCCCGGGCGACGTGGGGCATGAGCGCGCGGGCCAGCAGCGCCGAGGCGGCCACGTTGCGCTGGTGCATCTCGTCGCCCATGCGCAGCGCCTGGGCCATCAGCGGGCGCAGGGGCAGGCCGCCGGCGGCCCGGATCGCCGCGCCGAGCAGCGGCCCGGCCTCGCTCGCCAGCCAGCGCAGGCGCGCGACGACGCTCTCGTCATTCGCCCCGAAGCGGAGCACCTTGCCGAGACCCTCGTTGATCGTGACGTGCGCGCGGTTGCCGCGGGCCCGGTTCTCGACGGCGAACACGGGCATCGAGCGCGTGATGATGCCGGTCATCGGCCCCACCGCGCGCCAGTGGTGGCACGGCTCGAGGCGCACCCGGCGCGTCGCGATCGCCCGGCGCGCGGCGTCGTCGTTGGCGGCCCACCCCTCGTAGCGGATCGCGCACAGCACCGCGGCCTGCATCGGCTCGCACATCCGCGCCCACGCCAGCGGCGGACCCGCGTGGAGCACCATGTGCTCGGGCAGCTCGAGCGCCTCCCAGGCCGGGCGGCAGTCGACGAGGACGGGATCGCCGCCCACCAGGCGGCCGAGCGCCTCGCCGTTCGCCGCCTCGATCGTCGCCGCGCGCGCCTCCAGGCGGTCGAGCAGCGCGGCCAGCCTCGGATCGCCGCCGCCCGGCGGCGCCCACGCCAGGTGCACCACCGGCACCGCCAGGCGCTCGAGGGCATTCGCGAAGAGGTCGAGGCCCAGGCTGATCACCTGCGGCGGCGTGCGGAGCAGGTCGGCGGACTCTCGCGGCGTCACGACGCCACGCTCGCGCGCGCGGCCACCAGCGCGGCGAGGCGCGCGGCCTGGGCGTTCGAGTCCATGACGACGACGCCGGCCGCGCGGAGCGCCGCCATCTGCCGCGAGCGACCCTGCGGGTCGGCCTCCGTGCCGGTGACGCTGGCGACGATCGCCAGGCCACGGCTGTCGTCCGCGGCCGCGCGCCGCGCCGCCGCGAGCGATGGCGCCAACGCACCGGCCGGATCGGGATGGGCGCCGTGGCCGAGCACGACGTCGAGCAGCAGCACGGCGGTGGCGGGATCCGCGGCCTCGCGCATGATCCACTCCCGCCGGACGGCGCCGTCGATCATGGGATGGGGCCGGCCGACCGTGAAGGCGTCGCCGCCGAGGTCGACGACGCGGTGACCGTCGCCCGCCCCGTCAACGCCGGGCGCGACGTCGGCCAGGCGCGCGCGCAGCAGCGCGACGGCCTCCCACGCCAGCGTGCCGCCCGAGTACACGCCGCGCACGAACCGCTGCCCGCGTGTCAGCCCACGCGCCAGGTCCGCGACGAGCCGCTCGACGTCGGCCGGCGCCGGCGTGAACTCCATCGCGCGCGGCGTCTGCCCGCGGGCCAGCGCGACGGCGGCGTGGGCGGCGTCCTCCAGCGTCGAGGCGACGTGAACGGACGCGGGTGCCGCGACGGGCGTGGTTGCGTCGACTCCGGCCGTGCAGAGGACGCTCGGCTTCCCCAGCGCGCCGAGCGTCCCGGCCAGGCGCGCCGCGACCGCGGGGCCGGGAGGCTTGCCGATCACCACGACCACCTCGGTGGCGGGGTCGTCGGCCAGCGCGGCGAGCGCGGCCAGCGTCATCGTGCCGCCGACGGCGTCGGCGAGGTCGCGTCCCCCCACACCGATCGCGTGCGAGACGCCCTCGCCCTCGGCGGCGAGGCGACAGCTCACCTCCTGCAGGCCGGTGCCGGAGGCCGCCACCAGACCGACGCGCCCGCGCGGCACCACGTTGGCGAAGCCGAGCGGCACGCCCGCGACGATCGCGGTGCCGCAGTCCGGACCCATCAGGAACCGCCCGCGCTCGCGCGCGAGCCGTTTGAGCGCGATCTCCGTCTCGAGCGAAACGTTGTCGCTGAAGAGCATCACGTGCAGGCCGGCCTCGAGCGCGCGCCGGGCCTCGGCGCCCGCGTGGGCGCCGGGCACCGAGATCAGGGCGAGCGTCGCGCCCGGGAGCGCGCGCAGCCCCCCGGCGAGCGTGCGCGGGCGGGCCGGGCCGGCCGCGGACGTCGCGCGCCGTGCCGTGAGCGCGTCCTCCGCCACCACGCGCGCGGCCTCGGCCGCCGCCGCGCAGTCGGCGACGACGGCGATCACGAGGTCGGCGGGCCCCGCGTCGTCACCCTCGGCGTCGAGGAGGCCGGCCTGGGCCAGCAGCGCGCGGTTGGCTGGCGTGCCCATCATCGCCGCCGCCCGCCTCACGCCGGGCACCGCCTCCATATCGTGACTCAGCCGCATGAGCGTGACGGAGTCCTGGTAGACGCTACGCCGGACGAAATTCCAGACGGGCACCGGGCGATGGTACACCAGCGGCTCTGGCGCCTCGCTCGCGCGGTGCTCGAACGTCTGAGTCGGACGTTCGTGTGCCCCACCCGACGTGGGCGGGGTGCGGACGACGTGAGCCCCCGGGGCGCCACTTGATGGCGAGCCGTCGTCGCCGTTCGAGCGGAGGGCCTCGGCGAGCGCGCCGCTCACGGTTCAGCTGTCCGCCGGCCCAACCCCCGCGGGGGATGGGGGGCCGCGCTCGCCGAGGCCCGGAGCGAGTTACGGCGACAGGCGAGCCATCGTGGCGCCCCGGGGGCTCACGTCGTCCGCGCCCCGCCCACGTCGCCGCGGGGCAACGGACCTCTGACTCGGGGCGCTACTTCGGGGGCGTGATGCCGTAGGCGCGGATCTTCCGGTAGAGGTGGCTCCGCTCGATGCCGAGGCGCTCGGCGGTGCGGGTCATGTTCCAGTCCTGGGCGCGCAGCTCGGCCAGGATGTGGGCGCGCTCGAAGCCGTCGCGCGCCTCCTTCAGCGTCTTGCTCTCGCCGGGGACGACCACCTCGCCCTTGGGCCGTAGCGGGGGCGGCAGGTCCTCGGCCCCGATCGCGGCGCCGGGGACCATGATGACGAGACGTTCCACCATGTTGCGCAATTCGCGCACGTTGCCGGGCCACTCGTAGGTCATGAAGTACGTCAGGGCCGCCGGCGTGACGGCCTTGAGCCGCTTGCCGTTCTCGGCGCAGAACACGCGGATGAAGTGATCGACCAGGGCCGGCACGTCCTCCTTGCGGGCTCGCAGCGGCGGGACCTCGATCGGGATCACGTTGAGACGGTAGAAGAGGTCCTCGCGGAATCCGGCCTGGGCGATGAGGGAGACGACGTCGCGGTTGGAGGCCGCGATGACCCGGACGTCGACGCGCAGGGTCTCCCGCCCCCCGACCCGCTCGAAGGCCTGCTCCTCGAGCGCGCGCAGGACCTTGGCCTGCGTCTTGAGGCTCATGTCGCCGATCTCGTCGAGGAACAGCGTGCCGCCGTCGGCCGCCTCGAACTTGCCGCGCCGGCGGGCGTGGGCCCCGGTGAAGGCGCCGCGCTCGTGGCCGAAGAGCTCGGACTCGATCAGCTCCTCCGGGATCGCGGCGCAGTTGACCTCGACGAACGGCTGGTCCGCCCGCGCCGACAGGGCGTGGATGCCGCGCGCGACCAGCTCCTTGCCGCTGCCGTTCTCGCCGTGGATGAGGACCCGCCCGCTGGTCGGCGCGGCGGTGGCGATCTGCTCGCGGAGCGCCCGCATCGTCGCACTGTCGCCGATGATCTCGGTGCGCTGGTCCAGGCGCGCCCGCAGGGTCGCGTTCTCCCGCTCGAGGCGGCCGTGCTCGAGGGCCCGGCTGACCGTGACGAGCGTCTTCTCCAGGGACAGCGGCTTCTCGATGAAGTCCCAGGCGCCGAGCCGCGTCGCCTTGACCGCCGTCTCGATCGTGCCGTGCCCGGAGATCATGACCACCGTCGCCTCGGGGCGCAGGCGCTTGAGCTCGGCCAGGGCCTCGAGGCCGTCCATGCGCGGCATCCAGATGTCCATGAAGACCAGGTCGGGGGCCTCGTCGGCGACGGCCTTGAGGGCGTCGGCGCCGCTGCCGACGGCGCTGACCCGGTAGCCCTCGTCCTCGAGGATGCCACGCAGCGCCTTCTGGATCGCCGGCTCGTCGTCGACGATGAGGATGTGCTCGCCGGCCATGTTCCTACACCTCCACCGTGGCGGGAGTCCGGGCCACCGGGAGCTCGATCGTGAAGCGGCTGCCGCGCGGCTCGTTGTCCTCCACGCTCACGGTGCCGCCGTGCTCGGTGGCGATCTCGCTGACGATCGGCAGGCCCAGCCCCATGCCGGTGACCTTGGTCGAGAAGTGCGGCAGGAACAGCTTGTCACGGTCGTCCAGCGGAATGCCGGGACCGGTGTCGCTCACGACGATGCGGACGCGGCCCACCTCGGGCAGATAACGGGTCTCCACCGTCACGTCGCCGCCGTTGGTGCCGACGGCCTGCACCGCGTTGTCGACGAGGTTCAGCACCGCCCGCTTGACGTGGTCGGGGTCGACCTCGCACAGGGGCACGTCGTCGGCGTGGCGGCTGGCCAGGGCCAGGCCGGGGTGCGAGTCGCGGTAGAGCGACACGACCGTCTCCACGACGGTGCGTACGTCGGTCGGCTTGGGCACGAAGGCCGGCATGCGGGCGAAGCGAGAGAACTCGTCGACCAGCCGGCGCAGGCCGTCGACCTCCTGGACGATCGTGTCCGTGCACTCCGCCACGAGCCGGTGATCGTCGTCGTCGCCCCAGCCGAGGCGTCGGCGCAGCCGCTGGGCCGAGAGCTGGATCGGGGTCAGCGGGTTCTTGATCTCGTGCGCGATGCGCTGAGCGACCTCGCGCCACGCGGCGAGCCGCTGGGCCTTGAGCAGCTCGGTCAGGTCGTCGAACACGACGACGGCACCCGCGTACTCGCCGTTCTCGCCGCGGAGCGCGGTGGCGGCCGCCAGCAGCGACAGGGCGGCGCCGCCGCGGCGCAGGTGCACCTGGACCGCGACGCTGCCGGTGCGCGGCCGCCGCGCGCGCTGCACCAGGCTGACGATGTCGCGCAGCTCGGGGCCGGCGAAGACCTCCTCCAGCAGCTTGCCGACGCTGGCCGACTCCGCGATCCCGAACATGCGGGCCGCGGCCCGGTTGATCGTCGTCACCCGGCCGAGGGGGTCGAACGACACGACGCCGGTGGTGATCGCCTCCAGCACCGTCTCGATGTAGCGCCGGCGGTCCTCGAGCTCGGTGTGCTTGTCCTGCAGGTCGAGGTAGGCCTCCTCGAGCTGTCGCTTGGACTGGCTGAGGTCGTCGGTCATCCGGTTGAACGACTCGACCAGCGCGCCGATCTCGTCGTCGCCGCGCGTCTGCACCTTGTAGGCGAGGTTGCCCGCCGCCACCTCGCGGGTGCCCTCGGCCAGCTGCTCGATGGGGCCGGTGATGCCGCGGGCGATGTGGAGGGCGAACCACGTGAACGAGAAGACGACGATCAGGGTCATCAGGAGGAACAGGAGGATGTAGATACCCTTGATCGGGTTCTTCAGCAGCTTGAGCTGCTTGTACTCGAGGAAGGCCTGGGAGATGCCGCGCACGCGCTGCTCGAGGCGCTCGGTCACGTGGGTGCCCACCACGACGACGCCCATGACCTGGCGGTCGCCGACGCGCGCCGACCAGATGGGCGTCACCGCCTCGATGAGGTCCCCGTTGGTCAGCTCGCGGACGGTCGTGACCTCCTGGCCGCCCAGCCCCCGCCGGACCTGCCCCTCGTTGAGATCGCGCGTGGGCAGGTCGCTCAGGATCGGATCCCGGGCGTGGATGAGCTCCTGCCCCTCGCCGCCGAGCACGGTGATGGTGCTGATCGACAGGAGGTCCTGCTGCTCGACCAGGTAGGCCGCGAGCGCGTCGCGGCGGTCCTCGGCGAGCAGGCCGTCGCGCTCGATGACCCGCGCGATGTGCTGGCCGTGGCGGAGCGCCGTGCGCTCGAGGTTCGCGTAGTACGTCTGGGCGACGGCCAGGGCCTGGTCGAGCGGGCGCTCCACCTGGGGCTTGAACCAGCCCTCGATGGACTTGTTGATGAAGTTCGACGCGATGACGAAGATCAGCCCCGCCGGCGCCACCGACAGCAGGAGGAACGCGAGCACCAGCTTGGCCCGGAAGCGGGCGCCGATCACGTTCTGCCGCCGCTCGAGCCACAGCTTCACGAGGTTGCGGAAGAGCAGCAGGATCAGCAGCAGCAGGACGATCAGGTTCAGGTTGAACAGGGCGAAGATGACGATGTTCGACGCGACGGGCAGCTCGGGCGCGAAGATGCCGAGGTCGAACGCGGTGGCGCCGCCGATCAGCAGCAGGAAGGCGGCGATGATGACGAGGTTGCGCTTGCGCCGGTTCTGGTCGCTCAGCAGCGGCACGTCACTGCACCCGCGTGATCGTACGGTAGTCGGACTGACGCATCGTCTGCTCCGCGGTGCCCGCCATGCGCGCCACGATGGAGGTGTCGCCGCTCAGGGCCGACTCGGCGAGCACCCGGACGTAGATGACCTGGGCCGGATCCACGGTGCCGGCCGGGGTGAGCGTGAGGCCGCGGACCTCCGACAGCACGCGCTGGGCGTCGCGGAGGTCCCGCGTCACGTACGGCGGCCGCGCCTCGCCCTTGAGCGTCGTCACCTTGTACTCCTTGGTGACGGGGTTGTACACGAGCTGCCGCTCCACGGTCTTGCTCAGCAGCCGGCTGTCGCGCCAGTAGGGGTTGTACTGCCACAGCTCGACCGTGTAGCGCAGGTGGGTCGGGATGCCGCTCTGCACCCCCTCCTGGAACGCGGGCCCGATCGCCCCCAGCACGGCCACGTTGATGGTGAGGGCGTGGTCGTTGAGGTAGACGTCGAGGTCGCTGATGCGCAGGTCGGCCACCGCCGGGGCGGCGCCCAACAGGATCAACGCCGCCAGCGCCGCCGCCCGGAGCGAACGCACGGAGATCCCCCCAAGCATAGGCGAACGCAACATTATAGCGCCCCGAATAGCGCCCCGACGACACGGGGCCGGTGTGGCGAGGTCGGCTAGATCGCGGCCAGGCCGGGGGCAGGGGCGGGGGCGACCGCCTCCCGGGCCGGGACCACCCGCAGCGCGGCGCCGGCCGGGCGGCGCTCGAGACCGAGCGCGCGCTGGATCTCGACCACGAGCTCGAAGTTCAGCGCGTGGCCGGCGTTGCGCGCGATGACGTGCCCGTGGATGGGCCGCCCGAGCAGGGCCAGGTCGCCGACGAGGTCCAGCACCTTGTGGCGCACGAACTCGTCGCGGTAGCGCAGCCCGTTGAGCGTGCCCCGCTTGCCGACGACGATCGCGTTGTCGAGCGAGCCGCCCAGCGCCAGCCCGTGCTTGCGCATGGCGCCCAGGTCCTTCAGGAAGCCATAGGTACGGGCCGGGGCGAACTCGTTGATGAACGACTCCTCGGTCGGGACCCAGGTGAGCACCTGCGTGCCGATCGCGGGGTGATCGTTGTCGAGCGTGTAGCTGATGCGCAGCTCGGGGCCCGGAACGATCTGGATCCAGCGGTTGCCGCTCCCGACGTGAATGGGCTGCCGGATCACGATCGGCCGCCGCCGGGCGCTCTGGGTGGCGCGGCCGGCCGTGTTCAGCAGCCCGACAAACGGCTTGGCGCTGCCGTCCACTGCGGGCAGCTCGGTGCCCTCGACCTCGACCGACAGGTTGTCGATGCCGAGGCCGGCGGCGGCGGCCATGAGGTGCTCCACCGTCTGGATCCGGGTCCCGTTCCGACCGATCGTCGTGGCGTAGTGCGAGTCGACGACGCTCTCGGGCGCCGCGGGGATCGGGTGGCCGTCAGGCCCGACGCGGAAGACGATGCCGGAGTCCGGCGGGGCGGGCGACAGTGTGATCTTGACCTGCTTGCCCGAGTGCAGGCCGATACCTTCGAGCGCGACCGTCCGACGGATCGTTTGCTGGCGCATCACCGGGGCGCCTTAGGAGCAACGGGGGTGCCACACCTGTCGAAAACTCTAACAGGTTGAAACATTGACACATTCTGGCACAGCCCGGAATGTGCCCGTTTTGAACCGTCGCGGCTATGACACGGCCATATGGGCCCTTAGTCTCATTTATGAGACAACGATGAGAACTAGACGTCGACGATCACCTCGACCTCATAGCGATCGTCTCGGGCCTCGACCCGAACCTTGTGGAAAGTCGCGCCCTTGACCACGGTGCCGAGTCGATGGCGGCCCGGGTCGGTCGGCTCACCGACCAGTACACCGTGAGCAAGCGAGTCGGTGCAGACGCTCAGCGTCGCGGACCGGGCGACGAAGCCCTCGATCTCGTGCACGTACAGGCACTCGTCGATCCACGCCACGAGCAGCGCCTCCGGCGAATCGGCCTGCGCGCGCACCTCGCGCCGCTCCCGCTCCTGCACGTCTTCGGGCGTCACCAGGAGCGCGAACACGCCGAGGGTGGCCTGCGCGAACGCCTCGGCCCGCGTGGCGCCCCAGCCTCGGACGCCCACGTCCGCCTCGACGTCGAAGTGCGCCCACCCGGCCTCGCTCATCCGAGGTCCCCGAAGCGCGACTGCAAGATAGCGACGATCGCCGGGCCGGCCGTCTCCGTGCGGAGGATGCGCGGACCGAGCGAGACGACCTGGAGGCCGCGCGTGCGGGCGACCTCGACCTCGCCCGCCGTCAGGCCGCCCTCGGGGCCGATCACCACGGTCGCGGAGCGCGGCCTGGAGGCGGCCGCCAGCACGCCGCCGAGCGGCGCGCCGCCGCCCTCCCACAGGCAAAGCGGTAGATCCCCCGGGGGCTCGGCGGCCAGCCACTCGTCCAGCGGGCGGGGCGGCTCGACCTCGGGAATCACGGCACGGCCGGACTGCTTGGCGGCCTCCCGGGCCACGCGCTGCCAGCGACGCGCGCGCTCGCGCCACCGCGAGGCCTCCAGCCGCACGATCGTCCGCTCGCAGAGCGCGGGCAGCACGCGGGCGACGCCGAGCTCGGTGGCGGCGCGCACGATCGCCTCCATCTTGTCGCCCTTGGGCATGCCCTGGATCAGCGTGATCGCCAGCGGCGAGGCCGCGACGCCGGCCGCCTCGGCCAGCACGGTGCCCTCGGCCTCCTCGCCGAGACGCTCCAGCCGCACCGTGTAGTCCCGGCCGGCACCGTCGGTGGCGACGACCGTGTCGCCCGGGCGGAGGCGCAGGACGCGGGCGAGGTGACGGGACTCGTCGGCGTCGAAGGTGACGCGCCCGCCCGCGAGCCGCTCAGGCTGAAGCGTGAAGCGGCGCATGACGGAGACCGAGGCTCGTCCACCCCTCGCGGCTGTGCGTCGCCTCGCGGCGGAAGCCGTGGACGGCCAGCGCCCCCGTGACCGCCTCGGCCTCGGCGTCGAGCAGGCCGCCCAGCACCAGGGCGCCGCCGGCGGCGACGAGATCTCGGTACCGCGCGGCCAGCGCGTGATGGGCGGCGGCGAGGAGGTTCGCGAGGACGAGGGGGGCCGGCTCGGCCGCGAGCGTGGCGGCGTCGCCCACGCGCGCGTGCACGCGGCCCTCGACGCCGTTGCGGGCGGCGTTGGCCACCGTCGCGGCGATCGCGTCGGGGTCGGTGTCGCACGCGAGGACCTCGCCGACGCCGAGCCGCGCGGCGGCGATCGCGAGGATGCCCGAGCCCGTTCCCAGGTCGAGGGCGCGCGCGGGGCGGTCGGTGGCGACGAGCGCCTCGAGCAGCTCGAGACAGCCGGCGGTGGTGCCGTGATGACCGGTCCCGAATGCGCGGCCGGGCTCGATGGCCAGCACCACGCGGTCGGAGGCGGCGGGGATCTCCCACGGCGGCGCGACGAGCAACGTGCGCCCCACGGCGACGGGACGGAAGTGCTCGCGCCAGGCCGCCGCCCAGTCGGCGTCGGCGAGCGGGGCCAGGCGCGCCCGGCGCCCGACCGTCAGGCCGAGCGTGCGGAGGCCGTCGAGGTAGGTGTCGACGCGCGCCGTGAGCGTCTCCCCGTCCGTCGTGGCGGGAAAGAAGGCGCGCAGGCAGGCGGGCGTCTCGGCGGTCGCCTCCTCGACGACGCCGACGGCGCCCAACTCCCACAGGAAGTTCGTGAGCGCCTCCGTGGCCTCTTCGCCCGCGTCCACCGTCAGCTCGACGTAGGCGGAGCGGCCGGCGGCCGTGGTCACCCGAGGAGCTTCTTCATGCGCTCGAGGAAGGACGTCGCGAGAGGGCCGCGCTCCTTGGAGGCCTGCTCGAACGCCTCCAGCGCCTCGCGCTGCTTGGCGTTGAGCTTGTGCGGCACCTCGAGGAGCAGACGATAGCAGGCGTCGCCGTGGCCGCGGTCGCGCAGGCGGGGCATGCCGCGCCCGCGCAAGCGTAGGACTTGGCCCGGCTGACTGCCGCCCGGGATCTTGAGCTTGGCGGTGCCGCCGAGGATGGGGACCTCGAGCTCGGTGCCGAGGGCGAGGTGCGGGAAGGACACCGGCAGGTCGCAGTACAGGTCGGCGCCGTTGCGGGAGAACATGCCGTGCTCGCGCAGGCGGACGAGCACGTAGAGGTCGCCGGGAGGCCCGCCGTTGTATCCGCCGGAGCCCTCGCCGGTGAGGCGCAGCTGCATGCCGTCCTCGATGCCGGCCGGGATCCTCACCGACAGCAGGTGCTCCGCGCGCTGGCGTCCCTCGCCGCGACAGGTCTTGCACGGGCTCTTGTTGATCTGGCCCTCGCCCAGGCACTTGGGACAGGGCCGGGCCACGGTCAGGAAGCCATGGGTGAGCCGCACCTCGCCGCGGCCGCCGCATCCGTCGCAGGTGACCTTGCGCGTGCCGGCCTCCGAGCCGGTGCCGCCGCAGGCCTCGCAGTTCTCCAGCCGCGGGATCTGTACCTTGGTCTCGAACCCGGCCGCCGCCTCCTCCAGGGTGATCTTCAGCTCGTACTGGAGATCCTCCCCGCGCGCCGCGCGCGTGCGCCGGCTGCGGCCGCCGCCGCCCAGGAAGTTCTCGAAGATGTCCTCGAAGAGCGAGCCGAAGCCGGCGTCGAAGCCGCTCGACGACCCTGTGCCGGGCGCGGTGCCGAAGCGGTCGTAGTGCGCGCGCTTGTCCGGATCGGAGAGGCAGGCGTACGCCTCGTTGATCTCCTTGAAGCGCTCCTCGGCCTGCTTGTCGCCTGGATTGCGATCCGGGTGGTACTGCATCGCCCGTGTGCGGAACGCCTTCTTGAGCTCCGCCTCGGTGGCCTGCGGGGTGACGCCGAGCAGCTCGTAGTAGTCCGCCACCTACGCCGCGTCCTCGTCCGGCGCCGCCGCGACCGCGACGAGCGCGGGGCGCAGCACGCGCCCGTGCAGGAGGTATCCGGGCCCGGTCTCGTGGACCACGGTGTCGGGCGCCGCCTCGGTGCTCACCACCCGCGCGATCGCCTCGTGGCGCGAGGGATCGAAGCGCTGGCCGATCGCCGAGTAGCGGCTCACGCCGGCGCGCTCGAGGACGCGCAGCAGCTCGCGCTGGATCAGCTCGATGCCCTCGACCACGGTGCCGGCGCCGCCGGTCCGGGCGGCGGCCAGGGCCCGGTCGAAGTTGTCGAGCACCGGCACGAGCTCGCGCACGAGCGTCTCGTTGGCGAACTTCACCCGCTCGTCGGCCGTGCGCTCGAGACGGCGGCGGACGTTCTCGGCCTCGGCGAGCTGCCGCAACAACCGGTCCTGGTTGTCCTGGAGCTGGCGCCGCAGGTCCTCGATCTCGGTCGGAGCGGACGGGGTCTCGGATTCGGTATCGGGTAACGGGCGATCGTCCATATCTCTCGAATTATAGCAAGCGGCCTGCGCCGCCCCGCTGCTAGGAGGGCAGGTAGAGATCCTGGCGCACGCGCGAGAGGGCCTCGGTGACCTGCCGGGCGGTCTCGTCGACGGCGGAGATGACGTCGGGGTAGGGGAGGCGACGCGGACCGACGACGCCCAGGATGCCGAGCACCTGGTCCCTGTACATGTAGGTCGAGGTGATGAGGGTGCACTCCCGCATCTCGGTGACCGGGTTCTCGTCGCCGATCGTCACCCGCACACCCTCCTCGGCGGCGAGCGTGCTCATCATCTCGGCCAGCCGCTCCTTCTGCTCGAAGGTGCGCAGGAGCTGACGGGTCGTCTCGATGTCCCAGAACTCGGGGTGGTCGAGCATGTTGATGGCGCCGCTCACGTAGAGAGTGCGGCCGCGCAGCATGCCGACGATCTGCTCGGTCACGGCCCGGGCTCGCGTGTGCAGGGTGTCGAGCGGATCGTCCGGCGCCTGCTCCATCTCGACGATCTCCTGCACGGTGCGATCGCGGAAGCGGCGCGTGAGCTCACGGCCGAGCGCCCGGACCTCCTCGGGACCCAGCGGTGCCTGCAGCGTGATCTCGCGGATGGTGAGCCAGCCCGCGTCGGTCACCATCACCGCCAACGCCCGGTCGTCCTCGAGCGGACGGAGGTCGACGCGCGCGACCGTGGTGTGCTTCAGCGGCGGCGCCAGGAGCAGTCCGGTCAGCTTGGTGACCGCCGAGAGGTGCGAGGACGCCTGCTCCATGAAGCCGTCGACGCCGATGCGCCGCGCCGCCAGCGGTCGGGGCCCGGTGGACGGGCCGGGCTGGGGCGGCGGGAACGAGTCGACGTAGAAGCGATAGGCCTTGTCGGTCGGTACCCGTCCGGCACTGGTATGCGGCTGCGCCAGGTACCCCATCTCTTCCAGGTCGGCCATGGCGTTCCGGATGGTGGCGGGCGAGAGGTGCGGGAAGTGGCGCTTGCTGAGGACGCGCGACCCCACGGGATCCGCCCCGTCGATGTACTCGCGGATGATCGCGATCAAGACGTCCCGGTGGCGTCCGTCCATCTGATCACTTGTAGCGGCCGGGCGGGGCCAAGTCAAGGCAGCGCCGGCTACAATGCCGTGGTGTCGTCCCTGCCGCCGGCCATCGATCCCTCGATCGCCTCCCTGCTCGGGCGCGTGTGGCCGCGCCTGCCCGACGTGGCCGCCCGGGCCGGGGCGCTGGGGTTCCCGTGGGCGGCCGTCTCCACGCCGTTCATCCGGCGCGAGGGCGAGCGCGTCGTCGGCCACGTCGGGGTGATCGAGCTCCCGCTCGTGCTGGCCGGACGGCCGGTGCGGGTCGCCTCGATCCACGCCGTGTGCACCGATCCCGAGCGGCGCGGGCACGGCGTGGGGGCCGCGCTGATGGAGGAGGCGCTCGCGGCCTGCGCGCAGCGCTACGCGACGGTCGTGCTCACCACCGAGATTCCCGACTTCTACGCGAGGTTCGGCTTTCGCGTCGTGCGCGAGCACGCGTTCGCGCGGACGCTGCCGGAGGCGGCGCGTCGGCCGTCGCGGGCCCGTCGTCTCACCGAGGCCCCGGACGACGTCGCCCTCCTGCGTCGCCTGCTCGAGGGCCGCGCGCCGGTGTCCGAGCGGCTCGGCTCCCTGGAGGCGGGCTCGGTGTTTCTGGTGGCGCTGCTGCTGACGTGGGGCGATCTCTCACGCCTGCACTACCACGCGACGCTGGACGTGGCGACGGTGCACGAGGTCCGCGACCGCACGCTCGTGCTCTACGACGTCGTGGGCGCGGTCATCCCGCCGCTCGACACGCTCCTCGATGCGATCGGCGCCGACGCCGATCGCATCGTGACCTTCTTCTCGCCCGACCGGCTGGGCGAGGGGTTCGAGCCGGTGCCGTGGGACGCCGGCCGCGCGGCGGCCCACGGCGACGCGTGGTTCGCCGGCCTCATGGTGCATGGCCCGTTGCCCGGCGACGGCGACCCACTCATGCTGCCGCCGCTGTCGAGGACCTGATCCGGTAGCCGCTACGCGTACGACTGACCCATCGTCTCCGCGACGAGGGCCGGGCGCGACTGCCCCTCGATCTCGACGGACATCTCCGAGGTGATCCGGACGCCGCCCTGGATCTCCTCGACCTTGGCGATGCGCTGACGCAGGCGGATGCGGGCCCCCGCCTGCACGGGCGTGATGAAGCGCACCTTGTTGGAGCCGTAGTTCACGCCGCGGCTGCGCTTCTTCACCCGCATCAGGGTGGCCGCCATGCGTGGTACGAGCGACAGGGTCAGGTACCCGTGCGCGATCGTCTTGCCGTCGGGCATCTCCCGGCGCGCCCGCTCCACGTCGACGTGGATCCACTGGTGGTCGCCCGTTGCCTCGGCGAACTTGTCGATCATCCCCTGGTCGACCGTCATCCACTCCGAGGGGCCGAGCTCGCGACCCACCATCTGCAGCAGATCCTTGGGCGTCTCGATCTCCAGCATCTCGCCTCCTTGCGGTGTTCCCCGGACGGCACTACCACTCGCCGACGGGCGTCATGAAGTTCTCCCCGACCTTCAACCGCGCCACCTTGCCGTCGGAGCCCAGCTCGAACACGACCGGCTCGCCGTGGCTTCCGAACCCGTTCTTCGTCTCGCTGCGGAAGGCGTGCTCGGCCGTCGGGTGCAGCCACGTGACGACCAGCATGGGGTCGGGCAGCGAGGGATCGACCATGGCGAGACGCCCGTCGACGATGAGCACCTGCACGTCGGCCCACGGGCTCCGGTAGCGGCCGGCATAGCGCTCCCAGCCGGCCGGCGGCCCCGCCGGCGCGGGTGGGGCGACGACCTTCAGGAAGGCCGGCGCGACCCATTGGAAGGCCTTCTCGGCGAACTGCAGCGGGTTACCGTCGTCGGCGTTGGTCAGCACGATCACGCCGATGCGGTCGGCCGGGCACAGGTGGACGATCGTGCGGTAGCCGCGCAGCGCGCCGCCGTGGCCGACGTAGGTCTTGCCGCGCGTCCGCACGATACGGAACCCCAGCCCCCAGCCGGCCTCCCAGTCGGGCTCGAGCCAGTGCACGCGCTGCATCTCGCGCAGCGTGCTGCCGCGTAGGATCTGGGCGCCACCGGCCGGCGCGTCTCGGAACTGCAGCATCGCGAAGCGCGCCAGGTCGCTCACGCACGTCGTCATGTTCGCCGCCGGCGTGATGCCGCGGCCGTCGGAGTGGGGCGCGGCGGTGCGGCTCCCCACAGGGAGGCGTCGCGTGTAGCCGGTGGCGAGGTCGGGGTGGTCGGCGGGCGGCGTCGTCACCCACGTGCGCCGCATCTCGAGCGGCTGCAGCACGTGGTCGGCGACGTACTCGGCGTAGGGCCGGCCGGAGACCGCGGTGACGATCTCGCCGGCCAGCGTGAGCCCGAGGTTCGAGTACTTCCACTCGGTCTCGGTGGGGAGCGCCGCCGGCTGGGCGGCCAGCCGCTCGCGGATCTGCTCCGTCGTCGGGAACTCGCCGTCGGTCCAGTAGGGGAAGGCGGCCTCGCGCGGCAGGCCCGCCGTGTGCGTGAGCAGATGCCGGATCGTGATCGCGGGCGCGTCGGTGTGGGGGCGACCCAGACGGAACCACGGCAAGTGCTCGACGATCGGATCGTCCAGCCGCAGCTTGCCGGCGTCACGTAGCTGGAGGATCGCCGTGCTCGTGAAGAGCTTGGTGATGGAGGCTATGCGATAGAGGGTGTCGGGGGTCGCCGTGCGGGCCGGCTCGAGCCGGGCCCGCCCGAATCCCGCGGCCCACACGAGCTCCTGATCGTGGAGGATACCGATCGAGAGCCCGGGCAGGCCGCTGTAGGCCATCTGCGACTCGATCCAGGCCGCCAGCAGGCCGACGGCCGACCGGACGCCGCCGTCGTCGGCCAGGCTCACTCGGGCAGACTCAGCCGCGCCGCCGCCATCTCGTCGCGCACCGCCTCGGGTCCGCGGAAGACGCGATCGGCCTTGCGGTACCAGTACTGTGCGTTGTCCAGGTCGCCCTCGAGCGTGTGCACGATGCCGTGCAGCCACGACGCCAGGGACGAGGACTCTCCCTGCACGATCTCGTGGGCCTGCTGCCAGTCCCCGTTCTCCAGCAGCTCCAGCGCGCGCTCCAGCCGACTCATCGCGCGGCCGCCACGGTCAGGCGCCCACGGTCGCCTTGATGCTGCCGAGGTGCTCGTCGACGTGCTGACACATGATCCCGCCGGCGATCTGACCGGCGCTCATCGGAGGCAAGCCCACGAGCACCGCGCCGCCGCGCTCGTAGTCGGCGTCGCCGATGCCCCGCAGCATAGCCGCCGCGGCCGAGGCGTTCGTCTTGAGCAACGCCACGGTCTCCGCCTTCGTGCAGTTGGCGAAGTCCTGGGCGTGCTTGGCGTTCATCGCGTGGAGCGCGTCCATGGGGATCGCGGAGCCGAGCTTGCCGTCGGCCAGCTGCTTCACGAGCCCGGCCAGGGTGGCGTGCGCCACGGCGATGTGATGCGCGACCACACCGACCGCCCACTGCTCGGCCGCCGTGACCTTCTTCCAGTCGGCCTCGCCGAGCTTCTCGATCGCGCTCGTCGCCTCCTGCGCCTTGGCCTCGAACTGCTTCGCGAGCATCTCGCCCTTCGCACCCATGGCGAACCTCCCGGTGACGGACGTGGGGTCGCCCGATGATACCCCGTCTCCGAAGCCTCGTCCCGCGGGCATCGGCTATCATGACCCCTCGAAGGGACCACCGATGCGGATCGCCACCTGGAACGTCAATTCGCTGCGTGCCCGGCTCGACAAGGTCACGTGGTGGCTCGAGCGGGCGAAGCCCGAGGTGCTGCTCATGCAGGAGACGAAGCTGGCCGACGCCGACGCGCCGGTCGACGTCTTCCGGACGGCCGGCTACGAGCTCGCGCATCACGGCGAGGGCCGCTGGAACGGCGTCGCCGTGGCCAGCCGCGTCGGCATCGCGGACGTCGTCACGAACTTCGGCGATCCGCTCCGGCGGGCGACCACCCCGGACGTCGGCGACGACGAGCCGCTGGCCGAGGCGCGGATGCTGTCGGCCGTGTGCGGCGGCGTGCGGGTGGTGAGCCTCTACGCGCCGAACGGACGCGTGGTGGACTCGCCCTTCTATCACGCAAAGCTGGCGTGGTACGAGCGCCTGACGCGCTGGCTCGCGGAGGCGGCGACGCCCGGCGAGCCGCTCGTGCTCGGCGGCGACTACAACGTCGCCCCCACCGACGAGGACGTCTGGGACGCGGCCGCCTGCCACGGGGGTACGCACGTGTCGGCGCCCGAGCGCGCGGCGTTCGACCGGCTACGCGCGTGGGGCCTCGAGGACGCGTATCGCCTGCACCACCGCGAACCCGCCCGGTTCACGTGGTGGGACTACCGCGCCGGCAACTTCCACAAGAACTTCGGCATGCGGATCGACCACCTGCTGGTGACGGCGCCGCTGGCCCGACGCATCGTGGCCTCCGAGATCGACCGCGAGGCGCGCAAGGGCAAGCCAGTCCCCTCCGACCACACGCCGCTCGTGATCGACCTCGACGAGCCCGGCCACCCGTTCGACGCCGGCTGGGCCGACGCCGAGCAACGCATCGCCCGCCGCCTCCGCTAGCACGCTGCGGAAAAGGGCCGCTCCCGCGGGGTCTGGAGGCTGTTCAAGGTCCCCAGCTACGAGAGAACCATCTGGGTCTGGATGGTGAGTGACAGCAGGCGGCCGTTTTCGTCGGTGACGCGTGTCTGCCACACCATCGTGCGCTTGCCGCGGTGTAGGGGCGTGCATTCGGCGCGCACGACGCCGCCGCGGCCGGCGGCCATGAAGTTGGTCTTGGACTCGAGCGTCGTGGTGCCGGTGGCGCCGGGCGGCAGGTTGAGCACGGTGGCGACGGCGCCGATGGTGTCGGCGAAGGCCATCAGGGTGCCGCCGTGCAGGCTTCCCCCCACCGTGGTCAGGTCGCTGCGGTAGGTCAGCTCGGCGACGACCCGGTCCGGGGCGGTCTCGACGAAGCGGACGCCGAGGACGTCGCTCAGGGTGCCCTTCAAGCGCTCGGTGATGGCGGCGGGATCGACGGTCATCGGCTCCTCCCTCGGTCGTCTGGGCCAGGCTGAGCGGCCGGCGGCGGCTGGTCAACTACCTCCAAGGTAATTTCGCGGCCGCGGGGCCCGGTGTAGAGTCGCCGCCATGAGCCGGGCCCAGGCGGAGGTGGCGGACAGCGGGTTCGGACGGCTGCTGCGGCAGTGGCGTGCCCAGCGCGGCGTGAGCCAGCTCGACCTCTCCGTCGAAGCCGGCGTCTCCTCGCGGCACCTGAGCTTCGTCGAGACGGGCCGGGCCCAGCCCAGCCGCGAGATGGTGCTCTTGCTCGCCCGCACGCTCGACGTTCCCCTGCGAGACCGCAACGACCTGCTCGTCGCCGCCGGCTACGCACCCGTGTACCGGCGGACCGATCTCGACGCGCCGGCGATGGCCCACGTGCGCCGGGCGCTCGACTTCATCCTCCGCCAGCAGGAGCCGTACCCGGCGCTCGTGCTCGACCGTCACTGGAACGTCCTCAAGGTGAACGCGGGGAGCGAGCGCGTGCAGGCGCACTTCCTCGACGCGACGGCGGTGGCGGCGCTCGGCCCGCCCAACGCGATGCGGCTGATGTTCCATCCCGACGCCTTCCGGCCCCACATCGTGAACTGGGAGGCGACGGCCGCGTCGCTCATCCAGTGGCTGCACCGCGACGCGATCAGCGGCTTTGGCGACGCCGAGACCCGCGCGCTCCTCGACGAGCTGCTGGCCTATCCCGACGTGCCGCGCCACTGGCGTCGGCTCGACCTCGACGCCTCGACGACGCCCGTCCTGCCGATCGAGTTCAGCCGCGGCGACGTCACGCTGCGCTACTTCACGACCCTCACGAGCTTCGGCACCCCGCACGACATCGCGCTCCAGGAGCTGCGGATCGAATCGTTCTTCCCCATCGACGAGGCCACCGAAGAGACGACCCGCCGTCTCGAGGGGGCGCGCTAGGAGCGCGTCGGGAGTATCGAGGGGCGCCACGGCTTCGCCGGGGCGCCCCGAGCCGCCCCCGGGGGGCTTGGGGGGCCCGTTCGAGGCCCCCCATCTCAACTAGAGCAGCTCGGCGAAGAGGGTGTCGGAGAGGAGGAAGCCCTCCTCGGTCAGGGCGACCCGGTCCCCGCGGTCGACGAGATAGCCGGCCTCCCGCCACTTCGACACCGTGCGCGCGAGCGCCGCATCCCCGTCGAGGCGGGTGTCGATCCAGCCCCGAGGCACGCCGTCGGCGAGCCGGAGGCCGAGGATCAGCCGCTCGCCCAGCTGCTGGCGCGGCGTGAGGCGCTCGGAGGTGTCGATCGGCAGCGTCCCCGCCTCCAGCGTCGCGCAGTAGCGGGCCACCGGCTTGACGTTGCCGTAGCGGACGTCGCCCACGAAGCCGCACGCGCCCGGCCCGCAGGCGAGGTACTCGGCCGCCCGCCAGTAGATCTGGTTGTGTCGCGACCGGAACCCGGGGCGCGCGTAGTTCGAGATCTCGTAGTGCTCGAAGCCGCGCGCGGCGGCGGCCCGGGCGAGCGTCCAGTAGTGCTCGACGACGGTGCCCTCGGGCGGCAGGCCGTCGATGCCGGTGGCGGCCCACAGGCTGCCCGCGTCGAGCGTCAGGCCGTACGCCGAGAGATGCTCCGGCCGCCAGTCCAGCACGCCCTCGACGCTGCGGGTCCACGTCGCCGCGTCCTGATGCGGCAGCCCGTACATGAGGTCGACGCTCACGTTGTCGTAGCCCGCCTCGCGCACGGCCTCGAAGGCGCGCCGCGCCCCGTTGGCGTCGTGCAGACGGCCGAGCCGGGGCAGGACCGTGTCGTCGAGTGACTGCACGCCGAGGCTGATCCGGGTGACGCCGGCCCGCCGGTACGCCGCCAGCTTGTCCCGGCTCACGCTCTCCGGATTGCACTCGACCGTCACCTCCGCGTCCTCCGCGACCGCGAGGCGCGCCCGCGCCGTGTCGAGGAGGGCCGCCAGGTCCTCGGGCTCCAGCAGCGAGGGGGTGCCGCCTCCGAGGAAGATCGTCTCGAGCTCGACGCCCGCCGCCCAGGGGGCCTCGCCGAGCACCGCGAGCTCTCGCCGGGCGGCCTCGACGTAGCGACGCAGCTCATCCGCTCGCTCCAGCGGCGCCGTGTTGAACGAGCAGTAGTGGCAGCGCTTCGTGCAGAAGGGGACGTGGACGTACAGTCCGAGCGAGCGGCGGCGAGGCGACGTCTGCGCGAGAACGCCGAGGGGGCCCTGCCCCTCGAGCGTCGTCAGGGGATGTAGCGGCCGAGGCGCCACCAGCGCAGCCAGTGCCGGTCGCCGTCCCACGACCAGTAGATCAGGAAGGCCTTGCCCTTGATCTTGTCCCGCTTGACGAAGCCCCAGTAGCGCGAGTCCTGGGAGTTATCGCGGTTGTCGCCCATCACGAAATAGGAGTCGGGCGGGACGACCAGCGACTCGCACCCGTAGGCGTAGCCGCAGAAGCCCGGCGAGCCCGCGTGGCCGAGCGCGGTCGGACTGCGCCGCACGTAGGGCTCGTCCAGCGGCCGGCCGTTGACGAGCACATCCTGGCCGCGAACCTGCACGGTCTCGCCCGGTGTCGCCACGATGCGCTTGATGAAGTCGCGCTTCTCGTCCTGCGGGTACTTGAAGACGATGATGTCGCCGCGGTGGGGCACGCGCAGGGCGGGCAGCCGGTAGTCGGTCAGCGGCAGCTCGGGACCGAACAGGAACTTATTGACGAGGATGTAGTCCCCGACGAGCAGCGTGTCCATCATGGAGCCCGACGGGATCGTGAAGGCCTGGACGATCAGCGTCCGGATCACCAGCGCCAACAAGATCGCGATGGCGATCGCCTCGACGTACTCGCGGACGACCGACTTGCGACGCCGCGTCGTGTCCAGCGGCGCCGTCGCGGGCTGCCCGTCGGTGGCGGTCACCACCGGCTCGTCAGGACGGCCCATGGACACACGCATCCGCTCGTAGTCGTACCGCGTGTCCGGCTGCGCGGGCGGCTTGGACTCGTGGTCCACGACGTCAGCTCTTGAGCACCGACAGGAACGCCTCCTGCGGTACCTCGACCCGGCCGACCTGCTTCATGCGCTTCTTGCCTTCCTTCTGCCGCTCGAGCAGCTTACGCTTGCGCGTGATGTCACCGCCGTAGCACTTGGCGGTCACGTTCTTGCCCATGGCCTTGACGGTCTCCCGCGCGATGACCCGGCTGCCGATGGCGGCCTGGATGGCCACCTCGAACATCTGGCGCGGGATGACGCCGCGGAGCTTCTCGACCAGGGCCTTGCCCCGCTCGTAGGCCTTCTCGCGGTGCACGATGATGCTGAGGGCGTCGACGGGGTCCCCGTTGAGGAGGATGTCGAGCTTGACCAGGTCCGACGCCTTGAAGTCGGCGAACTCGTAGTCGAACGAGGCGTAGCCCTTGGAGATCGACTTCAGCTTGTCGTAGAAATCGACGACGATCTCGGCCAGCGGGAAGTCGAAGCGGATGTGCACCCGCTTGCCGACGTACTCCAGCGAGCGGTGCTCACCCCGCTTCTCCTGGGCCAGCTTGTAGATGGCGGTCATGAACTCGGTCGGCACGTAGATAGAGGCGTGAACGTACGGCTCCTCCATCTGCTCGATCCGGTCCGGCGTCGGCAGCTTCGACGGGTTGTCGATGTCCAGCACCTCGCCGGCGGTGGTGAGGATCCGGTACTGCACCGACGGCGCGGTGATGATGAGCGAGAGATTGAACTCGCGCTCCAGCCGCTCCTGGACGATCTCCATGTGCAGCATGCCGAGGAAGCCGCACCGGAACCCGTAGCCGAGGGCGAGCGACGTCTCCGGCTCGTAGTTGAAGGCCGGGTCGTTCAGGCGGAGCTTCTCGAGCGCGTCGCGCAGTCCTTCGTATTCGGTGTCCTCGATCGGGTAGAGCCCGGCGAACACCATCGGCTTGGCGTCGCGGTAGCCGGGGAAGGGCTCCGCGGTCGGCCGGAGCGCGTCGGTGATCGTCTCGCCGACCTTGGCGTCCGACACTCGCTTGATCGAGGCCGTGATGTACCCGACCTGTCCGGCCGACAGCTCGTCGACGGGTCGCATGTCCGGGCTGAACACGCCGACCTGCTGCACCTCGTACGTGCGTCCGTTGGACATCAGGAGGACCCGCGCGCCGGGTCGCACGCGCCCGTCGGTGAGGCGCACGTAGACCACGACGCCCTGGTAGGAGTCGTAGTACGAGTCGAAGACCAGCGCCTTCAGCGGCGCCTCGGGGTCGCCCAGGGGCGGCGGGATGCGCGCCACGATGGCCTCCAGCACCTCGGGTACGCCGGTGCCGTGCTTGGCCGAGATCGCCAGCGCCTCCGTCCCGTCGAGATCCAGCACCTCGGTGATCTGCTCGCGGGTGCCCTCGACATCCGCCGCCGGCAGGTCGATCTTGTTGATGACCGGCACGATGGTGAGGTTGGCGTCGGCGGCGAGGTAGAAGTTGGCGAGGGTCTGCGCCTCGATGCCCTGGGCGGCGTCGATGATCAGCACGGCCCCCTCGCAGGCGGCGAGCGCGCGCGACACCTCGTACGAGAAATCGACGTGCCCCGGCGTGTCGATGAGGTTCAGCGTGTACTCCTGCCCGTCGCGCGCGCGGTAGAGCAGGCGGACCGTGTGGGCCTTGATGGTGATCCCGCGCTCGCGCTCCAGGTCCATCGAATCGAGCACCTGGTCGACGGCCTTCTTGGCGTCCATGGTGCCGGTCAGGGCCAGGAGGCGGTCGGCCAGCGTCGACTTGCCGTGATCGATGTGGGCGACGATTGAGAAATTGCGAATGCGGGCCAGGCTCATCGCGATTCAGTCTAGCACGCCGCGTTACGCGCCCGGCCGCCGCGGAGCCCTTCTGACACGGCTCCGCATGCGCCGGCGGCGGCGAGGTTCCGCGCCGGGGCGCGGCGCGTCACGCGAGGATTTGCGCGCGGGCGGGGATGCTGACGCCGGGCTCGAGCGCGACGCCGGGGCCGATGGTGGCGTGGGCGCCGATGCTGACGTGCGCGGGCACGACGCAGTCCCGCAAGGTGGCGCCGGGGCCCACGCGGACGCCTTCCCAGAGGATGGCGCCCTCGACGCGGGCGTCGTCCTCGATCCGCGAATCGTCCCCCACGACCGTCAGCGGCCCGACGTGGGCCCGGGCGCCGACCTCGACGCGCTCGCCGATCACCGCGGGGCCGGCCACGCGGGCGCCGGCGGCCAGCCGGGCGCTGGCGGCCAGCCAGCAGCCGTCGCGGTGCACGCCGGGCGGGGCGAGCGCGGTGCGGACCCGGCCGGTGAGGAGGTCCACCTGGGCGTCGCGGTACGCGGCGGGGCTACCGATGTCCCGCCAGTAGGGCGCCGGCGAGCCGGTCCAGCCGTACGAAGGGATGCCGTCGGCGATGAGGGCGGGAAAGAACTCGCGCTCGATCGACACGACCTGGGCCGGTGGGATGCGCTCGAGCAGGGCGGCGTCGATCAGGTAGATGCCGGCGTTGATCGTGTTCGTGGTGATCGGCTCGTCGCCGGTGGGCTTCTCGCGGAAGCGGGTGAGACGCCCGTCGCCGTCGAACTCGACGAGACCGTACGCCCGAGGGTCCTCGACCGGCATCAGGAAGATGGTCGTCCGGGAGTGCCGCGCCTCGTGCATCCGACGCATCGCGGTGAGATCGGCGTCGGTGAGGACGTCGCCGTTGAGGACGAAGACGGTGCCGCGGGCGAGGTCGGCGGCGTTGCGGACGCCGCCGCCGGTGCCGAGGGGCTCGGTCTCGACCACGTAGCGGAGCCGCACACCGAGCCGCTCGCCGTCGCCGAGCGCCTCGCGGACGTCGTCGACGCGATAGGAGCAGGCCAGGATGACGTCGGTCACGCCGTGCTGGCGCAGCAGGGCGAGCTGGTACGCGAGGAACGGGCGCCCGAGCAGGGGGACGACGGGCTTGGCGCGCTCCAGGGTCAGCGGTCGCAGCCGCGTGCCCTGGCCGCCGGCCAGGATGACCGCCTGGGTGGCCGGCGCTATGCCGGCGCCCAGGGCTCCGCCTCGCTGATCAGCATCACGGGGATGCCGTCGCGGATCGGGTAGGCCTTGCGGCAGGCCCGACAGATGATGCGCGTGTCCTCGAACTGCAGGTCACCCTTGCAGGCGGGGCACACCAGGATGCTCCGGAGCTCCTCGTCGATCATGCGCTCACCTCCCTCGTCGCCCGGGGTGGGTCAGCGACCCAGTTGCTGCCGGAAGTACTCGAGCGTGAGCCGGAGCCCCTCGTCGGTGTCGACGCGCGGCTCCCACCCGAGCCGGGTGCGCGCCCGTTCGATGTCCGGCTGACGCACCTTGGGGTCGTCCTCGGGCAGGGGCCGGAAGACGATCTCGCTGCGGGAGCCGGCCAGTCGGATGATGCGCTTGGCCAGCTCCAGCAAGGTCATCTCGTGCGGGTTGCCGATGTTCACCGGCTCGCTGGTGCCGCGCTCCATGAGACGCCACAGGCCCTCGACCAGGTCGGAAATGTACTGGAACGACCGCGTCTGCGAGCCGTCGCCGAACACGGTGAGGGGCGCACCGGTCAGCGCCTGCGTCATGAAGGCGGGGATGGCCCGGCCGTCGTTGAGCCGCATGCGGGGCCCGAACGTGTTAAAGATCCGCACGATCCGGGTGTCGATGCGGTGCACGCGGTGATAGGCCATCGTCATGGCCTCCGCGAAGCGCTTGGCCTCGTCGTACACGCCGCGGGGCCCGACCGGGTTCACGTTGCCCCAGTAGTCCTCGCGCTGCGGATGCACGAGGGGGTCACCGTACACCTCGGACGTCGAGGCGATCAGGAAGCGCGCCCCCTTGGCCTTGGCGAGCCCCAGCGCGTTGTGCGTCCCGAGCGCGCCGACCTTCAGCGTCTGGATGGGCAGCTCGAGATAGTCGAGCGGCGAGGCCGGACTGGCAAAGTGGAGGACCCAGTCGACGGGGCCGTCGACGTGGACGTACTCGGTGACGTTGCGCTTGACGAAGGTGAAGCGCTCGGCGCTCCACATCGTCTGCAGATTGTCCGGGGAGCCCGTGATGAAGTTGTCCAGACCGACGACGTCGCAGTCGCGCGCCAAGAGCGATTCGCAGAGATGGGACCCGATGAACCCCGCCGCCCCCGTGACTACGACGCGCATCCCGTGCTCCGGCGGGTCAGGATTGCGTCGGCAGGACTGACCTGCGACCGATGGAGTGATACTCGAACCCGAGCCGACGCATGCGCTCCGGCTCCCAGAGGTTGCGGCCGTCGAACACGACGGGGCGCCGCATGGCGGCGCGCAGGCGCTCGAGGTTCAGGAACTTGAACTCGTTCCACTCGGTGACGAGCGCCACCGCGTCGGCCCCGGTCGCCGCCTCGTAGGGCGACTCGCAGTACGTGACCGCGGCCGGCAGCATCCGGCGCGCGGCCGTCATCGCCACGGGATCGTAGACCCGCACGCTGGCGCCCAGCTCGAGGAGCCGCTCGATCACCTCCACCGACTTGGCCTCGCGCATGTCGTCGGTGTTCGGCTTGAAGGCCAGCCCGAGGACGGCGATCGCGCGCCCGGCCAGGGGGTTCAGGGCCTTCGTGATGAGGTCCACGAAGTGGCTGGCCCGGTCGCGGTTGATCTCCACCACCGACCGCAGCAGCGCGAAGTCGTAGCCGAGGCCGGACGCGGTGTGCACGAGGGAGTCGGTGTCCTTGGGGAAGCACGAGCCGCCGTAGCCGAGCCCGGCCGACAGGAAGGCCGAGCCGATCCGCGCGTCGAGCCCCATGCCCTTCATCACCTGGGTGACGTCGGCGCCGCCTAGCTCGCAGATGTTGGCGATGGCGTTGATGAAGGAGATCTTCGTCGAGAGGAAGGCGTTCGACGCGTACTTGATCATCTCGGCCGACGGGACGTCGGTGATGATCATCGGCCGCTCGAGCGGGGCGTAGAGCTCGAGGAGCGTCATGGCGACCTGCTGGGTCGGCGCGCCGATCACGATCCTGTCCGGGCGGAGCGTGTCCTCGATGGCCGAGCCCTCGCGGAGGAACTCGGGATTCGAGACGACGTCGAAGGGGATCGGGTAGAGCTGGTGCTTCTCGATCACCTCGCGCACGAACTCGCCGGTGCCGATCGGCACCGTGGACTTGTTGGCGACCACCGTGTAGCGCTCCATCGCCTGGCCGATCACCCGGGCGACGTCCTCCACGGCGCTGAGGTCCGTCTGCCCGTCCGGCTTGGGCGGGGTCCCCACGGTGATGAACACGATGACCGAGCGGCGCACCGCCGCGGTGAGGTCGGTGGTGAAGCTGAGCCGGCCGTCTGCGACGTTCCGGGCGACCATCTCTTCGAGGCCGGGCTCGTAGATCGGCATCTGGCCGGCCCGGAGGCTCTCGACCTTGGCGGCGTCGTTGTCGACGCAGAGGACGTCGTTCCCGAGATCAGCGAAGACGGCCCCCGTCACCAGACCGACGTATCCCGTCCCGACCACGCAGATGTTCATGTCAGAGGGCCGAACTCATGATAGCAGGCGCGAGGATGGAGAGGGAAAAAGAGAGGGGAGGATTGGAGAACTTACGCGCGGCCTAGGCGCCCGGAGGCGCGCTAGGCCGCGGAGGGGTCGTCGTCTCCTTCGTCGTCACCGAGAATCTGCGTGCGGGCGTCGCGCACGGCGTCGGTCAGCGACTCGAAGCGCTGGCCCGAAATCGAGATCGTGTTGCTGTCCTCATCGCGCGCTTTCCACATCCATTCGCGGCGATTGCGACCGACCGGCACGAACTGGACCTTGACGCTCGCCGTATTTGAAAAATCTTGCATCACTCTCGAACCTCCTGCCGGACTCGACCGGTAGACCGGAGGTTTGCAAGCGGAGTGCCACGGAGCGCGGCTCAGGCGGGCTCGTCGGCCTCCGCCGCCGACCATCGGAAGAACACGACGGTGAACGCGGCGACCGGGATCAGCCCGGAGGGCACCCACATGATGACCCCGCCGAGCCGTTGATCGGCGAGCGGGGTGAGATCGAAGAGGCGCGGCACCGTCTCGTAGAACGGATAGAGCACGCGCTCGGCGCCGGTGATCATCGCGGCGACGACCGTCATGGGCATGCCGAAGACGAACAGGTAGAGGAGCTGGGCGGCGTAGGGGAGCGCCGGCGCCAGCCGCGACGGGGACACGATCGGCCACCAGCCGAGCGTCGCGGCGACCAGCAGCACGAGGTGCTCGACCACGTGCCAGCCGTGGACCTCGAGCGCGCGGTTGTACGGCCCGGGCAGGTGCCAGGCGACGAGCGCCACCGCGTACACGGCGAACGCCGGCAGCGGCCGCGTCAGCCCGCGGACGAGCGCGGCGCCGGCACGGGAGGCCAGCAGCGGGCGCAGCAGGGCGTCGACCATCCACGCCGGCAGGCCGGTCAGCAGCAGCGGCGGCACCACGAGCGTTAGCACGAGGTGCTGGACCATGTGCGCGCTGAACAGGTACCAGTCGCTCAGATCGTGGAGCGGGCCGTTCAGCGCGAGGAGCAGGGCCAGCAGTCCGCCGACGAATCGCGCCGCCTGGGCGGGGCGGGGTCGCCCACCGCGCCGGGCCCAGGCGGTCGCCCACACCGCGGCCAGGAGGCCGGTGGCGAGGATCACCTCGGGGTGGAGCGAGCCGCTCGTCCACGAGAACGGCGGTGGCGTCACGTCAGCGCCCGAAGACGAGGAAGGCCCCGGTGAGGGTCATGAGCGCGACCGCGAGGCCGGTCGCGATCAGGACCGGGCCCAGGAAGACCCAGGACACCGCCCGCGGGTCGTAGCGCAGGTGCATGAAGTACAGCGCCACCAGGGCGAACTTCGCCGCCGCCATCGCGAGCAGCAGCGGCACGATGATCGGGGTGAGGCGGCGGATGTACACGACGCCGACCTCGAGCGCCGTCACGAGGGTGAGGATGATCGCGACACGGACGTAGGTCCCGACCGAGGCGTGCTCGTGGGCGGCCTCGACGGTGCCGTGGGTGCTCACGGGATCAAGTAGACCACGGTGAAGATGACGATCCACACGACGTCGACGAAGTGCCAGTAGAGCCCGACCACCTCGACCTTGGTCGCGTCCTCCGGGCCGAGCCGTCCGCGCCGCTCGAGCACCCACAGCGTCAGCAGCAGTGCGACGCCGATGGCGACGTGCCCGCCGTGGAAGCCGGTCAGCACGAAGAACGTGGACCCGAACAGATTCTGCTGGAGCGTGAGCCCCTCGTGGACGAACTCGGTGAACTCATACGCCTGGAAGCCGAGGAAGATGATGCCGAAGAAGGCCGTGCCCAGCAGCCACAACCGGGTCTGACGGCGGTCCCCTCGCTGGACGGCGGCCAGGGCCAGCACCATCAGCAGGGAGGACATGAGGAGATCGAACGTCGAGAGCGAGGTGAGCGGGATGTTCAGGATGTCGTGCGGGCCCGGCCCGATCGTGCTGCGCCCCTTGTAGGCGAGGTAGGTGGCGATCAGCGTGCCGAAGAGCAGGCACTCGGAGCCGATGAACACCCACATCGCGAGCTTGCGATGGTCGACGCCCAGGTTCCCGATCTGGTGCGCGTGGGCCGGGTTGCGATGGTGCTCGAGCGCGAAGGCCCAGGCGCCCACCAGCACCACGGCGGCGCCGACGAACACGACGCCGAGGTGAGTCAACGCGCCGACGGCCCCGATCACGATGCCGACCGCGATGACGATCGGCCAGTGGGACGGCGCGGGCAGGTGGATGCCGTGGGGCTCGACGGCGACCGGCACCGCGGTCGGCCGGCGCCCGCGGCTGTCACCGTGCTTCTCCCGCCAGAAGGAGTCGCGTCCGTACACGGGCGGGATTGTGTCGAAGTTGTGCACCGGCGGCGGCGACGACGTGCGCCACTCGAGCGTGCGCCCGTCCCACGGATCGGCCGGCGCGACGGCGCCCCCGCGCAGGGAGCGGGCGGCGTTGACGATGAAGAGCAGGATGCCGAGGGCGATGCCGAAGGCGCCGATGGTGGACATGAGGTTCCAGAACGCCCACCCCGCCCCGGGGTGGTAGGTGTAGATCCGGCGCGGCATCCCGATCGCGCCGAGGTAGTGCTGGGGGAAGAACGTCAGGTTGAAGCCGAGGAAGATCACCCAGAACTGCAAACGGCCGAGCCGCTCGTCGAGGAGCCGGCCGGTCATCTTCGGCCACCAGTAGTGGGCGCCGGCCAGGAGCCCGAAGAGGCTGCCGCCGATGAGCACGTAGTGCATGTGGGCGACGACGAAGTAGCTGTCGGTCTGCTGCAGGTCCACCGGCGGCGAGGAGTGCATGATGCCGCTCAGCCCGCCGATCGTGAACAGCGCGATGAGGCCCACCGCGTAGTGCAGCGCGACGGTGGGCCGGATGTGGCCGCCCCACAGCGTCGCGAGCCAGTTGAAGATCTTCACGCCGGTCGGGATGGCGATCAGCATCGTGGCGATTGAGAACGCGGCGTCGGCGACCGGTCCCATGCCAGCCGCGAACATGTGGTGGCTCCACACGCCGAAGCCGAAGAAGCCGATCAGGATGCCGGAATAGATCACGACCGGCGCGCCGAACAGCGGCTTGCGCGCAAAGGTCGGCAGGACCTCGGAGACGATGCCGAAGGCCGGCAGGATCAGGATGTAGACCTCGGGGTGTCCGAAGATCCAGAACAAGTGCTGCCACAGGTGCAGGTCGCCGCCGGCCGCCACGTCGTAGAAGTGGGTGCCGAAGAAGCGGTCGAACATGAGGAAGATCAGGCCGACGGTGATCGGCGGGAAGGCCAGCACGATCAGGAACTGGGTGGTGAGCGTCATCCACACGAACACCGGCATCCGCATGAGCGTCATGCCGGGGGCCCGCATGTTCAGGATGGTCACGATGAAGTTCACGCCGGCGATGACCGACGAGGCGCCCAGGATCTGCAGGCCTAGGAGCCAGAAGTCGATGTTCAGCCCCGGCGAGTACTGACGCAGGGTGAGGCTCGCGTAGCCGAACCAGCCGGCGTCGGGCGGCGCGCCGACGAGGAAGCTCGCGTTGAGGAAGAGCCCGCCGAGCAGGAAGATCCAGAAGGACAGCGCGTTGAGGCGCGGGAAGGCCACGTCGCGGGCGCCGATCATGAGCGGCACCATGTAGTTGAAGAAGGCCGCGCTGAACGGCATGATCGCGAGGAACACCATCGTCGTGCCGTGCATCGTGAAGAGCGCGTTGTACGTGTCCGCACTCACGACCGCGTTGTTGGGCCGGGCCAGCTGCAGCCGGATGATCAGCGCCTCGATCCCACCCAGCACGAAGAACGCGAAGGCCGACACGCCGTACAGGATCCCGATCCGTTTGTGGTCGACGGTCGTGATCCAGCTCCAGACGCCGGTCGCGGCCGGCGCGTGGGCGGCGGCGTGCTCGCGGAACAGGGTCGCCTCCCGCGTCGCCATCACTTGAGGCTCAGCAGGTAGGCGGCCAGTGCCGTTGCCTCCGCGTCGGTCAGGTGGAGGTTCGGCATCTTCGCGCCGGGCTTCAGCGCCGGCGGGTCCTTCAGCCACGGCACGAGATGCTCGGTGGTGGCGGGCCAGAGCCCGGCGCCGAACAGCGCGCGGCTGCCGAAGTGGCTGAGGTCGGGGCCGAGGACACCGGTCGACACCCCCTGGATCGTGTGACAGCCGACGCACGCGCTGCGCACGTAGACCGCCTTGCCGTCGGCGGCCGGGCCCGTCGGCTCGGGCGCCGGCGCCATCTGGGCGGCCACCCAGCGGTCGAAGGCGGCCGGCTCCTCCACGATGACCCGCAACGCCATGTTCGCGTGCGAGGCGCCGCAGAACTCCGCGCACTGTCCCCAGAACTCACCCGTCTGCTCGGGCGTGGCCGTGAGGCGGTTGCGACGCCCCGGCACGACGTCGCGCTTGCCGCCCAGGTGCGGGACCCAGAAACTGTGGATGACGTCCGGGCCGTCCAGCTCGAAGACCACCGGCCGCCCCACCGGCAAGTGCAGCTCGTTCGCGGTGACGACGCCCAGCGCGGGGTAGCGGAACTCCCACCACCACTGCCACCCGCGCACCGTCACGACGAGCGCGTTGCGCGGGGTGGCCGCGCTCTGCGTCCGGAAGACCACCTGGATGGTCGGGATGGCGATGACCAGCAGGACCAGCGCGGGAGCGATCGTCCACGCGAGCTCGAGCGCAGTGTGGCCGCGGATCTGGCGCGGCAGGCCGTCGCCGCCGGGCGTCCGGCGAAAGCGGAGCAGGATGATGGCGAGCACTGCGGAGACGACGAGGGCGATGACGACGCACGCCCACGTGATGATCGTGTACACCGACAGGATCGCGCGGTTCAGATCGGAGCGGGCCACCAGGGTGGACATCGGCCCATCGAACGCGCAGCCCCCGGCCAGCACGGCCGTCGCGAAGAGCGGGGCGACGTGCGCACAGACCGACCCTCGTGAGCGCGCTCGAGGGGTCACGGAGGCACGGTAACGCGGGGTTCCCGTGTCCGCAAGCCGACGCAGGCTGCGGGAACGGCCGCTAAGTCGCGAGATCGAGGAGCGTGCGGAGGAGGACGTTGGCGCCGCGCTCGATGGCGTCGGCGTCGCTGGTCTCGTCGACGCGGTGGCTCTTGCCGCCGCGCGACGGGATGAAGAGCATGCCCGAGTCGGTGACGTGGGCGAGGTTCTGAGCGTCGTGGCCGGCCGCCGAGTAGAGGGTCGTGCAGCCGAGCCCGAGCTGGCGGCAGGCCGCCGCCACCGCCGCCTGCACGCGCGGCGAGCACGCCACCGCCGTCGTCGCCGACATCCGGCGGATCTCGACGCCGATCCCGCGCCGCGTGCCGATCTCGTGGACCAGCGCCTCGCACGCGTCGGCCAGCCGCTCCAGCGTCGCGTTGTCGGGGCTGCGCATCTCGTGCACCAGCTCGGTCCGGCCGGGCACGATGTTGCTGACACCAGGATGCACGTAGACGACCCCGATGTTCGTCACGCTGCGGCCCCCGCCGTGCTCGACGATGTGGTCGCGCGCGCGCAACGCGTAGTCGGCGGCGGCCAGGAAGGCGTCCCGGCGTCGCTCCATCGGCGTGGTGCCCGCGTGGTCGGCCTGCCCGGTGAAGATCACCCGCGTGCGCCGTACCCCCACGATCGAGTCGACAGCCGCGATCGGCACGCCCGCCTCGTCCAGCCGCGGGCCCTGCTCGATGTGGAGCTCGACGTACGCGTGCACGGCGCCGGGCGGGGCGGCCGCCTCCGGCGCCTTGGTCGCGTCGAAGCCGGCCCGCGCCATCGCGTCGACCAGTCGCTCACCGTCGGCCGCCGCCATGGTCGGGATGGCCGCGGCATCGAGCCGGCCGCAGAAGGCCCGCGAGCCGAAGAGGCTGCCGTACCGTCCCTCCTCGTCGCTCCAGGCCGCGACCACCAGCGGACGGCGAGGCGCGGCGCCCGCATCGCGGATCGCGTGGAGGCACTCGAGTCCCGCCAGCACGCCCAGCGCGCCGTCGAGGATGCCGCCTTCGGGGACCGTGTCGATGTGCGATCCGGTGAGGACGACCGGCGTGGCGGCGGCGAAGCTCGTGGCGCCGAGCCCACCGAAGACGTTGCCGGCCCCGTCCACCCACGGGTGGAGCCCGGCGGCGCGGATCTCGTCCAGCAGCCAGGCGCGGGCTTGCTCGTGCGGTGGGCTCCAGCAGGAGCGCGTGACCCCGCCTCCGGGCAGGGCGCCGAAGCGAGCCAGAGTGTCGATGCGGGCGTGCAGCCGGGCGGCGTTTACGGTCGTCATGGCCCGCCGAGTATAGCCGTGTCCGCCGCCCTGTGGACGTCTCCTACCCGACGCCCCAGCCGTAGTCGGGAGGCGGCGGAGGGGGCGGAGCCGGGGGCTGCGACGCGGCCGGCCGCGCCGGTACCGACAGGGCGGCGCACGAGTAGTCACCACTCTGCGAGCCTCCCGCGCCGATCGACCAAACGCACACGATCGCGCCGAAGGCCCGTCCGCTGGAGTGGTACGGCATCTTCAGCTGGATCGACCGCGTCGAGACCGTGGCTTCGCGAGGCGCACTGCCGTCACTGAAGGCGGCGCGCCACCGATAGGACGTCGCACCGCTGGCCGCGCTCCACGAGACCGTGAAGGTCGCGCCCGTCGAATCGGTCTTCGTGCGCGTGGCCGTCACACCCCCCGGCGGTGGCGGAGCGCTCGTGGGTGGACGCGGCGCTTCATTGAAGGTGGCGGTCACCGTGCGGGCGGCGCTCATCGTCACCGTGCAGCTCCCGGTGCCGCTGCACGCGCCGCCCCAACCCGTGAACGTCGAGCCGGAGGCGGCGCTCGCGGTGAGCGTGACCTGCGTCCCGGCGGCGTACGTCCTCGTACACGTCGCGCCACACGAGATCCCACTCGGCGAGCTCGTCACCGTGCCTGTGCCGGAGCCGCTCTTCGCGACCGACAGGACCTGGGACGGCGTCGAGGGCGGTGGGGGCGGGGGCGTCGGAGAACCGACCGATCCCGTGGTCGAGCCGCTCATGCCACGCGAGACGGTGTCGCCACCCGCGGTGAAGTTCACGTTGCCGGCGAAGCTGCCGACGGTCGTCGGCCGGAACCGGACGCTGACCGTACGACTGGCCCCGGGCGCCAGGGTGAACGACGAGCCCGACACGATGCTGAACGGCGCGCTGGTGCTGGCCGATCCCGAGATGCTCGCGTCGCCGGTGTTGGACACCGTGAACGTGCGCTCGACCGTGGTGTTGACCGCGATGCTGCCGAAGCTGGTGGTGGCGGACGGCGTGACCTCGAGATCGGCCTGGGCGACGGCACTCGCGGCACCGGTGCAGCCGCTCTCGTTGCCGTTGTCGTCGACCGCCGTGATCCTGATGTAGTAGCGGGTACCGCCGGTCAGCTGCGTGACGCTCGTCGAGACGGTCTGGCCCGATCCCGGCGAGCGCGTCGCGGACGAGACCGAGTGGAACGAACCGCTGGGACAGTTCGGCACCGACGTCCCGATGTAGACGCGGTAGCCCGCGAGGTCCTGGAGCGGTGATCCGTCAGCGTTTGCGGTGGGGGCGTTCCAGCTCAGCGATAGCGATGCGGCTTCCGCGTGGACCCCGGCGGCGAGCACTGCGCCCAGAACGATGAGAGAGGTGACGAGCCGTGCGAACAAGGTCAACGATCCGTTCTCCCGCGCGAAGTGCGCGATTTCCCCGACTCAGCTGCTCGGGAGTGGTCTCAGACGCCTCACACCACACACACAGCCCCGGGAGCCTGATCTGACGTCGATTGGCGTGCGAGCGGTGGGTGAACGGTCTGAGCGTTCGGCAAGAGGAGTGCCATACGGTGCGGTGGCCGGGCCACGCGCCCCAAAGTCGTGTGCTATCAGAGTCCGATCGAAGCTCGAAGCGCGAGGCGCGATGTCAGACGGCTGACGGATTCGTCACGATTCGAACGTTACCGTCCATTGTTCGGCGCAATGATCGCGAACGTGGCGCCTTTGCCGAGGACCTGGTATCGGCAGCAACCTAAAGAGACGCCGTTCAGTCATCGCCAAAGCAGCCGCGATAGGTGCGGCCCGAAGTGGTCAGACCATCGGAGGGAGCGCTGGCCGCGCTAGTAGCGCATTGCCCGATCTGGCAGCATTTTTCGGAGAACTCACTCACCCTACCGTCGCCCGCGCCGCGGGCTGATCGCCTTGACTTGTGCGCGAAGCGGTCCCTAGAATGAACGGCCGTTCAGGACAGACCGGCAGGAGGGCCCTGTGGACTTCACGCTGACTCCCGACCAGCAAGCGTTCCGTGAGCGCGTGCGCTCCTGGCTCAAGGCCAACGTCCCGCCGGAGTGGAAGGTGCTCGCCACCACGGAAGTTCCGCGCGCCGAGGCCTACGAGATCATCCGGCGCTGGCAGGGCAAGCTCTACGAGGGCGGCTTCATCGGCATCACGTGGCCCAAGGAGTACGGCGGCCAGGGCCTGACCTTCATCGAGGAGATGATCCTGCACGAGGAGATGGCGCTCCAGAAGGCGCCGCCGATCCTCAACATCCTCGGCGTGGGCATGGCGGGGCCGACGATCATCGCCTACGGGACCGAGGAGCAGAAGAAGCGGTATCCCGCGAAGATCCTCTCCTGCGAGGAGATCTGGTGCCAGGGCTACTCGGAGCCGAACTCCGGCTCGGACCTGGCGGCGCTGCAGACGCGGGCCGTGAAGGACGGCGACCACTACGTCATCAACGGCCAGAAGGTGTGGACGTCGCTGGCCCACGTGGCCGACTGGATGATGCTGCTGGCCCGCACCGATCCCGACGCGCCCAAGCACAAGGGCATCACCTACTTCCTGCTCGACATGCACGCGCCGGGTGTCACCGTGAAGCCGCTCAAGCAGATCACCGGCGATGCCGAGTTCAACGAGGTCTTCTTCGACAACGTGCGCGTGCACGAGCGCCAGATCCTCGGCGGGCTCAACAACGGCTGGGCGGTCGGCCTCACGACCCTGATGTACGAGCGTCTGGCCCTCGGTTTCGGGCTGCAGGTGCGGCTGCGCATCGCGCTCGAGTCGTTGATCGAGATGGGCCGGCGCGTGGAGAAGACGGGCCGGGTCGTCACCCGGGATCCGCTGCTGCGCCAGAAGCTGGCCCAGCTGTGGATCGACACCGAGGCGCTCAAGTACACGGGCGCCCGCGCGATCACGAAGCTCCTCAAGGGCGAGCTGCCCGGGCCGGAGGCATCGGCCGGCAAGATGGGCTGGGTCGAGACGCACCAGAAGCTGCAAGAGCTGGCGATGGAGATCGAGGGCCCGTACTCGCAGCTCACCAAGGGGTCCGACCGCGCGATCGACGGCGGCCTGTGGCAGTACGGCTTCCTGCGCTCACGGGCGAACTCGATCGAGGGTGGCACCACGGAGATCCAGAAGAACATCATCGGCGAGCGCGTGCTGGGCCTGCCGAAAGGCTAGAGGAAACCGCCATGGACTTCGGATTCAACCAGGAGCAGGAGCTTCTCCGGGCGACGGCACGGAAGTTCTTCGAGAGTGAGTGCCCCTCCGAGTTCGTCCGCGCGCGGATGGCGGAGCCGGCCGGGGTGACCGACGCGTTCTGGGCCAAGCTGGCCGAGCAGGGCTGGCTAGGCCTCGTCTACCCCGAGCAGTACGGCGGCGCCGGGCTCGGCTTCGTCGACCTCACCGTCCTCATGGAGGAGATGGGGCGGGCGGTGATGCCGGGACCGTTCTTCTCCACGGTGCTCCTCGGCGGGCTGACGATCCTCGAGGCCGGCTCCGAGGCGCAGAAGCAGGAGTGGCTCGGCAAGATCAGCGCCGGGGAGGCGAAGGTCGCCCTGGCCTTCACCGAGCCGAACGCCCGCTGGGACGCCGCCGCCGTCACCGTGACCGCGCGCGAGAGCGGCGGCGGGTTCACGGTGAGCGGCACCAAGCTGTTCGTGCTCGACGCCCACCTCGCCGACGTCCTCGTCGTCGTGGCCCGCACGCGCGAGGGCAAGCGCCCCGAGGAGGGGCTGAGCCTGTTCCTCGTTCCCCGCAGCGCGCGGGGTGTCGACGTGAAGCTGCTGCCCACCATGGACCAGACCCGCAAGCTCTGCGAGGTGACGTTCGCCGACGTGGCCGTCGGCGCGGACGCGCTGCTCGGGCCGAGGGACGGCGCCTGGTCGGCGCTCTCCCGCGTGCTCGACCGCGCGACCGTCTCGCTCTGCGCCGAGATGTGCGGCGGCGCCCAGCGCGTGCTGGACATGACGACCGACTACGCGAAGATCCGGATCGCCTTCGGCAAGCCGATCGGCTCCTACCAGGGGGTCAAGCACAAGGCCGCCGACATGCTCGTCGAAATCGAGAACGCCAAGTCGCTGACCTATTACGCGGCGTGGGCGATGGACGAGAACGTCCCGGAGGCGCCGCTGGCCGCCTCGATGGCCAAGGCCTACGTCTCCGACGCCTTCCGCAAGGCCGCCGGCACCGGCATCCAGCTCCACGGCGGCATCGGCTTCACCTGGGAGCACGACCTGCACCTGTACTTCAAGCGCGCCAAGTCGTCCGAGTTCAGCTTCGGCGACGCGACGTGGCACCGGGAGCGGGTGGCGCAGCTCATCAATCTGTAGAGCGCAGCCCTCAGATCCGCTCGAGCTCGGCGACCGTGCGGTCGTTCGTCACGTTGCCGGTGTTCAGGGTCCCCTTGGGTTCCAGCAGGAGGACGTGGACCTCGTCGGTGAGCGCCACCGGGCAGTGCTCGGTGCCATGGGGGACGATGATGAGCTCGCCGGGGCCGAGGTCCCGGTCGCCCGTGCGCAGGCGCATGCGGAGGCGGCCGGCGAGGACGAGGAAGAGCTCGTCCTCCGCGTCGTGGTGGTGCCAGACGAACTCGCCGCGCAGCTTGACGAGCTTCACGTGCATGTCGTTGACGTCACCCACGATCCGCGGTGACCACGCCTCGGTGAAACGGCTCAGCTTCTCCGCGAGGTTGACCACGTCCATGCCGGCCTCCGTGGCGTAGAGTATAGATCCCATGTCCGAGCCCGCCGCCGTTCCCGCCGTCCCACGCCCCGCCGCGTCGGTCGTCATCGTTCGAGCATCCGCGCCCGGCGCCGCCGAGCCGCTCGAGGTGTGGATGATCCGCCGGCACCAGACGATGAAGTTCCTCGGCGGCTACTACGCCTTCCCGGGCGGCCGCGTCGACGGGAGCGACGGCGCCGCCGAGGCGCTCGCGTGCTGCCACGGGGTGGACGTCCCGACGGCGGAGGCCACGTTCCCGGGCCACGACGGCGGCCCCGCGCTGGCGTTCTGGGTCACGGCGGTGCGCGAGCTCCTGGAGGAGAGCGGGATCCTGTTCGCCTGCGACGCGTCCGGACGGGCGATCGACGGGCGCGATGGGGCCACGCGCGAGCTCATCGCGGGGTTGCGCAAGGAGCTGATGGCCGGCACGCCGCTGCCCGCACTCCTGGCCCGCCAGGGCTGGTGCTGCGATCTGCGCGGGCTGCGCTACCTCTCGCACTTCATCACGCCGACCTCGAGCCCCATCCGCTTCACCGCGCGCTTCTTCCTGTGCCGCGCGCCGGCCGACCAGCCCCCCGCACTCTTCACCGAGGAGACGTCGGAGGCCTTCTGGATCCACCCCGGCGAGGGCTACCGTCGCTTCATCGCCGGCGATATGAAGATGGCGGAGCCGGCCGAGTACGGCCTCGGCTATCTCGCCCAGTTCCACTCACTCGACGAGCTCTGGGCCGCGCACACCGACGGCCGCCACAAGTTCCATGGCGTCGTCGACCGCATCCACGGCTTCTGGAAGGACTTCGACTGGAAGCAGAATCGCTTTCCCACGAAAACGTCTTAGAAACAAAGACAAATCCGCTCTCGCCATCCACAAGCTATACACATTTCTGACGCCAGACGTGCGCCTACACACAAGTTCGTCTTCGGCGCACTGGATATAGCCATGCGTGGAGCGAAGAGAGGAGCCTCGGCCGAGTCTCGATGAGCTGGCGCGCGACCCCGCGCGCGTGGCGTTGGCTGTATCAGTGTCCCAATTGTGGCAAGAACACGATTCCCTTCCGAGGACGCTTCCTTGCCTCAAGGATGCAACCGGCGCACTGCCCGTCGTGCGGAACGTATTTCGCCTCGAAGTCGAGATTCATAGCGGGACTTTTCGGCGTGGTACTGATGTTCGTGGTGTTCCCTGTCGCGATGGTACTGGCAGGCAGCCATAAGCATCTGGGCCTTTTTAGGGGCCATCCTTCTCTCGTTGGCAGTAAGCACGTTCGTCATGCAAGCGTCTGCTCGACTAGTGCCCGTGAAACCTGCGAAGCAACGGTGGTGGAACAAGCCGCTGTGCTGAAGGCGTGATTCAAACACCCCACGGTCGCCTTGCTGCGGCTGGCGCCCGAGGTGCCGGTTGTAACAAGAGACCAGGTGCAACATGCCAAGCCCGATTCCGACCTGTTCGTCGCCGCGGCCGATCGACTCGGCGTGAGCGTGGCCGACTCGGTGGTGGTCGGCGACAGCGTGTGGGACCTCCTGGCCGCCCGTCGAGCCCGGGCCCTCGGCGTGGGGCTGCTGTGGCCGGGACGAGCTCGAGCGCGCGGGCGCGTACCGCGTGTACCAGGATCCCGCCGAGCTGCTGCGACACCTCGACGAGGTCGGCGTCCGCATCACGAGCTGATCGTCGAGGGCACCTCCGTTGCACCAACGATGCGAAAGCGCGGGAGGGTGCAATTTTCCTCGAGCGCGTACTGGATGGGCTCGACGTCACGTTCGAGCCACTGATCGTCTCGGACGACCGCCACGGATGGGCCGAGCACGGCCGTGACGACGCGCCCAGTGTGCGCCAAACCGCGGGGGGCGAAGCCATTTTTACACTCGTGGGCGGCGTCGGCCTGTGTGCTCGCCCTGATCGCGTCGCCGTCCTGCCGTCTCACCTCCGCGGCCACACCTTCCCGGACGACCGGCCTGCGCCGATGAGTGCGCGCGCCCGCGCCGCGCGCGCGTGGCATTCGGTGGTACGGGCCGCTGCCGAACCCGACGGCCTGGTTGCCCGTGGCCGGATCCGCGTGACGTATCTCGGCTCGGTCGGGCTCTTCGATCGCTTGCGTGAGCCGGTCGTGGAACAGCTCACGGCGGACGATCCGCTGTGGCGCGGGTTCAAGGACCTGCTGGACGAGATCGCCGGGCAGCGTACGGGATGCCGCGCGATGGCGGAGGCCATGTTCCGGCGCTGCCTGATCGATCTCTTACGACGTCAGCACGACCGTAACCCGCTGGGGCTCTCGTGGCTGACGCCACTCGAGGATTCGCGGCTGGGCCGCGCCGTCAGCGCCATGCAGGACCGGCCCGAGCAGTCGTTCACGCTGCCGATTCTCGCCGAGGTGGCGGGCATGAGCCGTTCGGTCTTCGCGGCCCGCTTCGCCGACGTGCTGGGGCAGTCCCCGATCGGCTTCCTGAAGACGCTGCGACTCGCCCGGGCCACCCGTCTGCTCCTGGCCACGGACCTGCCGGTGAAGACCGTGGCCGTTCGCGTCGGGTACTCCAGCCGGAGCTCCTTCACCCGGGCGTTCGCCGCGTGCCACGGTGTGGGCCCCATGGTCTTCCGGTCGGGCGCCCATGAGCCCCGCGTCATGGCCCGGGCGGATGGAGGCGCCCAGCGGCAGAAGATAAGCCGGCCTTTCTGAGCACGGACGCGCGCCGGCGGCTGGGCGCGCTGTCGCTGGCGGCGCTCGGGGTCGTCTACGGGGACATCGGGACGAGTCCCCTGTACGCTTTCCGAGAATGCTTTCGCCCCGCCGTGGGTCTGGTTCCGGAGCCCGCCGCCGTCCAGGGAGTCCTCTCGCTGATCATTTGGTCGCTCGTCGTCGTGGTCAGCGTGAAGTACCTCGGGGTGATCCTGCGACTCGACAACCGCGGCGAGGGCGGGATCATGGCACTCCTGGCGCTGATCCTGGGCTTCCGCCGCCGGGCCGGCGTCGTCGTGCTCGGGCTCGTCGGTGCCGCGCTGCTGTACGGCGACGGCGTCATCACGCCGGCCATCTCCGTGCTCAGCGCCATCGAGGGCCTCGAGGTGCTCGAGCCGGGCTTCGCGCACGCCGTCATACCGGCCACCGTCATCGTCCTGTACCTGCTCTTCCGGGTGCAGCGCCACGGCACGGCGTGGGTCGGCGGGATCTTCGGTCCCGTCATGCTCGTGTGGTTCACGAGCATCGGGTTGCTCGGCGCCGCGGCGATCATCCAGGCACCCGCAATCCTCCTCGCGGTGAACCCCTGGCACGGCGTGCGGCTGGTGTGGGAGCACCCGGGGCCGGCCTTCCACGCGCTGGGCGGTGTCGTCCTGGCCGTGACGGGAGCCGAGGCTCTGTACGCGGACCTGGGGCACTTCGGCCGGACCCCGATCCGCCTGGCATGGATCGCGCTCGTGTTACCCGCGTTGCTGCTCAACTACCTGGGGCAGGGCGCGCTCGTGCTCGCCGAGCCCGACGCGATCGCCAGTCCCTTCTACCGGCTGGCGCCGCGGGTCCTGCTCTCACCGCTGGTGCTGCTGGCGACGGCCGCCACCATCGTGGCCTCCCAGGCGCTGATCTCCGGGGTGTTCTCGCTGACCCAGCAAGCGATCGCCCTCCGCTACCTTCCGCGCCTGTCGATCGTGCACACGTCGCGCTCCGAGTACGGCCAGGTTTACCTTCCAGCCGTCAATCGCACCCTGATGGTCGGCTGCCTCCTGCTGGTCCTGGGTTTCCGTTCCTCGACCGCGCTCGGCGCCGCCTACGGCGTCGCCGTCACCGGGACGATGACCATCACGACGCTGCTCTTCTACGTCATCGCGCGCCACGGCTGGGGGTGGCCCTGGTGGAGAGCCCTCGGGCTGACGGCGGCGTTCCTTGCAATCGACCTGGCGTTCTTCACCGCCAACGCCCTCAAGATCGCTCACGGCGGCTGGGTGACCGTCGCCCTGGCCGGCTCGGTCTATCTCGTGATGAGCACCTGGTACCGTGGGTCGCGGCTGATCACGGCCGTCCTGGCACGCCGGGCGGAGCCGCTCGAGGCGTTTCTCGACACGGTGGAGCAGATACGGCCGCCGCGCGTGACGGGGACTGCGGTGTTCCTCACACCCGACGTCGACCGCGCGCCCCTGACGCTGCTGCACCACTTCCGGCACAACCAGGTGCTCCACCAAGAGGTGATCCTCGTCGCGATCGTGACCGTCGACGTACCGGAGGTCCCGGACGACAAGCGCCTCGCCAGCGAGCGCCTGCGGGCTGGCTTCTTTCGGGTCCGGGCCTCCTACGGCTTCATGGAGCGGCCCGACGTGCAGCACGTGGTCGCGCTGTGCTGCGAGCACGGCATGGCCGCCACGCCGGGCCAGGTGACGTACTACCTCGGCCGTGCGAGGCTGCTGCCCGGGGGGCCCGCGCCGATGATGCGCTGGCGCAAGCAGCTCTTCGCGTTCATGTCGTGGAACGCGAGCTCGGCCACCGACTTCTTCGGCATTCCGCCGGATCGCGTCGTGGAGCTCGGCGCACGGCTCGAGTTCTAGCCGGCCAGCGGGACTCGGGGAGACCCCTTCCGGACCGCGGGACACGGCCGGCGATCGATACTCGCCTCATGAGTGACACAAAGACGCCCACACCGCGTGACTACTCGTGGTCGACCGCCGGCCCCGACCGGCCCCTCGAGGCCGGCACGCCGGCGCCACCGTTCACGCTCCACTCGACGCCCGACCAGACCGTGTCGCTGTCCGACTTCCGTGGCCAGCCGGTGATCCTCGCCTTCTATCCCGCCGACTGGAGCCCGGTCTGTGGCGATCAAATGGCGCTCTACAACCAGATCCTTCCGGAGTTCCGGCGCCACAAGGCCGAGCTCCTCGGGATCTCGGTCGACGGCGCCTGGTGCCACCGCGCGTTCGCCGAGCACCGGAACCTGCACTTTCCCCTGCTCGCGGACTTCGAGCCCAAGGGCGCGGTGGCGCGCGCCTACGGCGCCTACCGGTCCCAGGACGGCGTGGCCGCGCGGGCGCTCTTCGTGCTCGACGGTGAGGGCATCATCCGCTGGAGCCATCTGTCGCCGCTCGGGATCAACCCGGGCGCGGACGGCATCCTCGAGGCGCTGGAATCCATGAGGCCGGCCACCCGGGCGGCCTGAAAGGGGCACACCATGGCCATCGGACAGTCCCGCGTCGCCCGCCTGGTGATGCCGGTGAGCGAGCGTGATCACGTGCAAGGGCCCCCGACCGCGCCGGCCACGCTGGTGGAGTACGGCGACTACGAGTGTCCGTTCTGCGGGCAGGCGCATCCGATCGTCAAGGCGGTGCAGGCGCGGCTCGGCCCGCGGATGCGCTACGTGTTCCGGCACTTCCCGCTCACCGAGATCCATCCCCGGGCCCTGCCGGCGGCCGAGGCCGCCGAGGCGGCCGGCGCCCAGGGCCGGTTCTGGCAGATGCACGATCTGCTCTACGAGAACCAGCCGGCGTTCAGCGACCCCGACCTCGTCCGCTACGCCACCGCCCTCGGGCTCGACGTGCCACGGTTCGTCACCGAGGTCGCCGAGCACGTGTATGAGCCGCGGATCCGCGAGGACTTCATGAGCGGGGTGCGCAGCGGCGTGAACGGCACGCCGACGTTCTTCATCAACGGGATCCGGCACGACGGGCCGTGGGATGTCGCCACGTTGACCAACGCGCTGCTCGCGGTGGCTCGCGTCCCCGCCTGACCGCCGGTTGCCGACGGCGGTCGCACCGCCGTGCGCGAGGCCGCAGGCACACATACTCCGCGACCTCCTGCGCCCCGACCTCCCCCCTGCGCCAGCCCGGCGCGCGGCCCGGCCTCGTCCCGCTCAGGATCCCCATGATCGTGGCGGCCAGCAATCCTCACGACGCTCCTGGCGCTCGCGCGCACCCACGCCTACTTTTTTCAGAGGTTGCTCGGCTTCGCGCTGAACCTCGTCCTCGTGTGGGCGGCCCTGCGGTGCGCTCCCCTTGTGGCGCGGGGCTCGCCGAGGGCGCGGCGCGCGCGGTCACTAAGGTGCTGCACATCCTCCTCAGGCGCGGTGTGCTCGTGGTCTGGCCCTAGAGCTTGTCGGCCCGACGCAGGAGCAGCAGTGCGAGCACGCAGACGACCACGGGCACGAGCGCCGGCCAGAGCCAGACCCGGCCCAGCACGGCCAGCGTGACGATGGTCGCGATGATCACGGCCGCGAGCCCGAGGAGCCACGCGAAGAGATTGGGTGAGCGCTGGACACGCACGCCGGCTCGGCCTAGGCGCGGTCGATGACGACGTAGGCCGTCGTCCCACCGCGGTTGACGAGGGCCACCAGGTCGCGCCCGGCGGCCTGCCGGATCTGGCGCTCGACGTCCTGGGCCGAGCGTAGCGGCTGGCCATTGAGCTCGATGATGACGTCACCCGGCCGCAATCCCGCCTCGGCCGCCGGCCCGCCGGGCACCACGTCGGTCACGACGGCGCCGGCCGCCGGGAAGCCCGTGCCGAGTCGCCGCGCGAGCTCCGGCGTCAGGTCCGTCACCACCAGCCCCGGGGTGGCCGGGGCGCTCGACGTCTGCTTCGCGGCGGCCGGACGCGGGCGCTCGGGCGCCTCGCCCACGGGCACCTCGACGTTCTCCTGCCGCCCGCCGCGCACCAGGGTGAGCCGGACGCGCGTTCCCGGCAGCGTGGACGCGATCACGTTGCGGAAGTGCCCCGCGTCCTCCACCGGCTTGCCGTCGACCGCCGTGACGACGTCGCCCCGGCGGAGACCGGCGCGCGCCGCCGGCCCGTCCGGGGAGACGTCGGCGACCAGGACGCCGCGCTCGACCGAGAGCCCGAGTCCGCGGGCGATGGCCGGGGTGACCTCCTGGGCCGCCACGCCGAGGTGACCGCGGCTGATGCGGCCGCGCGTGATGAGCTGGTCCATCACCTGACGAGCCATGTTGATCGGCACCGCGAAGCCGATGCCCATGTAGCCGCCGCTCTGGCTGAAGATCGCCGTGTTGATCCCGATCAGCGCGCCCGTCGCGCTGATCAGGGCGCCGCCCGAGTTGCCGGGATTGATGGCGGCATCGGTCTGGATGAAGTCCTCGTAGTCCGCGATCCCGACGTTGGCCCGACCGACCGCGCTCACGATGCCCATCGTGACGGTCTGCTCGAGACCGAACGGGTTGCCGATGGCGAGCACCACCTCGGCGATGTCGACCCGGCTCGAGTCGCCGAGCGCGAGCAGGGAAAATCCCGAGCCCGGCAGCTTGAGGACGGCCAGGTCCGTCATCGGATCGGTGCCGACCAAGCGCGCCTGCAGCTCGCGTCGGTCCTGGAGCGTGACCCGAATGTCCCGGGCGCCCTCCACGACGTGGTTGTTGGTGAGCACGTACCCGTCGCCGGTCACGATGACGCCCGAGCCGAGGCTCCGCTCACGTCGCGGGACGGTCTCAGGTCCGAAGAACCGTCGGAAGAAGGGGTCGGTGGAGAACGGGGTCGAGGGGCCGTCGGGCCGGCCAGTGATCTTCGTCGAGGAGATATTCACGACGGCCGGCATCGCCGCCTTGGCGACCGGGGTCCAGCCACCGGGCGCCGGCCCAGTCGTGGTCGGCGGCGCGTACACGATCTGCGGTCGTGCCCGCGGGAACGGCCACCAGTCGCGGGCGCGGTCGGCGCCCACGTCGAGAAGCCACCAGCCGGCGATGATGACCAGCGCCCAGAAGACCACCTGGACCCAGGGTCCGAAGAACCACGCGGACGCTCGACGCATGGGTCTCTCGTTCCCCCTACCAGCTCCTCGTGCGGTGCCCGCGCCACGACGGCGGGCCGACCTTCCCACCGGCCAGCTCGTCGAGTACGGCATCGGCGGTGGTGGCGGCGGCCGTGAGCCAGCGCGCCGTCTCACCGCCGTGGCCCCTCACCACGTCGAGCGCCGCCAGGCAGACCACGTCCACGAGCTCTTCGGGCGCGTCCACTTCACGCATCACGCGACACGCCGCCCGCACGGTCGCCTCCATCGCGCCGGTCACCTCACGAGGCCCGAGCGGGCCCCGAGCCAGGTGGACGACGAGCCGATCCCGCACGGTGAGACGGATGGCACGCGCCGGCATCCCGGCGCGCAGCAGCCACGACATCTCCTCGCGCAACGTCTCCTCGAACGCGTTCACGACGGCCTCGCCGCGTGACGACATCAGGGCCTCCGTGCTTCAGGCCGGGATCGAGCCGAGTATCGACCGGGCCCGGTGTCCGTCCGTCCCGAACAGGTCACCGTCCGTCCCCGTCCGGATGGGCGTATCGGACGAAGTGCTCGTAGAGCTGCACCGGATGACGCAGCGGCACCGGCACGGAGACGTGCGGCGGCCGGACGACGAACGTCTGCATCTCCTCCGGCGACGGACCGGCATGGGCTCCATGCTCCGGGATGAACGAGACGTGCCCGCCCGGGGCATCGATGCCATAGATCACCAGGTCGCCGGCGCTCGGCATCGCCATCAAATCGGCGACACCGTCGAGGACGAGCCCGGCGTCGGGCCGGCCGCTGAACGGGCCGGGATCATCGTCTCCGAGCTGGTGGCGCTTGCCGCGCCAGAAGCACACCGGCCCATCCGGCGAGCGCGCCAGCACGAATCCGATGCCCGGACTGCGTGACAGCGTCTCGGCGAGCCCCGGGACCCGGCGCTCGATCGCGTCGACCTGAAGCGGTTCGGGAGCGTCCAGCACGTAGAGGAATGCGTTGGGGCCCGCCGCGATCGCCCGCAGTCCGTCGCGTTCGTACGCCTCGGGGTCGCGCTTGCGAAGAAAATCCTCATCGAGGTAGTTCAGGAAGTGCTGGATCAGCCCCGGGCTCTCTCGGCGCCGGACGCGCAGACCGTGCGCCAGTGCCAGCCGGCGGCCTTCCTCAGCCCCCGAGGCGGCCGAGGGTCCCACCAGGTGCTCGAGGATCCACCGCTCGAGCCGGCGCCCCCCGGTGATCTCGCGGAACGACTGACACAGCACCTGACCGTGGTCGGCGAGCACGTAGAAATCGTAGCGATGCTCGGGAACGCGCCGCACCACGCGCCAGAGTTGATGGATGGACCGGTCGACGCGACGCAGCGCGCGCACGGCTTGCCGGCTCTCGGGGCCGAACGCGTGCGCGAACACGTCGTAGTCGAGGTAGTTCACGTACACCGCGCGACGACCGGTGTAGACATCGCGCGACGCGGCCAGCGTGAAGAACCCGCGCACCCACACGGAGAGGCCGATCTGCACCGTGAGCCAGCGCCAGCGTCGCCACCCGTCGACGGGGTCAGCCACCCCGTACGCCAGCGCGCGCACGAGCTCGAGCAGTGTGCGGGCGCCGTTCTTCAGGACCACCCAGACCACCACCACCACGGGCGACAACGCCCGGAGGAGTCCTCGACCGGAGGGCCGGGTGAGTCGCGAGAAGCTGAAGAGGTCGTTGGCAGCGCCGCCGGTGAAGACGCAGCCATACGCGCTGCCCCCCTCCAGGATGCCGCGGCGGCCCGCCGCCTGATCGTGCTCGACCTGGGCGGCGTGGCCGGGCCGCGGGAAGTGGACGTCTCGGCGAAGGCGCCGGTCGTAGTAGTGGAAACCGGGGATGTCCGGTCGCACGCCGTACATCACGCCCATCTGGAAGGCCGGCGTCGAGGTCGGCAGGCCGACGCTCATCGGCTCCAGCTCGTAGTGGTGCCGCTCGAGCAAGCGCCTGGTGAACGGCATCCGACCCGTCGCGATCCCCTTCAGCAGAACGTGGCGGGAGAGGCCGTCGATCTGCACGACCAGCAGCCGCCGGCCCACGGGATCCGGGGGCGATCCGCCGAGTAGACGGCGAGCGAGCCGATCAAGGCCCCTTTGCAGGGCGAGAATCACGTCGTCCAGTGCCATGGCCGCTCGACTCAGGGGTACGAGACGGTGATCCGGTTCTCGACGGAGGTCACGCCCGGAGCCGCCCAGGCGGCGCGCTCGGCTTCCTCCTTCTCCGCCCACGAGCGGACCGTGCCCTTGAGGATCACCTTGCTGCCCTGCACCTCCACGGAGATCCGCTCGGCGTCGAGCGCGGCCGAGCGCACGAGTGCCTGCTCGATCTTCTCCCTCAGCTCGGTCGGCGTGACGCGGGGCTTGAGGGCGATCAGGTTGGTCACCCCCCGGACGCCGGAGATCCGTCTCACGACGCGCTCGGCCTCTTCCTTCTGGAACTGCCACTCGACCTCGCCCTTGAGGGTCACCCAGCCGTGGGACACCGTCACGTCGAGCTTCTCGATCGGGATCATGACGTCCCACTCGAGCTCCCGCACGACTGCCGCGGCGATGTCGGCGTCCGTCCGCTCGGCTCCGCTCGGGAGCCGGACCTCGATGTCGTTGGCGACCGCCCGCACCCCGCGGACGCGATGCGCGGCCTCCTCGGCGGCCCACCGCCTGGTATACGAGTCGACCCAGCCGGTGAGGGTCACGACGCCGTCCCGGACGATCACGCCGATCTCATTGGGTGTCACTCGGGGATCCCACTTCAGCTCCTCGAGCACCTCGCGCTGGATCTGCTCGTCGGTCAGGGTTCTCGTCGCCGTCGTCGTCGGCATTGACGTTCCTCCTCATACTGCCGCGCACCATACTGCCGCGCACCGTCACTCCCGGCCCGCCTCGACGTGCCGGCGGTACGGCGCCGGCACGTACTGCACCGCCGGCTGCGTACGGGTGGGCTGAGGGAACAGGCTCATGAAGTCGTAGACCTCCTGCGGCACGTCGACGCCGATCGGCAGCCCGAGCGCCTTGGCCTCCTCGGCGGTGATGCCGTAGTCGTGTGTCCAGGTGCCCGTGGCCAGCTTGGTCGCCAGGCCGGACGCCTGCTCGTGCGACATGCGCTCGGCCAGGAGATCGCGCACCGTCTGCTGCAGCTGGATCATGGCCTTGCGGGAGACGTCGGCCATGATGAGCGTCTCGTCCTCGATGTGCTCCGGCTTCTTCGCCTCCAGCACGCTCAGGATCGACGCCGCGGGCGACTGGCCGAGCTGGGGATCGACGGGGCCGAGCACGGCATTCGGGTCCATGACGATCTCGTCCGCGGCCAGGGCGATCAGCGTGCCGCCCGACATCGCATAGTGCGGCACCAGCACGGTGACCTTGGCGCGATGGCGCTTGAGCGCGTGCGCGATCTGCCCGGCGGCCAGGACCAGCCCGCCCGGCGTGTGGATGATCAGGTCAATCGGGAGATCGGGCTCGGTCAGCTTGATCGCCCGCAGGACCTCCTCCGAGTCGTTGACGTCGATGTAGCGCATCACGGGGAACCCGAGAAAGCTCATCGTCTCCTGGCGGTGCACCAGGGCGATCACGCGGCTCCGTCGTGCCCGTTCGAACTTGTGTAGGACGCGAAGCCGAGCCGCCTCGAGCATCCGCTGCCGGATCAGCGGCTGCAGAGCCGAGAAGATGAAGAACAGCCAGAGAAGATCAGGCACACCCATGCACGTCCTCCTTACGCGCCCCGGCGACACCGGTCAGGCCGCGGCCTCCATCCGCGCGACCTCCGCGACCGCGTCGACGCGCAGCTCGTTGCCGACCACGTCGATCCGCACGGTGCCGCCGTCGCGCAGCTTGCCCGCCACGATCAGCCGCGCCACTGGCGTCTCGACCTCGCGCTGGATGGCTCGTTTCAGCGGTCGGGCCCCGAAGACCGGGTCATACCCGACCCGAGCCAGGTAGGTGCGCGCCGCGTCGGTCACCTCCAGGACGATCCGCCGCT
>Ga0209382_10000012_pt1 | contig 237917 bp, 239 predicted proteins | sample SoiMetdeltSBSDD5_FD_187599 | JGI IMG/M metagenome (GOLD analysis project Ga0209382, IMG submission 187599) | Bulk soil microbial communities from a Populus tree surrounding site in Tennessee, USA - Soil MetaG P. deltoides SBSDD5 (SPAdes) (version 2) | ecosystem: Environmental > Terrestrial >...
AGTTCTCCGGCGTGGAGCGCGCGTCGGCCATCCTGACCCGCGTGGCGTCGGCCAGGCTGATCGTGCTGGAGGACTGCGGCCACCTGCCCACGCTGGAACAACCCGACGCCTGCACCCACGCGGCGCAGGAGTGGTTGACGCGCGTCAGCGGGACGCGATGACCACGGCCAGGCCGCGCTGGCGGAGCGCCTGGTCGATGGCCAGGCGGCGCCGCTCGGCGGCCCGGGGCTCCGCGCCCCGGGGCTCGCCGGCGGCGGCCTCGCCGTGGCGACGGTCCAGCACCACCTGCACGCTGGCGTCGCCGGCGAACTTGTTCTTCAGGTAGTCGTAGAGGTTCACGTTGGGCCGGGCCACGATGACCAGGTGGCCGAGCGCCCGCAGCTCGGGCTCCGAGCGATCGAGCCAGCTCCGCATCCCGAGATCCGAGAAGAGCACGACGGCGGTGGCCAGGTGGGCCTCGGCGGCCTGCATCTGCCCGCCGCGCCGGTGGAGCTGGCCGAGCCCCAGGTGCGCGCGCGCCAGCAGGGGCCGCAGGCCCAGCTGCTCGGACAGGCCGATGGCGGCGCTGTAGCGCTCGGTGGCGACGGCCAGACGCGGCGGCTGCTGGGCGGCGGCCACGTCGCCGAGCAGCCGCAGCGCGGCGGCCTCGTGACCGCGCTCGGCGTGCGTGCGGGCCAGCGCGAGCGACCGCTCGGCGATCTCGGCAGCGCGGGTCACGTCGCCGGTGGCCAGGAACCCCTCGCCCAGCAGCGTGGTCCAGCGCGCAAGGTACGCCTTGATGCCGACCTCGTCGGACAGGCGCACGCCTTCCTCGAGCAGCGCCAGCCCGTCCTCCTTGCGATCGAGCGTCACCATGCACTGGCCCAGCAGCGCCGCCGGGATGGCCTGCCACACCGTGAGCTGCGCGTCGCGGCAGAGCGACAGCGCCCGGGCCAGCGGTCCCACCGCACGCTCCAGCTGGCCGCGCAGCACGCTCACCTGACCGGCGAGCGTGAGCGCGATGGCCTCGCTGTAGGGGTGCCGGCGCGCCTCGGCCTCCGTGCGCGCGCGGTCGGCCCACGTGTCGGCGGCGTCGAACTCCCCGAGGTCGGCCAGCGCGAAGGCCAGCCACGCGCAGGTCGAGACATAGGCGGTGACCGCGTTGGCGGTGGGGTCGCGCTCGACGTTCTCGGCGAGCGCCTCGGCGTTGTCCTGCAGCGCCCGCACCGCCTTCGCCCCCTGGCCGAGCGCGTGGTAGGCGTGGCCCATGTACCGCCGGGCGATCGACACCAGCACGCGGTCGCCGAGGCGCTCGGCGATGCTCAGGCAGCGCTCGCCGTACTCGAGCGCCCGGGTCGGCTCGCCGCGCAGGTAGTGGTAGTTGATCAGATACGCGTACGCGCGGGCCTGCCGGGTCTCGTCGCTGATCTGCTCGGCCATCCGCGCCGCTTCCTCGGACAGGCGATGGATCTCCTCCAGCCGGCCCAGCTGCAGCAGCGGCGGTCGCAGGTCCAGGCGCACGTCGATGGCCTGCACGAACGTCTCGCGCGTCTCGGCCAGGTGGCCGAGCGCGCCGAGGGCCTCCTCGAGGAACGTCACCGCCTCGTGGTTGGCCGAGCGGAAGGCGGCCTTGGCCGCCGCCTCCTGCAGGTAGCCGACCGCCTCGAACCACAGCTCGGCGCCCAGCGCATGGCGGGCCAGCCGCTCGACGTGCTCGGGCCGGCGGTCCGGGTAGAGCGCCTCCAGGGCGTCGACGATCCGCGCGTGGAGGCCGCGCCGCTGGTCCTTCAGCAGCGAGGCGTAGACGACGTCGTGCGTCAGGCTGTGACGGAACGAGTAGGCGAGGTCGGGGTAGAGGCTGGTGGTGCGGAGGAACTGGGCCTCCTCCAGCTCGGCCAGGTTGCCGAGCAGCTCGTCGGCCGGGACGCCGGCCACCGCCTGCAGCAGCGAGAAGGGCAGGTCCTTGCCGATCACCGCGCTGGCCTGCAGGAACGACTTGCGGTCGTCCGGCAGCCGGTCGATCCGCGCGGCCAGCACGGCCTGCACGCGATCGGGGATCTGCACGGTCGCCAGCGGCTTGGCCAGCCGGTAGGCGCCGGGATCGCCGACGAGCACCTCGTTCTCGATGAGCGCGCGCACGCTCTCCTCCAGGAAGAGCGCGTTGCCGCCGGTCCGCTCGACCAGCAGCCGGGCCACCGGCTGCAGGTCGGCGGTCGGGCCGAGGACTTCCTGCAGCAGCGCCTCCGAGCTGACGCTCGACAGCGGCTCCAGACGGATCTCGCCGGTGTGCGGATGGTCGAGCCAGCCCGGCCGGAACTCCAGACGGTAGCCGGCCAGCAGCAGCACGCGCGCCGCGACGATCTCGCCCACCAGCGCGTCGACCAGAGCGACGGTCTCGGAGTCCGCCCAGTGCAGGTTCTCGACCACGAGCACCACCGGGCGCTGCTCGGACTCGCGCAGCACCACCCGCCGGACCGCGGCGAAGATGCGGCGCCGGCGCTCGGCGGGCTCCAGCCCTTCCCACTCCACGTCCTCGGTCGTGACGTTGCTCAGCGCCAGGATCGCCGGGACCGCCCACTGCAGGCCGGCGTCGAGCTCGAGCAGGCCGGCGGTGACCTTGGCGCGGATGGCGGCGGCGTCGTCCTCGGGCTCGAGCTGGAAGTAGGCCTGCAGCATCGTGGTGATCGGCGCGTACGGCGTGGCCTGGGTGTAGGAGACGGACGGCGCCTCCAGCAGGAGCCAGCCCCGGGTGCGAGGCGAGCGGGTGAACTCCCACATCAGGCGCGACTTGCCCACGCCCGCCTCGCCGGCCACGCCGACCGCCTGACCACGACCGGTGTGCGCGCGGTCCAGCAGCGCGTCGAGGTGTCGCAGCTCGTCGTCGCGGCCGAGGAAGCGGGTGAGCGCGCTCGGCGCCGCCTGCAGCCGCGAGGCCGGGGTGGCGCCGCGGAGCTCGAACACCTCGACCGGCAGCTTGAGGCCCTTGATCGGCACCGCGCCGTGCGCGACCACCTCGACGTAGCGGTCGGCCAGGCGACGGGTGGCCTCGGTGAGGAGGGTGGTGCTGGGCCGGGCCAGCTGCTCCATGCGGGCGGCCAGGTGCGTCGTCTGTCCGACCGCCGTGTAGTCGACGTTCAGATCGCTGCCGATTGAGCGCACCACGACGTCGCCGGAGTTGATGCCGACCCGGATCTGCACGTCGACCCCCTGCCGGCGACGCTGCTCCTCCGCGTACTGCGCCACCGAGCGGTGCATGCGCAGCGCCGCGTAGCAGGCGCGCACGGCGTGGTCCTCGTGGGCCACCGGCGCGCCGAACAGGGCCATGATGCCGTCGCCCATCACCTGGTTCACGGTGCCCTCGAACCGGTGCACGGCCTCCATGAGCCGCTCGATGACGTCGTCGAGCAGGGCGCGGGCGTCCTCGGGGTCGCGGTCGGCCATCAGCTCGAGCGAGCCCTTGAGGTCGGCGAAGAGGACGGTGACCTTCTTGCGCTCGCCGGGCAGGAAGGCCCGGGCCGTCAGGATCTTGCGCGCGAGGTGGCCGGGCGTGTAGGCCTCCGGCGAGGCGAAGCGGTCACCGTTCAGGGCGTCGCCGAGGCGGACGCCGCACTCCTGGCAGAACTTGTTGGCCTGGGGGTTGACGGTGCCGCAGGCCGCGCACGCCGCCTCCAGCCGGCCACCGCACTCGCCGCAGAACTTCGCGGTGGCGGCGTTCTCGTGGCCGCAGCGCGAGCACTGCATCAGCGGATCTCCAGCCGGCGCGGTGAGCGGTTCGGCAAGTCGGCCCAGCATAGGGTGAGTCAACTCGGAGGGTCAAGCCGCCCCGGGGAGCGTGCGCGGCGCGACCGGCGCGGTTGCGCCTGCGCGGGGCCGGTGATAGCGTGGCGCGCACAGTCGTGCAGGAGGCCAAGGAGGCCGTATGGCTGCCACGCTGACGTCGAAGCGGTTCTCCGCGCAGGACGAGGCCGAGGCGATCGAGATGGCGTTCGACAAGGGATGGTCGGACGGGCTGCCCGTCATCCCGCCCACCGAGGCCCGCGTGCGCGCGATGCTGGACGCCGCGCGCCTGGGCCCGGGCCAGCAGGTGGGCTTCGTCGCCCACCGCGCCGTGTCGATCACGGCCGAGAAGGTCGCGATCAACGCGGTGATGGCCGGCTGCCGGCCGGAGTACATGCCGGTGGTCGTGGCCGCGGTCGAGGGGATCGCGGACCCGCGCTGGAGCTACCACGGGCCGGGAACGTCCACGGGCGGGGCCGGGGTCCTGATGATCGTCAACGGGCCGGTCGCCCGCGACCTGGACATCAATGCGGGGGACAACCTCTTCGGGCCGGGCTGGCGCGCCAACCTCACGATCGGACGGGCGGTGCGGCTGGTCATGCGCAACGTGTGCGGCTCGCTGCCGGGGCTGCTCGACCGGGGCACGCTCGGCCATCCCGGCAAGCTGTCGTACGTGATCGCCGAGAACGAGGTCGACAGCCCGTGGACGCCGCTGCACGTCGAGCGCGGCTTCCGGCCCGAGCAGAGCGCGGTGACCGTCATCGCCTCCGACGCGCCCCACCAGTTCTACAACCAGCTCTCGCCCACCGCGGAGGGCGTGCTGACGACGTGCGCCGACGACATGCGCATCTCCGGAACCGTGATGGGGCAATCCACCTACGTCGTCGTGCTGGCCGGCGAGCACATGCAGACCATCGCCCGCGACGGCTGGGACAAGAAGCGCATCCGGCAGTTCCTGTTCGAGAAGACCCACAACACGTACGCGCACCTCAAGCGCACGCAGCGCATGTCGGGCGACATCGCCGCCGACGACGAGCAGAAGACGCGGCCGCTGGTCGCCTCGCCCGACGACATCCTGGTGGTGGCCGCCGGCGGACGGGCCGGCGCCTTCTCGTGCTACATCCCGGGCTGGGGCAGTGCCAGGTCCTCGCAGGCGGTGAGCAAGGAGGTCAAGCGATGATGGACATCCTGGATCCGACCACGGAGGCGGCCACGCAGACCATCGCGTACTCGCCCCGGCCGACGGCGCTCGACGGCAAGCGCGTCGCGCTTATCCAGAACACGAAGTACAACTCCGATCGGCTGCTGGCCAAGATCGGCGACATCCTGAAGGCGGAGTATGGCGTGGCCGAGTGGCGCATGTATCACAAGCACAACGCCAGCGTGCCGGCCCACGCCGAGATCATCGAGGAGGTCAAGAAGTCGGCGGACGTCATGGTCGCCGGCATCGGCGATTGAGGGTCGTGCTCGTCGGGCAGTGTGCTCGACGGAATCCTGCTGGAGAAGCACGGCGTGCCCTCGGCCTCCATCATCACCGACGTGTTCCAGGCCACCGGTCGCGCGATGGCCGAGCAGTGGGGCCAGCCCCACTACCGGTTCCTCGCCATGCCGCATCCCATCGCGAACCTGTCTGAGGCGGAGCTGGACCGACGCGCCCGCGAGATCGCTCCCGAGGTCGTGAAGCTGCTGCTGACGGGCCAGGACTAGCGCCCGGGTCGTACGCCCCCCCCTGGTGGTGCCGCAATCGCCACCTCCAGACGCTCTGGACGGTGGCGAGGCGGCAGCGCCTGGGGGCGGTGACCCGTGAGCGCTTCGAGACGCCCGACGGCGACTTCGTCGACGTCGACTGGCGGACGGGCCGTGCCGGGGCACCGCTGCTGCTGGTGCTGCACGGGCTCGAGGGCAGCGCGCGCTCGCACTACATCGGCGGGCTATTCGAGCTGGCCGCGGCCCGCGGCTGGCGCGCCGGCGTGCTCTACTTCCGCTCCTGCAGCGGCGAGCTGAACCGCCTGGCCCGTTTCTACCACTCCGGCGACACCGGCGATCTCGATCACGTGCTCCGTGTCCTGGCCGATCGCGAGCCGGGCGCACGGGTCGTCTGCGTCGGGATCTCCATCGGTGGCAACGTGCTGCTCAAGTGGCTGGGCGAGCAGGGGCAGGACGCCACGGGGCTCCTCGCCGGCGCGGCGGCCATCTCGGTGCCGTTCGACCTCGTGGCCTGCGCGCGGGTCATGGATCGGGGGCTGCAGAAGCGGCTCTACACGGCGAGCTTCATGCGCTCGTTCCGCCGGAAGACGCAGGCCAAGGCGCGGGCCTACCCCGGGTTCGTGGACCTGCGGGCGGCGCTGCGCGCGCGGACGTTCGCCGCCTACGACCGGGTGGTGACGGCGCCCCTGCACGGCTTCGCCGACGAGGTCGACTACTGGCGGCGGGCCAGCAGCGGGCCCTACCTCGCGTCCATCCGGCGGCCAACCTTGCTCGTCAACGCGCTCGACGATCCGTTCATCCCGGCCGGCAGTCTGCCCGATCCCCGGGCGCTGCCTCCGACGGTGCGCGCGGAGTACGTGCCCCACGGCGGCCACGTCGGTTTCGTGGAGGGACGGCCGTGGCGCGCCATGTCGTGGGCCGAGCGCCGCGCCGTCGAGTTCCTCGCCGCCACGCTCGACGGCCTCTGCTAGCATGGGCGCCATGCCACAGGACGCCTACGGTCTCGCCGTCAGCACGACCTCGCCCGACGCGCTCGCCACCTACGACCACGCGGTGCTCTCGCTGCTGGGCTGGCAGGCCGACGCGCTCGCCCTGTTCAGCGCGGCCGCGGCCCAGGACCCCTCCCTGGCGCTCGCCCACGCGGGGGCCGCCGTGTGCCTGTTCCTGGAAGAGCGCTTTCCCGAGACGAAGGAGGCGATCGGCGCGGCGCGGGCGGCGGCGGCCGGCCAGTCCGAGCGGGAGCGCAGCCACGTCGAGGCCATCGCGCTGTGGACGAGCGGCAAGGTGGACGAGTCGCTGGCGGCGATGCGCCGTCACCTGGACGCCTTCCCGCGCGACGCCGTGATCGTGCAGCGGCTCTACTACGTGCTGTTCTGGCTGGGCCGCTTCCCCGAGATGCTCGCGGCCGTGACGGCGCTGCTGCCGCGCTACCCGGGCAACTCGTTCCTGCTGGGCATGCACGCCTTCGCGCTGGAGGAGGCCGGCCGCTGCCCGGAGGCGGTCCGCACCGCCGAGACGGCCCTGGCGCTCAACCCGGCGGACGCGTGGGCCGTCCACGCGCTGGCCCACGCACTCTACGAGTCGGCCGACTTCGAGGCCGGCATCGCCCGGCTGCCGCCGGCGATCCATCCGTGCCGGGGCCTGAACTGGTTCCGTAACCACCTCGTGTGGCACCTGGCCCTGCTGCACTTCGCGCGCGGCGACTACGCGCGGGCCGCCGCCATCTCGCGCCGGGCCTTCGAGCGGACGCCGTCGTCGATCGCCGGCGACCTGCACGACTCGATCTCCCTGCTGTGGCGCATGGAGCTGGCCGGCCGCCCTGTGGGCGCCCGCTGGCAGCCGTTCGTCGGCATCGCACGCGAGCGCATGAGCCGGCAGGGCCTGGCCTTCCACGTCTGTCACGTTGGGATGGCGCTGGCCGCCGGCGGTGACTGGGCCGGCGCCGAGACGCACCTGGCCATGGTGCGCGAGCGCGCGCCCAAGGACCGCACGGGCCTGGCCGGCGAGGTGGTGGCGCCGCTGCTGGAGGGGCTGCACGCCTTCGCGGCCGGCGACTACGCGCGGTGCGTGGCGCGGATCGAGCCGCTGCGGCCGCGCATTGTCGAGCTCGGCGGCAGCCGCGCCCAGCGCGACGTGTTCCACGACACGCTGTTCGAGGCCGCGTTCCGGGCGGGCGACGCCGAGCGGGCCGGCCGCTTCCTGACCGAGCGCCTCGCGCGGCGTCCCGATCACCAGTGGCGGAGCCGGGCGGCGTGACGCCGGCGCCGGGGCCGCGGCCCCGGCGGGCTGGGATGTGATCCTCGCGCGCGAGCCGGCCGTCGCCGTCATGGCACGGGTTCCGGGCGCCGTGCCCGTGAAGTCCCGCCTGCACGCCGCGCTCACCGCCGCCGGGGCCGCCGAGCTCTACCGCTGCTTCCTGCTCGATCGCCTCGACGCGCTGGCCGCCGTGCCCGGCATCGCGCCGGTCGTGGCCTTCACGCCGGCCGAGGCGGGTGCTCGGATGGCCGCGCTGGCGCCGAGCGGCTTCGCCCTCGTCCCCCAGGAGGGGGACGAGCTGGGCGAGCGCCTCGCGCGGCTGTTCGCGACCCTGCTGGCCGCCGGGCATCCGGCCGCCCTCGCGATGGACAGCGACAGCCCCACGCTGCCGATGGCGTACGTCGGCGAGGCTGCCCGGGCGCTGGCGGCCGATGAGGCGGACGTCGTGGTCGGGCCCACCGACGACGGCGGGTACTACCTGATCGGGCTGCGCGAGCCGCGGCCGGCGCTGTTCGCCGACGTGCCGTGGTCGACGCCGACGGTGTTCGAGGTCACGGTGGAGCGGGCGCGCCGCGGCGGCCTGCGCGTGCGGCTGCTACCGCAATGGTTCGACGTCGACACGGCCGCCGACCTCCGGCGGCTCCAGGCCGAGGTGGCGGGAGCCGGCGACGGCCTCGCGCGCACCAGGGCATTCCTCCGCACGCTCGCGCGATGATCCCCTCGCCGCTCCGGCGGCTCGCCGTCGTCGCGCTGCTGCTGGCCGCCTGCGCCTCGCCCCTGCGCCCGCTCGGCGGCCTGGTCGACCCGGAGGTCCGGATCACGCTGCTGCAGGTCAACGACGTCTACACGCTGGAGCCGGTCGACGAGGGACGGCGCGGCGGGTTCGCGCGCCTGGCCACGCTGGTCGCGCGCATCCGCCGCGAGAATCCCGCGACGCTGCTCTCGCTGGCCGGAGACATCCTGTCGCCCTCGGTCGCCTCCACGCTGCTCAAGGGCGAGCAGATGATCGCGGGGCTCAACGCGGTGGGCTTCGACCTCGCCACGTTCGGCAACCACGAGTTCGACTTCGGGCCGGACGTGCTGGCCCGGCGCATGCGCGAGTCGGCCTTCACCTGGCTCTCGGCCAACGTGCGGGACCGGCGCTCGGGCCGGCCGTTCGGGACCGCCGAGCGCGAGGTCTTCCTCACCCTGAGCGGGGTCCGCCTCGGGCTGTTCGGGCTGACCACGCCGGAGACTCTGAAGTCGTCGAACCCGGGGCCCGAGGTCGAGATCGCCGAGCCGGTCGGCGCGGCGCGCGCGGTGAGCGCCGAGCTCAGGGCGCGAGGGGCCCAGCTGGTCGTCGCCGTCACCCATCAGGACATGCGCTCGGACCGGGCGCTGGCGGCGGCGCCCGGGGTGGAGGTCGACGTCATCCTCGGCGGCCACGAGCACGAGCCGCTGATCGCCGAGGAGGGCCGCACGCTCATCACCAAGGCCGGCTCCGACGCCCGCTACCTCGTGCAGGTCGATCTCTGGGTCGGGGGCGACGGACGCCTGCGCGAGCGCTCGTGGACGTTCCACGAGGTCGGCGCCCGCGTGCCCGCCGACCCGCGGGTGGACGCGGTGACGCGCGCCTACGGCGAGCGGGTGAGCCGGGAGCTCGACGTCCGCGTCGGCGAGACGACGGTCCCGCTGGAGGCCCGGCGCGGCCTGCTCCGCAGCCAGGAGACGAATCTCGGCGACTTCATCGCGGACGTCATGCGGACCCACGCGGAGACCGATGTGGCCTTCGTCAACGGCGGGGGCATCCGCGGCGACCGGATCGTGCCACCCGGACCGCTGACGCGCCGCGACCTCACGGCGCTGACCCCGTTCGGCAACGTCGTGATGACGCTGGAGCTGAGCGGCCGGACGCTGCGCGAGGTCCTCGAGCAGTCGCTCGAGCACCAAGCTCGACAGGGAGGAGGGTTCCTGCAGGTCTCCGGCCTGCGGGCGACCTTCGACCCCTCACGCCCGGCCGGTCAGCGCATCGTGACGCTGCAGGTGGCAGGGGCGCCCGTGGACCCCGACCGGGGCTACACCGCCGCCGTCGTCGACTACATCGCCCACGGCAAGGACGGCCTCACGGCGTTCCTCGGCGGTCGCGTCATCGTCGACGCGATGAGCGCGCCGCTGCTCGCCGACATCCTGCTGCAGGCCGTCGGCGCGCAGCACTCGATCGCCCCGGCCGTCGACGGGCGGCTGCTCGCCGTCGGCCGCTGAGCCCGGTCTCAGGCCGGCGGCGGTCGCCGGTGTGCCCACGGCTGCGCCGCCTCGAAGGCGGCCGCCGCCCGCAGCACGCCGGCCTCGTCGCGCCAGCGGCCGGCGATCTGCAGCCCGACCGGCAGGCCGCCGGTCGTGAAGCCGCACGGGACCGAGATGGCGGGAGCGTTGACGACGGTGAACGCGTAGGTGAGCAGCGCCCACTGGATGTAGTGCGTCATGCGGACGCCGTTGATCGTCTCGGGTCCCGAGCGCAGCTCGAGCGGGTAGGGCGGCACCGGCGCGGTCGGCGTCAGGATCAGGTCGTAGCGCTCCATGAACGCCCGGACCCGGTGGAACAGCTCGGTCCGCAGGCGCTCGCCCTGGCCGATCTCCGCCGACGTCAGCGCCAGCCCCTGCTCGACGTTGCGCACGAGGTTGTCCTGCATCTCCGGCTTCCACCGCGGCAGCTTGTCGTGGTGCCGGCCGGCCATCGACGCGCCCCGCGTCGTCCGGACGATCTCGGCGACCTCGTCGAAGCTCGGGTGGGCCGCCTCCACCCGCGCGCCGAGCCGGCGGAAGACGTCGAGCGAGGCCTCCGTCAGGCGCCGCACCTCGTGGTCCACCGGCGTGATCCCGAGGTCGCCGCCCCACGCGATGCGCAGGCCCTTGACCGTGGGCCGCCGCACGGCCGCCAGCAGCGCGCGCGCGTCGACCGGATACGAGATCGGCACGCGCGGATCGGGCCCGACCAGCGTGGAGAGCATGAGGGCGGTGTCGGCGACCGTTCGCGCCATCGGCCCCTGCACGCTCAGGGTGTCCCAGGCCATCGCGGCGGGCCACACCGGCACACATCCCGGGGACGTGCGGAAGCCCACCACGCCGCAGAACGAGGCCGGCAGCCGCAGCGAGCCCCCGAGGTCCGATCCCTGGGCGAGCGGCCCCATCCCGGTGGCCAGCGCCACCGCGCCGCCGCCGGTCGAGCCGCCGCAGGTCAGCGCCGGGTTCCAGGGGTTCCGGGTCGCCCCGAAGACGGCGTTGTACGTGTTCGCGCCGGCCCCGAACTCGGGCGTGTTGGTCTTGCCGATCACGATCGCCCCGGCCGCCTTCAACCGCTCGACGACGAGCGCGTCCTCGTCGGGGACGTGATGCTCGTAGATCTTCGAGCCCCACGTCGTGCGGATCCCCTTGGTCGGCGTCAGGTCCTTGATCGACACCGGCACGCCGTGCAGCGCCCCGAGCCGCGCGCTCCGCTTGCCGACCGCCGCCGTCGCCCGCCTCGCCGCCGCCAGGGCCTGCTCCGCCGCCACCGTGCCATACGCGTTGAGGCGCGGATTCACCTTCTCGATGCGACCCAGCACCGCCCGCACGACCTCCACCGGCGACACCTTCCGCCGCCGGATCAACGACACCAGCGCCGACGCCTCCGCGAAACACAGCGCCTCGTCAGTCATGCCTTCCCGCCTAGTGGGACAGAACCTTGCGAGGATCGAGCGCGTCGCGCAGGCCGTCGCCGAGGTAGTTGATGGAGAGGACGGTCAGGAAGATCGCCGTGCCCGGGAAGATGGCCCAGTGCGGCGCGAAGTCCAGGTTGTCCTTGGCGTCGAACAGGATGCGGCCCCAGGTGGGGATGTCAGGCGGAAAGCCCAGCCCGAGGAACGACAGCGACGACTCGGCGATGATGGCCGCCGCCACGTCGATGGTGCCCGCCACGATCACCGGCCCCATCGCGTTGGGCAGGATGTGGCGCACGACCTGCCGGAACGGCGGCGCCCCCAGGCCCCGGGCGGCCTCCACGAACTCCTTCTCGCGCAGCGAGAGGAACTGCGCGCGGACGAGTCGCGCCACCGGCATCCAGCGCAGACCGCCGATCACGACGACGATCATCACGAAGATGCCGGCCTCGGGGCCCAGCGCCTTCTTCAGCGTCTCGCGGAAGAGATAGACGATGAGCAGCAGCAGGGGCAGCTGGGGCAGACACAGGAAGAGGTCGGTGATCCGCATCAACGCGTGGTCGGCGCCGCCGCCGTAGTGCCCGGCGGCCGCGCCCACCGTGACGCCGATCGTGAGCGCCATGAGCATGGCGGCGATGCCCACGGCCAGCGAGATGCGGCCGCCGTACAGCATGCGCGCCAGCAAGTCCTGGCCGAGGTCGTCGGTGCCGAGCGGGTGCGCCCACGAGGGGCTCTTCAGCTTCGCCCGGAAGTCGATCTCGTCGATCGGCACCCGGTAGACGAGGGGGCCCACCAGCACGGCCGCCACCATGAAGAGCAGGAGTCCGGCGCCGAGGGTGGCCAGCCGATGCTTGCGGAAGCGCCGGAAGGTCTCGCCCCAGAGCGAGGTCGCCGGACGGCTGACCGGCGCGGCCGCGGGGGCGGCGAGTCTCTCGGACGGCAGCGCCCGGGCCATCCTCAGCGGAAGCTGATGCGGGGGTCGAGCCAGCCGTAGAGCAGGTCGGCCACCAGGTTGAAGGTCACGACCAGGCACGAGAACACGAACGTGACCGCCATGATGACGGGGGTGTCGTTGGCCAGGATCGCGCTGATCAGCAGCGAGCCGATGCCGGGTACCCGGAAGATCTGCTCGGTGATGACGGCGCCGGTGAAGATGGTGGGGATCTGCAGCGCCATCAGCGTGACGACCGGGATGAGCGCGTTGCGCACGGCGTGCTTGGCGATGGTGACCTGCTCGGACAGCCCCTTGGCCCGCGCGGTGTTGATGTAGTCGAGGCGCACGACGTCGAGCACCGCCGAGCGCACGAAGCGGGTGAGCGCGGCGCCCTGGAACAGCCCGAGCACGGCCACCGGCATGATGGCCTGCCGGACGTGCTCCCAGTACCAGCGCCAGCCGGTGCCGCCGATGTCGGCCCGGTAGATGAACGGGAGCCAGTCGAGATAGATGGAGAACACCAGGATGAACAGCAGGCCGGTAAAGAACGTCGGCAGCGAGAAGCCGATGAAGGCCAGCGTCGTGGCGATCTGATCGAAGAGCGAGTAGGGCCGGATCGCCGACAGCGTGCCGATCGGCAGCGCGATCAGGATGCCCAGCAGCTGCGCCGAGCCGAGCACGAACAGCGAGGTCGGCAGCCGCTGCAGGATCAGCGTGTCGACGTTCACGCGGCTGGCGAACGAGAACCCCCAGTCCCCGCGCAGCATCGAGCCGAACCAGCGCACGTAGCGGACGGCAACCGGATCGTCGAGGCCGAACTTCGCGCGCAGGTTGGCCCGGACCTCGGGGGGGACGTTGGGATTGGTGGCGAGCTCCTCGAACGGATCCCCCGGCGCCAGGGCCAGGATCGTGAACAGGATGACGCTGATGCCGACGAGGACCGGGACCAGGATCAGGAGGCGGCGGAGCAGGTACTTCGACATGCCGTCCGCTCCGCCGCCCCCGACGCCTCCCTACGCCTCCCGGTACCAGGACTGCAGGTTCCAGAAGTCCGAGTCCCAGCCGCTCTGCTCGACGTGGAGGCGGTTGCTGACCGCGGCCACGCGCGGGCGGAACACGACCGGTACGACCACGACGTTCTGGATGACCATCTCGTTCATCCGGACGAACAGGGCGGCCCGCTTGACCGGGTCCAGCTCCGACTCCGCCGCCTTGTAGAGCTTGTCGTACTCCTCGCTCTTCCAGCGGGTGATGTTGCGGCCCTGCCACTTGTTGTCCTTGGCGGCGACCTCCCACGACGTGAACTGGTTCATGAACAGCTCGGGGTCCGGCTGCGTCATGGTGGTCGTGTACATCTGGATGTCGGTCGAGAAGTGCGAGTAGGTGTCGGGGTTGGCGACGTCGGACGAGAAGTAGACCGAGGCCGTCACCGACTTCAGCTCCATGTCGATGCCCGCCTTGGCGGCCGCCTGCTTGACGATGGCCTGGGTCTTCTGGCGGGGCGCGTTGATCGAGGTCTGGTACACCAGCTTCAGGCGCTTGCCGTCCTTGGCGCGGATGCCGTCGGCGCCCTTCTTCCAGCCGGCCGCTTCCAGGAGCTGACTGGCCTTCTCGACGCTGAACTCCCACTTGGTGGCCTTGGACGCGAACTTCTTCGGCTCGTTGAGGAAGTTCGCGGTGGCGATGCCAGTCCGGCCGTAGATCTGCTCCTGCACGGCCGCCCGGTCGACGAGCAGGTTGAGGGCCTGGCGCACGGCCGGATCGGTGAGGAACGGGTGGCGGCTCTTGGCGCTGGAGCGCTCGCCGTCGACGTCGGTCCACGGGTCGGTGAAGTTGCACTGGATGTGCTCGATGTTGCCGCCGGCCACGATGTCGGCGCGGCCCTTGCCCCCCTGCTCGAGGCGCTTGAGGATCTCGTCCTCGACCTGCATGTTCCAGGCGTAGTCGAACTCGGCCGTCTGGATGACCGCCCGCGCCGCCGACACCGCGTCGCCGCCGCCCTTCATCTCGATGGTGTCGAAGTAGGGCCGGTTGGCCATGTGGTAGCTCGAGTTCAGCTCGCCGCGGACGATGTCGCCCGGCTTGAAGTCGACGAACCGGTAGGGCCCGGTGCCGACCGGCTTGAGGTTGGTCGGCGCCTCCCGCGACTTGTCGCCCTTGAAGGCCGCGAACAGATGCTTGGGGATGACCATCCCGCGGACGCCCACGAAGGGGTCGGCCCAGAACGGCGTCGGCTTGCTGAAGTTCACCTTGATCGTGTGGCTGTCGAGCTTCTCGACCTTGATGTCCTTGTAGGTCGCGATGGAGACCGAGGCCGTCGCCGGGTCTGCGCAGTACTCCCACGTGAACTGGCAATCGTCGGCCGTGAAGGGCTTTCCGTCGTGCCAGGTGACACCCTTCTTCAGCTTCCAGGTGACGGACTTGCCGTCCTTGGAGACGCCGCCGTTCTGCACGGTCGGGACCTCGGCGGCCAGCACCGCCGACAGGTTGCCATCCGGGTCCCACGACGCGAGCGGCTCGTAGAAGATCCGCGAGCCGTCCTGGTCCTTGGTGCCGGTGGCGAAGTGGGGGTTGAGCAGGGTGGCCCCCTGCCACCACAGGACCTTCAGGGCGCCGCCGCCGCCCCGCTTCGTGGGCTTGTAGGTCAGCCTCGACTGGGCCTGGGCCACCCCGGCCGAGGCCAGCATCTGGACCGCGAGGGGCGCGGTCAGCCCCAGGCCCACCACGGTCTGGACGAAGCGGCGCCGGCTCAGGCGGCCGCGCTTCACCTCGTCGATCATCGCGTTCAGGTCACGCTCGTCCATAGGTCCTCCATGTCGACGGCAGGGAGCCGGCGACGCGCGGCGATCCGGGTGTGGTCGCCCGTTATAGTTTCGCGACCCGCGCCTGTCAAGGCTGGGGTCAGGCCTTGTGCCAGAAGGGAAGCCGCCAGAGGTTCGAGTCCCACCCGGTCAGGTCCATGCCCCGCAGCCGCGATCCCGCGGCCGCGACGCCGTTGCGCCAGTTCACCGGGATGACGACGCCGTTCTGGACCACCATGTCGTTCATCCGGATGAACTGCGCGGCCCGCTTCACCGGATCCATCTCCGTCTCGGCCGACTTCCAGAGCCGGTCGTACTCCTCGCTGCGCCACCGCGTGACGTTCCGCCCGGACCACTTGTTCTCCCGGGTCGCCACCTCGTGCGCGATGAACACGCGCATGCCCCAGAGGGGATCGACGCCGGTGCTGGTGTTGTACATCTGCAGGTCGGCGTAGAAGTGCGGGTAGGTGTCGGGGTTGGCCGGGTCGGAGGCGAAGAACACGGAGGCGACGACGGACTTGATCTCGATCTCGATCCCCGCCTTCGCGCACGCCTGCTTCACGATGGCCTGGGTCTTCTGGCGCGGGGCGTTGGTGGAGGTCTGGTACAGGAACTTCAGACGCTTGCCGTCCTTGGCCCGTACGCCGTCGGCGCCGCGCTTCCAGCCGGCCGCGTCGAGGATCTGGTTGGCCCGGTCGACGTTGAACTCCCACCGGCTGTTGCGCGAGGAGTACCGCGAGGGGGCGTTCAGGTAGTTCGCCGTCGCCTGGCCGCCGCGCCCGTAGATCTGCTCGTGGATCGCCGCCCGGTCGATCAGGGTCGCCAGCGCCTGTCGCACGGCCGGATCGGACAGGGTCGGATGGGTCGTCTTCAGGCTGGACCGCTCCCCGTCCACCTCGCGGTGGGGATCGGTGAAGTTGCACTGGATGTGCTCGATGCCCCCGGTCGGATAGATCTCCGCGCGGCCCTTGCCGCCCTGCTCGAGCCGGCGCAGGACGTCGTCCTCGACCTGCATGTTCCAGGCGAAGTCGTACTCGCCCGTCTGCAGGACGGCCCGGGCCGCGGACGCGGCGTCACCGCCGCCCTTCATCTCGATCGTGTCGAAAAAGGGGCGGTTGGGAACGTGATAGCCGGCGTTGATCTCCGCCCGCACGATGTCGCCGGGCCGGAAGTCCACGAACTTGTAGGGTCCGGTACCGACCGGCTTCAGGTTGGCCGGCGCCTCGCGCGACCGGCCGCCCCGGTAGGCGTCGAACAGGTGCTTGGGGATCAGCCCGCGGTTCTGGCAAAAGGCCTCGTACCAGTACGGCGTCGGCTGCTTGAAGACCACCTTGACGGCGTGGTCGTTCAGACGCTCGACGCGGTCGATGTCGCGATAGGAGCCCACGGTGACGGCGGCGGTGGCCGGGTCGGCCGCGTACTCCCAGTTGAACACGACGTCGTCGGCGGTGAACGGTTTGCCGTCGTGCCACTGCACGCCCTTCTTGAGGTTCCAGACGACCCAGGTGCCATCGCGCCCAAGGCCCCCGTTGTCGACGGTCGGGATGTCGGCGGCCAGCACGGGGACGAGATTGCCGTCGGGATCGTAGCCGGCGAGCGGCTCGAAGAAGATGCGCGCGCCGTCCTGGTCCTTGGTGCCGGTGGCGAAGTGCGGGTTCAGCAGCGTTGGCGCCTGCCACCACAGCACGCGCAGGGGGCCGCCGCCGCCACGCCGGGTCGGCGTGAACACCGGGCTCTTGAGCTGCGCCTGCACCCCGGCGGCGCCGAGCATCGGGGCGACCAGCGGTGCGGTCAGTCCCATCCCGACCATGGCCTGCACGAAGCGGCGGCGATCGAGACGGCCGGCCTGGACGTCGGCGATGAGGCGGCGGATCTCTCGCTCTTCCATGCTGAACTCCCGGAGAGGGATTACCGAGCGCCGGGGCTCGTGAGCATCCGCGTGGCGACGTCGAGGGCTTCCACCATCGACTCGTGGTTCGCCACGCCCTTCCAGGCCCTATCGAACGCGGTGCCGTGGTCGACCGAGACCCGCAGGAACGGCAGGCCCACCGTCACGTTGACGCCCGACAGCCCCGTCCAGCTCTTGCGGGCCTCGTCGTACTCGAAGCCGAGCGTCTTGACCGGGATGTGGCCCTGGTCGTGGTACATGGCCACGACGATATCAAACTCGCCGCCGCGCGCCCGCGAGAAGAGGGTATCGGCCGGCAGCGGCCCGGTGACGTGCAGCCCTTCCGCGCGCGCCGCCTCGATGGCGGGCACGATCGCGTGCTGCTCCTCGTCTCCGAACAGGCCGTCCTCGCCGGCGTGCGGGTTGAGACCGGCCACGGCGATGTGACCGTCCGCTCGTCCCAGCCCCACGAGCGTCCGCTGGGCCAGCCGGATGGTCTTGAGCACGCGCTCGCGCGTGACCAGGTCCGGCACCCGGCGCAGCGCCACGTGCGTGGTGACGTGGATGACCTTGAGCTCCTTGCCCATGAGCAGCATCGCGAAGTCGCGGGTGCCGCTCAGCTCGGCCAGGATCTCGGTGTGTCCCGAGTGGCGAACGCCGGCCGCGGCCAGCGCCTCCTTGTTCACGGGGGCGGTGACGATCGCGGCGATCTCGCCGGCGGAGGCCAGCGCGACCGCGCGCTCGATGTACGCGTAGGCGGCGCGCCCGGCCGCCGCGCTCACCTCCGCCCGCGGCAGCGTCGCCATGTCGACGTTGGCGAGGTCCAGCACCTCGAGCGTGCCGTCGGCCCAGCGACAGTCGGCCACGCGCGCGACCGCGTGCAGGCTCAGCGGGTCGCCGACGAGCGCCAGGGCCTCGCGCATCGTGTCGGCGGCGCCGATCACGACCGGGCGGCAGGCCGCCCGCACCGGCGCCTCGGCCGCGGCCCGCACGATGATCTCGGGACCGACGCCCGCGGGATCGCCCATCGTGACGCCCAGCACTGGACGGCTCATGCCACGGTCTCCTTCTGGAGCGACCTCAGCAGGTCGGGAGGTCCGAATCCACCGGCCTTGGTGAGCAGCGGCAGCGGCTCCCGGCCGGGGACCCGGAGATGGCCGAACGCCAGGCCGGGCGCCGGCGCTCCCGCGAGGTCGAGACGCTCGGCGCCCACGGCGCTCCACAGCGCCACGGCCGTCTCGCCGCCGGTGACCACGATCAGGTCCCACGTCTCCCGCTGCAGCGCCGTCGTCGCCTGCTCGATGAGACGGGTCACCGCGCCCGCCCGGTCGCCGCTGTCCCGCTCGGCCGTCGCCAGGACCGTCAATCCGGCGGCGCGCGCCTCGCGGATCTGCCGGCGCGTCACCGGGTGCAGGCTGCCGGCCACCACGAGCCAGCGGGCGCCGCCGGGCAGCTCGGCGCGCTCCCCGCGCAGGCCCAGGCGAACGGCGAGGGCGCGCGCGAGCCCGGCCGAGCCGACCAGCAGGGGCACCGGCGTGGCGGCCAGCGAGGCGTCGACGAGGGCGTCGAGGTCGGCGTCGCTCTCGGCGTCGGCGACGATCACCGTGCCGGCCAGCCGGCGCACGCGCGCGGCCAGCGCGTCGGGGCCGGCGCGGAGCTGATCGATGGGGATCCAGGCCAGCGCGCGGTCGAGCTGCGGCCGGAGCAGGTCGACGACGCTCGAGGTACCGCGCGGGAAGTGCGGATCGCGTCCGATGGGCGTCTCGGCCACCGGCACCCCGCGGACCAGCAGCGTGCGATCGAGCACCACGCGGCGCTGGGCAGGGAAGGCGGGGCAGAGGATCGCCGTGGTGGCGCCGGTCCCGCGCATGAGCGCATCGACCTCGGGGCCGATCGGGCCCCGCAGCGTGGAGTCGATCTTCTTGAACCAGAATCCCGCGCGGGCCCGCGCGGCCACCGCGGTCACCCGATCGGCGGCTTCCAGCGAGCCGACGGTGCGGCTCTCGGTGTCGATGACGCGCACCGGCGCCTCGACCGCGCGCCGCGGCCACACGGTCACCGGAACGGCACCGCGGGCCGCGAAGAGCGCGCCGGTGTCGCAGGCGCCCGTGAGGTCGTCTGCGACGATGGTGAGCGGCCGGGCACGCGTCGGCCTCATCGAGCGTGGCCCACTATAACACCCGGGCGAGTCGCTTCCGGACGGGGAGGTATACTTCGCCTGATTCGATGCGACCGCTGGTGGCTCTCGTGATCGTCCTGGCCCTCGTCGTCGCTGCGGCAGCGGTCGGCCTCTTCACGAGCTCGCGACCGCCCCGGGCCGACACCTCGTCGGCCGTCTCGCCCGACAGCGGACCGGGCGCACCGTCGCCGCCGGTCGCCGGCAGCGCGCCGCCGCCGGCCCGGCCCGGCAAGGTGTTCGCGTTGCCCGACGCGGTGAAGGAGCTGGATCTGATCCGTCCGGCGCGCGCGAAACTGGCCGAGGACTTCGTCCTGCCGACGACGTCCGGCGGGCCCTTCAAGCTGTCCGCGCACCGGGGCCGGGTCGTGATGGTGAACTTCTGGGCCACCTGGTGTCCACCGTGTCTGGAGGAGATGCCGGCGATGGAGCGGCTGTACCGGCAGCACAAGGACGCCGGGTTCACGCTGATCGCGGTCTCCGTCGACGGCGATCCCGCGCTGGTGGGCCCGTTCGTCGCCAGGCACCGGTTCACGTTCCCGGTCGCCCTCGACACCAGGATGGACCTGGCCAACAGCTACACGGTCCGGGCCCTGCCGTCCAGCTTCATCGTCGCCCGCGACGGGACGCTGGCGGCGCTGGCCATCGGGCCCCGCCACTGGGACAGCGACGCCGCCCACTCGCTCGTCGAGGGCCTGGCCAGGTGACGGGGGCCGCGTCGCTGGGCGTGGTCGTCGCCTTCAGCGCGGGGCTGTTCTCGTTCCTCTCGCCCTGCGTGCTGCCGCTGTTCCCGTCGTACCTCTCGTTCATCACCGGCATGTCGGTCGCCGACCTCTCGACGGACCTCACGGCGGCGGCCCGGCGCCGGGTGCTGCTGCACTCGCTGATCTTCGTGCTGGGCTTCTCGGTGGTGTTCGTGGCGCTCGGCGCCTCGTTCAGCGCGGCCGGCCAGCTGCTGTTCCAGTACCGCGACTGGATCCGCCGGCTCGGCGGCGTGCTCATCGTGATCTTCGGGCTGTACATCGCCGGGCTGCTCAACGTCGGCCTGTTCGCCCGCACCCAGCAGTGGCAGATCCGCGAGAAGCCGGCCGGCTACGTCGGCTCGTTCCTGGTCGGCGTGACGTTCGCCATCGGCTGGACGCCCTGCGTGGGGCCGATCCTCGGCGCGATCCTCTCGCTGGCCGGTACCGCCGACACCGTGCAGCGCGGCGTGGGGCTGCTGATCGCCTATTCGGCCGGGCTCGGCGTGCCGTTCCTCGTCTCGGCGGTGGCGCTGGGCTCGTTCCTGAAGTTCTTCAAGCGGTACCGGCCGTTCATCCCGATGGTCGAGCGCGGCGCCGGTTTGCTGCTGATCGCGGTCGGCGTGCTGGTCGCCACCAACTACTACGTGCTCCTCAACTCCTGGGCGATCTCGCTCACCCCGGACTGGCTGCTCCGACGGCTCTGAGCGAGGTGCGCGTCCACGTCCGGGTTCCCGCCACCTCGGCCAATCTCGGACCCGGCTTCGACGCTCTCGGGCTGGCCCTGGCGCTGTACAACGAGGTGTCGGCGACCGAGGCCGACGGCGTCACGGTGACGATCGAGGGCGAGGGCGCCGGCCGGCTGCCCGCGAGCGGCCACAACGTCGTCGCCCGGGCCGTCCGGCACGCGTACGAGGCCGTCGGTCGGCCGTTTCGGGGCGTGGCGCTCACCTGCGTGAACCGGGTGCCGCCCGCGCGCGGGCTGGGCTCGAGCGCGGCGGCCTGGGTCGGCGGCCTGGTGGCCGGCAACGCCCTGCTGGGCGAGCCGCTCTCCCGCGACACGCTGCTGGCGCTGGCCGCCCGGGCCGAGGGCCATCCCGACAACGTGACCGCCGCGATGTACGGCGGGCTCACCGTCTCCTGCGCGCTGGACGACGGGCGGGTGACGGCGCTCTCGCTGCCGGTGCCGGACGCCGTGCGCTGGGTGGTCCTCGTGCCCGAGGTCACGAGCGCCACGGCCGAGGCGCGGGCGGTGTTGCCGGAGGCCATTCCCCGCGCCGACGCCGTGTTCAACGTGCAGCGTGTCGCGCTGCTCCTGGCGGCCCTGCAGTCCGGGCGGGTCGACGTCCTCGGGGCCGCCCTCGACGACCGGCTGCACCAGCCCTATCGCCTGCGCCTGTTTCCGTGGATGCCGGCCGTCGTCGACGCCGCCCGGGCTGCCGGGGCGCTGGGCTGCGTGCTGTCCGGAGCCGGCCCGTCGCTGCTGGCGGCCGTCGGCGACAACGCGAACGGCGTCGCGCAGGCGATGGAGCGCGCCCTGGCGAAGGCCGGCCTACGCGGTCGGGCGTGGGCCCTGGCGGTGGACACCACGGGCGCCGTCGTGCTGTCGAGCTAACATGCCCGCCACGACCGACGGACGGTCGGCGACCCGAGCCCGCGCGACCCCCCTCGTCGCGATCGTGTGGCTGACGCTCGCCGTGGCGTACGGCCTGTTCTTCTCGTTCTCGGTGTTCTTCGTCCCGCTCATCGAGGAATTCCACTGGTCGCGCGGTCTGACGGCCGGGGCCCTGTCGGTGTCCGCCGTCGTGCAGGGGCTGGGCGCGCCGCTGGCCGGTGTCGTGGCCGATCGGTTCGGCTCGCGTCCGGTCGTCGTGGGGGGCGTTCTCGTCCTGGGGGGCGCCTCGATGCTGGGCGCCACGATCCAGACGCCCTGGCACCTCTACCTCTACACCGGCGTGCTGGGCGCGCTGGGCATCGTGGCGGTCGGCTGGGTGCCGATGGGACTGCTCCTCTCTCGCTGGTTCCAGGCCCGGCGCGGGCGCGTGGCCGGGATCGCCTTCTCGGGCATGGGCTTCGGCGTCTTCGTCATCGGTCCGCTCACGCAGTGGCTCATCGCCGCCACCTCCTGGCGCGCCGCCAGCTTCCTGCTGGGCCTCGGCGCAGTGATCGTGCTCATGCCCCTCGTGCTGTGGGCGATCCGGGATCCAACGCCCGCCGACAGCCCGGTTCCTCGTTCCGGGGCGACGTCGCCCGGGGCCGGGGGCGTCGAATCGCGGGGGCCGATCACGCCCGGCCCCTCCGCGCGGGGTCGGTCGGCGGACGCGACGCTGGGGGACGCGCTGAGGTCGCGCGCGTTCTGGGCGCTCTTCGCGGCGCACTTCTTCACGCCGCTGGCGGTCTTCCCGGTGTCCACTCACGCCGTCGCCTTCGCGCTCGACCACGGGTATCCCCCGATGCTGGCCGCCGCCGCGTTCGGGACGATGGGGCTCATGTCGAGCGCGGGCCGCGTGGGATTCGGCTTCGCCACCGATCGGATCGGCGGCCCGGCGGCGGCCACGCTGTCCTACGCGTGCACCGCGGCCGGAACGGCGGCCCTCATCGCGCTCACGGTCCTGCCGAGCGCCGCGTGGCTCGTCGCCTTCTCGCTGCTCTTCGGGCTCGGCTTCGGGGCCCGCGGCCCCATCATCACCGTGATGGCGAGCGAGCGCTTCGGGGGGCGGCGCTTCGGCGTGATCTACGGCGCCCTGAACCTCGGCAACGGCGTCGGCGGCGCGCTGGGGCCTTGGTTCGGCGGCGCCGTGCACGACGTCACCGGCTCCTACCGCCCCGCGTTCCTGGCCGCGATCGCCTTCAGCGCGTGCGGCGCGGCGTGCTTCTGGCTGGCCCGCCGGCCGGCGCCTTGACGATCGCGCGCGGGCGGTGCTAAGTGGGCGCCATGCTCGGCGGGGCCGGCGTCACCCGGGGCGCCTCCGGCGCGGGAGTCCTGCCGGACCACGAGCTGCGCGCGGCCGCCGCCGAGGGGTGGATCGTCGCCGCGCCGGCTCTCGGCGACGAGCAGTTCCAGCCGGCCAGCCTGGACCTGCGCCTGGGCCCCGTGGCCTACCAGCTGCGCGCCAGCTTCCTGCCGTTCCGCGAGCCGGTGCTGGACAGGCTCGAGGGTGACGGCGACCTCGTCATCGACCGTCTCTCGCTCGCCGATGGCGCCACGCTGCAGCGCGGGTCGGTCTACCTGGTCCCTCTGCTGGAGTCCCTGGCGCTGCCGACCGGGATGCGCGGCCGGTGCAACCCGAAGAGCACGACCGGGCGGCTCGACATCTTCACCCGCGTCATCACCGATCGCACGCCCCGCTTCGACGAGATCGCCGCCGGCTACCGGGGCGGGCTCTACCTGGAGATCTCGCCGCAGTCGTTCCCGGTGCGCGTGCAGGCCGGCGCCTCCCTGAACCAGCTCCGTCTCCTGGTGGGCGACGGGACGATGTCCGACGACGCGCTGCGCGACGTCTACACCCGGCTGCCCTTGCTCTACGACGACGACGACCGGCCGGTACCCCTCGGGCGGGCGGTGTTCAACGACGGGCTCGGCATGGGCGTCGACCTCTCCGGCCGGGCCACCGAGGGGATCATCGGATACCGGGCGCATCCCAACCCGCCCGCCGTCGACCTGGCGCGCGTCGCGCACTACGACCCTGCCGAGTTCTGGGAGCCGATCAAGCGACCGAGCCGGGATGCCTACATCCTCGAGGCGAACCGGTTCTACATCCTGGTCTCCAAGGAGCGCATCCGCGTGCCCCCGGACTGCGCGGCCGAGATGGTGGTCTACGACGCCGGCGCCGGGGAGATCCGTACCCACTACGCCGGGTTCTTCGATCCGGGCTTCGGCTTCGGTGACGGCGGGGTGCTCGGCACCAAGGTGGTCATGGAAGTCCGGGCGCGGGAGGTCCCGTTCCTGGTGTACGACGGCCAGACGTCGTTCAAGGTGTGGTTCGAGCGGCTCCGCAGCCGGCCGGAGCGGGTCTACGGCATCGGTCTGCGCTCGTCGTACCAGCATCAGACGCTGAGCCTGAGCAAGCACTTCCGCCGCTGAGCCGGAGCGGCGTCAGCAAAGTATTGCGGGGTCGAGGCCATCAGTTAAAATTGAACATTGGCGAGGTCACCGGTCGGTCGTGGACACCGTCCCGTGCCCCAGGAGGGCCTCATGGCAGAGCAGAAGAAGAAAGAGACGCGGCCGACGAAGCCGTCCGAGGGCGGCGGTGATGGCGCCGCCGGCAGCCCCGAGCTGGCCAAGAAGGGCAAGAAGATCAAGGAAGACATCGACAAGCTCCTCGACGAGATCGACGACATCCTCGAGGAGAACGCCGAGGAGTTCGTGAAGAGCTACGTCCAGCGCGGAGGCGAGTAGTCGATGCCCATCTACGAGTATCGCTGCCGCGGCTGCGGCAAGGACTTCGAGAAGTACGTGCCGGGCGCCTCGACCGCGGTGGCCTGCCCGACCTGCGCCAGCGGCGACGTCACGCGCAAGCTCTCCGTCTTCGGCCTGGGCGCGGGGACGAGCCCGGTGGCGTCCAGCGTGTCCGGGGGCGGTGGCTGCTGCGGCGGGGGCGGATGCGGCTGTCACTGACCTCGGCCCGTTCACACCGATGACGCGCCGACGTAGCGAGGGGCCCGCCAGGGCCCTTCGTGCTTGATGGACCTGCGCCGCCTCGAGATCTTCGTCAAGGTCGCCGACCTCGGGAGTTTCTCGCGCGCCGCCGAGGCGCTGTTCCTTACCCAGCCGACCGTGTCCGAGCACGTCCGCGCGCTTGAGGACTCCCTCGGAGTGCAGCTGCTGGATCGGCTGGGCCGCACCACCACGCCCACCCGCGCCGGCGACCTGCTGCTGGGCTACGCCCGCCGCATGCTGGCCCTGGCGCGCGAGGCCTCGCAGGCGATCGAGCAGTTCCAGGGCAAGATGAGCGGCGAGCTGACGATCGGCGGCTCCACGATACCCGGCGAGTACGTCCTGCCCGAGCTGATCGGGGCGTTCCGCGGAAAGTATCCCGAGGTGCGCATCTCGTTGCTGATCGGCTCCAGCCGCGAGGTCCAGAGCTGGGTCGAGGACGGGCGCGTCGAGATCGGCCTGGTGGGCGCGGCTCCCGCGTCGCGCGCGGTCGAGGGCCGGCAGCTCATGGCCGACGAGCTCGTGGTCGTGGTGGGAGCCGAGCATCCGTGGGCGGCCCGCGACGCGGTGTCGCTGGACGACCTGCGGGCCGAGCCGATGATCCTCCGTGAGCGCGGCTCCGGCTCGCGGGAGACGTTCGAGCGCGCGCTGGAGGCGGCGGGCCTGGACCTGGGCGTGTTCCGTGTCGTGGGTGAGATCGCGTCGACCCAGGCGATCAAGCAGGCGGTCCGGGCCGGTGTGGGCGTCTCGCTGATCTCCCGCCGCGCCGTCGTCGACGAGTGCCGCGCGCGACTCCTGGCCTGCGTGAAGATCGCCGGCCTGACGGTCTCCCGCGCGTTTCACCTGGTCACCCACCGGGACCGCGCGCGGTCGCCGCTGGCCCAGGCCTTCCTGACGTTCGTCGAATCCCAGGCGGCCACTGGACCGTCGTAAGCGCTGTCGTGGACGCCGCCTCCCGGATCCGCCTGACCTCGTACGCCGCCTGCGCCGGCTGAGCGTCCAAGATGGCTCCTGGGGATCTCCAGGAGGTGCTCGCGGGACTGCGGAGGCCGGCCGGCGTGTCGGCCGAGACCGAGCGCAACCTGCTCGTCGGCCTCGGCAGCGCCGACGACGCGGCCGTGTATCGCCTCGCGGGAGACCTGGCGATCGTCGAGACGGTCGATTTCTTTCCGCCCGTCGTCGACGACCCGTGGACCTGGGGGGCGATCGCCGCGGTCAACGCGATGTCCGACGTCTACGCGATGGGCGGGGAGGTGCTGTTCGCGCTCGCCATCGCGGGCTTTCCGCGCGACTTCGACAAGAAGGTGATCGCCGAGGTCTTCCGTGGCGGCGCCGAGAAGGTCGCCGAGGCGGGCGGCGTGATCGCCGGCGGGCACACCGTGGTCGATCCCGAGCCCAAGTACGGGCTCTGCGTCACGGGGCGCGTCCATCCCGACCGGGTGTTCATCAAGGGCGGGCTACGGGCGGGCGACCGGCTGTTCCTCTCCAAGCCGCTCGGTACCGGCGTCATCACGACGGCCGCCAAGAACGACCACGCCCCGGTCGACGTTCTCGAGGCCGCCATCGCCGGCATGCTGCGTCTCAACCGGGTGGCCGCCCGCGTCGCGGGTCAGCTCGGCGCGGTCGGGGTGACCGACATCACGGGGTTCGGCCTCCTCGGGCACGCCGCCGAGATGGTCGACGCCTCGGGAGCCGGGATCGCCCTCGAGGCCGGGCGGCTGCCCCTGCTGCCGGGGGCGCTCGCCCTGGCGGAGGCCGGTCATTTCAGCGGGGGCATGAAGCGCAACCGACGCCACCTCGACGCCGCCTTCGGCGGGCGCCTGCAGATCGACCCCCGCGTGCCGGCGCCGCTCGCCGGTCTGCTCAGCGAGGCCGAGACATCGGGCGGCCTGCTCTTCTCGATCGCGCGCGAGCGGGCGGACGGCGTGCTCGACGCCTTCGCCGAGGCGGGGGAACGCTGCTGGGACATCGGCGAGGTCCTGTCCGAGCCACTGATCCGCGTCGGCGTCTGAGCGGGCGTCCGATCGGCGCGGCCAATGGCCGACGCCGGCCGACATGGCGTCTACCGATTTGCGTTCTGCTCGAATCTCGCTAGGCTGTCGCGCCATCGAATCTCCAAAATCCGGCCGTGTTCCGCGGAGGATCCATGAAGCGACGCATGTTCCTCAAGCAGGGTCTCGCCGCCTCGGCCGGCCTGCTGGCCACCGGCATGCCGGGGGCGGCCCGGGTCGTCGTCGCCGGCACGGAGGCGAAGTGGCGCACGTTCGAGGTGCTCACGCGGGTCGAGCCGACGGCGCCGACGGGCGTGACGCGCGTGTGGGTTCCCGTCCCGCTCATGAGCAACACCGATTACTTCCGCCGCCTCGGTGACTCCTGGAAGGGCAACGCCCTCGAGGCGCGGCTGGCCCGCGACGAGAAGTACGACGCCGGCTTCGTCCACGCGGAGTGGGCGGCGGCCGAGAAGGCGCCCGTCCTCGAGATCACGACCCGGTTCTCGACGCGCGACCGGTTCGTCGACGTCAGCCGCCCCGCGGCGGGCGGCGCGGGTGAAGATCCCGCCGTCCTGCGACGGTACCTCGAGCCGACCACGCTCATTCCCACCGACGGGCTGGTGCTCGAGACCTCGCAGCAGATCGTCAAGGGTCAGACGACCGAGGTGGCCAAGGCGCGCGCCATCTACGAGTGGATCGTGGACAACACGTTCCGCGATCCCAAGGTCAAGGGCTGCGGGCTCGGCGACATCAAGACGATGCTCGAGACTCGCTACCTCGGCGGCAAGTGCGCCGACCTCAACGCGCTCTACGTCGGCCTGGCCCGCGCGGCCGGCCTGCCGGCGCGCGACGTGTACGGGGTGCGGTGTGCGGATTCCGCCGAGTTCAAGAGCCTGGGCAAGAGCGGCGACATCTCCAAGGCCCAGCACTGCCGGGCCGAGGTCTACCTGACCGGGTACGGGTGGGTGCCCGTGGACCCCGCCGACGTGCGCAAGGTCGTCCTCGAGGAGAAGCCGGGTGGCAGCATCCCGCTCAAGGACCCCGCGGTCGTCAAGGCCCGCGCCAAGCTGTTCGGCGCCTGGGAGATGAACTGGCTGGGGTACAACTATGCCCACGACGTCAGGCTTCCCGGCTCGGCCGGCAAGCCGGTGCCCTTCCTCATGTACCCGCAGGGCGAGACGGACGAGGGACGCAAGGACAGCCTGGACCCGACCACCTTCCGCTACACGATCACGTCCAGGGAGATCACGGGCTAGAAAACCGCATCGGTTCGGGACGCGCACGGGATGCCCCCGGCTCTCGGGGGTATCGCGATGTCTAGGCGCGGGGCGTGGTGCTCTTGAGGACGGCCAGCAGGCGCTTCTTCAGCTCGGACGGAATGGGCACATCGGGCAACTTTCGCGCGGCGTCCACCGTGCCCCGGTACGTGTTGAGGAACGCGACGCAGGGCGCGCACCCGTCGATGTGGAAGTCGATGAGCTCGCGGGTTTCCCGGGGCAGCGAGCCGTCCAGATAGTCACCGAGCATCTCGGCGATCTGCCGGCACTCGATTTCGGAGGGGCCCCCGGACCTGCAGCCTGACATTGGCGTCATTATAGATGGATGCGAGTCAACCTGTCTCCGATTCCGCGGCCGGGTCCCGACGGGGGTCGGGTGGGCTATCCTGGCCCCATGTCGCGTCTGGCGATCCTGACCCCCCACGGTGCTCCGGCGCTGCTCGGTAACGCTGTCACCGTCGAGCGGATCGCGCGTGGCCTGCGCGAGCGCGGCGATCGCCTGCGGGTCTGGGACGTCTCGCAGACGCCCGAGACGACCGTGGTGGCCGAGGTCGACGCGTACCGACCGGGCCTGGTGCACGCCTTCCACGCGTTCCGGACGGGTTCGCTGGCGCTCCGGCTGGCCCGCCGGCTGGAGGTGCCCCTCGTCGTCACGCTGACCGGCACCGACGCCAACCACGACTTGCTCGATCCCGACCGGGCCCCCGTCGTGCGCCGCGTCCTGGAGGGCGCCGCGGCCATCACGGCCTTCCACGAGTCCATCGTCGAGCGCGTCGCCGCCGTGCTTCCCGATACCCGGGCGCGCTTCGCCGTCGTCCCGCAGTCGGTCCGGTTCGACGACCCGGAGCCCTTCGACCTGGACGCGCGGTGGCCGGGCCAGGGCGAGCGTCTGCTGTTCCTCGTCGCGGCCGGCATCAGGCCGGTCAAGGCGCCGCGCACGGCGCTGGCTCCGCTCGATCGGCTGGCGGCGGCCGACGCGCGCGTCCGTCTCGCCTACGCCGGGCCCGTGCTCGACGCCGAGGAGAACGAGGCGCTCCGGCGCGAGCTCGCGACCCGGCCGTGGGCCCGTCACATCGGCGTGGTGCCGCACGGGCAGATGGCCGGGCTGCTGGCCCAGGCCGACGTCGTGCTGAACTGCTCGGTGTCGGAGGGCGGCATGGCCAACGCCGTGCTCGAGGCGCTCGCCCTGGGCCGGGCCGTGCTCGCCTCCGACATCCCGGGCAATCGCGCGCTCGTCGAGGACGGGGTGACGGGCCTGCTCTTCGGCGATGCCCGCGAGCTGGGCCTGAAGGCGGAGCGGCTCGCGCGGGATCCGGCGCTGCGCGCGCGGCTGGGCCAGGCCGGTCGAGTCCTGATCGAGCGCGAGTATCCTCCGGAGCGCGAGGTGAGCGGCTATCGCGCCGTCCATCGGCGGCTCGTCCGCCTGGCGTCGACCTGATGACGCCACGACCGCGGGCTCGCGCCCGCCCGCAGGGGCATCACGCACGCCGATCGGCATGAGGGCCGGCCCGTGCCGTCCCCCCTCCGGCTCGCCGCCGTGGCCGTGCTTCGAGGGCTCGGTGGAAGGGGCTTCCCGGGGTCGTATAATGGCCCAGTGATCCGCGTCGACGTCAGTGCGCGAGAGGAGTCTCGATGACCCAGGACACGCGAGCGCAGGAGTTCGTCGAATCGTTCGAGCGGCTTCGGGCCGAGGTCGAGAAGGTCATCGTCGGTCATCGGGAGATCATCGATCATGTCCTGATCGGGATGTTCGCCGGCGGTCACGTGCTGCTGGAGGGCGTGCCCGGGCTCGGCAAGACCTTGCTCATCAAGACGCTCGCCGAGGGGCTGGAGCTGTCGTTCTCGCGGATCCAGTTCACCCCCGACCTGATGCCGGCCGACATCATCGGCACGAACATCATCGTCGAGGACGCGGATGGCCGGAAGCACTTCCAGTTCCAGCAGGGGCCCATCTTCGCCCACATCCTGCTCGCCGACGAGATCAACCGGGCGACGCCCAAGACGCAGTCCGCGCTCCTGGAGGGCATGCAGGAGGCGGCGGTCACCGTCGGCGGCGTGTCACGGCCGCTGCCGGCCCCGTTCTTCGTGCTGGCTACCCAGAACCCGATCGAGATGGAGGGGACGTACCCGCTGCCCGAAGCCCAGCTGGACCGGTTCCTCTTCAAGCTGCGGGTGCGCTACCCGGCGATCGAGGAGCTCAACACGATCATCGATCGCACCACCCAGGCCCGGGCGGTGAACGTCGAGCAGGTGATGAGCGGCGCCCGCGTGATGGCCTTCCGCGAGCTGATCCGCGAGGTCCCGATCGCCGACCACGTGCGGGCGCTGGCCTCCACCATCATCATGGCCACGCACCCGCTCTGGCAGCAGGCTCCCGAGGCGACCCGCCGGTTCGTCCGCTACGGCGCCAGCCCGCGCGGAGCCCAGGCGCTCGTCCTCGGCGCCAAGGTGCGCGCCCTCACCGAGGGCCGGTTCAACGTCAGCATCGACGACCTTCGCGCGCTGGCCACGCCGGCCCTGCGTCACCGGATCATCCTCAACTTCGAGGGCGAGGCCGAGGGGATCGACACCGATACCCTCATCGCCCAGATCGTCGGCAGCGCCGAGGCGGTCACCGCACAGGGCAAGGAAGCCTTCGTCCGCTGAAGCGGGAGGGACTGATGGCGAATTCGGACACGCTGGAGCGGCTCGTCCGCCGGGTCTCCGCCCAGGTCAGGCGCCGGCGGGTCGAGCACTATGCGCTCCGGGGCGCGTTCTGGGGCAGCATCGTCGCGGTCGTGGTTCTGGTGCTGAAGGCGCCGCTGGCGGGCTGGGCCCTGTGGCTGGCCGCGGGCGCCGTCGCGATCGGGACGCTCGCCGGCGCGCTGTGGGGTGGTCTGAAGCGCACGTCGACGGCCGACGCCGCCCGGCTGGCCGACCGAGCGTGGGGCCTGCAGGATCGCGTGGCGACCGTGATGGAGTGGGCGAACCGCCCCGAGCGCACGCCGCTGGTGGAGTCGCTGGTGGCCGACACGCTGGCCCGCATCGAGCGGCTCGAGCCGCGGGCGGCCGCGCGCCGGGTCGTGCCGCGGGACGGACGCTTCCTGCCGGTGCCGCTCGCCGTGGCCGTGCTCCTCGCCCTGGCGCCCGCCATCCCGGTCCCGTCGGGGCGGTTGCCGGACTTCTCGGCCGGCGCCGGCGAAGAACAGACCGAGCAGCGCCCCGGCTCGACCATGCTGGACGACCGGGCGCGGCCGGCGACCAAGGACCGCCTCAAGTCCCCCGTGTTCGAGGAGAAGGACTTCGCCGCGCGCGCCGGCGGGACCGGCGCGGCCATGAGCGGCGACCTGTCGGCGATCTTCAAGGACACGTCGCTGTCCGCGCAGCGGCCGGACTTCCAGAGCTTCCTCAAGAAGGGTGACGAGCGGCTGAAGCTCCTCGAGCAGGCCGACCGGCTGCCCGACCTGCAGTCCGACTTCACGACCAGCCAGTACCGGATGATGTTCAAGAAGTCCAAGGCGCTCTCGGGCGGCATGCGGCCCGATCAGATCTCTCCGCAGAAGCTCAAGGAGCTGCTGGAGGAGATGGAGCGTCTCGGCCGCAAGGGGGGCTCGACGTGGCAGGGGGACGCCTCCGAGGGCATGGAGGCGCTCGAGGGCGGGCAGCCGGACCGCGCCATGGAGGCGATGCAGCGGGCCCTGGACAAGATGCGGGCCCAGGAGGAGGCCTCGCGGTCCGGCAAGAACCTCAAGGGCGGCCGCGAGAGCAGCCGCGGCGGCAACAGCCGGGACAAGCGGGGCGGCGGCGGCGAGGGCAGCGGCCCCGACGACCAGGACTTCGGCGAGGGCGAGGGCCTGCTGCCGGGCAAGGGCCGCAGCAACTCGCCCAAGGGCGAGGCCACCCAGCGGTTGCGCGGCAACCCCTACGACGTCGGAGTGGAAGGCGAGTCGCGTCGTGGACGCAAGGAAGGCTACGACACGAACCTCACGGGCAAGGCCGGACAGATGGGCTCCCGGCTGCAGTACCTCGGGGTCATCGGCCAGTACCGCAAGATGATGGAGGACGCCATCGCGCGGGAGTCGGTTCCCCGCGACTTCCACACGCAGATCAAGGACTACTTCCAAGCGCTGGACGAGCGCTAGCCCCGTGCCGACGGCCACTCGCGCGAGCTTCTTCACGCCCGAGTTCCTCGCCCAGCTCGAGCGGCTCTCGCTGCTGTCGCGGCGCACGTTTCGCGGCAGCGTCAAGGGCGAGCGGCGCAGCCCGCGCCGCGGCCACAGCGTCGAGTTCGCCGACTACCGGGCCTACGGACACGGCGACGACCTGCGCTACGTCGACTGGAACATCTACGGGCGGCTGGACCGCTTGCACGTGAAGCTCTTCGTCGACGAGGAGGACCTCTGCCTGCACCTGCTCGTCGACGCGTCGGCGTCGATGGGCTTCGGCGCGCCGTCCAAGCTCGACTACGCCGTGCGCCTGGCCGCCGCGCTCGGCTTCGTCGGCCTCGTCAATCACGAGCGGGTCGGCCTCGGTATCCTGCGCGAGCGCGTGTCCGAGGGCTGGGCGCCGACCCGGGGCCGCGGACAGATCCTCCCGATGATGAACTTCCTGACGGAGGTCCAGGCCGACGGGCGCACCAGCCTCGACGAGGGGCTCGGCAACTACGCCAAGCGGGCCCGCGAGTCCGGCCTGGTCGTCGTCGTCTCCGACCTGCTCGACCCGGCCGGCTACGAGCGCGGCGTGCGGGCGCTGCTCGAACGACGCTTCGACGTCCACCTCGTGCACCTGCTCGATCCCGAGGAGATGAATCCCACGCTGGGAGGCGACCTGCGGCTCATCGACAGCGAGACCGGTGAGCTGCGCGACCTCACGGTGGATGCCGAGGCGCTGCGCGGCTATCGCGAGCGTTTGCGGCAGTTCCTGGAGCGCGTGGAGACGTTCTGCCGCACCCACGAGATCGGCTATCACCGCGTCGTCACCGACACGCCGGTGGAGGCGTTCGTGGTGGCCCAGCTCCGGGGACGGATGCTCGGATGAGCTTCCTCACGCCCTTCGCCTTCGCTGTCTTCGCCCTGTCGCTGCCCCTGGTCCTGCTGTACTTCCTCAAGGTGCGGCGGCGCGAGCGGCGGATCTCGAGCCTGCTGCTCTGGCAGGCGGCGCTGCGCGACCGCGAGGCCTCGGCGTTCTTCCAGCGCCTGCAGCGGGACCCGCTGCTGATCCTGCAGATCCTGGCTCTTCTGGCCCTGACGGTGGCGCTGGCCCGTCCGGTGGCGACGGTCATGGGGGAGGGGGCCCGCAAGGTCGTCATCGTGCTGGACGCCTCGGCCTCGATGAAGGCGCGCGACGTGGGGCCGTCCCGCTTCGACGTCGCCCGCAGCGAGGCGACCGCGCTCGTGCGGCAGCTGGGCGAGGGCGCCGAGGTGATGGTCATCGAGGCGGGCGTGCAGCCCACGGTGACGGCCGCGCTGTCTCGTGATCGCGACCGGGCGGTGTCGGCCATCCGGGCCGCCTACGCGCGCGACCTGCCGACCCGCCTGGCCGAGGCGGTCCGCACCGCGCGCGCGCTGGTGGGCAGCGATCCGCGGGCCGAGATCCACGTCTTCACAGACGGGGCCCTGGCCCCCGGACGGGCGGCCGACACGACCGACGCGCGCGTGCGCTGGATCGGCGTCGGCCGCCGCAGCCAGAACGTCGGCATCACCAACCTGTCGGTCCGCAAGAGCTACGCCGGCTCGCTCGAGTACCAGGCCTTCGTCTCGCTCGTCAACTACACGCCCGAGTCGCAGACCTTCGACTTCTCGCTGGAGCTCGACGGCAAGACGCTGGCCGAGCGCTCGGTGACGCTCGAGCCCAGCGTGCGGCGCTCCGTGGTGCTGCCGTTCAGCCACGGCGGGGGCGGCGCGGTGGCCGCGCGTCTGCACATCAACGACGACCTGGCCACCGACAACGTCGCCTGGGCCGTGCTGCCGCCGCCGCGCAAGATCGGCGTGACGCTGGTCAGCCCCGGCAACCTCTTCCTCGAGAAGGTGCTGCGCACCGATCCGCAGGTCGCGCTCGACGTGAAGACGCCGGAGCAGTACCAGGGCGGCATGGGCGAGGCCGACGTCGTGATCGTGGACTCGGTGTCGCCGCCCCGGGTGGGCTCCGGGCGCTTCGTGTTCGTCAACACCGTGCCCGCCGACGTGCCGATCCAGGTGCTGGGGCGGCTCGAGCAGCCCACGATCATGGACTGGGACCGGGCGCACCCCGTGATGCGTCACGTGGAGTTCGCCAAGGTGGCCATCGAGGAAGCCATGCGGATGCGGCCGCTGTCGGCCGGCCGTCCGCTGGTGGAGGCCGTCGGCGGCCCGCTGATCTACGCGCTCGAGGAGCAGGACCGCAAGGCCATCATCGTCGGCTTCGACCTCTTCAAGACGGATTTCCCCCTGCGCGTCGCGTTCCCCCTGATCCTGTCCAACACGCTGCGGTGGCTGCACCCGGCCGCCCTGGACCAGTCCAGCCTGCAGGTGGCGACGGGGCAGCCAATCCTGCTGCCGGTCGCCCACGGCATCACCGCGGCGACCGTGACCACCCCCAGCGGCCGCTCGGTGAAGGCCCCGGTGACGCGCGGAGCCGTGAGCTTCACCGAGACCGACGAGGTCGGCCTCTACACGCTGTCGACGGCGCGCGGCGACCTCCGTGTGGCGGCCAACCTGATGGACGCCGACGAGTCCAACCTGGAACCGCGGCCGCTGCCGGCTCCGGCCGAGCTGTCGGCGGCGGCCACGGCCAGCGTGCCGCTGCAGCGCGAGTTGTGGCCCCTGTTCGTCCTGATCGCCGCCGTGCTGCTCGGCCTGGAGGGCCTGCTGTACTGGCGGCGCCAGTCCGGCGGCCGGGCCGCGCTGCCGAGCGGCGCGGGCGACCGGTGGGCGCTGGGGCTGCGCTGCGCGCTGGTCGTCGTGCTGCTCGTCACGCTGCTGCGTCCGACGCTGCCGCGCTGGGTCGATCGCCAGAACGTGGTCTTCCTGCTGGACCTCTCGGACAGCGTGAGCCTGGCCGCCCGGGAGCGCGCCTATCGCTTCGCCAGCGACGCCGTGCGGGCGATGAAGTCGGCCGATCGCCAGAGCGTCATCGTGTTCGGCGAGGAGGCCGTGGTCGATCAGAGCCTGTCCGGCCGGACGGCGATCGACCGCCCCCGGGCCCAGGTGGGGGGCCGCGGCACCAACATCTTCCAGGCCATCCAGCTGGCGCTGGCCACGCTGCCGCCCGCGCAGGCCAACCGGATCGTGATGCTGACGGATGGCCGCCAGAACGTCGGCAACGCGCTGGCCGGCGCCCAGGCCGCCAAGAACGCCGGCGCCGATCTCTACTACGTCGCCGCCCCGCTGACGTTCACGCAGGAGGTGGTGGCGGAGTCGATGGTGCTGCCGCAGGAGGTGAAGTACGGCGAGCCGTTCCAGGCCAAGATGGTCGCCTGGAGCCACAAGGACACGCAGGGCCGGGTCTCGCTGTTCCGCAACGGCGAGTTCCTGGGCTCGCAGATCGTGCGCCTGACTGCCGGCAAGAACGTCTTCGCCTATCGCCAGTCGCTGGACCAGAGCGGCATCCACGTCTACCAGGCGGCCATCGAGGTGGACGGCGACACGATCGAGGACAATAACCGGGCGGTCGGGACCGTGGTGGTGCGGGGACGTCCCCAGGTGCTGCTGGCCGACAAGGAGCGCGGGCACGCGCAGTCGCTGGCTGCCGCGCTGCGGTCGCAGAACATCGACGTCACCGTGGTGGAGCCGGCCGGGATCCCCAAGGACCTGGCAGGTCTCCAGAAGTACGACGGGGTGGTGCTGTCGAACGTGTCGTCGCTGAAGCTGACCAAGCCCCAGATGGCGCAGATCCGCGACTACGTCCGGGACCACGGCGGCGGGCTGATGATGCTGGGCGGCGAGGAGAGCTTTGGCCTGGGTGGCTATTACCGCACCCCGATCGAGGAAGCGCTGCCGGTCACGATGGACGTCAAGCAGAAGGTGGAGATCCCCAGCCTGGCCGTCGTGCTGTCCATCGACCGCTCGGGCTCGATGGCCATGTCCACCGACGAGAAGGTCACCAAGCTGGACCTGGCCAAGGAGGCCGCCCACCTCGTCGTCGACCTGCTCGACGAGCGCAACGAGGTCGGCGTGATGTCCTGGGACACCGAGTTCATCTGGGACGCGACCGTCCGGCCGGCCAAGGACAAGGCGGCCATCCACCACGCGATCGCCACGATCAAGGCCGGCGGCGGCACCGACGGCTACCCGGCGCTCAAGGAGTCGTACGCGATCCTGTTCGACCGCCCGGCCCTGCTGAAGCACGTCATCTTCCTGAGCGACGGCCAGATGACCCGCGGCGATTTCCAGGGACTCCTGCGTCGGATGTCCAAGGACAAGATCACCGTGTCGACGGTGGCGATCGGCAAGGACGCCGACGTCCAGCTCATGGTGGACATCGCCAAGTGGGGGCGCGGTCGCTTCTACTACACCGAGGACTCGCAGACGATTCCGCGCATCTTCACGCTGGAGACCCAGCTCGCCTCGAAGGCCTCGCTCATCGAGCAGCCCTTCAAGCCGCAGCTGACCGCGCCGGCCCACGAGGCCATGCAGGAGATCGACTGGCGAGGCGTGCCCCCGCTCGGCGGCTACGTGGCCACCTCGCTCAAGCCTACGGCCGAGCTGGTGCTGATGAGCCACCAGGAGGATCCGATCCTCGCGACCTGGCGCTTCGGTCTGGGACGGGCGGTGGCGTTCACGTCGGACGCCAAGGCCAAGTGGGGAGTGCTGTGGCTGCGCTGGCGCGACTTCAACAAGTTCTGGGCCCAGCTGACCCGGTGGACGCTGCGCAGCGGTACCCGCAACGAGACCACCGCCATCGTGCAGCGCACGGACCAGACCGGGGAGGTCGTCGTCGACGCGGTCGACGCCCGGGGCGAGTTCATCAACTTCCTGGACTCGCAGGTGGGCGTCGTCGCGCCCAACCGGGAGCGGAGCGTCATCGACCTCGAGCAGATCGCGCCCGGCCGCTACCGCGGCCGGTTCCCGGCGCCGCAGGAGGGCGTGTACCTGGTCGGGATGGCTCAGCGGAAGGCCGATCAGGTGGTCGGCTCGCAGCTGGCGGGTCTGGTGGTACCGTATGCTCAGGAACTGCGTGATCTGGGTGTCGACGAGACCCTGCTTCGGGAGCTGGCCGACCTGACCGGTGGCGGCACGCTGGAGGATCCGCGCGACGCCTTCCTCAAGGCGCGCCGACAGTCGCGCATCGCCGTGGACGTCTGGCCGTGGCTGGTCGGTCTCGTCGCGTTCCTTCTCATCCCGGACGTGGCGCTGCGGCGCCTCGGCCCGGACGGGTTCGCCCGGGCGGGGCGGTGGTTCGTGCCGTCCCGCTGGCGGCGCCGGCGTGAGGCCTCCGCAGGGGCCGGGGAGGGGCTATGATGCGTGACGCCGCTCGGACCGCGCGCTGGGTGCTCCCGCTTCTGATGCTCGCCGCGCTGGTGTCGACCGACGCGGCGGCCGCCGTGAAGCCCCGGGCCGTGCTGATCGTGGCCTTCGACAGCACCGCGCTCGAGCGCGACGAGCAGTGGGTGGGGCAGGGCATCGCCGAGATCATCGGCCTCGGCCTGGACCAGCACCCGGCCTTCGTGCAGATCGACGAGGCGCGGCTGCGCGCCGTCGGACATCCCGACGTGTGGGGGGAGGCGGTGGTGGCCCAGGCAGCCCGCACGCTGCGCGCGGACGCCGCGTTGTTCGGACGCGTCAGCCGGAGCGGGACCGCGCTGGTGATCCAGCCCCTGCTGCTCGAGATCAAGGGTGCGTCGATCGAGCCGGCCTCGCTGGATCCCGTGACCGTGCCCGAGGGCGAGCTGCTGGCTCGTCTGGGACCGCTGCCGGTCTCCTACGCGCGCACGCTCAAGGTGCCGCTCACCGACCCCGAGGCCCGGCGCATGGAGAAGGCCGCGTCGCCCACGCGCTCGCTGAAGGCCTTCGAGCTCTTCGCGCGGGCGGCCGTGGCGACGGCGCAGCGGCCCGGCCAGGAGGGCAACGAGCAGGCCGTGGACCTGCTGGCGCGCGCGATCGAGGCCGACCCGAGCTTCGTGGTCGCGCAGTACACGGTCGGCACGGTGCACCAGGCGCTCGGCAACCGGTGGAAGGCGGCCGCGCAATTCCGCGCCTCGACGCAGCTCGACCCCACCTATCCCGAGCCGTACAAGGCGCTCGGGGACCTGCTGATGGCCGCGCCGCGACGGTTGTTCGATCAGGCCGTGGAGGCCTACAACAAGGCCATCGAGCTGCGCCCCTTCTACGCCGAGGCCTACGTCGGCCTCGGTGACGCCAAGGCCGCCAAGGGCGACGTGGACGGGGCCATCGGCGCCTACACGAAGGCGCTCGCCCACAACCCGATCAATCCGCGCGTGCACATGAGCCTGGGGAAGATCTACTACAGCGAAAAGGGCCTGTACTACGAGTCGGTCACGGCCTACAAGAAGGCGATCGAGCTCGACCCCAACTCCGTCGACGCGCGGATGGGGCTCGGCGAGGTCTACGAGGACAAGGGCCTCTACAAGGAGGCCGTCGAGGAGTACCGGCGTGTCGTCGAGCTCGACGGCAAGCACACCGGTGCGATGTACAACCTGGCGCTCGTCTACGAGAAGACCGATCCCCGCGAGGCGGTGGCCCAGTGGGAGCGCTACATCGCGCTGGCCTCCCACCTGCCGTCGGAGAAGGACTGGGTCGACGTCGCCCGGCAGCACCTGAAGAAGCTGAAGAGCCAGGTCAAGGACTAGAGGCCCGCGCCCAGGCCCGCCGTGGACGAGCTACGAAAGGATCCGACTCGCGGTCAATGGGTGCTCGTCCGTCCGAAGGCGCTGGGGCACGAGGGTGAGCCCTGCCCCTACTGCCCGGGCGCGGAGGGCACGACCGGCGCGGAGATCGCCGCCTATCGCAAGGAAGGCTCTCCCGCCAACAGCCCGGACTGGACGGTGCGCGTCCTCGCCGAGACCGATGCCTATTTCCGGATCGAGCGGGAGCTGATCCGGGAGGGCGTGGGCATGTTCGACATGATCACGCCCCGGGGAGCCAGCGAACTCATCATCGAGTCGCCGCGTCACGACGACACGCCGGCCACCATGCCGGTGGAGCAGATGGAGGCGGTGCTCTGGATGTATCGCGACCGGCTGCTCGACCTGAAGCGCGACGGCCAGATCCGCGACATCCTTGTGTCACGCCGCCACCTCAAGCCCGGGGTGCCCGCCCACCATCCCTACTCGCGGGTCACCGCGATCCCCATCGTGTTCGACGAGACCCGCCGCGAGCTGCGGGAGGCCCGCGAGTACTACCAGTACAAGCGGCGCTGCCTGTACTGCGACATCCTACGCCAGGAGATCGCCGCCGAGGCGCGGGTCGTCCGGCTCACGCCGCACTTCGCGGCGCTGGTGCCCTACGCGCCGCGCAGCCCGCTCGAGATCTGGATCGTGCCGCGCCAGCACGCCTGCTCCTACGAGGAGTCGCTGACCGCCGACTCGGCCCGCAGCCTGGCCCGTGTCCTCTCCGACGCCTTCGCCGTCATCGCGCGGGCGTTCGCCGACCCCGGCTACGAGATGGTGCTGCACACGGCGCCCAACCTCCGCTCGAGGATCCTGCAGGGCGACTGGGCCACTATCCGCGACGACTACCACTGGCACATCGAGATCGTCGCGCAGCCCGAACGGATGAACCGCCTGGGCGGGATCATCGTCAACGAGACGGCGCCGGAGGTGACGGCGGCGACGCTGCGGGAGTCCTGGCCGGCCTGAGCCTCAGGGGCGGGTGAGCAGATCCCGGATCACCGCGCGCAGGTCCTGGAACATCAGGGGCTTGGCCAGGGCGGGCAACCGCGGCCGGCGATTCTGCGGCGGCGGCCCGCAGCGCCGTCTCGGTCCGCGGGCAGCTGAGCACGCGGTAGCCGAGCGCCTGGAGCGCGCGGTCCGCCAGCTTGAGCGAGGCGAGGTCGTCGTCGACCACGAGGACGACCTCGCTTCACCGAGGCCTCGGCCGGCCGCGCCGCGGCCGATACGATCTCGCTCAGCCGGGGCAGCACGGCGACGACGACGCTGCCCACGCCGGGGGTGGAGCGCACGGGGACGTGCCCCCCTGGGCCTCGGCGATCCGCCGGGTCAGGGCCGGTCCCAGCCCCGTGCCCTGCAGCGCCTTGGTCGTGCCGGCGTCGAGCTGCTGGAACTCGCGGAAGAGCTTGGGCAGATCCTCGGCGCGGATCCCGATGCCGGTGTCCTCGACCTCCACCGGAAGCGACGCTCCTCGTCGGGCGCGACCCGGATGGCCACGCGGCCGGCGTGGGGCGTGAACTTCACGGCGTTCGAGATGTAGCTGTAGAGGATCTGCTTCAGCTTGCCGGCGTCGGTGACCACGGTGGCCACCGCGGGGTCGATGGCGGTGCTGAGCTCGATCCCCTTCTGCACGACCAGCGTCCGCATCGAGTCGCAGACCTCGCGGACGACCGCGCCCACGTCGATCGTCTCCGGGCGGAGCTCCATCTTGCCGGACTCCACCTTGGCGAGGTCGAGCACGTCGTTGATGAGCCGCAGCAGATGACGCGCGCTGGTGAGGATATCGCCCAGGTACTCCCGGTGATCGTCGGACACCGGGCCGACCTTACCGTCGTGCATCAGCTCGGCGAAACCGATGATCCCGTTGAGCGGGGTGCGTAGCTGGTGCGACATGTTGGCGAGGAACTCACTCTTGAGACGGCTGGCCTCCTGCACGCGCGCGTACAGCGTCTCGAGCTCCTCGTTCTTTGCCGCAGCTCGTCGCGGAGCCCTCGCTGCTCGGTGATGTCCCGGATGGCGCTGGAAACCAGGGGTCCCGCCATCGGTCTCCATCGGACTGAGGCTGACCTCGACCGGGAACTCGCTGCCATCGCTGCGACGACCCCAGAGGTCCAGCCCGGGGCCCATCGGACGGTTGGCGGGCGCCGCCAGGTAGCGACCCCGGTGGCCGGCGTGGGGCGTCCGGAGACGGTCGGGGATGAGCATCTCGATCGGCTTGTTCAGCATCTGCGCGCGGTGGTACCGGAAGGTCTTCTCGCCTGCGCGTTGACCAGGACGATGCGACCCTCGGCGTCCGCGATGACCATCGGGTCCGGGGCCGACTCCAGGAGCTGGCGGAAGCGCAGCTCGCTGCGGCGCAGGTCGCGCTCGATCCGCTGCGCGGCGGTCAGGTCGCAGGCGACGGTGGTGAACCCGATCGCCGCGCCCTGCTGCCCGCGGCGGAGCGTGATCGTGAGGTGCGCCGTGAAGCGCGAGCCGTCGGCGCGGACCTGCCGCATCTGGCCATCCCACTTGCCGAGCCTCCGGGCGGCGCCGAAGAGTGCTCGCCATCGCGTCTCGCGACGTCCAGCTCTACGAGGAGCTGGCCGCCGCGCGCGACGTCCTCTCGGCCCTCGCCATCACTCACGACGCGCTCGTCGCCAGGGATCTGCGTGGACGGATCGTGTACTTCAGCGCCGCCGCCGCGGAGATCACCGGCCACTCCGAGGCCGAGGCGCGTGAGCTCTCGGCGTCGCATTTCTACGAGGGCGGCCGCCTGGAGGCCGCGGCGCTGATGGAACGGATGAGACGCGACAGCGAGGTGCGCGATCACCCGACGCCGCTCACCCGGCGGAACGGCGGCCCGGTCGCGGTGACGCTCTCGGTCCTGCCGCTCCGCGATCCCGCCGGCGCGGTCATCGGCACGCTCGGCGTCGTGGCCCGGCGGGCCGGCTCAGGGATAAAGTCCCCGGATCCTGTAGCCCTCGGCCACGCGACGAACCCCCTCCATGAGCGCGGCGGTGCGGAGGTCGGTGCCCTCCTTGTTGGCCAGCGCCCACACGCGGTTGAAGGCGCGGGTCATCAGCTCCTGCAGTCGCGACGTGATCTCGCTCTCCTGCCAGAAGTAGTACTGCAGGCCCTGCACCCACTCGAAATACGAGACCACCACGCCCCCGGCGTTGGCGAGGATGTCCGGGATGACGGTCACCCCGCGGTCTCGCAGGATGACGTCGGCCTCGGGGGTGGTGGGGCCGTTGGCGCCCTCGGCGACGATCGTGGCCTTGATCCGGTCGGCGTTGTCCTCGCGGATGACGGACCCGACGGCGGCCGGGACGAGCACGTCGCACGGCTGGTGGAGCAGATCGGCGTTCGAGATGGCCTCGGTCCCCGGGAACCCGGCGACGCCGCCGGATTCGGCGACGTGCGCCTCCAGCTGGCGGATGTCGATGCCCGTCGGGTTCCAGATGCCGCCCTTGACGTCGCTGACGCCGACGACGACGCAGCCCTCCCGCCAGAGCAGCCGGGCCGCGACCGAGCCGACGTTGCCAAAGCCCTGGATGACGACGTGGCGGCCCCGCATCTCCTGGCCCAGCCGTCGGGTGGCCTGGTAGAGCGCGTAGACGATGCCGCGACCCGTGGCCTCGCGGCGCCCGGCGGAGCCCCCGATGATCAGGGGCTTGCCGGTGACGACCCCGGGAACCGTGCGCCCCTGGGTCATCGAATAGGTGTCCATCATCCAGGCCATCGTCTGCTCGTTGGTTCCCATGTCCGGAGCGGGGATGTCCAGATCGGGACCGATCAGCAGGATGATCTCTGCCGTGTACCGGCGGGTCAGCCCTTCGAGCTCCTGCCGGGACAGCTTGCCGGGCTCGCACCGGACGCCGCCCTTGGCTCCGCCATACGGCAGGCCCATGAGGGCGCACTTCCACGACATCAGCATGGCCAGGGCACTGACCTCACCGAGGCTGACGTCGGCCGCATACCGGAGTCCGCCCTTGGTCGGACCGAGCACGGAATTGTGGTGGACGCGGTAACCCGTGAAGACAGCAGTCTTTCCGTCGTCCATCCGGACCGGAATCGACACGACGAGAGCGCGCCGGGGGTGCCGCAGGCGCTCGTGGATGTCCTGGTCGAGGCGCAGGCGCTCCGCCGTGCGGTCGAGCTGGGCGAGCGCGGTCCGTAGCATCGGCGAATCGAAGTCGGATTTCTCAGTCATCTGAGCCCTTTCCGTTGACAACCCGCCTTCCCGGTGTAAAATCCGACTGAAATGGTCGCCGACCATAACGGTCGGTGATCCTGACCCGGAAACCAGGTCGGGGAGAGGACGGGGATGCTTCGCTTCACCAAGCGCGCCGACTACGGTCTCATGGCGATCCACTACATCGCCATTCACGACGACCTGGGTGCCGTCAGCGCCAAGCGTATCTCGGAGCAGTTCGCGATTCCACAGGAGTTGCTGGCGAAGATCCTCCAGCGGCTGGCCAAGCAGCGGCTCATCGTGAGCCACAACGGCCCCAAGGGGGGCTACGTGCTGACCCGCCGTCCGGCCGAGATCAGTCTCGGCGAGGTGATCCGGGCGCTGGAGGGGCCGATCAACATCGTCTCGTGCCTGGAGGACAGCAGCGACTGTCCCCAGATGGAGCGCTGCAGCCTGCGACGGCCGGTGAAGAAGATCCAGGCCGCCATCACCCAGCTGCTCGACACCATGAGCCTGGCCGAGCTGACCAGCGACGACGTTCCCGAGATCCTCAGCATCGGATCTCGAGGTCCCGACCGCGTGCAGGGTGAGCGGACGGCGCCGCTCGGCGGGTCGACGAGCCGCTAACCGCGACGGGGAGACCCACACACGATGGCGCTGAAGTTCCCGATCTTCATGGACGCCCAGTCGACGACGCCCTGCGACCCCCGGGTCGTGGAGGCGATGCTGCCGTACTTCACCGAGAAATTCGGTCACCCGGCCAGCCGCAACCACCCGTTCGGCTGGGAGGCGGAGGGGGCGGTGGACGCCGCCCGTGGCAAGCTGGCCCGGCTCATCGGCGCTCGCGATCCCAAGGAGCTGGTGTTCACCTCCGGCGGCACCGAGTCCATCAACCTGGCGTTCAAGGGCGTGGCCGAGATGTACCGCGAGAAGGGCACGCACATCGTCACCACGGTCATCGAGCAGCGGGCCGGCATCGACGTGTGCAAGCGTCTCGAGCGGCAGGGCTTCCAGGTGACCTACGTGCCGGTGCAGCCCGACGGGCTGATCGACGTGGACGCGATCCGCGCCGCGCTGACCGACAAGACCATCCTCGTCTCGGTCATGTTCGCCAACAACGAGATCGGCACGATCCAGGACGTCGCCGCGATCGGCCGGCTGGCCAAGGAGCGTGGTGTCCTGTTCCACACGGACGCCACCCAGGCGCTCGGCAAGGCGCCGATCGACGTGGAGTCGATGGGCATCGACCTGCTGTCCTGCACGGCACACCTCGTGTACGGGCCCAAGGGCGTGGGCGCGCTGTACGTGCGTCGCAAGGGGCCGCGGGTGCGGCTGGCCCCGCTGTTCGACGGCGGCGGGCACGAGCGGGGCATGCGCTCGGGGACGCTTCCGGTTCCGCTCTGCGTGGGCTTCGGGCGGGCGGCCGAGATCTGCCAGGAGAGCATGCCCGCCGAGGGCGCCCGGCTGGCGAAGATGCGCGACCGGCTCCAGGACATGATCCTGTCCAGCGTGGACGAGGCCTTCCTCAACGGCCGTCCCGACCGGCGCCTGCCTCACAACCTGAACATCTCGTTCGCCTATGTCGAGGGCGAGTCGGTGCTGATGGGCCTCAACAAGGAGACGGCGCTGTCGTCCGGCTCGGCCTGCACGTCGGCCACCCTGGAGCCGTCGTACGTGATCGCGGCCCTGGGCGCCAGCGCCGAGCTGGCGCACTCCTCGATCCGCTTCAGCCTGCACCGCTTCAACACCGACGAGGAGGTCGAGTACGTCGGCCAGCGCACCATCGAGGTCATCAAGCGCCTGCGCGACATGTCGCCGCTCTACGAGCTGGCCAAAGAGGGAGTGGACCTGAAGTCGATCAAGTGGAAGGCTGAATAGGGGGACGCGAGCGATGGCATACAGCGACAAGGTCGTCGACCACTACAACAACCCGCGCAACGTCGGGTCCTTCACCAAGGACACCCCCGGCGTGGGCACGGGGCTGGTGGGCGCGCCCGAGTGCGGCGACGTGATGAAGCTGCAGATCAAGGTCAATCTCGAGACGGGCGTCATCGAGGACGCCAGGTTCAAGACGTTCGGCTGCGGCAGCGCGATCGCCTCCTCCAGCCTCGCCACCGAGTGGCTCAAGGGCAAGACGGTCGACGAGGCGGGCAAGATCAAGAACACCGACATCGTGAACGAGCTGAAGCTGCCGCCGGTGAAGATCCACTGCTCGGTGCTGGCCGAGGACGCGATCAAGGCCGCGCTGGCCGACTACCGGGAGAAGCACGCATCGGTGTCGACGGCGACGGCGTCGAAATAGGGACAGGAGGCGAGCACGCATGGCGGTCGCGCTGTCGGAGAACGCGAGCAAGCAGGTGAAGCAGCTCAAGCAGGCCCAGAACCTGCCGGAGACCGTCTTCCTCCGTATGGGCGTCAAGGGCGGCGGGTGCTCCGGGATGAGCTATAACCTGGAATTCGACACCGAGATGGGTCCCCACGACAAGGTCTTCGAGATCGACGGCATCAAGGTAGTCGTCGACAAGAAGAGCTACCTGTACCTGAACGGCACCACGCTCGACTACGTGCAGCAGGGGCTGACCGGGGGCTTCACCTTCGTCAACCCCAACGCGAAATCGAGCTGCGGGTGCGGGACCTCGTTCTCGGCCTGAGCGGGCCCGGCGCCGACGACGAACGGGCCCGGCGAGGGCCCGTTCGTATTTTGGCGACCGGCCGGTGTGAGGAGCGATGAGCGATTACTTCGACACGTTCGGGCTGGAGCGACGGCTGGAGATCGACGCGGCGGCGCTGCAGCGTCGGTTCTACGAGCTGTCGCGGCAATGGCACCCCGACTTCCACCAGCGGGCGACGCCGGCCGAGCAGGCGCGCGCGCTGGAGGCCTCGGCGCGGGTGAATGCCGCCTACCGCGCGCTGCGCGATCCGGTCGTCCGTGTCGAGTACCTGATCCGGCTGGAGGAAGGGCGCGAGACCAAGGAGGGCGCCACCGTGAAGCCGAAGGCGCCGCCCGCCCTGCTGGCCGAGATGTTCGAGATCCAGGAGGCGCTGGAAGAGGCCCGGGCCGGAGCCGTCGACGACGTCACCCGGACCACGCTGGTCACCCAGCGCGAGGGGCTGCGGCAGCGCCTGGCCGGCACCGAGGCCGCGCTGGCGGGGCCGCTCAGCGTCGCCTGGGACCGCGCGACGCCGGACGAGCGGCCCGCCGCGCTGGGCGCGCTGAAGGAGGCCCTGGCCACGCGGGCATATCTGCGCACGGTGATCGACGACCTTGAGGCCGTGCTGGGCGAGAGAGCAGAGGAGACGCATGTCGCGCATCGTCGGCATTGACCTGGGGACGACCAATAGCCTGGTCGCGTACGTCGACGACCGCAGCGGGCTGCCGGTGGTCATCCCCGACGCGGACGGCCGCCGCCTGCTGCCGTCGGTGGTGGCCTTCACCCCCGACGGCGTCCTGGTCGGTGACGCGGCCCGCCGCCAGCTGGCCCGGCGGCCCACCGACACGGTGTACTCGGTCAAGCGGCTCATGGGCCGCGGCTGGGACGACGTGAAGGACGATCTGCGCCATCTTCCGTTCCGGGTGCTGCCGGCCGAGGGCACCGTGAAGCTGGCGGTCGGCGGGCGCGAGGTCACGCCGCCCGAGGTGTCGGCCATCGTGCTGCGGGCCCTGAAGGAGCGCGCCGAGGCGCACTTCGGGCACCCGATCGACCGCGCGGTGGTCACGGTGCCGGCCTACTTCAACGACAGCCAGCGGCAGGCGACCAAGGACGCCGGACGCATCGCGGGGCTCGACGTCGTGCGCATCGTCAACGAGCCGACGGCGGCGTCCCTGGCCTACGGGCTGCACCGCCTCGGTCAGGGGACGATCGCGGTCTACGACCTGGGGGGAGGCACCTTCGACATCTCGATCCTCCGCGTCAAGGACGGGATCTTCGAGGTGCTCGCCACCAACGGCGACACCCACCTGGGCGGCGACGACTTCGACCGAGTGGTGCAGCTGTGGCTGCTGGAGGACATCCAGTCCCGGCACCACGCCGCGCTGGACCGTGACTGCGTCGACCTGGCCCGCGACAACGAGGCGATGCAGGAGCTGCGACTGGCCGCCGAGGCCGCCAAGGTGCGCCTGTCGAGCGAGGAGCGCACGACGCTCACCCTGCCGTTCGAGGGCTTCACGTACCATCGAGCCATCACGCGAGCGGAGGTCGAGCGGCTCATCGAGCCGCTCGTGACCCGCACCCTGGGGCCGTGCCGGCAGGCACTCGCGGACGCCGGGCTTACCCCGGCCGACATCGATCAGGTGGTCCTGGTCGGGGGGTCCACGCGCGTTCCGCTGGTGCGCCGGCGCGTGCAGGAGCTGTTCGGCAAGATGCCGCACAGCCAGCTCGACCCCGACGAGGTCGTCGCACTGGGCGCGGCGGTGCAGGCCCAGATCCTGGCGGGCGGCATCACGGACATGCTGCTGCTCGACGTCACCCCGCTGTCCCTGGGGATCGAGACGCTGGGCGGGATCGTGTCGGTGCTGATCGCCCGCAACACGACGATTCCGACGAGCGCCCGCGAGATGTTCACCACCTCGGTCGACGGACAGACCGTGGTCGACCTGCACGTCGTCCAGGGCGAGCGCGAGCTGGCCAAGGACTGCCGCTCGCTGGCTCGCTTCGAGCTGCGCGGCATCGACCCGATGCCGGCGGGGATGCCGAAGATCGAGGTGACGTTCCTCATCGACGCCAACGGGATCCTCCAGGTGCAGGCCCGCGAGCAGCGCACCGGCAAGGCCGCGTCGATCGAGGTCAAGCCGACGTACGGGCTGACCGAGGCCGACGTCGAGCGCATGGTCGAGGAGTCGTTCACCTACGCCGAGGCCGATGTGGAGACCCGGCTGCTCATCGAGGCGCGCAACGAGGCGGATACCGTCCTCACGCACGTGGAGCGCGCGCTGCGCCAGGCCGGCGCGCTGGTCGGCGACGACGAGCGGCGGCGCGTCGACGGCGCGGTGGCGGCGCTCCGCCAGGCCCGGGCCGGCACCGACCGGGACGTCATCCGGGAGCGGACGACCGACCTGAACCACGCCACCGAGCCGCTGGCCGAGCGCATGATGGACGCCGCCCTCAAGGGCGCGCTGGGAACCCGGCGCGCCGACGAGGTCATGCGGTCGGGCGGAGCGTCGTAGATGGCCGTCTACAAGGTGACGTTCCTGCCGCTGAACCGCACGGTGGAGGTCGACGACGCGAAGTATCCACTGGCCGACCACGGCAAGCCGGGCTCGCTGCTCGACATCGCCCTGGCCAACGAGATCGAGCTGGAGCACAACTGCGGCGGCTCCTGCGCCTGCACGACGTGCCACGTGGTCGTCAAGGAGGGCGCCGAGAACCTCAGCCCGATGGAGGCCGACGAGGAAGACCGCCTGGACATGGCCGAGGGCCTCACGATCCGCTCGCGCCTGGGGTGCCAGGCCGTGGTGCGCGGGGACGTGGTGGTGGAGATTCCGAAGTGAGCCTGACCTGGCGCGACACCGAGGACATCGGCATCGCCCTCAGCGAGAAGTTCCCGGACGTCGACCCCCTGACCGTCCGCTTCACCGACCTCCATCGCTGGGTGACCGAGCTGCCCGACTTCAGCGACGATCCCAAGGCCTCCACCGAGTCCACGCTGGAGAAGATCCAGATGGCCTGGCTCGATGAGCACCGCAACCGCTGACGCGTCCCCGGGGTGGCCGCCCCGCCCGGGGCCCCTACCAGGTGATCACCTGGTCGGCCTCGAAGATGCGCTCCAGGAGCGCCTCCCAGGAGAGCTCGGCCGGGACGCGGTGCACGGCGACGGCGGCCGGCCACTCGAGGTCCGGCCCGCCCGGCAGCACCGCCACGCTGACGTCGTCACCGGCGTCGCGCTGCTGGTCGATCACCGTGCGCGCGAGATCGGCGGCGCCGCCCTCGAGCAGGTGCAGCACACGGGCCATCAGAAGATCAGGAACCGGCGGCCCCGCCGCACCAGCTCCGCGACGCGCGCCCGCGACACGAGCACGATCGGGTGGCCGGATTCGTTCCAGTCGGGATCGGCGGGAATGGCATCCTCCTCGACGTGGAACGGCACGCCGAGCCGCTTGAGGTTCTCGCGGAACTTCGCGATGTCGTCGCCGTCGACCAGGTCGTCGGTGTCGGCGTCGAGCAGGTGGACGGCGGGTCCCCGCAGCACGAACGTGACCTCGTTCTCGCCGGCCACGACGCCGACCCCGATCCGCATGGCCTCGAACGCGCGGTGTGACGACCGCGGGTCGGCCGCGATCACCACGAGGACGGGCTGCTCGTCGGCCACGGCGGTGGGATCAGTTCAGCGCGATGAAGCGGTCGGTGCCGTTGATCAGGTCGGTCAGCACGACGAGGCCGCAGTACGTCACGCGATCGCCGTGCGCGAGCGGCACGCCGCGCTTCTGGCAGCCGTAGGCGCACACGAACACCCTGGCGCCGCGGTCGGGCAGCGCGTGGACGCGCGGGTCGTCCAGCGCCCGCACGCCGTCGTCGATGAGGTACACGTAGAGCTGGGCGCCCCGGGCCAGCGTCGCGTCCGACAGTCCGACGAGCGTCTCGAGGTTGCGGTGCTCGGGGCCGGTGGACAGGAGAACGCCGAGCTTCTTCCTGGCGAGATCCATCCGGCGCCGAGCGTAACATCCGGGTAAGGGGAGAGCAAGGCATGAGCCGTCGCGTGTATCTGGATCACAACGCATCGACGCCGGTCCACCCCGAGGTGCTGGCCGAGATGCTCCCGTACTTCGCGGAATCCTTCGGTAACCCGTCGAGCGTGCACGCGTTCGGCCGCGACGCGCGGGCGGGCGTGGACCTGGCCCGGGAGCGCGTCGCGCGCTTCCTGAAGGTGGCGCCGGAGGAGATCGTCTTCACCTCGGGCGGCACCGAGTCGGACAACTTCGGCGTGAAGGGCCTGGCGCTGGCGCGCGGGCGCGGGCACCTGATCACCTCGAAGATCGAGCACCATGCGGTGCTGCGCACCTGCGAGTGGCTGGAGAGCCAGGGCTTCGCGGTGACCTATCTCGGCGTCGACGAGTACGGCATGGTGGACCCCGACGACGTGCGGCGGGCCATCCGTCCCGACACCATCGGGATCTCCATCATGCACGCCAACAGCGAGGTGGGGACGATCCAGCCGCTGATCGCCATCGGCGCCGCCGCGCACGAGCGCGGCGTGCCGCTGCACGTGGACGCCGTGCAGACGTTCGGCAAGATCGACATCGACGTGGCGGCCGCCCACGTCGACGCGCTGTCGTTTTCCGGCCACAAGATCTACGGGCCCAAGGGCGTGGCCGGGCTCTGGATCCGCCGGGGGACGAAGCTCGTCTCCGTGCAGCACGGGGGCGAGCACGAGCGGCGGCGCCGGGCCGGCACCGAGAACGTTCCCGGGATCGTCGGGCTGGGCAAGGCGGTCGAGATCCGCGCGCGGGACATGGCCGGTGAGGCGCAGCGCGTCACCGCCCTGCGGGATCAGCTTTGGGAGGGTGTCCGGGCCCGCGTCCCCGACGTGCGCCTCAACGGGCATCCGACCGAGCGGCTGCCGGGAACCGTGAGCATCTCCTATCGGGGGGTCGAGTCGGAATCCGTCGTGCTCGGGCTGGATCTGAAGGGCATCGGGGTGTCGGCGGGGTCGGCCTGCACCTCCGGCAGCGTGGAGCCGTCCTATGTCCTCCGGGCGATGGGCCTTCCGCTGGAGTGGGCGATGGGCGCGGTACGGCACTCCCTGGGCCGGAGCACGTCGGCCGAGGACATCGCGTACGTCGTCGAGTCGGTCGAGCCGATCGTGCGCAAGCTGCGGGCGGCGGTGCCGGTGGGCGCCGCGTGAGATACAGCGCGGCGCTGCTCGAGCACTTCCTCAACCCGCGCAACGCGGGGTTGATGCGGGAGCCGGACGGCGTCGGCGCCGACGAGTACGACGGCTGCGGGGACCTGGCGCGCTTCTTCCTGCGGGTGCGCGAGGGGCGCGTGAGCGAGGTGCGGTTCCAGACCTACGGCTGCGGGCCGACCATCGCCGCCGCCAGCGCGGCCAGCGAGCGGGTGACCGGACGGACCGTGGCATCGTTGCTGGACCTGAAGCCGCAGGAGGTGGAGGACGCCGTGGACGGCCTGCCGGACGACCGCAAGCACGCGGCCGACGTCGTCGCCGGGGCCCTGCGCGCGGCCGCCCTCGACGCGCTCCGTCGCGGCGGGCAAGGAGTGGCCTGATGTTCGACGTGATCCGCAGCGACGTGCGCACCGTCATGGAGCGCGATCCGGCGGCCCGCTCGATCGCGGAGGTACTGCTGTGCTACCCCGGGGTCCACGCCCTGGCCTTTCACCGCCTGGCCAACCGGCTGTGGAGGCGGGGCTGGCTGGGCTCGGCCCGCTTCGTGTCCCACCTGGGCCGGTTCCTGACGGGGATCGAGATCCACCCGGCCGCGCGCATCGGCCGCGGGCTCTTCATCGACCACGGCATGGGCATCGTCATCGGCGAGACCGCCGAGATCGGCGACAACGTCAACCTGCTGCAAGGCGTGACGCTGGGCGGCACGAGCACACGCCGGGAGAAGCGCCACCCGACCCTGCGCGACAACGTGACGGTCGGCTCCGGGGCCAAGATCATCGGCGCCATCACGATCGGTGAGAACAGCCGCGTCGGCGCCGGCTCGGTCGTGGTGCGCGACGTGCCGCCGAACGCGGTGGTGGTGGGCGTGCCGGGACGCGTCACGTACAAGGACGGGCAGCGCGTGACCGGCATCGACATGAACATGACCGACCTGCCCGACCCGGTCAGCCGGGCGATCGAGCAGCTGGTCGACCGCATCCGCGGGCTCGAGGCCGACCTCGACAGCCTGCGCAAGGTCGTCGATCGCGAGCGGCTCGGTGAGCCAGAGGAGGAACGGCCCTGACCCAGGGCGAGGCCTGGTCGCTGCTCGCGGAGTTCACCAAGGGCGACAGCCTCCGCAAGCACGCGCGGGCGGTCGAGGCCTCGATGCGCGCCTACGCCGGCCGGTTCGGCGAGGACCCGGAGCGGTGGGGGATGGCCGGCATGCTCCACGACTTCGACTACGAGATGCACCCCCGGGCGCCGCATCACCCGGTCAAGGGGGCCGAGATCCTCCTGGCCCGCGGCGTCGAGCGCGACGTCGTCTACGCGATCCTCGCCCACGCCGACTACTCGGGGATGCCCCGCGTCAGCCGCCTGGACCACGCCCTCTACGCCTGCGACGAGCTGACCGGCTTCGTGCACGCGTGCGCCCTGGTGCGTCCAGGCAAGGTCATCACCGGCCTGGAGCCGGCCTCGGTCCGCAAGAAGCTCAAGGACAAGGGCTTCGCCCGGACCGTGAACCGGGACGACGTCTACCGCGGGGCCGGAGAGCTCGGCGTCGATCTCGACGCGCACATCGCCTTCGTCGTCGACGCTCTCGCGACGGTGGCGCCGGAGATCGGCCTGGCCCGCGCCTGAGGGGTCCCACGCGCGTGTATCCGGTCCCCGTCGGCGACGGACGCTCGACCGAGGAGCTCGTGGCGGCCGGTGAGTACGGATACGCGCACGCGGCGGTCACGTCCGAGAACTTCCCCGTCGACCGCGCCGCCCCGCTGCGGCTGCGGGAGATCGTCCTGCTCGAGTTCGACCGGCCGGTGGCGTTCGAGGAGGTCGAGGCCGTGGCCCGCCGCCGTGGCCTCGAGCGACCCACCTACGAGGACGCGCTCTACTTCGGCATCGCCCATCCCGAGGCCCAGCGAGAACGGCCGATCATCTTCCTGCACGATCCCTGGGTCGGTCTCTTCGGCCGGCGGGACGTCGTGTGTCTCTGGAGCAACGCCGGGCGGCGGGAGCTGGGGCTCGAGGGCTTCGACGAGACGTGGGCGCCGGAGTACCGGTTCGCCTTCGTCGCCCGGGACTGAGGGGCGACGTGGCGGCCACGCCCCGTGCCATCGCCCACGTGGACATGGACGCCTTCTACGCGGCGGTGGAGCAGCGCGACCGGCCGGAGCTGCGCGGCCGGGCGGTCATCGTCGGCGCGGACCCGAAGGGCCGCGGCGTGGTGTCGGCCTGCTCGTACGAGGCGCGCGTGTTCGGCGTGCGCTCGGCCATGCCCATCTCCCGCGCCTATCGCCTGTGCCCGCACGGCGTCTACCTGCCCGTCGACATGACGAAGTACGCGCGCGTCTCGGCGGAGATCATGGCGATCCTCGCGGAGTTCTCGCCGCTCGTGGAGCCGGTCTCGGTGGACGAGGCCTTTCTCGACCTGACCGGGACCGCCACGCTGTGGGGCCCGCCGCCGGACGCGGTGCGCGCGATCAAGTCACGGATCCGCGCGCAGACGGGCCTGACGGCGTCCGCCGGGCTGGCCGCGAACAAGTTCGTGGCCAAGGTCGCGTCCGATCTCGAGAAGCCCGACGGCCTGGTCGTCGTGCCGCCGGGACGCGAGGCGGAGTTCCTGGCGCCCCTGCCGATCGAGCGCCTGTGGGGGGTCGGCAAGGCCACCGCCAAGGAGCTGCAGGGCCTCGGTGTCGCCACGATCGGTCAGCTCCAGCGGCTGGCGCCGGCGGTGCTCACCGCTCGCCTCGGGCCTCACGGCTCCGACCTGCTGGCACTCGCCTTCGGCCGCGACGGCCGCCCCGTCGAGCCGTTCTCGCCGCCCAAGTCGATGGGCGCCGAGACCACGTTCGGACGCGACTGCCGCGATCCGGCCAGGCTGGAAGAGACGCTCCGGGGCCAGGCCGAGCGTGTCGCCCGCGAGCTGCGCGCGGACGGCCTGGCGGCCTGCCGCGTCACGCTGAAGCTGCGCTGGGCGGACTTTCGCACGCTGACGCGAAGCCACACCGGCGATCCGACGCAGGACGGGCTCGAGCTCTACCGCCGGGCGGCGCTGCTGCTGTCGCGCGAGCCGCTCGTCCAGGCGGTCCGTCTCATCGGCGTCTCGGCCTCGGCCCTGCGCGCCGAGGCGCACGGACAGCTTCCCCTCCTCGATCCGGCCGCGGTACGCCGGGAGCGCCTGGCGCGGGCGGTGGATCGCATCACGGGGCGCTTCGGGCGGTCCGCCATCGTGCCCGCGCGGCTGCTGGGGCGCGACGAGGATGGCTAGACCGGTTGCCCGGTATGACGCCATCGTTTACACTCACTGAACAGCAGTTCAGTCGTCACCAGGGAGAGCGGATGGACCGTCCGATCGCCTACGACAAGCTCGCCCGCGAGGACCGCTTCGTGCGCATGCGCACGCGGGACGTGGCCGCGCTCAAGGTCGAGCAGGGGCTGCCGCCGTTCCCGGACCTGGCCGGCCGCGACTCGATACGTGACCGCGTGCACGGCATTCTCGTCGGCGAGCTGCAGGCCATGGAAGGGGCCGGGCGCACGGTGTTCGACTTCCCGGACGCGCCCTGGGAGTTCACCCTCGACATGGCCCGCCAGGTGTGGGACGAGTCGCGGCACGTCGAGACGTACCTGGGCCTGCTCGATCACCTCGGCGGCTACGTCGGCGAGTTTCCGGAGACGACCCTGCTGTGGCGCTGCGCCTGCGCCGAGGACGCCGCCGCCCGCGTGGCCGGCGTCAACCGCGGCCTGGAGGGCCTGGCCTGCGACGTGTTCAACCAGCTCATCCACATCGCCAGGAAGATCGGCGATCCGGTGCTCGAGCGCTCGGTGGACTACGTGCTGGCCGACGAGATCACGCACGTCCGCATGGGCTCCCGTTGGCTGAACGAGCTCACCCAGGGCGACCCCGAACGGCGCCGGCGCGCTGTCGAGTTCCAGGACTCCATCGACGAGCGCTTCAACCTCGGCGGCCAGCGCCGGGACGGCCAGCACGAGACGGTTCCCATCTCGATCGCCAAGGACGCGCGGCGCCTGGCCGGCTTCACCGACGAGGAGATCGAGCGGCTCGTCAAGAGCACGCAGCGCTCCCAGGTGTACTAGCTGGGCGCGCACTCGCTCGCCGGACACTTCTCGGTCGATGTCGCCGCCCGGCGCATCCGTCAGTACCGCTACGTCGAGGAGCGGATGATGCGCCTGCTCGGCGGGTGGATCGCCCTCACGCCCGAGCTCGACGTGAAGCTGCTGTTCGGTCGGCACGTGTGGGACTGCGCGCAGCACGCCGATCTCTGGGGCCGGCGCCTGCCCGAGCTGCGCGCCGCCGCCCATCAGTCCGAGCCGGCCGGCGACGCCGTGGTCGCGTTCGTGCAGCTGCTGGGCGCGGCCGAAGCCCCGTTGCAGACGGTGGAGCGCGTCACCGGCATCTACCGCGTGCTCAAGCCTCACCTGGCCACCGTGTACGAGCGGCACCTGAGGATGACCAACCCCGTGTACGAGCCGCCGACGCGCCGCATCCTGGGCCGCTGCATCGAGGAAGAACGACGTCACGCGGCCGCCGGCGCCCGCGTGCTGGAGCGGCTGCTGGCGTCGGACCCCTCGCTGGCGGAGCGCGCGTGCACGTGGGAGCGCCGGCTGCTGGACGCCCTGGCCGCCGCCGGTGGCGTCAGCGGCGACGTCGAGGCGCCGCTGATCGTCGCGCCGGCCACCGCGCCCGATCCCTCCGGCGTGGCCCAGGACCTGGTGCCGCCGCCGGCTCCCTTCGACGGGCCGACGGCGCTCGGGGATCTGGCCGGGCCGATCGAGGTCCATCGGCGGGCCCTGGCGAGCGGGGACCGCGCCGGCGCCGCCGAGGCGATCCCGGCGGACGGCGGGCCCGAGGTCGCGGCCGAGCTGGCCCGACTGGAGGGACCGTTCGCCCGTGTCGACGTCGTCGGCTGCGCGCGTCTCGGTCGCCAGCGCATCGTCAAGCTGCGCCTGGACGGGCCACGCACCGTCGTGCTGCAGGAGCGGTGGGTGCCCTCGGAGCGCGGCTGGCGTCTCGCGGCCATCGAGGTCGCCGGGGCCTAGTGTTCCGCGCGGTGCTCGTCGCCAACCGCGGCGAGATCGCCCGGCGGGTGGTCCGCGCGTGCCGCCGCCTCGGCGTCGCCACCGTCGGCGTCTTCTCGGAGGCCGACCGCGACGCTCCGCACGTGCGTGACGCCGATCGGGCGGTGCTGCTGGGTCCGGCGCCCGCGCGCGAGAGTTACCTCGACGTCGAGCGGATCCTGGACGCCGCCCGTCGTACCGGCGCCGACGCCGTGCATCCCGGTTACGGGTTTCTCTCCGAGAGCTGGCGCTTCGCCGAGGCGTGCGCCAGGGCCGGGCTCACGTTCGTCGGTCCGCCGGTGGAGGCGATCCGCGCCATGGGTGACAAGAGCCACGCCCGGCGTCTCATGGCGGGGGCGGGCGTGCCCACTGTGCCGGGCAGCGCGGGGGCGGTGAGCGCCGCCGAGGCGGAGACGGCGGCGGCGGCCGTGGGGTTTCCGCTCATCCTCAAGGCCGCGGCCGGCGGAGGTGGCATTGGGATGGCTCGCGTGGACCGGCCGACCGACCTGGCCGCCGCGTTCGCCGGGGCCGCCCGCCGGGCGCAGGCGGCGTTCGGTGACGGCGCCCTCTACCTCGAGCGCTACCTGGAGCGGCCCCGTCACGTCGAGGTGCAGGTGTTCGGCGACGGCCGCGGGACCGTGGTCCACGCGCACGAGCGCGAGTGCTCGATCCAGCGACGTCACCAGAAGCTGATCGAGGAGTCACCGGCGCCCGGCCTCGATCCCGCGATCAAGCGGGGCCTGACCGAGGCGGCCGTGGCCGGCGCCCGGGCGATCGGCTACGCGAACGCCGGCACGCTGGAGTTCCTCGTCGACGCCGCCGGCCGGTTCTACTTCATCGAGATGAACACGCGCATCCAGGTCGAGCATCCGGTCACCGAGGAGGTCACCGGCCTGGACCTGGTCGTCGAGCAGTTGCGCGTGGCGGCCGGAGAGCCTTTGCGCTGGCGGCAGGACGAGATCGTGCAGCGCGGCGCCGCCGTGGAGTGTCGCGTGTACGCCGAGGACCCGGACAGGAACTTCTTGCCCTCGCCGGGCACGCTGTCCCGCCTGACGCTTCCCGGCGGCGAGGCCATACGCGTGGAGTCGGGCGTGGAGACGGGCGCGGTGGTGTCGGTCCACTACGACTCGCTGCTGTTCAAGCTGGTGACCCGCGGCGACGACCGCGATCAGGCCCTGTCCCGCATGCGGGCGGCGCTGGACGCGACGGCGGTCGAGGGTGTGCGCACGACGCTGCCGTTCCTGCGGCGGGCGCTGGCGCACCCCGACGTGCGGCGAGGCGCGCTCCACACCCAGATGGTGGAGCACGGCGCCTTCCGCTAAACTCTCGGTCCGACAAGGAGCCCCGTTCAATGCCGGAACAGATCAAGGCCCACATCACCGGGGTCGTCTTCCAGATCGCCGCCAAGACCGGCGATCGCGTCGGCGCCGGCGACCCCGTCATCGTGCTGGAGTCGATGAAGATGGAGATCCCTGTGGAAGCGCCGCGGGCGGGCGTGGTGCGGGAGATCAGCGTGCAGGAAGGTCAGACGGTACAGGAAGGCGACACGATCGCCGTCCTCGAGTAGGGAGTGACCCGATGAGCCTGGGCATGATCCGGGACCTGTACGCCTACAACCGCTGGGCCAACCATCGCCTCTTCGACTTCGCGGCCGCGCTCGGCGAGGAGGTCTGTCGGCGCGACCTCGGCGCGTCGTTCAGCATGCCGACGGTGGCCCGGATGTTCGGGCACCTGTACGGCGCCGAGTGGATGTGGCTGGCCCGCTGGAAGGGCACGTCGCCCACGTCGCTGCCGGGCGCCGAGCTCCTCAGCATGGCGGCCATCCGCCAGACGTGGGATGCGCTGGAGACCGAGGCGCAGGCCTTCGTGGACGGGCTGGCCGAGGCCGACCTCGCGCGCGCCGTCCACTACAAGACCACCGAGGGCAAGGCGTACTCGGCGCCGCTCGGCCAGCTCCTGCAGCACGTCGCCAACCACGCGACGCACCACCGGAGCGAGATCGCTACCATGGTGACGATGCTCAGCGGCTCGCCACCCGACACCGGCATCAACACCTGGATCCTCACGCGCACCGGCCAGCTGCGCTGAGGGTCGGCGCGCTGACCGCTCCCGAGGCGTGATCGCGCCCTCCGCCGGCCGCGTGGCCGGTCGCCTCATCGCCGTCGAGGTGCTCCGGGAGCCGAGCTATCGCCGGCTGTGGATCTCCGGGCTCGGCATGAACGTGGCGCGCTGGATGGATCTCGTGACGCTCGGGTGGCTGGCGCTGCAGTTCACGGGCTCGCCCTTCATGGTGGGCGTCGCGGCGTTCGCGCGGGCGGCGCCCCTCATGGTGGTCGGGCCGTTCACGGGCATCGTCGCCGATCGCGTGCCGCGGGGACGGATCCTGCTCGTCGCGCAGTCGGCGGGGATGCTCACCGCGCTGGTGCTGGCGGCCATCTTCTGGAGCGGTCGCGGCAGCTACGGACCTCTCGTCGCGCTCGAGGTGGTGTTCGGCCTGGTGTGGGCGCTCGACTTTCCGGCTCGCCGGACGGCCCTGTATGCGCTGCTGGGCCCGGGACGGGTGGCCCAGGCCGTCTCCCTCGAGACCGTCTCCATGCAGATCGCCAAGGTCCTCGGCCCCCTCGCGGCCGGGGTGTGCCTGGCCCGGGTGGGCCCGGTCGCCGACTTCGCGCTGATGGCGCTGGTGTACGCGGTCGGGCTTGCCGTGTCGGCCGGCTTGCGTGGCCGGCTCGGCGGTCCGGGCGCCGCGCCGCCGAGCTCGGTCGCCACCAGCATCAGGGTGGGATTGCAGAGCGCGTGGACAAGCCCGACCGTGCGGGCGGTGCTGCTCGTGACGGTGGCGATGAACACGCTGTTCTTCCCCTACCAGCACATGCTGCCGGTCTTCGCCCGGGACGTGCTCGCCCTCGGCCCGGTCGGGCTCGGCGCGCTCGTGGCCGCCGACGGCGGCGGCGCGCTGCTGGGGGCGCTGGCGATCGCGACGCGCCGGGGCGACCTCGCTCACCGGGTGCTGTTCGGAGGGGCGGTGATGGTGGCACCCGCGCTGCTCGTGGCGCTCTCGGCCTCGCGCTGGTTGCCCCTGTGCGTCGGACTGCTCGTCGCGATGGGCGTCGCCGAGTCCGGGTTCGCCACCATGCAGAGCACGCTCGTCCTCCTCGAAGCGCCCGAGCGGATCCGGGGAGCCGCCATGGGCATCCTGTCCGCGTGCATCGGCACCCAGCCGCTCGGCACGCTGGCCATCGGTCTCCTGGCGGCCAGCGTCGGGGCGCCGCTGGCCTTCACGGTGAACGCCCTCTGCGCGCTGCTTGTCATCGTGCCGCTGGCCGTACCACTCGTGCAGCGGCCGGGCGTACCGTGAGATGAAGCGCCGGAGCAGGTCAGGCTGGTGCGCTGACGGCTGTGGGAGCGAGGCAGGACGGCGGGTGAGCGACGCGGCGGGCGACCCTGGATGGGCTCGCCCGCCGCCGAACGGCGAAAGCTAGTTCTCGATGAAGGCCCGCAGGTTACGGCCGCGCAGGGGGTGGCGCAGCTTGCGGAGGGCCTTGGCCTCGATCTGCCGGATCCGCTCGCGCGTGACGGCGAATCGCTTGCCGACCTCTTCCAGCGTGTGCTCGCCCTCCTCGCCGATGCCGAACCGCAGGCGGAGAATCTCCTTCTCCTTGGGGGAGAGCGTGGCCAGCGCTCGCTCGACCTGGCTCGTCAGATCCTGGCTGAGCAGCGAGTCGTTGGGGGACCCGGCGCTCTTGTCCTCCAGGAAATCGCCGAGCTCGGAGTCCTCCCCGATCGGGGTCTCCAGCGACAGCGGCTTGCGCGACGACTCCAGGATGAGCCGGACCTTCTTGGCCGGCACCCCGGTACGCTGGGCCAGCTCCTCGGGCGTGGGCTCGCGCCCCATCTCGTTGATCATGTTGCGGTTCACCCGCGAGATCCGGTTCAGCGTCTCCACCATGTGCACGGGAATCCGGATCGTCCGCGAGTGATCGGCGATGGCCCGGGTGATAGCCTGCCGGATCCACCACGTGGCGTACGTCGAGAACTTGAACCCCCGCCGGTACTGGAACCGGTCGACGGCCTTCATCAGGCCGATGTTGCCCTCCTGGACCAGGTCGAGCAGCGACAGGTCGCTGCCGAGATACCGCTTGGCGACGGACACCACGAGGCGCAGGTTGGCCTCCATCAGCTCGCGCTTCGCCTGGCGGACGATCCGGTCGCTCTCGTCGATCTGCTGCAGGAGCAGACCGAGCTGCTTGCGCGCCAGGCCAGCCTCCGTCTCCAGGCGCCTCACCTCGCGGGTCCCGGCCGCGGTCCGGATGCGCCGGACCTCGGCGGCCAGCTCGTTGAGGCGCTTGCAGTGCCGCCGCACCTTGCCCACGAGGTCGTCGATCAGGGCGGGCTTGAGTGGCATGTCGGCGACCGTCTTCTGGATGGCCTCCCGCTGGGCGCCGATGGCCTTGAGTACACCCGCCCGCGAGGCAGCCGAGCGGCGGCGGTCGCCGAGGGATTCCTCCAGGCGGACGATTTTCCGTTCGAGTCGCCGCACCCTGGCGAAGGCCAGCAGGACAGGCCGGACTTCCTTCGCCTCGAGCTCACCACCCTCGGGGAGGACGATCACGTCGTCCGCCGCGACCTCGCCGCGACGGAGGCGGTCGCCGACGTCGAGGAGCGCGCGCACGGCCATCGGGATGCCGGCGAGCGCGCGCCGGAGCGCGACCTGGCCGACCTCGATGCGACGCCCGATCTGTACCTCTTGCTGAGCAGTTAGGAGGGGAACCTTCCCGATCTCCTTCAGATAGAGACGGACTGGGTCTTCCCCCTTGGCCGGTAGCGGCGTGAGGACTTCCTCTGAGACCGGTGGCAGGTCCTCCTCGTGCTCGTCCTGAAGTACTGGAGGCGTCGGCTCCTCGCTCAGGGTGGGCGGGATCACTTCGTGCGAATCCATCGTGGCGCTGCGCGAAGTCTCTCGAAATGTCATCGTGTCACCAATTACGGTTATCTGTGACCTGTTGGATGCGCCTAAATCCGAGATCGTTTCATCGAGACGAAGTACAAGAACCAAGCCAACGGCTCGCCGAATTTGGTAAGCGGTTGTAACATCTACGGGCCCTCTCGACCGGCCTCGAGCCGTCTACGCTTCGATGGGTATTCCGGTTCACCTATTCGCCTTGGTTTTGTCCTGTTATGATGGCGGGCGCTTCGGGAGAGCACGTGAGGCTGAGCGGCCGCCCGTTCGACAACAACACGGACCACACCCCCGCGGGTTCCTCCGTCCCGCGCTAGCGTGGCGGTCACACCGAGCGCCTCTTACAGCGTCACGGTCCGCCTCTCGATCACCAACCGTCCCGGCATGCTGGGCCGCGTCGCCATGGCCATCGGCAACGCCGGAGGCGACATCGGCGCCGTCGACCTGGTGGAGTCCGGTCGGAGCCAGATCGTCCGCGACATCACCATCAGCTCCCGAGACAGCGGTCACAGCCAGCAGATCGTCAACCGCCTCAAGCATTTGGGCGGCGTGCGCGTCGTCAACACCTCCGACCGCACCTTCCTAATGCACCTGGGCGGCAAGATCGAGATCCACAACAAGGTGCCCATCCGCACGCGCGACGACCTGTCCATGGCCTACACGCCCGGGGTTGCCCGCGTGTGCATGGCCATCCACGAGGACCGACAGCGCGCCTTCGCCCTGACCATCAAGCACAACGCCGTCGCGGTCGTCACCGACGGCACCGCCGTGCTCGGCCTGGGGGATATCGGCCCCGAGGCTGCGTTGCCCGTGATGGAGGGCAAGGCGATGCTGTTCAAGGAGTTCGCCGGCGTCGACGCCTTCCCCATCTGCCTGGCCACCAAGGACCCCGCCAAGATCGTCGAGACGGTCAAGCATCTGGCCCCGGCCTTCGGCGGTATCAACCTGGAGGACATCGGCGCGCCGCGCTGCTTCGAGATCGAGGAGCGGTTGCGCAAGGAGCTGGACATTCCGGTCTTTCACGACGATCAGCACGGCACCGCGGTCGTGGTCCTGGCGGCGCTGCTCAATGCGCTGCGCATCGTGAGAAAGCCGCTGCGGTCACTACGCGTCGTGGTGACCGGGGTGGGGGCGGCGGGGACGGCGACGATCAAGATTCTTCAATCGAGCGGGGTGCGCGACATCATCGGCGTCGACGAGCACGGCACGCTGCACCGCGGCCGCGTCAAGGGCATGGACTTCATGAAGCGCTGGGTCGCCGGCGCGACGAACCCACGGGGGGTGAAGGGGGGACTGCCGGAGGCCATGCGCGGGGCCGACGTCTTCATCGGGCTGTCGGTGCCGGGCATCCTGGCGGTCCGGGACGTCAAGCGGATGGCCCGCGACCCCATCGTCTTCGCGATGGCCAACCCCGTGCCGGAGATCCACCCCGAGGAGGCCGGGCGCCACGTGCGGGTGATGGCCACGGGCCGCTCCGACTACCCCAACCAGATCAACAACGTGCTCTGCTTCCCCGGCTTCTTCCGCGGGCTGCTCGACAGCCGGGCCCGCACGGTCAACGACGAGATGAAGCTGGCCGCGGCGCGCGCGCTGGCCGCTTGCGTCTCCCGCGCCGAGCTCGGCGAGGAATACATCATCCCCAGCGTCTTCAACAAGGCGGTGGCCGCCGCCGTGGCCAAGGGCGTGGCGCGCGCGGCCTGGGAGACCGGCGCGGCGCGCCGGCGCCACCGCTTCGACGTGTCCGTGCTCCGGTGACCGCCACGCCGTGCCTGTCGGTGGTCATCCCGGCGTTCAACGAGGCGTTGCGCCTGCCGCGCTACCTGGACGAGGTCGTCAGCTTCCTGCACACGCGGGGGGAGCCCTGGGAGGTCATCGTCGTCGACGACGGGTCGACCGACGGAACGGCGGCGGTCGTGGACCAGGTCGCCGAGCGGTATCCCGCCGTGCGCCTGTTCCCACTCAGTCGCAACCGGGGCAAGGGCGCCGCCGTCCGGGCCGGCATGCTGGCGGCGCGCGGCGCCCTGCGGCTCTTCACCGATGCCGACGGCGCGACGCCGATCGCCGAGCTGAAGCGGCTGGAGGCCGCTCTGGGAACGGACGGCATCGCCATCGGCTCGCGCGCGCTGCCGGCGCCGGGGGTCGTCGTGCGAGCCCGCCGGCATCGGGTGACGGCCGGGCGCATCTTCACCGGGCTGGTGAATCGGCTCGGCCTGCGCGGGATCGCCGACTCCCAGTGCGGCTTCAAGCTCTTCACCGCCGCGGCGGCGGAGAGCCTGTTCGGGCGGCTGGAGACCTCCGGCCTGGCGTTCGACGTCGAGGTGCTCCTGCGCGCCCGGAAGGCCGGGTGGCGCATCGTCGAGGTCGCCGTCAACTGGACGGATCAGGCAGGCGGCACGGTGAGCGTGCTGACGAGCGGACCCGGCATGCTGACGGAGATCGTCCAGACGTGGTGGCGGGTGGGACGGCGATGAGTCTCGCGCGGCGGCTGGAGCAGATCGAGCCGTTCCTGGCAGTCGAGGTGGCCGAGCGGGCCCAGGCGCTCGAGCGTCAGGGCATCGACGTCGTGCACCTGGGCTACGGAGAGCCCGACTTCGCGCCGCCGCCGGTCGTGCAGGAAGCCCTGGACCGGGCGATCCGGGACGGGCGGATGCGGTATACCCACAGCCTCGGGATCCTGCCGCTGCGCGAGGCGATCGCCGACCACTACCGTTCGACCTACGGAGTCAAGGTCTCGCCGGACCAGGTGCTGGTGACCCCCGGCACGTCACCCGCGATGCTCCTGCTGTTCGGCGCGCTGCTCGATCCCGGCGACGAGGTCGTGCTGAGCGATCCCTACTACGCCTGCTATCCGAACTTCATCCGCTATGCGGACGGGGTGCCCGTCCTCGTCGACACCACCGAGGAGGACGGCTTTCAATACCGTCCAGAGGCCATCGGGGGGCGGCTCGGGCCTCGCACGCGGGCCATTCTCGTGAACTCGCCGGCCAACCCGACCGGGGCGGTCCTGGCCCCCGAACGGATGGCCGCGATCGCGGCGCTGGCCGAGCAGCGCTCCGCATTCGTGGTGGCCGACGAGATCTACCACGGGCTCACCGAGGGCGGTCGGGACCGCTCGATCCTCGAGTACACCGATCGCGCCTTCGTGCTCAACGGCTTCTCGAAGTCCTTCGCCATGACCGGCTGGCGGCTCGGCTATGTCATCGCTCCGCCCAGCCACGTGCGCGCGTTGCAACGGCTGTATGGCAACTTCTTCATCTCGACCAACGAGTTCGTGCAGTGGGCCGGCGTGGCCGCCCTGCGCGAGGCCGCCGACGCGCCGGCCCGCTTCGCCCGGGTCTTCGCCGAGCGCCGCCGTCTCATGATCGACGGCTTGCGGCGAATGGGTCTGGGGGTGGGCTTCGAGCCGGCCGGCGCCTTCTACATCCTGGCCAATGCCCGGCACTTCTCCGGCGACTCGCTCGCCTTCGCGTACGAGATCCTGGAGCGCAGCCACGTGGCGGTCACCCCCGGCATCGCCTTCGGCCGTAACGCCGAGGGCTACCTGCGGTTCTCGTACTCGGCGTCCGCCGAGCGCATCGGCGAGGGCCTGCGGCGACTGGGCGCGTTCCTGGCGACACGGTGACCGCGCCGGCGTGCCCGGCCTGCTCGGGACAATGGCCGGCGTCCGAGCTCCGGATCGGAGACTGCGGGTCCAGCGTCGCCTATCTCCACGACGACCAGTTCTTCGCGGGCTGGACCTGCCTGGTGCTCAAGCGCCACGCCACCGAGCTGTGGCAGCTGGAGACCGCGGAACGGGCCCGGCTGATCGAGGAAGTGGCGCGGGTGGCGCGCGCGGTGAGCGCGGCCTTCGGGGCCGTCAAGATGAACTACGAGCTGCTCGGCAACGTCATCGGCCACATCCACTGGCACCTGGTCCCGCGTCGCGCCGACGATCCCTCGCCCGCGGCCCCGGTGTGGACGGTGAGCCACGCGCCGCGGCGACCGAGCCCCGCCGAGACGGCCGAGCGAATCGCCCTGGTCCGTTCCCACCTGGGCGCCTGAGGCGCTCCGACCAGGATCGCGCGCAGCTTCGGCCCCACGGGCGGTCGGGCGCCCTGAGAAGGAGACGCGATGCGAGAGACGGCGGACGCCAGGCGGCGTCGGGCGCGGCAGATCCTCAAGGCCCTCGAGCGCGCGTACCCGGACGCCCGGATCGCGCTGGACTTCCGCTCACCGTTCGAGCTGCTGGTGGCGACGATCCTGTCCGCGCAGTGCACCGACGAGCGCGTCAACCTCGTGACCCGGGACCTGTTCCGGGCCTATCCGACCGCGCGCGAGCTGGCACGGGCCAGGCCCGAGCGTCTGGAGGCGCAGATCCGTTCGACCGGGTTCTTCCGGGCCAAGACCCGCTCGCTGCTCGGCATGGCCCGCGCCCTCGTCGAGCGCCACGATGGTGACGTGCCGCGATCCCGCGAGGCGCTGACCGCGCTGCCGGGCGTTGGGTTGAAGACGGCCAACGTGGTGATCGGCAACGCCTTCGGCGGCGACGCCCTGGCCGTGGACACCCACGTCTTCCGCGTTTCCCAGCGCCTGGCCCTGGCCCGTTCCGACGACCCCGACGCGATTCACGACCAGCTGGTGGCGCTGCTGCCCCGCGGACGTCTGACACGCGCGACGCACCTGCTCATCGTCCACGGCCGCCGCACGTGCCTGGCGCGCACGCCGCTCTGCCCCGTCTGTCCGGTGCGCGCGCTGTGCCCGTGGCCGGGCAAGACGAAGCCGTGAGGATCAGAGCCCTCCGGTCACGTCGATCGTGACGCCGGTGACGAAGTCGGCGTCGCGCGAGGCCAGGAAACAGATCGCGCGCGCCTGGTCCTCGGCCTCGGCCATGCGACGCAGCGGGGTGCGGGCGATCTCCCGCGCCTGCTGCTCGGTGCTCCGCTGCTCCCAGCGCGGGCGGATCCGCTCGGTCAGCGTCATGCTCGGCGCGATGGCGTTGACCGTGTCCGCCGGCTCGGGAACGATCGTCCTCCCGCCCACGGCGTTGACCAGATGTCGATGCGCCCGTGCGCACGCACGACCCCGTCGACCACGGCTCGACCTGCGCCGCGTCGAGCGCGTTCGCGACAACCGAGTGGGGGCGCCCGCCGGCGTCGCGAATGGCCGCCACGGCCTTCTCCAGGCGCCCCTGATCGGCGTCGACCCCCACCACGGTGCCTCCCTCGCGGCCGACGATCTCGGCGGTGGCCTTGCCGATGCCGCTGGCGGCGGCCGTGATGAGCGCGACCTGATCGGTGAATCGCATGGCAGCCTTCCTCCCGCGCGGACAGGAGCACCGCCCGGCTCCTTGACACCTCGTGGCTTTTGCCGTAGAGTTGTGCGTTGCAAAATTGCTATCCTGACAGATATTTACACGCCGAAGCCCGAGACTGACCGATCGCGAAGGGGACAGGATGCCGACGCCGGTGCCGAAGGAGCACGAGATCGAGCGCAAGTGGTTCGTCGTCGACGCCGAGGGGCAGGTGCTGGGTCGTCTGGCGACCCGCATCGCGTCGATCCTGCGAGGCAAGCACAAGAGCACCTTCACGCCGCACCTCGACGTGGGTGACCACGTCGTGGTGGTCAACGCCGAGAAGGTCCACGTCACCGGCCGCAAGCGCACCGACAAGGTGTACCGCTGGCACTCGGGCTACCTCGGGGGACTGCGCGAGGTGCCGTTCGAGAAGATGGTGCGGTCTCATCCCGAGCGCGTGATCGAGTGGGCGGTCCAGGGGATGCTGCCCAAGAACCGGCTGGGGCGCCAGATGGCGAGGAAGCTCAAGGTCTACCGGGGCGCGGCGCATCCCCACGAGGCGCAGCAGCCCGAGGCGTTGCCGGTCGGCCGGCGGGGAGAGGAACGGTAGATGGCGACCGTGCTCGACAGGTTCTACGGCACCGGACGGCGCAAAACGTCGGTGGCCCGCGTCTGGATCCGTCCCGGATCGGGGCGGACCACGATCAATCGCCGCGAGTTCGAGAATTACTTTCCCCGCGAAACCCTGCGGATGATCATCGCGCAGCCGCTGCAGGTCACGAATACCCTGGGCCAGTTCGACATCGTCGCCACGGTCGCCGGCGGCGGACCGACCGGTCAGGCCGGGGCCGTGCGGCACGGGCTGGCCCGCGCTCTGGCCCGCTTCGACGACAAGCTCCGGCAGCCGCTGAAGAAGGCGGGGTTGCTGACGCGCGACCCGCGCATGCGCGAGCGGAAGAAGTACGGCCAGCCGGGCGCCCGGCAGAAGTTCCAGTACTCCAAGCGCTGAGCACGGTGGCCACTGCCGAGCGGATCCGCGTGGCCGTCGCCGGCGCCAGCGGCTACATGGGCGCCGAGTTGCTGCGGCTTCTCCTGGGCCACCCTCGCGTGACCCTCACCGGCGTCACGTCCGAGCGTCTGGCCGGCGAGCCGCTCGCCCAGGCCTACCCGCACCTGCGTGGCCTCACCGACCTGAGGTTCCACGACCTCGAGGCCGGCTGGCTCGCGGACGTCGCCGACGTGGTCTTCCTCGCGCTGCCGCACATGGAGTCCCAGCGCGCCGTCCCGGTGCTGCGCGCGCGCGGCCGCAAGGTCGTGGACCTGTCGGCCGACTACCGGTTGCGCGATCCCCAGGACTACGTGACCTGGTACAAGGCCGCCCATCTCGATCCGGCCGGGCTCGCCGAGGCGGTCTACGGGCTGCCGGAGCTGCATCGCAAGGCGATCGCCGGCGCCGCGCTGGTCGCCTCGCCGGGGTGCTACCCCATGGGCGCGATCCTGGCGATCGCGCCGTTGCTCAAGAACGGGCTGGCCGGCCTCGACGGGATCGTCATCGACGGCAAGTCGGGCGTCACGGGGGCGGGGGCGCAGGGTCGCAAGGTCGATCCGATGTACCTCTACACGGAAGCCAACGAGAATCTCCAGGCGTACGCGATCGCGTCACACCGGCACACGCCCGAGATCGAGCAGGAGCTCTCGGCGCTGGCCGGCGGCCCGGTACGCGTCAGCTTCACGCCCCACCTGGTGCCGCTCAACCGGGGGCTGCTCACCACGGCCTCGGTGCCGCTGGCGGGTGCGCTGCCGACGGCCGACCTGCTGCGGGTCTACCGCGACTTCTATGCGGACGAGCCCTTCGTGCGGGTCGTGGGGGAGGGCGAGCGTCCGACGACGCGCCACGTGGTGGGCTCGAACTACTGTGACGTGACGGTCGTGGCCGACCCGCGCACGAGCCGCGCCGTCTGCGTCTCGGCGATCGACAACCTTGGCAAGGGGGGCTCGGCCAACGGCGTGCAGAACCTCAACGTGCTCTGCGGCTGGGGCGAGCGCGCCGGCCTCGACGCCGCCCCGGTGTACCCCTGAGCGCGATGGCAGACCTCGAGTGGCTCGACGGCGGCATCACCGCCGTACCCGGCATCCTGGCCAGCGGCGTGGCCGCGGGCATCAAGCCCAGCGGCAAGAAGGATCTCGCCCTCGTCCACTCGCCGACGCCGGCGCGCTCGGCCGCCGTCTTCACCTCCAACCAGGTCAAGGGTGCGCCGGTGCTCATCTCCATGGAGCACGCGCGCAGCGGCGCGGCCCAGGCCATCCTGGCCTCGAGCGGCTGCTCCAACGTGTGCACCGGCGAGCGCGGGCTGCGGGACGCCCGGGAGATGACGAAGACCGTCGCCGAGCTCCTCCGGATCCCGCCCACCCACGTGCTGATCGCGGCCACCGGCGTCATCGGCGTGCCGCTGCCGATGGAGCGGGTCCGCGCGGCCCTGCCCAAGGTGGTGAAGGCGCTCTCACCCCAGGGCGGGCGGGCGGCGGCCGAGGCCATCATGACGACCGACACGCGCCCCAAGGAAGCGGCGCTGCGCGTCGAGGTCAACGGCCGGTCCGTCACGATGGGCGGCATCGCCAAGGGCGTGGGCATGCTGGAGCCGCACCTGGCCACCATGTTCTGCTTCGTGGCCACCGACGCGGCCGTGGCCCGCGGCGCGCTGGCCGGCGTCGTCCGGCGCTCCGTGGACCACTCGTTCAACCGGGCGACCGTCGACTCGGACCAGTCGACCAGCGACACCGTGGCCGTGCTGGCCAACGGCCTGGCCGAGAACCGCCCGGTCGAGATCGGGGGTCGCGGGCTGCGCCAGTTCGCGGCCGGCGTCGAGGCGCTGATGACCCGGCTGGCCCGGATGCTCGTCGCCGACGGTGAGGGCGCCACCAAGCTGGTCGCGGTCAGCGTCCGCGGGGCGGCCAGCCGCCGCGATGCCCTGGCGGCGGCGCGGAGCGTGGCGAACTCGCCCCTGGTGAAGACGGCCATCAACGGCTCCGATCCCAACTGGGGCCGGATCATGATGGCGCTCGGCAAGTCGCCGGCCCGGATCGACCAGGACAAGGTCGCCATCGCCTTCGGCGACGAGGCGCTGGTGGAACGCGGCGTGCTCAGAGAAGGTGTGCGCCTGGAGCGCATCCGCGAGATCATGGGAGGACAGGAATTCGAGATCACGATCGATCTCGGGCTGGGGCGCGGCGAGGACCGCGTCTGGACCTGCGATCTCAGCGAGGAGTACGTCCGGATCAACGGGAAGTACACGACGTAGCCGCAGCACCATCACGCACGCCGCGCTTCCTCGGTGGGCGCCGACAGCGGGTCGGCGCCGTCGCGCGGCGGAGGAACAACCGAAGGAGGACCGATGTCCGCACTGACCATGAAGGAGCTGCTCGAGGCCGGGGTGCACTTCGGGCACCAGACCAAGCGCTGGAACCCGAAGATGCAGAAGTACATCTTCGGCGAGCGCAACGGGATCTACATCATCGACCTGCAGAAGACCCTCAAGAAGTTCCGCGAGGCCTACGCGTTCGTGCGCGACCTGGCCGCCGGCGGCGGCACCGTCCTGTTCATCGGCACCAAGAAGCAGGCCCAGGAGACGGTGTTCGAGGAGGCCGGTCGCTGCGCAATGTTCTACGTCAACCAGCGCTGGCTGGGCGGTACGCTGACGAACTTCGCGACCATCCGCAAGTCGATCGGCCGCCTGAAGAAGCTGGAGGAGATGAAGGAGACCGGCGAGTTCGAGCGCGTCTCCAAGAAGGAGGCCCTCGAGCTGGACCGCGAGCGGGAGAAGCTCGAGAAGGCGCTCATCGGTATCAAGACCATGGAGTCGCTGCCGTCGTCCGTGTTCATCATCGATCCCCGCAAGGAGAAGATCGCGGTGGCCGAGGCCCAGCGCCTGGGGATCCCGATCGTCGCCATCGTCGACACCAACTGCGACCCGACCGGGATCGACTTCCCCATCCCCGGCAACGACGACGCGATCCGGGCCGTGCGCCTGATCACCGCCCGGGTGGCCGACGCGATCCTGGAGGGCCGCGGCACCTTGGCCAAGGAGGAGGGCGAGGGCGAGGTCGAGGCGGCCGAGGACGAGATGGCGGAGGCGGCGGCCGAGGCGGAGGTGTCCTGATGGCGTCCGACGCCAAGACGGTGATGGAGCTGCGCGAGCGCACCGGCGCCGGCGTCATGGACTGCAAGGCGGCGCTGCAGGCCAGCGACGGCAACCTCGAGACCGCCGTCGAGTTCCTCCGCAAGAAGGGCCTGGCCGACGCCAAGAAGCGCGAGCACCGCGAGGCCAAGGACGGTCTCGTGCACGCCTACATCCACCCCGGCGCCAAGCTCGGCGTGCTGATCGAGGTGAACTGCGAGACCGACTTCGTGGCCAAGACCGACGCGTTCGTGACCCTGGTCCGCGACCTCGCCATGCAGGTCGCGGCCAGCAGCCCCACCTACGTCTCCCGGGAGGACGTCCCGGCCACCGTGCTCGAGAAGGAGCGCGAGATCTACCGGGAGCAGATGGCCGACCAGAAGAAGCCGCCCCAGGTGCTCGACAAGATCGTGGAGGGCAAGCTCGAGAAGTTCTACAGCGAGCAGTGTCTCCTGGAGCAGCCGTTCGTCAAGGACGCCTCGGGCAAGACACGCGTCAAGGAGCTGGTGGACCAGGTCAACGCCGCGACGAAGGAGAAGGTGGTCGTGAAGCGGTTCGCGCGCTTCCAGGTGGGCGGAGCCGGCTAGTCGTGGCGGCGGAGACGGGCAGGGGACGCCCGGCGTACCGCCGCATAGTCCTGAAGCTCTCCGGAGAGGCGCTGGCCGGGAGTCAGGGCTACGGGCTCGATCCGTCCGTCCTCTCCCGGATCGGGGCCGAGGTTCGTGACGTCACCGAGCTCGGCGTGCAGCTGGCCATCGTCATCGGCGGCGGCAACATCTTCCGCGGCGTGGCCGCCAGCGCCGGCGGCATGGAACGGGCCACCGCCGACTACATGGGCATGCTGGCCACGATCATCAACGCCCTCGCGCTGCAGGACGCCCTCGAGAAGGCCGGCTGCCAGACCCGGGTCCTGTCGGCGATCGAGATGCGGGCGGTGGCCGAGCCCTACATCCGCCGCCGGGCCATCCGGCACCTCGAGAAGGGCCGCGTCGTGATCTTCGCGGCCGGGACCGGCAATCCGTTCTTCACGACCGACACGGCCGGCGCCCTGCGCGCGGTGGAGATCGGGGCCGACGCGATCCTGAAGGCCACGAAGGTCGACGGTGTCTACTCGGCCGACCCGGCCCGTGACGCCGCCGCCGAGCGGCTGCCCCGGGTGACCTACATCGAGGTGCTCAACCGGGGCCTGGCCGTCATGGACACGACCGCGATCTCCCTGTGCATGGACAACAAGCTGCCCATCGTCGTGTTCGACCTGACGCGGCCCGGCAACATCGCGCGCATCGTCTGCGGCGAGCCGGTCGGGTCGGTCGTGGGAGCGTCGGCGTGAGCCCGCTGGGGATCCGGGGTGCCCGCCAGCCGACCCGACCGGGGTCCGCGGGAGCCCGGGCGCCGCGCGCGGGCGCATCGCCAGTCAGGAGGCCGACATGCAGGCCGTGATGAAGGACGCCGAGACGCGCATGAACGCCGCGCTGGAGGCGCTGGGCCGTGAGTTCGCGACGGTGCGGACCGGGCGGGCGTCGGCCGGACTGCTGGACGCCATCCGGGTGGACTACTACGGGACACCGACCCCCATCACCCAGATGGCGTCGGTGTCGACGCCGGACGCGCGCACCCTCACGATCCAGCCGTGGGAGGCCGGGCAGATCGGCGCCATCGAGAAGGCCATCCAGAAGTCCGACCTCGGACTCACGCCGGTCAACGACGGCAAGCTGATCCGGCTCACCATCCCGACGCCAACCGAGGAGCGGCGCAAGCAGCTCGTCAAGACGGTGGCGAAGATGGCCGAGGACGCCCGCATCGCCGTCCGCAACATCCGCCGGGAGGCCAACGACAAGCTGAAGTCCGCGGCCAAGGACAAGAAGGTCTCGGAGGACGAGGAGCGCCGCGCCCACGACCAGGTCCAGAAGTCGACCGACCGGTTCATCGCGAAAGTCGACGAGCTGTTCAAGAAGAAGGAGCAGGAGATCCTCTCATTCTGAGACGGGCTCCGGCGGCCCCGACGCTCGAGGGGCTCAGCGAGCAGCAGCTGCTCTCCATGGTCCGCGCGCAGCCGGTGCCGGCCCACGTGGCGGTCATCATGGACGGCAACGGACGCTGGGCGACGGGGCGAGGCTTACCGCGCGTCGCCGGTCACCGCGAGGGCGTCAAGGCGGCGCGGGAGCTGGTGCGCGCCGCCGACGCGGTGGGCCTGCGGTACGTGACGCTGTACGCCTTCTCGACTGAGAACTGGAGCCGGCCCGAGGACGAGGTGTCGACGCTGATGCGCCTGCTCGAGGAGGCGATCTATCGCGAGCTCCCCGAGCTGATGGAGCGCAACGTGCGGCTCCGCGTGATCGGGCGGCCCACGGGCGTGCCCGCGGTCGTGCAGCGCGGGATCGACCACGTCGTCGACCAGACGAGCGCGAACACCGGGTTGACGCTGATGATGGCCTTCAACTACGGCGGCCGCGACGAGCTGCTCGACGCCTTCCGCACGCTGGCGGGCCGCGTGCAGACGGGAGAGCTGGCCCCCGAGGACATCTCCGAGGCGCATGTCACGAGGGCGCTGTACACCGACGGCGTGCCCGACCCGGACCTGCTCATCCGGACCAGCGGGGAGATGCGGATCTCCAACTTCCTGCTGTGGCAGATCGCCTACACCGAGCTGTGGGTGACCCCCACGCTGTGGCCCGACTTCGGCCCCGGCGACCTCTACCGCGCGATCGCCGACTTTCAGCGGCGCCATCGCCGCTTCGGCAAGGTGTGACGTGGCGACCCCGGCCAGCCTCGCGCTGGACACGCCGCCGAGGTCGGCGTTGGTAAAGCGGCTGGCCACCGCGGTCGTCCTGCTCCCGGTGTTCCTGCTGATCGTGATCAAGGCGCCGGGCTGGATGTTCAACTCGCTCGTGGTGATCGCCAGCGCCGCCGCCCTGTGGGAGCTGCTCCGGCTGTTCGAGCATGCTGGCCGGCCGGTCGATCGCCGGCTCGGGCTGGTGGCCGGCGCCACGGTCACGGCCTCGTTCGGCGCCTCGCGGCTGCTCGACCCGCTGGCCCTGCCGGTCTTCGCGCTGGCCGTGGCGGTGGTCGCCGTGCTGACGGCCCCGGTGTGGCGCGGCGCTCCGGACGTCGAGCGCGCGGCCAACACGCTGCTGGCGATCATGTACGCCGGCTGGCTCCTCGGCTTCGGCATCCTCCTGCACCACACCTCCCCGCTCGGCGACGAGCTCGTGCTGTTCGTGGTCGGCGTGACCTGGGTCGGCGAGACGGCCGCGTATCTGGTGGGGTCGACGCTCGGTCGTCACAAGCTGGCATCGGTCATCAGCCCGCGCAAGACCGTGGAGGGCGCGCTCGCCCAGGTCGTGGCGTCGGTCGCCACGGCGGGAGTCCTCGGGGTCTGGTTGCTCCCGGCCTGCGGCGTGGCCGCCGCGATCGGCGCCGGCGTCCTGCTCGGCGTCGTCGGCCAGTTCGGCGACCTGGCCGAGTCGGCGCTGAAGCGCAGCGCGGGGGCCAAGGACACCGGCCGGCTCATCCCGGGGCACGGCGGCATCCTGGACCGGCTCGACAGCCTGCTGTTCAACCTGCCGGCCTTCTACTACTTTTCCCTGCTGGCGGCGTGTCAGTGAAGCGCATCACGCTGCTCGGGGCGACCGGGTCGATCGGACTGCGCACGCTGGAGCTGGTCTCGACCTTCTCCGACGAGCTCGCGGTGTCCGGCCTCGCGGCGCGCGGCTCCAACGTCGAGCTGGTCGCCGACCTGTGCCGCAAGTACGATCCCCGCGCCGTGGCCCTGCTCGACCCGGCCGCGCGCGATCGCCTCGCCCGGCTGCTGCCCGCCCCGCGCCCCGAGCTGCTGGCCGGCGTGGAGGGCCTCGTGACCCTCGCCCGGCAGGTGGACGCCGACGTCGTCGTGTCCGCGATGGTCGGCGGCGTGGGCCTCTTGCCCACCATGGCTGCCATCGAGGCGGGCCGCACCATGGCGCTGGCCAACAAGGAGACGCTGGTCATGGCCGGCAGCCTCATGACGGCGGCGGCCCGGGCGCGCGGCGTGTCGCTGCTGCCCGTCGATTCCGAGCACAGCGCGGTCTACCAGTGTCTGGTGGGCCACAACCGGAGCGACGTGCACCGGATCCTGCTGACCGCGTCGGGCGGCCCGTTCCGCGAGTGGCCCCCGGAGCGGTTCGGCGCCATCACGGTGGAGGACGCGCTGAAGCACCCAACCTGGAAGATGGGGGCGAAGATCACGATCGACTCGGCTACCCTGATGAACAAGGGGCTGGAGATCATCGAGGCTCGCTGGCTGTTCGACGTTTCCCCGGACCAGGTGCAGGTGGTGGTGCACCCGCAGTCCATCGTGCACTCGATGGTGGAGTACGTCGACGGTTGCGTCCTGGCCCAGCTCGGCGTTCCCGACATGGGGATCCCGATCCTGTACGCGCTGACCTATCCCGAGCGGAGGCCCACCCCGGCCGCCCGTCTGGACCTCACGCGCGTGGGGGCCCTGACCTTCTTCGAGCCGGACCCCGTCAAGTTCCCGTGCCTGCGGTTGGCCCGGGCCGCGCTGGAGGCCGGCGGCGCCGCGCCGGTGGCCCTGAACGCCGCCAACGAGCTGGCCAACGCCGCCTTCCTGGAGCGGCGCATCCGGTTCATTGACATCCCCCAGCTCATCGAGCGCGCCGTCGAAGCCGAGGGGGTCGGCGCGATCACATCGATCGGCGATTGTCTCGACGTCGACGCCCGCACCCGCCACCGAGTCGGCGAGTGGCTCGGTCGCGCCGGAGGAGCCTCGCAGTGGACGTGAACATTCCTGTCCTGGACACGATCGTCCCGGTCCTGCTGGTGATCGCCCGGTTCGTCGTGGTGATCGGCATCCTCATCCTCGTCCACGAGCTGGGCCACTTCTTCGTGGCCCGCTGGACCGGTGTCGGCGTCGAGCGCTTCTCGATCGGCTTCGGCCCTGTGCTCCTGCGCTGGCGCGGCAAGGAGACCGAGTACGCCCTGTCGGCCATCCCGATGGGCGGCTACGTGAAGATGATGGGCGAGGAGAGTCCCCTGGAAGGCGGCGGCGTGCCCGCCTACGATCCGGCCCGGGCCTTCGCGCTCAAAGCGCTGTGGGCGCGGTTCCTGATCGTCTTCGCCGGGCCGGCCATGAACCTGGTGCTGGCGGCCGCCATCTTCGCGGTGGTGCTGGCGGCGATGGGCCGCCCGGTGTGGCCACCCACCCTGGGCCGGGTCACGGACGGCAGCCCCGCCGCGAGCGCCGGACTGCGCGCCGGAGACACGATCGTCGGGGTCGACGGCCACCCGGTCGCGTACTGGGAGGACGTCGAGTACGCGGTCGCGCGGTCGGCCGGTCGCCCGCTCGAGGTGCGCGTCCGCCGCGACGGCGGGGAGACGACGGCGCGCGTGACCCCGCGGCTGCGGTCGGTGGCCGACCCGATCTTCCGCGAGTCGCGCGAGGTCTGGGACATCGGCGTCGGGCTGCAGGCCTTGCCCCTCATCACGTCGGTGGGCCCGCGCTCTCCGGCCGAGAAGGCCGGGCTCAAGTCCGGCGACGCCGTGGTGGAGGCCGCCGACCAGCCGCTGCACTCGCCCGACGACCTGCTGGACGTCATCCGCTCCAGACCCGGCGTGTCGTTCCCGATGGTCGTGGAGCGCGACGGCAAGCGCCTCACCCTCACGGTCACCCCCGACGCGGTGAAGGAGCGGACGCCGACCGGCGAGGAGCTGACGGTCGGGAAGATCCAGGCCGGTCTCGGCCTCAAGCCGGAGCGCTTCGAGCCTTACGGGGCCCTGGCCGCGGTCTGGCACGGCACGGTCCGGACCTGGGACATGACGGTGCTCACCACCAAGGGGCTGTGGAAGCTGGTCTCGCGGCAGATCGACCTGTCGAACATCGGAGGGCCGATCCAGATCGCGACGGAGACGACGCGGCAGGCTCACGAGGGCTTCGTGTCCGTCGCCCTGTTCGTGGCCGTGATCAGCGTGAACCTGGGCGTGCTGAACCTGCTGCCCATCCCGATGCTCGACGGCGGTCACCTGCTCTTCTTCGTCATCGAGGCCGTGCTCGGCCGTCCGCTGTCGCTGCGCAAGCGCGAGGTGGCTCAGCAGGTGGGGTTCGTGCTGCTCATGGTCATCATGGTGTTCGCGCTCTACAACGACCTGACGCGCCTCAACGTCTTCAAGTTCTTCCAATAGGACGGAGGTCATGATCACTCGGCGCCGGACCCGGCAGATCACGCTCGGCAACGTGAAGGTGGGCGGTGACGCCCCCATCACCGTGCAGTCCATGACGAAGACCGACACGCGGGACGTGCAGGCCACGCTCCTGGAGATCTGGGCGCTGGAGGCGGCTGGCTGCGACGTGGTCCGCTGCGCGGTGCCCGTGCGGGAGGCGGCCGAGAAGCTCGGCGAGATCAAGCGCCAGATCCGGATCCCCCTCGTCGCCGACATCCACTTCAACTACAGGCTCGCCCTCATCGCCCTCGAGCAGGGCGTGGACGGGCTGCGCCTGAATCCCGGCAACATCGGCGGCAAGAAGTTCGTGATGGAGGTCGTCGCGCTGGCCAAGGATCGCCGGATCCCCATCCGGATCGGGGTGAACGCCGGTTCCCTGGAGAAGGACCTGCTGGAGAGACACGGCGGGCCCACCGCCAAGGGCATGGTGGAATCCGCGCTGCGCCACATCCAGATTCTCGAGGAGTGCGGCTACCCCGAGATGAAGGTCTCCCTGAAGGCCTCCGATCCGCTGATGATGATCGAGGCCTACCGCATGCTCGCCGAGCGGGTGGACTATCCCTTCCACCTCGGCGTGACCGAGGCGGGAACGCCGGGCGTGGGCACCATCAAGTCCGCGGTCGGGCTGGGTGCCTTGCTCAGCGAGGGCATCGGCGACACCGTGCGCGTGTCCCTCTCGGCCGACCCCACCGAGGAGGTGCGGGTGGGGATCGACATCCTGAAGTCGCTCGGCCTCCGCAAGGGTGGGCTCACGTTCGTGTCGTGCCCGTCGTGCGGGCGGGCCGACGTCGACCTGGTCAAGCTGGCCAAGGAGGTCGAGGACGAGTTCCGCGGCCTCAACGAGGAGATCCACATCGCCGTCATGGGCTGCGAGGTGAACGGTCCCGGGGAAGCCCGGGCGGCCGACATCGGGGTCGCCGGTGGGCGGGGGATCGGACTCATCTTCAAGGGCGGTGAGGTCATCCGGAAGGTCCCGGAGAAGGAGATCGTGGCGGCCATGCGCGAGGAGGTGGACAAGTTCCTGGCCGAGCGCCGGGCGGCCAAGGCCGAGGTGGGCGCCTGATGGGCCAGTACGAGACCCACGTCTTCGTGTGTACCAGCGGCGAGGACTGCCCGACGCGCGGTGACGTCGAGCAGTTCGTGAAGTACCTGCGCGGCGAGGTGGTCAAGGCCGGGCGCCAGCAGGACATCCGGATCAACAAGGCCGGCTGCTTCTCGCAATGTGGCCACGGCCCGATGATCGTCGTGTATCCCGACGACGTCTGGTACGCCGGCGTGCAGCAGTCCGACCTGCCGGAGATCGCGCAGTCCCACATCCTCGGCGGCACGCCGGTCGAGCGCCTGGTCTACGCGCCCGGTGTCAAGGGCGCCAACAAGACGAAGGACGCCCTCTAGCCGGATGCGCCTGGCCAAGTCGCTCGTCCCCACGCTCCGCGAGGATCCGACCGACGCCGAGGCGCTGTCCCACCGGCTGATGCTCCGGGCCGGCCTGGTGCGGCAGCTGGCCGCCGGCGTCTACGTCTACCTGCCCCTCGGCCACCGGGTCCACGAGCGCGTCGTGGCGATCATCCGGGAGGAGATGAACGCGATCGGCGGCCAGGAGATCACGATGCCGGTGATCCAGCCGGCCGACATCTGGCAGAAGAGCGGCCGCTGGGAAGGCATCCCGGAGATGTTCAAGCTCAAGGACCGCTGGGGCCGCGACATGGTCCTCGGCATGACCCACGAGGAAGTCATCGCGTGGCTGGCCGCCCGCGAGATCCGCTCGTACCGGGACCTGCCGCAGATCTGGTACCAGATCCAGACCAAGGAGCGTGACGAGGCCCGGCCGCGCTCGGGCGTGCTGCGCACGCGCGAGTTCGTCATGAAGGACTCGTACACGCTCGACCCGGACACCGCCGCTCTCGATCGATCGTACGCGGCGCACGAGGCCGCCTACCGCACGATCTTCGAGCGCTGCGGGCTGCGGTTCTACGTGGCGCAGTCCGACACCGGCATGATGGGCGGTCTGGGCGCTCACGAGTTCCTGGCGCCGTGCGCGGCCGGCGAGGACGAGATCGCGCTGTGCGCGGCCTGCGGGTACGCGGCCAACGTCGAGGTCGCTCGCGGCGTGCCGGCCGCCCCGGTATTCCCGCCGGGGGGCCGCGAGGAGGTCGCGACCCCGGGGGCGCGCACGATCGCCCAGGTGAGCCAGCTTCTCGCGATCGACCCGCGCTTGACGATCAAGTCGCTGCTGTACGCGACGTCCGGCGGATTCGTGCTGGCCCTGGTCCGGGGCGATCACGCGATCCACGAGCGGAAGCTCGCGCGGGCCATCGGCGCCGACTTCCGCGCCGCCCACCCCGAGGAGATCGCCGAGCAGCTCGGCGCCCCGGCCGGCTCGGTGGGGCCGGTCGGCGCCCGCGTGCCGATCGTGGCCGACGAGGCCTTGCGCGACGGACGCTACGTCGTCGGCGCCAACCGCGAGGGCGCGCACCTGCGCGGTGTCGCGCCCGGACGCGACTTCGAATGCCGCTTCGTCGACCTCCACACGGTGGCGGCGGGGGAGGCGTGCGCGCAGTGCGGCCAGCCGCTGGCGATCGAGAAGGTCATCGAGATCGGCAACATCTTCAAGCTGGGGACGATGTACGCCGAGGCGCTGGGCGCGATGTACCTCGACGAGTTGGGCAAGGAGCAGCCGATCGTGATGGGCAGCTACGGGATCGGTCCGGCTCGCATCGCGGCCGCCGCCATCGAGCAGAACGCCGACGCCGACGGCATCGTGTGGCCGGCCTCGATCGCGCCGTTCCAGGTGCACGTCGTCGTCGTCAGCCTGCGCGATGCCGCCCAGGTGGCGGCGGCCGAGGAGATCTACCGCGCGTGCAACGCGGCCGGCCTCGACGCCGTGCTCGACGACCGCGACGAGCGGCCCGGCGTGAAGTTCAAGGACGCCGACCTGCTCGGGATGCCGGTCCGGGTCACCGTCGGCAACGCGCTCGTCAAGGACGGCGTGGTCGAGATCAAGGAGCGGCGGGCGCCCCGGCCAGAACGCCGCGTGGCCCCGGCGCAGGTGATCGATACGCTGCGCGGCCTGGAGGTCCTGCGGGGCCGTTCCTGACAACCGTGTCCACCCGGCAGGGGGCTGCACGGCTTGCCTCCGCCGCCATCACGTGCTAAAGTCCCGAAAAAGTGGGCGTTGCCCACTTTTTTACTTTTGCCGGGTGGTATGCGAGAAGACGAACGCGAGGTCCGAATCGAGGAGGCGCTGCAGCCCGTTCTCCGCGATCACGGGCTCACGCTCGTCGACCTCGAGTGGCGGGGACACCGTCCGCGCGGGGTCTTGAAAGTCTTCGTCGACAAGCCGGAGGGCGTGGGCATCGAGGATTGCCGGCGCGCCAGCCGCGAGCTCGGTGACGTGCTCGACGCCGCCGGCCTCATCGAGGAGGCGTACGATCTCGAAGTGTCGTCGCCGGGGCTGGACCGCCAGCTCCGGAAGGACCGCGAGCTGCGCTGGGCGGTCGGCAAGCGCGTGCGCTGCTGGCTGGCCGGCGGTGAGGAGCACCAGGGTCGTCTGGTCGGCGTGGACCACGAGGGGCTCGCCCTGGACGACGAGGGGCGCCGCGTGGAGCTGCCTCGGGCCCGGGTCACGAAAGTGCGCCTGGAGGTCGAGGTTCCATGGCCGCGACGACCGTCAAGACTATGAACCGCGAACTGATCATGGTGATCGAACAGCTGGGCCGAGAGAAGGGGATCGACAAGGAGATCCTCTTCGAGGCGCTGGAGTCCGCCCTGCTGTCGGCGTCGCGGAAGTCGCTGGGCCCGGCCGACAACGTCCGGATCCACATCGACCGCAAGACCGGCGAGATGCGCGCCTACGCCCGACGCAAGGTGGTGACCGAGGTCGTTGACCCGAAGCTGGAGATCAGCCTGGACGAGGCCAAGGCCCTGAACCCGGAGGCCGAGCTGGAAGACGAGCTGGAGCTCGAGCAGGAGCGTCCGCCCCAGGACTTCGGCCGCATCGCCGCCCAGACCGCCAAGCAGGTGATCCTCCAGAAGGTCCGCGACGCCGAGCGCGAGGGGATCTACTCGGAGTTCGCCGGCAAGGAAGGCCAGATCCTGCGAGGGGTGGTGCACCGCATCGAGAAGCGCAACGTGATCCTGGAGATCGGCAAGGCCGAGGCCATCCTGCCCGAGCGGGAGCAGATCCCGGGCGAGCGGTACAACCCGGGCGATCGGGTCCGGGCGTTCGTCCTCGAGGTGCGACGCTCGACCAAGGGGCCGCAGATCACCCTGTCGCGCACCCACCCCGGCTATCTGGCGCGACTGTTCGAGACCGAGATTCCCGAGATCCAGGAAGGGATCGTCGTCGTCAAGGCCACCGCCCGGGAGGCGGGCGAGCGCGCGAAGGTCGCCGTCGCCTCCACCAAGCGGGACGTCGATCCCATCGGCGCGTGCGTCGGGTTGCGGGGAACCCGCATCCAGGTGATCAGCCGGGAGCTGCGGGGTGAGAAGATCGACATCATCGAGTGGTCGCACGACCCCGCCACGTTCGTGGCCCGCGCCCTGTCGCCGGCCAAGGTGTCGTCGGTGACGGTGGGCGAGGATGGCGGAGAGGTGCCGCCGGCCGCGCTGGTGATCGTGCCCGACAACCAGCTCTCGCTGGCCATCGGCAAGAAGGGCCAGAACGCCCGGCTGGCCGCCAAGCTGACGGGGATGCGGATCGACATCAAGAGCGAGGGCGAGGTCGAGAGCGAGCGGGCCGACGCCGAGGCCGCGCGGTCGGCGCTGGCTCGCGTCGCCGGCTCGCCGGATCTCCTCGAGGCGCTGGAGCAGGGGGGCTTCGACTCGCCGCGCGCCATCGTCGACGCCGGGGCCGACGCCCTGCGCGCGCTGCCGGCGATCGGCGACCACGCCGACAAGATCTACGCCGCCGCCGAGGAGTGGCTGGCCGCCCGGGCCGCGCCGCCGGCCGCGGCGGAGGCGCCGACCGCGGCGGAGGCGCCGGCGGCGTCCGCCCCCGACGTCGAGCGGCCCTCGACGGACACGTGAGCCATGCGCCGACGCGCACGTGTCTCGGCTGTCGGCAGCGTCGGGCCAAGGGCGAGCTCGTCCGGCTCGTCCGGGCCGGTGACGGCGAGGTCGTCGTCGACGCCGGCGGCTCGCGGCCGGGACGCGGCGCCTACGTGTGTGCGGTGCCGGAGTGCGTGCAGCGGGCGCTGAAGCCCGGTCGGCTGGGGCACGCCTTCAGGGCGGCGTGCCGGCCGGGCCGAGAGCTGGAATCGACGGTGCTGGCGCGGGGCCGTCCGTCGGCCGTGGTCGGCCGTTGACCGTCGTGCGCAGGAGGTGAGGAGGACGTGGCAGCGAAGATCAAGGTGATCGAGCTCGCGAAGGAGCTCGGCGTGACCAGTAAGGATCTCATGGTCACCGCCGAGGAGATGGGGCACAAGGGCGTCCGGGCCATGACTCCTCTGGACCAGGCCCTCGCCAACGAGCTGAGGGTGAAGCTCGGCAAGGGGCGCGAGCTTCCGGAGCAGACGGCCAGGCCCAAGCGCGCGGCCAAGCCGCGCGCGCCGAAGGACGACGCCTCGGGGACGACGCCGAAGCCCGCCCGGGTCAAGAAGGGCGCGGTCGAGGAGCCCGCCGACGAGGGCGTGGAGGTGCGTCCGGCCGCCACCATCGTCAAGCCCAAGCCGCCCGCGCCGGCGGAGGTCGTCGCCGAGCCGCCCCTGATCGTCAAGCCCGTCCCGGAGGTCTCGCCGGAGCCTCCGCGGGTCGTTCCGCCGACGCCCCCGCCGGTCGAGCCGCTGAAGCCGGCGGTGGTCACCCCGCCGGCGGCGCCGGCGCCGCCGGCGGTGCGCAAGCCCGAGCCGAAGATCGTGCCGTTCCGGCCGCTGGAGCGGCCGCCGGTGCAGCCGGCGCCCCCGCGTCCGTCGCCGCGTCAGCCGGCCGGTCCGTTCTCGCAGCCGCGCATCACGCAAGCGCCGCCGCGTCCGACGCTTCCGGCCGCGCCGCGTCCGGCTCAGCCCGCCGCACCCGCCGCGGGCGCGCCGGCCAAACCGGCCGCGCCCGTCGAGGCGCCGCGGCCGGCCGTGCCGGCGGCGGCGGTCGAGACGGCGCCGCCGCCGCCTCCGGTCGAGGTCAAGCGCGAGCTCGTCCGGGTGCCGGAGTCGGTGACCGTGGCCGAGCTGGCCGAGAAGATGCGCCGCAAGTCGGGTGAGGTCATCAAGGCGCTGATCGAGCTCGGCGTGATGAAGATGGTCAACGACCTGCTCGACCCGACGGAGGCCAAGCTGGTCGCCGACAAGTTCAACTTCGATCTCGAGATCCGCTCGGTCGAGGGCGAGGTCATCGAGGAGGAGGAGACCGACCCGGCCCAGCTGCAGCTGCGTCCGCCGGTGGTGACCGTGATGGGTCACGTCGACCACGGCAAGACCTCGCTGCTCGACGCCATCCGCCGGACCAAGGTGGCCGAGAAGGAGCACGGCGGGATCACCCAGCACATCGGCGCCTACCAGGTGCTGACGGGCCACGGGAAGGTCACGTTCCTGGACACGCCAGGCCACGAGGCCTTCACGGCCATGCGTGCGCGCGGCGCCCAGGCGACCGACATCGTCATCCTCGTCGTCGCCGCCGACGACGGCGTGATGCCGCAGACGGTGGAGGCGATCAACCACGCGCGGGCCGCCAACGTGCCGATCATCGTCGCGGTCAACAAGATCGACAAGCCGGAGTCCGACGCCGACCGGGTGAAGCGGGAGCTGGCCAACCACAACCTCGTCCCCGAGGAGTGGGGCGGCCAGACGATCTTCGTGCCGACCTCGGCCAAGCGCGGCACCGGGATCGATCAGCTGCTCGAAATGACCGCCCTGCAGTCGGAGGTGCTCGAGCTCAAGGCCAACTCGACCCGCGCCGCGCGGGGGGTGATCATCGAGGGCCGGCTGGACCGCGGCCGCGGCCCGGTCGCCACGGTGCTCATCCAGAACGGCACGCTACGCGAAGGCGATGCGGTGGTGGTGGGCGCGCACTCCGGCCGGATCCGCGCGCTCATCGACCCTACCGGCAAGAAGGTGAAGACGGCCGGCCCGTCGGATCCCGTCGAGGTGCTCGGGCTCTCCGGTGTCCCGGCGGCCGGCGACGTCCTGGTGTCGGTCTCCGACGAGCGCAAGGCGCGCCAGATCGCCGGGATGCGGGCGGACCGCGACCGGAGCAAGGTGAAGTCGGCCACCCGGATCACGCTCGAGGGGCTGCAGAAGCAGATCCAGTCCGGCGAGGTCAAGGAGCTGCGCCTCATCCTCAAGGCCGACGTGCAGGGGTCGGTCGAGGCGGTGGCGGAAGCCCTGGAGCGCCTGTCGACCGACGAGGTCAAGCTCAAGGTCATCCACAGCTCGGTCGGCGCGATCAACGAGAGCGACGTCATGCTCGCCTCCGCCTCCAACGCCATCGTGCTCGGGTTCAACGTCAAGGCCGAGCCCAAGGCCGCCGGCCAGGCCCAGGCCAACGGCGTGGACGTGCGTAACTACAACGTGATCTACGAGGCGGTCAACGACGTCAAGGCGGCCCTGGAAGGCCTGCTCGCTCCCGAGATCAGGGAGACCGTGCTCGGTCGGGCGCTGATCAAGCAGATGTTCGTCATCTCCAAGCTGGGCCCGGTGTGCGGCTCTCAGATCCAGGAAGGCAGGATCGTGCGTGGCGCCAAGGTGCGCGTGCGCCGGGGCTCGACGGTCGTGGCCGAGGGCACGATCACCTCGCTGCGCCGCTTCAAGGACGACGTGCGCGAGGTGCCGATCGGCCAGGAGTGCGGCATCGGCGTCGACATCCGGGACACCCAGCCGGGAGACATCCTCGAGGCTTACACGACCGAGGAAGTCGCGCGCACGCTGTAGCGACTCGGCGGAGAACCACCGTGGCCACCGCGCGAGTGGCGCTGGGGATGGTGGAGTTGCACCTGCCCGATGTCGACTCCCTCAAGGGCAAGCGCCACGTCCTCAAGGGGCTGAAGGAACGGGTGCGCGCCCGCTTCGAATGCTCGGTCGCCGAGGTCGACCACCAGGACGTCTGGCAGCGCGCGACGCTGGCGGTGGCCTACGTCTCCGCCGACGGCCGCCACGCCAACGAGGTGGTCTCCAAGGCGCTGGATTTCATCGAGGACAACGTCGAGGGCCGCGTGATCGACACGTCGGTGGAGATCCTCTGAATGCAGGGCAAGCGTCTGGACCGTGTCAACCAGCTCATCAAGGAGGAGATCTCGACGCTGCTGCAGCGCGAGCTGAAGGATCCCCGGCTGGGCTTCGTCACCGTGACCGGCGTGGAGACGTCCAAGGACCTGCGCGTGGCCAAGGTCTTCGTCTCCGTCCTCGGCGACGAGCGGCAGTGGACGGCCTCGCTGGCCGCGCTGGCCAGCGCCCGCGGCTTCGTGCGCAACTGGCTGCGCCAGCACCTGGACCTGCGGGTGACCCCGGAGGTGGACTTCCGGGCGGACCACTCGATGGAGCACGCCGCCCGCATCCAGTCGCTGCTCAAGCAGGTCCAGGACAAGCCGCGGTGAGCGACCCGCGTCCGCACAGCCCGTTCGCGCTCGCCACGCCAGCGGTCCTGGCGCCCTTCCGGCGCGCGCCCGGGCGGGCGCTGATGCTGGGACACGTGCACCCCGATGCCGACGTGCTCGGCACGCTCCTCGCGCTGGGCACCGCGCTCGAGGGCCGCGGCTGGGAGGTCGTGTACGGCGGGCCCCACCCGGCGCCGGCCTCGCTCGGCTTCCTCCCCGGCGTGGAGCGCTACGGGGTGCTGCGATCGCTGGACGGGCGCTTCGACGTCGCGGTCCTGACCGACTGTCCCAACCCGGCGCGGACCGAGGGCCTGATCGACCAGGCCAAGGCGTCGGCGTCCAGCGTGGTCAACATCGACCATCATCCGGACAACCGCGGCTACGGTGACGTCAACTGGGTCGACACCTCGGCCGCCGCCACCGGAGAGATGGTCTACCGGCTCCTCCTGGGCCTCGAGCTACCGGTCACGCCCGCCATCGCCACGAACCTCTTCACGGCCATCCACACCGACACCGGCTCCTTCCGCTACTCCAACGTCACGCCGGCGACGTTCCAGATCGCCGCCGAGCTGGTCAGCGCGGGCGCCGACCCGGCCGCGGTGGCCTCGGCCATCTACGAGCGGCGGGCCGCCGATTCGCTGCGCTGGCTCGGCGAGGCCCTGGCCCGTGTGCAGGTGAGCGCCGACGGCGGCATCGCCTGGCTGGCCCTGCCGACCGGCGTCGTGCCGGAGGCGTTCATCGAATCCGAGGAGCTCGTCAACTATCCGCGATCCATCGCCTCGGTCCGGGTCGCCGGCCTCCTGCGCGAGCGGGGCGACCAGGTGAAAGTGAGCCTCCGTGGCAAGGGGGACGTCAACGTGCAGCGTATCGCCGCGAAGTTCGGCGGCGGCGGTCACCCCAACGCAGCCGGCTTCTCGGTGCCGGGCTCGCTCGACGCGGTCACCCGCGACGTGCTGGCCGCGGTCGCGGAGGCGATGCGGGCGTGATCGAGGCCGGGCTGCTGGTCCTGGACAAGACGGCCGGCGTCACGTCGTTCGACGCAGTGTCCCTGGTGCGGCGTCGCCTCGGGATCCGGCGCGTCGGCCACGCCGGGACGCTGGACCCGGACGCCACCGGCGTGCTGCCGATGCTCCTGGGTGAGGCCACCAAGCTCATGGCGTACCTGACCGATCAGGACAAGGAGTACGTCGCGACGCTCCGGCTGGGCGTCACCACCGACACCGGCGATTGCGGCGGCCGCGTGATCGCCGAGGCGCCGGTGCCGTCCCTCGACCGGGCGCGGGTGGAGCAGGCCTGCCGGTCGTTCGTCGGCCGGATCAAGCAGGTCCCCCCGATGTTCTCGGCCGTCCACCACGCCGGTCGGCGGCTGTACGAGCTGGCCCGCGAGGGTCGCGAGGTGGAGCGCGAGCCGCGCGAGGTCGTGATCCACACCATCGACGCGGAGGACCTCTCGCCTCCTCACCTCCGGCTGCGCGTGGTCTGCGGCAAGGGAACGTATCTGCGCACGCTGGCTGCCGATCTCGGCAGCGCCCTCGGGTGCGGCGCCGCCGTCGAGCGTCTGGTGCGCACCCGGGTCGGGCCGTTCCCGCTGGACGAGGCGGTTCCGTGGACGGCACTCCAGACCGACCCTCCCGCGATCCTGTGGGCTCGCGTGCGATCGGCGGACGACGCCCTGGCCGGCTGGCCGGCAGCCCGGCTCGACGCCCGTGCGGCTGCCCGGTTCGAGCACGGACAGGCCGTCGAGACCGCGCCTCCACGCACGAGCCCTGGCTCGCTCGTCCGCGTGTACGCGGCCGGGCGCTTTCTCGGCGTCGGGGAGGTGGTCGACGGAGGCCGGACGCGACCGGTGCGGATGCTTCATGCGGATCGTCCGGGGACTCGAGTCCGTCCCGCCTGAGGCGCGGCCGAGCGTGGTCGCCCTCGGAACCTTCGACGGCGTCCACCTCGGGCATCGCTCGATCCTCGGCACCGCGATGGCGCGAGCCCGGGCGGTCGGGCTGGACGCGGTAGCGTGCACCTTCGACCGCCACCCCATGGAGATCGTCCATCCCGATCGCGCCCCGGTGCCGATCACGACCGTCGACGAGCGGCTGGCGCTGATCGGCGAGACCGGCGTCGACGCCGTCGTCGTGCTCGGCTTCACGCGGGAGCTGGCCGGGATCGAGCCGGAGACATTCGTCAAGGACGTCCTCCTCGACCGGCTCCGCGCCCAGGAGATCGTGGTTGGCTACAACCATCGGTTCGGCCGAGCAGCCCGGGGCGACGCCCGGCTCCTCGAGGACCTGGCCGAACGCTTCGGCTTCCGGGCGCACGTGGTGCCGCCGACGACCGTGGACGGGGTCGCCGTGTCGTCCACCGAGATCCGGTCGGCCTTGCACCGCGGGGACGTGCGCAGCGCCGCTCGCGGCCTGGGGCGCCCGTACTCCATCGAGGGGGAGGTGACGTCCGGAGCCGGCCGGGGCCGGACGCTGGGGTTTCCGACGGCGAACATCGCACCCGATCGGCCCCCGCTCGTCGCCCGGGGCGTGTACCGCGGGCGCGTCTCGATCCAGGGCGGGCCGCACGAGGCGGTCGTCAACGTCGGGGTCAGGCCGACCTTCGGGGAGACGAGCCTCGCGGTCGAGGCCCATCTACTGGACTTCACAGGCGATTTGTACGGACGACGGGTGCGCCTGGAGTTCCTGACGCGCCTGCGCGACGAGATGCGGTTTTCCTCCATCGAGGATCTCAAGGCTCAGGTCGCCCGGGACATCGCCGCCGCGCGCGGCGGTTAGCTTTACTTCGCGGTATGCGCGTGGTACCGTATCTGCCGACAAAACAAAGTTTTTTTGAACCCTCCCTGGGGATGCGTCTCCGGGGTGAGGCGATTGAAGGAGGTCCCGCCGATGCCGCTCGCCGTCGACCGCAAGAAGACGCTGATCGAGCAGTTCAAGAGGCATGAGGGAGACACCGGCTCGCCGGAGGTCCAGATCGCGCTGCTCACCGATCGGGTCAACAGCCTGACCGAGCACTTCAAGCAGCACGTGAAGGACCACCACTCGCGCCGTGGCCTGCTCATGCTCATCGGCAAGCGCCGGGGTCTGCTCGACTACTTGAAGGGGAAGGACGTCGAGCGCTACCGGACGCTCATTGACAGGCTCGGCATTCGCCGTTGACGCGGCGGCTCACTGTCGTTGCTGACTGGTCCTCGGACGGAACAAACCCGGGGGCCCTTGGCGGGCGCGGCGCGAAGCCGGCGCCCACACACTATCAGGTGGTCGCCGGGTGACCGCCGAACCACGAGGACAAATGCTCGTATGAGTCATACCAAACAGATCGACATCCACGGCCAGCCCTTCTCGATCGAGACCGGGAAGGTGGCCAAGCAGGCGGACGGCAGCGTCGTGGTCCGCTTCGGCGCCAGCACGGTGCTCGCCACGGTGGTCGCCGCCAAGACGGCCAAGGAGTCCCAGGACTTCTTTCCGCTGACCGTCGAGTACCGGGAGCGAGCCTACGCGGGCGGCCGTATCCCCGGCGGGTACTTCAAGCGCGAGGGCGCGCCCGTCAAGAAGGAGACCCTGACGTCCAGGCTCATCGACCGGCCGATCCGGCCGCTCTTCCCCGAGGGATTCCGGAACGAGGTGCAGGTCGTGTGCCTGGCCATCTCGGGCGACCCCGAGCACGACCCCGACGTCCTCGCCATGAACGGCGCCTCGGCGGCGCTGTGTCTGTCGGGGATCCCGTTCGAAGGCCCCGTCGGCGCGGTGCGGGTGGGCCTGGTCGACGGGCAGTTCATCGCCAACCCGACCACGGCCGAGCAGGAGGCCTCGCAGCTCGAGCTGGTGGTCGCGGGCACCGAGGAAGGCGTCCTGATGGTCGAGGCGGGCGCCCGGGAAGTGCCGGAAGAGAAGATGCTGGAGGCCATCGCGTTCGGCCACGACCAGTGCAAGCGCCTGGCTCGTATCCAGAAGGAGCTGGCGGCGGTGGCCGGCAAGCCCCGCTGGGGCTCCGCGGCGAGCGCGCGTGAGGACCAGGCCCTGGCCGCGCGGGTGCGCGAGCTGGCGGGTGCGCGGCTCGAGTCCGCGCTGGGCGTGCACGAGAAGCAGGCGCGGGCGGACGCCGTGTCGCACGTGTTCGACGAGGTGTGGGCGGCGCTGGGGCTCGAGGACACCAAGAAGGGGACCGTGCGCGCCGCCTTCGAGGCGGTGGAGAGCGCGGTCGTGCGCCGCATGATCGTCGAGCGCGGCATCCGGGTCGACGGCCGCAAGGTGAACGAGATCCGGCCGATATCCAGCGAGGTCGGCTACCTGCCGCGCGCGCACGGCTCCGCGCTCTTCACGCGCGGCGAGACGCAGGCGCTGGTGTCGACCACGCTGGGGACCAAGGCCGACGAGCAGAAGATCGAGGCGCTGGAGGGCGAGTCCTATCGCCACTTCATGCTGCACTACAACTTCCCGCCGTTCTCGGTCGGCGAGGTGCGGCGCTTCGGCTCGCCCTCCCGTCGCGACATCGGCCACGGCGCGCTGGCCGAGCGGGCCGTGGAGGCCGTGATGCCGCCCAAGGAGGAGTTCCCCTACACGGTGCGCGTCGTGTCCGAGATCCTGGAGTCCAACGGCTCCTCCTCGATGGCCAGCGTCTGCGGCGCCTCCCTGGCGCTCATGGACGCCGGCGTCCCGCTCAAGGCGCCGGTGGCCGGGATCGCCATGGGCCTGGTGAAGGACGGTGACCGGTTCGGGATCCTGACCGACATCATGGGGACCGAGGACCACTACGGCGACATGGACTTCAAGGTGGCCGGCACCGAGAAGGGCGTGACCGCCCTGCAGATGGACATCAAGATCACCGGCGTGTCCATCGAGATCATGCGGGACGCCCTGCGCCAGGCGCGCGAGGCGCGCCTCACCGTCCTGGCCAAGATGCGCGAGACGCTCGAGAAGCCGCGGACCGAGCTGAGCCCCTTCGCGCCGCGCTTCGTGACCATCAAGGTCCGTCAGGAGAAGATCCGCGAGATCATCGGCCCCGGCGGCAAGGTGGTGCGCGGCATCCAGGAGCAGACCGGGACCAAGATCGACATCGAGGACGACGGTCGGGTCACCGTCTTCTCGCCCGACAGCGCCTCGGTGCAGAAGGCGGTTGGCATGATCCAGGACATCTGCCGCGAGGTGGAGCTGGACCGGATCTACCTCGGCAAGGTGAAGAAGATCGTCGAGTTCGGCGCCTTCGTGGAGGTGATTCCCAACACCGAGGGGCTGCTGCACATCTCGCAGATCGCCGAGAGCCGGATCCGCTCGGTCCAGGACGTGCTGACCGAGGGCGACGAGGTGCTGGTCAAGGTCATCGAGGTCGACGGTAACGGCAAGATGCGGCTCAGCCGGAAGATGGCGCTACGCGACCAGCCCGCGCTGGCCGACAAGGAGCGGCTGAAGAACCCGCAGGCCGCCACCCCCCCACGTGACTGAGGGTTTTCGCAAGAGCGTCCTGCCCAACGGCATCCGCATCCTCACGGAGCGGATGCCGCACGTCCGCTCGGTCGCGGTGGGGGTCTGGGTCGAGACGGGCTCGCGGCACGAGCCCGAGCCCCGAGGCGGCGTCTCCCACCTGATCGAGCACCTGGTCTTCAAGGGCACGGCCACCCGCAGCGCGGAGGTCATCGCCCGCACGATGGACTCGGTGGGCGGCCAGATGGACGCGTTCACGACGAAGGAGCACACCTGCTTCTACGTGCAGGTGCTGGACGAGCACCTGCCGCTGGCCGTGGACCTCCTGACCGACATCCTGCTGCACCCGCTCTTCGACACCGAGGAGCTGGAGCGCGAGAAGTCGGTCGTCCTGCAGGAGATCCGCATGGTGGAGGACACGCCCGACGACGTCATCCACGACATCTTCGCCGCCCAGGTCTGGGCCAACCATCCCCTGGGCCGACCGATCCTGGGGACGCGGGAGCTGGTGACCGGCTTCAGCCGCGAGGGCATCGCCGACTATTTCGCGGACGAGTACGTGCCGCCCCGGATCATCATCGCCGTGGCCGGCAACGTCACCCACGACCAGGTCGTCGCGCTCTTCGGCGCCGGCTTCAACGGCTTCGCGCACGACTCGCGGCCCCGCCGGTCGGAGGCGGCGAGCCTCACACCCGGCGTGAACATCGTGCACAAGGCGCTCGAGCAGGTGCATCTGGTGATGGGCTTCCCCGGGCTGCCCCACGCCGCCCCCGAGCGGTACGCGATGTTCCTGCTGAACGACGTGATCGGCGGCAGCATGTCTTCCCGGCTCTTCCAGGAGGTGCGCGAGCGCCAGGGGCTCGTCTACTCCATCCACTCCGGCGCCCAGGCCTTCGTCGACACCGGCATCCTCTACCTGTACGCCGCCACCGACGCCCAGAACTTCTCGAAGGTCCTGAAGTCGATCCTCAAGGAGCTGCGGGACCTCAAGAAGACAGGGGTCACCGCCGAGGAGCTCAAGCGCGCCAAGGATCATCTCAAGGGCAGCCTGATGCTCTCGCTGGAGTCGACGTCGAGCCGCATGAACCGGCTGGCCAAGCACGAGCTGCACCTGGGCTCGTTCCTCACCATCGACGACATGCTGGCCTCGATCGACGCCGTCAAGCACGAGGAGGTCCAGGCCCTCGTCACCGAGCTGATCGACGAGGACCGACTGGCGCTCACGACGCTCGGGCCGCTGGACCGTCGGAACCTGCCGGCGGACCTTCGGTAGGCTCGAAGGGGGCTTCGCCCCCTTTCGACGGTCGTCGCGCGTCTGGTGGCGCGCTCCTCCCTGCATCCCCCAGATCAGACGCAGGATTGCGCCGGCGAAGCCGGCGCGCGAACGCGGCGGGGCTCGGAGGGCGGGGCTTTCGCTCTGTTCCGTTTTGCCTTAAGGTGGGGGCGTGATCGAGCGGTATACGCGGCCGGAGATGGGGAGTATCTGGAGCGAGGCCGCGAAGTACCGGGCGTGGCTGCGGGTGGAGGTCGCGGTGTGCGAGGCCTACGCGCGCCGCGGCCGGATTCCCCCCGACGCGCTCGACCGCATCCGTACCGCCCGGGTCGACGTCGACCGCATCCTCGAGGTCCAGCGGCGCGTCAAGCACGAGATGATCGCGCTGCTCACCAGCCTGGAGGAGCAGCTCGGCGCCGACTCGCGCTTCGTCCATGTGGGTCTCACGACGAACGACGTCTGGGACACCGCCACCGCGCTGCAGCTGCGCGAGGCCGTCGACCTGCTGCTGGCGGGCCAGGAGCGGCTGCGGACGGCGCTGCGGGCCCTGGCCCTGAAGTATCGCGACACGCTCACCATCGCGCGGACTCACGGGGTGCACGCCGAGCCCACCACGTTCGGCCTCAAGGTGGCCGTGTGGTACGTCGAGGCCGGCCGCAACCTCGAGCGGCTGCGCCGTGCGCGGGCGGCGATCGCGGTCGGCAAGCTGTCGGGCGCGGTCGGCAACTTCGCCCACGTGGACCCCGAGATCGAGGAGGAGGTGTGCCGCGACCTCGGCCTCGGCGTCGAGCCGGTGTCCACGCAGATCGTGCAGCGCGACCGCCACGCCGAGCTGTGCGCGGCGCTGGCCATCGCGGGGGCCTCGCTCGAGAAGATCGCGCTCGAGATCCGGGCCCTGCAGCGCACCGAGGTCCTGGAGGCGCAGGAGCCGTTCGGGGAGGGACAGAAGGGGTCCAGCGCGATGCCGCACAAGCGCAATCCCGAGCTGGCCGAGCGGATCTGCGGCCTGGCCCGACTGCTGCGCAGCAACGCGCTGGCCGCGGCCGAGAACGTCGCCCTCTGGCACGAGCGCGATATCAGCCACTCCTCGGTCGAGCGGGTGATCCTGCCCGATTCCACGATCCTGCTGGACTACATGCTCGACCTGGCCGCCTTCATCCTCGGGGGGCTCGAGGTCGATCCGGCCCGCATGGCCGAGAACCTCGAGGCGAGCCACGGCAACATCTACTCGCAGCGCGTCCTGCTCAAGCTCACCGAGTCCGGGCTGGCCCGCCAGGTGGCCTACGAGCTGGTCCAGCGCCACGCGATGCGGGCCTGGAAGGAGCGCCGCCCGCTGCTCGACCTGCTGGCCGCCGATCCGGCCGTCACCGAGCGCCTGAGCCCGCCCGAGCTCAAGGTCTGCTTCGATCCGACCTGGTTCGTCCGCCACGTGGACGTGATCTTCCGGCGCGCCGGCCTGGGCGCCCCGTGAAGGTCCGCGTGCTGGTCCGGCTGAAGCCCGGCATCCTCGACGTGCAGGGCGCCGCCGTGCAGCGCGCGCTGGCCGGGCTCGGCTTCGCCGACGCGCGCGAGCTGCGCGTGGGCAAGCTCATCGAGGTCGACGTCGACGCCGCCGACGCCGTCCAGGCGCGCGCGCGCGTCGACGAGATGTGCCGCCGTCTCCTCGTCAACACGATCCTGGAGGACTACACCATCGAGCCGGAGCGGGCCGACCGTCTTGCCCCGCCTGCGGCCCTCCGGTAAGATGACGGCGGTCGTCGCCTCCGGTTGCCCGCGTCGGGAGAGGAGAGAGTCGATTCCATGAGATTCGGTGTGGTCGTGTTCCCGGGCACGTGGAGCGACTGCGACTTCCACTACGTCGTCTCGGAGGTCCTCCACCAGCCGGTGAAGTACGTCTGGCACCGCGACCGCAATCTCGCCGATCTCGACTGCGTGATCCTGCCCGGCGGCTTCTCGTACGGGGACTACCTGCGGGCCGGAGCGGTGGCGGGGCGGTCGCCGGTCGTGGAGGCGCTGCCGGAGTTCCTGACCGGCGGCGGCCTCGTGCTCGGCTCCTGCAACGGCTTCCAGATCCTGTGCGAGGCAGGCCTGCTCCCCGGCGCGCTGATGCGCAACGAGTGCCTGCAGTATCGGTGTCAGTCCACCCACCTGCTCGTCGAGAACGCCGAGACATCGTTCACGCGCGCGCTCCGCCCCGGCCAGGTGCTGACGATGCCGATCTCGCACGGCGAGGGCAAGTACCACGCCGACCCGGAGACGCTGCGGATGCTGCGGCAGCGGCACCAGGTGGTCTTCCGCTACGCCACCGCCGACGGGCAGGTCACGCGCGCGGCCAATCCCAACGGGTCTGTCGAGAACATCGCGGGCATCGTGAACGAGGACGGCACCGTGCTGGGCCTCATGCCGCACCCCGAGCGGGCCGCCGAGAGCGCCCTGGGCGGGACCGACGGGTTGCAGATCTTCCAGTCGCTCCTCGGCAGCCTCGTCGAGGATGGCACATTCCTGAAGCGCTAGTCGTGGCGCGCGGCCGCCGCGGCGAGGCGAGCCGGTGATCCTCGATTGAGCGTGGCTGAGCCGAAGGTCACGATCGACCTGGCGCGCGGTCTGGGGTTGACGGCCGACGAGTACGACCGGATCATCCGGCAGCTCGGCCGCGAGCCGTCCTACACCGAGCTCGGCCTTTTCTCCGCGCTGTGGTCCGAGCACTGCGCCTACAAGCACTCCAAGGTCTTCCTGCGGCGGCTGCCCCAGAGCGGGCCGCACGTGCTGCAGGGCCCCGGCGAGAACGCCGGCGCCGTGGACATCGGCGAGGGATGGGCGGTGGTCTTCAAGGTCGAGAGCCACAACCATCCCTCGTTCATCGAGCCGTTCCAGGGAGCGGCCACCGGGGTCGGCGGCATCCTGCGCGACATCTTCACGATGGGCGCCCGCCCGATCGCGCTGCTCGACTCGCTGCGGTTCGGCGAGCCGTCCGATCCCCGGACGCGCCGGCTCATCGAGGGCGTCGTCTCGGGCATCTCGTGGTACGGCAACTGCTTCGGCTGCCCCACCGTGGGCGGCGAGATCGCCTTCGCGCCGGAGTACGCCGGCAACCCGCTGGTGAACGTGATGTGCGTGGGACTCGTGCGGGCCGACCGCATCTTCCGAGCGCGGGCCGAGGGCCCGGGCAATCCCGTCTTCTACGTCGGCAACAAGACCGGTCGCGACGGCATCCACGGCGCCACCATGGCGTCGGCGACGTTCGACGAGCACGCCGAGGAGCGTCGGCCCACCGTGCAGGTCGGGGATCCGTTTACCGAGAAGCTGCTGCTGGAGGCCTGCCTGGAGGCGATGGCGACCGGCGCGGTGCTGGGCATCCAGGACATGGGAGCCGCGGGCCTGGCCTGCTGCACCTCCGAGATGCCGGCGCGCGGCGGGACCGGCATGGACATCGAGCTCACCGCCGTGCCCCAGCGCGAGGAGGGCATGACGCCGTACGAGCTGCTCCTCTCCGAATCGCAGGAGCGCATGCTGCTGGTCGGCGCCCGCGGACGGGAGGAGGAGCTGCGGCGGGTCTTCGCCAAGTGGGAGCTGGACGCGGTCCGCATCGGCGAGGTGACGGCCGGCCGGGAGCTCGTCGTGCGCCACGGCCGGGACGAGGTCGCCCGCGTGCCGATCGAGGCGCTGGCCCAGGCGCCCGTGTACGACAGGCCGTTCGCGCCACCGGCGTGGCTGGCCGAGCGTCACGCCTTCGAGCCGGCGTCGGTGCCCCCGCCCGAGGACCACGGCGAGGCGCTGGTCGCGCTCATGGCCTCGCCGACGATCGCCTCGAAGGCGTGGGCCTACCGTCAGTACGACCAGCAGGTCGGCCTCAACACGCTCGTGCTGCCCGGCTCCGATGCCAGCGTGCTGCGGATCAAGGGCACCCGGCGGGCGATCGCCGTGGCCATCGATGGCAACGGACGCCACGTCTTCCTGGACCCGCGCCGGGGCGCGGCCATGGCCGTCTGCGAGGCCGCGCGCAACGTCTCCTGCGCGGGCGGGCGCCCGCTCGGCGTGACCGACTGCCTGAACTTCGGCTCGCCGGAGCGGCCGGAGATCCTCTGGCAGCTCGCCGAGGCGGTCGAGGGCATCGCCCAGGCGTGTCGCGCGCTGGATCTGCCAGTAGTGGGCGGCAACGTTTCCCTCTACAATGAGACCGTCCGGCCGGCGGAATCGACGACGTCGGCGGACCCGTCGGACGCGCGGGCGATCCTCCCGACGCCGATCGTGGGCGTGGTCGGGCTGCTCGAGGACGCGGCGCTGCTGGCCACCCAGTGGTTCAAGGCGGACGAGCATCGCGTGGCCTTGCTCGGTCCGGAGGACGTGAGCCTCGGCGGCTCGGAGTACCTGTGGACCCGGCACGGCCGGGTGGCCGGGCGGCCGGCGCCGCTGGACCTCGAGGTCGAGCGCCGGGTCCAGGTGGCGGTACGCTCGGCCATCGGGGCCGGGCTGGTCGCCAGCGCGCACGACTGCGCCGAAGGCGGAGTGGCGGCGGCCCTCGCGGAGTCGTGCGTGACGGGGCCGGCCCCGCTCGGCTGCGCGGCGGCGCTGGACATGGGCGCGCGGTCGGACCACGTGCTCTTCGGCGAGGGCCCGTCGCGGGTCGTCGTCAGCGTGCCGCCGGAGCGCGCGAGGGAGTTCGAGGCGTTGATGGCCGAGTCGGCGATCCCGTGGCGCTGGATCGGGACGACCGGCGGCGCGCGGCTGCGGCTGCGCGTGGGGACGCAAACGGTCGTGGACGTGGGCCTGGACCGCATCGAGCACGCGTGGAGGAACGGCTTTGAGCGCCACGTGGCGTGACGACAAGTTCCACGACGAGTGCGGGTTGTTCGGCATCTGGAACCATCCGGAGGCCGCCAACGTCACCTACCTGGGCCTGTACGCGCTCCAGCACCGGGGCCAGGAGTCGGCCGGGATCGTCGCCACCGACGGTCACAACTTCCACCTGGAAAAGGCGATGGGCTGGGTCGCCGACGTCTTCAGTCCCGAGCGCCTCCGCCGCCTTCCCGGTCACCGGGCCATCGGTCACGTGCGGTACTCCACCGCCGGGTCCTCGAACATCCGCAACGCCCAGCCGATCACCGCGACGTTCGCGCGGGGTCCGATCGCCATCGCCCACAACGGCAACCTGACGAACGCCGAGGCGCTCCGCAAGGACATGGAGCGCGAGGGGGCGATCTTCCAGTCGAACTCCGACACCGAGGTCATCCTGCACCTGCTGGCCCGTGCCCCGGCCGGGCCGCTGGAGGAGCAGATCCCGTGGGCGCTGGCCCAGGTCAAGGGCGCCTACTCGCTGGTCATCCTCACGCGCGACGCCATCTACGCCGTCCGGGATCCGTTCGGGTTCCGGCCCCTGACGCTCGGTCGGCTGAACGAGGCGTGGATCGTGGCGTCGGAGACCTGCGCGCTGGACCTCATGGAGGCGCGGACCGAGCGCGACATCGAGCCCGGCGAGCTGATCGTGATCGGCGACGACGGGCTCCGGTCGTTCCGGGCCGCCCCGGCCGGCGAGCGGCTGCAGTGCGTGTTCGAGTACGTGTACTTCGCGCGGCCGGACTCGGTGCTGTGGGGCCGCAACGTCCACACCGTGCGCAAGGAGCTGGGACGCCAGCTGGCGCGCGAGCATCCGGCCGAAGCCGACCTCGTCATCCCGGTGCCGGACTCCGGCACCAGCGCGGCGCTCGGCTACTCCGAGGAGTCGGGGACGCCCTTCGACCTGGGGCTGATCCGCAATCACTACGTCGGCCGGACCTTCATCGAGCCCAAGCAGGGCATTCGCCACTTCGGCGTCAAGGTGAAGCTGAATCCCATGCGGGAGATGCTCGAGGGGCGCCGGGTCGTCGTCGTCGACGACTCGATCGTGCGCGGCACCACCAGCCGCAAGATCGTCCGGATGATCCGCGGCGCCGGCGCCCGCGCGGTCCACGTGCGCATCTCCTCGCCGCCGATCCAGTGGCCCTGCTACTACGGGATCGACACGCCGACCCGCCGGGAGCTCATCGGGTCCAGCCACTCCGTGGAAGAGATCGCGCGCTACCTGGGCGTCGACAGCCTGGGCTACCTCTCGCTCGACGGGATGCTGAAGGCCACGGGCTCCGACCCGGCCCACTTCTGCCACGCGTGCTTCACCGGAGCCTACCGCGTCGGCATCGATCCCGAGCCGACGCCCCAGCTCCGCCTCTTCGATTCCTGAGGACCTCCGTGGAGCGGCTCGACTATCGCGCGGCCGGGGTGGACATCGAGGCCGGCGACGAGGCGGTGCGCCGCATCGCGCCCGTGGCGCGGCGTACCCATCGGCCCGAGGTGCTCGGCGGGATCGGGGGCTTCGCGTCGTGCGTGCGGGTGCCGGCGGGCTACGCCGAGCCGGTGCTGGTGTCGTCGACCGACGGCGTCGGCAGCAAGCTCAAGGTGGCGTTCCTGGCCGATCGCCACGACACCGTCGGGATCGACCTGGTCGCCATGGGCGTCAACGACGTGCTGGTGCACGGCGCCGAGCCGCTCTACTTCCTCGACTACATCGGGGCGGCCCGGGTCGAGCCGGCGCGCATCGAGCAGGTGGTGACCGGGATCGCCGAGGGCTGCCGGCAGGCCGGCTGCGCCCTGGTCGGTGGGGAGACGGCCGAGCTTCCCGACATCTACGCGCCGGGTGAGTACGACCTGGCGGGCTTCGCGGTGGGTGTCGTGGAGCGCGCGAAGATCGTCGACGGCGCCACCGTCAAGCCCGGCGACGTCGTGCTTGGCCTGCCGTCCACCGGGTTGCACTCCAACGGGTACAGCCTGGCCAGGCGGATCGTGTTCGACGTGATGCGGCTGACGATCGACGCGGTGATCCCCGGCGTGGGCCGGACGGTCGCCGACGAGCTGCTGGAGCCCACTCGCATCTACGCGGACCCGGTGCGGGACCTGCTCCGGCGGGGCGTGAGCGTGCGCGCCATGGCCCACGTCACGGGTGGGGGAATCACGGGGAACCTTCCCCGCGTCCTTCCCGACGGCTGCCGCGCGCGGGTCCATCGCGAGGCCTGGCAGGTGCCACCGATCTTCCGCGTCTTGCAGAGCGCGGGCCACGTTGCCGACGCCGAGATGTTCCGGACGTTCAACATGGGCATCGGCTACGTGCTCGTCGTTCCCGCCGAGCAGGCGGACGCCGTCCAGGGCGGCTCGAGCGTCCGCGCGCCCGACGATCCGCGGCCGATCCGGCTCGGCGAGATCGTGAGCGGCCCGCGCGGCGTGGAGCTGGTGTGACGACGCGGATCGTCGTGCTGGGGGGCGGCTTCGCGGGGGTCGAGGCGGTGACCCGGCTGGAGCGCCGGCTCGGCCGGCGGCCGGACATCGAGCTGCTGCTCGTCAGCGACCACAACTACCTGCTGTTCACCCCGCTGCTGCCGCAGGTGGCCTCCTCGCTGGTGGAGCCGCGGCACATCATCCAGCCGATCCGCGACATCCGCGGCCGCCGGCGGTTCCGCTTTCGCCGTGACCGGGTCGAGCACGTCGACCTGGAGGGTCGCCGGGTGCACCTGGCCGAGGGCCGGCTCGACTACGACCGGCTCGTGATCGCGCTCGGCGGCGTCACGCCGGGCTTCGGCATCCCCGGGGTCGACGCGCACGCGCTGAACTACAAGTCGCTCGAGGACGCCGTGCAGCTGCGGGACCACCTCATCGACCTGGCCGAGCACGCCGACCATGAGACCGACGCCGAGACGCGCCGGCGCATGCTCACCGTCTGCGTGGTCGGCGGCGGCTACACCGGCGTCGAGCTGATCACCGAGCTGCAGGACTTCTTCGCGTCGTACGTGGTGCCGCGCTATCGAGGGATCGAGCCCGGCGACTACCGCCTGCTGCTGCTGGAGGCCGGCCGCGAGATCCTGCGCGGCGTCCATCCGGTCCTGGCCGCGCGCGCGCGCGATCGCCTGCGCGCCGAGGGCATCGAGGTGCGGACCGGCACCCGCGTGACCCGCGTGCTGCCGGGGTCGGTGGAGGTCGGCGGCAGCGAGACGATCCCGGTCGGGCTGACGATCTGGGCGGCCGGCGTCAAGGGACACCCCGTGCTGGCGGACCTGCCGGTCGAGCGGGACCGGCTGGGCCGGATCGTCGTCGACGCGCAGCTTCGGGTGCCCGGGCATTCCGAGGTGTACGGCGCCGGCGACGCGGTCAGCGTCCAGGACCGGCCGGACGCGTCCGTCCCCGTCATCCCGGCGGCGCTCGCCCACGGCCGGCTGGTCGCCGACAACATCGAGGCCGACCTGCGCGGCCGGCCGCTTCAGACGATCGAGTACAAGTCTCAGGGCATGCTCGTCTCCCTCGGCGAGCGACACGCCGTGGTCGAGGTGATGGGGCTCCGGTTCTCGGGATACCTGGCCTGGCTGTTCTGGAACGCGTTGCACCTCTACAAGCTCGTGGGCCTGCGCAAGCAGGTGCAGGTCGCGCTCGACTGGAGCCTCACGCGGGTGTTCCCGCGGGACTCGGCCATCATGCGGCAGCCCTCCCGCTGCACGGTCTGCGCGCACGCCTCGGGCTCCGACCAGCGGGACGCCGCGTGACACTCGCCGTCGGCGTCCTCGCCTCCGGCCGCGGCTCGAACCTGGTGGCCATCCTGCGCGCCTGTGCGCAGCCCGGCTTCCCCGCGCGGGTCGCGATCGTCATCTCCGATCGCGAGCAGGCCGCGGCGCTGGGCGAGGCCCGGGCGGCCGGCATCGAGGCGGTGTGGGTCAATCCCAAGGACTTTGCCGACCGGGAGGCCTTCGATCTCGCGCTGGTTCGCGAGCTGCGCGGCCGGGACGTCGGTCTCGTGTGTCACGCGGGGTTCATGCGCATCCTGTCCCCGGCCTACGTGCGCGCCTTCGCCGGGCGGGCGCTGAACGTGCACCCCTCGCTGCTGCCGGCGTTCCCCGGCCTGCACGCCCAGCGTCAGGCCCTGGAGCACGGCGTCAGGATCACCGGCGCCACCGTGCACTTCATCGACGAGGGCGTGGACACCGGACCGATCGTGCTGCAGGCGGCGGTGCCGGTGGAGCGCGGCGACACGGAGGAGACGCTCGCCGCCCGCGTCCTCGCGGAGGAGCACCGGCTGTACCCGGAGGCCATCCGACTGTTCGCCGAGGGGCGCTTGCGGATCGACGGCCGGCGCGTCATCGTGCTCCCAGAGGCTGCCTGAATGAAGGTTCGCCGCGCGCTGATCTCGGTCCACGACAAGACGGGAGTCGTCGATCTGGCCCGCGCGCTGGTCGGGCTCGGCGTGGAGATCCTCTCGACCGGCGGCACGGCGCGTCTCCTGCGAGAGTCGGGCGTGCCGGTGCGCGAGGTGGCGGACGTCACCGGGTTCCCGGAGATGCTCGACGGGCGGGTGAAGACGCTGCATCCCCGGATCCACGGCGGCATCCTGGCGCGACGCGACGACCCCGCCCACCTCGAGGCCCTCGCGCGCCACGACATTCCCCCCATCGACCTGGTGGTCGTCGCCCTCTACCCGTTCGAGGCGACCGCCGCCCGGCCCGGCGTGTCGCTGGCCGAGGCGATCGAGCAGATCGACGTCGGCGGACCCGCGATGATCCGGGCCGCCGCCAAGAATCACGCCAGCGTGGCGGTCGTGACCGACGCCGGCCAGTACCGGGCCGTCCTCGACGAGCTGGGCGCCGGCGGCCAGCTCAGCGACGCGACGCGCGAGCGCCTGGCCCAGGAGGCGTTCCGCCGGACCGCGCAGTACGACGCGGCGATCGCGAGCTTCCTCGCCGAGCGGCCGCGCGCGTCCGGCTCCTCCCCGCAAGCGGGCGCCGGGGGAGACGGTGCGCGAGACGAGTTTCCCGTGGCGCTCGGCGTGAGCTTGCACCGGGCGCTCTCCCTGCGCTACGGGGAGAACCCGCACCAGAGCGCGGCCTTCTACAGCCGGGTGGGGGACGCTGCGGTCGGGCTGGCGGGGATGAAGCAGCTGCACGGGCCCGAGCTCGGCTACAACAACGTGCTCGACTTCTCGGCGGCGCTGGGCCTGCTCCTGGAGTTCGAGGACCCGGCGGCGGTGGTCATCAAGCACACCAACCCTTGCGGCGTCGCGGTGGGCCCCACCGTCGGCGACGCGATGGCGCGGGCCAAGGCGTGCGATCCGGTGTCGATCTACGGCGGGATCGTGGGTCTCAACCGCCCGCTCGACGGAGCGGTCGTCCAGGCGCTGGCCGGCATCTTCGTCGAGATCCTGTTCGCCCCGGCCTTCGCGCCGGACGCGCTCGAGGAGCTCCGTCGCACGAAGAAGAAGTGTCGCGTCTTCGAGGTGTCGACCGACCGGAGAAGCCTGCCGGCCCGCCTGCTCGAGTACCGGAGCGTGCTCGGCGGCCTGCTCGCCCAGTCCACCGACCTCGCCGACCTGGATCCCGCCCAGCTGAAGTCCGTCACGCGACGGGCGCCGACCGCGGCCGAGCTGGCCGCGCTGCGCTTCGCCTGGCGCGTGGGCAAGCACGCCAAGTCGAACGCGATCGTGCTGGCGACCGCCGAGCAGGTGGTGGGCGTCGGCGCCGGCCAGATGAATCGCCTCGACTCGGCCCGGCTAGCCGTCATGCGGGCCCGCGAGGCCGGGCTGGTCACCGAGGGCGCCGTCTGCGCCTCCGACGCGTTCTTCCCGTTCCGCGACGGCCTCGATGTCGTGGCCGGCGCCGGCGTGACCGCGGTCATCCAGCCGGGCGGCTCCCTGCGCGACGCCGAGGTGATCGCCGCCGCCGACGAGCGGGAGATGGCCATGGTGTTCACCGGCATCCGGCACTTCCGCCACTAGCGCGACGGCGCCGATGAACCGCGCCCAGGCCGAGCGCATCTATGGCATGCGGGAGCTCACCCGCATCCTGACGCTGACGCCCCGGCGCACCGCCCAGCTGCGCCGGCTGGGCCTGCTGCGCGGCGACACCGGCTACACGTTCCGAGACCTGCTCGCCCTGCGCGCGGCCGGCGCCCTGCTCGACGCCGGCGCCGGGGTCCGCCAGATCCGCCAGGCTCTCGAGGCGCTCCGCTCGCGCAACCCGGGCCTCGAGCAGCCGCTGGCGGAGGTACGGCTGGTTCTCGAGGGCGGCCGGCTCCTGGCGCAGTCCGACCGGGTGAAGTTCGAGCCGCGCACCGGCCAGACGGTCCTGGACCTGGACACGCCGAGCCTGGAGGAGGTGGCGGCCGCCACGCTGGTGACCGGGCTCGTCCGCCCGATGGCGCCGCCCGTGGAGCAGGCCGAGATGTGGTTCGAGCGCGCCAGCGAGTGGGACACCGACCCGGCGCAGTGGGAGGACGCGATCGGCGCCTACCAGCGCGTCGTCGCCATCGATCCGACGTACGCGGCGGCCTGGAACAACCTCGGCCTGCTCCTGCATCGCATGGGCCGGCACGACGAGGCGCACGCGTCGTACGTCGCCGCGCTCGAGCAGGACGGGGGGTGCTGCGAGGCCGTCTACAACCTCGGCTCGCTGGCCGAGGACCGCAGTGACCTGGAGGAGGCGGTCCGGTGCTATCGCCGTGCCCTGACCATGTCGCCGGACTATGCCGATGCCCACTTCAATTTGGCCGGCGTGCTGTCCCGCCTGGGCCGCGGCGACGATGCCGTCGCCCACTGGCAGCGGTACCTGGAACTCGACGCCGGCAGCCCCTGGGCTCGCATCGCGCAGGCGCACCTGGAGGTGCTGGACCCGCCCGGGGGCCAACCCGAGTGAACGCGGCACGAGCCCGGCGCCCGTCGGCGCCGACCGCGGGCGGCGAGGCGCGTCGATGAAGGTCCTGGTCGTGGGGGGCGGCGGCCGCGAGCACGCGCTGGTCTGGAAGATCGCCCGGAGCCCGCTCGTCGAGCGCGTGTGGGCGGCGCCCGGTAACCCCGGCATGGCCCGGGATGCCACCTGTCTCGAGATCGCCGTCGACGACGACGAGAGGCTGGCCGGTTTCGCGGCCGGTCACGGTATCGACCTGGTCGTGGTGGGGCCCGAGCAGCCGCTGGTCGCCGGTCTCGCCGATCGGCTCCGTGCGCGCGGGCTCGCGGTGTTCGGGCCCGGCGCCCGCGCGGCCGCCATCGAGGGCTCGAAGGCGTACGCCAAGCGGTTGATGGCGACGCAGGGCGTTCCCACGGCGCGGTTCGGGACGTTCAGCGACCCGGCCGCGGCCCGTCGCTACTGCCGCGAGATCGGCGCGCCGTGTGTCGTGAAGACCGACGGGCTCGCGGCCGGCAAAGGCGCGATCGTCTGCCCGACGCTGGCGGAGGCGGACGCCGCCATCGCCCGCTGCCTGGAGCGCGGCGAGTTCGGCGGCGCCGGGGCGACTGTGGTCGTCGAGGAGTTCATGCGCGGCGAGGAGGTGTCGTTCTTCGCGCTGGCCGGCGCCGGCGGCGTGCTGGCGCTGGCCGCGGCCCAGGATCACAAGACCGTGTTCGACGGAGACCAGGGGCCGAACACCGGCGGCATGGGCGCGTTCTCGCCGGTGCCGGCCGTCGACGACGCGCTGCGCGCGCGGATCATCCGCGAGATCGTCGAGCCGACCCTGGCCGGGCTGGCCGCCGACGGCGCTGCCTACCACGGCGTGCTCTACGTCGGTCTCATGCTGACCGCCGACGGGCCGCGCGTGGTCGAGTTCAACTGCCGCTTCGGCGATCCAGAGTGCCAGCCCATCGTGATGCGCATGGGGCACGACATCGTGCCGCTGCTGACCGCGGTGGCGCGCGGCGACCGGTTGCCGTCGCTGCCGTGGACCACCGAGGGCCCCGCGGCGGTGTGCGTGACGCTGGCCTCCGGCGGCTATCCGGGGCACTACGCGACCGGCCGGGAGATCACCGGGATCGAGGCGGCCGAGGCCCGCGGCGACGTGCGAGTCTTCCACGCCGGTACGGCGCGGCGGGACGGGCGGCTCGTGACGGTCGGCGGTCGGGTTCTCGGCGTGACCGCCGTGGCCGCCGACGTGGGCTCGGCCATCGCGGCCGCGTACGAGGGCGTGCGCTGCATCCACTTCGAGGGCATGCACTACCGGACCGACATCGGCCGGCGGGCGCTGGAGGTGCGAGCCACGTGAGCCAGACCACGCAGGTGGGAATCGTGATCGGCAGCGACTCCGACCTCGACATCATGCTGGAGGCGGTCAAGGTCCTGGATGCGCTCGGGGTCGGCAGCGAGGTCGTCGTGGCCTCCGCCCATCGCACCCCGCATCGCACCGAGGAGTGGGCCAGCGGCGCCGCGGGTCGCGGACTGCGCGTGCTCATCGCGGCCGCGGGCGGGGCGGCGGCGCTGCCTGGCGTGGTGGCCGCCTTCTCGTCGCTGCCGGTGATCGGCGTGCCGATCGCCGCCACCCCGCTGAACGGCCTCGACGCGCTCCTGTCCATCGTGCAGATGCCCAAGGGCGTGCCGGTGGCCACGGTGGCCATCGGGGCCTGGGGCGCCGCCAATGCCGGCTTGCTGGCGGCCCAGATTCTCGCGCTCGGTGATCCGGCCCTGGCCGAGCGGCTGGCCTCCTATCGTCGGCGGCTCGCGGCCGAGGTCGACGAGCGGGCGCGACGCGTCGCCGATCAGCTCCGCGCCCGCCCCGGCGCGTGCTGACGACGGGTGGTTGCCGGGCGCGGGCCATCGTGACCCGGGTCATCTCGGTGGGGACCCCGGGGTCGGCGGGATCCGCGCTGAAGGAGGCGGTCGCCGTGCTCCGCCGGGGCGGGGTCGTGGCGTTCCCGACGGAGACGTTTTACGGCCTCGGTGCCGCCGCCCTCGACGCCGGCGCCGTGCGCCGGGTGTTCGAGATCAAGGGCCGTCCGGAGGGCAAGCCGGTGCTGGTGCTGGTCGACTCGGTCCCCATGGTCGAGGCCGTGGCGCTGGAGATCTCACCGCGGGCGCGGGCGCTGATGGCGGCGCACTGGCCGGGGGCGCTCACGCTCGTGCTCCGCGCGCGACCGGAGGTCCCCGTGGAGGTGACGGCGGCGACGGCCACCGTGGGCGTGCGCCTGTCCGCGCACCCGACCGCCCGCGCGCTGGTGACCGCGCTGGGCCTGCCCGTCACCGCGCCGAGTGCGAACCCGTCCGGCGGGACGCCGCCCACCACCGCGGCCGAGGTCCTCGCGCACTTTCGCGACCGTCTCGACCTCGTGCTCGACGGGGGCGTCACCGCCGGCGGCCAGCCGTCGACCGTGATCGACGTCACCGTGGAGCCGCCGCGCGTGCTCCGCGCCGGCGCCGTGCGCCTCGGATTCCACGAGCGTCATTAGCGAGTCATGCGCGTCACCGGGGTGATCCAGGCCGGAGGCCGGAGCACGCGGATGGGCGGCCGGCCCAAGGCGCTGCTCGAGCTGGGCGGGCGACGCATCATCGAGCGCGTGCTGGACGCCGTGCGGCCCGTGGTGGACGATGTGCTGATCGTGACCAACACGCCCGATCTGTACCGGTTCCTGGGGCTGCCGATGGTCGGCGACGCCTTTCCGGATCACGGCTCGCTCGGCGGGATCTACACGGGCCTGGCCGCCGCCGGCGGTGACGCCGCGTTCATGGTCGCCTGCGACATGCCGTTCGTGCACCCGGACGTCGTGCGTCTCGTCGTGGCGCGCGCGGCCGACGCCGACGTCGTCATCCCCCGGGTCGGCGATCAGCTGGAGACGATGCACGCGGTGTACGGCAAGGCGTGCCTGCCGCCCATCGAGACTCAGCTCCGGGCCGGTCGGCTCAAGATCGTCGGCTTCCTCCCGGCGGTGCGGGTGATCGAGATCTCCGAGGCGGAGGTCGCGCAACACCGGGCGCCCGACGTCGCGTTCATGAACGTCAACACCCCCGAGGAGCTGGCGCGCGCGCGGGCGATCGCGACCGGCCTGGGCTGACGCGTGAGCCGCCTGCGTCCGGTCCTCGTCGTCCACTACCACGAGATCAGCCTCAAGCGCGGCAACCGCCCGCTCTTCCTGCGTCAGCTCGCGCGGAACCTGGAGCGCGCGGTGGCCGACCTCGGCCCGGCCACGCTGCGCCAGCGACCCGGGCGGATCGTGCTCGACCTCGACGGGCATCGGCACCCGGAGGCCGCGCGCGATCGCGCGCTGCGCGTGTGCGGGGTGGCCAGCGTGCTGCTGGGCTACCGGACGGCGCCCACCGTGGACGCCATGCGCGCGGTCGTCGGTCAGCTCGTCGAGGGGCGACGGTTCGCGTCGTTCCGGATCAGCGCGCGCCGGGCGTTCAAGACCTATCCGCTGACCAGCGTCGAGCTGAACCGCCTCCTCGGCGCGTTCGTGCTCGACCGGGTCACCACCCGCGTCGACCTCGAGCACCCCGAGGTGGAGATCGTGGTCGAGGTGCTGCCCGACGAGGCGTTCGTGGCGCTGGACCGGCGTCCGGGTCCTGGCGGCCTCCCCGTCGGCGCCAGCGGCACCGTGGCCGGCCTCCTGTCGGGCGGCATCGACTCGCCGGTGGCGGCGTGGCGGATGATGAAGCGGGGGTGTCGCGTGGTGTTCGTGCACTTCCACAGCGTGCCGTACCTGTCGCCCACCTCGCAGGCCAAGGCGCGCGCCCTCGTCGAGCGGTTGACCGAGTGGCAGTACGCCTCGCGCCTGTACCTGGTGCCGTTCGGAGAGATCCAGCGCGAGGTGGTGCTCTCGGTCCCGCCGCCCGCGCGGGTCGTCGTGTACCGGCGGCTGATGGTCCGCATCGCGGAGGCGATCGGACGGCGCGCCGGCGCGCTGGCGCTGGCCACCGGCGAGAGCCTCGGGCAGGTGGCCTCGCAGACCCTGGAGAACATCGCGGCGATCGACGCCGCGGCGTCGCTGCCGATCCTGAGGCCCCTCGTCGGCATGGACAAGCTGGAGATCACCGGCGAGGCGCAGCGCCTCGGCACGTTCGAGATCTCCATCGAGCCGGACGCCGACTGCTGCACGCTGTTCACGCCCAGGCACCCGGCCACGCGGATGAAGGACGGCGACGTACGGGCCGCCGAGGCGCGTCTGGACCTGGACCGGCTGGTCCAGGCCGGCGTCGAGGGCGCCACCGTCGAGACCTTCGAGTTCCCGTCGCCGAGGACGGCGCCGCGGTGACGCCGACCCTCACGTTCCTCGGCGCCGCCGGGACGGTCACGGGCGCCAAGTTCCTGCTGCAGGCCGCCGGAGCCCAGCTGCTGATGGAGTGCGGCATGTTCCAGGGGCTGCGCGCCCTGCGCGAGCGCAATTGGTCGCCGCCACCGGTCGCGCCGGGCGGCCTGGCCGCCGTGCTGCTCTCGCACGCGCACATCGATCACTCCGGCTACCTGCCGCGGCTGGCGCGTGACGGGTTTGCCGGGCCGATCTTCTGCTCGCCCGGGACCGCGGACCTGCTGCGCATCATGCTGCCGGACGCCGCCCGCCTGCAGGAGGAGGAAGCCGAGTACCGCAACCGCGCGGGGGCGACCCGCCATCGGCCTGCGCTGCCCCTCTTCTCCGAGACGGACGCCGCCCGGGCGCTCGGCCTCCTGCGCCACGTCGAGCTCGAGAAGACGTTCGCTCCGGCTTCCGGCGTGGTCGCCCGCTTCCTTCCCTCCGGCCACATCCTGGGCGCGTCGATCGTGGAGGTGACGGCGGAAGGGCGGCGCCTGGTCTACTCCGGCGACCTCGGGCGCTACCGCGTGCCGATCCTGCGCGATCCGGCGCCGGTCGCCGCCGCCGACACGCTGCTGGTCGAGTCGACCTACGGCGACCGCGACCATCCCCACGACGACGGGACGACCGTCATCGTGGAGGCGGTCGAGCGCGCCGTCCAGCGGCGCGGCTTCCTGCTCGTCCCGGCGTTCGCGATCGGGCGCACCCAGGACCTCCTGTACCTGCTGCGCGAGCTCGAGTCGGCCGGCCGCCTGCCGCGTGTCCCCGTGTACCTCGACAGCCCGATGGCGATCGAGGCGACCGCGATCTACGCCAGACATCCCGACGAGCACGATGCGGAGGCGACGGGGGTGGCGGCGGCTGGCGGGCGGCCCTTCGTGCCCGGCCGGTTGCACCTGTGCCGGACGACCGCGGACTCGCGGCGTCTCAACGACCTCGACGGCCCGGCGATCGTCATCGCCGGCAGCGGCATGGCCACCGGAGGCCGGATCCTGCACCACCTGCGCCGCCGGCTGCCCGAGGCCGGCACCACCGTGCTGTTCGTCGGCTACCAGGCGGCCGGCACCCGCGGCCGCGCCCTGCGGGAGGGGGCCGACCGGGTGCGCATCTTCGGCGCCGACGTGCCGGTGCGGGCGAAGATCCTGGCCACCGACGCGCTCAGCGCTCACGCCGACCGCGGCGAGCTACTCCGCTGGCTCGCCGGCTTCGGCGCTCCTCCCGCGATGACATGGTGCGTGCACGGCGAGTCGGCGGCGGCCGCCGCCCTCCGTGACGACATTCGCCGCCGTCTCGGCTGGACGTGCGAGGTCGCCGCCGACGGCGGCCGGACGCCGGTGTGAGCCCCCAGCATGTAGTAGCTTGCTTGACCTGAGCGCCCACAATCGGTATGGTCGGCGTATGGCCCGGCGGCTCGCCGACGTCGACCCCGAGATCGCCAAGGCCCTCCACGAGGAGGCCCAGCGTCAGCACCGCAACCTGGAGCTCATCGCGTCGGAGAACTTCGTCTCCGAGGCGGTGCTCGAGGCGACCGGCTCGGTCCTCACCAACAAGTACGCCGAGGGATATCCTGGGCGCCGATACTACGGCGGCTGCGACGTGGTCGACGTCGTCGAGGATCTCGCGATCGGGCGGGCCCGCGAGCTGTTCGGGTGCGAGCACGCCAACGTCCAGCCCCACTCCGGGGCCCAGGCCAACATGGCCGTGTACTTCGCCGTGCTCAAGCCGGGTGACGTCGTGCTCGGACCGAACCTCTCTCACGGCGGCCACCTGACCGCCGGGAGCCCGGTGAACTACTCGGGCAAGTTCTACTCGGTCGTCGCCTACGGCGTGCGCCGGGACACCGAGCAGATCGACCTCGATCAGGTGCGAGACCTGGCGCGGCAGCATCGGCCGAAGCTCATCATCGCCGGAGGCTCGGCGTTTCCACGGGCGATCGACTTCGCGCCGTTCGGCGCGATCGCCCGGGAGGTCGGCGCCACCCTGATGGCCGACATCGCGCACCCGGCCGGCCTCATCGCGGCCGGCCTGCATCCGTCGCCGATCGGCATCGCCGACTTTGTCACCACGACCACGCACAAGACGCTGCGCGGTCCGCGGGGCGGCATGGTCATGTGCTCGAGCGCGCTCGGGCCCGGGCTCGACAAGACCGTGATGCCGGGCGTGCAGGGCGGCCCCCTGATGCACGTGATCGCGGCCAAGGCCGTGGCCTTCAAGGAGGCGCAGACGCCCGGCTGGCGCGCCTACCAGCAGCAGATCGTCCGCAACGCCCGGGCGCTGGCCGAGGCGCTGCTGTCCCGCGGTCACCGGCTCGTGTCCGGGGGGACCGACACGCACCTGCTGCTCGTCGACCTGTCCCCGCGGAGCATCACGGGCAAGGACGCGCAGGAAGCGCTCGATCGGGCCTGGATCACGGTCAACAAGAACACGATCCCGTTCGAGACGCGGAGTCCGATGGTGACGTCCGGCATCCGGCTCGGCACCCCGGCGGTGACGACGCGCGGGATGAAGGAGCCGGAGATGACGACGATCGCCGAGCTGATCGACCGAGTGCTCGGCAACCTCGGCTCCTCCGCGGTCGAGGCCAGGGTGCGCGACGAGGTGCAGGAGCTCACGGGACGCTTCCCGCTCTATCCGGACCGAGTGAGGTGAGCGACCGCGTCCCAGGAGAGGAGCGCCGATGAAATGCCCGTTCTGCGGCCACACCGAGGATCGTGTCGTCGATTCGCGCGTCGGCCGGGACGGCGAGTTCATCCGCCGCCGCCGCGAATGCCTGAAGTGCCACCGCCGCTACACGACGTACGAGTACATCGAGGACGTCCTGCCCCACGTCGTCAAGCGCGACGGGCGGCGTGAGCCGTTCGACCGCCAGAAGCTGCGGGGCTCGCTCCTGAAGGCCTGCGAGAAGCGCTCCATCGCCATCCAGGCGGTCGACAACGTGGTCGCCGACATCGAGGCCAAGCTCCACGAGCGCGCCGAGAAGGAGATCTCGAGCCAGGAGCTGGGCGACATGGTGATGGAGCAGCTGCAGCGCCTGGACCAGGTTGCCTACGTCCGGTTCGCCTCCGTCTACCGGCAGTTCAAGGACATCAACCAGTTCATGGACGAGGTCAAGGGACTGCTCAAGGACGACAAGTCGAAGGCGGCGCCGGCGCCGAAGCCCCGGGTTCCGGTCGGTCGGGTCGCCCGATAGCTCGCTTCTGGAGACGCGCCGGGACAGTTCGGCCCTGTCGCGTGGGTGGCCGACAGGGCCGCGGAGAACCGCCGATCCACTACTACTTCTTCTTGGCCTTCTTCGTTGTCATGTTCACCCCTCCCCGCGGTGTCAGTAACCCCGACGGCATTCTACGGGTAGTAGACGAAATGTGCCAAGCTGGAAGTCCAACATCTGGGGTTCGGCGGACCGGCCAGGCCCGCTATCTGGGGGTCGTCCAGCGGGTGTCGCGTTCGTTGACTTACCCCGCCCCACGCGGTAGCGTGTGCTCGCACTCTCTCTCCGCCAGTCGTTGCCAAACCACCGAGGGATCACACCCGAGGAGACCGAGCCTATGAAGCGGGCGCTGAAGAAGCTGGTGTTCGTCGAGCCGAAGTCCACGCACCTGCACATTTACAGTCGCGTCTGCATCCCGCGGCTCGGCTCCGTCCTGCTCGGCACGATCATGCGGAGCAAGGGCTACGACGTCCGCGTGTACATCGAGGACATCCAGGCCATCGACATGGGCGAGCTCATGTCGGCCGACCTGGTCGCGATCTCGGCCATCACGTCCACCGCGCCGCAGTCCTATAAGCTCGCCGACATGGCGCGGGCGGCCGGCAAGGTGGTCGTCATGGGCGGTACCCACACGAGCTTCATGCCGGACGAGGGCATGCAGCACGCGGACTTCATCGTGCGGGGCGAGGGCGAGTTCGCGTTCCAGGAGCTGGTTGACGCCGTCCAGCAAGGCGACGGGTTCGACAAGATCCAGAACCTCACCTACCGGACGAACGACGGCCACCTCGTCAACAACCCGGAGCGCCCCAAGATCCCCAACCTGGACGTCAACCCGATTCCCGACTACGCCCTGATCAGCGGCTGGAAGCCCGGCGGGGTCATCTCGGTCGCCACCTCCCGCGGGTGTCCGTTCTCCTGCACGTTCTGCTCGGTGCCCGGCATGTACGGCCACGCCTTCCGGACCCACTCGATCGAGCGCGTGCTGCAGGAGCTCGAGACCCACCGCGGCAACATGTACACGTTCTTCGCCGACGACATCTTCACCGCCAACAAGAAGCGCGTGAAGGAGCTGCTGCGGCAGATGATCGCCCGCAACCTGACCCCCGAGTGGGGAGCCCAGGTGCGGACCGAGACCGTCGACGACCCCGAGCTGCTCGCCCTGATGCGCGACTCCAACTGCTTCAACGTCTACGTCGGGTTCGAGTCCATCAACCCGCGCACGCTGAAGCTCTTCCAGAAGAAGCAGGACCTGGCCAAGATCGAGCGCTCCATCGATCGTTTCCACGAGCACAAGATCCGCATCCACGGCATGTTCGTGGTCGGTTCCGACGAGGACGACGTCGAGACCATCGACGCCACCGCGGAGTTCGCCCTCAAGCACGACATCGATTCCGTGCAGTTCATGATCCTGACGCCGATTCCCGGCTCGCCCGACTGGGACACCCTGTACTCCAAGGGCGACAAGTACGTCATCAACCGCAACTGGACGTTTTACGACGGGCACCACGCCGTGCACCAGCCGCGGCGCATGACCCCCTACGAGCTGCAGACGGCGGCCATCAAGGCCATGGAGAAGTTCTACTCGTGGCGCGGTATCGCCCGGAAGCTGCTCAAGCGCGACCTCTACTACACGACGATCCGCTACTGGGGCAAGAAGATGATCCGCGAGTGGTGGAAGGACGAGGACAACCGGGCCTACGTCGACTGGCTGCGCAACCAGCTGTACGGCGACGCGGCCGCGCTCGGACGCTCCGTCAAGACCGTCGGCCTGCCGGCAGCGCTGCTCCAGGACAAGCTGGGCCAGCTCCTGCAGCGGTTCCTCGGCGAGCTCGGTGTCACCGTGGTGCCGCTGGCCGAGGCGGCGGTGGAGGGGGCGACGACGCGCGCGCGGGAGGCCCTGGACTGCCTCATCACACCGATCGTCAAGCGCGCCGAGCAGGGCCGCGAGGAGTTCTACGCCCACCTCGCCACGGTCAACGAGACGCTGCACGCGAAGTGGGACAAGCTGCCGAAGGTGGCCTTCCCGATCATCGGCGACCAGGGCCCTGTCTTCGAGCCGTTCGCCAAGATCGGCCTGCTCGTCACCCAGAACCTCGACCGCATCCGCGACGCCTACAAGACGGCCGGCGTCGCCGAGGGTCTCTGGGAGGCCGCCTAGCCTCGCCGCTACTGGGCGTGGGGTTCGTGGACCGAGGACGGCCGCCGATGCGCGGCGCGCCGGACGAACTCCTCGTTCAGCGGCACTCCCTTCCGGCACAGGGGACACTCGGCCGGGTCGTACGTCGGGAAGTCACGGCTCACGAGGCTGAAGACGGGCTTGCCGTCCACCTCGACCGAGGTCCGACGCCACAGACAGCCGACGCCGACCACCTGGGCCCCGAACTGCTCCACGAGCTCGATCAGGAGATTCAGCGTGCTTCCGCTGGAAACCAGGTCTTCCACGAGCAAGACCCTGGTGCCCGGACGGATGAGCCGCTGGAACTCGACCGGTAGCGTCACCCGGCGCCGGCCCCGGGCCAGGCCCTTGGAGCCGTAGACGACGATCGGACGGGAGGGGTGGGCCCGCGCCACGCAGTGGGACAGGATGAGCGCGCCCGGGCCGGTCGAGAGCACGACGTCCACCGGCCACGGCGCGAAGTGTTTCGCGATGACGCCGCCCAGGCCCTCGGTGAACGACGGCTCGGTCGTGACGAGCGTCTTCTCGATGTACTCGCTGGTGTGCTGGCCGGACGGGAGCAGGACGTGGTCGTTGGCGTGGTAGGCGCCGGTGCGCTTCAGGATCTCGAGGTGGATCTTCTCCCGCACCTCGGCCTCGACCGCGACCGGGTCCTTCTTGGGCGGAGCCGCGCTCATCGGGGCCTCCTGCCGGGCATTATCGCACGGGCGCGTGCTAGACTCCCGCCATATGCGCGTTCTCGCTGTGGAAACCTCGTCGCTCGCCGGCGGGGTGGCGCTGCTCGACGGCGAGCGGCTGATCGCCGAGTACCTCCTCGACGTCAGCGTCACCCACTCCGAGCGGCTGATGGCTGCGATCGATCGCGCAATGGCCGAGGCGCGCTGGACGCCGGCGGCGCTGCAGGGCCTCGCGGTGGCGGTCGGTCCCGGCTCGTTCACGGGCTTGCGGATCGCGGTCAGCACCGTCAAGGGACTGGCCGTGGCGCTGGGCCTTCCGATCGCCGCCGTGCCGACCCTCGACGCGATGGCCGCCGCGCTGCCGTGGGCGGCGTTACCGGTCTGCCCCGTCCTCGACGCCCGCAAGGGCGAGGTGTACGCCTCGTGCTACCGCTGGGACGGTCGCGCGATGCGCCGTGTGTGGGACTACCTCGCCCTGGCCCCGGACGCGCTGGCCGAGCGCCTGACCGAGCCCACGATCCTGATCGGTGACGGCGCCGGCGCCATCCACTCGTCCCGGGCGCGGATGGTTCCGCCCCCGCGCCGGGTGCCGTCGCCGGCGTGCGTCGGCGCGCTCGGACTCGAGCGTCTGCGGCGGGGGGACACCGTCGAGGCCGCCGCCCTGCAACCGCTGTATCTCAGGCCCTCGGAGGCGGAGCTGAAGCGTCGTGCCCTCGCTGGCGCTTGACCGCATGCGGCCCGAGGACCTCGACGAGGTCCTCGCCATCGAGCGGGCCTCCTTCACGATGCCGTGGTCCCGCGGTGCCTTCCTCTACGAGCTGCAGCAGAATCGCGTGGCCCGGTGCTGGGTCGGCCGGGGCGCCGACGGCGAGGTGATCGGCTACCTGTGCCTGTGGGAGGTGGCCGACGAGCTGCACATCACCAACGTCGCAGTGCGTCCCGACGCACGCCGGCAGGGCGTGGCACGAGCGCTGATTCAGAGCGTGCTCGGGGACGGCCGGCGGCGGGGATTCAAGATCGTCGTCCTCGAGGTCCGACCAAGCAACACCCACGCCCTGTCCCTGTACGAGTCGTTCGGGTTCCGCGTCGTCGGCCGGCGTCACGGTTACTACTACGACACCGGCGAGGATGCGCTCGTCATGGAGATCGACCTCAACGTGTCCCGGGAACCCGGCGACCAGGTCCGACGTTAATCGTCCAATGCGGTCGGCGCTCATGGGTGCCGCGCTCGCGCTCGGCCTGGTGCTGTGCCGGGTCCCCGTCGCGGCCGGCCAGGGTGGGTCGCCGTCCGCGGCGGAGGTGGCGCGCGGACGCTACGTGTTCGGCGCCACCGGGGGCTGCGGCTGTCACACGGTTCCCAAGGGGCAGGTGAACGCCGGGGGGCGCCGCTACGACGGCCCGTTCGGCACGGTGTACTCCAGCAACATCACGCCCGATCGGCAGACGGGGATCGGAACATGGACCGATGAGCAGATCATCGCCGCCATCCGGCTCGGCCGCCGGCCCAACGGCGAGCGCCTGCTGCCGGTGCACCCGTTCCCGGTCTTCAACGGGATGGCCGAGGAGGATCTGCGAGCCGTCGTCGCATTCCTCCGGACGACGCCGCCCGTGACACGACAGAATCAGGCCCGGCGGATCAGCGTGCCCCTCTTCGAGTCGGTGTTCCTGCCGGCCTGGCTGGCGGCGTTCGCGCCGCGCGAGACCCCGCCGCCGAGGGCGCCGACGGCAGGGCCGGCGCGCGGTGAGTACCTGATCAAGGCGGTCGGTCACTGCGGGGAGTGCCACACCCCGCGCACTCTCACCATGGCCAGTGACAACAGCCGCTTCCTGGCCGGCACGCCCAAGGGACCCGAGGACCAGGCGATCCCGAACATCACGCCCGATCCCGACACGGGGATCGGCAAGTGGTCCGTGGAGGAGATCGCCGACTATCTGGGCAGCGGCAACAAGCCCGACGGCGACGTCGTCGGCGGGCTCATGGCCGAACTGATCGAGGGCACGCTGAGCGGCTACAAGGACCTCACGCAGGCGGACCGGGCGGCGATCGCCCAGTATTTGAAGACGGTTCCGCCCATCCGCAACAAGATCGGGAAGAAGTAGTGCATTCCGCGGGTCGGCCGAGGCCCCCGCGCAGCGACGAGGAGGCGAGATGAGATCACCCATGGTTCGGCGGGCGACGGTGGTGACGGCAGGGCTGGTTGTCTTCGCGCTGGCCGGTTCGGCGACCGGTCAGATGAGCGCGGACAGCGCCATCGAGGCGCGCAAGAAGCTCATGAAGGAGCAGGGGGCGGCCTGGAAGAGCATCCAGGACAAGACCAAGGCCGGTCAGGTGAAGGAGCTCGTTCCCGATGCGGAGAAGCTGATGTCGACCTCGAAGGACATCCCGGGCCTGTTCCCGGAGGGGTCGCTGAATCCCGAGAAGTCGGCGGCCAAGCCCGAGATCTGGCAGAAGCGTGCCGAGTTCGACGCCGCCGCCAAGAATCTCGAGACGTGGTCGACGAAGCTGCGCACCACCGCCGAGACCGGCAACGCGGAGGCGACCCAGGCGATCGTCAAGGACTTCGGCCGCCAGGCGTGCGGCACGTGTCACCAGCCGTTCCGGGTTCCGCCCAAGCAGTAACCGATCACGGTACGGGAAGAACACCGATGCGAGGACATCTCGATCTCGGCCTGGCGGCCCTGGCGATGGTGCTGCTGCCCGTCGGGGCCGCTGCCGACACGCTCAGCTTCAAGCTGCTCCCGCGGTACTCCTACGCGACGTTCAAGACCGACGCTCCGCTCGAGACGGTGGTGGGTCACACCGCCGACACCGGGCTGCAGGGCGAGCTCAGCGTCGATCCCGCCCGGCCGCAGGCGGCCAAGGGCGTCGTGAGGGTCGACATGAGCGTCGTGCGAACCGGCATCGACAAGCGTGACGCCGACATGCGGTCCAAGTCCTACCTCGACACGGAGATCGAGGCCAACCGGTGGGTGACCTTCCAGGTGACCGGCGTCGAGACTTCCGGCCCCCTGGAGCCGGGCAAGGGGGTGCCGGCCAAGATCCGCGGGCTGCTCACCGTGAAGCAGAAGCCGGTCGAGCGGACGGCGGACGGCACGGTCACCTACATCAAGCTGTCGCCCGAGCAGGTCGAGGCGCAGAAGCGTTTCGGCTTCACGTCGGACAACATCAAGGTCCGCACCCGGCTCGGCACGACCTTCACCGACCACGACATGCACGTGCCCCAGCTGCTCATTCTCAAGCTGTCCAACGACATCGCGATCGAGACGGACCTGACGTTCATCACGCCGTGACGCTCCGCCTCGGGCGGCCGTCCGACCGGGCCACCGGTCGGACGGCCGCCGCCGGGCCGGGTGCTACAATCCGCTGGCTCCACCGTTCATATGGCTGGCCACACCACTCCGCGCGTCTCCGATCCGGCGGTGCTCGTCGAGCGCATGCTGGGCGGCGATCGGCTCGCGCTCGCGCGGCTCATCACGCACGTCGAGAACAGGACGGCGGCGGTGCCGGCCATCATGAAGGCGGTGCACGGACGGGCGGGCGCCGGCTACGTGGTCGGCATCACCGGCCCGCCGGGGGCGGGCAAGTCGACGGTGGTGGATCGGCTGACGGCACGACTGCGGTCGGCCGACGCCATGATCGGGATCGTGGCGGTCGATCCCTCCAGCCCGTTCACCGGCGGGGCCGTGCTCGGCGATCGCATTCGCATGCAGGCCCACGCGCTCGACCCGGGGGTCTTCATCCGCTCGATGGCCACGCGCGGCTCGCTCGGGGGGCTCGCCCGCGCGACCGGAGAGGTGATCAAGCTGCTGCTGGCGTTCGGCCACGCCTGGGTGCTGGTGGAGACGGTCGGCGTCGGCCAGACCGAGCTCGACATCATGCGCCTGGCCGACACCACGGTCGTCGTGCTGGTCCCGGAGTCGGGCGACGCCATCCAGACGATGAAGGCCGGCCTCATGGAAGCCGCCGACCTCTTCGCGGTCAACAAGGCCGATCGCCCCGGCGCTCCCGCCTTGATGGCCGAGCTGAAGTTCGCCGCGCACCTGCACGCGAACAGCGCGGCGACACCCAGGGACGTCGAGTGGGAAATTCCGGTGCTGTCGTGTCAGGCCCAGGCCGACGTCGGCATCGCCGAGCTGCTCGACGAGATCCATCGCCACCGCCGCGCGCTGGAGACCAGCGGGGCGCTGGAGAACCGCCGGCGCCGCCGGCGCCGGGCCGAGCTGGAGGCACTCCTGATCGAGGAGTTTCGTGGACGCGTCGCCCGGGGGCTGGCCGGCGGCGCGCTGCGCGCCAAGCTCGACGAGGTCGAAGCCGGCGCGACCGATCCCTACTCGGCGGTGGCGGCGATGCTGCCCATGGTGTCCCTGGACGACGTCTGACTCGGCCGCTCTCGCCGCCTCGCAGGCGCCGGGTCGCCGGCGTCGGGCCGCGTCAGCCGGCTCGCCCCTCCCGGCTCACGCGCGCTCCACCGACTGCGTGAGCTGGATGTCGACGTGCCAGATGTGGCCGCTCAGCCAATCGTCCACGATGTCGGCCAGCTGGCCTGTGGTCGCGAGGTCGACGCCGGCCGCCGCATGTCGCCGCGTGAACCCGGCCAGGACCTCGACGAATTTCCCGTGCGCCGCAGGTTCTCCTGGGCGGCCGGGCAGCGGTCGCGGTCCATGCGCTCCTCTTCGAAACGGAAGTCCGGCGGTCGGCCTCGCCCGCGCGCGGGTGCGCCCGAGGCATCACGGGTCCCGTGGTATCGTTGGAGCCCTCATGACGACGGCGACCGTGCCGTTTCGCGACACGTTCTGGAATGTTCCCGGCTGGGCTCAGGTGCTGCTCTACGTCGGTGGCGTCGTGGCCGTGGCGCTGTTCGCCTGGGGACTGTGGCAGCGCGTTCGGCTCTGGCGCGCCGGCGGTCCCGAGCAGCGCTTCGACCAGATTCCCCAGCGCGTGAAGCTCGTCGCCAAGCACGCGCTGGGGCAGGTGCGGACCCTGTCGCAGGCCTATCCGGGCGTGATGCACGCGATCATGTTCTGGGGATTCCTCGCGCTGTTCATGGGCACGGTGCTGGCGACGATCGACTACGACATCACGCTGCCGCTGTTCGGCTACAAGCTGCTCAGGGGCGACTTCTACCTCGCCTACGAGACGGTCCTCGACCTGTTCGGGCTGTTCTTCGTGATCGGCCTCGGCATGGCGGTGTGGCGGCGCTTCGTGCTGCGGCCGTCTCGCGTCGATCCGACCGCGCGCTTCGCCGGCGTCCTCGCCCTGCTGTTCGTGATCAACCTCAGCGGGTTCGTGATGGAGGCCTGCCGTCTGGCCGTGGTGCAGCCCTGGTGGGGGCCGTGGTCGCCGGTGGGCTGGGCGCTGGGCCAGGCCATGCTGTCGGCGGGCCTGGGCGAGGGCGCGCTGCGCGCGACGCACCTCGGCGTGTGGCTCGGCCACGCCGCCATCTCGCTGGCCTTCATCGCCGTCGTCCCCCGCTCCTACTTCCTGCATCTGCTGACGACCCCCCTCAACATCTTCTTCTCGAAGCTGACGCCCCGCGGCGAGATCCGGAAGATCGAGAACATCGAGGAAGCCGAGAGCCTGGGGATCTCGAAGCTCGAGGAGTTCTCCTGGAAGCGACGGCTCGACTTCGACGCCTGCGTCGAGTGCGGGCGCTGCCAGGCGGCCTGCCCGGCCTACCTGGCCGGCACCGCGCTGAGCCCCAAGCAGATCATCGTCAAGCTCAAGCGCCACCTGCATGGCGAGCTGCCGGGGCCGATCCACGGCGAGTTGATCAAGGCCGACGAGCTGTGGGCCTGCACGACCTGCATGGCCTGCGTCCAGGAGTGCCCGGCCTTCATCGACATCGTCGACACGATCCTCGACCTGCGGCGCTTCCTCACGCTGTCCGAGGGCGCCTTGCCGTCGACGGCGCCCCAGTCGCTGCAGAACATCCAGCGCGCCGGCAACCCGTGGGGGCTGCCCGCGGCCGAGCGGCTGGCGTGGGCGCACGGGCTCGACGTGCCAGTCCTGGAGCCCGGCCGGGAGGTGGAGTACCTCTACTGGGTCGGCTGCTCGGCCTCGTACGACAAGCGCAACCAGGCGATCGCCCGCTCCGTCGTCGCCATCCTCAAGAAGGCCGGCGTGTCGTTCGCGGTCATGCAGGAGGAGCGGTGTCACGGCGAGGTGGCCCGCCGCCTGGGCGAGGAGTACCTCTACCAGACCGTGCAGGCCGAGAACGTCGAGGCCCTCAACCGGTACCGCTTCCGGAAGGTCATCACCCACTGTCCGCACTGCTTCAACACCATCAAGAACGAGTTCCCGCAGTTCGGCGGCGCCTACGAGGTGCTGCACCACTCGCAGGTCATCGACGAGTTGATCCAGGCCGGGCGCATCAAGCCGATCAAGCAGGTGGCGGCGGCGGTCGCCTTCCACGACTCCTGCTACCTCGGCCGCTACAACGGCATCATGGACGCGCCCCGCCGGGCGGCGGCCGCGGTGCCCGGCCTGCGCGTGATCGACCCGCCGCGCGCCCGCGAGCGCGGCCTCTGCTGCGGCGGCGGCGGCGGCCACATGTGGATGGAGATCAAGTCGGAGAAGCGCGTCAACATCATCCGCACCGAGGAGCTGCTGGCCGTGGGCGCCGGCGTGGTGGCCACCGCGTGCCCGTTCTGCCTGGCCATGGTGGACCTCGGCCGCAAGGTCAAGGGGGCGGAGGGGACGCTCGCCGTCAAGGACGTCAGCGAGCTGGTCGCCGAGAGCCTCGAGTGAAGCAGCTGCTCCGCGCCTTGCCCGATCTGGTGCGGCTCATCGCCCGGCTGATCGGCGATCCGCTGCTGCCGCGCGGGGCCAAGATCGCCCTGGGAGCGGCGATGGTCTACCTCGCCAGCCCCGTCGACCTGATCCCCGACTTCATCCCGCTGGTCGGCTACCTCGACGACGTCCTGCTCGCCGCGCTCCTCGTCGACGGCCTGCTCAACTGGGTCGACCGCGCGCTCGTGCTGAAGTACTGGCCGGGCACGCCGGACTCGCTGGAGCGTCTGGCCCGGGCGGCCCGCATGCTGGCGGTGTGGGTGCCCCGGCGGCTGAAGGCCCGGATCTTCGCCGCCCGCGCCTGAGCCGTTGCATCCGGCCGCCGGCTCTGACACTCTCTGGGCCATGTCGCCCCTGACCCCCGCGCAGGCCGCCGAGGTCCGAGCGCGCTTCGGCACGCCGTGCTACGTGTACGACCGCGAGGCGCTCGAGGCCGCCGCCCGGCGCGCGCTGGCGTTTCCGGCGCCGTTCGGCTTCACGCTCCGCTACGCGATGAAGGCCAACCCGAGCCGGGGCGTGCTGACGCTGTTCCGCGAGCTGGGGCTGCACGTGGACGCCTCCAGCGACCACGAGGTCGAGCGTGCGCTGCGCGCGGGGTTCCCGCCGGCGGCCATCCAGCTCACCTCGCAGATGCCGTCGCCGCGGCTGGCCGAGCACCTGGCCCGCGGCGTGCTCTACAACGCCTGCTCGCTGCACCAGCTCGAGGCCCTGGGACGGCTGGCGCCCGGTCGAGAGGTCACCGTGCGGATGAACCCCGGCCTGGGGACCGGCTCCACCAAGCGCACCAACACCGGCGGGCCCGCCTCGAGCTTCGGCATCTGGCACGAGTACCTCGGCGACGTGAAGAGCCTGGCCGAGCGCCACGACCTGCGGATCACGGGGCTGCACAGCCACGTCGGCTCCGGCACCGACCCCGAGGTCTGGAAGCGCTGCACGCGCATGACGCTGGACCTCGCCGCCAAGCTGCCCGACGTCCAGCGCGTGAACCTGGGCGGCGGCTTCAAGGTCGGCCGGATGGCCGGCGAGCCCTCGGCCGACCTCGCCGAGGTGGGGGGCCACGTCCGCGACGAGCTGCTCGCGTTCCGCGATCGTGACGGCCGGGCGCTGCACCTGGAGATCGAGCCGGGGACGTACCTGGTGGCCAGCGCCGGCAGCGTCGTCGCCACCTGCGTCGACGTGGTCGACACCGGGCGCGACGGCTACCTGTTCGCCAAGCTCGACACCGGCATGACGGAGGTCACCCGACCCTCGCTCTACGGCGCCCAGCACCCGATCGACGTGCTCGGCGAGGGTGGGGAGGACGCCGACGTCGTGTTCGTGGGACCGTGCTGCGAGTCGGGGGACATCCTCACGCCGGCCCCCGGCGATCCCGAGGCCCTGGCTCCGCGGCGCGTGCGCCGCCCGCGGATCGGCGACCTGGTGCTGGTCGGCGGCGCCGGCGCCTACTGCGCCGCGATGTCGACGATCACCTACAATTCCTATCCGCAGGCGCCCGAGATCATGCGGGAGCCGGACGGCACGCTGCGTCTCCTGCGACGTCGCCAGCGGCTCGAGCAGGTCTGGGAGAACGAAGTCTAGCCGTTGACGCGCCTGGGCCTGCTGGCCGCCCTCGCGGCGGTGTACTTCCTCAGCGGCAAGATCGGCCTGCAGTACTTCGCGGTGGTCCACGCCAGCGCCAGCCCGGTGTGGCCGCCGGCCGGCATCTCCCTGGCCGCGTTCCTGCTGGTCGGCGACCGGGTCTGGCCGGCCATCGCCGTCGCCGCGTTCCTCGTCAACGTGACCACCGCCGGCTCCCTGGTGACCGCGTTCGGGATCGCGGCCGGCAACACGCTGGAGGGCGCGGTGGGCGCGCGGCTGGTGCGGCGGTTCGCCGGCGGCGCGCGCGCCTTCGAGCGGGCGGCCGACGTCTTCCCGTTTCTCGCGGCCGGCGCCCTGCCGAGCGCGGCGCTGGGCGCGACGATTGGCGTCACCTCGCTGGCGCTGGCCGGCTACGCGGCCTGGGCCCACTACGCCGGCATCTGGATGACGTGGTGGCTGGGCGACGTCGCGGGCGACGTCGTGCTGGTGCCCGCCCTGCTGCTCTGGCACCGCCACCGCGGGCTGGGCGAGATCGGGCGGCGTCCGGTCGAGGCGGCCGCGCTGCTGCTGGCCGTGCTCGTGGTCGCCCAGATCGTGTTCGGTGGCGCGGTGCCCTTCACCACCAAGACCTACCCGCTCGAGTTCTTCATGATCCCGGTCCTGCTGTGGGCCGCGTTCCGGTTCGGCCCGCGCGAGGCGGCCACCGCGCTCGTGCTCCTGGCCGTGCTGGCGGTGGCCGGGACGCTGCGCGGCGTCGGGCCCTTCGCCGCCGGCACCCCGAACGAGTCCCTCCTGCTGCTGCAGGCGTTCATGGTCACGATGGGCGTGACGATCCTGCCGGTCGCCACGCTCGTGTGGGACCGCCGGCGCGACCAGGCCGAGCGCGCCCGGCTGCTCGGCCGCGAGCAGAGCGCGCGGGCCGAGGCGGACGAGCGCCGGCGCGTGGCCGAGGAGCTGGCCGCCACCGCGCGCTCGTTCACGGAAGCGCTGCACGTCGCCGACGTGGGCGCGCGGGTCGTCGACGTGATCCTGGGCTCCTTCGGCGCGCGCGCCTCCGGCCTGCGCCTGCTCACCCCGGACGGATCGCTGCAGGGCGTCGCCTTCGGCGGCGGCATGCGGATGGTCTTTCCGCCGGGCCACGCGCTGCCCGGCGGCAACGGGTCGGTCTCGGGCCTGGCGGTCGCCGCGGCGGCGCCCGTGTGGAGCGACGACGTGTTCGGCGATTCCCGCCTCGACCTCGCCGACGAGGTCCGGCGCGGGATGACCGCGGCCGGCGATGCCGCCGTGCTGGCCGTGCCGTTGCGGGTCAAGGGCCAGATCATCGGGGCGCTGTCGGTGGCGGACGCCCCCGGGCGCCGCTTCACCGCGGCCGACGCCGACCGGCTGCAGGCGTTCGCCGACCAGGCGGCGATCGCCGTGGACAACGCGCGCCTCTACGAGGAGGCCACCCGGCAGCGGCGCGAGTCGGAGGTCGTGGCGGCCCTGGCGGCCGAGATCAACCGCTCGCTCGACCTCGATCACGTGCTGCAGCAGGTCGCGGAAGCGGCGACCGCGCTGTGCGGCGGGGACGTGACCCACATCGCGCTGAGCGAGCCGGGCAGCGAGGCCCTGCGCCTGCGGCTGGCCGTGGGCTCCCGCCTGCCCGTCGATCGGGAGCTGCGGCTCGCTCCGGGGGAGGGCCTGGGCGGCCTCGTGCTGGCGACGCGTCGCCCGCTCCGCACGGTCGACGCCCGCGAGGATCCCCGGGTGGACCCCGACCACCGCACGATCCTCGACATCGAGGACGTCCGCTCGGCGATGATCGTGCCCATTCCCGGCGAGGACCGGATCGAGGGGCTGGTGTACGTCAGCCGCCGGCGCGTGGCCCCGTTCAGCGAGCACGACGAGACGATCGGCCAGCGGCTGGCCGATCACGCGGCCATCGCGATCCGCAACAGCCGGCTGTTCGCGGCCGAGCGCGAGGCCCGCGGTGAGGCTCACGCCGCCAACCGCGCCAAGGACCATTTTTTGGCCACCCTGTCGCACGAGCTGCGCACGCCGCTGAACGCCGTGATGGGCTGGCTCCGCATGCTGCGCAACCCGCGGCTGGACGACGCGCAGAAGCGCCACGCCCTCGACGTCATCGAGCGCAACGCACGGCTGCAAGCCCAGCTCATCAACGACCTGCTCGACGTCTCCCGCATCATCGCGGGCAAGCTCGAGATGGACCGGTACGCCGTCGACCTGGTGCCCGTGGTGCAGGAGGCCATCGAGGACATGCGGGGCGACGTCGAAGGCAAGGCGCTCGCCCTCGTCGTGCGCCTCGACCCGACGACCGGCGAGGTGCTGGGGGATCCCGTGCGGCTGCAGCAGATCGTCGCCAACCTGCTGTCCAACGCGGTCAAGTTCACGCCCCACCACGGCCGCATCGAGGTCCGGCTCGAGCGCGTCTCGGTCAACGCGCGTCTGACGGTCGCCGACAGCGGCGAGGGCATCGAGCCGCGGATGCTGCCCCACGTCTTCGAACCGTTCCAGCAGGCGGACAGCACCACCACCCGCACCCACCAGGGGCTCGGCCTCGGCCTGGCGATCGTGCGTCAGCTGGTCGAGGCGCACGGCGGCCGTGTGCGCGTGGACAGCCCCGGCCGGGCGCAGGGGGCGACCTTCGTCGTCGAGCTGCCGATCGTGGCGCTGCGCGAGCGCCGCGCGGGAGCCCACCGCGCCTACGCCGAGGCGGCGCCGCCCGACGCCCGCCTGGAGGGGCTCACCGTGCTCGTCGTCGACGACCACGGCGACGCCCGCGAGCTGCTGGCGCTCGTCCTGCGCGAGCGCGGGGCCGCGGTCCAGCTGGCCGGCAGCGCGGCCGAGGCCATCGAGATCCTGGGACGCGAGCCCGTCGACGTGCTGGTCAGCGATCTGGCCATGCCCGATGCTGACGGCTACGCGCTCATCGCGGCCGTGCGGTCGAGCAGCCAGCCCACCATCCCGGCCGTCGCCCTGACCGCCTACGCCGGGCGCGATGCGCGCGAGCGCGCCATCGCGGCCGGCTTCTCCGCCTACACGACCAAGCCCGTCGATCCCGAGGACCTCATCGACCTGATCGTGAAGCTGCCACGCCGCTGACGTCGCGGCGTCGCCTCGATGGTACGGTTCTTGGAGCCCTCCTACGCGTTTCGGGTGATGGCGCGCACGGGCGCCCTTACCGGCGCCGGGCGGGAACCGGCTCGATCCCGATCGGCGTGCGACCGTCCACCTCAGCATCGACGCGACGGGCGTCGGTAGGAGTTCGGAGACCGGGAGATGGGAGTGCTGGCTGATCTCCGCAAGTTCGTGCGGCAGCATCGCTCGTGCGGGGTCCTCGCCATTCACCTGGAGCCGCCTGCCGATACGACCTACTGCATCGAGATCACCTGCCGGGCGTGCGCCACCGCCTTACGCCGCACGATCGATCCCGGGGCGGCGTGCTGGGACCTGGTGCACACGGACCTGCTGCTGGCGTCCAACTGACGTCGGGCGACGGCGTGGGGACGGTCGTGTAGCTGTTACACGTGCCGCTGTGAAAATGTTTTCTAGACTTTCCTGATCAGGGGCCTCTTCCGTATACTGACTCGCCGATCACTGCGGCGCCGGGCTATCGGCGTCCGCTCGAACACTCCACGATCGAGCGAGAATGCGAACCGATCTTCAGGCGACGAGTGGCCGAGTCAGCGGACTGGTCGATGTGCTGGACCGCGTCCTGGACAAGGGTCTCGTCGTCGCCGGCGACATCAAGATCTCGCTGGCGGAAGTCGAGCTGCTCACGATCCGTGTTCGCCTGATCGTGTGCTCCATCGACAAGGCCGAGCAGATTGGCCTCGACTGGTGGCGGTACGACACGCACCTCGCCCCCGCCCGAGACCGGCTCGCCGTCGAGAACGCCTCGCTGAAGAAGCAGATCAGGAGCCTGGAGCGCCGCGTCGCCGCGCTGGCGGGCGCAACGGCACGCGCGGGCCCGGCCGACCGAGTCAGGGGACGGCGACCGTTCCCGGGGAGATCCAACGATGCCCGTTGAACGCACGACCGGTGGCAGCAGCCTCATCGACGTTCTCGATCGGGTGCTCGACAAGGGGATCGTGATCGACGCCTGGGTGCGCGTCTCCCTCGTTGGTATCGACCTGATCACCGTCGAGGCTCGCGTCGTCGTCGCGTCGATCGACACCTACCTCAAGTACTCCGAGGCCGTGGGCTCGGTGGCGCCGGTGTCCAAGCCGGCGCTGGCCTCCGGTGACGGGCGCGCGAGCGACGCCGTCCTGGCCGAGAACGCCACGCTCCGGGCCCAGCTGGCCGCCGCCGGGCGCGACGGCAGCGCCCGTCGCCGTCGCGCGAGCGTCGTCAAGACTCCCTGATCCATGCCGGCCGCGCGCGGTACGGCCTCCCGCGCCCTCCCCCGGTCGTCCGGGCCCGGCCGCGCCGCTCGCCTGGAGCTCCTCGAGGCGCTGCTCGTCGTCAACGATCCCGCCCAGTGCGCCCAGCGAGCCCTGGCCTGGCTCCAGCGCCGGGCCGCCATCCGGAGGGGCGCCTGCCTGGCCGCGCATCCGGGCGATGGTCCGCGGCTCGTGCCCGTCGCCAGCCTGGGCGTGCCGCTGAATCGGATCGAGGCCTACAGCGTCGACCTCGTGCTGCGCGAGCATCCGCTGACCCGCGCGCTGCTGGCGGCCCAGCCGATCGTCATCTCGCCGAACGGCGACACGGTCGCCGTCACCCCTCTGGGGCGGTGCGAGGTGTACGCGATCCCCCTGGCTCCGCTGGACCCGAGTGATCTGCCGGCCGGCCTGATGCTGGTGACGCCCCTGACGCCGCCGCTCGTCCGCGAGGCGCGCTGGCTGGGGCGGGTGCTCGGGCCGCGCCTGGCCTCGCTGGTCGGGACCGCTCGGCTGGAGCAGTCGGAGCAGCGGCTGCAGCGCGACCGGCGCCAGCTGTCGACGATCATCAACGCGGTGACCGACCCGATCCTGCTGACCGACGGCGAGGGCCGCATCATCATCGCCAACGCGCGAGCCGAGGCGCTGCTGGCCACCGACGACGACCAGAGCGAGGGCCGCCGGCGGGCGGTGGCGCTCAACAACATGCTGTTCTCGGCCGCCCTGACCCGGCAGTCCATCGAGGGCGTCGGGGCGCCGCGTCACGAGGTTCCGCTGGTCGACCCGGTCGACGGCTCCGACCTGCTGTTCGAGCTGATCAGCACCACCACGACCGGCGCCCGCGAGGGCACCGGCATCGTGTCCGTCCTGCGCAACGTCACCGACCTGCAGCGGGCCACCGCGGAGCTCGAGGAGAACTATCGCAAGCTGCGCCAGACGGAGGCCGGCGCCCGCGCCGAGCGCGACCGCCTGGACCTGGTCATCGACTCCGTGGCCGATCCGATCCTCGTCACCGATCCCGGCGGCAACACGGTCATGATGAACGCGCCGGCCGAGCACCTGTTCACCGCGCCCGAGTCGGCCAGCGCCGAGGCCCAGCGGATCGTGCAGGCCAACGACGCGCACTTCTCCTCGTTCGTGTCCAACCTGTTCTTCGAGGGCGGCACGCTGCGCCGCAGCGGCGGCATCGGCCTCGTCGACCCGGCCACCGGGACGAGCCTGCCGATGGAAGCCATCTCCGGCAAGATCGTCTCCGACGGCGGCGAGGTCACCGCGCTCGTCACCATCCTGCACGACCGCACCGAGGAGCTGGAGCGGGCCCGGCTCTACGAGGAGCTGAAGCGGGCGTCGGCCGAGCTGGAGCGCAAGGTCCGGGAGGCCACCGCCGAGCTGGTCCGCCAGAACGAGCTGCTGCGGCGCTCCCACATCGCGCTGGAGCAGGCCTCGACCCTGAAGTCGCAGTTCCTCGCCAACATGTCGCACGAGTTCCGGACGCCGCTCAACGCGATCCTGGGGTACACGAGCATGCTGCTCAAGGGCGTGTCCGGCGAGCTGAGCGCCCAGCAGCGGCGCAACCTGGAGCGCATCGACTCCAACTCCCAGCACCTGCTGTCGATCATCAACGACATTCTCGACATCACCCGCATCGAGGCGGGCAAGATGCCGCTGACGCTGGGCGACTTTCCGATTCCCGACCTGATCCGCGAGGTCCTGGCCGAGGTGGAGCCGCTGATCGCCCGCACCCGGCTGGCCGTCACCAGCCGCATCGACGGCGCGCTGCCGCCCCTGCGGAGCGACCGCCAGAAGCTCAAGCAGATCGTCATCAACCTGCTGACCAACGCGCTCAAGTTCACGCCCCAGGGCTGGGTGACGGTCACGGCCGGACACGATGCGGCCGGGGATCGGGTGGCCATCGCCGTGGCCGACAGCGGCATCGGCATCTCGCCCAAGGACCAGAGCGTGATCTTCGAGGACTTCCGCCAGGCCGACGACTCGCCGACGCGCCAGTACACCGGGGCCGGCCTCGGGCTGGCCATCTGCCGCCGGCTGGCCTCGATGCTCGGCGGGGAGTTGACCGTCCGCAGCGCCCTCGGCGAGGGCTCGACGTTCACGCTCACCGTGCCGTGCCGGCCGGCGGACGAGCGATGACGGCTCCTCCCCCCACCCTGGTCCTGCTGGTCGACGACTATCCCGACAACCGCGACATCTACGTGCAGTACCTGACCTATGCCGGGCTCCGGGTCGAGGAGGCCGAGAACGGCCACCAGGCGCTCGACAAGGCCTTCTCGCTGCGACCGGACGTCATCGTGATGGACCTGTCGCTGCCCGGGCTCGACGGCTGGGAAGCCACGCGGCGCCTCAAGGAGGACCCGCGCACCCGCGACATCCCCGTCATCGCGCTCACGGGCCACGCGCTCGCCGGTCACTCCAAGGTCGCCTTCGAGGCCGGCTGCGACGCGTTCATCACCAAGCCATGCCTGCCGGAGCGGCTGCTCGAGGAGATCCGCGCGATCCTCACCGCCGCCCGGTCACGATCGGGGGATCCCACGTCATGAGCCGCACGATCAAGCCGAGTCGCCGCCCTCGGACCGCCGCCGGCGAGCGCCGGGCCAAGCCGCTCGCGCCGACCGCCGAGTCGCGCGTCATCCGGGAGGACACGCCGGGCTCGCACTTGCCGGCGGGGGCGACCCGCATGCCCGGCTCGCCGCCCGCGTCGTCGGACAAGCGCGGCAAGTACGTCTACTGCATCGTGCGCGGCGACGAGCCGCTCCGCTTCGGCCCGATCGGGTTCGGCGCTCCCGCCGGCGAGGTGTACACCGTGCTCTACGAGGACATCGCCGCCGTCGTCTCCGACGCGCCGATCGAGGTCCTCGACGCGACCCGGGAGAACGTGCTGGCCCACGAGCGGGTCAACGAGGCGGTGATGAAGTACCAGACGGTCATCCCGATGTCGTTCGGGACGGTGTTCAAGACGCGCGACGACATCGTCGAGCTGCTGCGCGGCGCCCACGGCGCCTTCCAGGACGTCCTGACCAAGATGGAGAACAAGGTCGAGTTCGGTCTCAAGGTGCTGTGGGACCGCGACGCCATGATCCGCCACCTCGAGCACGACGACGAGGACATCCGCAAGCTGAAGAGCGAGATCGCCACCCAGAAGGGCTCCACCTACTTCGCCCGCGTGCAGTACGGCCGTCTGGTCGACGGGGCCCTGCAGAGCCGCTCCGAGCAGTACGTCAGCGAGATCTTCGAGGCGCTCCGCGACGTCTGTGTCGCCTCCCGCGCCAACAAGCCCATCGGGGACAAGATGATCATGAACGCGGCGTTCCTGGTGGAGCGCGCCCGGGAGGCCGCCTTCGACACGCGCGTCAAGCGGCTCGGCGCCAGCGACGACACGCTGACGTTCCGCTACACGGGCCCGTGGCCGCCCTACAACTTCGTCAACATCCGGCTGAAGCTGGAGCGGGCCAAGTAGGTCGTGATCATCCTGGACACGCTAGTCATCGGCGGCCTCCGGTTCGTGCTGCGGCGGCTGGCCGAGGCCGTCGACGCCGAGCTGAACGACGTCGACGTGATCCGAGAGGATCTGCTGGCTGCCCAGATGCGGCTCGAGCTGGGCGAGATCACGGCCGGCCAGTTCGCCGAGGTCGAGCGCGATCTGCTGGCCCGCCTGCGCGAGATCCGTGAGCGTACGGCCGGCGACGACGGCAGCCCGATGCGAATCACCGGCATCGAGGTCGACATCGCCGATGGCGTCGAGGACAGGGCGGACGGACCGCCGGGCCGCTGACGCGGCTTTTCGTCTGCACTTCTTCGCCGGCAAGGGGGGCGTCGGGAAGACCACGTGCGCAGCGGCGACCGCCCTCTCCGCCGCCGAGCGCGGCCGCCGGGTGGCGGTGATCTCCACCGATCCCGCTCACTCCCTCGGAGACGCCCTCCAACACCGGCTCTCGGCGACGCCGCGCCGCGTGCCCACCCGCGGCGGCGCGCTCGACGCCGTCGAGCTCGACGCCGACCGCGCGCTGGCCCGGTGGCTGACGCGCCGCCGGCCGATGCTCCGCACGCTCGCCGGGCGCGGTACTTACCTGGACGAGGAGGACCTGGAGCGCGTGCTGCGCCTGTCGTTTCCGGGCGTGGACGAGCTCATGGCCCTGGTCGAGCTGACCCGCCTGGCCACCCGGGGTGGCTGGGAGCAGGTCGTCGTGGACACCGCGCCCACCGGCCACACCCTGCGCATGCTGGACATGCCGGCCACCCTGCAGCGCGTCGCGGCCGCGCTCGACAGCCTCCACGCCAAGCATCGCTTCCTCGCCGACAGTCTCGGGTCCGGGCATCGGGCCGGCGCCGCCGACAGGCTCATCGACGAGCTCGACGGCGACGGGCGCCGCCTGAACGCGCTGCTGCGCGACGCTGGACGCTGCCGGTTCACCTGGGTGCTGCTCCCCGAGCGGCTGTCGTTGGAGGAGACGCGCGACGGCGTGGCCGCGCTGGCCGCCACCGGTATCGCGGTGAGCGAGTTGATCGTCAACCGACTGACGCCACCGGCGGCCGGGCGCTGCGGGCTGTGCGAGGGCCGCCGGCACGAGGAAGGGCGCATGCTCGCCGCCTGCCGGCGGACCTTCCCGCGGCTGCCCTTGCGCGTCCTGTCCGCCCTCGACATCGAGCCGCGGGGCGTGGCGGCCCTGCGAGCGCTCGGCCGTCGGCTGCGGGCTGCCGGGCGGGTCGCGCGGGATCGGTCCGCGGAGGGCGACGCCGGCCCCGCCGCCGATCGGGGGCAGTCGGTAGGGGCGTCGCACCCGCGGCTCGTCCGTGCGCACGGACGGTCCTGGGCGGCCCGGGCGCGCGATCGGTCCGTGGACCCTGTCGGTCGAGGCTGTGCCGATGGCTGGCTCGAGCGAATCGCGCCGGCCGGGGTGCGGCTGCTCGCGTTCGCCGGCAAGGGCGGCGTGGGCAAGACCACGTGCGCGGCCGTCGCCGCGCTGGCGCTGGCGCGCCGCCGCGCGGACGCGCGCGTGCTGGCCCTGTCGGTGGACCCGGCGCACTCGCTCGGGGACGTGCTCGGCGTCGCGCTCGGCGACGCGGAAGCCGCGGTGCCCGGCGCGCCCCCGGGCCTGCGCGCTCGCGAGCTGGACGCCGACGCCGCGCTGGCGCGCACCCGCGAGCGATACCGGCGCGCGGTCGAGGACACCTTCGACTCGCTGCTGCGTGGCTCGCGCTTCGACGTCGCCTACGACCGCGAGGCGCTGCGGGGCCTCATGGACCTGGCCCCTCCGGGGCTGGACGAGCTGTTCGCCGTGCTGGCGGTCGTCGAGGCGCTGTTCGAGCGCCGCCCGCCCTGCGACGTCGTGGTGCTCGACACGGCCCCGACCGGCCACGCCCTGCGCCTGCTCGCGATGCCCACCAACGTCCTGGCCTGGGTGCACGCCCTGCTGGCGATCCTGCTGAAGTACCGTGAGATCGTCGGCCTCGGCGAGGTCGCCGCCGAGCTGGTGGCAACGGCGCGCCGCCTGCGCGAGCTGAGCGCGCTCCTCGGTGACGACGCCCGCGCGCGCGTCGTCGCGGTGACCCGGCCGGCGGAGCTGCCGCGCCGCGAGACCGGCCGGCTGCTCGCCCGGCTGCGGGCCCTGGACCTCGCGGTGCCCGGCGTGGTCGTCAATGCGCTGACGTCGGGCACGTGCCGCCGATGCCGTCAGGCTCGGAGGGCCGAGGCCCGCTCGATGGCCGCGCTCGGTCGGCCCCGGGACCCCTACCGGCCGTGGAGTATCATCTCAGCACCGGCGATCACGCCGCCGCCGCGCGGCGTCGCCGGACTCGACCGCTGGGCGAGGTCCTGGACGCTGGATCGATGACGGAGAACGCCATCGCGACCTATCTCTACTGCCTGGTGCGCGCAGCCCGGGTGCCCTCGCTCGGCGGAGCCCCGGGCGGCCTGCCTGGCACGGGCGCCCTGCGACTGCTCGCGGCGGGCTCCGACCTGTGGCTGGTCGCCGCCGACGCGCCGCTGACCCGCTACGGCACCGGCCCGGTCGAGCGCGGGCTGAGAAACCTACAATGGGTCGCGGTGCGCGGCGCCGCCCACGCGCGCGTCGTCGACCACTTCGCCCGCCGGTTCACGACCCTGCCGATGAAGCTGTTCACGCTGTTCACCTCCGATGAGCGGGCCATCGCCCACGTCCGTCAGGACGAGGCGCGCGTGCGGCGCGTCCTTGCCCGCGTGGACGGTCGAGGTGAATGGGGGGTGCGGGTACGCCTGGACCCCGCGCTGGTGCGCCGCCGCGCGCGGCGAGCGCCGCCGGTGAAGGCCCCGGGGGGACGCGCGGGCACCCGCTTCCTGCTGGCCAAGAAGCGCGACCGCGACCTCGCCCGCGAGGTGCTGCGCGTGGGCCGTGCCGCGGTGGAGGACGCCTTCGAGGAGCTGGCCGCGCTCGCTCAGACCAGCCGCCGACGTCCGGCCGGCGAGCTGGACGGCACCCGCCTCGTGCTCGACGCGGCCCTGCTGGTCGACGCCGGCCGCGAGGCGCGCCTGAAGCAGGCGGCGCGGCGGGCCGCTCGCGCGCTCGCCACGCACGGCTACCGGCTGACCATGACGGGGCCGTGGCCGGCCTACAACTTCGTGAGCGACGGCCGATGAGCCCGGCCGGCCACGCCGCCGCGCGCGAGATCCTCGAGACGGCCGACGAGTCGCTGCTCGACCTCGTGGACAATCTCCTGAATCGCGGCGTCGTGATCTCCGGCGAGGTGATGCTCGGGCTGGCCGGCGTCGACCTCGTCTACCTGCGCCTGCAGGCGGTGCTGTGCTCGGCCGACCGGGTCGAGAGGCGCCAGGGGCGATGAGCAGCGTCTACCTCTACGCCATCCTCAGCGGCGCGCCGTCCTGCGAGACCGGCAGCGGCGTGTGCGCCGAGCCGCTGCGGACCGTCGCATTTGGCGGCCTCGTGGCGCTGGTCGGCGACGTGACGCAGCTCCCGCCGGCCAGCGCGATGACGCTGCGCGCCCAGGACGCCGTCCTGCGCCGCCTGGCGGCCGCGCTCGACGCCGTCCTGCCGGTCCGGTACGGGACCCTGCTCGCCGACGACGCCGCCCTGGCCGAGGCGCTGGAGTCCCGACGGCCGCAGCTCGCCGAGGCCCTGCGGCGCGTGGCCGGGTGCGAGCAAATGACCCTGCGCCTGTGGGGCGACGCCCCCGCGGTCACGCCACCGGCCGCCGCCCCGACCGAGGCGGGACCGGGCACACGCTACCTGACCGGACGCCTCGAGGCCCAGGCTCGCGCCGGACACGTGCCGGAGCTGGCTCCGCTGCGCGCCGGACTCGGCGATCTGGTGCGGGAGGAGCGGGCCGAGCGGCACGACCGGCCGCCGCTGCTGGCCACCGTCCAGCACCTCGTGCCGCGCGGGGCAGGGTCGCGCTACGTCGAGACGGTCCACGCGGTCCGCGACGAGCTCCGGCCGTGGCGTGTCAGCGTGACGGGTCCGTGGCTGCCCTACGCGTTCGGCGAGGACGCGGCATGAGCGCGCGGCGGCCGCCCCTGGAGGTGCGCGAGCTGGATTCGCTGCGCGCCGAGCTGGAGCGGCAGGCCGCGCTCGCGTCGACGCCGCGCTGGAACGCCAGCCCGGAGGACGTCCAGCGCTCGGTGGCCCGCCTCGTGCTCACGCTGGTCGAGTTCGTGCGTCAGCTGCTGGAGCGGCAGGCGCTTCGCCGTCTGGAAGGCGGCACGCTCTCGTCCGAGGAGACCGAGGCCGTCGGCGTGGCGCTCATGCGGCTCGAGGAGACCGTGGACGATCTGGCCGCCCGCTTCGGCCTCGAGCGGCACGAGCTCAATCTCGACCTGGGCCCTCTCGGCCGGCTGCTCTGAGCTCGACCCATGGCGGTGCCCTCGCCGCTCCTCACGATCGCGCGCTGGCTGCTCGGGCTGGCCGCGCCGGCCATGGCCCTGGCCTTCACGCTGGCGCTTCGACCGCTCATGCAGCAGGTGCCGAGCCCGCCGTTCGTCGCGGCGGTGATGGTCGCCGCCTGGCTGGGCGGCTTCGGGCCTGCGCTGCTCGCGACCGCGGCCAGCGTGGTCGCCCTGCACGCCTTCTTCTTGCCGCCCGTCGCCGGTCCGCTGCTGAGCGCGGGGCCGGTGCTCTGGCTCCTGGTGTTCTGCGGCGTCTGCGTGTGCACGGCCGCCGTCGTCGCCTCGCGGGGCCGCGTGCAGGGCCGTCTCGCGGCCAGCGAGCTGCTCGTCCGTCTGGTGACCGACACGACGCCGCAGCTCGTCTACTATCTCGATCCGGCTCGCCGCTACCGCTTCGCGAACCGTCCCTACGCGGAGCGCTACGGGCTGACGCCCGAGAGCATCGTCGGCCGCCACATCGCCGACGTCGTCACGCCGGAGCGGTATGCGAGCATCAAGCGCCACCTCGGTGAGGCCCTGGCCGGACGCCGGCGCACCTTCGAGCTCACGCGCGAGGTCGAGGGCTTGCCGCGCACGCTCCACGTCACCTACATCCCCGACGCCGATCGCGGCGGCCGCGTCCGGGGTCTGGTGGCGGTCGTGCAGGACGTCACCGAGCAGCGGCGGGCCGAGGACGAGCGCGCCCGGCTGCTGGCCCTCGAGCAGGCCCGGCGTCGCGAGGCGGAGGCCATCGCCGAGCTCGGGCGCCTGCTCACCGAGGGGCTCGATCTCGACGCCGTCGCCCCCCGCATCGCCGACCTCGCCCGCGGCCTGCTGCGCGCCACGACGACGATCGTCTACCGGGTGGACCCGGTCTCGCGCGATTTCGTGTGTCTGGCCATCTCCGGCGACATGGGGGCATTGCGGCCGGGAGGCGTGCTGCCCCGCGGAGCGGGCGCGGTGGGACGGGCCGTGGAGAGCGGCCGGCCGGTCACCACCGCCAACGTGCTGGAGGACGCCGACATCGACCTGCCCCCGGCGACGCGGGAGTGGCTCGAAGGCGCACCGTATCGGGCAGCGCTGGCGGTGCCCCTGCGGGTCAAGGGCCGGGTCATCGGGGCCTTCGCGGCCGGCGACCACCTCGGACGCGTCTTCACCGGGGACGAGATCCGGCTGGCCGAGGCGCTCGCCGACCACGCCGCGGTGGCGCTGGACAACGCGCAGCTGTACCGCGACGCCGGCGACCGCCGCCGGGAGGCGGAGCTGCTGGCCGAGCTGGCCCGGGCCGTGACCGCGTCGCTCGATCTCGACACCGTGCTGGGTCGGGTGACCTCGGCGGCCCGCGATCTGTGCGGGGCGGACATCGCGCGGATCGCGCTCTGGGATGCGGCGCGCGCCGGCATGGTGTTCCGCTACACGGTCGGCACTCGCGCCGGCGATCACGATCACGTGCTGCTCGAGGCAGGCAAGGGCCTGGCCGGGCACGTCCTGGTCACGGGCCGACCCGTCCGCACCGACAACGTGCTCGAGGATCCGAGGCTTCACCCCGATTACGAGGACATGATCCGGCGCGAGGGGAGCGTGGCGGTGCTCGTGGCGCCCATCCGCATGGGACAGGCGATCGAGGGGCTGATCTACGTCGACAACCGGACGCCGCGTCCGTTCAACGACCGGCACGAGTCCACGCTGGTGCGGCTGGCCGATCACGCCGGCATCGCGCTCCGCAACGCGCGGCTGTTCGCCGGCGAGCAGGCGGCGCGGAGCGAGGCGGAGGCCCGCGCCCAACGGACCCGCCTGCTGGCCGACGTCAGTCGCGCGCTGAGCGCCTCGCTGAACTACGAGTCGTCGCTGGCGGCGGTGGGCCGGCTCCTGGTGCCGGCCCGGGCCGACTGGTGCGTCGTCCACCTCGTCCGGCGCGACGGCGCCGTGCGGCGCGCGGTCGTGGCCCACGCGGATCCCGCGCACGAGGCCGTGGCGGCCGAGATGCGACACAGCCCGGCCAGCGTGAACTGGGCCACCGACGGCGGCTCGGTCGTCCGGTCGCTGCGCGCGGGCCGCCCGCTGCTGCTGGACCGCGCCGCGCTCGCCGACGTCGACGACCTCGTCGCCGACCCGCTCGAGCGCGGGCTGCTGCGAACGCTCGCCCCGCACGCGCTGCTGCTGGCGCCGCTGGTGGCTCGCGGCCGCATTCTCGGCTCGCTGGCCTGGCTGCGCGTCGGCAGCCCGGAGCCGTACACCGCCGAGGACCTCGGGCTCGCCGAGGACGTGGCGGCGCGGGCGGCGCTGGCCATCGACGGCGCGCGGCTGTACCGACAGGCCGAGCGGGCGCGCATCGAGGCCGAGGCGGCCAACCAGGCCAAGGACGAGTTCCTGGCCGTCCTGTCCCACGAGCTGCGCACGCCGCTGACGTCGATGCTCGGCTGGCTGCGCCTGCTGCGGTCGGGACAGCTCGGGGCCGACCGGGTGACCCAGGCGCTGGAGGTTCTCGAGCGCAACACGCGCACCCAGGCACGGCTCATCAACGACCTGCTCGACGTCTCCCGGATCATCACGGGCAAGCTGCAGCTGGACCTCTACCCGCTGGATCTCACGCCGATCGTGGAGGAGGCCATGGAATCCGCGCGGCGGGACGCCGACGCCAAGGGCCTCGACGTCGAGTCGCAGGTGCGCGCCGAGACCGGGCGCGTGCTGGGCGACCCGCTCCGACTCGGCCAGATCGTCGGCAACCTGCTCGCCAACGCCGTGAAGTTCACCGCGCCGGGCGGGCACGTGCGGGTGAGCCTGGTGCGCGCGGGGTCCGAGGCGGTCATCACCGTCGCCGACACCGGCATCGGGATCGAGTCCGCGGTCATCGGGCACGTGTTCGAACGCTTTCGCCAGGCCGACAGCACGATCACGCGACGCCACGGCGGCCTGGGGCTGGGTCTGGCGATCGCCCGCCACCTGGTCGAGCTGCACGGGGGCACGATCGCGGCGGCCAGCCCCGGCGTCGGCCTGGGCGCGACGTTCACCGTGCGCCTGCCGCTGACGCCGGTCACCGCGGGCGTCCGGCCCAGCGAGCCGGCGCCGGCGCCGCCGAGCATCCCGGGCCGGCTGGCGCTGGCCGGCGTGCGTGTGCTGGTGGTCGAGGACCACCCCGACACCGCCGAGATGGTGCGGGCCGTGCTGACCGGCCACGGCGCCCGCGTGCGTGTCGCCGGCTCGCTGGGGGAGGCACTGGTCGTGCTCGGCGGGCTCGACTTCGACGTGCTCGTGAGCGACGTTGGAATGCCCGACGGCAACGGCTACGAGCTGGTGCAACGGCTGCGCGAGCGCGAGCGCGCCGCCGGTCGCGGGCCGCTGCCGGCGGTCGCGGTCACCGCGTTCGCCGGGAGCGAGGCGCGCGAGCGCGCGCTGGCGGCCGGGTTCTGCGACTATGCCGCGAAGCCGATCGAGCCGGCCGACCTGATCGAGACGGTCGTCCGCGCCTGTACCCGCCGATGAGCCCGCGCCCGGCGAGCCTCCCGGCGTCGTCCCGTCGGCGGGTGGTCCTCGCCGACGGCGGCTCGCGGTATCGTTCGACGGGCGACGACGGCCGATCGCACGCGACTCGACCCGCGCGTCGGGTCCAGGAGGATCTCGGTGGGTGAGACCACGGGGGTGACGGTGAACGGGCGGCAATACCGCTGGCCGGCAAGCCCGGTGGTCGTGGTGTGCGTCGATGGATGCGAGCCGGAGTACGTGACACGGGTGGTGGAGAGCGGTGCGGCGCCGTGGCTGGCCGACGTGATCGCCAGGGGCACCGCGCTGGAGGTCGATGCGGTCGTGCCGACGTTCACCAATCCCAACAACCTCTCCATCGTGACCGGTGTGCCGCCGGCCGTGCACGGCATCTGCGGCAACTACTTCTACGACCGGGAGGCCGGCGCGGAGGTGATGATGAACGACCCGCGTTACCTGCGCGCGGAGACGATCCTGGCCGCGCTGTCGGGCGCTGGCGCCTCGGTGGCGGTCGTGACGGCCAAGGACAAGCTGCGGCGGCTGCTCGGTCACGGCCTGAAGGGCGTCTGCTTCTCCGCCGAGCAGGCCGACCGGACCACGGCGGGGGAACACGGCCTCGACGATGCGCTGCGGCTGGTCGGGCTCCCGCTGCCCTCCGTCTACAGCGCGGCGCTCAGCGAGTTCGTCTTCGCGGCCGGCGTGAGGCTGATGGAGTCGGCGCGGCCGGACGTCACGTACCTGTCGACGACCGACTACGTGCAGCACAAGCACGCGCCCGGCACGCCAGAGGCCAACGCCTTTTACCAGATGATGGACGGCTACCTCGCCAAGCTGGACGGCCTCGGCGCCATCATCGCGCTGACCGCCGACCACGGCATGAACGCCAAGACCGACGCGGCCGGCGCGCCCGCCGTCGTCTACCTGCAGGACGCGCTCGACGCCTGGCTCGGCGCCGCGGCGGCCCGCGTGATCCTGCCGATCACCGATCCCTACGTCGTCCACCACGGCGCGCTCGGCTCCTTCGCGACGGTGTACCTGCCGGAGGCGGTCGACCTGGCGACGGTCGGTCGACGGCTGGCCGGGCTGCCCGGCGTCGAGCTCGTGCTGGACCGGGCGTCGGCGTGCGCGCGGTTCGAGCTGCCGCCCGACCGCATGGGGGACCTGGTCGTGATCTCCTCGCGCCACGTCGTCCTCGGCACCGCCGCTGACCGCCACGACCTGTCCGGCCTCGACGCGCCCCTCCGGTCGCACGGCGGCCTCAGCGAGCAGCGGGTCCCGCTCCTGGTGAACCGCCGCCTGCGCGGCGCGCCGGTGGGCCGCCGGCTGCGCAACTTCGACGCCTTCGACGCGGCCCTCAACCGGGTGGCCTCGTGATGCGCGAGTGGGTGCTGCTCAATCCGGGGCCGGCCAACACGAGCCTCCGCGTGCGGCAGGCGCTGCTGACGCCCGATCTCTGTCACCGCGAGCCGGAGTTCTTCCAGGTGATGCGCGAGTGCCGCGAGCGGCTGGTCAGCGTGGCCGGCGTCGCCGGGGTGTTCGAGGCGGTGCTGTTCACCGGCTCGGGCACGGCGGCCGTCGAGGCGACGCTGGCCTCGGCGGTGCCGGACGGCCGGACCCTGCTGGTCGTGAACAACGGCGTCTACGGGGACCGGATGCTCCGCATCGCGCGCGCGCACCGCATCCCGACCGAGGCGCTGGCCTACGACGTCACCACGCCGGTGTCACCGGCCGACGTGGCCCGGGTCCTCCGCGAGCGCGCGGAGATCAGCCACGTCGCGCTCGTGCACCACGAGACGACCACCGGGCTGCTGAACCCCGTCGAGGCGGTGGCCGACGTGGCCGCCGCCGCCGGCCGCCGTCTGATCGTCGACGCGATGAGCAGCCTCTTCGGCGAGCCCCTCGAGGTGGCCCGCGCGGGCGTCGACTTCGTCACCGCCAGCGCCAACAAGTGTCTGCAGGGTATCCCCGGTATCGCGTTCGTGCTGGCGCGTCGCACCGCGCTCGAGGCGCTGAAGGGTCAGCCGCCGCGCAGCGTGTACCTCGACCTCGCCGGCCACTGGAGCGCGCAGGAGGCGGACAACACGCCGTTCACCCCGGCGGTCCAGGTGCTGCATGCGACGCGCGAGGCGCTGCTCGAGCTCGAGGAGGAGGGGGTGGCCGCCCGCATCGAGCGGTACGGCGAGAACTGTCGTGTCCTGCGGCAGGGCATGACGGACCTCGGCTTCGAGATCCTGGTGCCGGAGGCGGCGCGCTCGCGCATCCTGACGACGTTCCGGCTCAAGCCGGGCCTCGACTACGATGCCCTGCACGACGCGATGAAGCGTCGCGGCTACGTCATCTACGCCGGGCAGGGCCAGATCCGGACCTACGCCTTCCGCGTCTCGAACATGGGCACGCTCACCCCCAAGGACATGCAGGCCGTGGTGGCGGCCTTCGGGGAGTGTCTGGCCGAGCTCGGCCGCTGACCGTCGGGTGAGCCTCGCCGCCCTGGCCCTGGTCGTCTGCGCGGCCGGCCTGCACGCGGGCTGGAACGCGATCGCCAAGCGCGGCGGCGACCCCGTCGTCTTCCTGTGGCTGGCCACGCTGGCCTCCACGACGGCGCTGCTGCCGATCGGTGCCTGGTACCTCCTGACCGACGGCCTGGCGCCGGGGGCCCTGCCGTTCGTGGGCGCGACGATCCTGCTGCACGCCGCCTACTTCTACGCGCTGGGTCGCGCGTACGCCTCCGGCGCGTACTCGCTCGTGTACCCCGTGGCGCGCGGGCTCGGCGTCGCCCTGGTCCCGATCCTGGCGCTGCTGCTGTTCGACGAGCGGCTGTCTCCGCTCGGCAGCGCGGGTGTGGGGCTGGTCGTGGCCGGCATCGTCGCGCTGCATCGCCTGCCGCGGGGGGAAGCCGCCCGGGCCGTCGCCGCCGCGCCGCGCCGGGCCCTGCTGTGGCCCATCGTCACCGGCCTCACGATCGCCGGCTACTCGCTGGTCGACAAGGCCGGGGTGGCCCGACTCAACCCCATACCGTACATCTTCCTGCTCGAGGCCGGGTGCGCGCTGCTGGGACTGCCGCTGCTCGCCGTACGCCGGGCCGCCGTCCGCCTCGAGGCGCGCGGCTGGCGCAGCGTCGTGCTGGCCGCGCTGATGAGCGCGCTGGCCTACACGCTGGTGCTCTTCGCCTTTCAGCTGTCCAAGACCGGTTACGTGGTCGCCTCGCGCGAGCTCTCGATCGTGCTCTCGGCGGTGATCGGCAGCCTGTGGCTCCGCGAGGGTCGCCTGGCGCCGCGCCTGACCGGCGCCGCCGTCGTCCTCGGCGGCGTTCTCTGCATCGCGCTCGCCCGCTGAGCGAGCGACCGGGGCTCCGACGTCGTCCATGGCACCGCCATTGCTGCTCCGGCTGTCATGCGGCGCGTCGCGGTCGTCGTCCTGGTTCTCGGTGGCGTCGGGGTCCTCCTGGTCTCCGGCGGCGTCTTCCGCGTCAGGGTCGAGCGCGGAGACCGGGCGAGCGCGTCGCCGTTCTGGCGCGAGGCAGGCGGACACGCCGATTTGCCGGCGCCCTTGGCCATCTGGGTGGAGCTGGCGCGGGCGGTCAAGCCGACCGTCGTGAACGTGAGCACCACGCAGCGCGCGAGGCCTCGCGGCGGTCCCGATGACTTCTTCCGGCGGTTCTTCGGCGAGCCGGACCCGAGCCCGCGCGGCCGCCAGAGCCTCGGCTCGGGCTTCGTCGTGTCCGCGGACGGCTACGTCGTGACCAACGTGCACGTCGTCCAGGGCGCCGGCGAGATCGTCGTGCGGCTGGCCGACCACGGCGAGCACCGCGCCCGCCTGGTCGGCCAGGATCCCAGGACCGACATCGCCCTGCTGAAGATCGAGGGGAGCGGGCTGCCGACGCTGCCCTTCGGTGATTCCGACCGGCTGCAGGTCGGCGAGCCGGTGATGGCGATCGGCAACCCGTTCGGGCTCGAGCAGACCGTGACCACGGGCATCGTCAGCGCCAAGGAGCGGTTCATCGGCGCCGGTCCCTACGACGACTTCATCCAGACCGACGCCTCGATCAACCCCGGGAACTCGGGCGGACCGCTGGTGGACAGCCGCGGAACCCTGGTCGGCATCAACACCGCGATGTTCTCGCAGACGGGCGGCTCGGTCGGCATCGGGTTCGCGATTCCCGTGAACATCGCCCGGGACGTCCTGCCCCAGCTGAAGGCCGGCGGCGCGGTCGTCCGCGGTTATCTGGGCGTGGCCGTGATGCCCGTGTCGCCCCAGATCCAGCGCGCGCTCGAGCTGCCGGCCCCGCGCGGGGCCGCGGTCGCCGAGGTCGCCTCGCGCTCGCCGGCGGCGGCCGCCGGCATCAGCCAGGGCGACGTCATCACGGCCTTCCAGGATACGACGATCCAGAGCCCGACCGACCTGACGCGGCGGGTGGCGGGGACCCCGCCGGGCACGACGGTCAAGCTCCGCGTCGCGCGCCGGGGCGGGGAGCGCACGCTCTCGGTGCCGCTGGGGCGTCTGCCGGACGAGCCCGCGTCCCAGGAGCGCTGACGACGGGCACGACCGCCGCCGATGCCCGGCCGCCGCGCGGTCGATCGGGCTTTCGCGGAGGTGCTAGAATCCGGACGGCATGAGGGAGGCGGATCCCGGACGACGGCAGGCGCAGGGCGACGTCGCGGCGCTGGCCGGCACGATCGAGCGTGCGGCGGGCGACCTGGCGCTCGCCGAGGAGCCTTCCAACTTCGCGGTCGTCCTGGAGGCCGCGGCTCCGCGTGACTGAGCTGACGCTCACCGGGCTGGCGTCGTCCATCGCCCGGCGCGAGATCTCCGCGGTCGAGGCCACGCGCGCCTGCCTCGACCGCATCGCGAGGCTCGACGGAAGTCTGCGCGCCTTCGTCACGATCGACGGCGACGGCGCGCTCGCCCGGGCGCGCGCCCTGGACGCCGACCTCGCGGCCGGACGCCGCCGGGGCCCTCTGCACGGCGTGCCGCTGGCCTACAAGGACCTGTGCCACGTCCGTGGCCTGCCCACCTCGTGCGGCACCAAGACCGCCGAGTACTTCACGAGCGAGGTCGAGTGCACGGCGGTGGCGCGTCTGACGGCCGCCGGCGCCATCACCCTGGGCAAGCTGAACATGACCGAGCTGGCGCTCGGCCCCTTCGGCGACAACCCGCATCACGGAGACGTCGACAATCCCAGGAAGTCCGGCCATGTCGCCGGCGGCTCTTCCAGCGGCTCCGGTGCCGCGGTGGCGGCGGGGCTGGCGTACGGCGCCCTCGGCTCGGATACCGGCGGCTCGATCCGGCTGCCCGCCGCCTGCTGCGGGATCGTCGGCGTCAAGGCGACGTACGGCCGGGTGAGCCGCGCGGGCGCGATGCCGCTCTCGTGGTCGCTCGACCACCTCGGGCCGATGACGCGCACCGTGCGCGATGCCGCCGTGATGCTGGAGATCGTGGCCGGCCACGACCCGCACGACGCCACGTCGAGCCACCACCCGGTCGGCGCGCTGGTCTCGTCACTGGACCGGTCGCCGGCAGGGCTGCGGGTGGCCCTCCCCGAGAACTATTACTTCGACGGCGTGACGCCCGAGGTCCGGGCGGCGGTGGAAGAGGCCGCCCGCGTGCTCGGCGCCCTCGGTGTCGGCGTCAAGACCCTGAGGCTACCGGATCCGGCCATCCTCCACGACGTCGCCAACGTCCTGGCGCGCTCGGAGAGCGCGGCGATCCACGCGCGCGTCGTGCGCGACCGGCCGCACGAGCTCGGCGCCGCCGTGCGAAGCCGCCTCGAGGTCGGCTTCCACATCTCGGCGCACGACTATCTCCAGGCCGGACGGCTGCGCGCCCGGCTGGCCAGGGAGTTCGTGGCCGAGGTGTTCGCGGAGACCGACGCGGTGCTGGCCCCCAGCATCCCGGAGCCTCCCCCCTCGCTCGCGGACGTCACCGCCGGCCCCGTCGACGAGATCGTCCGCCGCATGGGCCGCTTCTCGCGGCTCACGCGCCCCTTCAACGCGCTCGGGTTGCCGGCGGTGGCCCTGCCGTGCGGGGTGCTCGCCGACGGTCGTCCGCTCGGCCTGCAGATCGTGGGCGGCCCCTTCGACGAGGCCACCGTGCTGCGGCTCGCTCATGCCTACGAGCAGGCGACGGACTGGCACCGGCGCCGACCGTGAGCCTTCGGCGCCACCCCTGATGGACCGGCGCCGCCGTTGACCGAGACGGACCTGCAGCCGCCACGCGCCTGGCGGGTGTTCGCGACGTACCTGGCCGCGGTGGCGGCCATCCTGCTCACGACCGGGCTGGCGATCGAGGCGCTGCGCTCGGCGTATCCCGACGTCCCGGACTCGGCGCTGATGCGCACGCTGCCCGGTCTGCTGGCCGGCAGCCTGGCCGCCTCGTCCGGTCTGCTCCTGACGCTCCTGCTGATCGTGCGTCCGCTCGACGCCAGCCGGTTCCGGCTGCTGCCCGGGTGGGAATCGGGCACGGCGCTGCTCGTCATGGTGCTCGGCCTGCTGGCCCTCGGACAGGCGCTCGACTCGGCGACGGTCGTGCTCGGGCTCGGCGATCGCGGCGCCCTCGCGCTGATCCGTCAGGTCCTGGAGCAGACGCGAGGGCCCGACCTGTTCGGCGCGGTCGTGGTCCTCGGGCTCGCGGCCGGCGCCGTCGAGGAGATCTTCTTCCGCGGGTACATGCAGGCGCGGCTGCGCGAGCGCTGGTCGCCGCCGGCGGCGGTGCTGGCCAGCAGCTCGGCCTTCGCGATCTTGCACGTCGATGTCTCCTTCGTTCACGTCGGGCTGGCGCTGGCGCTGGGTGTCTACCTCGGCTTCGTCGCCGAGCTCTCGGGCAGTACGCTGCCTGCGATCGTGTGCCACGTCGCGAACAACGTGGCGTTCACCCTGCAGACCGCGCTCGGGCTGGCGGTGGTGGGGCGTGAGGCCAACCTCAAGGCCGCGCTCGTCAGCGCCGTGCTCTTCGTCGCGTGCGTGGTGTGGCTGCGGCGCGCCGCTCCGCGCGCGACGGTGCGGGGATACTGAACGCCCATGCCCACCGACGACACCACGCTGATCGAGGAGTTCGCGCGGGCGCGCGCCGCGGGCCGCTTGCATCGCCCCCCCAGCGAGCAGGGACGCCGGCTGGACCTCGTCGAGGCCTACCGCCTGCAGGACGGCCTGCGCGAGAAGCTGATCACCGGCGGCGAGCGCTTGGCTGGCTGGAAGGCGGCCTTCACCACGCGCGCGGCGCAGGAGGCCAACGGGCTCGACGAGCCCGGCTGCGCGTTCCTGCTCGCCTCCGGCGTGCTGGCCAGCCGGGCCGAGGTGCCGTTCGCGCGCTTCAGCGCGCTGGCCGTCGAGGCCGAGATCGCCTTCGTCATGCGCCAGGACCTCGCCGGCCCTGGCGTGACGGCCGCCCGGGCGGCGACGGCGGTGGAGGGCGCGCTGCCGGCGCTCGAGCTGGTCGACTTCCGCTACAGCGGCAAGCCGACCGGCACCGACGTCATCGCCGAGGGGGTCTATGCGGTCGCCATCGTGCTCGGCGGCGCGCTGACGCCGATCACGGGGCTCGACCTCGCCCTCGAAGGCCTCGTGTACGAGCACAGCGGGACCATCGCGGCCACCGCCACCGCGGCCGAGGTCATGGGCAACCCGCTCAACTCGCTCGCCTGGGTGGCGAACCACCTGGGCGCGCGCGGGCTCGGGCTGCGCGCCGGTGACGTCGTGATGACGGGATCGGTCTCCAAGCTGCTCCGGCCGCGGGCGGGCGACACCGTCCGCGCCACCTACACCCGGCTGGGCTCGACCTCGGTGCGCTTCGCCTGATGCCCGCAGGCCCCGGCTCGCCGGTCTCGTGACCGGCATCAGCGTCGAGGCGCTCGTCGCCCGCACCCGGTCGCGCCTGCCCGGCCGCGCCCGGCGCGTCGTGCCCCCCGGACCGCTGATCCGCGCCGCCGTGCTCGTCCCCATCGTCGACCACGGCGAGGCCTACCTGGTCTTCGCCCAGCGGACCGAGGAGGTGGGCCGTCACGCCGGTCAGATCTCGTTCCCGGGAGGGCGCATCGATCCCGGCGACGCCGACGACCTGCAGGCCGCGCTGCGCGAGGCCGAGGAAGAGATCGGGCTGCCCCGAGTCGTGGTGGAGGCGCTGGGCACGCTCGACGATACGGAGACGTTCGCGACCCAGTTCGTGATCACCCCGTGGGTCGGCGTCGTGCGGGGGCCGGTGGTGTGGCAGCCCGATGGTCGCGAGATCGCGAAGGTGATCGAGGTGCCGATGGCGGCCTTGCTCGCCCGGGGCTGCTTCCGCGTGGAGTCCTGGGAACGCGACGGCGTGGCGCGGGACGTCTATTTCTACGACTACCAGGACGTGACCATCTGGGGCGCCACCGCTCGGATCCTCAAGCAGTACCTCGACCTGGTGGAGCCGGAGTGAGCGAGACGGAGCGGGGGCGGGCGGCTCCGGGCCGGATGGACAGCGCCCCGGGTCTGTGCGGCTCGTGCGCCCACGCCCGCCCGATCGTGTCGGCGCGGGGGTCGACCTTCTGGCTGTGCGGGCTCGGCGCGACGGACGCGCGGTTCCCGAGGTATCCGCGCCTGCCCGTCGTGCGGTGCCCGGGCTTCCTCGACGGCGACGGAGGCGGCGAGCGATCGGACGACGGGTGCGGCGGCCCGGCCTGACGGCCGGCGCCGCGCGCGCCCGTCGGTGGTCGACCCGACTCAGCGCGGCAGCGCCGAGGGTGCCGTGGTCCCGAACGTCATGTCGATCGCGACATTGTCGCCCTCCCTCAGGACGGTTCCCGCGGGCGCCCGGAACACGAACGAGTCCCCGTCCGCCAGACGGACCTTCACGTCGCCGTTACGGTTGATGTCGGTCACGCGGCCGTACGTCCGCACCACGCTGTTCGGGGCCGTGACGACGGTCGTCGAGCCCGGCGCGACCGCGACGTAGCGGCCGTTCTGGTAGACGACGGGGGTCCCGGACGCGATCGTCACCGGCGTGCCGGGCCGCACGTTACTGAGCACCGTCGGCTGTCCGTTCACGTACACGACCTGGTCGCCGCTCACGCGGTACATCTGGCCGTTGTCGAGCACGATGACCTGTTGCGGCTCGTCGACCCGCACGACCGTCCCGCGATACTCCTGTCCGCCACCGGTGGTGCGGTTGATCGGCTCGTCCCGGTTCCGGTACGCGGATGGGCTGGTCGCCGCACATCCCGCCACGCTCGTCACGACCGCGATCCCAACCACCGCCCCCAGAGTCATCGAACGCGCTGCAAACATTGAACGCATCGCTGTCCTCCCTCGAAGGTCTTGCGTCGGGAACAGCGCAAGCGGCTTGCCAGCGAGATGGCGGCCCCGCCGCTTCCGGGCGGCCCGCGCCGGCGCCCGGGGGTGGGACGGCAGACGGATCAGCTCAGGGGAGCCACAAGTACAGGAACTTCGGCCCGGCGCCGGCCAGCCCGGCGAGCTGGGACAGGGTTCCGAGCGTGCCGGCCTCGGTCTCGGCCCGCGCGTAGTAGGTCGCGCGATAGTCGCGCGGACGCTTGTAGACGACGACCCGGGCCTCGTCGACCCCGGCCGCCCGGCGGGCTTCCGCCAGCGCGTCCGGGATGTAGCCGACGCGGTCGACGAGCCGGTGGCCGAGGGCCTGCTCGGCAGTGTAGATGCGGCCATCGGCCAGCGCGGCGGCGGTGGCGAGCGGGATGTGGCGGCGCTCGACGACCTTGGCCACGAACTGCCGGTGCAGCTCGTCGATGACCGTCTGGAAGATGGCGCGCTCCTCCGGCGTGAGCGCGCGGAACGGGCTGCCCATGTCCTTGCGCTCGCCCGACTTCACGGTGGACGCGGCCAGGCCGATCTTCTGCATGAGACCCTCGGCGTTCAGGCTGATCATGATGACGCCAATGGACCCGGTGACGGTGGTCGGGTGGGCCACGATCGTGTCGGCGGCCAGCGCGATGTAGTAGCCGCCGGAGGCGGCGAGGTCCAGCATCGAGGCGATCACCGGCAGGCCCGTGGCCCGCTTGAACTCCTGCAGCTCCCGGAAGATGATGTCCGACGCCGTGACCGTGCCACCGGGGCTGTTGATCCGCAGCACGACCGCGCGGATCTTCGGATCGCGACGGGCCCTCGTCAGCTCCTCGCGGACCCGCACCAGCAGCGGCACGCGCGGCGGCGGCGTCCCGATCGTCAACGCTCCCGACGAGACCTCGTCGGACAGGAAGCCGGAGACGTCCATGAGGAGGATCTTGGCATCCCCCTGGCCCTCCACGGTCTGTTCCTCGAGGGGACGGATGCGGGGCGAGAGGTCCAGCGAGATCACCGAGCAGCCGGTCAGCAGCAGCGCGAGGGCGAGCGCGCCGAGTCGTGGCATGGCGCCAGTATACTCAGCCGCGCCTTGCGGGCGGCACGGGCCGCCGTGCATAATCGGCCGCCCATGAGCCTGACGCTCGAGGACGTCCGGGCCGCCGCCCGGCGACTCGGGGGGCGGATCCACCGGACCCCGGTCATCGCCTGCCAGTCGCTGGACGACGCCAGCGGTCACTCGGTGTTCCTCAAGTGCGAGAACCTGCAGCGGGCCGGCGCCTTCAAGATCCGCGGCGCCCTGAACAAGCTGCTCACGCTCACGCCGGTTGAGCGCGCGCGGGGCGTGGTCGCGTTCTCGTCCGGCAATCACGCCCAGGGGGTGGCCCTGGCCGCCCGGATGGTCGGCACCACGGCGGTCATCTGCATGCCGACCGACGCGCCGGTCCTGAAGCTGGAGGCCACCCGCAACTACGGCGCCGAGATCGTGTTCTACGACCGGATGACCGAGGACCGGGAGAAGGTCGCGCACGGCGTGGTGGAGCGCACGGGACGCGTGCTCGTGCCGCCCTACGACGATCCCGCTATCATGGCCGGGCAGGGCACGGCGGCCCTGGAGCTCCTGGAAGACGTCCCGTCACTCGATGCGCTGGTGGCGCCGGTGGGCGGGGGGGGGCTCATGGCCGGGTGCGCGACGGTGGCGCGCGCGCTCTTCCCGGGCGTGCAGATCTTCGGCGTCGAGACGGAGACCGCCAACGACACCTATCTCTCACTGCGCCGGGGCGAGCGGGTGACGATCCCGCCGCCGCCGACCATCGCCGACGGTATCCGGCTCACGACCCCGGGCCGGCTCACGTTCCCGATCCTGAAGGCCAACCTGACCGACATCCTGCTGGTGAGCGACGACGAGGTGCGCGCCGCCGTGCGCTTCCTCGCCCAGCGGGCGCGCATCGTCGTGGAGCCCACCGGCGCCGTGCCCGCCGCGGCCGTCCTGTCGGGACGGCTGCCGCTGGCCCGCGGCGCCCGGATCGGCGTGATCCTCTCTGGCGGCAACATCGACCCCGCGCTCCTGATCGAGATCCTTCGCGGCGGCGAGTGACCAGGCGCGGCCGGCGACAGCGGAGCCGGCGACGCCCGCTAGCGGCGGTGGAAGGCCGGGATGACGTCGGTCGCGAGCTGGGCCAGCTGGTCGAGCATGCGGTCGGGCGGGCACATGGGGCGGACGATGAACTTCGAGCCCCCGCCGGCGACGTACTCCTCCAGGCGCTCGCGCACCAGGGCCGGGGGGCCGAACGCGGTACAGCGGGCGAGCGCCGCGTCGTCGATGCGACCCCGCGGCACGAACGGCAGGGCCATCCCTCGCGCGGCGGCGGGATCGGGATCCAGGCAGCAGTAGAAGAGCGTGCCGAAGTGATCCTCGGGCACGGCCCGCCCGGCCTCGGCCGCGAAGGCCTGCGTCTTCTCGACGCCGACGCGGAACTGCTCGGGGGTGATGAACGAGGGGATCCAGCCGTCGCCGAGGCGGCCCGCGCGCCGCATGGCGGCCTCGCTGTTGCCGCCGATCCACAGCTCGAGCGGCTGCTGCACCGGCCTCGGCAGCACCGTGATGCGATCGAGGCGCCAGAACTCGCCGGCGAACGTGACCTCGTCCTCGGTCCAGCAGCGGCGCATGATCGCGATCGCCTCGTCGGTGCGCCGGCCGCGCTCGCGGAAGGGGACGCCGGCCGCCAGGAACTCGCGCTCCTGCTCGGCGCCGATGCCGAAGGCCGGCAGGAGCCGCCCTCCCGAGAGGTAGTCGACCATCGCGATCTCGCGCGCCATGAGCACCGGGCTCCGGAACGGCGTGACGAACACGCTGGGGCCGAACTTCAGCCGCGTGGTCCGGGCGGCGATGGCCGCCATCGCCGTCATGGGCTCCGGGATCGGCAGCGGGGAGGACAGGCGCTCGGAGAACCACAGCGAGTCGATCTCGCTCTTCTCGCACAGCTCGACGAAGCGCCAGAAGAAATCGCGCCCGGCCGGGCCGGCCGGCCACGGCCCGGGCATGACGCCGACGCGGTACTTGACGCGCATGGCGGCGACTCTACCACGGCGCGGGCTCCTTGGACCGAGGCCGCGCGGCCGCGGCCGGCCGGCGCGGGCGGACGACGAGCGAGGCGACCACGGATCCGGCCAGCAGCGCGGCGATGATGGCCAGCGAGGCGCCGATCGGGAACTTGCCGCCGAAGGCCGTGTCCAGCCACACCATCTTGAGCCCGACGAAGACGAGCACCAGGGCCAGCCCGTAGCGCAGCAGGTGAAAGCGGTCGAGGGCGTCCCCCAGCAGGAAGAACATCGAGCGGAGCCCGAGGATCGCGAAGACGTTGGAGGTGAAGACGATGAAGGGCTCGCGGGTGAGCGCGAAGATCGCGGGCACCGAGTCGATCGCGAACACGATGTCGCTCGCCTCCAGGCACAGCAGCGCCACCAGCAGCGGCGTGGCCGCCAGCCGGCCGTCCTCGCGGACGAGGAACCGCTGACCGCGGAACCCCGCGGTCACCGGCAGCCACCGGCGGACGGCGCGGATGATCGGATTGCGCGCGGGGTCGACGGCGTCGTCGCCGGCGAGGGTCATCTTCACGCCGGTGACGACCAGGAACAGGCCGAAGAGCCAGACCACCCAGTGGAATTGCAGGAGGACCGCGCCGAGCGCGATGAACGCGGCCCGGAACGCCAGCGCTCCCAGGATGCCGTAGAACAGCACCCGATGCTGGTAGCGCGCCGGGACCGAGAAGTATCGCAGCACCAGGACGAAGACGAACACGTTGTCCACCGACAGCGCGTACTCCACCACGTACCCGGTGAGGAACTCGAGCGTCACCTGCCAGGCCGTCGCCCCCGGATCCGCCCCGGAGCCAGCCAGCCCCGGATCGTCCGACACGGACCACGAGGTGTACCCGTACAGGCCGACGGCGAAGGCCAGGGCCAGGCTCACCCACACCGCGCACCAGACGGCGGCCTCGCGGACGCGCATCTCGCGCGCCTCCCGGCGCAGCAAGCCGAGATCGATCCCCAGGAGCCCCAGCACGACGGCCACGAACAGCGCGTAGAGCCACCACGCGTCCTCGAACGGGAAGAGGACCGCCATGGGTCAGTCCTCGACCGGCGCCATCAGCACCGGACAGCGCGCGCGGCGGACGACTCCCTCGGGCAGGCCTCCCAGCCAGGGACCGGCGGCGGACGGGGCCGCCAGCAGCACGACGTCGGCTGCCCAGACCCGGGCGTGCTCCGTGATCGTGCGGCCGGGATCGGTGTACGACACGCGAACCCACACGACGTCGACGTCGGCGGGCAAGACCGGCATGACGGCGTCGATCACGCCGCGCACCCGGCCTCGCTCGGCCTCTTCCCAGGCCGCGCGCGCGGCCTGGTAGCGACGCGCCGCCGCCGGGATCAACGAGGTGAACGGAGGCGAGGGGACGGCGACGAGCCCGAGCACGCGAACGGCGGGCCTGTCCCACAGGCCGAGCGCGCGGTGCGCCGCGCGGACCCAGCCGGTGGGCTCGCCGCCGTGGATGGCGAGCAGGATCCGGGTCGCCGTCTGGAGGCGACCGCGAACTTCGACCGTGACAGCGCTCATGACGTTGCCCTCCGCGGACAGGGTGGTGACGCGGGACGTCGAACGACGGACGCGCGACGGGAGGGCTAGTGCGCGTCGGGAGAGGACTCGGGATCGGACGACGAAAGCGGGATCTTCCGGTGCGGGCCTCGCGACGGCTCGGGGCTGCGTCGCGCCGACGACGCGCGACGCGCCGGCCGGGGGGCGGTCACGCTCGTGCCCGTCAGGCTCCCGACCTGCCTGGCCGGCGCGCTCCGGACCTGTCGTGCCACGCGCGCGCGTCCGTGGGCGACCTCCTCGGACCGCTCGAGCGCCTCCGACGTCTCGGGCAGGAGGGGGCTGCCGAGGTCCAGGAGCGCGGCGAACACCAGGATCAGGAACACGCCACGTCGCGGCATACGGTCAATCATCGTACCACCGCCCGCGGGCGGGTTCCCGCCGGCGGCGCGCGCATTGACGTCGGCCGGGACGGCTCATAGAATGAACCGCGGTTCAGCCAGACGGCGAGGCGGCCCATGAAAGATCCCGACAAGCCGCAGCAGATCATCGAAGCCGCCATCCGGGTGTTCGCGCGCAACGGTTACTACAACTCCCGCGTGTCGGACATCGCCCGCGAGGCCGGCATCGCCAGCGGCACGATCTACCTCTACTTCCGCACGAAGGAGGAGATCCTGGTCACGCTGTTCCGCGACACGATGGCGGCCTTCGTCGCCCACCTGCGCCGCGAGATCGCCGACGAGACCGACCCGGTGGCGAAGATCCGGCGCCTCGTCGCGCTGCACTTCACGGTGCTCGAGCAGAACCCGGCGCTGGCCGAGGTCGTGCAGGTCGAGCTGCGCCAGGGTCAGAAGTTCTTCCGGGGCGCCTCGGCGCACGAGGTGTCGGCGTACTTCGAGCTGATCGGCTCGGTGCTGGAGGACGGGATGGCCTCGGGCCGGTTCCGGGCCGACGTGCCGGTGAAGATCGCCACGAAGGTCCTGTTCGGGGCCATGGACCAGATGGCCACCTCGTGGGTGCTCGGCAAGCGCGGCTACCGCCTCGTGGACGCCGCCGATGCCGTCGCCACGATCTTTCTCAAAGGAGTGACGCGCGATGGCCTATGACACGCTCATCCTGGACCGCGAGGAGTCCGTGGCCGTCATCACGCTCAACCGGCCGCCCGCCAACGCGATCAGCGAACCCCTGATTCGCGAGCTGAACACGGCCCTGAACGAGGTCCAGGCGGACGCCGCCATCCGCGCCGTGGTGATCACCGGCAGCGGCGACCGGATCTTCTGCGGCGGCGCCGACCTCGGAGCCGCGTTCTCGGGCGGCGACGTCGAGGCGTTCATCCGCTTCGGCAACGGCGTGATGCGGAAGATGGAGCGCTTTCCCAAGCCCATCGTCGCCGCCATCAACGGCCACGCCATGGGCGGTGGCTGCGAGATCGCCATGGCCTGCCACCTGCGCCTGCTCAAGGAGACCGCGCGCATGGGCCAGACCGAGTCCAACCTCGGCATCATTCCCGGCTACGGCGGCACCCAGCGGCTGCCGAGGCTGATCGGCCGCACGAAGGCGCTGGAGTTCCTCCTGCTCGGCACCCAGATTCCCGCCCAGGAGTGCCTGACCCTCGGCCTCGTCAACCGGCTGTGCAAGGACGGGGAGACGCTGAGCGACGCCAAGGCCCTGGCCCGCCAGCTCGCCCGGCGCGCGCCGCTGGCGATGGCGGCGATCATCAAGGCCGTCGACGAGGGGCTGGAGGCGCCGATGGCGCGCTCCATCGACGTCGAGATCGACGCGTTCATGCCGACCCTGCGCAGCGAGGACGCCGCCGAGGGTATCCAGGCCTTCTTCACCAAGCGCGAGCCCACCTTCCAGGGGCGCTGAGATGGACCTCGGGATCGCCGGCCGTGTCGCGCTCGTCACCGGGGCCGCCCGCAGCCTCGGCAAGGCGGACGCCGCGGTGCTCGCGGGCGAAGGATGCCGGGTGGCGATCCTGGACCTGAACGCCGACGGCGCCGACGAGGCGGCCGCCGAGCTCGCGGCGGCAGGCGGCGTCGCCCGGGGGTACGCGTGCGACATCCGCGAGACCGCCCAGGTCCAGGACGTGATCGCCCGCATCGAGCGGGACCTGGGGCCGGTCGACATCTGCGTGAACAACGCGGGCATGATCTACACGGTCGGCCAGCTCAGGGACATGCGCGACGAGGACTGGGAGTTCAACCTGGCCGTCAACCTCACCGGCACGATGAAGGTGACGCGCGCGGTGTACCCCGGCATGCGGGAGCGGCGCTGGGGACGGATCGTGTGCATGGCCTCGATCGCCGGGCTCATGGGCGGCTTCGGACAGACGGCCTACTCGACGAGCAAGATCGGCGTGATCGGCTTCGCCAAGTCCGTGGCCCTGGAAGGCGCGCGCCACAACGTCACGTGCAACGCCGTCGCGCCCGGGATCATCGCCCCCAACGCCCGCCTCAGCCCGCTCTACGACCGCATGGTCAAGCGGGTGGCGATGCAGCGGGAGGGCGAGCCCGAGGACGTGGCGTGGGCGATCGCCTTCCTCTGCTCCGAGCGCGCCCGCTACATCACCGGCGCCGTCCTGCCGGTGACCGGCGGCATGGATCTGTTCACGTTCTGAGCTCGATCGTCGAGAGGTGACGGTCCTGCGACTATGATAAGGGGCGTGGTCGCCCAGGATGGACGTGGTCACGCCCGGTCGATCGCCGAGCCGCGGGGCCTGCGCAGTCGCTCCGACGGTCCAGTATGCAAAGGAGGGCGTATGCCGACAGTGAAGGAGTCGTTCGACGCGATGCCGAGCCGGTTCCGGTCCGACAAGGCCAGCGGCACCAACGCGGTGATCCAGTACGACGTCGCCGGCGACGGCGGCGGCACCTGGCACGCCGTCATCAAGGACGGAGCCTGCACCGTCAATCAGGGCGCGGCGACGACACCGAACCTCACGCTGCAGATCTCCGCCCAGGACTGGCTGGACATGCTGTCCGGCAAGCAGTCCGGCCAGATGCTGTTCATGTCGGGCAAGCTCAAGATCAAGGGCGACATGGGACTCGCCATGAAGCTGGGCTCGATGTTCGCGATGTGACGCGCCGGCGTGCCGCGGTGCGAGACGCGATTGACGCACCGCGGCGACGTCGTGCGATACTGGGGCCTCGCCGGCGGACCCCGCGAGCCCGGCCCGGCACGAGGAGGAGCTCCCGGATGGGCCAGGAGCGATTCGCCGACGTGGTCGAGCGTTTCACCAGCGCCTTCGGCGGGACCGGCGTGGCCGAGTCCACCGAGGCGGTCACGCAGTGGCAGGAGGAGCTCGACCGCAACGCGCGCCGCCTGATCAACCTGGGGCGGCTGGCCACGGCCGCCGAGCCGCGCACGGGGCAGACGCCGCGCCGGGAGGTCTACCGGCGCAACAAGGCGCGCCTGTACCGGTACGAGTCCAGCCGCCGCCACCGCACGCCCGTGCTGTTCGTGCCGAACCTCGGCATCAGCCGCCCGTACATCTTCGACCTGCTGCCCGGCGGCTCCTTCGTCGAGCACATGACGCGCGAGGGCTTCGATTTCTACCTGCTGGACTGGGGCGTCTTCGGTCCCGAAGACAACGACCTGACGTTCGAGGACTGCGTCGTGAAGATCCTGCCGCGGATGGCCGCCAAGGTGCTCGACGCCTCGGGGGCGGCCGAGCTGAGCGTGCTCGGCTACTGCATGGGCGCGCCGCTGGGCGCGTCCTTCGTGGCGGCGTATCCCGAGGTTCCCGTGCGCAACTTCGTCGACATGGCCGGGCCGATCGATTTCTCGGAGATCGGCCTGTTCGGCCTCTGGCTCGATCGGCGGTACTTCGACGTCGACCGCTTCGTCGACACGCTCGGCAGCGTGCCGGCCGACCTCGTCAGGGCCGGCTTCAAGCTGCTCAAGCCCACGATGGACCTCTCCACCAATCTCAACCTGTGGTGGAACCTGTGGAACGACAAGTACGTGGAGGGGTTCGCCGCGCTCAACAAGTGGGCGAACGAGTACGTGGCCTTCCCCGGCGAGTTCTTCCGGCAGTGGGTCCGAGACTTCTACCAGGGCAACAAGCTGATCCGCGGCGAGCTGGTGTTCGGCGGGCGGCCGGTCCGGCTCGAAAGCATCCGGTGTCCGCTGTTCGTGGTGGGCGCCCGGGAAGACTACATCGCGCCGCCGGCCGCGGTGCGGGCTCTGGTCGCCGCGGCCGGCAGCCGGGAGAAGGACTACGTCGAGCTGCCGGGCGGCCACATCTCCCTGATCGCCGGCCGGGGCGCGGCGCTGCACTGCTGGCCGAAGGTGTCGGGCTGGCTGGCGCCGCGGTCCTGAGAGGAGCCCGACGATGGCCGATCCCGTGACGGGCCCACTCCTGGACATGTGGCGGCGGCAGCTCGAGGAGTCCGCGCAGGCGTGGACGCGCCTCCTCGGCCAGGCGCCGCCGGCCGCTCCGCCGCCCGATCCGATGGCGTTCTGGCGGCCCGTGCTCAACCAGGGCCTGGAGCAGTGGGCCCGCATGTTCGCCCAGACCCCGGCCAGCCCTGACCTCATGGCCCAGTGGAAGCAATTCCTCGATCAGTGGATCGACGCGTGGTCGCGGGTTCTGGGGCAGGCGATGAGCACGGACGCCTTCGCCCAGCAGATGGGCCAGTCGCTGCAGACGTGGCTGGCGGCGCAGGCGCCGCTGAGAAAGGCCGGCGAGCAGGCCCTCGAGCAGACCCTGCAGTCGATGAACCTGGCATCGCGCAGCCAGCTCACCGCGGTGGCCAGGCAGATCGTCGACCTGGAAGAGCGGCTCGAGCGGGTCGAGGAAGGCGTCCAGGCCATTCTCGCGCGCCTGCCGTCGCGCCCGGGCGACGCATGATCGGCAAGACGATCGCGGAGCTGATCGCCGGTGATCGAGCCGAGATCACGCGGGTCGTCCGGGCGGGCGACATCGAGTCGTTCGTGGACGCCGTCGGCGATCACAACCCCGTGCACAGCGATCCGGCGTATGCGGCCGGCACACCGTTCCGGGTTCCCATCGCCCCCGGCATCTACACGGCCGGGCTGATCTCGGCGGTCATCGGGACCCGACTGCCGGGGCCGGGCGCCATCTACCTGTCCCAGTCGCTCAGGTTCGTCAAGCCGGTGACGCCGGGTGATCGCATCACCGCCCGCGTGGAGGTCACCGAGGTCGTCCGCGAGCGAAACCGGATCCGGCTTCAGACTCGCTGCGTGAACCAGCGCGGCGAGGAGGTGCTGACGGGCGAGGCGTGGGTGATGCCGTCCCGCACGCGTGTGCTCTACGAGCGGCGCCCGACCCCAACCGCGACGCTGGCGACCCTGGCCCTGTTACCTTGGACGTGGGCCGCGCAGGCGACGACGCTCTGGAGCCGGGCGGTCCTGGCGATGCTGACGGGCGACGAACCCGGTCCGCGGCCGCAACGCCCTGGGCGGCTGACTACATCAGCAGGCCGCCGTTGATGGAGAGCTCCGCGCCGGTGATGTAGTCGCCGTCGGAGGACACGATGTACACCACGGCGCGGGCCACCTCCTCGGCGGTCCCGAAGCGCTTCAGCGGGATCTGCGCGAGCAGGCGGTCCCTCACCTTGTCGGGGATCCCGGCCACCATCTCGGTCTCGATGAAGCCCGGCGCCACCGCGTTGACGGTGATGCCCTTGCCGGCCAGCTCCTTGGCCAGCGACTTCGTGAACGCGGCCACGCCGGCCTTGGAGGCGGCGTAGTTGGCCTGCCCGAAGTTGCCGATCTGCCCGATGACCGACGTCATGTTCACGACCCGGCCGTACCCCTGCTGCAGCATCTGATCGACGAAGACCTTGGTGCAGTTGAACACGCCGTCGAGGTTGGTGCCGAGCACCTTCCGCCACGACGCGTGGTCCATCTTGGTGAACGTCTTGTCGGAATTGATGCCGGCGTTGTTGACCAGGATGTCGAGGTGACCGAACTCCCGGAGGACGTTGTGGGCCATGCGGAAGGTGTCGGGGTAGTCGCTGACGTCGGCCTGGGCCAGGATGGCCCGGCGGCCCATCTTACCGATGTGCTCGGCGACGTCGCGTGCCGCGGTCTCGCTGGACACGTAGTTGATCGCCACGTCCGCGCCTTCTTCGGCGAGGGCGATGCCGACCGCCCGCCCGATGCCTCGTGAGCCGCCCGTCACGAGCGCCGTGCGTCCCTTCAACTTCATGAACGACATCCTCCTGCGTCCGCGGTAGAGAGCGTCAAGTCTAGCACGCCGGTTCTTGTGAGGATTGACGCGCGGTGTTAGTATCGCCGCACGATGGCGTACGTCATCAAGCGGTATTCGAATCGCAAGCTGTACGACACACAGGAGAGCCGCTACGTCACCCTCGAGGAGATCGAGGAAATGATCCGCGCCGGGCGCGAGATCTCGGTCGTCGACGCCGCCTCCGGCGAGGACCTCACCTCGGTCACGCTCACCCAGATCATTCTCGAGAACGAGCGCGCGCGTCGGGCCAGCCTGCCGGCCGCGTTCCTCCACCAGCTCATCAAGCACGGCGAGAGCTGGCAGGACTTCGTGCAGAAGTCCATGCGCGCCAGCCTCGAAGGGATGGTCTCGAGCCAGCGCGACATGGAGCGGATCTTCCGCGACTGGTCGGTCCGGGCCGGGTGGGGCGCGATGGTCGCGCCGCCGACCACCGAGGTCAAGCGCGACGGCGTCACCGACGACAGCGACCGGCTGCGCGACGAGGTGACGGCCCTGCGCGACCGGCTCCGCTCGCTCGAGGAGCGGCTCCAGAAGCGCAAGACCGAGTCCAAGTAACGCCGGCGCTCAGGCCGCGTACAGATCGCGCGTCCGCGTCATCGCCTCGGACAGAGACTCCTGGATTCCCTTGCCGACCTGCTCGGCGGTGGCGTGCAGTCGCTCGGCCGTGCAGGTGACCGCGTGGGCGTTGCCCTCGAGGAGTCGCACCCACGTCTGCGCGCTCTCCGCGCCCTGGATCAGCGCGCGCTGGTACCATGCCATGGGGTCCCGGGCCGTGTCCTGCCACGCCGACTGCCACTGGAGCGTCGAGGCCTGGGCCTCGCGCAGGGTCTCGATGGCGCTCTGCTGGAGCTCGGCATACAGCCGCACGCCTTCCTTCGCTGTGGCGGCCGACAGCTCGGCCAGCTCGCGGAGCACGCGCTGATTGGCATCCGCCCACAGCGTCATCGTCTCCACCGCCCGGCTCGAGCCCTGCGTGAACATCTCCCGCGCCGTCTTGCCGTCGTTCATGACTGCGTCCTTTCGTCGTCGGATGGTCGGCGCCCCGACCGCTCGATCTGTTCGAGCCGATTCGGCCGTGGCCCGCTGACGAGATCACGATAACGCGCTGCGTTATTTGGGACAAGCGATTTCTCGCGCTGCGTCAAGGTCGAGGGTGTTAGGTTCTGGAAACCCGTGAGATTGCAGCGATCGTGAGAAGTCCGGGAGGGATGGACATGGCGGACGACAGCCTCGCCAAGCTGTTCTGGACGCGGGTCGAGCGGAGCGGGGGCCGGCCGGCCCAGCAGTTCAAGCAGGCCGGAGCCTGGCGCACGCTGACCTGGCGCGAAGTCGGCGAGGTCGTGCGCGAGCTGGCGCTCGGGCTGATCGCGCTCGGCCGGCAGGCCGGCGACACCGTGGCCTTGCTGTCGACGAGCCGGGCGGAGTGGGTGCAGGCCGACTTCGCGATCTTCAGCGCCGGCTGCATCACCGTGCCGATCTACCCCAGCTACCCGGCCGACCTCGTCGCGTACGTGATCAACGACTCCGGGGCGCGGACGGTCTTCGTCGAGGACGCCGGCCAGCTGGCGAAGGTGCTGGAGGCACGCGACCAGATCCCGCACCTCGAGCACATCATCGTCATGGGCGGCTACGAGGCCGAGCAGCCGCCGAAGGCGGTGATGACCTGGCCGACGCTGCGCCGCATGGGTCGCGACCACGCGGAGGCTCACAAGTCGACGCTGGCCGACCGCGTCGGCGCGAGGGGAGCCGAGGACGTCGCGTCGATCGTGTACACCTCGGGAACGACCGGACCCCCCAAGGGCGTCGTGCAGACGCACGGCAATCACCTCGCCGCTCTGGCCGCCTCCGAGGAGGCGACTCCGGTCGAGGAAGGCTGGGTGCATCTCCTGTTCCTGCCGCTGGCGCACTCGTTCGCGCGGCTGGAGTCGTTCCTGGGCGTCGCCCACGGGCTCACCACCGCCTTCGCCGAGCACCTCGACAAGCTCCGCGACAATCTTCCCGAGGTGCGGCCCCACTTCATCTGCAGCGTCCCCCGCGTCTTCGAGAAGGTGTACGCCGGGGTGCTGGCGACGGCCCAGGAGGGATCGCCGGCCAAGCGAAAGATCTTCGGGTGGGCGGTCGCGGTGGGCCGGGACGTGAGCCGCCACCAGCAGCGCGGCCAGCCGGTGCCGTTCGGCCTCGAGATGAAGCGTCGCCTCGCGCATGCCCTGGTCTTCTCCAAGCTGCACGCCCGGCTGGGCGGGCGGCTGCAGTGGGCCGTCTCCGGTGGAGCGCCCCTGTCGCGCGACATCGCCGAGTTCTTTCACGCGGCCGGCATCCTCCTCCTGGAGGGGTACGGGCTGACGGAGACCTGTCCGGCCCTCACGTTCAACCGGCCCGGCCGCTTCAAGTTCGGCTCGGTGGGCCAGGCCCTGACCGGCGTCACGCTCAAGATCGCGGCCGACGGCGAGATCTTGGCGCGGGGAGGCAACGTGGCCACGCGCGGATACCACAAGCAGCCCGAGGCCACCCGGGAGGTGTTCGAGCCGGATGGCTGGTTCCACACCGGCGACATCGGACGGATCGACGAGGACGGGTTCCTGTTCATCACCGACCGCAAGAAGGACCTCATCGTCACCGCGGGGGGCATGAACATCGCGCCGCAGAACATCGAGAACCTGCTGAAGGCGGACCCGTTCATCAGCCAGGTGATGGTCCACGGCGACCGGCGGCCCTATCCGGTGGCGCTGATCACGTTGAACCCCGACGAGCTGGGCAAGTTCGCCCGCGAGCAGGGCGTGCTCACGACCGATCCCGGCGCGCTGGTCCGGCATCCGAAGATCGTCGAGCGCGTCAGCCGCACCGTCGAGGAGAAGAACACGACCCTGCAGTCGTACGCCAAGATCAAGAAGTTCACGATCCTGCCCGCCGACTTCACCATGGAAGGGGGCGAGCTGACGCCGACGCTGAAGCTCAAGCGCCGGGTGGTCGCCGAGAAGTACCGGCAGGAGCTGGAAGCCCTCTACGGGTAGCGGCCGGTGACGCGGCCGCTGGCGGGCAAGGTCGCCGTCGTCACCGGCGCCAGTCGCGGCCTCGGGCGGGCCATCGCCGTCGCGCTGGCCGAGGCCGGGGCCGACGTGGTCGTGGCCGGCCGGGCGCTTCCCGAGCTGGGCGAAACGGCGCGGCAGGCGGCCCGGCACGACGTCCGCGCGCTGCCGTTCGCCGCCGATGTCGCCGAGTACTCCCAGGTCGAGCGACTGATGGCGCACGCGGCGAGCGCGCTGGGCCGGCTCGACGTGGTCGTCAACAACGCGGGGATCGCGAAGGTCGCCCCGCTCGCCGAGGCGTCGCTGGCCGACTGGCGGGCCATCCTCGACGTCAATGTGTCCGGCGTCTTCCACGGCTGCCGCGCGGCGGCCCGGTACCTCATCCCTCAGCGGTCGGGCAAGGTCATCAATCTCGCCTCGGTGCTGGCTGCCGTCGCGCTGCCCGGGTACACGATGTACTCCGCGACCAAGGGCGCCGTCATCGCGCTGACCCGCGCCCTGGCCGCCGAGTGGGCGCGCCACAACATCCAGGTCAATGCCATCGCGCCGGGATGGTTCGTCACGGACATGAACCAGGCTGCCTTTGCCGATCCCCGAATCCACGATCGTCTCACCCGGGACGTCCCCGCGCGCCGGACGGGCCGCGTCGAGGAGATCGGCCCGCTGGCCGTCTACCTGGCGTCGGCCGGGTCGGACTTCATGACGGGCCAGACGCTCTTCCTCGACGGGGGGCACACCGTCGTGTGAGACGAGCGCTCGCGCTGAACCGATCTGTCACGCGTCCCGCCCTATGCGGCTGTCGAATCGACGGTTCAGACCAAGGTTGACCTGTCGGATCGTCCCGGCCCGAGGTCGTCCAGGAGATTGAGGTTTCGGACGCCCGGCGGCGACCGAGTGGGGTAGATTTCATGGGTGTGAAGGCCGTCGCGCTCCACGCGCCCCGCGACCTGCGGCTCGGAACGCTCCAGCCTCCTCGACCCGGGGTCGGAGAGGTGGTCATCCGGGTCGGCATGGCCGGACTCTGCGGTACCGACTACGGGATCTGGACGGGCGAGCGTCCGGTCGCATACCCGCGCGTGCTGGGGCACGAGTTCACCGGCCACGTGGCGGCCATCGGTCCATCCGTGACCCGCGTGCGGGTCGGCGACCGCGTGGTGATCGAGCCGAACTACTCCTGCGGCGCCTGTGCGCTCTGCCGCGAGGGTAACCGCAACCTCTGCCTGGCGCGCACCGCGGTGGGCATCGACGTGGACGGCTGCTTCGCGGAGCTCGTCCGCGTCCCCGAGCGGTGTTGCTGGCCCGCCCCGCCGGCAGTCGTCGACGACGACCTCCTGATGACCGAGCCGCTCGCCGTCGTCGTCCGGGCGGTGGCCCGGGCCGGCGTGCGGGCCGGCGAGTCCGCCGCGGTCGTCGGCGCCGGCACGCTCGGCCTGCTCGCGCTGCAGGTGCTGCGCGCCGCCGGCGCCCGCGTGCTGGTGGTGAGCCGCAGCGCGCGCCGCTTCGACCTCGCCCGCGATCTGGGCGCCGACACCACGCACGTGATCGCCGAGGGCGGACTGGAGGCGGCGGCGCGGACGTTCTCCGGCCGGGAGGGCGTCGCCGCCGTCGTGGAAACGGCCGGCGCGGCGGAGGCCGTGACCCACGCACTGGCGCTGGTGCGCCCGGGAGGCCGCGTGGTCCTCACCGGGCTGCCGCACGCTCCGACGTCGGTCGCGTTCTTCGGCGTCGTCCGGCGCGAGGTCTCGATCGTCGGCTCGATGATCTACCAGGACGAGTTCCCGGAGGCCATGCGGCTGGTCGCCGCCGGAGCCGTGCGCACGCGCCCGCTGGTCACCCACCGGTTCGGCCTCGACGGGCTCGGCGAGGCCTTCGCCGCGCACGCGCGTCCGGACTCCATCAAGGTGGCCGTGCGCGTGACCGGGTGAGGGGGGCCCGGACGGAAATTCGGCGCTGACGCGGTGGTCGGTTAGTATCATCCGGTCGTGACGCAGCCCCGGGCGCTCATCACCGGCATCACCGGCCAGGATGGCTCCTATCTCGCCGAGTTCCTGCTCGAGAAGGGCTACGCAGTCTACGGCATGGTCCGTCACGCCTCGAGCGATCACTTCGCGCGCATCGCCCACCTTCAGGATCGGATCCACCTCTGCGAGGGCGACCTGCTCGATCAGCTGTCGATCATCACGCTGCTGCACGAGATCGGCCCGCGCGAGGTCTACAACCTGGCCGCCCAGTCGTTCGTGCCCACCTCGTGGGCCCAGCCCATCCTCACCGGCGAGGCGACCGCGCTCGGGGCGACGCGCATGCTGGAGGCGATCCGCGTCGTCGACCGCAGCATCCGGTTCTACCAGGCCTCGTCGTCCGAGATGTTCGGCAAGGTTCGCGAGAGCCCGCAGAACGAGGCGACGCCCTTCTATCCACGCAGCCCGTACGGCGTGGCCAAGGTCTACGGCCACTACATCACGGTGAACTACCGCGAGTCGTACGGCCTGTTCGCGGTGTCGGGCATCCTCTTCAATCACGAATCCCCGCGCCGCGGCCGGCAGTTCGTCACCCGCAAGGTCACGCACGGCGCCGCCCGGATCAAGCTCGGCCTCGCCGACGAGCTGCGGCTCGGCAACCTCGACGCCCGGCGTGACTGGGGCTTCGCCGGCGACTACGTGCAGGCGATGTGGCTAATGCTCCAGCAACCGGCCGCCGACGACTACGTGATCGCCACCGGCGAGGCGCACAGCGTCCGCGAGCTGTGCGAGGTCGCCTTCGCCCGGGTCGGGCTCGACTGGCGACGCTACGTGGTCGTCGACAAGACCTACGTCCGTCCCGCCGAGGTCGACCACCTGATCGGCGACGCGGCCAAGGCCCATCGCGTGCTCGGCTGGATGCCGAAGGTGAGCTTCCGGAACCTCGTCGAGATGATGGTGGACGCCGACCTTCGCGCCGAAGCCGCCCCGACGACCTGAGCCGTGGCGGTCCACGGCGGCGGGTGGCGGGGCAGCCGCTCGTTGATGTCGAAAGGGAGCTCCCCGGCGGTGGTACTCGGCGTCCTCACCGCGCTGAACGGGCTCAACTACCTCGATCGCTACGTCGCCGCGGCCACGCTCCCCCTCATCCTCGGTGACCTCGCCATCTCCGACGCCCAGGGCGGTCTCTTGCAGTCGCTGTTCATCGTCAGCTACTCGCTGGTGTGCCCGGTGGCGGGCTGGGCCGGCGATCGGCAGCCGCGCCTGCGACTGGCCGCGCTGGGCGTGTTCGTGTGGAGTGTGGCCACCGTCGCGTCGGGACTGGCCCCGACGTACGCGTGGCTGCTCGTCGCACGCGCCGTGATCGGCGCCGGCGAGGCGAGCTATGCGGTCGTGACGCCCTCCATCCTGTCGGACTGCTACGTCGCCGAGCGGCGCGCGCGCGTGCTCGGCATCTTCTACGCCGCGATCCCCGTCGGCAGCGCGCTCGGCTACATCGTCGGCGGTGTGATCGGCGAGGCCCACGGCTGGCGCGCCGCGTTCTTGGTGGCCGGCCTGCCCGGCGCGGCGCTCGCCTTCGTGCTGCTGGCGCTGACGGAGCCGCGCCGCGGGGGCATGGACCCGCCCGCGACGGCGCCGCCGGTGCCGCTGGCCCTGTCCGACTCGATCCGGACGCTGGCCCGGCGGCGGAGCTACCTCGTGAATACCGCGGCGCAGATCATCTACACGTTCGCGATGGGAGGGCTGGCGACGTGGATGCCCACGTATTTCGTCCGCGCTCGCGGGATCCCGCTGGCCACGGCGTCGGCGACGTTCGGCCTGCTCCTGGTCGTCGCCGGGTTTGCCGGCACGCTCCTGGGCGGGCGCGTCGCCAGCGCCGTCGCCCGGCGCTGGCCCGGGGCCGACTTCACCGTATCGGGATGGTCCCTGGTGGGGTCGATCGCATTCACCATCCCCGCGGTGCTGGCGCCGCAGCCCGTCCTGTTCTGGCCGGCGATGTTCGTCACGCTCGTCTTGCTGTTCGTGAACATCGGGCCGCTGAACGCGGCCATGGCCAACGTGCTGCCCGCCGAGCTACGCGCGCGAGGCTTCGCCATGACCACGATGCTGATGCACTTGCTGGGAGACGCCGCCTCCCCCTGGCTCATCGGAGAGGCATCGGACCGGATCGGACTGACGATCCCCGTGCTGGCGGCCGGCTGCCTGCTGGCCGTCGCCGGGCTGGTGCTCCTCGGCGGCCGCCGGACGCTCGTCGCCGATCTAGGGGGTTAGCCGGCTCGTCTGTTCTCGATAGCGCCGGGGAACCTTCTCCAGGCTGTCCGTCCACGTCGTCACGCCTTGCTCGTCGGTCCACCGGTGTGGGAAGAAGAACGGCGCGCGCACGATCCCCGGCGCGGTAGCGAGGGTCCTCATCGAGTGAATGACGACGGAACGATACCCTGCGGTTATCCCATGATCAAGTGCCATCCCGGCACCCGGTGTCACCTTGCCATCCGTTCAGGGCACTCGCATAGATTCCACCGTGTTACAGATCGCACTTTTTCGCGGAAATTGTCGTGTGGTCCATCTCTTGCCATAGGCCCGGCCGGGGAGACCACGCGTGATTGAAGAAACAGCCAGTCCCGGCATAGAAGATTCCGTTCGCGTCTACTTGCGGCAGATGGGCCAGGTCCCTCTCCTGACCCCCCAGCGGGAAGTCGAGCTCGCCAGACGGATCGAGCAAGGACGGGAGCAGGTGATCCTGGCCGTCCTGGGAACCGAGGCGGGGCGGGCAGGGCTGCGGGAAGTCGCGACCCGCGCCACGCGCCACGAGGTTCCCATCGACAGCGTCGTGGACCTGATGGACCCCGAGATCGGCGATGCCGAGCGGCGGACCCTGGCGCGGCGGGTGGGGCGCGTGGTCACCAACGTCCTCAAGACGCTGCAGGCCCGCGACACGGCCCGCCGCCGGGCTCGGCGGCCGCGCAGCCGCGGCCGGGCGCGCCTGGAGGCCGAGGCCAAGCGCCACGAGCAGCAAGCGCTGGCGAAGCTGCGTGCGGTGCGCCTGAGCTATCAGGTGTTCGACAGCGAGGGCGAGCAGCCGGGACTCGCCCAGACCCTGGCGGCGGCGGCCACCAACGGTCACGCCGCGCGGCTGCGACCGATCCTCGAGCGGATCCAGCGCGCGCGGGAGGATGCCGCCGAGGCGAAGAACCGCATGGCCGAGGCGAACCTTCGCCTCGTCGTGTCCATCGCCAAGCGACACGTGAATCGCGGCCTGCCGCTGCTCGATCTGGTCCAGGAGGGCAACATCGGCCTGCTCCGCGCGGTCGACAAGTTCGAGTACCGGCGCGGGTACAAGTTCTCGACGTACGCCACCTGGTGGGTGCGCCAGTCGATCAGCCGCGCCATCGCCGACCAGGCCCGGACGATCCGGTTGCCGGTGCACATGATCGAGCGCATCAACCGCCTGCTCAAGGTGTCGCGCCAGCTCGTGCAGGAGCTGGGCCGCGAGCCGACGCCCGAGGAGATCTCCGTGCGCGTGCAGATGCCGCTGGACATGGTGCGGGCGGCGCTGTCCGTGGTCGTGGAGCCCATCTCGCTGGAGACGCCCGTGGGCGACGACGAGGACTGCGCGATCGGCGACTTCATCGAGGACCGGCAGACGGCCTCGCCGGTCGAGACCGCGCTCGGCTCCGAGCGCCGCGCGAGGACCCTCGCGCTGCTCGACACGCTGAAGCCGCGGGAGGCGCGCGTGCTGCGCCTGCGCTACGGCCTGGGCGACGGCTACGACTGGACGCTGGAAGAGGTCGGCCAGGAGTTCCGGGTGACCCGCGAGCGGATCCGTCAGATCGAGGCCAAGGCCCTCAAGCGCATGCGGCATCCGACCCGCACCGAGAAGCTGCGGATCTTCGCCGAAGCCTGATCGCACCGCGCCGGCGCGCCTCGGACCGCGGCGGCGCTTGAATCGGTCGCCGACCTGCGCTAGAGGTGGCTCGTGCCACCGGCGCTGGACGGCCTTCGCGTGCTCGACCTCGCGACGTTCGTGGCCGCGCCCTTCTGCTGCACGCTGCTCGGCGAGTTCGGCGCCGAGGTCATCAAGGTGGAGCAGCCCGGGGGCGGGGACGACCTGCGCCGCCTGGGGACGCCGGCACGCCCTGGACTCTCCTACTGGTGGCTGGTCGAGTCGCGCAACAAGAAGGCCATCACCTGCAACCTGCGCGAGCCCGACGGCCAGGCGCTGGTCAAGCGCCTGGCGCGCGACACGGACGTGCTCGCCGAGAACTTCCGTCCCGGGACGCTCGAGCGCTGGAACCTGGGATGGGACGCGCTGCGCCGGGTGCGGCCGCGCCTGGTCATGGTTCGCATCTCCGCCTTCGGACAGACGGGGCCGTACCGGGAGCGCCCGGGGTTCGGCCGCATCGCCGCGGCGATGGGGGGCCTGTCCTACCTGTCCGGATATCCCGATCGTCCGCCGGTGACGCCGGGGACACCCACGATCCCGGACTACCTGGCCGGCGCGCTGGCCGCCTTCGGCGCCCTCGTCGCCCTCGAGCACGCGCGACGAACCGGCGAGGGGCAGGTGGTCGACCTCGGACTCTACGAGCCCATGCTGCGGATGCTGGACGAGCTGATCCCGGTGCACGGCGCGCGCGGGCACGTGCGCGAGCGCATCGGCTCCGGCATCGAGTACGTCGTGCCGCACAACCACTACCGCGCTCGCGACGGGCGCTGGGTCGCGATCGCGTGCACGAACGACCGGATGTTCGAGCGCCTGGCCACCGCCATGGCGCGGCCCGACCTGGCCGCCGAGTTCCCGACGATGGGCTCCCGCCTGCAGCGGCGGGTCGAGCTGGACGAGCTCGTCCAGGCGTGGGTGGCGAGCGCCGAGGCTCCCGAGGTGCTCGCCCGGCTCGACGCCGCCGAGGTCCCCTGCGGGCTCGTGGCCAGCGCGCGCGACCTCTTCGCCGATCCGCACGTCCGGGCGCGCGACAACATCCTCGAGATGCCGAATCCCCTCGGCGGTCTGCTGTCGATGATCGGGATCGTGCCCCGACTCACCGCGACCCCGGGCCGGGTCGACCGCCTGGGGCCGGTGGAGGTGGGCGCCGACAACGAGGAGATCTACTGCGGTCGCCTCGGGCTCACCCGTGACGAGCTGCGCGCGCTCGCGGACCGCGGCGTGGTGTAGTCTGCGGCGCTCGCCGTCGGCCGGAGGCGCCCCGGATATAGGCCCCGGTCGGATATGCTGAGCCGGTGCCGACGGCCTCCGACGGTGCACCGCTGCACTACACGCTGCGAGGCCGCTCGGGCGCCGCGGTCCTGCTGCTGCACGGACTCGGCTCGTCTTCCGGCGACTGGCCCGAGCAGCACGCCGTCCTGGAGGCCAGCTACCGTGTCGTCGCCGTCGATCTCCACGGCCACGGCCGCTCCGCCCTGCCGGCCGGGCCGCTCACGATCGAGCGGATGGCGAGCGACGTCGGCGCCCTGCTGGCCCGTCTCGGCGCGGGCCCGGCTCACGTGGTCGGCCTGTCGCTCGGCGCCTGCCTCGGCATCCGGCTGGCCCTGGCGACGCCGGACTGCGTGCGCTCGCTGGTCCTCGTGAACCCGTTCGCGCGGCTCTCGCTCGTCGGCCCCGCCGACACGGCCCGCCTCGCGCTCAGGCTCGTCTTGCTCGGAGTCGCTCCGATGAGGGCGATGGCCGCGCACGTCGCGGGTCGGCTGTTCCCCTGGCCCGAGCAGCGCGGCCTCTACGAGGCCGCCGTGACCAGCCTGACGGCGACGCCGCGTCGCGCCTACGTTGCGGCGATACGGGCGCTGGCCCGCTTCGACGCGCGAGGTCAGGTGGCGGCCATCCGGCGTCCCACCCTGATCGTGGCCGGCGATCGCGACACGTCGGTATCCCTGGCGGCCAAGGTCGCGCTGGCCCGCGCGATCCCGGGCGCGCGGCTGCTCGTCGTTCCCGGCTCGGGTCACGCCACGCCGCACGACCGTCCGGAGGTCTTCAATCGCGCGATGCTCGACTTCCTGGCGGCACACTGACCCGGACGCTCGCTCGACCGGGGCCCCGGACCGCCGAGACGGCGGGTCAGCCGGTGAGGCTCGCCTCGGCCACGCGCACGCGGCGCGACAGGGTGGTGAGGAGGCTCTGCGTCAGCTCGGGCGCCTCGCGGAGCAGCGTCGCGAAGTCCCGCCGCTTGATGACGAGCAGCCGCAGCGGCGTGTCGGCGACGACCGTGGCCGAGCGGGGGCCCCCGTCGAGCAGGCTCATCTCGCCGAAGTACTGCCCGGGCAGGAGCCGCGAACGCTTGCGCGAGGAGACCTCCACGCGCGCGCTGCCGTCGAGGATGAGGAAGAACTCCTCGCCGGGCTCGCCGCTGTGCGAGAGGACCGTGCCCTCCGCCACCTCGATGACCTCACTGATGCGGGCGATGGCCCGCAGCTGGCGCCGCGAGCACCCGGCCAGCATCGCCACGTCCTCCAGGCGGTCGATCTTGTCGTCCTGGCTGACCCGTCCGCCGAAGAAGCTGCGACCGCGGGGCTCGCCGCGCGGCGTGTAGGAGATCGAGCCGTCGAGGATCCGGCTGACGAGTTCCATGACGAGCCCCCTGCGCTCCGGGCCTCAGCCCTCGAGGCCGGGCCGCTTGCCGTACGTGGCGCGGACCTCGGTCTTGATGCCGCCGCGGACGTTGAAGTCACCGATGACCTCGGCCCAGCGCGGGCGGGCGGCCGCCACGAGGTCGTCCAGGATGCGGTTGGTGACGTCCTCGTGAAACGCACCCTCTTGCCGGTACGACCACAGGTAGAGCTTGAGCGACTTCAGCTCGACCAGGTGCTGATCGGGCACGTAGCGGATGCGGATGGTCGCGAAGTCCGGTTGCCCCGTGATCGGGCACAGGCAGGTGAACTCCGGCACCGCCATCGCGACCTCGTAGTCGCGGTCGGCGTGCGGATTCGCCACCACCTCGAGATCCTTCCCCGGCCGCGTTGCCATGCCACGGATTATACCGGGATTGTCGGCAGTGGTTCCGCGCGGCGGAACCCGCCGGCGTGGCGCGCCAGCCGGCAGCGCCGCCGTCGACCTTACCGGCTCAGCGCGATCCCCAGCGCCACGGCCAGGCAGGCGATGAGGAGCTGCGGGCTCAGCGGATCTCCGGCCACGAGCGCGGCCACGAACACGCCGAAGACGGGCTGGGTGAGGAACAGCGCGGCCAGGGCGCTCGGTCGGTAGCGCCCGAGCAGCCACAGGTTCACGACGAAGCAGAAGCCCGCGATCAGCACCCCCTGGTAGGCCAGCGAGGCGCCCAGCCGCCACGTCCAGCGCGTGACCTCGGCCTCGAGCAGCGCCGACAGCGCGACGAAGGACACGGTCCCCACCGTCGCCTGGGCCAGCAGCAGCTTCACCGGATCGAGCCGCTGCACCGCCCGGGCGAGGTAGATCTGGCGCTCGGCGAGGAGCAAGGCCGAGACGAACACCAGCACGTCGCCCAGCACGGAGGCGCCGCCGCTGGTTCGGTCGCCCGCGAACAGCAGCACGATGCCGCCGTAGGCGACGAGCACACCGGCCAGCCGCCGCCCCGTCAGCCGGTCGCCGGGGATCAGGAAATGCGCGAGCACGACCGTGTGGACGGCATAGAGATTCAGGACGACCGTCCCGTGGGCCGCGCTGGTGAGCGCCGTTCCGACGTTCATCAGGCCGATCTGGGCGGTGAAGATGAGGCCCAGGACGAGCAGGGGTCTCCGCTCGGCCGGCGCGACCGTGAACGCCGCCGCGCGGCCGGTGAGCCAGCCCCACAGCGCGACGACCAGGCCCCCCAGCAGAAAGCGCATCCAGGCCAGTCGCAGCGGGGGCGCGTCGAGCAGGCCCAGCTTGATGGCCACCGTGTTGCCGCCCCAGAACAGCGAGACGAGAAGGGCGAGGCTGGCGCCTCGCGCATCGACGCGACGGACGGGATGGCTCAGAGCGACGGGCGGCTCGACGCGGACTCGGCGGCCATGGATCGGCGTCCACTATAATCGATCGCATGAAGATCGGCCTGGTCGGGCTCCCCAAGAGCGGCAAGACGACGCTGTTCAACCTGCTGACCGGCTCGAACGTCGCCACCTCCCGCTACGACGGCGGCCGCGCCGAGCTGCACACCGGCGTCGCCCGCGTTCCCGATCCGCGCGTGGACCACCTGTCGGCGCTGTTCACGCCGAAGAAGACGACCTACGCGACCTTCGAGGTGGTCGACGTGGCGGGCATCGAGAAGGGCGACCGGGCCGTGCTGGAGGCCAAGGAGCTCCGCAACGCGGACGCGCTGCTCCACGTCGTGCGGGCCTTCGCCGACGATGCCCGCGGCCGGCCGGACCCGCGTCGCGACGTCCTCGACCTGGAGCTTGAGCTGATGCTGTCGGACCTGGAGATCGTGGACCGCCGGCTGGAGCGCCTGGCCGCCTCGATCAAGAAGCAACGCAAGGAGGCGGAGGTCCGCGAGCACGCGGTGCTCGAGCGGCTGAAGGCGACGCTCGAGCGGGAGACGCCGCTGCGGGCGATCGAGCTGACCGTGGACGAGGCGCGGCTGGTCCGCGGCTTCACCTTGCTGTCCCAGAAGCCGATCCTGCACCTGGTCAACCTCGAGGAGTCCGCGATCGCCGACGGCGCCCACGCCGCCGAGCGCCAGGGCCTCGCCGAGGTGGCCGGCCGGCCCCACTGTCGGGTGGGCTGGGTCTCGGCGGTCATCGAATCCGAGATCGCGCGGCTCGAGGGCGAGGCGCAGCAGGCATTCCTGGCCGACCTCGGCCTGCGCGAGCCGGCCATCAACCGCGTCCTGCGCGATTGCTTCGAGCTGCTGGGGCTCGTCTCGTTCTTCACGACCGGAGAGGACGAGGTCCGGGCGTGGCCGATCCCGGCCGGGACCCGCGCGCAGGACGCCGCCGGCGCCGTGCATTCCGACATCGCGCGCGGATTCATCCGGGCGGAGGTCAACGGCTACGACGAGCTCGTCGCCGTCAACGGCTCCTTCGCCGAGCTGCGCGCCCGCGGTCAGCTCCGCCTGGAGGGCAAGGACTACGTGGTTCGCGACGGGGAGATCTGCCACTTCCGGTTCAACGTCGCCAAGTAGCCGGCTCGCTGGCACACGGCATGCTGAACCAGGCATGCTGAACAAGGCATTGCTGAACAAGGCATGCTGAGGAGTCGAGCATGATGGACTGGATCGGGATCGTCTCCGCGTGCGGGCTGGCGGCGGTCGTCGGCCTGGGATTCGTCATGTGGGAACGCTTCGACAGCCGGCGGCTGACGCGTGAGCGGCAGCGCCGGCGGCTGCCCGGACGGAGCCATCCCCTGCCGATCCGTCCCGGCCGACGCGCGGCCTAGCCCGGCTTCGGAGCCCTCACTCCCGGCACCGGCCGTAGCGGCCCTCCGAGGGCGCGCACCACCGCGGCCACGTTGTCGTCGGGAGTATTCATCGCGAGCACGCAGCCGGGGCCCACGATGAGCCCGCGGCCGCCGGTCTGGGTGATCGCGTCGCCGGCCTCGGCCACCGCCGCCTCGGGCGTGCCGTCGCGCAGCGTCGCCCACTGGTCGAGCCCGCCGATCACTGCGCCGGACACCTGCCGCTGGGCTTCGCCCAGGGTGGGGGCGGTGCGCCGGTCGTCCCAGTTCCAGGCGTGGCCGGGCAGCCGGGACAGACGGTCGAACATCAGCGCGTCTCCGTGGCCGTGGACGATCGTCAGGGTCGAGCGTCCCTCGACGGACTCGAGGACGCGCCGGTCGTAGGGCTCGCCGAACTCGGCGTAGACCTCCTCGGCGTGCGCGCTCCGGCTGGCGGCCTGGATCGAGTAGAAGATGCCCGAGACGCCTTCGGTGAGAGCAGTGTCGGCGAAGCGGACGAGCGTCTCGGTGATCGCCTCCAGCGCGTCGCGGACGAGGCTGGGGTGCTCGCGCAGGTCCGCGCCCAGCCGGGCGCCCGACAGCTTGCGCGCCAGGGAGAGCGGCGAGAACAGCGTGGGAAGCACGGGAGCGTCGCCGATCCGTCGGTCGAATCCCAGGCGGATGATCGTCTCGATCTGTTGACCGTAGCCCTCGGCGATCGTGGGGTCGAGGGGACGGATGCGCCGCCAGTCGTCGGCGTCCTTCACGGCGCACGACGCGCAGGCGCGATGGCCGTCGGGCAGGACCTCGGCAGCCTCCACGCAGCCCCAGGCCTCGACGGCGTACCCCCCGTGCGGCGTGATCTTGAGGAAGTCCGAGCCGTAGCGCTCGTGAAAGCGCAGCGTCGCCTGGGCCAGGCCGGCCGGAGAGCGATCGACCGTGGGAAAGTGCCGCCACACCGCGTAAGGAACGCGATCGACCGGCTGCCGGTTGATCGCGGCCCGGATGCGCTCCGGCCGACTCATCTGTTGCATGCCTTCACGGCTCCTTGCTCGACGGCAGGGTCGCGCGGCGAAACCGCAGCCGGCCGGCCGCGAGAACGGCCGCGCCCGTGTCGTCGATCGCGTCGAAGTCGACGGCGTCGGCGTGGCGCTCGCGTCCACGGATCGCCAGCGTGGACGGCATCGCCACCATCCCGGTGAATCTCGCCGACACCTCGGCCACGGCCACGGGATCGCCGTCCGTCTCCCGCTCCAGCACGCGCGAGACGGCGAGCGCGAGCGTCGCGGTGCCGTGGAGGATCGGCGCCGGCAGCCCGGCGGCCCGGGCCACGGCCACGTCGGTGTGGATCGGGTTCCAGATGCGCGCGCACTCGGTGTAGACCCACGCGGCGTTGGCGTCGACCTGCACTGGCGCCGTCCACCGGATGTCCGACCCGGCCGCGGCGGACGACACCGCCGCCGGGCGGTCCGCGCCGGGCCCATCGCCGGCCCCGTCCGGCGCGACCCCTCGGTACACGGATCCGTACTCGGTCGTGGTGACGGGATCTCCACCGGCATCGACGGTCTCGAAGCGTCCGACGACCAGCGTGCCCGAGCGGCGCCTCTCGATCGACGTGACACGGCCCGTGGTGCGAAGGCGGTCGCCGGCCCGTGGCGCGCGGTGAATGATCAGGCGGTGGGTGGCGTGGACCCCGCGCGATCGAAGGGCGGCGGGGACGACGCGCTCGCGCAACGCCAGCGCGGCCGGCCATTCGTAGCACACCGCGAACAGCGGGTGGGCTTGCGGCCCTCGAGCGGACAGCGTGTCGAAGTACCCCGGAGCGCGCTCGCGCAGCGCCGCCGCGTACGCCATCAGCCAGCGGGCGTCGATCTCGTGGGCCACCGGCCCGACCACGGTCCCGACGAGGTCGGCGGCGATGGCGGGGGGCGCGGCAGACGACGTCACGGGCGCGGGAAGTTCATGGCGTCGACGAAGATCTGCTCGAAGTCCGGATGCGCGGCGAGCGAGACGTGCTCGATGCGGCGAGCGATCGCATCGGCCAGGGCGCGCTCGGGCTCGGACAGCAGGCAGAGCTGGGCGCCCAGCGAGGCGGCGTTACCGACGTACCGGACACGGCCGTGACCGAGATCCGGGATGAGGCCGATGCGGACGGCGCTGGGGATCGACAGGTAATTGCCGAAGCCCCCGGCCAGCAGCAGCTCGCCGACGTGCTCGGCCGGCACGCCGGCCACGTGCTGCAGCATCGCGACGCCGGAGGCGATGGCGGCCTTGGCCAGCTGCAGCTGGCGCACGTCGTCCTGCGTCAGGACGATCTCCCGGGAGGCGCCGGCCTCCCCGGCGCGCAGCACGACGACCTGACGCTCCTCGCCGCGGAGGCGCACGCGATCGCGCAGCCGCGGCGGGAGCGCGTCACGGCGCTCGACCTGGATCAGTCCCGTCCAGTCCAGCACGCCGGCCTCGAGCAGGCCGGCCACCAGATCGAGCAGGCCCGAGCCGCAGATGCCGAGGGCGTCGGTCTCCCCGATGGTGTGCACGCGAACGTCGTCGTCGACGGCCACCCGGTCGATCGCCCCCTGGGCCCCGCGCATGCCGTGGCGGATCTGGCCGCCCTCGAAGGCGGGGCCGGCCGGCGCCGAGCACGCCCACAGCCGCTGCGCCGAGCCGAGGAGCACCTCGCCGTTGGTCCCGATGTCCACGGCGATGCGCTGCGTCTGGCCGTCGTAGAGGCGCGTGGCCAGCGCCACCGCGACCGCGTCGGCGCCGACGAATCCGGCCACCAGCGGCAGCACGCACACGCGCGCCTCCGGCGCGACCTTGAGGAACAGCTCGCGCGCGCCGAGCGTGAGCGCGTGGCGCATCACCGGCGCGTAGGGAGCGAGCCCGACCCAGGACGGATCGATGCCGAGCAGGACGTGGTGCATGCACGTGTTGCCGACGACCACCACCTTGTAGATCCACTTGGCGAGCACGCCGGAGGTCCGGCACACCTCGGCCACCTGCTGGTTGACCAGGCCGAGGATGCGCGTCTGCAACTTGCGGAGATTGGCCGGGTTGAACTGGGCGAAGGCGATGCGCGACATCAGGTCGGCCCCGAACACCGCCTGGGGGTTCAGGCTCGACACCGACGCCAGCTGCTCACCCGACGTCAGCTCGAGCAGCGTCGTCACCACGGTCGTGGTGCCGACGTCGATGGCGAGCCCGAACCGCATCGACGTGGTGTCGCCGCGCTCGACCGCCAGGATGCGACCGGCGAAGGTGGTCACGGTGACGCCGGCCGGATCGTCGCGGAGCGAGTGCGGCAGCCCGGCCAGGATCCCCAGCGGGACCTCCGAGGCCGCGACGCCGACCGCGGCCGCCAGCGCCTCGACGTCGGAGGTCTGGTGATGCTCCTCTCGGGGCAGGGCGACCTTGACCAGCTGCTTGTCGACGCCGGAGGCGACACTGACGCGCCCGGCCACGCCGGCGCCGGGGCCGAGGATCTGGAACGCCGTCTCCTCCAGGGGCGGCGCCAGCTGCACCGCCGCCGCCTCCGTCGGCGCGCACTGGCAGGCCAGGCGATAGCCCTCGCGAACGAGGGCGTCGCCCAGCTGGAGCTCGTCACCGATCGTGGGCGGAGGCACCGCGCCCTCCACGAACTTCACCCGGCACGACGTGCACCGGCCGCGGCCTCCGCACGTCGCGGTGATCTCGATGTCGGCGGCGTGGGCCGCGGCGAGGATGCTGGTGCCGGCCACGATCGCCAGCTCGCGGCGCGCCCCGGCGCGGCGCGGGTCGGTCAGGATCGTCAGCGACACCGCCATGCGCCGTCATTGTAGCGGGGTCAGCGGACGATTTCGAACTCCACGCGCCCCTCGCCCTCGCTCTCGACCGCGGCCCGCGACTCCGCCGGCTCCAGGCGATCGGCGGCCACGCCGGCCGCCGCGAGCGCGTCCCGGACCGCGGCGGTCCGATCGGTCGCCAGGGCGCGGAGCGCGCGGGGCGGGGTCGGCGTCTCGCGGGTCAGCTCCTCGAGTAGCACCTCCTCGCTCGCCGGCGGCTCCCGGCGCGGAAAGAGCTCGGCGTAGAGCGCAAGCGCCGCCTGCCGGCGCGCGTCGGGCCCGGGGCCGGCCTGATCGAGCCGCGCGTCGAGCGCCCCCCGCCGCAGCGCGCTGACGTCGGCCACGGTCGTGACCGGCCGGACGCGCAGGCGGATCGCCGGCGACTCCTTGAGGAACGTCACCAGCCGTCGCAGCTGCTCGCCGCCGGCCGGCGTCGGCGTGGGCCGCGCGGTCGTGAAGGCGACCGGCCACACCTGCAGCGCATCGATCCGGGCGTCCTTCGTGTACGACAGCCCGCCGACCCAGCTGAACGGCAGCGACACCAGCTTGATGGCGACGTTGCGCACCGCCGTCCACATTGCCTCACCGTAGTCGAAGTCCGGCGCCGACAGACGGCCGCGCACGGGCAGGGTCAGGTGGATCTCGCCCTGCCGGTTCTTGAGCAGCGAGACGAGCACGCCCAGCGGGAGCCCGACCCGCCGCTGAACCTCGTTGCCGCGCCCGCCCTGCTCGAGCTCGAGGCCGTAGAGGTCGACGACGTTCGTGGCCTCGAGGTCGTCGCCGTCGAGCCTGTAGCGCAGGGACGCCGTCAACGTGCCCTGCCGCGCGATCCACGACGACAGCTGGTCGAGGTAGGGGTTCAGGCGGAGCACCGGGAAGCCCTTGGTGTCCACCGTGACATCGAGAAACGGGGGGCCGGTGAGGGCGCCGACCTGCCCGCGCACGCGCAGCTCGGTTCCCGACGCCAGCGTGCCGCGGAGGTCGAGCGTCCCGTGCCGCCGAGGGTTCGTGCCGAGCCCCTCGGCCACGAGCGTGATCCCGGCCAGCTCCTCGGCGTAGTCGGGCTCGGTGGTACGGTCGACGAAGCGGAGAAACCCGTCGGCCAGCGTCAGCTTCTGGACAGCCACGCGCACGCGCGCAGGCGCCGGACCGCGCCCGGCGGACGTCGTGCCCGCCGAGGATCCGCGGCGCCCGGCGAGCATGGCGACGAGCTGCAGCGAGCCGTCCGGATTGCGCTCGACGAGCGCCCACGGCTTGTGGACCGCGAGCTGACGGATGCGCACGCTGGTCGGGTACCGATAGCGCAGGCCGGTCACCTCGGCACGCTGGGCCGTGGCCACGCGCCGGTCGGCGTCGGCCAGGGCGAGCCGCTCGACGGCCCCGTCGCCGTCGACCACGAGGCTCATCGTGTCCTCGAAGCTGCCGGTGATCCGGACGCGCCCGCTCAGCCGACCGGTGAGCCGCCCGTCGAACGGCAGGTACGGGCGACCCGGGGCCAGATCCACCTGGTCGAGCTCGGCATCGAGCTGCAGGCGGGTCGGCTCGACGCTGAACGTGCCGCGCGCCTTGAGGGTGCCGGCGCCCGGCATCGGGGTGGTCAGCGTCACCTGGGCCGGCCCGCGGGCCGGCCACGTGAGATTGCGCAGCTCCAGGCGCGAGCCGCGCACCTCGAGCCGGGCGGCCGGCTCGACGGCATCGTCGACGATGTTGGCCCCGCCGTCCTCGAACAGCGCGTCTCGCACGCTCACCTCGAGACCCGGCACGGGCCCGGCCGCGATGGGCTCGCTCCGCACGGGCGCCGGCCGGTCCGCGCGACGCGTGAAGGCGGCGCGGAGCGAGAGCTGTCCCCGCGGATCCCGCTCGATCTGGGCCCACGGACTCCGCACGCGGAGGCGGTCGATCGCCAGGCTGGCCGGCCACTGCAGGTCGACGCCGTCGGCGTCCACGCGGCGGACCGTGAGCAGGGGCCGGGTGCCCTCCAGGACGGCGAGGTCGCCGACCCCGAGCGTCCCACGCGCCGTCAGCGCGAAGGGGGCCTCCAGCGGGAACGCCACCGTGAGGTCGGCCTCGGCGGTCCCGCGCACGGCTCCCGCGATCGGCAGCCACGCCTGCAGGAGGGCCAGGTCCAGGCCGCGCACCGCGAGCGCGACCTCGGCCTGGCGCCTGGCCGCCTCCAGCGTGCCGCGCACGGACACCTTCGCTCCGGCGGCCACGGCCGACAGCTCGACGTCGGCCGCGCCCTCCCCGGGCCACGTGACGTTGCTCGCATTCAGCGTCACGCGGCCGACGTCGACCCGGGCCCCCCTGGCCGCGTCGGCGAGCGTCAGGCGCCCGTCGTTGACGACGAGCTGGCCGATGCGAACGTCGCTGATCGCTGCGCTCTCGGGCTCGGCGCCGCTCTTGCCGGCGGGCGCGGTCAGCAGGGCGAGGAGCCCGATCGCACCCTCGGCGTCGCGCTCCACGGTCATCGTGGGTCGGGTCACCACGACCTGCCCGACGCGCAAGCGGGCCGGCCACGTGAAGACGACTCCGGTCGCCGCCACGCGGTCCGCGCCGGCGAGCGTGCGCGGGCCGTCGCCGAGCGAGACGCGCTCGAGATGCGCCTCGCCGGACACCGTGAGGCGGAGTGCGTCCTCGCGGCCGGCGACCACCCGGACGTCCGCGGTGCCGACGCCGGCCAGCCGCGCCTGCAGCGGCAGGTACCGCGCCAGCGTCGCCACCTCCAGGCCGCGGGCACGGACGCGCAGGTCGGCGCGGCGTCGAGCGATTCCCACCGTGCCGCCGGCGTCCACCTCGCCGCCGCCGGGGACACGGGCATGCACGGCGACGCGGGCTGACCCGAGCATGCTCTCCTCCAGGCCCGAGACGGTCCCGGTGAGATCGGAGAAGGTCAGCGGCCGAGGCGGGGTGGTGGTGGGGTCGAAAACCGTCACGTCACCGCCGACGCTCGCGTAGCGCAGAGCCGGCGACCCTCCGCGCTGGCGTAGCTCGCGGACCAGGACCTGGAGTTCGGGGGCGACGAGCGCGTCGCCCTGTGCACCCCGGCGCCGCAGGGCGAGCCCGCGGACCACCGCGTCAGCGTCGACCGTCGCGCCGTCGCGGTCGTCGACGAGCACCGTGAGCCCGGCGTCGACCGTTCCCCCCGCGAGCGCGAGCGCCCCGTCGGCCGGCAGGTAGAGCGCTGGGAGCCGCAGATCGAGGTCGCGGAGATTGATCGTGGCGCGCAGGTGGATCGGAGCCAGCCGGATCTCCTCGACCCGGAGCGAGACCAGGGCGCCGGCGATCGTGGCGGAGCCGAACGCGGCGCCGCGCGGCCCCAGGGTGGTCAGGTCGCGTGCGTCCAGCCGGATGTCCTCGGAACGCCACGCGCGGACGGGCGTGAGCGTGCGGTCCTCGATGACCACCGGGCCACCCTCGATCGTGAGGCGGTCGACCGAAATCGCGAGCGGGCTCCGAGAGGCGGGCTGGTCGAGGAGATCCGAGATGTTGTACCGGTCGGGAGCGAGCCGCACGATGCGCAGGCGACCTCCCGCGAGCGCGAGGCGCTCGACCCACAGGTGAAGCCAGAGCAGCGAGCGCCGATGGAAGCGCCCCTCGAGGCTGTCGAGCTCGGCGAGAACGCCGCCGTCGCGGTCGCGGATCCGCAGCCCGCGGGCGCTGAACTCGCCGGTGGCCAGGCTGATCCGGGCCGCGGCCAGCGTCACGGGCCGTCCCGTCGCCGCCTGCAGTCGCCAGATCAGCAGCTCGCGGGCGTAGCGCGGGACCAGCACCACCGTCGCTGCGCCGACCAGCACGAGGCCCGCCCCGAGGAGCGCCAGGAGGATCGCGAGGCGGCGAGGGGTCACGATCTCAAGGATGCCAAGGCGGGCCGGCGAGCGCGAGCAACTTGCTCCGCCCCCCGCGCAGCCGTTATCCTGCCCGCCATGACCAGCGACCGCATCGATCTCGACACCCTCCGGTCCGGCGCCCGGCTCGCCGGCTTCGCGTGGACCGACGCCGAGCTGGACGAGATCCGCACCCAGGTCGAGGCCGCGCTCCGGCTCCTCCGGGTCCTGGAGTCGGTCGACCTCGGGAGCACCGAGCCGACGACGTCCTTCCGGGCGGTGTAACGTGCCCGAGCTCGTCTGGGCTCCCGTGACCGAGCTGGCCCGCATGATCGCCTCGAAGGCGGTCTCGCCCGTCGAGGTGGTCCGTGCCCACCTCGACCGCATCAGCGCGCTCGACGGGGACCTGCGCGCGTACATCACGGTGTGCGGCGATGCCGCGCTGGACGCCGCTCGGGCAGCGGAGGGCGCCCTGATGACGGGCGGCGCCCCGGGACCGCTGCACGGGGTTCCGTACGCGCTCAAGGACCTGTACGACACGGCGGGTGTCCGGACCACCGGCGGCTCGCGGATCTTCGCCGACCGTGTGCCCACCGTCGACGCGACGGTCGCGCGGCGGCTGGCCCAGGCTGGCGCGATCCTGCTCGGCAAGCTCAACATGGTCGAGTTCGCCTACGGTCCCGAGGGGCTCAATCCGCACTATGGCCACGCCCACAACCCGTGGGACGCGACCACGCCCCGCATGGCCGGTGGATCGTCGTCGGGCTCGGGGGTGGCCGTGGCCGCCGGCCTGGCGCCGGCCGCCCTGGGGTCCGACACCGGCGGCTCCATCCGCATTCCCGCCTCACTCTGCGGCATCACCGGATTGAAGCCGACCTACGGTCGCGTCAGCCGCGCCGGAGTCCTGCCGCTGGCGTGGTCGATGGACCACGTCGGGCCGATGACCCGCACCGCCGCCGACGGCGCGCTGCTGCTCCGCGTGATGGCCGGCTACGATCCCGCCGACGCCAGCAGCAGCGTGCTGCCGGTACCGGACTACCCGGTGGCGCTGACCGGAGACGTCAAGGGTCTGCGGGTGGGGATGCTGCGGAACGGCTTCCTGGACGCCGCCGCGCCGCCGGTCCAGGCGGCGGTGGAGGCGGCGGCGAACACGCTCGTCTCCGCGGGGGCCGTCCTCGACGAGGTGAAGCTCGAGCGGACGTCGCTGGCCGCGGCCGGCGCGCTGGCGGTCGTCGCCGCCGAGGCGCTGGCCTATCACGCCGAGCTGCTGCGCACGCGCGCCGCCGATTACGACCCCGAGGTCGCGCGGCGACTGCGCGTGAGCGCGTTCGTCGGCGGCGCGCACTATGTGCGGGCCCAGCAGGTGCGCGCGCTCGTCCGCGAGGAGATCGACGCGGCGCTGGCCCGCCGCGACGTGCTGCTGGCGCCGACCACGCCGGTCGCGGCGCCGGCGCTGGACGAGCGGCGGGTGGCGCTCGGCGACGGCCCGTCCGACGTCCGGACGGCGCTGCTCCGCTTCACGCGGCCGTTCAACTTCTCCGGGCATCCGGTCTGCGCGCTGCCGTGCGGCTTCACCCAGACCGGTTTGCCGGTCGGCATGCAGCTCGTCGGCCGTCCCTTCGACGAGGCGACCGTGCTGCGGGCCGCCGACGCGTTCCAGCGGCTGACGGACTTCCACACGCGCCGGCCGGTGATGTGAGACCGGTGAGGAGGCTGCGATGATCGACCGTGACGTGAGCGAGCGACTGGGCCGCCTGGAGACGCGGCTCGGCCGCCTGGAGGCGTTGCTGGGCGAGCTCAACGACCGGCTCGAGCACGCCAGCGGAGGGCTCGCCGACGCCCGGGCCGGCATCCAGGACTGGGTGACCGAGTACGTGTCCCTCCGCCTGCAGCAGCTGGTGCCCGAGACGTGCGAGCACGCGCCGGAGCCGGCCGTCGCCGAGGGTCCGGTGCTGCCGGGTACGCGGCTGCGCTGCACCGACGAGGTCCTGCACCGCCTGGGGCGGATCCCGATCCCCTTCGTGCGTCAGATGGTGACCCAGAAGGTGGCGGAGACGGCCCGCGCCGAGCAGGTGGCGCTGATCGACGTGCCGTTCTTCGAGCGCGCCGCCACGTTCTGACAGTGCAAGCTCTCGGGGGAGGATCTCTCGAGCTTCCAGCACTGGGCGCAGCACCTCGCCGCCGGCCCGCGGATCTGAGCCGCGCCGCGCCGACGTGGATCGCGAGCCATCCCCCGACGACCCCGACCACGCCGACCCCGTCCGCATCCCGATCGAGGATTCGCTCGATCTCCACTCCTTCCGTCCCGCCGACGTCCGGTCCGTCGTCGAGGAGTACCTGGAAGCCGCTCACGCTCGCGGCTTCGACGAGGTCCGGCTGATCCACGGGCGCGGCATCGGCCAGCAGCGCGCGAGCGTCCGCGCGCTGCTGGCCGCGCATCCCCTGGTCCTGCGATACGCCGACGCGCCAGAGGACCGTGGCGGCCGGGGCGCCACGCTCGTCACCCTTCGCCCGGCCTGAACCCGCCCCAATGGCACCTCCGTTGCTCCTTCAGAGCACCGGAGGGATCTATGTGATGGAAAAGATCATTTCGCTTCTGGTTCTCAGCGCGTCGCTGGCGGCCTGTGCGAGCCCTCTCGGCCTGCGCGGCGGCGACCAGCCCTCGGCATCACCGGGGGAGGGCATGCAGCTACTGGCCGGCCACTGGCAGGGTAGCATCGGCGAGACGGCGGGCTGGTACTACCAGGGCCTGATCCCGCTCGACCTCACGATCGCGCCGGACGGGACCTGGAGCGGCACGGTCGGCCAGGCGCAGGCCTCGGGCACCGCGCGCGTTCAGAGAGGCCAGGTCGTCCTGACGGGGACGACGCGGACGGCCGCGGGCCGCGTGGATCCGCTCTACCTTCGGCTGACCGGCGACGAGGCAGCCCGCTGGGGCGCGACGCGCGCGGACTTTCCGGGCGGGGACACGCACGCCAGCGTGTCGCTGCGGCGCGCGAGCTGACGGCCTAGTCGCGGTCGGCCCGCAGCAGCAGCATGCGGTCGGTGAATGACTCGACCCGACCGTCGCGGACGCGGAAATCGAAAGCCTCCCGGCAGCGCTCGGGCGCGGCCAGCACGAACGCGTCGAGCTCGCCGCGCGCCTGCGCGGTCATGCGCGTGCGGGTCGTCCACTCCTCCCAGGGCCGGCCCTTGGCCACGACCGCGCTCTCGATCGCGGTGAGACCGGCGCCGCGCAGGAAGGCCTTCCACTCGGACGCCCGGTACGCGCGCACGTGCGAGAGGTCGCGGCGGCGCTCCACCTCGGTCACGAACGCGGCCGCCTCGGCGTCGTCGTGGCCGAGGATGTCCTGAAGCAGGAAGGAGCCGCCGGCCCGGAGCACGCGGCGCACCTCGCGGACGGCGGCCGCCACGTTGGCGAAGTGGTGGGCCGCGATGCGGCACGTGACGACGTCGAAGGCACCGTCACCGAACGGCAGCGCCTCGACGTCGCCCGCCACGAAGGTCGCCCTGGCGCCGCGCTGGCCGAGCAGGCCCCGGGCTGCCCGCAGCATCGGCTCGGTCACGTCGCAGGCGACCACCAGCGGGGCGAAGGACGCGAACGCCAGCGCCGTGTGACCGCCGCCGGTGGCGAGATCCAGCACCCGCCCGGGGGAGAGCGCGCGACCCCACGCCACGAGCCGGTCGAGGTCCTCCCCGGCCGCGTGGCCGGGGCTGCTGACGTAGGCGGCCGCGATGCCGCCGAACTGTTCCTGCACCCGCCGGGCCTGCTCGCTCACGCTGGCCCGCCGCGGCCGGCGAGGTGACGCATCAGGAACTCGGTGTCGAGCGGTGACAGGTCGAAGCGTCGCGCCGCCTCGTCGACCAGCCGCAGCCGGTCGGTGGCGGGATCGTCACGGAGCCGGTCGTCGATCCAGCTCACTGCCTGCTTGATCGGTGCCTCACCCGCCGCCATGCTCGTGGCCTAGGGACCCTGCTCGCGCTCGTAGGCGGTCTTCCATTCCTTGTTCAGCTCCTCGATGCCGGGGATGTGCTTGATCGTGCTCCAGGCCGCGCGGGCGCGCCCGCGCATGGCGTACATCAGGGTCTCGCTGATCTCGTCCTCGGTGGCGCCGGCTTGCTTCGCACCCGCGAAGCGTCCCGGCACTCAGGAGGTGCAGCCGGCGGCCGCCATCGCGGCGAGCGCGACCAGCTGCATGGTCTTGGGATCCAGCGCGCCCTCCCGGTAGAAGACTCCCGCGAACTCCTTCATCTGGCTCATGTCCGGCCTCCCGTGGTCGTGGCTGGCGGCATTATACCCGGCGCGCCGGCGCCCCGATCGCGCGCCGGCCGTCCGTCGGCGCCGCCCCGGGCGCCGGGCCGATTGGCCGGGCCCGGGCGGGACCCCACCAGGCCAATTGGCTCTTGACGCAGCCAATTCAAACCGCAAAATGGCTGGTCAGGGGAACAGGCGTGAACATCCCGCTCGACCGCGACCGTCCGGTGCCGCTGGCCCGCCAGATCCAGGGTCACCTCGAGCGCCTCATCGGCGAGGGCCTGCTGGCCCCCGGGGTCAAGCTGCCGGCCACCCGCGAGCTGGCCAAGGGCCTGCGCGTGAACCGGGCCACGGTGGCGCTCGCGTACGAGGAGCTGGTGGCGGCCGGGCTGGCCCGCGCCCACGTGGGCCAGGGGACGTTCGTGGCGGGCGAGCCGCCCGGGCGCAGCGACGGTCGGATGCCGGCCCCGGCGCCGATCGACTGGACAGCCCTGCTGTCGCGGAGCGCGCGCACCGCGGCTGCCGACGAGGAGCGGCGGCGGGCCCTGGGAACGCCGACCGACACTCCCGGCACGCTGATCTCCTTTGCCGGTGGCATGCCCGACAGCACGCTGTTTCCGACCGACGCCTTCCGCCGCGTCCTCAACCAGGTGGTGCGGGACGAGGGCGGCGTGCTGCTGCAGTACTCCTCGGTGGGCGGCTACGCGCCGCTGCGCCGGTACCTGGCCGGCTACCTGCTGCGATTCGGCGTCGAGGCTCGCGCCGAGGAGATCCTGGTCGTGAACGGCTCGCAGCAGGGATTCGACCTGATCGCCCGGACGCTGGTCGATCCCGGTGACCTGGTGGCCATCGAGCAGCCGACCTACGCCGGCGCCATGCAGGCCTTCCGCTCGTTCGGCGCCCGTCTGCTGCCCGTCGAGTGGGACGAGGCGGGGCCGCGTCCGGACGTGTTCGAGCGCTTGTGCGAGCGCCAGACGCCCAAGCTCTTCTACTGCCAGCCGAGCGCCCACAATCCGACGGGGCTCACGATCGAGCCGGAGGTGGGGCGCCGGCTGCTGGCGACCGCGGCCCGCCACCAGGTGCCGATCGTCGAGGACGGCTTCGACGGCAGCCTCTACTACGGCGCGCGGCCGAACGCGCCGCTGAAGGCCGCCGACCGGGGCGGTGTCGTGCTCTACATCGGCACGTTCTCCAAGATCCTGTTCCCGGGGCTCCGCCTGGGCTGGCTGGTGGCGCCGCAGCCGGTGGCCGAGCGGCTGCAGGCGGCCAAGCAGCTGACCGACCTGCATACCAGCGCGCTGCTCCAGGCGGCGGTGCACCGCTTCTGCGAGCGCCGCCTGCTCGAGCGCCACGTCAGCCGGGTCACCGTCGAGTACGCGCGGCGGCGCTCGCTGCTGCTGGCCGCCCTGCGGCGGCGCATGCCGGAGGGCGTGACGTGGACGGAGCCCCGCGGCGGCTTCTCGCTGCTGCTCACGCTGCCGCCGGGCGTCACCGCCGCCGCCCTGCTGCCGCTGGCGATCGAGCGGGGCGTGGCCTTCACGCCGGGCCCCGCCTTCTTCCTCGACGGCGCCGGTGAGCGCACGGCGCGCCTGGCGTTTTCCTCGGTGGCGGCGGCGCGCATCGACGAGGGCGTGCGCCGGCTGGCCGACGCGATCAAGCTGACGCGACGGCAGCCCCCGCGCCGCCACGAGCGCGAGATGGTCTCGGTGGTCTAGACGGGTCAGCACAGGGAGGGCTGAGTGATGGACGAGCTGAACGGACTGCGGATCGCGGATCGCAAGCACATCGGACTGGCCGAGATGCTCAAGGGCGGCGTCATCATGGACGTCACCAACGCCGAGCAGGCCAAGATCGCCGAGGACGCCGGCGCCGCCTCGGTCATGGCGCTGGAGCGCGTGCCCTCGGACATCCGGCGCGACGGCGGCGTCGCCCGCATGTCGCCGGTCAAGAAGATCCAGGAGATCCAGAAGGCGGTCACGATCCCGGTGATGGCCAAGGCCCGCATCGGTCACTTCGTCGAGGCCCAGATCCTGGAGGCGCTGGGCGTGGACTACATCGACGAGTCGGAGGTGCTGACCCCCGCCGACGAGCACTTCCACATCGACAAGTTCGCCTTCCGGATCCCCTTCGTGTGCGGCTGCCGGGACCTGGGCGAGGCCCTGCGGCGGATCGGCGAGGGCGCCGCGATGATCCGCACCAAGGGCGAGGCGGGCTCCGGCAACATCGTCGAGGCCGTACGTCACATGCGCTCGGTGATGTCCGGGGTGAGGCGGCTCACGACGCTGGGCCCCGAGGAGCTGATGACCGAGGCCAAGAACCTGGGCGCGCCCTACGAGCTGGTCCGATGGATCGCGCGCACGGGCAAGCTGCCGGTGCCCAACTTCTCGGCCGGCGGGATCGCCACCCCGGCCGACGCGGCGCTCATGATGCAGCTCGGCGCCGAGGCGGTCTTCGTCGGCTCCGGCATCTTCAAGTCGGCCGATCCGGCCCGCCGCGCCAAGGCGATCGTGCAGGCGACGACGCACTTCAAGGATCCGGACGTGCTCGTGAAGGTCAGCGAGGACCTCGGCGAGGCGATGGTCGGTCTGGAGATCTCCAAGATGGCCGAGAAGGACCTGTTGCAGACGCGCGGCTGGTAGGTCGATCGGAGCCACGTCGGTGAAGATCGGGGTCCTCGCCCTCCAGGGCGACTTCGCCCTCCACACCAGGGCGCTGGCGCGCTGCGGGGCCGGTGTCGAGGTCGTCGAGGTGCGCAAGCCCGAGCAGCTCGGCGACCTCGACGGCCTGATCATCCCCGGCGGCGAGAGCACCACGCTGCTCAAGCTGATGGACGCCTGGGGGTTCGTGCCGGCCATCGAGAAGTTCCATGCCGGCGGTCGACCGATCTTCGGGACCTGCGCGGGACTCATCCTGGTCGCGCGCGACGTCACCGGCCCGCGGCAGTTCTCGCTCGGGCTCATCGACGTCGGGGTCGAGCGCAACGCGTACGGACGGCAGCGGGAGTCGTTCGAGGCCGCCGGCACCGCCGACCTCGAGGGCCGGTCGGCGCCGATCGAGATGGTCTTCATCCGGGCGCCGCGCATCCGGCGCGTCGGCGAGGGCGTGCGGACGTTGGCCCGGCACGCCGGGGAGCCCGTGATGGCCCGCGAGGGGACCGTGCTGGTCGCCACGTTCCATCCCGAGCTCACCGATGACCCCACGGTGCACCGCTACTTCTGCCGGATGGTCGAGGAGGCGCGCGGGGCATGATCTTTCACGACGAGTACGCCCGCGTCCCGCCCGGGGAGCTCGATCGCTTCGTCGGGGCCCAGGAGCTCGGACGCCTGATCACGGTCGGCGAGGACGGCACGCCGCACGTGGGGCTGTACCCGTTCGTCCGCGAGGGCGACGCCGTCGACCTGCACCTGGTGCGCGAGGACGAGCTCGTCGTCGACCTGAAGGCGCGACCGCGCTGCGTGTTCGAGCTGGACGAGGTGCTGGGCGTGATCCCGTCGTACTGGGTCCACGCCGAGTACGGCGGCTCGGCCACGGCGTACCACCGCACCGTGATCTTCGAGTGCCGCGCCACCGTGCTCGAGGACCCCGCCGCGGTGGCGGCGCAGCAGGTGCGGCTGCTGGCGCGCTATCAGCCGGAGGGTGGCTTCCGGGCGGTGAGTCCCGACGACGCGCTGTACCGCGGCGCGCTGGACCGGCTCGCCGCCGTCACGCTGCGGATCGCGCGGACCCGGGTGAAGTTCAAGCTCGGCCAGAACCGCCCGCCCTCCGCGCGTGTCCGGGTGATCGCCGAGCTGCGCAAGCGAGGCCGCCCGGGCGACGCGCGCGCGGCCGACGCCCTCGAGTGGACCCTGGGCCAGCCTGGTACGGCTTGACAGGTACCGGGTACCCGTGAGTATCTTTCCTCCGGTCGGACCACCGGACCAGACGTTCGCGTCCCGGCCCCCAGGAGGAGTCCCGTATGTCAGCGCTGATCTGTGAGGTCGTCTACCGCGGCATCTTCCAGAAGAACTTGGCCGCCCGCATCGCGCGGGGCATCGTCCTGTCGGCGCGCAAGTCGGGGCGCTGGGGCATCGCCTTCGGCCGCTACGGCGACAGCCCGCAGCGCAACGGCATCCCGGCCAAGGACTTCGCGATCGTCGCCGACACGAAGGAAGAGCTCGAGCAGAACATGGCTCGCTACGAGCCCAAGCACACCGACGTGACGATCGTCCTGGACGACACGCTGTCCAAGGGGGTCGAGTCGTGGGCGTGGTACGGCCTGCAGCCGATCAATCGCCTGACCGTGCCGGACGGCACCGTGCTGATGACGTCGCTGCAGCCCTTCGAGTCGCTTCTCAGGGACATCCACAAAAAGGATGCGCCGTATCACCTTTCTCTGCTGCGCGCGAAGGCCAGCTTCTCGGGGCTGTGGGTCCACAAGGAGGATCACACCGAGGCCCGCATCCTGGGCGCGCTGGCGAAGATCGCCCCGGCGTTCCTGACGCTGGACGCGGTGGCCCAGGCCATCCAGGAGATCGAGTGGGGCTCGGACCTGAAGGTGGCCTCGGCCCGCAAGGCCTTCGAGCGACTGGAGACGCGGCGAGTCGCCATGACCGAGGGCAACGCCGAGATCCCGTACTCCTTCGAGATGCCGAAGTGGTGGGAGATGCGCGAGGGCATCACCATCCCCGCCATCCCGATCGGCAAGCCCAAGGAGGGCGGGCAGGGGTACGTCCCCGAGCGCAACCCGTACTTCAAGAAGTTCACGACCCGCACCATGCGCCCGGTGATCGACTTCGACACCTGCGTGAAGTGCAACCTCTGCTGGATCTCCTGCCCGGACTCCTGCTTCGACGTGATGCCGGACGCGACCTTCGACGCCAACATGGAGGCGTGCTGCGGTTGCGGCGTGTGCGAGGCGGTGTGCCCGGTGGAGCACTGCATCACGATGGTCAACGAGTCCGCATTCGAGGACAACGCCAGCCAGTGGGAGATGTGGCGCCAGGACAAGGCCGCCTACAAGACCTGGCTCACCGCCAAGATCGGCGACAAGGCGACGACGGCCCGCTCCCACGGGTTCCGCTTCCGCGGCCAGTACGACGAGGAGCTCACGCGGGACCTCGATCGGGGCGGCGTGGAGATCGTCGCCGGCATCCCCGGCGAAAACGCGCAGCACAAGACGGTCTAAGGAGACCACGAGCATGGCAGTCGCGACCACGGCGGCTCCGGCCGCAGCAGCGGACGAGAAAGAGCTTCTGATCTCCGGCAGCGAGGCGGTGGCCGAGGGCCTCGCCCTGGCGGACATCGACGTCGTCACCGGATACCCGATTCGCCCCTACGACACGGTCATCCAGGCCATCGCCAAGAAGATCTCCGGCGGTCAGCTGGTGGCCGAGTACATCGTGGCCGAGGGCGAGCACAGCCAGTTCGAGATCGTCAAGCACGCCTCCACGGTCGGCGCCCGGGTCTTCTGCGGGTCGTCCGGCGTGGGCTGGGCGTACGCCATGGAGTGCCTCGTCGTCACCCCGCCGTTGCGGGTGCCGATGGTCTGCCTGGTGGGCAACCGCGCCCTCGACGACCCCGGCGCCTTCGGCGTCGAGCACAACGACGCGCTCTTCGTGCGCGACCTCGGCTGGATGCTGTGCTGGATCGACACCTCGCAGGAGGCGATCGACACCACGCTCATCGCCTATCGCGTCGCCGAGGACCGCCGGGTTCTCCTGCCGCTGGCCATCTCGGCCGACGGAGCGTTCCTCACGCACTCGCAGGCGCTGACGCTGGTTCCGCCGAAGTCGAAGGTGGACCGGTTCCTGCCGCGCTACGACCGCGGCGACCTGCTCCTGCACCCGGACAACCCGATCACGGTGGCCCCGCAGGCCAACGAGGACTGGGTGATCGAGATCCGCCGGCAGAACGACGAGGCGATGAAGCGCGCCGTCGGCGTGATCGAGGAGGCCTACGCCGACTTCCGCAAGGTCTTCGGCCGCGGGCCCGAGAACCCCTGGTTCGAGGAGTACATGACCGACGACGCCGACGTCATCCTGGTCGGCATGGGCACGATCTCGCTGCCCATGAAGGTCGGCATCCGGAACATGCGGGCCCAGGGCAAGAAGGTCGGGCTGGTCCGGCTGCGGTGGTTCCGGCCGTTCCCGACCGAGAAGCTGGTCGCCGTCCTCTCGAAGGCCAAGGCCATCGGCGTGGTCGACCGCGACTACTCGTTCGGCTCGCCGTTCCACGCGGGCGTGGTGGCCACCGAGATCCGGGCCGCCCTGTACAACGCCGATCGCCGGCCGCCGCTGCTGGCCTTCGTCTGCGGCCTCGGCGGTCGCGAGGTGACCCTGGAGGACGTCTCCAAGGCTACCGACCTGTGTTACGCTGCCGCGAACTCCGGCAAGGCCGACGCCCGCACGCTGTGGCTCGGCGTCCGGGAGTAGGAGATTCCGCATGGCTGAGGCGACCACGTTCAGCAACGCGACGCAGATCCTGGAGCCGTTCCGGGGCATCAAGCGCGTCACGATCGAGGAGTACTTCACCTCGGGCCACCGCACGTGCCAGGGCTGCGAGTCGGCGCTCGTCATGAAGCTCATGGTGAAGGCCTCGGGGCCGCGCACCATCGTGCTGGGCTCGACCGGCTGCATGTACGTCGCGAACACCACGTACTACACCACGCCGTGGGTGGTGCCGTGGATGCACACGCAGCTCGGCTCGTCGGGCGCGGCGGCGCTGGGCACGGCGGCCGGGCTGAAAGCGCTGATGACGAAGGGCAAGATGAAGGCGGAGCCCATCAACGTCATCGCCTTCTGCGGCGACGGCGGCGGCGCCGACATGGGGCTCAACGGCATCTCGGCGACGCTGACCCACAAGGACTACAACTGCCTCATCCTGCTCTACGACAACGAGAGCTACGCCAACACCGACATCCAGCTGTCCGGCTCGACGCCGTACGGCGCGAACACGACGTTCAGCCCGCCCGGCAAGGCCAAGCGGATCATCCACACCCGCTGGAAGAAGAACACGGCGCCGATGCTGGCCGCCGGCCATCCGGAGTGCCGCTACGTGGCGACGGTGTGCGCGTCCTACGCGGTGGAGATGATGAACAAGGTCCGGCGCGCGCTCACGATCGGCGGCCCGACCTTCATCCACTCGCTCGATCCCTGTCCGAAGGGCTGGGACTACGACCCGATGCTGAGCCACGAGCTGGGCGAGCTGGCCGTCGAGACCGGCGTGTTCCCGCTCTACGAGGTCGAGGACGGCGAGGTGCGCTACTACGGCAAGACCAAGGCCATCGTGGAGGGGCGGCCGCGCAAGCCGGTGCGGGAGTACCTGCTCAAGCAGGGCCGGTTCGCGCACTTCACGGAGGAAGACCTGGCCTACTTCCAGTCCAAGGTCGACGAGATGTGGACCAAGTGGGAGATCCCCGGTATCGTGCCGTTCAAGCGGCTCGACGCGACCCGGGCGGCCGTGACCGCGCCGTAGCCGCGGCGACGCCGTCGATCGACGCCGTCAGTGTCGATGGGGGTCGGGCGCGGAACGGCGCCCGGCCCCTCTGCGTTTCATCCGCATATCTCGCGTGAGGAGGGCCGACGCATGCTGCACACCTGGCGTCTTGTCCCCGTCCTGTCGATCGTGCTGTCGCTGTTCGGCAGCGTCCTTCCGGCTCGAGCCTGGGAGCCGTCCAAGCCCATCGAGCTGGTCATCCCGGCCGGGACCGGCGGCGGGGCCGATCAGATGGCCCGGCTGGTGGCCGGCCTGGTCGAGAAGCACAAGCTCTCGCCGCGCCCGATCGTCGTCGTGAACAAGCCCGGCGGCGCCGGCGCCGAGGGATTCCTGCACGTCAAGGGCAAGTCGGGCGACGCCCACACCCTGATCATCACGCTGTCCAACCTGTTCACGACGCCGCTGGCCCAGCAGACGCCGTTCAGCTGGAAGGACCTCACCCCGGTGGCCCGGCTGGCCCTGGACCAGTTCATCCTGTGGGTGAGCACGACGCGCCCCGACGGCAAGGACTACAAGACGGCCAAGGAGTACGTGGCGGCCGTCAAGGAGCGGAGCGGCAAGGACACCCAGATGAAGATGGGCGGCACCGGCTCCAAGCAGGAGGACCAGATCATCACGGTCCAGCTCGAGCAGTCGCTCGGTGTCAAGTTCACCTACGTGCCGTTCAAGGGCGGCGGCGAGGTCTGCGTGAACCTGGTCGGCAACCACATCGACTCCACCGTCAACAACCCGATCGAGTGCGCGAGCCACTGGAAGGCGGGCCGGGTGCGGCCGCTGGGCGTGTTCGACACCGACCGGATCCCCGTGAGCGAGTGGAAGGACGTCCCGACCGTCAAGGACGCCATCGGCGCCGACATCCACTACCTGATGCTGCGCGGGATCTTCGGCCCGCCGTCCATGCCGAACGAGGCCACCCAGTGGTACATCGCCCTCCTGAAGAAGGTGAGCGAGACGCCCGAGTGGAAGAAGTACCTCGACGACGGCGCCCTGAAGCCGGCCTTCGCGATCGGCGACGAGTACGTGAAGTGGCTGGAGGGCGCCGAGCAGCTCCACCGCGAGCTGATGACCAAGGGAGGGTTGCTGAAGAAGTAGATGCGCGCCGCCGACCTCGTGACCGCGCTGGCGCTCCTCGTCGTCGGGGGAGTCGTCATCGCGGATGCCGTGCGGCTCGGCACCGGCTGGGACAGCGACGGACCGCAGAGCGGGTTCTTCCCGTTCTGGCTGGCGGTGTTCATGATCACCGCCGCCGTCGTGATCGCGCTGCAGGCGGTCAACCGGGCGACCGCGATCCCCTTCGTCACCGCCGGCCAGCTCCGGCCCGTCCTGGCGGTGCTGGTCCCGGCGGCGGCGATGGTGCTGCTGATGGAATACCTCGGCCTCTACGTGGCCGCCGCCCTCTACTTGGCCTTCTACATGCGGTGGGTGGGCCGCCACGCCTGGCCCACCATCGCGGCGCTCAGCCTGGCCGTCCCGCTCGTCACGTTCGTCATCTTCGAGCGGTGGTTCCTGGTGCCGATGCCCAAGGGACCGCTCGAGGCGTGGCTCGGGTTCTGAGTCGTGGGTTTCGAGAACCTCCTGATGGGCTTTTCGATCGCGGTCACGCCGTTCAATTTGTTCGTCGCGCTGGTCGGCATCATGCTCGGCACCGTGATCGGCGTGCTGCCCGGGCTCGGCGGCGCCAACGGCGTCGCCATCCTCCTGCCGCTGACCTTCACGATGCCCCCGACCTCGGCCATCATCCTGCTGACGTCGATCTACTGGGGGGCCCTGTTCGGCGGCGCCATCACGTCGATCCTGTTCAACATCCCGGGCGAGCCGTGGTCGGTCGCCACGACCTTCGACGGCTATCCGCTGGCCCGGCAGGGGCAGGGGGGGCAGGCGCTCACCGCCGCGTTCACCTCGTCGTTCGTGGGCGCGTTGTTCTCGATCGTGCTCATCACCCTGTTCGCGCCGGTGCTGGCCGAGATCGCGCTGCGGTTCGGGCCGCCCGAGTTCTTCGCCATCCAGCTGCTGACATTCTCCTCGTTCGTGGGCCTGGGCGGCGGCAACCCCGTCAAGTCGCTGGTGAGCATCCTGCTGGGCTTCATCCTGGCCGCGGTGGGCCTGGACATCGTCACCGGTCAGCTCCGCATGACCTTCGGCGTCGTGGAGCTGATGAAGGGCTTCGACTTCATCGTGGCCGTCATCGGGCTGTTCGGGATCGGCGAGATCCTCTTGTCGGTCGAGGAGGGCCTATCGTTCCAGGGGGCGCGGACCGGCATGCGGCTGGCGGTGGTGCTGGAGACCTGGAAGACGCTGCCGCGCTACTGGCGCACGTTCCTGCGCGGGTCCGTCATCGGGTTCTGGATGGGCTTCAAGCCGGGCGGCGCCACCCCGGCGTCGTTCATGAGCTACGCCTTCGCACGACGCTTCTCCCGGCACGGGGACCGTTTCGGGAAGGGCGAGCTGGAGGGCGTGGTGGCGCCGGAGACGGCTGCCCACGCGGCCGGCGTCGCCGCCATGCTGCCGATGATCACGCTGGGGATTCCAGGATCGCCGACGGCGGCCGTGATGCTGGGCGGCCTCATCATCTGGGGACTGCAGCCGGGCCCCATGCTCTTCAAGGAGAAGCCCGACTTCGTGTGGGGCCTGATCGCCTCGATGTACACCGGCAACGTCCTGGGGGTGCTGGTGGTGCTGGCCTTCGTGCCGCTCTTCGCGGCGATCCTGCGCATCCCGTTCGCGATCCTGACACCGCTGATCCTGGTGGTGTGCGCGATCGGTTCCTACGCCGTCCACAACAGCATGATCGACGTCTGGTACATGCTGATCTTCGGCGTCGTCGGCTACACCTTCAAGAAGCTCGACTATCCGCTGGCGCCGCTCGTCCTCGCCCTCGTGCTCGGCGACCTGGCCGAGAACGCGCTGCGCCAGAGCCTCATCATGTCCCAGGGCTCGCTGGGGATCTTCTTCCTCCGCCCCATCTCGGGCGCGATCATGGCGGTCGCGCTCCTGTTCTTCCTGCTGCCGATCGTCACCCCCTGGTGGCGGCGCCGGCGGGGCCTGCCGCGCGTGGCCTCGGCCCCGTCCGGGCACGAGGCGTGAGGGCGGCCGCCGACACGGCCCGCGGACACCGGATGGACGTGGTCCCGATCAAGTCGACGCGCATCTACGAGGAGATCGTCCGCCAGGTCAAGATGATGATCGCGGAGGGGCGCCTCAAGGGCGGCGACCGGCTGCCGCCCGAGCGCGACCTCGCCGAGAAGTTCGTCGTCAGCCGCACCTCCGTCCGCGAGGCCCTCCGCGCCCTCGAGAGCCTCGGCCTGGTCGAGATCAGGCCCGGCGAGGGCACCTTCATCCGCGAGGTGTCGATCGACACGCTGGTGGAGCCGCTGGCCCTGCTCATGGCCTCCCAGCGCGAGGCCACGGGCGAGCTGTTCGAGGCGCGGCGCCTGCTCGAGCCGGCCCTGGCGGCCCTGGCCGCCGGACGGGCCACGCCCGAGGAGATCCAGGAGATGGAGCGCATCCTCGAGGAGCAAGCGCGGGAGATCGGGGCCGGCCGCACCGGCCTGCCCCAGGACGCCCAGTTCCACGCTGCCATCGGCACCGCCGCCCACAACCGCGCGATCACGCGCATCGCCCACGCAGTCATGGATCTGCTGGCCCAGAGCCGGGAGGACTCGCTCAACACGCCGGGCCGGCCCACGCGCTCGCACGAGGACCACCGCCGCGTGCTGGCCGCCATCCGCGCCCGCGACGCCGAGGGTGCCCGCGCCGCCATGCTCGAGCACATCGCGGCGGTGGAGCGCCTGGTGCTCGGCTCCGAGCGTCGGGCCGCCGGCGGCGGCGGCCGCGCTTGACCATGCTGGCCCCGGCCCGTATACTTCCGGCCACCATGAGGAGCTCGACCCCGCGCGTGCTGTCGCTGGGAGTAATGATCCTGGCGCTGCCGGGCCTGCCCGGAGCATCCGCGGACTAGCGCTTCGGCGGATGCCACGGGCAGGACGAGCCCGTGGCGATCGATCGACGGCCACGGGTGGTTACGACCCGTGGCTTTTTTGTTTGTGCTGGAACCACGACGACGGCAAGGAAACCGAGACGATGTGTTCGAGCGGCGCGCGGCGCGCCTTCGGTGAAATTGACATGACTGTTACGCATCTAGTAGGCTCTAAAGACTTTTTCGTCCGTCCCTAAGGAGGCGCCGCCCATGACGAAGTACGTCTATTCCTTCGGGCACGGTAGAGCGGAAGGCTCCTCGGTGATGCGCAACCTCCTGGGTGGGAAGGGTTGTGAGCTGGCCGAGATGACCAACCTCGGGATTCCCGTGCCCCCGGGCTTCACGGTCACCACCCAGGCGTGGGCGGCCTACAACCGGGGCGGCCGCCAGGTTCCCGAGGGCCTGTGGGACCAGGTGCTCGCCGGTCTGCAGAAGCTCGAGGAGGATGCGGGCGCGGTGCTCGGCGACCCGCACCGTCCACTCCTGGTCTCGGTGCGGTCCGGCGCCCGCGTCTCGATGCCGGGCATGATGGAGACCGTCCTCAACCTCGGCCTCAACGACGCGACCGTCGAGGGGCTGGCCAAGCGCACCGGCAACGACCGGTTCGCCTGGGACTGCTACCGCCGCTTCATCACGATGTACGGCGACGTGGTCCTCGGCATCAGACGCGAGGCGTTCGACGAGCACCTCGACGGTCTCAAGAAGCGGCTCCGCGTGAAGGCCGACCCCGAGGTGCCCGCCGACGAGCTGCGCAAGCTGGTCGAGATCTACAAGGACCTGGTGACGGTGCGCACCGGCGCTCCGTTCCCCCAGGACCCCCACGAGCAGCTGCGCCTGGCCATCCGGGCGGTGTTCGACTCCTGGTTCGCCAAGAAGGCCACCGAGTACCGCCGCATCAACAACATCCCGGCGGACTGGGGGACCGCGGTGACCGTGATGGCCATGGTCTTCGGGAACCTCGGCGAGACCTCGGGCACGGGCGTCGGCTTCACGCGGGACCCGCGGACCGGCGAGCAGCACTTCTACGCGGAGTTCCTGTCCAACGCCCAGGGCGAGGACGTGGTCGCGGGCATCCGCACGCCCGAGCACATCGACGACCTCCGTCGCCGCATGCCCGAGATCTACGACGAGCTGCTCGGCATCGCCGGCCGGCTCGAGCGCCACTACAAGGACATGCAGGACATCGAGTTCACGATCCAGGAGGGGAAGCTGTACCTCCTGCAGACGCGCAGCGGCAAGCGCTCGGCGGCGGCGGCCGTGAAGGTGGCCGTCGACCTCGTGCAGGAGGCGGTGATCGACCAGCACACGGCGCTGCTGCGCGTCCGCCCGCAGGACCTCACGCAGGTCCTGCACCCCGGCTTCGACGCCGGGGACAAGACCGCGGCCGTGCGGGCCGGGCGGCTGCTGGCCACCGGTCTGCCGGCCTCCCCGGGCGCGGCCGTCGGCGAGGTCGTGTTCGACGCCGACCGGGCGGTCGAGTGGGCGAAGGCCGGGCGGGCCGTGATCCTCGTGCGCGGTGAGACGTCGCCCGAGGACATCGCCGGCATGTACGCCGCGCAGGGCATCGTGACCGCCCGCGGCGGACGGACGTCCCACGCGGCCGTGGTGGCGGTGGGGATGGGCAAGCCGTGCATCGTCGGCGCCGACGGCATCGTGATCAACGAGGAGCGCCGCACGTTCGAGGCAGGCGGCCGCAGCGTGCGCGAGGGGGAGATCGTGTCCGTGGACGGGACGACCGGCGAGGTCCTCCTGGACAGCATCAAGACGGTGGAGCCCGGCCTGCACGACGCCTTCAAGGTCCTGCTGTCCTGGGCCGACCGCTACCGCACCCTGGGGGTCCGCGCCAACGCCGACACGCCCGAGGACGCCCGCAAGGCCCGCGAGTTCGGCGCCGAGGGCATCGGGCTCGTACGGACCGAGCACATGTTCTTCGCGCCCGACCGCATCCCGATCATGCGCGAGATGATCATGGCCGGGGACCCGCAGTCGCAGCAGGCGGCCCTGGACAAGCTGCTGCCGTTCCAGCGCGACGACTTCATCGGGATCTTCCGGGCCATGGACGGGCTGCCGGTCACGATCCGGCTGCTCGACCCGCCCCTGCACGAGTTCCTCGCCAATCCCAAGGAATACCGGGAGATGCTGGAGGAGCGAGCTCGCCTGGATGCGCTCAACATGAATCCGGCCCGCCAGGCCGCACTCGACGAGAAGCTGGCCAAGATCGACTCGCTCCGGGAGGCGAATCCCATGCTGGGGCACCGCGGCTGCCGCCTCGGCATCACGTCGCCCAAGATCTACGGCATGCAGGTCCGGGCGATCATGGAAGCGGCCTGCACGGCCGCCGAGCAAGGGATGACGGTCGAGCCCGAGATCATGATCCCGCTCACCGGGACTGTGGGCGAGATGAAGCTGACGTACACGCAGGCCAAGGAGATCGCCGACGGCATCAAGGCCGAGAAGGGCGTGCCGGTGAAGTACTCGATCGGCACCATGATCGAGGTCCCGCGCGCTGCGCTCATCGCCGACGAGATCGCCCAGGACGCCGAATTCTTCTCCTTCGGCACCAACGACCTCACGCAGATGACATTCGGCTACAGCCGCGACGACGTCGCCAAGTTCCTGCCGGAGTATCTGCAGAAGGGAATCGTCCAGCACGATCCGTTCTCGGTCCTCGACCAGGAGGGCGTGGGCGAGCTGATCAAGATCGGCATCGAGCGTGGTCGCCGGACGCGGAGCGATCTGAAGGTCGGCATCTGCGGCGAGCACGGTGGCGAGCCGTCGTCGGTCGAGTTCTGCCACAAGGTGGGCATGACCTACGTGTCGTGCTCTCCCTTCATGATCCCGATCGCCCGGCTCAGCGCCGCGCAGGCGCGCCTGCGTGCCCGGGAGGCGTCCGCCGAGGGAGCGCCGAGTGCCTAGCATCCCCGTGACTCAGGAGGAAGGTTCGTGAAACAGCCAGGGGCGAGAGTGGTGCTGGAGTGCTTGAAGCGGGAGGGCGTGGACGTCGTGTTCGGCCTCCCCGGTGGCGCCGTGCTGCCGATCTACGACGCCTTGTACGACTTCGAGGGCCTGCGCCACGTCCTCGTTCGCCAGGAGGCCGCCGCCGGGCACGCCGCCGAGGGCTACGCGCGGGCGACCGGAAAGGTCGGCGTGTGTCTGGTGACGTCGGGACCAGCCTGCACGAATCTCGTCACGGCACTCCAGGATGCCATGATGGATTCGATTCCAATCGTTGCGTTCACCGGACAGGTCCCGACTCACCTGATCGGCAACGACGCCTTCCAGGAGGCCGACAATGTCGGCATCACGCGCTCGGCCACCAAGCACAACTTCCTGGTGAAGGACGGCAAGGACCTGGGGCCGATCATCCGGGAGGCGTTTCACATCGCGGCCACCGGCCGCCCGGGCCCGGTCCACGTCGACCTGCCCAAGGACATCCTCGTGAAGGAGACGGAGCTCGTCTGGCCCGAGAAGGTCGTGATGCGCTCCTACAACCCGAACTACGACGGGCACCCCGGGCAGATCAAGCGGGCCGCGCGGGCCATCGCGCGGGCCCGCAAGCCCGTGTTGTACGTGGGGGGCGGCGTGATCTCCGCCGACGCCGACGCCGAGCTGCGCGAGCTGGCCGAGCTGACCCAGGTCCCGGTCACCACCACCCTGATGGGGCTGGGCGCGTTCCCGTCCGAGCATCCGCTCAGCCTCGAGATGCTGGGGATGCACGGCACCTACTACGCCAACATGGCGGTGCACCACTCGGACGTGCTGGTGGCGGTCGGGGCCCGCTTCGACGATCGGGTGACCGGACGCGTGGACGCCTTCGCGCCGAGCGCCGAGATCATCCACATCGACATCGATCCCTCGTCGATCTCCAAGAACATCAAGGTCGACGTGCCGATCGTCGGCGACTGCCGCCGCGTGCTACGCGCTCTGGTCGAGGCCGTCAGGCAGGAGAAGGAGGACGTCGCCGTCCGCGAGGCCCGGGCGGCCTGGCGGGCCCAGATCGCCGAGTGGAAGACCGCCGAGCCGCTCCGCTACGAGTGGAGCGACGACGTCATCAAGCCCCAGTACGTGGTCCAGGAGATCTCCAACCTGACCCGCGGCGAGGCCATGGTCGTCACCGGCGTCGGCCAGCACCAGATGTGGGCCGCCCAGTACTACAAGTTCAAGCACCCGCGCGCGTGGTTCACCTCGGGCGGGCTGGGCACCATGGGCTACGGACTGCCGACCGCCATGGGCGTGCAGGTCGCCCACCCGGACCGGATGGTCATCAACATCGACGGGGACGGGTCGTTCCAGATGAACAGCCAGGAGCTGGCCACCTGCTTCACCGAGCACCTGCCGGTCAAGACCGTCATCATCAACAACAGCGGCCACGGCATGGTGCGGCAGTGGCAGCGCATCATCTACAAGGAGCGCTACTGCGCGATCGACCTGCCCGGGGTGCCGGACTGGGTGCGGCTGGCCGAGGCCTACGGCTGCGTCGGCCTGCGGGTGACCAAGCCGAGCGAGGTGGTGCCGGCCATCGAGAAGATGCTGAGCACGCCGGCCCCGGTGGTGCTCGACGTGGTCGTCGACAAGGACGAGTGCGTGTTTCCCATGGTGCCGGCCGGTGGCGCCAACACCGACATGATCCTGGCCCCGCCGTCCCGCGAGGTTCGCGAGAAGGCGGCCCGGTCGCAGACGGGGTTCTAGGTGAGCGGCAACGGCGGCGAGCCCCGCAAGCACACGATCTCGGTCCTGGTCGAGAACAAGTTCGGCGTCCTGTCGCGGGTGGCCGGCCTGTTCTCGGCCCGCGGCTACAACATCGAGAGCCTGTCGGTCGGGGAGACGCTCGACCCGAGCGTGTCCCGCATGACCATCGTCGTGACCGGCGACGAGTTCATCATCGAGCAGGTGATGAAGCAGCTGCACAAGCTCATCGACGTCATCAAGGTCAACGACGTCACCGACGAGAGCCACGTGGAGCGAGAGCTGGTGCTCATCCGCGTCAACGCCGAGCCGCAGCACCGCACGGAGGTGATGCGCACCGCCGACATCTTCCGGGCGCGCATCGTCGACGTCACGCCGGTGTCCTTCGTGCTGGAGGCCACCGGCGACGAGGGCAAGATCGAGGCGCTGCTCGAGCTGCTGCGGCCGATCGGCATCCAGGAGGTCGTGCGGACCGGCAAGGTGGCCATCACCCGCGGGCCGAAGTCGCGCGTGAAGCGCGCCCCGGTGAGCCGTCCTCGCGTGTCCGAGGACCCGCGGGTCGTCGGCTTCGCGGACTGACAACTTTCACGGAAAGGACCACACGAGCATGCCGGCCAAGATCTACTACGACCAGGACGCCGACCTCGGCCTCCTCAAGGGCAAGAAGATCGCGATCATGGGCTACGGCAGTCAGGGCCACGCCCACGCCCTCAACCTCCGCGACTCCGGGCAGGACGTCGTCGTCGGCCTCTACAAGGGCAGCAAGTCGTGGGCGGCCGCCGAGAAGGACGGCCTCAAGGTGGCCCCGGTCGCCGACGCCGCCACGATGGGCGACGTCGTGATGATCCTGCTGCCGGACCAGACGCAGCGCCAGGTGTTCGACGAGTCGATCCGTGGCGGCCTCGGCAAGGGCAAGATGCTGATGTTCGCCCACGGCTTCAACATCCACTTCAACCAGGTCGTGCCGCCGCCCGACGTCGACGTCACCATGATCGCGCCCAAGGCGCCCGGGCACGTGATGCGCGACCTGTTCACGCAGGGCCCGGGCGTCCCCGCGCTGGTCGCCGTCCAGCAGGACGTGACCGGCAAGGCCAAGGACATGGCGCTGGCCTACGGCAAGGGCGTGGGCTGCACCCGGGCCGGGGTCATCGAGACCACGTTCAAGGAGGAGACCGAGACCGACCTGTTCGGCGAGCAGACCACGCTGTGCGGCGGGATCTCGCACCTCATCAAGGCGGCCTTCGAGACGCTGGTCGAGGCGGGCTATCAGCCGGAGGTGGCCTACTTCGAGTGCATGCACGAGATGAAGCTCATCGTCGACCTGTTCTACCAGGGCGGGCTGGCCTACATGCGCTACTCGGTGTCGGACACCGCCGAGTACGGCGACTACACCCGCGGGCCGCGGGTGGTGAGCGAGGAGACCAAGGCCGAGATGAAGAAGATCCTGGCCGAGATCCAGTCCGGCGAGTTCGCCCGCGACTGGGTGATCGAGAACCAGGCGAACCGGGCCTCGTTCCTGGCCATGCGCAAGCGCGACGCCGACCACCCGATCGAGGACGTCGGCAAACGTCTCCGCGCGATGATGTCCTGGATCCAGCCCCCTCGCATCCGCTGATGCCCCGAGTGATCGCAACGCCCGCCGCGCACGAGACGCGACGAGCGCGGGGGGGTGTGGGGGGCCATGTCGGGGCCCCGCACGCGACTGCACCGGTCGCGGAGCGCCACGGCTCCGCCGGGGCGTGGAGCGTGGGGGGTGTGGGGGGCCATGGCGGGGCCCGGCACGCGACTGCACCGGTCGCGGAGCGCCACGGCTCCGCCGGGGCGTGGAGCGTGGGGGGTGTGGGGGGCCATCTCGGGGCCCCCCACGTCGAATGAAACTCCCCATCGCGCGCGAGGGCTGGCCGTTCGTCGCGGTGCCGGGCGCCGTCGCGCTCGCGCTGGCGCTGCTGGGGCGGCGGCGCCTGGCTCTGCCGTTCCTGGCGGCGGCCGGCGCCGCCGCCGGCTTCTTCCGCGATCCGGAGCGCGTGGTGCCCGTGGTGCTCAACGGCGTCCTGGCCCCCGCCGACGGGCGCGTCGTCTCCGTCGAGGACGCGGTCGATCCGTTCGTGGGGCCGTCGGTGCGGGTGGCGGTCTTCCTGTCGCCCCTCGACGTGCACGTCAACCGGGCGCCGATCGCCGGCGTCGTCACCGACACGGTGTACACGCCCGGCCGCTTCGTCGCCGCCTACGACCCGGCGGCCGAGTCCAACGAGCGGTGCGCGGTGCGCATCCAGGGCGACCACGCGCGGGTCACCACGGTGCAGATCGCCGGCGTGGCGGCCCGTCGCATCGTGTGCCGGGTGGGCGCGGGCGACAAGCTGGCCGCGGGCGAGCGGTTCGGGATGATCCGCTTCGGATCGCGGACCGACTGCTACATGCCGCGCGGCACGGAGGTGACGGTCCGGGTCGGCGAGCACGTGCGCGGCGGCCAGACGGTCATCGGAGTGCTGCGGTGATCCGGCGCGGCAAGCGCCTGCGGCGGCGCCCCTGGCAGGAGCTCCGCGACCGGCGGCGCCAGGGGATCTTTCTCTTCCCGAGCCTGCTGACGACCGGCAACCTCTTCTGCGGCTTCTTTGCGCTGCTGCTCTCGGTCGACCACCGGTACACCGAGGCGGCCCTGGCGATCTTCGTCGCCATGGTCATGGATCTGCTCGACGGACGGGTGGCCCGGCTGATGAAGGCGACGAGCCAGTTCGGCGTCGAGTACGATTCGCTGGCCGACGTCATCTCGTTCTGCGTGGCCCCGGCGTTCCTGCTCTACTCGTTCGCGCTGCACTCGCTGGGGCGAGCCGCCTGGTTCGGGGCGTTCCTGTTCGTGGTCTGCGGCGCGCTGCGGCTGGCCCGGTTCAACGTGCAGACCGGGACGGTCGACCGGCGGTTCTTCGTCGGCCTGTCGACGCCGGCGGCGGCCGGCGTGGCGGCGGCCGTGGTGATCCTGCTGGACGGGGACGAGACGTCGCGGGCGGTCCGGGTGGCCATCGCGGTGGCCACGTACATGCTGGCCCTGCTGATGGTGTCGACGTTCCGCTACTGGTCGTTCAAGGAGGTGGACTTCGCCCGCCGGCGGCCGGTGGAGACGCTGCTGATCGTCGTGCTGGCCGTCATGATCGTGGCGACCATGCACGAGGTCTTCCTGTTCCTGGTCTTCGGCGGTTACGCGCTGTCCGGTCCGGTCCGGTGGCTGGTCGTCGGGCGACACGCCCTGCCGGTCGCCGAGCCGATGACGGGCAAGGATACGCACTAGGAGGGCGTGGGGTCATGAGCGTGTTCAAGATCGCCGTGCTGCCCGGCGACGGCATCGGACAGGAGGTCACGGCCGAGGCCGTTCGCGTGCTGCAGGCCGTGGCCGGATCGAGCGGCGCCTCGTTCGAGTTCGAGCAGGCGCTGGTGGGTGGCGCCGCCATCGATGCCACCGGCCGACCGCTGCCTCCGGAGACGCTGAAGCTCTGCCAGTCGGCCGACGCGATCCTGTTCGGCTCGGTCGGCGGACCCAAGTGGGACGACCTTCCCCAGGAGCAGCGGGCCGAGCGCGGCCTGCTGGCGCTGCGCAAGGAGCTCGACCTCTACGCGAACCTCCGGCCGGCCACCTGCTTCTCGATGCTGGTCGACGCCTCGCCGCTCAAGCGCTCGGTCGTCGAAGGCACGGACATCATGGTGATCCGCGAGCTCACCGGCGGCCTGTACTTCGGCGAGCCGCGGGGGCGGGCGCCGCTGGCCGGCGGCGGCGAGCGCGGCGTCAACACCATGGTGTACACGACCGCGGAGATCGAGCGGGTCGCCCGGGTCGGCTTCGAGGTGGCACGCAAGCGCCGGCGGCGCCTGGCCTCGGTGGACAAGGCCAACGTCCTGACCGTGTCGCAGCTGTGGCGGGAGGTGGTCACGCGCGTGAGCCAGGAGTACCGCGACGTCACCCTCGAGCACGTGCTGGTCGACAACTGCGCCATGGCCCTCGTCCACAAGCCGACCCACTTCGACACCATCGTGACCGAGAACACCTTCGGCGACATCCTCTCCGACGAGGCGGCCATCCTGGCCGGCTCGATGGGCATGCTGCCGTCGGCGTCGATCGGCGGGCGCGTGGGACTGTACGAGCCGGTCCACGGCACCGCTCCCGACATCGCCGGGCAGGGCATCGCCAATCCGATCGCGGCCATTTTGTCGGGCGCGATGCTGCTGCGGTACTCTCTGGACATGGGCCCCGTCGCCGAGCGGATCGAGGCCGCGGTGCAGCGGGTCCTGGAGCAGGGGCACCGCACGCGCGACATCGCCGCCCGCGGCGAGAAGGTGGTCGGCACCAAGGAGATGGGAGACCTGATCGTCCGCAGCCTGGGGCCGGGGGCCCGATGAGCGCCGGGGTGACCGTGGCCGTGGTGGGCGCCACCGGCGCCGCCGGCCAGACCACCCTGCGCATCCTGGAGGAGCGCAAGTTTCCGGTGCGCGAGCTGCGCTGCTTCGCTTCCGAGCGGTCGGTCGGCGCCACGGTGACGTTCCGGGGCGAGGCGGTCCGGGTGCAGCGGGTGGAGGCGGCGGCCTTCAAGGGTGTGGACATCGCGTTCTGCTCGGCCGGCACCGTCCAGGCGCGGGAGTACGCGCCGATGATCGTCGAGGCGGGCGCCATCGTCATCGACAAGTCCAACGCGTGGCGGATGGACCCGGCCGTCCCGCTGGTCGTGCCCGAGATCAACGCTCACGCCGCCCGGCGCCATCGAGGCATCCTGGCCTGCCCCAACTGCACGACGATCGTGACCGTCATGCCGCTCAAGCCGCTCCACGACGCCGGACGCCTGCGGCGCGTCGTGGCGACCTCGTACCAGGCCGTCTCGGGGGCCGGCGTCAACGGCATCGCCGAGCTGCGCGAGCAGACCCAGGCCTGGGCGCGGGGCGAGACCGTCGCCCCGCGGCACTTTTCGCACCCGATCGCGTTCAACCTCATCCCGGCCATCGACCGGTTCGGCGCCGACGGCTACACCGGAGAGGAGATGAAGCTCGTCAACGAGACCCGCAAGATCCTGGAGGCCCCCGACCTGCTCGTCGCGCCGACCACGGTGCGGGTCCCGGTGTTCACCTGCCACTCGATCGCCGTCAACGCGGAGACCGACACCAAGATCACCGCCGCTGAGGCCCGCGACCTGTTCGCGCGCTTCCCGGGGCTGCGCGTGTGGGACGAGCCGGCCGAGCAGCGCTACCCGATGCCGCTCGCGGTCGAGGGACAGGACGACTGCTTCGTCGGTCGCATCCGGGACGATCTCTCGCACCCCCGCGCACTGAACTTCTGGGTGGTCGGCGACCAGCTGCGGAAGGGGGCCGCGACCAACGCGGTGCAGATCGCGGAGCTCGTGCTCCGCAGCTAGCCCGCGCGAGTCATGAACGCGGTGACGGCCGAACGGGACACGGCGGAAGGCGGGTGGAGCGGGACGTGGTTAGAGGACCCCCATCCACCCGCCTTCCGCCGTGTCCCGTTCGACCGTCTGCACGCATTCATGAGTAGTCCGGTCTAGAGCGGGGGCGGAGGGCGACGGGTCGTGTCCCTGCAGGACGTCTATCGCCGGGCGCGGCACCGGGCACGGTTCACCTTCGCGGTGCTCCTCACGATCGTCGTCGTCGCCTACGTTGCGGTTCCTCACGTCGCCCGGGTCGTGGAATCGCTGGGCGGCTACGACCCCGGGCGCTACGAGCCCAAGGATCTCGAGCGCGAGGCGTGGCTGCAGCGCGCCGCCGACGCCCCGCTGTTCGCCGGGATCGGGTGGCACACCGTCGTCCACGTCGCGCTCTTCCTCCTCGTGGCCGTCGTCTGGCTCACGTTCGTGCCCACGCGGCGGGGCCGGCGGACACCCTACCGCTGAGCGCGCCCCGCACCTACCGCCTGGTGCTGAGCTACGACGGCACCGGGTTTTACGGCTGGCAGATCCAGCCCGACCGGGCGACCGTGCAGGGCGCCCTGCTGACCGCCGCGCGCCCGCTCTTCGGCGACGAGGTCCGGGTGACCGGCGCCAGCCGTACCGACGCCGGGGTGCACGCCCTCGGCCAGACCGCGGCGCTCACCGCGCGCTCCGGCCTGGCGCCGGCGGTGGTGCAGGCCGCCCTCAACGCGCGGCTGCCCCGGGAGGTACGCGTGGTGGCCGCGACGGAGGTCGCCGCCGGCTTCGACGCCCGACGGGCCGCGCGCGGCAAGCGGTACGTCTATCTCATCGACGACGGTCCGGTGCCCTCGCCCCTGCTGCGGCGCTACGCCTGGCACGTGAGCCGTCGTCTGGACGTCGGCGCCATGCGGTCGGCGCTCGGCTCGCTCCGCGGGCGGCACGACTTCAGCGCGTTCTGCGCGGCGCCCGGACGCGACGCCGACCCTACGTGCCACCTCCGGGCCGTGCACGTCCGCCGTCGCCGGGCCATCGTGGTCGTCGCCGTCTCGGCCGACCGCTTCCTCCACCACATGGTGCGCAACGTCGTCGGCAGCGCCGTGGAGGTCGGGTCGGGCGCCCACGCCCCCGACTGGCTGGCCGACGTGCTCCGCTCGCGCGACCGGACGCGGGCCGGCCTCACCGCGCCGCCGCAGGGTCTCACGCTGCTGCGGGTGCTCTATTGAGAGCAGGGGCGTCCCACCGACGCTAGAATGTGGCCAGCGTCGAGCGATGCGTACCTACCTGCACGTCAGGGGCGAGCGAGTCGAGGAGGTCGCGGCCGAGGTCGTCCGCGAGCAGCCGCTCAGCGTGTTCGTGAACGGGGAGAAGTTCCTGACGCTGCTGTGCTCGCCGATGATGCTCGAGGCGCTGGTGGTCGGCTACCTGTGGATGGAGAAGGTCATCGCCGAGGTGAGCGAGGTGACCGGCCTCACGGTGTCGCCGGTGGACGGGCGCGCCGAGGTCACGCTGAGCCACGCGGTGACGCTGCCGACCGAGCGCATCCTCACCTCGGGGTGCGGGGGCGGCATCACGTTCCGCATCGACCACCGGCTCTTCCCGCCGCTGCGGTCGTCCCTGCGCGTGGAACCCGGCGAGCTGGCCGCGCGCATGAAGGACCTGTTCGCCGCCGCCACCCACTACCGGCGCTCGCGCGGGATCCACGGCGCGGCCCTGGCCGAGCGCGAGCGGCTGCTGCTCGTGGCCGAGGACGTCGGCCGCCACAACGCCGTCGACAAGATCAAGGGCGAGGCGCTGCTGCGCGGCGTACCGACCGAGGATCGCCTGCTCCTGTCGACCGGGCGCATCTCCTCGGAGATGCTCCTCAAGGCGGCGCGAATGGGGGTGCCGGTGGTGGCGTCCCGTACATCGCCGACCGAGATGGCGGTGGCCCTGGCCGAGCAGCTCGGGATCACTGTCTGCGGGTACGTCCGTCCGGACAGCCTCAACGTCTACGCCGGTGACGGTGTCGTGCTGGCCACCGCCGGAGGGCCGCCGGCCGGCGGTGGTGCCGACTCGCCCGAGACCCGCGCCTATCGCCGCGGGTTCCGCCAGAAGAGCAAGCGGGACGACTACGCCCTCGACCTGTTCCAGGAGGCACGGGCTTCCCTCCGTGACGACACCGGACGGGTCGACCGCGTCCTGCGCGAGCTGTCCCGGCTCTACAACCCGCTGGCGGACGGGCCGATCGTCGACCTAGCCACCCGTGCCCGGATCATGGGCCTGCTGGGCCAGGGTCGTCCGGCCGAGGCCCAGGCCCTCCTCGACGAGCGATACCGGATGTACGCGCCCGTCGACGACGCGACGCGCCAGGGCCCGTCCGGGCCAGGGACCTGATCCGCCGACGCTTCGCCGCCGCCGGGGCCTGAAAGGCTGCGATAATCGGCGGGTTTAAGTCTCCGTACCCTTGACAGGCGGTGGTCTGACCACATAGCATGCCTGGCAATCATTTCCGGGCCGATCCCATGGAGGTCAGGGCATGACGCAGAGCCTCACCGACTGGCTGCAGCAGAGCCGAGTGGTCGTGGTCGGCGTCGATTCCGCCGCCCGCCGCATCCGGGTGAAGAACGAGAGCGCGGCGTGCACGGACGTGTCGTGTCACGAGCGGACGCTCGTCGTGACCGACGAGGGCGCCGCGGATCTCGCCGCCCTCAACGCGGGTGACATCGTGCGCATCGAGGAGAAGGCCGGCCAACCCGAGCGCATCGTCGTCGTGCGCCGCGTGTGGGACGAGCTGACCAGCCCGGAATGGTGACATCCACCCCCCTCCGACCGTTGGGGCAAGGAGGAAGGCGATGAGTCTGTCTCGACGTGATTTCCTCAAGTTCTCCGGCACGACCGCCGCCGGCGTGGCGACGGGCGCCGCCACGATCGACCTGGCGCCCGTCGAGGCGGCGGCCACGTCGCTGAAGATCAAGGAAGCCAAGGCGTTCGCCGGCGTGTGCCCCTACTGCGCGGTCGGCTGCGGACAGTTGATCTACGCCAAGGGCGACACGATCATCGACATCGAGGGCAACCCGGACACGCCGCACACCCTGGGCCGGCTGTGCCCGAAGGGCGCCGCCACGATCCAGCTCTCCAACAACCCGCTTCGCCCGACCAAGGCGCTCTACCGGGCGCCGGGCTCGGACCGGTGGGAGGAGAAGCCGCTGGACTGGATGTACGAGCAGATCGCCAAGCGCTACTACGACACCCGCGAGAAGTACTTCATCGAGAAGGAGAAGGACAAGGACGGCAACCTGGTCACCGTCAACCGCCTGGAGGCGATCGCCTCGCTCGGCTCGGCCTGCATCGACAACGAGGAGTGCTATCTCCTCAGCAAGCTGAACCGGACGCTCGGCATCGTCTACCACGAGCATCAGGCCCGAGTCTGACACTCCGCCACGGTCCCAGCTTTGGGGACCACGTTCGGGCGCGGGGCGATGACGACGAACCTGATCGACGTCCAGAACTCGGACGTCATCATGGCGACCTCCAACATGGCCGAGAATCACCCGGTCGGCTTCCAGTGGGTGATGAAGGCCAAGGAGCGCGGGGCCAAGCTCATCCACGTCGATCCGCGCTTCACGCGGACCAGCGCGGCGGCCGACCTGCACGTGCCGCTGCGGTCGGGCACCAACATCGTGTTCTTCGGCGGGCTCATCAACTACGCCATCCAGAAGAACCTCTACTTCAAGGACTACGTCGTCCACTACACGAACGCCTCGTTCCTCATCGATCCGGCGTTCAAGACGCCGACCGACCTCGATGGGCTGTTCACCGGCTACGATCCGGCCAAGAAGAGCTACGACCGGTCGTCGTGGAAGTACCAGGTGGACGGTGAGGGCAATCCCAAGCGCGACCTCACGCTGCGGGATCCGAACTCGGTCTTCCAGTTGCTGCGGCGTCACTACAGCCGCTACACCGTCGACATGGTCGAGAAGGTGTGCGGCATCCCGAAGGCGAAGTTCGAGGAGATGGCCCAGCTGTACTGCGGCACCTCGGGACCTGACAAGACGGGGTCCATCACCTACGCCCTCAACCTGACCCAGCACACCAACGGTGTCGAGAACATCCGCTCGCTGTGCATGCTGCAGCTGCTCCTGGGCAACATCGGACGGCCCGGCGGCGGCGTCGTGGCGCTCCGCGGCCACGCCAACGTGCAGGGCGCGACCGACCTGGAGCTGCTCTATCACGAGCTGCCCGGCTACCTGGCCACGCCGCTGCGCGACCAGCACCCCGACCTCAAGGCCTACCTCGACAAGGAGACGCCGAAGGGCGGGTTCTGGACCAACAAGCCGAAGTTCATGGTGAGCCTGCTCAAGGCCTTCTACGGCGACGCCGCCACCAAGGACAACGAGTTCGGCTACCACTGGCTGCCCAAGCGGGCGTCGGCCGACGCCTACAGCCACCAGCACATCTTCGTGGACATGTACGAGGGGAAGATCAAGGGGTTCCTGGCCGACGGCCAGAACCCCGCGGTCGGCGGCCCCAACGCCAAGCTGGCCCGGGAGGCGATGGCCAAGCTCGACTGGCTGCTCGTCGTGGACATCTTCCTGACCGAGACGGCCGAGTTCTGGAAGGCGCCCGGCGTCAACGGCAAGGACATCAAGACCGAGGTGTTCTTCCTGCCGGCCGCGCCGGCCGCCGAGAAGGACGGCTCGCTGACCAACACGATGCGCCTGATCCAGTGGCACGAGCGGGCCGTCAAGCCGCCCGGCGACGTGCGCTCCGACGCCGACTTCTTCTGCGGCCTGGCCCACCGGCTGCAGAAGCTGTACGCGGGCTCCAACAAGGACCGCGACAAGGGCTTCCTGGCCGCCAACTTCACCTACGGCGCCAAGCCCGACGAGCCGGAGATGGTCGAGGTGCTCAAGGAGATCAACGGCGTCGCCACGGAGGACATCACCGACAAGGACGGCAAGGTCGTCTACAAGAAGGGTCAGCCGATCAACACGTTCGCGCACCTGACCGACGACGGCAAGACGACCTCGGGCTGCTGGATCTACACGGGCGTCACCGTCGAGGGGCCGGACGGCAAGCTCGTGAACAAGTCGGCGGGACGCAAGCCGGCCGACGACAAGGACTACCTGGCTCACGGCTGGGGCTTCTCGTGGCCGGCCAACCGCCGCATCCTCTACAACCGGGCGGCGGCCGACCTCCACGGCAAGCCGTGGAGCGAGAAAAAGAAGCTGATCTGGTGGGACCCCGAGGCGCCCGGCCAGAAGCCCGAGGACAAGGGCAAGTGGGTCGGGTTGGACGTCCCCGACTTCAACGCGTTCCTGGCCCCCGACGCCAAGAACGGTGACAAGCCGTTCATCATGCGCGCCGATCTGGTCGGCGCCTTCTTCGGCCCGCTCAACGACGGGCCGTTCCCCGAGCACTACGAGCCGGTCGAGTCGCCGACGAAGAACCTGCTGTCGAAACAGCAGATCAACCCGGTCGCGAAGATCTGGAAGGTGCCGGACCAGAAGAACGAGCTGGCCCCGGTCGGCTCACCGGATTATCCGTACGTGATCACCACGTACCGGCTCACCGAGCACCACCTGTCCGGCGTCATGTCCCGCTACCTGCCGATGCTGGCCGAGCTGCACCACTCGCACTTCGCCGAGATCAGCCACGAGCTGGCCAAGGAGCTGAAGATCGAGAACGGCGAGAAGATCACCGTGCTCAGCCCGCGTGGCAAGGTCCACGTCACCGCCATGGTGACCCATCGCATCAAGCCCTTCACGATCAACGGCCAGACCGTCCACCAGATCGGCGTGCCCTGGCACTGGGGCTGGAAGGGCGTCGAGGCGCTGCCCGGCAGCAAGGGCGACATCACCAACGACCTCTCGGCCACCGTCGGCGATCCCAACGTCTACATCCAGGAGACGAAGGCCTTCGTCTGCAACGTGAAGAAGGGGGTGGTGTAGCCATGGCCCGCACGCTGGCGATGTTCACGGACACCTCCCTGTGCATCGGCTGTCGCGCCTGCCAGGTGGCGTGCAAGCAGTGGAACGAGCTGGGCCTCGAGGTGCCGGAGTGGACCGGCGGCTACCAGAATCACGCCCACTTCACCGACAAGACGTTTCGCCTCGTGCGGTTCGTGGAGGAGCCGGCCGGCAAGCCCAACGGGGACCTCGCCTGGCTCCTCATGTCCGACGTCTGCAAGCACTGCGCGCAGGCCGGCTGTCTGGAGGCGTGCCCCACCGGCGCCATCTACCGGACCGAGTACGGGACGGTCAACATCAACCAGGACGTGTGCAACGGCTGCCGCTACTGCGTCTCCTCCTGCCCGTTCGGTGTCGTCGCCTTCAACGAGGAGACCGGGACCGCCAAGAAGTGCACCTTCTGCAACGACCGCATCCACAACGGCCTGGGACCGGCCTGCGCCAAGGCGTGCCCGACCGATTCCATCCAGTTCGGGTTCCGCGACGAGCTGGTGAAGAAGGCCGCCAAGCGCGTGGAGACGCTCAAGGGCATGGGCTTCAAGGACGCCCAGCTCTACGGCGCGGATTCCGGCGGCTTCCTCGGCGGTCTCAACGCGTTCTTCCTGCTCCTGGCCAAGCCCTCGACGTACAACCTCCCGGCCGACCCGAAGCTGCCGCAGCGGAACGTCGTCGTCGACTCGCTGCTGTCGATCGGCTCGGCGCTGGCGGTCGGTCTCGGCGTGCTGCTGGCGTTTCGCACCCGCGGCAAGGGAGGGCCCGATGCTTAAATCGCCCCACTGGGAGATGATGATCGTCTGGTACTTCTTCTTCGGCGGGATCGCCGGCGGCGCCTACTTCACGGCGGCCATCGCCGACGTCTTCGGCACCGCGCGCGACCGCGCGGTGGTCCGGGCCGGCTACCTGCTGGCGCTGCCCCTGGTGGCCGCCTGCGGCCTGCTGCTCATCGCGGATCTCGGCGTGCCGAGCCGGTTCCTGAACATGCTGAGCACCTTCAAGTTCTGGGATCCGATGTCCATCGGCGCCTGGGCGGTGGGCGTCTTCGGGATGTTCTCGTTCGTGTCGGCGGTCCTGAGCCTGTCCCCGTCCGAGACGGCCGCCCGCGTGCGGCGACGGGTCGGCCTCGTCGGCATGCTCTTCGGCTTCTTCCTCGCCAGCTACACCGGCGTGCTGCTGAGCAGCTCGGCCATGCCGTTCTGGAGCGACGCGCGTCTCATGGGCGCGCTGTTCCTGGCCTCGGGCGCCTCGACCGGCATCGCGGCGATCACGCTGGCGCTGTTCGCCACCGGGCACGCGGCCGGTGAGGGCTGGGGCAAGCTCAAGCACGCCGACCACTACTCGATCGTCGTCGAGCTCGTCCTGGTGCTCGCGCTCGTGGTCCTGCTCGGCGCCGCCGCCAAGCCGCTCACGGCGGGGCCCTACGCCGCGCTGTTCTGGGGAGGCCTGGTCGGGGTCGGCCTCGTCGTTCCGCTCGTCCTCGATCTGGTCGCGTCCCGCGCCCGGACCGTCGGCGCCCTCGCCGCCGTGCTCGTGCTCATCGGCGGGTTCGTCCTGCGCTACGTGGTGCTGATGTCCGTCCAGGCGTGACGCTCGTCCGCGCGCGGCCGCGGCGATCGCGAGGGGCCCTCAGGGGCCCCTCGTCGTTTCCGGCGCCGTGAGCGAACCGACGCTCGGGGAGGCCTGGGCCGACCTGCGCCGTCGCCGTCCGACGCTCGACACGGTCCTCGCGCTGTACGACGACGTCATCGACGGCTGGGCGCGCTGGTCGCCGCCCAGGCCGCTGGAGACCGCGCTGGACGCGACGGAGTGCCGGCGACGGTGGGACCGCGGCGTCCCGCTCGTGGAGGCCGCGCACGCGGTGCGTCCCCACGATGTGGAGGATCTTGTCGGGACCGCCATGGAGACGCTGGTCCAGGCGGCGCCCGGGCTGGGCGAGAGCCTGCAACGCCTCGCCCGGCAATGGGACGCCGGTCGGGTGGAGACCATCTCCCTGCTGCCCGCGCGCGGCCGGATCGGCGCTCCCGAGGTCGAGGCGCTGGCGGGGCTCCCGGCTGACGTCGTGGCGCTCCTCGCCGTGCTGAGCCTTCGGCCGGCCCTGGAGCGACTGTTCGCGCCGGTGCGCGAGCACCTGGGCGAAGGGGCCTGGCAGCTCGGCATCTGCCCGTTCTGTGGCGCACCGCCCGGATTCGTCGACGTCGTCGAGGACGGCCGTCGCCGGCTGGCCTGCCACCTCTGCGGCGGCGCCTGGGCCTTCGGCAAGCTACGGTGCCCGTTCTGCGGCGTCGAGGGCGCGCAGCAGATGGTCCGGCTGACGCCCGACGAGGCCAGGGAGGAAGGCTACGCCGTCTCGGCCTGCCGGGCGTGCCGGGGCTACGTCAAGGAACTGGACCGCCGGACTCGCTGGAACGGCGGTCCGCCGCTCGTCGAGGACTGGGGCTCGCCCCACTTCGACCTGGTCGCCCGTCGCCAGCAGTACTGGCGGCCGGAGGCCTCGCTCGTCCTCCTCGCCGGCGCCTGATCCCGCAGCTTCATGGGTTCGTCTATCGGAAATGTGGTAATATCCCGCCGACATTGACATTTCCGGGATGCACTCGAATCTGATCAACGTCGCGGTCATCGGGTACGTCGGCGCCACGGGTCTGGCGCTCGCGTACCTCGTGCAGCGCCACGACCTGGTCCACCGCCTGTCGACGCTCGCCGCGCTGGCCGGCTGGGCGGTGCACACGATCGCCCTCGTCCTCCGCTCGCTCGAGCTCGGCGCGCCGCCCCTGGGCAACCTGCCCGACGCCATCTCGGTCGCGGTGTGGGTCATCGTGCTGCTGGAGGTGCTTCTCGAGCAGCGCACAGGCCTGCGCGTGCTCGGAGCCTTCGTCCTGCCGGTCGCCGTGATTCTCGGCCTCAAGGCCACGAGTGGCCGGCCGGGAGCGCTCGCGCCTGCCCTGGGCAGCGCGTGGGTCTGGGTTCACATCGCGCTGGCCATGGTCGGCATCGCGGCCTTCGTGTTCAACTTCGCCGGCGCCATCATGTACCTGCTGCAGGAGCGCCAGCTCAAGCTCAAGCGTCCGGGGGCGTTCTATTACCGGCTGCCGTCGCTGGAGACGCTGGATCGGCTGACGTTCCGGACGCTGGCCCTCGGCTTTCCGTTCCTCACGACCGGGCTCGTGCTCGGGGTCCTGTGGGCCCGCGCGGCCTGGGGCAGCGCCCTGGCCTTCGACCCGCTCGCGTTCTTCTCCCTGGTGGCCTGGGTGATCTACGCGGGGACCCTGGCCGGACGCGCGGCGGCCGGCTGGCACGGCCGCCGGGCCGCCTACTGCTCGATCGTGGGATTCGCGGCGCTGGCGCTCACCCTTGGAGCCGGGCTGTTCCTCCCGGGCCGACACGGGTCCTGATGCCGCTGTTCGTCGCCGGCCTCAGCCACCGGAACGCGCCCGTGGAGCTGCGCGAGCAGCTGGCCGTCGAGGACGACAAGCTGCGCGAGCTGCTGCACGACCTGCAGGCCAGCGACGCGCTGCACGAGGTCATGGTGCTGTCGACGTGCAACCGGGTGGAGGTCTACGGCGTGGCCGACGTCCCGGGAGAGGCGCGAGCCCTGGTCTTCCGTTCGCTCTGCCGTCATCGCGGCCTCGACCTGGCCGCCGTCGAGCCGATCCTGTACACGCATCTCGACGCCGACGCCGTGCACCACGCGTTCCGGGTGTCGGCCAGCCTCGACTCCATGATGCTCGGCGAGCCGCAGATCCTCGGTCAGGTCAAGGATGCGTTCGCGCTGGCCCAGGCGTGCGGGACGGTGGGCCCGCAGCTGCATCCGCTCTTCAGCCAGGCCTTCAACGTCGCCAAGCGCGTGCGCACCGAGACCGGGATCGCCCGCCACGCCGTGTCGGTGTCGTTCGCCGCGGTCGAGCTGGCCCGGAAGATCTTCGACGGCCTCGGGGGCCGCGCCGTCCTGCTGGTGGGCGCCGGGAAGATGAGCGAGCTGGCGGCCAAGCACCTCGTCGCCCAGGGAGCGTTTCCGATCTACGTCGCCAATCGCACGTGGGCCCGGGCCCAGGACCTGGCCCGGGCGCTCTCGGGCACGGCGGTGCCCTGGGACGAGCTGCTGACCGCGCTGGCGGCCGTCGACATCGTGGTGACCTCGACCGGGGCCTCGGCGCCGGTCATCACGCAGGCGGCGGTGAGCCGGGTCATGCACGGGCGGCGGGCGCGGCCGCTCTTCTTCATCGACATCGCGGTCCCGCGGGACGTCGAGCCCGGGGTGGACGTCCTCGACGACGTCTATCGGTACGACATCGACGACCTGAAGCAGGTGGTCGACGCCAACCTGCGCGAGCGCGCGCGCGAGGCGCAGCGGGCCGAGTCGCTGGTGGAGCGCGAGGTGGGGAAGTTCGTGGTTCGGCAGAGCGACGCCGAGGTGATCCCGACCATCGTGTCCCTCCGCGCCCGCCTGGAGGACATCCGGCTGGGCGAGGTGCGAAAGACGCTGGCCCGTCTGCCCGACGCCGGGCCGGAGACCCTCGCGGCGATCGAGGCGCTGTCGACCGCGATGGTGAACAAGATCCTCCACGCGCCCATCACCAAGCTGCGCGAGTCGTCGCGCGCCGGCGCCAGCCGGTCGTGGCTGGAGCTGGTGCACGAGCTGTTCGGGCTGGGCCGGCGCGGGTGATCCGGATCGGCACCCGCGGCAGCGTGCTGGCCCTGGTCCAGGCCCGCGTGGTGGCGGCCGCGCTTGCCGGCGCCGGGACGACGATCGTGCCCATGCGCACGGAGGGCGATCGGCTGGCCGACGCGCGGCTGGCTGTGGTCGGCGGCAAGGGCCTGTTCGTGCGGGAGATCGAGGAGGCGGTGCTGCGCGGCGACGTCGACGTGGCCGTTCATAGCCTCAAGGACCTGCCCGCCGAGTCGCCCCCCGGGCTGACCCTGGCCGCCTTCATGCCGCGCGACGACCCGCGCGACGTCCTCGTCGCGCGCCGGGCGGCCACGGTCGAGACGCTGGCGCCGGGCGCCCGCGTCGGCACGTCGAGCCCGCGCCGGCGCGCGCTTCTGCTGGCGACCCGTCCCGGCCTGACGGTGGAGCCCATCCGCGGCAACGTGGACACGCGCCTGCGCAAGCTGGCGAGCGGCGAGTGGGACGCCCTCGTGCTGGCCGCCGCCGGCCTCCGCCGTCTGGGCACGACGCCGGAGCACTGCACGGCGCTCGACCCGGAGGTGTTCGTGCCGGCGGTCGGGCAGGGCATCATCGCCGTGGAGGCGCGAGCCGACGATGCCGGCACCCGGGCGTGGCTGGCGCGGATCGACGATCCCGCGACGCGCGTGTGCGCGCTGGCCGAGCGCGCGTATCTGGCGCGGCTCGGCGCGTCCTGCAACACGCCGATGGCCGCCCACGCGCGGCTGGATGACGACACCGTGCGCGTGACCGCGGTGGTCGCCAGCGACGACGGCCGCCGTGTCCTGCGGGCCAGCGCGGCCGGGCCGGCCGACGACGCCGCCCGGATCGGGCGCGAGATCGCCGAGACGTTGCTGCAGCGCGGGGCCGCCGACGTCACCGCCCTCCACCCCGTCGGAAGCGCGACGCGGTGATGCCAGGAGCGACCGCCTAGTGGCGTCCGCGCGCAACGTTCCGCCGCGACCGCTCGACGGGCGCACGATCGTCGTGACGCGGGCCGCCGCCCAGGCCCAGCGCTTCAGCCAGCTGCTGGAGGCCGCCGGGGCGCGCGTGCTGGAGGCGCCGGCCATCGTCATCACGCCGCCGGCGTCGTGGGAGCCGCTCGACGCCGCGCTGGACGCGCTCGACACGTTCTCGTGGGTCATCTTCACGTCCGTGAACGGCGTCGCGATGGTCGATCGCCGGCTGCCCGCTCGCGGTCTCGCGTGGTCGTCGCTGGCCGGCCGCCGGGTTGCTGCCATCGGGCCGGCCACGGCCGACGCGCTCGGCGAGCACGGTGTCCGGGCCGACCTGGTCCCGCGGGAATACCGGGCCGAGGGGTTGCTGGAACGGCTGCGCGCGGTGATCACGCCGGCGGACCGCGTGCTGTTGCCCCGCGCCGCCCAGACCCGCGACGTGCTGGTGACCGGGCTGCGCCGTCTGGGCGCCCAGGTGACCGAGGTCCCGGCCTACGCGACCCGTCGCGCGGAGGCCGGCGCCGCCCGGCTGCGGGAGGCGCTGGCCGCCGGCACGATCGACGCGGTGACGTTCACGTCGTCGTCGACCGCCCGCAACTTCGCCGAGCTGTTCACCGAGCAGGAGCGCCGCGCGTGGCTGGCGCGGACGACCGTCGCCTCCATCGGGCCCATCACCGCGGCCACCGCCGCCGAGTACGGGATGCACACCGACGTCATGCCGACCGAGTACACGATCCCCGCGCTGGCCCGGGCCCTGGCCGACCACTTCGCCCGGACCCCGCGCGGCGGCCGCCGCGCCAGGAGGAGCCTGTGATGCCGCATCCGATCTTCCGCCCCCGTCGCCTTCGCGAGAAGCGCCTCCTGCGCTCCCTGGTGCGCGAGACCACGCTGGCCGTCGACGACCTCGTCTATCCGCTGTTCGTCGTGCACGGCCGCGGCGTGCGGGAGCCCATCGGCCCGATGCCCGGCCAGCATCGGCTGTCCATCGACGAGGTCGTCAAGGAGTGCAAGGACGCCGCCGGCCTGGGGATCCCCGCGGTGCTGCTGTTCGGCCTGCCCGCCGAGAAGGACCCGCGCGGCTCGGAGGCCTACGCCGAGGACGGCATCGTGCAGCAGGCGGTGCGGGCGGTGAAGGACACCGTGCCCGACCTGCTCGTGGTCACCGACGTCTGCCTCTGCGAGTACACGAGCCACGGGCACTGCGGGGTCGTGGAGGACGGCGCGGTTCGCAACGACCCCACGCTGGACTTGCTCGCCCGCACCGCCGTCTCGCACGCCGAGGCCGGCGCCGACATCGTCGCGCCCTCGGACATGATGGACGGCCGGGTGGCCGCCATCCGGGAGGCGCTGGACGAGGCCGCCCTCGCCGAGACACCGATCATGGCGTACTCGGCCAAGTACGCGTCCGTGTTCTACGGTCCCTTCCGGGAGGCGGCGGATTCCACTCCCCAGTTCGGCGACCGCCGCTCGTACCAGATGGACCCCGCCAACGCCCAGGAGGCGATGCGCGAGATCGCGCTCGACCTCGACGAGGGCGCCGACATCGTCATGGTCAAGCCCGCGCTGCCGTACCTGGACGTCATCTCGCGGGCCAAGGCCGAGTTCGGGGTGCCGCTGGCCGCCTACTCGGTGTCGGGCGAGTACGCGATGATCCGGGCGGCCGGGCAGCTGGGCTGGCTCGACGAGGAGCGCGCGATCGTGGAGGCCCTGACCGGCATCCGCCGGGCCGGCGCCGACATCGTGATCACCTACTTCGCCAAGGATGCCGCCCGGCTGCTCGAGCGCGGCGTGCACCGGCGCTGACCGCCGCGAATGCGCATCTCGGCCAAGGGAGAGTACGCGATCAAGGCGATGCTGGATCTCGCGATGCAGCGCGGCCGGTCGCTGGTGCCGATCCAGGAGATCGCCGTGCGGCAGGCGATCCCCCAGCGGTACCTGGAGCAGGTGCTGCTGGCGCTCAAGCGCGCCGGTCTGCTGACGTCCAAGCGCGGTTCCACGGGCGGGTACCATCTGAGCAAGCCACCCGACGCGGTGACGGTGGGCGCGGTGCTGCGCGCGGTCGAGGGCGGCGGCCCGCCGTTCGAGAGCGGGCCGCGCGGCCGGCGCCACGGCCGTGACGAGGACGACCTCGGCGAGCTCTGGGAGGAGATCACCGAGGCGGTCGCCGGGGTGGTAGACCGATGGACCCTCGGCGATCTGGTGGCCCGCACCGAGGAGCGCCGCGGAGCCGCTCGGCCGATGTACCACATCTGAGAGCGAAGGCGAGATGACGACGAAGATCGCCGGTTCGGTGCTCGATCTGATCGGGGACACGCCACTGGTCCGCCTGCGTCGGCTGCCGGAGCCCGGCGGCGCGCGGGTGCTGGCCAAGGTGGAGTCGCGCAATCCGGGCGGTAGCGTCAAGGACAGGATCGCGGCCGCCATGATCGAGGACGCCGAGCGCCGTGGCGCGCTCAAGCCGGGCGCTACCATCGTGGAGCCCACCAGCGGCAACACCGGCATCGGGCTGGCCATGGTGGCCGCGGTGAAGGGCTATCGCCTCATCCTCACGATGCCGGAGGACATGAGCGTCGAGCGCCAGCGCCTGTTCGCCCGCTTCGGCGCCGAGATCCACCTGACCCCCGCGATCGAGGGGATGAGCGGGGCGGTGTTCGCGGCGGAAGAGCTCGGCCGCCAGCACCCCGAGTACTTCATCCCGCAGCAGTTCCAGAACCCCGCCAATCCCGAGGTCCACCGGCGCACGACCGCGCTCGAGATCCTCGAGGCCGTCGAGGGCCGGCTGGACGCCTTCGTGGCGGGCGTCGGGACCGGCGGCACGATCACCGGCGTCGGCGAGGTGCTCAAGGCCAAGGCGCCGGGGGTGCAGGTGATCGCGGTGGAGCCGGCCAAGTCGCCGGTGCTCTCGGGCGGGCGATTCCGGCCCCACGGCATCCACGGCATCGGCGCCTCGTTCGTGCCGGGCGTGCTGAACCGGGCCGTGCTCGATCGCATCATCACGGTGAGCGACGAGGACGCGGTGGCGTGGTCCAAGCGCCTCGGTCGCGACGAGGGCGTGCTGGCCGGCATCTCGTCCGGCGCGGCGGTCTTCGCGGCGTGCCGGGTGGCCGCCGAGCTGCGCGCCGACCAGACGGTGGTGACGATCCTGCCCGACACCGGCGAGCGATACCTGAGCCTGGGCTAGCGGAGTCGATGCGATGGCGACCGTGTACATTCCGACTCCGTTCCGGCGCGCGACGGCCAACCGCGACCGCGTCGACGTCAGCGCGCCGACCGTCGGCGCGCTGCTCGACGAGCTGGAGCGCGCCTACGACGGCTTGAAGGGGCTGGTGCGCAACGAGGCGGGCGAGGTCCACCGGCACGTGGCGCTGTACGTCAACAGCGAGCCGATCGAGGGCCTCGGCGGCCTCGCCACCACGCTCGAGGACGGCGACGAGGTGGCCATCATTCCGGCCCTGGCCGGCGGCGCCGCCCCGGGCCGGCCGGCCCGCGCATGATCGTGCGAGCCGACGAGGTGCAGCAGATCTGCGAGCAGGCGGAAGCCGAGTACCCGAACGAGTGCTGCGGCGTGATCATGACCCGGGGCGACGAGCGGCAGGTCGTCCGGTTTCGCAACGTGCAGGACGAGATGCACCGGATCGATCCGGAGCGCTTTCCGCGCACCGCCCGCAAGGCCTACTACGTCGGGCTCGAGGACCATCGCCGCATGGACGCGCTCGTCGCGGCCGGGTTCGCCGCCGCGATCATCTATCACTCGCACCCCGACGCCGGCGCGTACTTCTCGGCGACCGATCGCGAGCAGGCCGCTCCCACGCCCAGGGGCGAGGCGCGCGCCGGGGGCCCGCCGGCGAGGCGGGAGCCGGTCTGGCCCGGCGTGAGCTACCTGGTCGTCTCGGTGATGAATGGGCAGGCCAGGGAGCTCGCCGTCTTCCGCTGGGATCCCGCCGTCTCGGATTTCGGCGAGATCCACCGGGAGGCGATCGTGTCCTCGACGGACCCGGCGCGATGACGGAATCCAGGCGCCTGCTCGAGGCCGCCGCCCGGGTGATCCCGGGAGGCGTCAACAGCCCGGTCCGGGCCTTTCGCGCCGTGGGCGGCGCGCCGCCCTTCATCGCGCGCGCCGAGGGCGCCCGGGTGTGGGATGTGGACGGCCGCGGCTACCTCGACTTCGTCGGCTCGTGGGGGCCGCTGATCCTCGGCCACGCGGCGCCGGCCGTGGTGGAGGCGGTGACCGAGGCGGCGCGGCGTGGCACCAGCTACGGGGCGCCGACCGCGCTCGAGGTCGAGATGGCCGAGGCGCTGACGGGCGCGTATCCCTCCATGGAGCTGGTGCGCCTGGTCAGCTCGGGCACCGAGGCGGCCATGAGCGCGATCCGCGTCGCCCGCGGCGCGACCGGTCGTGACCTGCTCGTGAAGTTCGACGGCTGCTACCACGGTCACGCCGACAGCCTCCTGGTGAAGGCCGGCTCCGGCGGCGCCACCTTCGGGGTGCCGGACAGCAAGGGCGTGCCGGCCGCGGTGGCCGAGCTGACGCTCACGGTCGGCTTCAACGACCTGGACGCCGTGCGTGACGTGTTCGCCCGTCGCGGCGATCGCATCGCGGCCGTCATCGTGGAGCCGGTGGCCGGCAACATGGGCGTGGTGCCGCCGGCGCCGGGGTTCCTCGAGGGGTTGCGCGACGTCACCCGCGCCCACGGCGCGCTCCTGATCTTCGACGAGGTGATCACCGGCTTCCGCGTCGCGTACGGCGGCGCCCAGGAGCTCTACGGCGTCCGGCCCGACCTCACGTGCCTGGGCAAGATCATCGGCGGGGGACTGCCGGTCGGCGCCTACGGCGGCAGTCGCGCGGTCATGAGCGAGGTCTCGCCGCTCGGCGGCGTCTATCAGGCCGGCACGCTGTCCGGCAATCCGCTGGCGGTCTCGGCCGGGCTGGCGGCCGTGCGCGCGCTGGCCGATCGCGGCGCCTACGCGCGCCTGGAGACGCTCGGCGCGCGCCTGGAGCAAGGTCTCCGGGACGGCGCGCGCAAGGCCGGGGTGCCGCTGACCGTCAACCGGGTCGGCTCGATGCTGACCGCCTTCTTCTGCGGGGGGCCGGTGCGCGACTACGCGACGGCGCGCGCCGCCGACACCGCGCGCTACGCGGCATTCTTCCAGGCCATGCTCGCCCGGGGCGTGTACCTGGCGCCGTCACAGTTCGAGGCCGCCTTCGTCTCGCTCGCGCACTCCGACGCCGACCTGGAGCTGGCCGCCCGCGCCGCCGCCGAAGCGCTCGCCGCGTGAGCGTGACGCCCCTCGCGCCGTCGGGCAATGTTGACGGGCCGAGGGACCTAGTGATATGGTTCACGAGCACTTCCGAGACCCCTGGAGGGAATCCGACTGTCGATGAGGAAGGCGGGCGTGGGCGCAGCGGCCGTCGTGCTGCTCGCCGTGCTGGTGTTCTTCGCCGCGACCTCCTGGAGCCGTCAGCCAGCCATCGCCAGGCCCTCGGCGCAGCCGATCAACTTCCCGCACAGCGTGCACGTGCAGACCTACAAGATCGACTGCCAGTACTGCCACGCCGACGCGCGCCGCTCGGAGTACGCCGGCATCCCCTCCGTCGAGCGGTGCATGGGGTGCCACAAGATCACCGCGGCCGACCGGCCCGAGATCAAGAAGCTCGCCGAGTTCGCCGGGCGGCAGCAGTCGATCCCGTGGGCGCGCGTCTACAAGCTGCCCGAGTTCACCTACTTCCCGCACAAGGCGCACATCCGGGCGGAGGTCACGTGCCAGACCTGCCATGGGCCGGTGGAGACGATGACCACGGTCGGCGCGGTCACCGGCCCCTCGCTCGTGAACGACATGCTGAACCTGGTGGGACTCCGGCCGGCGCCGCCGCCGCTCACGATGGGCTGGTGCGTGGACTGTCACCGGCAGCAGAACGCCACGCGCAACACGCAGGCCCCGCTGGACTGCGTGATGTGTCACCACTGATGGCCGGCGGCGAAGGCTGGCGATGAGCGCGAGAGCACGTCGATGAACCGGCGCGACTTCTTCAAGATCGTGGCCACGACGGGCGCGACGGCCGCCGCCGGCGGCTGTCAGCAGGCCACCGAGCAGATCCTGCCGCTGGTGGTTCCCAACGAGCAGCTCGTGCCGGGCGTGGCCTCGTGGTTCGCCACGGTCTGCCGCGAGTGCCCGGCCGGCTGTGGCGTGCTCGCCCGCAACCGCGACGGCCGGGTCGTCAAGCTGGAAGGCAACCCCGACCACCCGGTGAACGGTGGATCGCTGTGCGCCCGGGGGCAGGCCGCCCTGCAGGGGCTCTACCACCCGGACCGCTTCGTCGGCCCGCAGCGCCGCGAGGGCGACGCCTTCACGCCGCTCGGCTGGGAGGACGCCCTCAAGCTCGTCAGCGACCGGCTGGCCGCGGTGCGGAGCAAGCCGCGCACCCTGGCCGTGGTGAGCCAGCTCGAGACCGGCAGCCTCGGCGCCCTGCTCGATCGCTGGCTCCAGGCCCTCGGCGGCCGGCCCCGGCTGACCCTCGAGCCGTTCGGCTACGAGGCGATCCGCGCCGCCAACCGGGCCACCTTCGGCCGCGACGCCGTGCCCTACCACGCGTTCGAGGACGCCGAGGTGATCCTCTCCTTCGGCGCCGACTTCCTCGAGACGTGGATCTCCAACGGCCAGGCCGCCCGCGGCTTCGCGCGGGCGCACACGTTCCGCGACGGCAAGGCCGGCACGTTCATCCACGTCGAGCCCCGTCAGTCGCTCACCGCCTCCAACGCGGACGAATGGGTGCGCAATGCGCCCGGCACCGAGACGGCCGTGGCGCTGGCGGTCCTCAAGCTGATGCTCGAGGGCGGCGGCACCGGCGACAAGCGGTACGCCGACGCGGTGGCGGCGATCGAGCCCCGCAAGGTCGCCGAGGACAGCGGCGTGCCGCTGGAGACGCTGCAGCGGATCGCCAGGGCGTTCGGCAGTGCCCGGCCCGGCCTCGCGGTCGGCGGCGGCGTCGCCGTGACCGGCAGCCACGCCACGTCGCTGCAGATCGCCGTCAACCTTCTCAACGTGGCCGCCGGCAACGTGGGCAAGACGGTCCGCTTCGGGCCCGACCACGCGTACGGGCGAGTGACCCCCTACGCCGAGGTCGCGAAGCTGGTCCAGGCCATGGCCGCCGGCGAGATCGAGGTGCTCGTCCTCGGGCCCGGTGTGAACCCCGCCTTCACGTTGCCGGGCGGGCTCAAGGCCGGCGAGGCGATCGCGAAGGTCCCCTTCGTCGTCAGCTTCGCGAACCTGCCCGACGAGACCACGGCGCTGGCCCACCTGGTGCTGCCCGATACCCACTGGCTCGAGTCGTGGGGCGACTACTCGCCGCACGAGGGCGTCCTGGGGCTGATGCAGCCCACCATGAAGCCCGTGCGCGACGCGCGCCCGCTCGGCGACGTGCTCCTGGCCGCCGGCCGGGCTGCGCTCGGGACCGAGGAGGGCAAGGGGCCGCTGCCGTGGAGCACGTTCGAGCAGTACCTGCGGAGCGTGTGGGAGCCGCTGGTGAAGGGGCAGTGGGAGGCGGCCCTGCAGCAGGGAGGCCTCTGGCGTGACGCGGGGGCGGCCGCCGTGACGCCGAAGATCGAGCGCGTCGACGCCGCCGCGGCGAAGCTGGAGGGAGCCGGTGACGGCCTGGCGCTGCTGCCCTATCCCTCGCTGCGCTTCTACGACGGCCGCAGCGCCACCCGCGCCTGGCTGCAGGAAGTTCCCGACCCGGTGACGCAGGTGGCGTGGGACGCCTGGGTCGAGCTCAACACGGAGACGGCGGCCCGCCTGGGCATCCAGCGCGGCGACGTCGTACGCGTCACCTCGCCGCACGGGGCGATCGAGCTCCCCGCGTACCCGTCCGCGTCGATTCATCCGGCCGCCGTGGCCATCCCCATCGGACATCACTACGCGCCGTATCACGTCCGGCTGAAGTACGTGCCGGGGTCGGGGACGGCCAATCCGATGGCCTTGCTGCCGGCCGCTGCCGACGCGACCTCGGGGGCGCCGGCGTTCCTGTCGGTGAAAGTCACGCTGGCCAGAACGGGGGCCCGCCGGCCGCTGGCCGTGCTGCAGGCGACCCACGACCAGGACCATCGCGAGATCGCGCAGCACGTGGAGCTCGCCCGCGCCCGCGAGGAGGCGCTGCGGGGCGCCGCCAGGGAGGACGCGCGCCCGAGCATGTACAGCGAGCAGCACTACAAGACCTACCGGTGGGGCATGACCGTCGACGTCGACGCTTGCATCGGCTGCCAGGCCTGCGCGGTGGCCTGCCAGGCGGAGAACAACGTGCCCGTCGTCGGCAAGGCCGAGGCCGCCTACGGGCGCCAGGTGCACTGGCTGCGGGTGGAGCGCTGGGCCGACGGCGATCCCGGCCAGCCCCACAACACGTTCCTGCCGATGTTCTGCCAGCACTGCGAGGTGGCTCCCTGCGAGCCGGTCTGCCCGGTGTTCGCGGCCTACCGGACGGAGGAGGGGCTCAACGGGCAGGTCTACAACCGGTGCGTGGGCACCCGGTACTGCGGCAACAACTGCCCGTATCACGTGCGACGGTTCAACTGGTGGAACTACGAGATCCCGGCGCCCCTGGACGTGCAGCTCAACCCCGACGTCACCGTGCGCCAGCTCGGCGTCATGGAGAAGTGCACGATGTGCATCCAGCGCATCGTGGCCGGCAAGGACCACGCGCGCGACGAGAAGCGGGCCGTCCGCGACGGCGACATCCTGACCGCGTGCCAGCAGACGTGCCCGACCAAGGCCATCACGTTCGGCAACCTGAAGGACGAGGGCAGCGCGGTGAGCAAGCAGCGGCACTCGCCGCGCGCCTACCACGTGCTCGACGAGCTCGGCACGCGGCCCGGCGTCACCTACCTGCGCAAGGTCGTCCGGGCGGCGCCGGCGAGCCGGCCCGGGAAGGGCCACGCATGACCGACGAGCCGCGTCCGCGGCCGATCGCCGGCGGCGCGCCGGCCGGCGGCGCCGTCCCCGAGCCGACGTTCGCCGACGTCAACCGTGACGTCCTCGCCACCCTGGGCCCGCCCGGCAACCTCTACTTCGCGTGGATGTGCGTCGTCGGGCTGATCCTGGCCTGCGGGATCCTGGCCTGGACGTACCAGATCTACTTCGGCATGGGCGCGGCCGGCAAGCGCACGCCCCAGATGTGGGCGATGTACATCACGACGTTCGTGTTCTGGATCGGCATCGGTCACGCCGGCACGCTGATCTCGGCGGTGCTGTACCTGTTCCGGGCCCGCTGGCGGACGTCGATCTATCGGGCGGCCGAGGCCATGACGATCTTCGCGGTGCTCACCGCCGGCCTGTTCCCGCTGATCCACGCCGGCCGGATGTGGTTCGCCTACTTCCTGCTGCCGTACCCCAACCAGCGCTATCTGTGGCCGAACTTCAAGTCGCCGCTGGTGTGGGACGTGTTCGCGATCTCCACCTACCTGTCGATCAGCACCGTGTTCTTCATCGTGGGCCTGGTCCCGGACGTGGCCGCGCTCCGCGACGCCTCCACCGGCTGGCGTCGCCGGGTGTTCGCGATGCTGTCGCTCGGCTGGGAAGGCTCCGACCGGCAGTGGCGGCACTATCGCCGGGCCTACGGCCTCTTCGCGGCGCTGGCCACGCCGCTGGTGCTGTCGGTGCACAGCGTGGTGTCCTGGGACTTCGCGATGGCGCTCGTTCCGGGCTGGCACTCCACCTTGTTCGCGCCCTTCTTCGTCGACGGCGCGATCTTCTCGGGCTTCGCGATGGTGCTCGTCCTGGTGCTCCCGATGCGCCACTTCTTCGGCCTGCACGCCTACATCCGCGACCGGCACCTCGACGCCATGGCCAAGCTCATCCTGGTCACCGGGCTGGTGCTGACCTACTTCTACGCCTGCGAGGCGTTCACCTCCTGGTACAGCGGCGACCACTTCGAGAAGGCCTCCCTGTTCTGGCGCCTGACGGGCAGCTACTGGTGGGCGCTGGGCACGATGTACTTCTGCAACTGCGTGTCGCCGCTGATCCTCTTCTGGAAGCCGGCGCGGACGAGCCCCGTCATCCTGTACGTCGTCTCGATCCTCGTGCTCATCGGCATGTGGTTCGAGCGCTTCAACATCATCGTGCCGTCGCTGGCCCACGACTTCTATCCGGCCACCTGGGGCATCTACGTGCCGACCATCACCGACTCGACCATCATCATCGGCAGCTTCGCCTGGTTCTTCCTGCTCTTCCTCGGCTTCATCAAGCTCATGCCGTCGCTGTCGATCGTCGAGGTCAAGGAGACCCTCTCGGCGCCGGTGAAGGACCTGAGGCATGCCGGTCACCATTGAGACGATCCTCGGGGTCTTCGCCCACGTGGACACCACCGTGCGGGCCCTCGAAGAGCTGAAGGCCAAGGGCTATCACGATCTCACGGTGTACACGCCGGTCCCCGTGCACGAGATCGAGGACGTGATCGAGCGCGACCGGCCCGTGAGCAAGGTGCGCCTGTTCACGCTGCTGGGGGGCCTGACCGGGCTGGCCTCGGCGTGGATCCTGACCGCCTGGTCGTCGCTCAAGTGGGGCCTGGTCGTGGGCGGCAAGCCGCCCATCGGCCTGCCGGTGAGCCCCCCCTACGTGGTGATCATGTTCGAGCTGATGGTCCTGTTCGCCGGGGTGGCGACGCTGATCGGGCTGGTGATGCTCGGGCGCCTGCCGCAGTTCTGGACGTCGACGTCCTACGACGCGCGGTTCACCAAGGACCGCTTCGGCGTGGCCGTGCACTGCGCGGCCGAGCGCGCCACCTCCGTACGCGAGATCCTCCGCGGCGCCGGCGCCGAGGAAGTCCGGGCGTGAAGTACGTCTTCATCCTCGTGCTGCTCGTCATCGGCGGGGCCGGCAGCCTGCTGGGCGGCGCCGTGGTCGTGCGCTGGATCAACAACATGACCCACACCGCGCGCGTGATGCCGGGCGAGCGGACGTTCTCGATGCCCGGCGGCGTGGTGCCGCGCGGGGCCTCGCTCGTCATCCCCAAGGAGCAGCGGGAGCTGGCCGCCAAGCAGCCGAACCCGGTGAAGCCGGCGGAGTCGTCACTGGCGCTCGGGCGGGCTCACTTCCAGACGTTCTGCACGCCCTGTCACGGCCCCGAGGCCAAGGGCGGGGTGACCGGACCGGTGGCGACCAAGTTCATCCCGCCGCCCGACCTGACCAACGCCGACCTGCAGCGGCAGCGGACCGACGGCTACTGGCACAGCTACATCGTCAGCGGCGGCGCCGTGATGCCGTCGTACGGCGAGGCGCTATCGTCCCAGGAAGCCTGGCACATCGTGAATTACCTCCGCTCGCTGGCGCAGAAATGATGGCCTTCTGGGGCGTGCTGGCGGCGCTCGGCGCCGTGGCGTTCGTGACCTCGTCGGACTGGCCGCGGGCGTGGTCGGTCTACCTGGTGAACCTCGTCTTCTGGTCGGGGCTGGCCGTGACGGGGCCGGCCATCGCCGGCATGATGCAGCTGACCGAGGCCCGCTGGTCGCCGAGCGTGCGGCGCCTGGCCGTGACCACCATCGGCTTCCTGCCGATCGCGCTCGTGCTGCTGGCCCTGCTCTTCACCGGACGCACGGTGCTCTATCCCTGGGTGGCGCACCCGGTCGCCGTCAAGGCGGCGTGGCTCAACGTGCCGTTCTTCTTCGGCCGCCAGCTCGTGCTGGCCGTGATCCTGTTCGCGGCGTGCTACGCCTTCGCCGTCACGCTGCTGCGCGACTCGGTGCCGCCCGACGACGAGCGGACGCGGGTCCGGCGCAACCGGCTGGCCGTGATCGTGCTCTTCCTGTGGCTCGTCACCGTCTCGCTGTGGGGCTTCGACCTCGTGATGGCGCTCGATCCGATCTGGTACAGCGGCCTGTTCGGAGGCTACTTCGCGGTCTCCACCCTCTACACCGCGTTCTGCCTGCTGGCCATCCTCACCATCCGCGCCAACGCGCGAGGCGTGGCGTCGATTCCGCCGGCGGCCGTGCAGGACGTCGCCAAGCTGCAGTTCGCGATGTCCATCATGTGGATGTACTTCTTCTGGTCGCAGTACCTCGTGATCTGGTACGGCAACGTCCCCGTCGAGACCCGCTTCTTCGCCCAGCGCTTCTTCGTCCAGCCCTGGCTCACCCTGGCCTGGGTGGTGCTGGTGGTCGGCTGGTTGATCCCCTTCGCCTACCTGCTCAAGCGGCTGACCGGGCGGCCGCCCCAGCGTCACGCGCCGCTGTTCATCGTGGCCGTGTTCGGGCTGGTGGCCATCTTCCTGGAGCGGGTGCTCGTCGTGTTCCCCTCGGTCTTGGCCGGCACGCCGCTGCCGTTCGGCCTGCGCGACCTGACCATCACGGTCGGGTTCCTCTCCCTGTTCGCCCTCAGCCGACGCTGGTTCATGGCCCGCTACAAGCCGGTGCTCAACCTGCCGCACACCGGGCACTAGCCCGGCGGAGCGTCTCTCCGCTCGGGCGCCGCCGCCCACGGCTCGGCGCGGGCGTCGACGCGCGCGACCGGCCAGGCCGCCCCGGCCGGCGCCCCGCGCGGGGCGATGGGGCGGGTGTAGAGTGAGGCGCGATGCTGACGGTGGAAGAAGCGCTCGACGCGATCCTGTCGCGGATCTCGCCGCTCGGCAGCGAGCGGGTCGACGTCGTGGGGGCGCTGGGCCGGGTGCTCGCGGAGCCGATCGTGTCCCGCCGGGAGATCCCCCCCTGGCCGAACTCGTCCATGGACGGCTACGCCGTGCGGGCGCAGGACACGGGGACCGGTGCGCGGCTGGCGATCGTCGGTCGGGTCGAGGCCGGCGCACTGCCGACACGCGCCGTCGGCCGCGGCGAGACGATGCGCATTTTCACCGGCGCCCCGCTCCCCGAGGGCGCCGACACCGTCGTGCCGCAGGAGGACGTGGCCGCCGTCGACGGACACATCGAGGTCGGCCGCGCGTTCGAGCGAGCGGCGTTCGTGCGGCCCCGCGGCGAGGACGTCCGCGTCGGCGAGCGCGTGCTCGAGGCCGGCATCGTGCTGACCGCCGCCGAGATCGGGCTGCTGGCCACGCTCGGGTACGGCCAGGTGCGCGTCCACCGGCGGCCGCGCGTCGCGGTCCTCTCCACGGGGAACGAGCTGGCCGACCTCGGCACCGAGCCCGGCCCCGGACAGATTCCCAACACGAACACCTACACGCTCATGGCCCAGATCCTCGAGTCGGGGGGCGATCCCGCCAGCCTCGGCGTGGCGCCCGATCGGCTCGAGGCCATCGAGGGGCGCATCCGCGCGGCCCGGGACGCGGACGTGCTGATCTCCTCGGCCGGGGTGTCGGTGGGGGAGCTGGATCTCGTGCGCGAGGCGCTGCTCCGGGCCGGCGCCGAGCTGCATCTGTGGCAGGTGTCCATGCGTCCGGGCAAGCCGATCACCTTCGGCTCGCTCGGCTCTCGTCCCGTGTGGGGCTTGCCCGGCAATCCGGTCTCCGCGATGGTGACCTTCGAGCTGTTCGTCCGGCCGGCTCTCCTGAAGATGGGCGGCCGTCGCCGTCTGTCGCGTCCCCGCGTGCGAGCCCGCGCCCTGGCGACCGTGCCCAACCCGGGCTCGCGCCGCGGCTACCTTCGCGTCACCCTGGAGCGGACCGCCGAGGGTCTGGGCGCGCGCCTGACCGGCGAGCAGGGCTCGGCGATCCTGAGGTCGATGGTCGCCGCCGACGGCCTGGCCGTCGTGCCGGGTGACACGGTGGTGCCGCCTGGAGGCGAGCTGGAAATCGTTCTGTTACGAGAGCTTCCGTGAGAGGAGCTTCGACGTAGCTTCAATATCGATCGAGCGGCCCGGCGCCCTGCTGTCGGCGGTCGTCGTCCTCGTGACGGGCTGTGCGACACCCTCCACCGTCGGCCGTCTCGGCACCGATCTCACGGCGACCCGGACCGAGCTCGGCACGACCCGGGCCGAGCTCAGCGCGACCCGCGGCGAGCTCAGCGCGACGCGGGCCGAGCTGGACGAGCTGCGCCGGGCCCAGGACGTCGCCGGACGCGAGCTGGCGCGCGTCGAGCGCGAGAGCGCGGCGCTGCGGGCGAAGCTCGCGGACGTGAGCGGCGCCCTCGCCGAGAGCCGCGCCGAGGTGTCCCGCCTGCACGCGCGGCTCGCCGCGGTCGAGGCACCGGCTGCCAGGAACCTCGCCGCTCCCGTGCCGGCCGTGAAGCCACCGGATGCCCCCGCCGTGCCTGGGCCGCGCGTGCCTGCGCCGGACCCGCCGGGCCAGACGGCGGAGCGGGCGTACGAGAGCGCGCTGGCGGGATTTCGCGCGCAGGAGCACGGGCAGGCCGTGCTGGGCTTCCTCGACTTCATCGCCCGGTTTCCCGGGCATCCGCTCGTCCCCAACGCGCACTACTGGATCGGCGAGGCCTACTACGCCCAGCACGACTACCGGCAAGCGCTCGCCGAGTTCCAGCAGAGCGAGAGGCTGGCGCCGAAATCGCCGAAGGCGGCCGACGCCTTGCTGAAGATCGGGCTCTGCCAGCGCCATCTGCGCGACGACGGGCGGGCGCGTCAGACCTGGCGCCGGCTCGTCCAGGACTTCCCGCGGAGCGAGGCGGCGGTCAGGGCCCGCGCGCTCCTGCAGCCCGCGGCCGGCGCCGCGCCGCGCTGAGCGTCTGCGGACCGAGACGTTGGCGGGCCCCCCGCGCCCCGGTATGCTCGAGACGGAGCATGGAGCGATCTGTCGCGCATCTCGAGCCCGGCGATCCCCACTACCCGGCGTTGCTGGCGTCGATCCCGTCGCCGCCCGCCCTCGACGTGCGCGGCAGCCTGGTGGCGAGTGACGCGCTGGCCATCGCCGTCGTGGGCTCGCGCCGGGCCACGCCCTACGGAATGGAGGTCGCCGAGTCGCTCGCCGCCGATCTCGCCGCGCGCGGCGTGACGATCGTCAGCGGTCTCGCGCGGGGCATCGACACGGCGGCGCATCGAGGCGCGCTGGCCGCCGGCGGCCGCACGCTGGCCGTGCTCGGCCACGGCATCTCGCACGTGTACCCGCCCGAGAACGCCGCGCTCGCCGAGGCGATCGTCGAGCGCGGCGCGTTGCTCTCGCAGTTTCCCGCCGGCCTCCCGCCGCTGTCCTCTCTGTTCCCGGCCCGCAATCGCACGCTGGCCGGTCTCGCGCTCGGCGTCGTGGTCGTGGAGGCGGCCGAGCGCAGCGGGGCCCTCATCACGGCCGGGCTGGCCGGCGACCTCGGCCGCGAAGTGTTTGCCGTTCCAGGCCGAATCACCTCGGCCGCGAGCCGCGGGACGAATGGCCTCATCCGGGACGGTGCTAGACTAGTCGGACACTGGAGCGATGTCGTGAGCGAGCTGGGCGAATCGTGGCGTCGTCTGATCGACGACGCGCCGACGCGCGGCGAGCCGGCGGCGCGACCGGCGCCGGGGAGCGACGAGGCGAGGATGCTGGAGCAGTTGAGCGCGGACGAGGCGCAGCACATCGAGCGGCTGATCGCTCGAGCGGGTGTGGACGCCGCGCGTGCGGCCGCGGCGCTGATCGGCCTGGAGCTGGCGGGGTGCGCCCGGCAGCTCTCGGGACAGCGCTGGGTGGCGGTCGTCGCGCGGGCGAGGAGAGCGTAGTGGCCAAGCGTGCGCTGGTGGTGGTGGAGTCCCCGACCAAGGTGAAGACGATCGCGAAGTACCTGGACGGCAAGTACGTCGTCAAGGCGTCGATGGGCCACGTGCGCGACCTGCCCAAGTCGCAGCTGGGCGTCGATCCGAAGAAGAACTTCAAGCCCAAGTACGTGGTGTCGCCGACCAAGAAGAAGGTCCTCGACGACCTCGTCAAGGCGGCCGAGAAGGCCGACACCCTGTACGTGGCGACCGACCCCGACCGGGAAGGCGAGGCCATCGGCTGGCACCTGGCCCAGGAGCTGCCGATCCAGAAGAAGAACGTGTACCGGATCACCTTCAACGAGATCACCGAGCGCGCGGTCAAGGCGGCCTTCACCAAGCCGGGACGCATCGACCTCAAGAAGGTGGACGCCCAGCAGGCCCGGCGGGTGCTCGATCGCCTCGTCGGCTACAGCCTCTCGCCGCTGCTGTGGGACAAGATCCAGCGCGGGCTCTCGGCCGGCCGGGTGCAGTCGGTGGCGGTTCGGCTCATCGTCGACCGCGAGCGCGAGATCCAGGCCTTCGTGCCGGTGGAGTACTGGACCTTGCACGCCCGCCTGCGGGCCGCGCTCCCGCCGGAGTTCACGGCGACCCTGCGCGAGATCGATGGCGAGAAGGCCGCGCTGGCCACCGGCGAGGCCACCCAGGCGCTGGTCGACGCGCTCCAGGGCGTGCCGTTCGTCGTGCGCAGCGTGACGCGCGGCGAGCGCAAGCGCAACCCGGCGCCGCCGTTCATCACCTCCACCCTGCAGCAGGACGCGGGTCGCAAGCTGGGGTTCTCCGCCAAGAAGACGATGACCGTGGCCCAGCAGCTCTACGAGGGCATCGAGGTGGGCGGGGAGGGGCCGGTCGGCTTCATCACCTACATGCGGACGGACTCCGTGCGGGTCGCCGCCGAGGCCCAGCAGGAAGCGCGGCAATGGGCGACCGAGCGGATCGGGGCCGAGTACGTGCCGGAGACGCCGCCCGCCTACAAGTCGCGCGGCAGCGCCCAGGAGGCCCACGAGGCCATCCGGCCCTCCGACGTCACTCGCGATCCCAAGAGCGTGGCGCGCTTCCTTACCAAGGACCAGCTCGCGCTGTACCGCCTGATCTGGGAGCGCTTCATGGCCAGCCAGCTCATGCCGGCCGTGTACGACACGGTGTCGGCCGACATCACGGCGGCCCACACCGTCTTCCGCGCCCAGGGTCAGACGCTGAAGTTCAAGGGATTCACCGCCGTCTACGTGGAGAGCCGCGAGGAGGACGACCTGGCCGCCGACGAGGACGCCGAGAGCGCCGTCCCGGTGCTGGAGGAGGGCGAGGTCCTGGGCGTGCTGGGCCTGGAGCCCAAGCAGCACTTCACCCAGCCGCCGCCCCGCTACACCGAGGCCTCGCTCATCAAGGCGCTGGAGGAGCTGGGGATCGGCCGTCCGTCGACCTACGCCTCGATCCTCGGCACGATCATCAACGACCGCGGCTACGTCCACCGCGAGCGCCGCACGCTGTTCCCCACCGAGCTCGGCATGGCGGTGACCGACAAGCTGATGCCGTTCTTCGGCGACATCATGGACGTGACCTTCACGGCCCAGATGGAGGACCACCTCGACAAGGTCGAGGAAGGCGAGCTCGGCTGGGTCGACACCGTGAAGGAGTTCTACGAGCCGTTCAAGCGCGACCTGGCCCGGGCCAAGAAGGAGATGGGCAGCGAGAAGGCGGGGGTGCCGATCGGCGAGGCGTGCCCGGAGTGCGGCGGCGACCTCATCGAGCGGCGCGGCCGGTTCGGCAAGTTCATCGCCTGCTCGAACTACCCCGACTGTCGCTACAAGCGCAACCTGCCCGGCAGCGAGCGCGCGGAGGACGAGCCGACCGACGAGACGTGCCCGACCTGCGGCCGTCCGATGGTCATCAAGCACGGCCGCTTCGGCAAGTTCATCGCCTGCTCCGGGTACCCCGAGTGCAAGACCACCAAGCCCGTGACGCTCGGCATCGGCTGTCCGGAATGCGAGAAGGGGCAGCTGGTCGAGCGGCGCTCGCGCAAGGGACGGACGTTCTTCGGCTGCTCGGCGTACCCCGACTGCACGTTCGTGCTGTGGCAGCGGCCGGTGGCGGAGCCGTGTCCGAAGTGCGCGGCGCCGTTCCTCACCGAGCGCGTCGCCCGGGGCCGGCGGGTGCAGCGGTGCTGGCGGGAGGGGTGTGATTTCAGCCGCGAGGCCGAGATCACGGTGGCATGACCGATCCGCTGCAGGCGTTCCTGCGCCACCTCGCCGTGGAGCGCAACGCCTCGGCCCACACGCTGCGCAGCTACCGGATCGACCTGACCGACTTCCAGCGCTTCCTGACCACCCGCGCCGTCGCGGGCCTGGCGGCCGCCGATGCCCGCGCGGTGCGCGCCTGGCTGACCGCGCTCCACGCGCGCGGGCTGGCGCCGGCCTCGATCGGCCGCAAGCTCGCCGCCGTCCGCAGCTGCTCCCGCTTCCTCGTGCGACGGGGGCTGCTCGACCGCAACCCGGCCCGCGAGGTGCGCGGGCCGCGTCAGCCGCGCAAGCTCGTCAGCTTCCTGCCCATCGACGAGGCCACCGAGCTGGTGGAGGGGCGCGGCGTGCGGGGCGCGGGGCGCGTGCGGGACCTGGCCATGCTCGAGCTGCTCTACGCGTGCGGGCTGCGCGTGTCCGAGCTGAGCGGGCTCGACGTGGACGCGGTCGACCGGGCCGAGGCCACCGTGCGCGTGCTCGGCAAGGGCCGCAAGGAGCGGATCGTGCCGTTCGGCCGACCCGCGGCGCGGGCGCTCGAAGCCTGGCTCTCGGCGCGCGGTGAGCGGCCGGGCCCGCTCTTCACCAGCGCGCGCGGGCGCCGGCTCGGTGCGCGGTCGATCCACACGATCGTGCGGCGCTCGGCCCGCGAGGCCGGGATCACCCGGCGGGTCAGCCCCCACACGCTGCGGCACAGCTTCGCCACGCACCTGCTCGACCGCGGGGCGGATCTGCGCATGATCCAGGAGCTGCTGGGCCACAGCCGGCTGTCGACGACGCAGCGCTACACGCACGTCGCGGCCGAGCAGCTCATGAAGGTCTACGACCGGGCCCACCCGCGAGCTTCTTCGACGGGGGCCTCGCCGGCCCCCTCCGAGCCTCTCCCGGGGCAGAAGGGCGCCGGCACAGCCGGCGCTCGACGCGCGTAGTCGTGGAGGTGTTTCACGCGACCACGGTGCTGTGCGTGCGGCACCGGGGGCAGGTGGCCATCGCGGGGGACGGGCAGGTGACGATCGGCGCCACGGTGGTGAAGGCGGGCGCACGCAAGGTTCGCAAGCTGTACCACGACCGCGTGGTCGCGGGATTCGCGGGAGCGGCCGCCGACGCGTTCACCCTGTTCGGGCGGTTCGAGGGGAAGCTGGAGGAATACCGTGGCAATCTGCCCCGGGCGGCCGTCGAGCTGGCCAAGGACTGGCGCACCGACCGGGTGCTGCGCCGGCTCGAGGCGCTGCTGGCAGTGGCCGACGCCGAGCACTCGCTCATCGTGTCGGGCACGGGCGACGTGATCGAGCCCGACGACGGGCTGATCGGGATCGGCTCCGGGGGCCCGTACGCCCTGGCCGCCGCCCGCGCGCTGGTGGCCCACGCCAACCTCGACGCCCGGGCGACCGTGACGGAGGCGATGAAGGTCGCGGCGGCGATCTGCATCTACACGAACGAGCAGATCACGGTGGAGGTGCTGTGAGATACCGTGACGCGCGTCAAGCGATTTTTTCATGGGCGCGCCTCCGCGAGGGCGGGGACGAAGGGGCGCCGCTGCTTGGCGACGGTGTAGACCGCCACGAGGAGCTTTCGCATCGCGGCGATGAGCGCGACCTTGGGCAGCTTGCCGCGTGCGCGGAGCCGCCGGTAGTAAGCGCGCAACCAGGGATTCTTGCGGACGGCCGTCACGACCGGCATCCACAGGCTCGCGCGCAAGGCGGCGTGCCCGATCGACGTCAGGCCGGCCCGCGTCGCGCTCCGCTTGCCGGACTGCCGCCGGCTCGGCACGACGCCGACGTACGCGGCCAGGGCGCCGGCGCTGCGGAAACTCGCCGGATCGCCGAGTTCGGCCACGAGCCGCGCGGCCGTCGGCGGGCCGACGCCGTCGATGGTGGTCAGCAGCGAGCCGACTTCGTGGCGGTCGAGCATCCGCTCGATATCGCCCTCGAGGGTGCGGAGCCGCCGGCGGAGCAGATCGAGATCTTCACAGGCGTAGCGCACCTGAATGCGGTAGGCCTCGCCGTGATGGCGGCCCACCGAGCGCGCCGCCGCGGTGAGGAGCGCCTGGGCGAGCTCGTCGCCGACCCGGTGCCGGCCGTCGTACCGCAGGGCGGCAAGGCGCCGGACCGACACGCTCGCGAAGGCCGCCGCCGTCGGGTAGTCGTGCAGGATGGCGGCGGCGAGCTCACTGTCCAGGCGTCGGACGTACCGCGTGAACTCGGGGAACCCGAGATCCACGAGGCGATGCCGCTGGCGCACCCGGTCGCCGAAGTCCTGCACCAGGCGATCGCGGAGCCGGACCAGCTCGCGCAGTTCCTCAGTCACGCGGTCCGGCAAGCGGGTCGCCGCCGGTCGCGTCTGGGCCGCGAAGCGCGCAATGCCCAGGGCGTCGATGGCGTCGGTCTTGGTGCGCGCGAGGTCCTCGCTGGCGAATCGCGCGGTCCGCAGTGGATTGAGCAGGGCCACGGCGAAGCCGCGAGCCGCCAGGGCGGCGAACAGATTCGTCCAGTAGTGACCCGTGGCCTCCATCGCCACCAGGGTGTCGTGCGGCTCCCCGAGCCGTTCCAGCAGTCGCTGGTACCCGTCGGCGTCCTCGCCGATCTTCGTGGGTGGCATGAGGACACGCTCGGCCTCATCCACCGCCGCCACCAGGTGCGTCTCCGCGCCGATATCAATGCCCACGAAGCGCATGCCCGTCCTTTCCGACGGCGATGGCCGGGAGCCTCGGCGCCGGTGCCCATACTCGCGCTTGTCCATGCGAGGCCGCCGCACGCGGCGCCTCGGGATACCGTTCGAGTCTTGAGCACCGGGCGAGGGCGCCTCTCTCACAGCCGAGGACGTAGCCTCCCGCAGCCTACGGCGACCCTCTCCCGGATCCCGTCTCTTCGGGTCTGTATGAAGAGTCCGCGATGAGTGCCCAACATACAAGC